>Ga0172376_10000044_pt1 | contig 139623 bp, 139 predicted proteins | sample Lak35m_FD_121114 | JGI IMG/M metagenome (GOLD analysis project Ga0172376, IMG submission 121114) | Freshwater microbial communities from Kabuno Bay, South-Kivu, Congo - kab_092012_35m | ecosystem: Environmental > Aquatic > Freshwater > Lake | place: Democratic Republic of the Congo...
CGCAGATCCATCGAATAGGCTCGTGCCATCCCTGCTGACCTCCGCCCAGCCAGCAGTTTGAATCACATCGAGACCCCCTTGGGAATCCCTTCCGATTCAATTCAAGTCGGAAAGACTCTAGGCCTTCGCCCAGCCGTCACGTGTCTGCGGCAGCTTCTTCTTCAGCAGCGCGCCGGCCACGACGTTGCGCAGCACCTCCGCGGTGCCGCCGCCGATGGTGAACATGCGCACGTCGCGCGCCATGCGCTCGAGCGGCAACTCGCGACTGTAGCCGCGGGCGCCGAAGAACTGCAGCGCATCGTTCACCACCTGGATGGCGCTCTCCGACGTGAAGACCTTGGCCTGTGCCGCCATCAGCATGTCGGGAAAGCCGCCTTCGCCCGAACGCGCGGCGTTGTAGACCAGCGCCCGCGCCGCCGAGAGCTTGATCGACATGTCGGCGAGCTTCCATTGCAGGCCCTGGAACTCGTTGATCGGCCGGCCGAACTGATGGCGCTTCTCCGACCAGTCGAGCGCGAGTTGATAGGCGCCTTCGGCGATGCCGAGCGCCACGGTGGCGGCGCCGACGCGCTGGCTGTTGTAGGCCGTCATCAGGTCGGCGAAGCCCTTCTTGAGGCCGCGCGGCGGGATCACCAGCGCCGACGGCGGCACGTCCATGTCCTCGAAGTCGATCACCGCCTCGGGGATGCCGCGCAGGCCCATGGTGGGTTCGCGCTTGGCGATCTTGAGCCCCTTGGTCTCGTCGCGGATGGCGAGGAAGCCGCCGATGCCCTCGAACGTGCCCTTCTCGTCGTAGACCTTGGCGAAGATCAGGTGCAGGCGCGAGACGCCACCACCGGTGATCCAGTGCTTGCGGCCGTTGATCACGTAGCGGTTGCCCTTCTTGTCGGCGCGCGTGGTCATGCCGTTGGCGTCGGAGCCCGCATCGGGCTCGGTGATGCAGATGGCGGGCTTGTCGCCGGCCAGCACCATGTCGGCCGCCATCTTCTTCTGCTCCTCCGATCCGTAGGCCATGACGGCGCTGACGGCGCCCATGTTGGTCTCGACGGCGATGCGGCCGGTGACGGCGCAGGAAGCCGACAGCGCCTCGATGGCCAGCACCGCGTCGAGCCAGCCCTTGCCCTGGCCGCCGTACTGCGTGGGGATCGTCATGCCGATCAGCTTCGCATCCTTCAGGAGATCGACATTGTCCCAGGGATACTGCTCGGTGCGGTCGACCTCGGCGGCACGCTTCGCCACAGGTCCCGTTGCCAGTTCGCGGGCACGGGCCTGGAGCTTCACCTGATCGGCGGACAATACAGACGCGTTCATGTTTCACTCGCCTTCTTGATCACTTTTCTCTCTGCGCCCAACCGCTGCATTCAGACATTGCATAGGACAAACGAAGATGCGGAGAAAGACCGAATGCCGGCGAGCCCGATGCCGACGTTCGGCAATAAGCCGACTTGCGGTGTCAAAGGATCGGAGCGTCGGCTCGTTAAGACAATCTAAAGTATTTTATATATAAGTTAAGGAATTTTGGATTTCCTCCTATGCGCAATCTTCGCACCCTGCTGGCGATCCACGACACGGGATCGTTCAAGAAGGCCGCCGAGCGACTCAACATGACCCTGTCGGCGGTCAGCATGCAGATGAAGGAACTCGAGGCGACCTACGGTGTCGCTCTGTTCGACCGATCGTTCCGCCCGCCTGCTTTGACGTCGACGGGCCTGCTGCTGGTCGATGCCGGCCGTGGAATTGTGACCGCGCTCGACGACCTCCATCTGCTTCTCAAGGCGGGGCCGACCCTCTCGGGGTCCCTCTCCCTGGGCTTTGTCGCGACCGCGAGCACCCGACTTCTCCCCAACGCCGTGCGGCATCTTTCGGCGCGTTTCCCTGGCCTGGAACTGCATGTTGAAAGTGCACTGTCGGTGGAGCTTGCCGAAAGGGTCCGCCGCGGCGATCTGGACGCAGCGGTGGTCACGGAGACCCGCGACCTCCATCGCAACTGTGTCGTCTCGCGTCTGGTCGATGATCCGCTCGTTCTTGTCGCAGCAAGGGTGGAGCGCCGCCGTCTCACTCCCGATCTGCTGCGGCACAAGCCTTTCATCCGGTTTCAGGCACAGAGCGGCGTCGGCCAGATCATCGATGAATTCCTTCTCGATCGCGCGTTCGATGTTCGCCAGGCGATGGTCCTCGATTCCCTGGAGGCGATCGTCGAGCTCGTCGCATCGGATCTCGGTGTCACGATCATTCCATTGCCGGAGGCTCAGCGATACGGCAGGGGCCGGATCCGCTGGGCGGCGCTTCGAGGCCACAAGCTCTCGCGATCGCTTGCCCTGATTACCCGACAGACACCCGGCTCGCGACATCTGCACGACGCACTTCTCGAGGCGTTGCAGGCTGCGAAGCGGCCCCGAATCTCTCGCAACGGAGCGGCTCGCGGGCCCGGAAGCGCTGCCTGATCGGCGCCGCTCCGCGCCCATCTACCAGCCCTGGCCTCGTTCCAGGTGATCGATGCTGAAGATCGCTATGGGCTCGCTGCGGCCGCGCACGGCGGTGTTGCCGAGCGGACTGAAGGCGAAAGCACCGTTGCAGGCCGCGCGGGTGCTCTCGGAGACGAGAATGCTCGTGCCGTGATGCTTGTTCAACTCCTCGAGGCGCGCCGCGAGGTTCACCGTATCGCCCAGCAGAGTGAAGCTCATGCGCTGGCCGGCGCCGACCGAGCCGCCGATCACGCCGCCGGTCGAGATGCCGATGCGGGTCGCGAAGGCCATGCCGACATCGCCGAAGGTGCGGCTGCCGATGGCGCGCTGGATGTCGAGTGCAGCACGGACGGCAGCCGCAGCGTGGTCCTCGCAGGCCAGCGGCATGTTGAAGGAGGCGAACAGGCCGTCGCCGATGAAGGTGTTGACCACGCCGCCGTGGGCGCGGATCGGCGCCAACACCGTCTCGAGATATTCGTTGAGGGCGGCCACGAGTTCGTGGGGCGGCAGGACCTCGGCAATCGTCGTGAAGCCCGCGATGTCGGTGAACAGGATCGTGGCCTCGCGTACCTCGCCCGCCAGAACGCCATCGCCCTCGCGACGGAGGATCGTCGCGGCCACGGTCTCGTCGACGTAGCGGCCGAAGGTTTCGCGGATGCGCTCGCGCTCACGCAATCCCTCGACCATGTCATTGAACCGGCCGGTGAGTTCGCCCACCTCGTCGTTCGAGGTGACGGGGATGCGCCGGCTCAGATCGCCTTCGCTCACCCGGGTCATGGCGCGCGACAGGATCCTGATCGGGCGCAGCAGCGAGCGGCTGATGAAGTAGGCCGAGAGCACGACGCCGATCAGCGCGGCGAAGACGTCGACCACGATCTCCATCTGCTGGCGGTCGCCCTGGTAGGAGAAGAGGTCGACGATGATCGCGGCGAGCGGCCCGAGCGAGATCACGACCAGCGCCACCATCAGCTTGGTCGAGTAGCGGCCGAAGAACAGGCCAAGATTGCGGCCGTAGTGTCTGAAGATGAAGGCGCAGAGCCCGGCCAGATAGTCGCTGACGACGAAGTAGGTGTAGGTGAAGTAGAACACCGTCAGCACGACGCAGCCCGTCGCGAAATCGGCGATCGTCGGCACGGGCAGCGCAATGACCGACGGGTCGACCCACCATGGCGTCGACAGCCGGAAGACAGTAACCAGCAGCGACAGCAGTCCCACGTGCTGCGCCGTCAGCAGCGGAAGCTGGGTGAGGCGGCGCTGCACGTCCTCGAAGGCGATCTCGCCGACGAGATAGCGCCGCACCGGTTCGAACAGGTGACGGGCAAGCAGCCAGTTGGCGCCGAGCAGCAGGACGATGCCGATGCCGGCCGTGCGCCACAGGTTGGCCCAGGAGCCCGCAGCCGCGGTGAAGATCAGGGTGATCGCCAGGTCGAGCAGGAAGACCGACGTCGCCATCCAGAGATAGCGGCGGCGGATCGCGGCGATCTCCTGCGGTGTCGCGGGAACGGGAGCGGCAGCAGCGTCGGTCATGCCGAGCCCACGCGGTAGACGACGACATCGCCGCGGTGGCCGCGGACGTCCGACTCGCCCAGGCGCTCGCAGGAGCCGAGCGCGCCGGCGGCCCGCACCGTGCTTTCGGCGGCGAGAATGCTGGTGCCGAACTTCTTGTTGAGCTGCTCGATGCGCGAGGCGACGTTCACCGCGTCGCCGAGCAGCGTGTAGCTCAGCCGGTTGTCGGTGCCGATGGTCACGCCGATCACCGGGCCGGTATTGAGGCCGATGCGCGTGTGCAGCTTCACGCCGCCCGCGAACTCGGCGGAGGCGAGGGCCCGCTGGATGTCGAGCGCGGCGCCGATCGCCGCCGCGGCGTGATTCTCCAGCGGCAGCGGCAGGTTGAAGCTCGCGAAGAGGCCATCGCCGATGAAGTTGTTGACCACGCCGCCATGCCGCTGGATCACCGGGACCACGATGCGCAGATATTCATTCAGGCCCTCGGCGATCTGTGTGGGCGTGGCGCGCTCGGAGAGGCCGGTGAAGCCCTCGATGTCGGTGAACATCAGCGTGGCCTCGGCGGTGGTGTCGACCGTCCGGCCGCTGCGGCCGCGATTGTCGAGGATCGAGGTCGCAACGCTTTCGCTCACGTACTTGCCGAACGTGTCGCGCAGATACTCTTTCTCGGCGAGCCCCTCGACCATTTCGTTGAAGCGGCTGGCGGCGTGGCCCAACTCGTCGTCCGACGTCACCGGCAGGCGCACAGCGTAGTCGTTTCCGGCGACCCGCCGCATGCCGGCATCGAGCCGCGTGATCGGCCGGGTCAGCGCCTGGGAGATCCAGTAGTACATGAACAGGGTGCCGGTGGCCGAGGTGGTGACGTCGACCGAGGATTCGCGCACCAGCCGGGCGCCGGAGTAGCTCAGGATGTCCGCCGCGATCAGGATCATGGTGGAGAAGGAGACGAACAGCAGCGCCAGGGCGACTTTGCGGCGGAAGCGGCCGCGGAAGACGCCGATGTTCACGCCGCGCGCCTCGAACAGGAACTCGCACAGCCGGTCGAGATAGGCCGACACGATGAAGAAGGTCAGCACGACGTTGAAGCCCGTGCCGACCGTCAGGTTGGCGATGACGTCCGGCCACGCCACCTTCTGCAGGGTCGCGCCGAAGGTGATGTCGAGCCTGTGCGACAGAAGCCGGAGCCCGATCATCGGGGCGTACATCAGGCAGATGACGAGCGCCGAATGGCGGGGAAGGTCGCAGAGCCGGCGCTCGACGTCGGCATAGGCGACACGACCCTCAAGGAAGGCGGAGACGGGGCGAATCAGATACCAGGCGCCCGCGCCGACGCCTGCCGCCAGGAAGACCGCGGACATCAGGATCGACGGGAGCAGGACCTGCGGCGCGTCGTTGAGTGCGGTGTAAACGACGAGCGAAACGACGTCGATCAGGAACGGCACCGACATCGCCAGGTAATAGCGATGCACGAGGCTGACGGGTGCCGTGACCGGCGCCGCTTCGGTCGATGCGGTCATGCGCCGGATATAGTGCGGATCGGGGCGGAGCGAAATGCCCCGCCCGTGGGACAGCCCGTGGGGCCGCCGCCCGGTCAGCCCGTCAGCTCGCGCGCCGTGATCCGGTACTTGAACTTGTCGGGATCGAGCGAATCGAGGAAACCCGACCGGTTTTCGGCCTGGGGGTACATCAGGAACGCGATCGCGGGTTCCTTCGAGCCCGGCAGCTTCAGGTCGTGCGCCACGTTGTAGGCGAGCCAGTTGCCTTCCCATGAGCCGAACAGCGCCCGGCGGGCCGCGACGACCTTGGGGTCGGTCATGGCGAGGTTGGTCGGCGGCTCCTCGAGCACGACCTTGCGCACGTCCGCCGGATCGACCGGCGTCCAGCCCGAGCCCGTGAGCCAGACTTCGGCGCGGCAATGCTGTGCCTTGGAGACGACTTCGGAGCCCGCGCCGAGCGCCTTGAAGCCGAACTCTGACGGCATGACGCGGAGACCGTAGACGTCGCGCGCCGGCAGGCCGACGGCGCGGGCGAGGCCGACGTAGAGGGCGTTCAGGTCGGCGCACTTGCCGTTCAGGTTGCCGGTCTTGATCATCGTGGTGATGTCGCCGACGCCGCAGCCCAGGGTCTTGGCATTGCGGAAGGTGTTCTCGACGACCCAGTCGTAGATCGCCCGCGCCCTGGCGACGTCGCCCTGCTTGCCGCGCACGATGTCTTCGGCGGTCTCCCTGACGATGCCGTCGGTCGGCAGCAGGTCGGTCGGCATCAGGTTGAGCCTGCGTTCGGCATCGCCGAGCGGCGCGGCGTTGCCTTTGCCCGGGACGACGGAGCGGTTCTGGGCCTGGACCTGCGCGGTCACCTCGATGACAGGCGACTGCAGGTCGGCCGGCCATTCGACGCGCAACATCTCGGCGCCGTACTTGGGATCGCGATAGCGCTCGACGACGCGCGCGTTGCCCGTCCAGGTGACATTGCCTGGACGCTGCCAGTCGGCGGCCTGGAAGGTCGGCAGCGGGATCCACGCCTTGTTGGCGCCGCCCGTCGGCTCGACGCGGGTCGTCAGGACGTAGCTGCGCCAGCCCTTCGGGACGGGCGCATAGGTAACGGCTTGCCCCGACGCAAGACGCGGCGCGAGGCCGAGCGCGCCGGCAGCGACGCCGGCCTTGAGAATGTCACGACGATTCATCTGGTTCCTCCCCAATGGCAAAACTGCCGGGGAGGGCGGTCATTGCCCGACGTCGGGAACGACCAGAACCATCCCGGACCGACCCGCGCCGCACGCGACAGCGGTAAGTACCGGAGGGCGGAGGATTGCAGGCTGGCGCGGCGACCGTCAACGCCCGACGACGATCACATCGTCGTCAGGGGGTTCGGCGTAGAGCCGCGCGACATCCGGTGCGCGGTGGTCGAGCACGGCGCGCTGATTGATGTAGCCCTTGTCGGTGATCTCATTGGCGTCGATCGAGGGCGGTGTCGCGACCGCCAGCGCCCGCCCGATCCGGGTCGAGCTGCCGGGATTGGCGGCATTGTGGGCGGCGAGCCCTTCGGCGATGCGGCGGCGCACGGCAGGATGTTTGACCAGCTCGCCAAGCGGCGTATCGGGTTTCGCTTCCGGGCAGAGCGAGAGGCAGCCCGCCGGATTGGGGAAGATCAGCAGCGAGATGAAGTCGCGGTCGTGGCCCGCCACCACGCAATCCTGCGCCACCGGCGAGACGGCGGCGATCGACGCCACGCGCAATCCTCCGGCGTGAACCCAGGTGCCGGTGGTGAGCTTGAAGTCCTCGGCGACACGGCCGTCGAAGAACACACCTTTCACCGGCGCGGATTCGTCGGCAAGCTTGCCGGCGTCGCCGATGCGATAGAAGCCCTCGTCGTCGAACGCCGCCTCGGTGAGATCGGGCCGCCGCCAGTAGCCCGGCGTGACGTTGGGGCCGCGCACGCGCATTTCCATCTTGGCGCCGTTGGGCGTCAGCAGCAGCTCCGTGCCCGGCACCGGCAGGCCGATATTGCCGGGACCGTCGGCCTGCCAGCTCAGCGCCGTCGCGAGCGGCGCCGTCTCGGTGGAGCCCCACGCCGCCGTCATGGTCACACGATGGCCCATAACCCGCGACGACACGGCCTCGAGGCGGTGCCACAGCGTCTCGGGCAGCGCCGAGCCGCCGTAGAACAGGAACTCGGTCCGCTGCAGCAGCGCCTTCGCCGAGGCGTCGTCGCTCTCGAGGAAGGGCAACATGACGTCGTAGCCGCGCGGCACGTTGTAGTAGGCGGTCGGCGAGACCTCGCGCAGGTTGGCCAGCGTCTTCTCGATCAGGCCCGGCATCGGCCGGCCCTCGTCGATGTGCAGCGTGCCGCCAAACCACAACACCTGGTTCAGCACGAAATTGCCGCCGAACGTGTGGTTCCAGGGCAGCCAGTCGAGCAGCACCGGCGGCGTCGTGACGAAGAACGGATAGGTCTGGGCGGTCGCCTGCTGATTCGAGCAGAGCATGCGCTGTGTGTTGATCACGCCCTTCGGCAGGCCGGTCGAGCCCGAGGTAAACAGGACTTTGGCGATCGTGTCCGGAGTGACCGCGGCCAGCGCGCGATCGACGTCGGCGGTCGATTTGACCTCCGCGAGCCTGGAAAGCAGCTCGCCGCCGGCCGGTGGATTGACCGAGGAGACTATCTTCACGTCATCCAGAAGGCCCGCCTTGCCGAGCGTCTCGAGGCCGGCGGCGAAGGGCGCGCCATTCTCGGCGAACAGCACGGAGGGTGTTGTGCTGCGCACGACGTGGACAAGCTTCGCGTGATCCTGCGACATCAGCGAATAGGCGACCGACACCGGCGCCGCCGGCACGCCGGCATGCATGGCGGCGAAAGTGAGCAGGGCGTGGTCGATCGAATTGCCCGAAAGCAGCGCGACCGGCCGCTCGGCCGTGGCGCCGCGATCGAGCAGCGCCTGGGCAAGCGCCCGCACCGACGAGAGCGTCTCGGCGTAGGTGATCCTGCGCCATGAGCCGTCGGGCCGGCGCTCGGCGAGGAACACGCGGTCCGGGATGGCCTTCGCCTGCCGTTCCAGCACGGTGCCCAACGACGTCGGGTAGCCGTCTCTGAGGGCCGCGCCGCGCAGGACGATGCTGCCGTCGGGGCGGCGCTCGGCGTCGACCGACGGGGCGGGAAAGGCGATCGGTTTGAACGCAGTCTTGCTCATGTCGGTCCTACAGTCCGAGATAGGCTTGGCGCACACGGTCGTTGGTCAGAAGGTCGGCGCCGGGACCGTCGAGCTCGACGCGGCCGTTCTCCAGCACGTAGCCGCGATGGGCGATCCTGAGAGACGCCATGACGTTCTGCTCGACCAGGAGGATGGTGAGGCCTTCCTCGTTCAGTTGACGGACGATGCGAAAGACCTCCTGCACGATCGTCGGCGCCAGCCCCAGCGAAGGCTCGTCGAACATGACGAGCCTGGGCTCTCCCATCAGGCAGCGTCCGATGGCCAGCATCTGCTGCTCACCACCCGACAGCGTGCCGGCCGCCTGCCGTCGCCGCTCGGCGAGGCGCGGAAACATGGCGAACACGCGCTCGAGGTTCCGCTTCTCCCCGGCGCGCGCATGGCGGGGCGTCGCGCCCATCTCGAGGTTCTCGAGCACGGTGAGGTTGGGGAAGACCTGGCGGCCCTCCGCTACATGGCCGATGCCCGCCTCGCACACCCGATGGGACGGCCAACCGGTGACATCGCGGCCGTCGAAGTGCACGCGGCCTTGCGCCGGCCGCTCGATGCCGTGGATGGCGCGGATCAGCGAGCTCTTGCCGGCCCCGTTGGCGCCCACGATGGCCACGATCTCGCCGGCCGCGATCTCGAGCGAGACGCCAGCCAGGGCCTGGGCGTCGCCGTAGTAGAGGTCGATCCCCTCGACCCTGAGCAGGGGCGCGCTCATTCGGCCTCCTGCTCGCCGAGATAGACGTCGAGCACGGCCGGGTGGCGGGTGATCTCGGCCGGCGTTCCCTCGGCAATCTTCTCGCCGTAGCTCACCACGACGACATGGGCGGCGAGCGCCATGACGGCGCGCATGACGTGCTCGATCAGCAGGATCGTCAGACCCGTGCGCGCGTTGAGGTCGCGCAGGAAGGCCACCATCACGTCGATCTCGGTCGGCCGCAGGCCTGCCATCACCTCATCGAGCAACAGCAGTTTGGGTTCGGTGGCGAGCGCGCGCGCCACTTCGAGGCGCTTGCGGTCGGGCAGCGTGAGGCTTTCGGCCGCGTGGCTGCGGCGATCGTGCAGGCCGAGCTGTCCGAGGATATCGTCGGCATGGGCGCGGGCCTCGGCGAGGTCGGGCCGTCGATGGAGTGCGCCGACGGTGACGTTCTCCAGGACGCTCAGCCCCCTGAACGGCTTCACGATCTGGAAGGTGCGGCCGACGCCCTCGTCGCAGACGAGGTCCGGCCGGAGGCCCGAGATCCTGCGGCCATCGAGGCTCACTTGGCCGGCATCGGGCCGGTAGACGCCGGCGATCATGTTGAAAATCGTGGTCTTGCCGGCGCCGTTGGGCCCGATCAGCGCGTGAATGGCGCCGGCCGGCACGTCGAAGGAGACGTCGTGCACGGCGCGGAGCCCCCTGAAATTCTTGCCGACGCCGGCAAGCTCGAGGCGTGCGCCGCTCATCGCCGCGTCTCCTCGAGGCCGAAGCGCTTGGCGAGCCACGGCCAGACTCCGGCCGGCCGATACATGACGATCACCAGCAGCGCGAGGCCGTAGAAGATCTGCTTGATGCCCGGGACGTGGAAGGCCTCGCTGAGGTCGGTGAAGATCTCGCCCAACCCCGTCAGCACCACGGCGCCGACGACGGGACCGAACAGTGTGCCGAGGCCGCCGATGATCGGCGCCAGCGTGAACTCGATGGAACGGCCCATTGCGAAGGCCGTCTCGGGGAAGAGATTGTTGTAATAGAAGGCGTTCCACACGCCGGCGAGCGCCGTCATTGCCGCCGAGATCGCGATGGCGATCATCTTGCAGCGCAGCACCGGAACGCCGACCGCCTGGGCGGCTTCGGGGTCTTCGCGGATGGCGAGCCAGTAGCGGCCGAGCCGGCTCTCCAGCAGCGCGCGGCAAAGAACGAAAGCGCCGGCCGCCAGCGCCAGGATGACATAGTAGAAGAGCAGCGGCCCGCCGCGCAGATTGAGCGGGTCGCTCGTGGCGTCGACCTTCAGGAAGAGGCCGCCCGATCCGCCCGCCCAGCCCCAATGATCGAAGGCGATGCGCGTGAACTCGCTGAAGGCGATCGTGAGCAGGGCGAAGTAGACGCCGGCCAGGGAGAAGCGGAAGCCCAGGTAGCCGACCACCACGCCCGCCGCGGTCGCCGCCGCAACCGCGACGAACACGCCCGTCCACGGGCCGATCCCGTAGTGGAAGAACAGCCCGGCGGCGATGTAGCCGCCCAGCCCGGCATAGAGCGCGTGGCCGAGCGAAAGCTGGCCCGCGAAGCCCATGAGGATGTTCCAGGCCTGCCCGACATAGGCGAAGTAGAGGATCAGGATCAGGACCGAGAGGCCGTACTTGCCGAGCAGCGTCGGCGCAACGAGCAGCAGGACAAACAGCACGCCGAGGCCCCAGAGGGCGCGCGGAGCAACGCCGTCGGTCAGGCGGCGCAACAATCTCATTGGCCGCTCTTGCCCACGAGTCCCTGCGGACGCAGCAGCAGAACCAGGATCAGGATGCCGAAGCTCACCATGCTCTTGAGCGAGGGTTGCAGGAGCAGTCCGGCGACGGCCTCGCTGACGCCGATCAGCAGCCCGCCCATCAGCGCTCCCGTCATGCTGCCGAGCCCGCCCACGATCACGATGACGAAGGCGAGGAGCGTGTACTCGGCGGCGAGGAAGGGCGTCACCGGGATGATGGTGATCATGAGGGCACCGGCGGCGCCCACGCAGGCGGCGCCGACGCCGAAGGTGAAGGCGTAGAGCCGACGGACGTCCAAGCCGACCACGAGGGCGCCGAGATTGTTGTCGGCGGCGGCGCGGATCGACTTGCCGATGCGCGTGCGGGTGAAGAACAGCCAAAGCAGGGCCGCGATCGCGATGGCGGTCAGCGCCGCATGCACGCGCACCGCGTCGAACACGAAGGGGCCGAGCTCATAGGAATCGAACTGCGACTCGAGCTGGACGCCGCGCGAGTCGGGACCGGCGATGGCGAGGCAGGCATTGACCAGCAGGATGGCGATCGCCAGCAGCAGCAGGAACTGCTGGTGCTCGGGCCGCCCGATGAAGGGCGAGATCACGCCGCGCTGCAGGGCGTAGCCTGCGACGAAGAAGATCGCGGCGATCGCCGGCAGGCTCAGCATCGGCGAAATCTGGAGATACTCGAAGCCCATCCAGGCGAGGTACATGCCGACGACCATCAGCTCGCCATGCGCGAAGTTGACCACGCGCATGACGCCGAAGATCACCGACAGGCCGAGCGCCATCAGCCCGTAGACCATGCCGGTCAACAGGCCCTTGGTGATCGCCTGGGCGAGCGAGAGAAGGAAGTCGGCCGTCACCGCGTCAGGTACGGCGCTTGTCGTTCCAACCCGGCATCGGGAAGACCAGCGGCGCGGCTGCCGCCTCCAGCGGCATTACGACGGTTGGCTTGCGCTTGAGGTTCTCGACGGCCGAGGCCTTGATGTTGACGTTCTGGCCCTTGGCGTCGAACTGGATCGGCCCGCCGATCATGACGTGCTGGTCGATCTTGGTCTTGCGCAGCGCCTCCATGAGGTCGCCAGGCTTGGTCGACTTGGCGGTGAGCCAGGCCTGCGCCGCGACCAGCACACCCTCGAACGTGAAGCCGCCGTTGATGTCGAGCTGGTCGTTGGGGAACTTGGCAGCGTGCCGCTTGGTCAGTGCCTGGGTCATCGCCGACTTCGGATCGAGCCACGGGACGTTCGAGATCATGAAGTCGCCGTACTTGCCCATGGTCTTCAGGAAGTCCTGCTCGTAGAGACCGGGCGCACCGGGATTCATGACGCCCATCGGCTCCCAGCGCTGCTTCACCATCTCCTGCACCAGGAGCTTGGCGTCGTTCAGCCGGCTGACCGGCATCAGCAGCTCGGCCTTGGTGGCCTTTGCCTTCGCCACCTCGACCGACAGGTCCTTGGCGGCGGGGTCGTAGCTGATCGTCTCGACGATCTGGTAGGGCATGTCGAGCTTGGGGAACAGCGCCTTGATGCCGTTGATCATCGCGGTGCCGAACGTGTCGTTGACGCTCATGAGCACGGCGGTCTTCGGCGTCTTGCCCGAGACCTTGAAGATCTCCTTGTGCAGCGCCAGCGCGCCGGTGATCAGCATCGGTGCCGTCGGGAAGTTGCGCACGACGAACTTGTAGCCCTGCTCGGTGATCTGCGGCGCCGCCGCGATGTTGACGATCATCGGCACGCCGCGCTGCTCGGCGACCTGAGCGATGGCGATGGTCTGGCCCGAATCGAAAGCGCCGACCAGGACGTGGCAGCCGGCGTCGATGGCCTTCTCGGCCTGCGTGCGCGCCGCGTCGGGCTTGGACTCGGTGTCGTAGTTCACGATGTCGAGCTTCACCGGCATCTTCATGTCGGCGAACACGTCGTTGGCCACGTCGGCACCGCGGCGGCACGCCTGGCCGATCTGCGCCTGGATGCCGGAGGTCGGCAGCAACAGGCCGACCTTGAGGTTGGCGGCGCCTTGCGCAAATGCGTGTCGCAGCGGCAGCGGCGCGCCGAGAAGGGTCGCGCCCGCGAGCGCCGATTGTCCGAGGCGGCGGCGGGTAATGGGTGAATGTCTGGTCATCTTTCCTCCCGGTCTTTGTCGGCCAACTATGCCGTATTCTTATCGGCGGACTATGCCGCCGCAGCCGGGAAAGTAAATAGGTATTTAAGTACCAAATTGCGTAATTAACCCGAGTCGGGGTGTCGACCGCCCCACAGGGCATGCTAGGTCGGCTGCATGTCCCATGCCCTGGTCGACCTCAACCGCGCCTCGCCGGCGGCGTTCACCGCCGCCGTCGGAGACACTTTCGAACTCGCGCCGTGGGTCGCGGAGGCCGCGATTGCGCGGCGGCCCTTCGCCGGCGTCTCGGCGCTTCACGATGCCATGATGGCGACGGTCCACGCCGCGCCTCGCGAGCGCCAGCTCGAGTTCCTGCGCGGCCATCCCGACCTGGCCGGCAAGGCGGCCCGCGCCGGGGCGGTGACCGACGACTCTAGACGCGAGCAGGCCAGCGTCGGGTTGGATGCGTTGTCCGACGAAGAGTTCGCCCGCTTCCATCGCCTCAACGACGCCTACAAGGCGAAGTTCGGCTTCCCCTTCATCGTGTGCGTGCGCCGCCATACGCGCGATTCGATCCTCGATCAGTTCGAACGGCGCCTGCGCCACGATGCGGCGACCGAGTTTGCCGCGGCACTGAAGGAGATCTTCTTCATCACGCGACTGCGCGTGGCGGCCAAGGTGACGGGCGAGGGCATGCCGCAGGTGACCGGCCGGCTCAGCACCCACGTGCTCGATACCCATGCCGGCCGGCCGGCGCAGGGCGTCGCCATCGAGCTCTACGAGTTCGCGGACGGGCAGGCCCATCGCATCGGCAACGCGATCACCAACGCCGACGGCCGCACCGATGCGCCGCTGATTGGCGGGCGGCCGCTGCCGATCGGCCGCTACGAGCTGCGGTTTTCGATCGGTGACCATTTTCGCAGCAGGGGCATCGAGCAGGGCGACCCGCCCTTCCTCGACATCGTGCCTTTGCGCTTTTCGATCGCCGAGCCGGAAGGGCATTATCACGTGCCGCTGCTCTGCACGCCCTGGAGCTATTCGACCTATCGCGGAAGCTGAAAGAACGGAGGAAGCAATGAACTACAGCGACGTCTCCCTGATGATCGACGGTGCCTGGACCAAGGGCGCCAACGGCCGGACCATCCCGGTCGTCAATCCGGCGACCGAGGAAGTGATCGGCCAGGTGGCGCATGCCGAGAAGGCCGACCTCGACCGCGCGCTCGCCGCCGCCGACAAGGGCTTCAAGCAGTGGAGGAAGGTCTCGGCCTTCGAGCGCTACAAGATCATGCGCAAGGCCGCGGACCTGATGCGCCAGCGGCTCGAAGAGATCGCCACGATCATGACCATGGAGCAGGGCAAGCCGCTCTACGAGGCTCGGATCGAGACCGGCCTCGCCGCCGACATCATCGACTGGATGGCCGAGGAAGGCCGGCGGACCTACGGTCGCCTCGTGCCGGCGCGGGCCGAGAACATCTTCCAGATGGTCATCAAGGAGCCGGTCGGGCCGGTCGCGGCCTTCACGCCGTGGAACTTCCCGATCAACCAGGTGGTACGCAAGGCTTCGGCCGCGCTGGCCACGGGCTGCTCGATCATCATCAAGGGCCCGGAGGACACGCCCGGCGCCTGCGCGCAGCTCATCAAGGCGTTCGTCGATGCCGGTGTGCCGGCCGGCGTGATCCAGCTCGTCTACGGCGTGCCGTCGGAGATCAGCGAGTACCTGATCCCGCATCCGGTCATCCGCAAGATCACCTTCACCGGCTCGACGCCGGTCGGCAAGCAGCTCGCCGCCCTCGCCGGGGCGCACATGAAGCGCGTCACCATGGAGCTGGGCGGCCACGCGCCGGCCATCGTGTTCGAGGACGCCGATCTCGAGCAGGCCGTGAACGTGCTGGGCGCCAACAAGTTCAGGAACGCCGGCCAAGTCTGCGTGGCGCCCACCCGTTTCCTGGTGCACGAGAAGGTCTACCCCGAGTTCGTCGAGCGCTTCACGACCTACGCGAAGAACATGAAGGTCGGCAACGGGCTCGAGGCGGACACCAAGATGGGTCCGCTGGTGGCGGAACGCCGCCTGCATGCCATGGACACGCTGGTGAGCGATGCGATCTCCAAGGGCGCCAAGGTGCGCACCGGCGGCCAGCGCAAGGGCAACAAGGGCTATTTCTACGAGCCGACGGTTCTCACCGACGTGCCGCTCTCCGCCCGGATCATGAATGAGGAGCCGTTCGGTCCGCTGGCGCCGATCACGCCGTTCAAGGATTTCGAGGGCGTGGTGAAGGAGGCGAACCGTCTGCAGTGGGGCCTGGCGGCCTACGCCTACACGAAGAACACCAAGACCGCGGCCCAGATCGGCGCGGCCTTCGAAAGCGGCATGGTCTCGATCAATCACCATGGCCTCGCCCTGCCGGAGGTTCCGTTCGGCGGTGTGAAGGACTCCGGCTACGGCTCGGAAGGCGGTCTCGAGGCGCTCGAGGCCTACCTCAACACCAAGTTCGTCAGCCAGCTCGGCATGTGAACCGCGGCCTGCCTCGCGAAATCGGGCCCTCCTCCAGGTGACCGGAGGAGGGCTTTTTCGTTCGGGACGCGCCCAGGCGGATTGAACGTCTCCGGCGGCAAGGCTAGCTTCGCGTCAAGTCTGCGGCATCACACGACCCGAATACGGGCGGCCGCGGGCAACGGGAGGATCGCATGCAGGGAGACGGGACGGCCGCGCTGGCGGCCGCACACCGCTATTGGTCGCGGCTCGAAGAGGGGATGAACCTGATCGCCGCGGCCGCGATCTTCTTCCTGATGTTCGTCGGCGTCTTCCAGATCATCGGCCGCACCGTCTTCGACACCGCGATCAACGGCTACATCGACTACATGGAGCAGGCGAGCGCGCTGTTCGCCTTTCTCGGCGTCTCCTACGCCCAGAACGTCGGCGCCCATATCCGCATGGATCTCCTGCTGCGCGGCTTCTCGCTGCGCTTCATGTGGTCGATGGAGCTGTTTGCCGTCGTGGTGGCGCTCGTCATCGTCACGGTGCTCGTCGATTCCACCTATCTGAACTTCCAGCGTGCGTGGGAGCTCGGCGATTCGACCATCGACATCAATCTGCCGATCTGGCCGACCAAGCTTCTCGTGCCGGTCGTCCTCGCCGTGCTGTGGGTCCGCCTGGCCCTGCAGTCGCTCGACTACATCCGCCTGATCCGGAACCCGCAGGCCCAGCCGATCGCCGTGCCGGTGATCGAGACCATCGAGGTGCAGGCGCAGCACGAGATCGAAGAGGCATTGGGCCGCGAGGAATCGACGCGCGAGGAGAAGCGGTCATGACCATCGATCCCCTCACGCTCGGCATCGTCGGCAGTGCCCTGCTGATCCTCCTTTGCGTTCTTGGCGTGCGCATCGCCTACGCGACCGCCATCGTCGGCACGTTCGGCCTGGCCGTGCTCACCGGCTTCGGGCCCGGTCTGCGCACTGCCGGCGTGGTGCCGCACGGGGCAGTCGTGAACTACACGCTGAGCGTCCTGCCGATGTTCATCCTGATCGGCTATCTCGCCTACTATGCCGGCATCACCCAGGCTGCCTTCGAGGCGGCGCGGCGCTGGTTCGGCTGGCTGCCGGGTGGGCTGGCCATCGCCACTGTCTATGCCGTTGCCGGCTTCTCGGCGGTGTCGGGCGCCAATACGGCCGCCGCCGCCGTGTTCGCCAAGGTGGCGATCCCCGAGATGCTCAAGGCGGGATACAATAAACGCCTCGCGGCCGGCGTGGTCGCGGCCGGGGCCACCCTCGATTCGCTGATCCCGCCGAGCGCTCTGCTGGTGGTCTACGGCATCATCACCGAGCAGTCGATCGGCAAGCTGCTGGTCGCCGGGTTCGCGCCGGGAGTCTTCTCCGCGCTGGTCTACACCGCGATCATCCTCGCGATGTGCTGGCGCAATCCGGAGCTCGGCAAGCCGATCCGCGGCTACACCTGGCCGCAGCGCATCAAGTCGCTGCCCGGTACGGCGCCGATCGTGCTGGTGATCGCCATCATTTTCTATTCCATGCTGTTCGGCTGGGCGACACCGACCGAGGCCGGCGCCCTGGGCGCGCTCTGCGTCTTCGTCATCGCGCTGCTTAACGGCATGAAGTGGCCCGAGCTGCGCGGCGCGCTGCTCGAAACCGCCCGGCTCACGGCGGTGATCTTCACCGTGATCTGGGGCGTCCTGATTTTCGTGCGTTTCCTGGGGTTTGCCGGACTGCCCGAGGAGATCGCCCGATGGGTCACCAGCCTCGACATTCCGCCGCTTGCCGTCCTGCTTGCGATCTACGTCATCTACCTGATCCTGGGCACGATCCTCGAGGGCATCGGCATGTTCCTGCTGACGCTCCCCGTGGTCTTCCCGGTGGTCGAGGCGATGGGCTACGACCCGATCTGGTTCGGCATCATCCTGGTCAAGCTGAACGGCATTGCGACGCTGTCGCCGCCGGTCGGCCTCGTTGTGTTCGTCGTCAACGGCGTCCGGCCAGACATCTCGGTTGCCGATATTTTCCGAGGCATCTGGCCGTTCATCTTCGCCGACATCATCACCATCGCCTGCCTGACGGCATGGCCGGAGATCGTCACGTTCATTCTCGACGCGGCGGCGTAGCGGATCTCAGGATTTCGGCGGCGATCCGGCTTCCTTCAGGAGGAAGTTCAGGAGCTCGCGTCCGGGTATGCCCTGGGCCTCGCGCTTGACGATCCATTCTTCCCACACCGGCTGGCCGCCAGCCTTGCGGAAGGCGGCAAGCTCGTCGGGCGTGAACTTGAGGAACTGCAGCTTCTTCTTGAACAGCGGGATGTTCTTCTCGTCGGCCGCCCGATACGCCGTCTTGACCGCGGCGTGGGCCAGCGGTTGCGCCTCAATCAAGAGGTCCTTGTACTGTTGCGGCAGCTTGGCCCACTGCTCGGTATGAATCAGGGTCGGGCAGGCGACGTTCCCCAGATTCATGTTCTCCGTATACCACTTGCCGACCTCGTAGGTGCGGTACGACTGGTGGGCGTAGGTGGTCGGGAAGGCGGCGGCGTCGACCGTGCCGCGCTCCAGCGAGGTATAGACTTCGGTGGCGTCCACCGAGGTCGGCACGGCGCCCAGCTTGCGCATCGCCTCGCCGATGCCGGCCAGTGCGCGCACGCGCATGCCCTTGAAGTCCTCGATGTTCTTGGGCGCCTTGCCGCGACCGACGAACTCGTTGGTCGGCAGCACCGCCGAGAGGTACGGCATGGCGTTCCAGGCGGCGAACTCCTTGACGATCACCGGGTGCTTGTAGAACGCGAGGTGCACCTTCTCCTGCACGTCGAGGTCGGGGATGGGCAGGAACGGCAGGTCGAGGGCGGAGAAGGCGGGGAGCTTCTCGGGATGGTAGGAGGCGCAGATGTTGGTCATCTCGAGGCTGCCGACCTTGAGCGAGTCGAGCAGCTCCTTGGGATTGCCGAAGCTGCCGTAGCCGATCTGGATCTTGAACTTGCCGCCGGTGCGTTCCTCCATGAATTTCTTGAGGACCTCGACGTTCTGGGTGGCGGCGCGCGGCTTGCCCCACGCCCCGAGCTTCCAGCTCACTTCCGGCCCGTCGACGACCTTCGCCTGGGCGAACGCGTTACCCGACCACGCAACCACGCTGGCTGCCACGACGGCAGCGACGGTCATGCCCCTGAGATGCCTCATGGGTTCCTCCTGGATGTTGCCTCCGATACGTCCCTGTTCCTTGGTACAGCCGCCACAGGCGGCCGACGCCGAAAGCCTACCCTATCGGCGGCCGGCGCGGTAGCGACTGACCGACGGGCTCGATAAGCTCGCCGCCCCATGCTGGGAATGAAGCGGCGTTTGATGTTGGCGGGGCTTGCTGCGGCGAGCGCCGGGGCGGTCGCGCGTGCGGCCGACTGGCCGGCGCGGCCGGTCGCCTGGATCGTGCCGTTCCCGCCCGGTGGTGGCTCCGACATGTTCGCGCGGCCCGTGGCCGCCCGTGTCGGCGATCTCCTCGGCCAGCCAATGGTGATCGAGAACCGGGCAGGGGCAGGCGGCACCGTCGGCACGGCCGCCGCCGCGAGAGCGGCCCCCGATGGGCACACCCTGCTGCTGGGTGACACCGGTCTCACCTATGCGCCGACGATCTATCCTCACGCCGGATTCGACTTCGACCGCGATTTCGCGCCGATCGCCGCCTTCGGTCGTGTTCCGTACGTGCTGGTGGTCAATCCGGAACGTCTCGACGTGGCGACTCTGGGCGCGTTCGTTGCCGCGGCGAAAGCTAGGCCCGGTGCGATCGACATCGGTTCCGCGGGCCTCGGCACCGTGACGCATCTTGCCATCGGGCTCTTCGAAGGTCGCGCCGGGATAGAGCTCACTCACGTGCCGTATCGCGGCGGCGCGCCGATGCTGCAGGACCTGCTGGCCGGCCAGGTTGGCGCCGCCTTCGTCCTCGTCGGTGCGGTCGCGAGCTATGTCCGCTCGGGCAAGCTGCGCGCGCTTGCCGTCGCCAACCGCCGTCGCGACGCCCTGCTGGCCGAAGTGCCGACGATGCACGAGGCGGGCCTCGCCGATTTCCGGATGACGACCTGGTTCGGCCTGTTTGCCCCCAGGCAGACGCCGGATGCCATCCTCGATCGCCTGCATGGAGCGGTGCAGGAGGCGCTGGTCGCCGACGACGTGAGGAAGGTGTGGGCCGAGCAGGGTGCGCGGGTCGAACTCGAAAGCCGTGCCGAGTTTGCCGATTTCGTCGCGCGTGAGACCGTGCGCTGGAGCCGCATCGCCAGGGCCGCCAACGTCCACTTGGAGTAGCCGATGACTGTGTCACGTCGCGTCGTGCTGGGCGGTCTTCTGGCCGCAGGTACGGTCGTTCCCGCTGCCGCGCAGGAATGGCGGCCGCCCCGGGCGATGAACTGGATCGTTCCCTATCCGCCGGGCGGATCGAACGACACCTTCGCACGGCCGGTCGCGGCCCATGTCGGGCAGCGCCTGGGGCAGCCGGTCGTGGTGGAGAATCGCGGCGGCGCCGGCGGAACGCTCGGCGGCATGATCATTGCGCGCGCCCGTCCGGACGGGGCCACGCTGCTTGTCGCCAATGCGGCGCAATCCTTCGCCACCGTCGTCTACGCCGAGTCGGGCTTCGATCTGCTGCGCAACTTCGCAGCCGTCAGCAACATCGCCAGGGTACCGGTCGGCCTCGTCGTCAATCCCGCCAGGCTCGACGTCAAGGACCTCGCGACATTCATCGCCGCCGCGCGCAAGGCGCCGGACGCCATCAATATCGGCTCGTCAGGACTCGGCACCATGCCGCATCTTGCCATCGAGCTGCTGCAGCGGCGCACCGGCATCCGACTGATGCACGTGCCCTATCGCGGCGGCGGACCGGCGCTGCAGGACCTGCTGTCGGGCCAGCTCGACGCGACGTGCCAGCCGCTCAGCACCGTCGCCACGTATGTGCAGTCCGGCAAGCTGCGCGCGCTTGCCGTTGCGACCGCGAAGCGCGAGGCCGTGCTGCCCGAGGTTCCTACGTTCGCCGAAGCGGGCGTGAAGGATTTCGAGGTCAGCACCTGGTACGGGCTGTTCGCTCCAAGGGCGACGCCCGTCGCGGCGCTCGATGCGCTCCACGCCGCGGTGCAGGCGGCTCTGGCCCAACCCGACGTGAAGCGCATCTGGGCGGAGCAGGGCGCGCGCATCGACCTCGAGAGCCGCCAGGCGTTCGGCGAGTTCGTGAAGGCCGAGGTCGAGCGCTGGAGCGCCGTCGCGCGATCGACCAGCCTGCCGATGGAATAGGGTGGTTCAGGTCTCGGCGCCGCCGTTCACCTGCAGCATCTGGCCGTTGACGTAGGCGCCACCGTCGGAAACCAGCAAGCCCAGCACCGCACCGATCTCGGCCGGCGTGCCCATGCGGCCGAGTGGCACCTTGGCCATCGTCTCCTTGCGGTGATGGGAGGACGCGTCGTCCATTTCGACGTCGGCGGCGATCGGTCCTGGCGAGATGGCATTCACCGTGATGCCCTTCGGGCCGAACTCCTTGGCGAGCGCCTTGGTGAGACCCCAGGCGCCGTGCTTGGCGACCGAAACCGGCGCGCGGCCGGCATAGCCGTGGATCGCGTTCATGCCGGTGAAGTTGACGATGCGGCCCCAGCCTTTCTTCACCATGCCGGGCAGGCAGGCCTGCGACAGCCACACGGCGGCGTCGAGATCGACTGAGATCACGCGCCGCCAGTCGGCCTCGCTCATGTCGAGAAAGGCCTTGGCAGGCCGGAGCGCGGCGTTGTTCACCAGCACGTCGATGGCGCCGAACCTGGCGATCGTCTCCCCGGCGATGCGCCGGCATTCTTCGGCGCTGCCGACATCGCCCATGGCAACCATGGCATCGACGCCCTTCGCCCGTGCCTCCTTGGCGACCGACTCGCAGGCCTTGCGGTCGGACGAGCCGTTGATGACCACGTTGTAGCCCATCGACGCGAGCTCCAGTGCGCAGGCCCGGCCGATGTTGCGGCCGGCTCCGGTGACGAGGGCTGTCCGTCTCGCAGCAGTCATCAGATAACTCCTCCCGACTTCAGGTCCTCGATCGTCTTGCTGTCGTAGCCCAGGCTGGCGAGCACCTCCCCGGTGTGCTGGCCGAGGTCCGGTGTCGGCTTCAGCTCGCCGGGCTGCGGGAAGTCCGAGAGGTTGATCGGCTGGCCGACCACCTTGATGTCGCCGAGCTTGGGATGCTTCACCGGGCGGGCGATGCCAAGGTGCTGGACCTGCGGCTCGGCGAAGGTCTTGTCGATCGTGTTGATCGGCCCGCACGGCACGCCAGCCTTGTTCAGCGCCGCAATCCAGTGCACCGAACTGTTCGTCTTCGTGACTTCGCCGATCCGCTCGTTCAGCGCCTTGCGATTCTGCGAGCGCAGCGCGGGCGTGGCGTGCTCGGGATGATCGATCAATGCCTTGGCGCCCAGCGCTTCGGCGAAGCGCTTCCACATCTTGTCGCCGGCAGCGGCGATGTTGATGTAGCCGTCGCTGGTCGGGAACACGCCGGTCGGGATCGAGGTCGGATGATCGTTGCCGGCCTGCTTGGCAACTTCGCCCTTCATCAGCCAGCGCGAGGCCTGGAAATCGAGCATGAAGATCTGCGCCTCGATCAGCGAGGTATGGACCCATTGTCCCTTGCCGGTGCGCTCGCGGTTGTAGAGCGCCAGCATGATCGCCTGGGCGAGCAGCAGGCCCGAGGTGAGATCGGCGATCGGGATTCCGACGCGCATCGGGCCACGGCCGGGCTCGCCGGTGATCGACATGAGCCCACCCATGCCTTGGGCGATCTGGTCGACGCCGGGACGCGCCGCGTCGGGGCCGCTCTGGCCGAAGCCCGCGATCGAGCCGTAGACGATGCGCGGATTGACCTTGGCCACCGTGTCGTAGTCGACCTTGAGCCGGTGCTTCACGTCGGAGCGGTAGTTCTCGACGATCACGTCGGCCTTGGCGGCGAGCTTCATGAAGATCGCATGGCCCTCGGGGCTCTTGAGGTTGAGCGTCATCGACTTCTTGTTGCGATGCAGGTTCTGGAAGTCGAACCCGTGGCGCGCACCGCCCATCGAGTCGTTCTTGCCCTCGGAGGGCGGCTCGATCTTGATCACGTGCGCGCCCCAGTCGGCGAGCTGGCGCACCGCGGTCGGTCCGGCGCGGTGTGCGGTGAGGTCGAGGACCGTGAGGTGCGAGAGAGGGAGAGCGGTCATTGATCGGTTCCTACAATCGACAGCCTTGAGAGAGTGACTGTCATCCTGAGCGAAGCGAAGGATCTAGCGCGTGTTTGGAAGTTCTCCGGTCGATCCGTCAGGTCGTTCGTTTCGCTCAGGACGACACCTAGCGTCCCTTGAACACCGGCTTGCGCTTTTCCATGAAGGCGCGGCGGCCTTCCTTGAAGTCCTCGCTGTCGAAGCAGGCCTCGGCCATCCGGTCGAGCCTGGCGTGGTCCTGTTTGGACTCGGGCTTGGCGATCTCGCGGGCCGCGGCCTTGGCCAGCGCGATGGTGAGCGGCGCGTTCTGGGCGATCGCGCCGGTGATGCCGTCGACCATGGCGTCGAGCTCGCCTTCGGCGGCGACGCCATGGACCAGGCCCATGTCGTAGGCTTCCTTCGAGGAATACTGCTTGGCGGTGAACAGGAACTCCATGGCGCGCGGCAGTCCGACGATGCGCGAGAAGCGCTCGATGCGCAGGAAGCCGTAGCCGAGGCCGAGCCTGGCCGCCGGCACACCGAAGCGCGCGCCCTCGTTGCAGTAACGGAGATCGCAGCAGGCCGCGAGGTTCATGCCGCCGCCGATGCAGTAGCCGGTGATCTTGGCGATGGTCGGCTTGGGGAAGTCGTAGAGCGCCTCGTAGCCTTCCTTGGAGATCGCGTCATAGCGGACCTGGGCCTCGGCATTGGCGCGTTCGCTCTCGAACTTGGAGATGTCGGCGCCCGAGACGAACGCCTTGCCGCCTGTGCCGCTGACCACGAGGCAGCGCACCTCGGGATCCTTGGCGAAGTCCTTCAGGATGCCGACGAAGCCGTCCCACATGTCGAGCGACACGGCGTTCAGCTTGGCCGGGTTGTTGAACATCACGTGGCCGACCTGGCCCTCGCGACGTCCGATGATCTTCTGTTCCTGCATGCCGGCATTCCTCCGATGAGGCGCGGACTATACAACACCATTGTCATGCCGAGCGAAGCGAAGCATCTTTCGCGGCCAGGGAGGAAACGTGGCCTCGGTAGAACTGAAGGGCCTATCCAAACACTATGGCAGCGCCGTTGCGGTCGACGATGTGTCGCTGCGCGTCGAGCATGGCCAGCTCGTCTGCCTGCTGGGCCCGTCCGGTTGCGGCAAGACCACGACCTTGCGCCTGATCGCTGGCTTCATCGAGCCCTCGGCAGGCGAAATCGAGGTCGGCGGCAAGATCCTGTCGTCGCCCGCGCGCACTGTGCCGCCGGAAGGCCGCAACATGTCGATGATCTTCCAGAGCTACGCGCTCTGGCCGCACATGACCGTGGCGGAAAACGTGAGCTACGGTTTGAGGATCCGCAGGCTGGACCGCGCGACGATCGACGCCAGGGTGCGGGCGATCCTTGCGACGGCGCGCCTCGAGGCGCTGGCCGGGCGCTATCCCGGCGAGCTGTCGGGCGGCCAGCAGCAGCGCGTGTCGCTCGCCCGCGCGCTGGTGGTCGAGCCGGAAACCCTGCTGCTCGACGAGCCGCTCTCCAACCTCGACGCCAATCTGCGAGAGGAGATGCGCTTCGAGATCCGCCGCCTGCACGACCAGTATCGCTACACCACGGTCTACGTGACCCACGACCAGGCCGAAGCGATGACGACGGCCGACCTGATCGCCGTGATGAACAAGGGTAGGGTCGAACAGCTTGGCGCGCCGGAGGATATCTATGCACGTCCGCGCTCGGAGTTCGTGGCGCGCTTCATCGGCAGCTCGAACATCCTGCGGGGCAAGGTGCTCGACGGGACGCGCGTTTCGATTGCCGGCTCGACGTTGCGCGCGACGGGGCGTCCGCTCGTGAGCGGGAAGCCGGCCGCCATTTCGGTGCGTCAGCACGAGATCGGCCTTGCCCTCGAGGCGCCTCCGGCGGGAACGGAAAACCGCCTTCACGCCGTCGTGACGCGCCAGGTCTTCCTCGGTGCGACGCGCGACTATACGGTCGTGCTCGACGACAAGACGGAGCTGCGCGTGACGGCGCCGCCCGGCCGCAACATCGCGCCGGGCCAGTCGGTGTGGCTCGATCTGCCGGCGGAACAATGCCGGGCATTGGCGGAGGATTGAGACATGACGGGCAAGCTCACGCGGCGCCATGTGCTCGCAGCATCGGCAGCGGCCGCAGCGGGTTCATTCGTCGCTCAGGTGCGCGCGGCACCACCCGAAGCGCAGAAGATCACACCGGAGCTGATCGAGGCGGCAAAGAAGGAGGGAAAGCTCTCCTGGTACACCTCGGTCGACCTGCCGCTCGCCGAGAAGGTCGCCAGGACCTTCGAAGCCAGGTACCCCGGCGTCAGCGTCAAGGTCGAGCGCTCCGGCGCCGAGCGTAACTTCCAGCGTATCGGCCAGGAGTTCCAGAACCGCATCTACAACTGCGACGTGGTCAACAGCTCCGACGCCGCGCACCTGATCGTCTGGAAGCGCGCCAGCATGCTGGCACCGTATCTTCCCGAAGAGGTGGCGCGGCATTTCCCGGCGGCGCACAGGGATCCCGACGGCATGTTCGCGTCCTGGCGCATCACGCTCTGCCCGGTCGCGTACAATACCAAGCTGGTGAAGACCGAGGACGCGCCGAAATCCTACGCCGATCTCGTCGACCCGAAGTGGATGAGCAAGATCGTGAAGGCGCATCCCGGCTACAGCGGCACCATCATGACGGCGACGCAGCAGCTCAGCCGCGACCTCGGCTGGGCCTGGTTCGAGAAGCTTGCCCGGCAGAAGGTGATGCAGGTCCAGTCGGCGACCGAGCCGCCCAAGAAGCTCGCGCTGGGCGAGCGCGCATTGATGGCCGACGGCAGCGAATATGTCGCCGCCGCGTTGAAGTCGCGCGGCGAGCCTGTGGAGATCGTCTACCCGAGCGAAGGCACTCCGCTGATCACCGGACCGTCGGCTGTGATGGCTCGTGCGCCCAATCCCAGTGCGGCGCGCCTCTTCCAGGCCTGGTCGATGACAGCGGAGGCCCAACAGCTCAATGTCGACGCCGGCGCGCTGCGGTCCGCGCACGACCAGGTGAAGGATCGTCCCGACATGAAGAAGTTCGCCGACATCAAACTGCTGAAGGAGGAGGCGAACGTCGTCGCCGACAAGGCCGATGAGCTCAAGGCCCGATACGTCAAGATCTTCAAGGTGTAGTCATGCGCCGTCGAACGTTCGTTGCCGCAGCAGCCCTCGCCCCCTTCGGAGCGCGCGTCCTCTCTGCGGCGCCGCCGCCGCAGGCGATCACCGCCGAGGTGATCGAGGCGGCGAGGAAGGAGGGCAAGGTCACCTACTACACGGCGATGGATCTCTCCGTCGCCGAGCCGGTGGCCAAGGCCTTCGAGGCGAAGTATCCCGGTATCAAGGTCGCCGTCGAGCGCACCGGCGCTGAGCGGCTGTTCAATCGCATCGGCCAGGAGGCAGGCAGCAACATCCGGCGCGTCGACGTGGCCAACAGCTCCGATGCCGCGCACTTCATCGTCTGGAAGCGCCAGGGCTGGCTGGAGCCGTTCCTGACGCCCGACATGGCCGAGAACCTGCCGGCCAGCCAGCGCGATCCCGACGGCGCCTTCGTGAACCAGCGCACCCACCTGTCGGCCATCGCCTACAATTCGAGCCTGGTGAAGCCCGAGGATGCGCCCAAGGGCTTCAACGATCTGCTGGATCCGAAGTACTCGGCCAAGATGGTAAAAGGCCATCCCGGCTATTCGGGCACCATCATGACCGCCACTCACCAGCTCTCGAAAGCGTTGGGGTGGGGCTATTTCGAGAAGCTCGCCAAGCAGAAGGTGCTGCAGGTCCAGTCCGCGACCGAGCCGCCCAAGCGCATCGAGGCGGGAGAGCGCGCCATCGCCGTCGACGGCAGCGACTATCTCTTCTGGATGGCCAGGGAACGCGGCGCGCCGATCGAGGTCGTGCACGCCGTCGAGGGCACGCCGCAGATCTCCAACCCGATGGCGGTGTTCAAGGCGGCGCCCAATCCCAACGCCGCCCGCGTTCTTGTCGCCTGGATCATGTCGGCCGAGGGCCAGCAGTTCATCGTCAACCTGAGCGGCCAGTATCCGGCGCACAAGCTCGTGAAGGCCAAGGCCGGCCGGCCGCCGCTCGCCTCGATCAAGACGCTGCCCGAGGATCCCGCCGAGGTCGAGAAGACTGCCGACGAGATCAAGGCGCGCTACCAGCGACTGTTCAAGGTGTGACGCTGCGCCTCGACCTGTCGCGCCCGGTCCTGGTCGCCGTCACCGCGCTGCTCGCGGTGATGATCGTGCTGCCGGTGGGTTGGCTGATCGTGTTCAGCCTGACCGACAAGCAAGGCGGTGTGACGCTGGCCAACTTCGTGGCGCTGTTCACCGATCCCACGTTCGTCGAGCCCCTGATCACGACGCTGATCATCGCCACGTCGGTGAGCGCGATCTGCTGCCTGGTCGCCGCGCCGCTCGGCTGGCTGGTGGCGCGCACCGACATGCCGCTGGCCAGGATCGTGCGCACGCTGGTCATGGCGTCCCTGGTGACACCGCCCTTCGTCGGCGCCATCGCCTGGGAGATGCTGGCGGCACCCAACTCGGGCCTGCTGAACCAGCTGTGGCGCATGCTCTCGGGCATGCCGGCGGATGAAGCGCTGCTCGACATCTACAGCCTGAGCGGCCTGATCTTCGTCATCTCCTGCTACACCTTCCCGTACGTCTTCATCCTGGTCGCCAATGCGCTCGATCGCATGCCGGGCGAACTCGAGGACGCTTCCTCGATGCTGGGTGCGAAGACCTGGCAGACGGCGCGGCTGATCACGGTGCCGCTCGCCCTGCCGGTGCTGCTGGCCGGCGCGCTGGTTGCCTTCCTGCAGGCGCTGAACCTGTTCGGTTCGCCCGCCATCCTCGCCATACCGGCCGGCTTCCACACGCTGACCACGCGCATCTGGAGCCTTTTCCAGTTCCCGCCCAAGCCCGAGCTTGCGGCTGCCGCCTCGGTCCCGCTGCTCGTTCTGACCGTGCTGCTTCTGCGTGCGCAGGCCAAGGTTCTCGGGCGCCGCGGCTATGCGGTGCTGGGCGGCAAATACGGCGCACCGCGGCCGATCGCGCTCGGCTGGCTGCGGTTGCCGGCTGCAGGCCTCGCGCTGCTCGTGCTGGCCATGCCGCTCTTCCTGCCCTATGCGGCGCTGTTCAACTCTGCCTTCTCGCGGGTGGCCTCGCGCATCGTCGGGCTCGAGACATTCACCTTGCACAACGTGCGGTTCACGTTCCTGGAGCTCAGCTCGACGATGCCGGCGCTCAAGAACACCTTCCTGCTCGCGACGGCGTCCGCGACACTCGGCGCGCTCCTGGCGCTGCTGATCGCCTACATCGTCGCGCGCCAGGCGGTGTCCGGTCACCGCGTGCTGGCGTTTCTCGCCACCGCACCGCTCGCCATTCCGGGGATCGTGCTGGGCGTCGGCCTGTTCCTCGCCTACACGCGCCCGCCGCTGGCGCTCTACGGCACGCTCTGGATCCTGCTGATCGCCTTCGTGACCATCGAACTGCCGGCCGCCTACCAGCAACTCGGCTCGGCCTTCCATGCCGTGCATCCCGAGCTCGAGGAAGCGGGGCGCATGCTGGGCGCCACCCGGCTCAGGACGCTCGCCGACATCACCGCGCCGCTGCTGCGTTCGGCCGTCATCGCGACCTGGTGCTTCATCTTCGTCGCCACCATCCGCGAGCTGTCGGCGGCGGTGATCCTGTTCACGTCGGAGACCAAGGTCCTCTCGGTGCTGATCTTCGACCTGAAGGAGAGCGGCGACGTCGGCGCCATCGCCGTTCTCAGCCTCTCGATGGTGGCGATCACCACCCTCGTCATCGCCGCCGCCAACCGCCTGCATGTCCGGCCGCACCTGCGGCCGACAACCTGAGGGGCGCTGTCCAGCTCCACGACCTGTGGAGGTCCGATGTCGCTCTGAAGGCCCTTCAGCTCCTTGTTTCCGGTGGTCTTTTCCGGAGTCGCCGGGGACAGTTCGTGCGCGGCAGAAGCGTGCAAGACTCGAGGTCGTCTTTTCCGTTCCCGGAGAGTCACTGAGACGCCGTTCTGCGTCGACGCCGCGATGGGCGCCTGCAGCCAACCGGCTGATTCCACGGAGGATTTGCCGATGCCGTGCCACATCGCGTGAGTCGCCAAATGACTCCTTTGCGAGCACTGACTCCCAGGCCGACGCGAAGCCGGGGAGCGCGTTGTGCGATACATCTATGTGAATAAACGAAAGTAGGTCGGACAAGGCGTCTCCTGGCAGGAGATATAGGAAGAGGACGTTTTCCTGTCAAGAGCCATGGCCGCCGGGGCCGCCACACTCGCGGATCGGGTCGGCCGACTCGCCCTGGATCCTGCCGGCAGTCTGAGCGCGCAAGCGCCCTGCCTGCTCGCGGAACTCGTTGCGACCGCTCCGCGGGACTCAGGATCAGGCGGTGCTCGGCCTCCGCGCCATGGCCGTGGGTCTCGAACCAGGAGCTGTGCCATACCGCATGCATCATATAAAAGGTAAGGCCCGCGTGGCTGACGGACGAGACGCCCTTCGCCACAATGGCCGGGACGGTAGAATGCCCGCATGGCTTCCAGGGGGAGTGAGTTGATGGTGTTGAGGAACCGGATCCCCGTGCTGGCTGCACTGGCAATGGTCGGGACGGCGAGCGTTCTTTCTTCCGCAATGGCCCAGGTCAAGGCGCCCCAGGTCAAGGCAGCCGGCAAGGCGAAGCCCAAGCCCATGGTGAAGGCCAATCCTTCCGATACCTCTTCCGATCAGCTCAATGCCAGGTGGCAGCAGGAGAACGGCGTGTATGCCGGCTTCACGCAGGCCGCGCCGGCCGCGGCCGCCATGGTCCCGGCTTCCTATGCCACCTCCGCCGTCGCGCCCAACGGCACAAGCGATTGGGGTGACCGCCTGGTCTCGCGCGCCATGAACTACCTCGGCACGCCCTATCGCTACGGCGGCACCTCGCCGAAGACGGGCTTCGACTGCAGTGGCTTCGTCTATTACCTCTACGGTGCGGTCTTCGGGCAACGCATTCCACGCATGCCGCACGAGATGGTACGCGAAGGCGTGACGGTCGCGCGCAGCGACCTTCAGAAGGGCGACCTCGTCCTCTTCGGCTCGCGCGGCACCTACACCCACATCGGAATCTATGCCGGCAACGACCAGTTCGTTCATGCCACGCATCGCGGCTCGCCCGTCATGGTGACGCACATGGACGCCGACTATTACCGCACCCGCTTCATGACGGCGGTGAGACTGTCTCCGCAGTAACGGGAAGACGAACGATGGGCAGACTCGACGGCAAGATCGCAGCGGTGACGGGCGGCGCCTCCGGGATCGGCGAGGCCACGGTCAGACGTTTCGTCGCCGAGGGCGCGAGCGTGGCCTTCTGCGATCGCGACGGCGAGCGCGGCCAGCGCGTCGCGGCCGAGCTCGCGGCCGCCGGCGCTCACGTCGCGTTCGCGCAAGCCGATGTCGGCACCGAGGCCGCCTGCCTCGCCTTCGTCAACGGTGCCGCGGAAAGGTTCGGGCGGCTCGATATCCTCGTCAACAATGCCGGCATCCGCAAATACGAGAAGATCGACGTGGCGAGCGCGGCGAGCTGGAACGAGATCCTGAACGTCAACCTGCTGAGCTACGCCTTCTGCGCCAAGGCGGCGGTGCCGCTCATGCGCCGGAACAAGGGCGGCGCCATCGTCAACATCGCCTCCGTCCGTTCGGTCGTCGCCGGCGGCGGCAACCTGCAGTACGACACCACCAAGGCCGCGATCGCGGGCCTCACGCGGGCGCTCGCCGCCGATCACTCGCCGGAGGGCATTCGCGTGAATGCCGTGGGCCCCGGCCCGATTTTCACGCCGTTCCACGAGCGCCGCATCGCGGCGGCCGGCGAGACCGTCGAGCAGTACAACGCAAGTGCTGCGAAAGGCACCATGCTGAAGCGTCCGGGGCGGGCCGAGGAGGTCGCCGCCGCGATCCTGTTCCTCGCCTCCGACGATGCCTCCTACGTCACCGGCGCGCTGCTGTTCGTGGACGGCGGCATGACGGCGATGTAACGCTGGACGCGCCCGCGACCTCTCCACGGAAAAGCCCCAGGGAAAAGCCATGACGACGCCATCAGGCCTGCAGATCATCGACACGACCGTCGGCACGGGCGCCAGCCCGAGGACCGGCCAGACCTGCGTCATGCACTACACCGGCTGGCTCTCCGAAGGCGGCAAGAAGGGCGCGAAATTCGATTCGTCCGTCGACCGCGGGCAGCCCTTCGAGTTTCCCATCGGCATGGGGCACGTCATCGGCGGCTGGGACGAGGGCGTCGCCACCATGAAGGTCGGCGGCAAGCGTACCCTGATCATTCCGCCGGAGCTCGGCTATGGCGCGCGCGGCGCCGGCGGGGTCATTCCGCCCAACGCGACGCTGATCTTCGACGTCGAGCTGCTGGGGCTCAAGTAAGTCCCGCGACCGGCCCCTCGACCGGAAGCATCGCCGGGCCCGGGCGTCGGTCCGCGACGAGTTGCCGGGCTTCCGCCGTGCGACCCGCGTTCAGGTACGCCCGCAACAACGTCGCTTCCACCAGATCGATCTGCGCCCGGCTGCCGCCCATGCGTTAGCGGTCCGTCGGCATCATTGGTTTCCGTGTGCCGGAGCGGGCTAGAGCATGATGAGTCTAGGCCCGCGCACTTCACTGCCTCACCCTGAGGAGCGGCCGCAGGCCGCATCTCGAAGGGTGGGAACCAGCACCTTGTCTGCAGCCCATGCTTCGAGACGCCGCGCTTCGCGCAGCTCCTCAGCATGAGGTCCATTGATGAGATGGACCTGAGGTCATCAGGCTCTAGTTGTCGAGGATCGCCACGTCGTCAACCGTCACGGGCTTTGCCAGCAGGCCGAGCTGCTCGAGCGTCCTGATGGTGGCTTCCCAGCCGGCCCGCGTCTGCAGGCCGGTCGGCGGCCCGGAAAGCTGCTGCGACACGGTCGCCATGCTGCGGTCGACGTAGCGCGGCGCGAGCCGCGGGAAGAGCCGGGAGAAGTGCACGGCGGCGTCGGCCGGCCGCTCCCTCACCATGTTGTAGCCTTCCTGGACCGCGTCCTGGACTTTCTTCGCGATCTCGCGCCGGACGGGATCGGCCCAGGCGGCGTCGTTGACGATCAGGTTCAGACTGTAGGCGCGCACGCCGAAATCGCTCAGCCGGATCATGGTGATGCGCCGGCCCTCGGCGAGCAGCTCGGCCGGCGCCATCTCGTCGTAGTCGATCAGCGCGTCGACCTTCTTCTCGACGAGGTCGTAGGCGTTCCAGTCGACGGTGGCCACCTTGATCCTGCCCTGGTCCAGCTTGTTGGCGGCGAGGAGGGCGCGGAACTCCTCGTTGGTGATGCTGCCCGGGACCAGGCCCAGCGTCTTGCCGTAGAGATCGCGCGGGTGGGCGATGCGGTCCTCGCCGCGCGTGTAGATGACGGTCGGGGTCTTCTGATAGTAGACGGCGAGGCTCCTGATCGGCAGTCCGTTGGATCGACCGATTGCCGTGGCGATGCCGCTCGACGTGCCGATCCAATAGGGCTTGCCCTCGCCGATCTTCGCCGCCGACGACAGCGCTCCCCGGGTCTCGGCGAAGCTGACGTCGAGACCGCGGCGCTCGAAGGCGCCCAGCTCCTTCGCCAGGAGGAGGCCGGCAAAGGTCGGCAGGGCCTTCCAGTCGAGCAGGATCTCGACCTTCTGCGACGGCTCGGTGGGCGGCGTCTGAGCGTGGACCGCCAGCGGGGCGAGAACGGCGAGCACGGCGAGCACGGAGCGGCGGCCGGGACGGCTCATGTCGTGGTCTCCCCTGTGCACGCCTTCAGCGGCGCACGGCGACCTTAGTGCAGGCCGGGCTTCGATTGGAAGGGCAATCGCCGGCGTACTTCACGAGGCGGCCGCTTTGCTGCTCCGAAGGGCCGTGACGCCATAGGAAATGTCGTCGGCAAGGTCGGCGAGCAGCGACACCTCCTGGGTGTCGAACGCATTTGGCTGGCTGGCATAGACCGTGAGCGCACCGAATACCGCGTGGCCGTGGCGCAAGGGTAGGGCGATGCTGGACTGGTAGTTTCGCTTGAGCGCTTCTGCGGCCCACGGCGCCATGGCGGGGTTGGTTGCGAAGTTCTGGTTGACCTGGATCTCGCCGGTCTTGATCGCCATGCCGGTCGGCCCTCTTCCGGTCGGGGCATCGCTCCAGGTGATTGCGGCCCCCGCGAGGTAGCCGGAATCGTGGCCGGCAATCGCGGGGAAATAGATGGACTTCTGCTCGTCGTACCTGGCGACCGCGATGTTCGCCATCCGGTAGCCGCCGGCCTCGACGATGACATTGCAGATTCCGCGGAACAGCTCGTCCTCGCTCTGCGCCCGCAGCAGCGCGTGGTTGGCGACCTGAAGCGCGCGCTGTACGCGCGCCAGGCGGGTGTACTCCTCTTCCAGCGCCCGCCTCTCGGTGATGTCGCGCACGAAGGCCTGGCGATACGTCCTGCCGTCGATATCGAACACGCTCATTGCGACTTCGACGGGAAACGTGCTGCCGTCCTTGCGGCGGTGCACGGCGTCGAACAGCACGCGGCCCTCGGCGCGCACCTGCTGCCAATGGCGTTCGAAGTTCTCAATATCCTCCGGCGCCCGGAGGTCGCGCTCCACCATGCGTGTCAGCTCGTCCTGGCTGTAGCCGTAGGCCAGCAGCGCCGCGTCGTTGCCCTCCAGGATGCGCCCGCCGGCATCGAACAGCAGGACGATGTCGCGCGCCGCGCGGACGATCCGCTCGTAACGGACCCTGAGTTCGACATTCTCCGCCTCGTGACGACTCGTCACGTTCCGGTAGGCCTGGCGTTGCCCAAGCCACAGCACCGCCATCAGGAGGGCCGCCACGACGATCGAGGTGCCGAACACGAGCGCGATCTGGGTGGTGCGTCGCCTCATCGGCTGCATCACTTCGGAAAGGTCCGTCTTGGCGATGACGACCCACGGTATGGCCGTCACCCGACGGGAAGCGGACAGGACGGGCGTGCCGCGATAGTCGGTGCTCTCGCGGACGCCGTCGCCTTCCGGAAGGGCCAGCGCCCCGAGCGAGCCCTCGGTCGATAGGGGAAGCCGCAGTTCCAGCGGCTTCAAGGCGTTGCCGGCGATGCGCGGCGGCGTCAGATAGGCGACCTCGTCGCCTTCGCGTCGTACCAGCAGGACTTCCGATGTCGGGCTGGGAGTGGGCCACGCTTCGATCTTCCTGAACAGCACTACGTCGGGATCGACGCTCAGGGCGACGACGAACGCGCTGGGACCGCCGGCGCTGCCCGCCGCGACCGGCGCGAGGAAGGTCATGCGCGGCCGCGATGGCCCGCCCGGATCGCGATGGATGTCCCGGACAACAGGCACGCCATCCCGAGCGGCCCGCCTGGCCTGCCCGGCAAACCCGTCGCCGCCGCCCGGGGCGTCGCCGGCTGCCACGACCACCCGTCCTTCGGCGTCGAGGAGCAGGGCGGCCCGACGCTCCGGATCGCCGGCCAGGATCCGGGCGAACAGAAGCTCGACGATCTCGCGGACGTCACCGGGCTTGCCGGCCTGCGCGAGCGGCAGCTCCTTGAGCGCCGTCGCCATGTACTGTGTGTCGATGGTGCGATCGTACACCCACTGATCGACCTGCTGAGCCTTGAGGCGGGCCACCGCGGCCTCGCTGCCGAAGCGCTCCTCGCGGAACGTCGCCCGCAGGTCGTGGTTCAGCAGGTAGCCCGATCCGGAGAGCATCAGGACGAAGGCGGCAAAGACCAGGACCAGCAGGCGGCTTTGATGCCGGGACGCGACATCCACATCCGTCACCTTGCGCGCGACGGCCTCGACCGAGCCCAGGAAAACCGCGCCGAAGGCGATGAGAGCGAACACCAGGGCCGCCGACAGCAGCGACCAGGGCGACAACAGCGCACGTATCGCCTTCTCGAGCGGCGGCGCCACGGCGAGTTCGGCCTCGAACGCCAACGCCACCGCGACTGCGAGAATGCCGAGCAATGCCACAGCCGCGAGGCCGAACAGGCTGCGAGCCCTTCGGGTGCCGACCCGTGCGGGCGGAAGCGGCGTGGATGTCATCGCGAACAACATTCGCACAATTGAACTATGCGGCTTTGCAGATTCAAAGTCATTCCATTTTTGACATATATTGAATTTTGAAGCAACAATGGTTGATCTAAGATAACCGGATGTTGACGAGAAACGGGCATTCTTTTCCTATGCGGTCCTACAGATGTCCGTAAGCGTGCTGTCGCCAGGTTTGGCGGGTGCAACGAGCGGAGGCCGTCCGATGCGAGTGGCGGTCGTTGTGTTGGGTTGGCTATGCTTGTCCGGTCGGCGTGCACTGGAGCTGGACCATGAGACCGCTCTGCATCTATCACGCTAACTGCGCCGACGGCTTTGGTGCCGCATGGATTGTGCGGCGTCGCTTCATGCGCGACGAGAACCCTATCGAATTTCAGCCTTGCGTGCATGGACAGGATCCGCCCGACATGACTGGTCGGGACGTAATCATGGTGGATTTCTCGTTCAGGCGCCCGGTTCTGGAGCGCGCGGCGGGGACAGCCCGGTCCATTCTCATCCTCGACCACCACAAGACTGCGCAGGAGGATCTTGCGGGCATCGCAGCGCCGGACGGCGATTGGCGGCATCACGTCGAGGCTGTCAGTCTCTGGGAAGCGCAGGACCACATCGAGGGCAAGCTGCCCTTTGTGCGAGCCGCCTTCGATATGGAGCGAAGCGGTGCGGGCCTGGCGTGGGACTATTTCTTCCCGCAGGAAAAGCGCCCGCGTCTGATCGATCACATTGAAGATTTCGACCTTTGTCGGTTTGCATTGCCTGAGACACGCGAGATCAACGGCTGCATCTTCAGCCATCCCTACGACTTCGAGGCATGGGACAGTCTCGTTAACGAGGCGCAGCAGGACGACTTGTTCGCCGCCATGAAGGCCGAAGGCCACGCCATCGACCGAAGGATGCTGAAGGACATTGCCGAGATTTTGGGCGTTGCGACGCGACGCATGGTGATCGGCGGCGTCTCGGTGCCCGTTGTGAATCTGCCCTATACGATGGCATCGGAAGCAGCCAGCAAGCTGGCCGAGGAAGAGCCGTTCGCGGCCGCTTACTTCGACCGCGCGGACGCCCGGGTGTTCTCTTTGCGCTCACGCAGAGATGGCGGCATGGATGTGTCTGCCATTGCCGAGACATATGGCGGCGGCGGTCACAGGAATGCGGCGGGCTTCCAGATGCCCATCGGATGGGAAGGCGACGACGCCTGGGATAGAGGCCGTGCGTGAAAGCCGGAGAGGCGGGCGTTGGCTATTCTCGTGCCTCGCTGGCATTTTATTCTGGCACGTCGCGACAGCCGCCAATGCCGGCTCGATTTCGCTCGACACAAAATCGATACCGGGCCTGAACCCGAAGACGCCGATCACCATCCACACGCTCAGATTGACCGGCCGCATCGAGGTGGGCGATGCCGACCGGCTTCGCGCGATGCTGACGCGTCTTCGCGCCGCGCGCGTCGGCGGAACCGATCAGCCGCTCGCCACCATCGAGCTCAGCAGCTCCGGCGGCGACCTCCTCGAAGCCATCAAGGTCGGCTATCTCCTGCGCGAATTCGACGTGGCGACGCTGGTGCACCGTGGCGACACCTGCCTGTCGGCCTGCGCGATCGCCTTTCTCGGCGGAACCTCCAGCCACCTGCCGCCGCAGCCGGTGGCCAGCCGGACCATCGAGGTCGGAGGCCGGGTCGGCTTTCACAATTTCTCGACCGACGCCTCGACGATCCGGCGCGAAACCCGCGACGACACGGAAGCCGGCATCGCCCGCAGCTTCGGGCTGGCGCGCGCCGGCGCCTCGGCGCTGCTGCGATATGCCGCCGACATGGGTATCGAGCCCGGCTTCGTCGCGCGCATGATCACCCTGCCGCCCGACGTGTGGCAGTTTGTCGACTCGAACGAACAATTCCTCGATGTCCGCGCCTGTCCCGTCGGCCTCGAAGCCCCGCTGGACCGCCCCGAGCAGCAGGCCGTGAACATCTGCAACCATTCGACCGGCTGGTTCAGCTCGGCAACCCCGGCGCAGCTCCGCGCGATGTCCGCGCCGCAGGCCAAGCGCCACCTGCTGGAGCACGTCCAGCGCAACATCGAGGCCTTCAACGTCAAGGGACCGCTGGTGGCGCAGCTTGCCGCCGTCATCGCCTCGCGCGACGACCGGCTGATCGACGGCGTCTATGCCGATCTGCGGGCCGCCGGCCTTGCCCTGCCCGAGCCTCACGGGCGGGATTTCCACATCGACGGCTACGTCGTCGGCAACTATCAGCTGGCCTGCCACGTCAGCCTCTCGCTCGGCAACCCCGACAGGTTCGATGTCGTCATCATTGGCCCGTCGGCCCTGCAGCGTGCGTTCCGCGCGCCGCCCCGCGCCTGCCCGCGCCTGTTCCGCTACGGGCGGGAGGAGATGCTCAACCCGCGGCGTTAGGAGTCGCCCGGCACGCGGCGGCCCGCCATGCAGCTGCTTGTCGAGGACCGATGCCGTCGGCATAAGATGCGGCCATGAAGATGATCCTGTCCGCCCTGCTTGCCTTCATCGTGGCTGCCGCGGCGGCGCCGGCATCGGCCAAGACCTTCGAAGAAGAGATGCGCGAGGCGGCCGCCGCCTACGAGCGCAAGGACATGGCGACGGCCGTCAGGATCTGGAAGGTGTGGGCCGCCAGGAACGTCGCCGAGGCGCAGACGCTGCTCGGCGCGATGTACTGGAGCGGCGAGGGCGTGCCGCGCAATCATCACGAGGCCGCCCGCCTCTACCTCGCCGCCGCACAGCAGGGCTATGCGCGGGCACAGAACGACATCGGCTTCATGCTGGGCTTCGGCGAGGGCGTCCCGCCGCGGGACGACGTCGAGGCCTACAAGTGGATCCAGCTCGCCATCAACCGCTACACGGCGAAGAACCAGGACCGGCTCGACCAGGCCCGCAAGGACCTCGCCACGCTCGCCAGCCGCATGAACCCTGCGCAAATCGCCGAGGCGGAAAAGCGCGTCCGGGCATGGAAACCGGCCGGGCAGGTGCGGTAGTCTCCGCGACCACGCGCTGGTCACGTGCGGTGAGCAGGCGCCGGTTCTAGAAGTTCCGGTTCTGGAAATTAAGGTGTGATGAAACGGCCATCGGTCGCTGCGGCGCTTGCCGCCTCACTGCTCCTCGCGACGACGTCCGCTGGCGTCGCCGGCGACTGGGCGTGGGTCGAGCGGGCCCACATCGAGGAGGCCGGAACCGCCGCCGAGGAGCGGCTGCTCGGGCGTTGGGAGCCGCCGGTACCGGTGCCGATGAAGAGGGCGGCCGGGCTGGACGACCATCTTCTGTTCGTGGGTTTCGTCTCGGTCGACGGTCTGCTGGCCCGGTCGATCGCCTTCGGCTTCGGGCGCGAGGCGCCGCAACTGCAGCCGCTCGTCGCGGTCGGCCCCAATGTGCCGCCGCCGATCGACAGCGGACCGGTTTCGCCGGAGGTGCTGGCCGAAGGTCGCGTCACGGCCGAGCGTCTGCTGGGGGACGGGGACGACGACGCCCGCATCCAGGCCTATCTGCCCTTCCTGCGCCAGCGCGGCGTGTCGGGCGTCGTGGTCGGCCGGTCGCTTGGCGTGTCGGCCGGCGCCGCCGGCGTTCCGGCGCCGGCGATGCTCGAGGCCCTGGAGGCGCTCGCCACGTCGATCGACCTCGAGCGCGACGTGCGCGACGGCGACCGGTTCCATGTCCGCTTCGAGCAGGGCTTCACGGCCGCGGGCGCCGCGCTCGACGTCGGCCGCGTCGTTTGGGCCGAGCTGCACACCGCGGCCAGGGGCACGGTCGCCATCCACCGGTTCCGCACGCGCGACGGTGCGGAGCGCTTCTGGTTGAGCGGCGGCCAGGCCGCGACGCCGACGCCGATCCGCCTGCCGCTCGAGACGGTGTCGATCTCCTCCGGCTTCGGCTTGCGCGCCGATCCGTTCGACCAGCCGCCGCCGATGTACGCCGGCAAGCCGCAGGGCGCCGGCGGTCCGTTGCGCGCCCGGCCTGCGCTGCCGCCCGGCCTGCCGACCGGCGGCGCGCTCGACATGCCGCGCGGCCGCATGGCCGCGCCGCTGGGCTCCTCTCTCGGTCTTTCGTCTTACGGCGCCTCCCCGGCGGCGACGACGACCGGCATGTCGCCGGTGGTCCGTCCGGCGCGCGCCCTGTTCATGCACGAAGGCATCGATCTGGTGGCGCCCACCGGCACGCCGATCCACGCCGCAGCGGACGGCGTCGTCGTGGGTGCGGCGCCCAACGGCCGCTACGGCAACTGGATCCGTCTCGACCATGCCGGCAGGCTGAGCACCGTCTACGGCCATCTCTCGGGTTTCGCGCCGGGCATCGAGCCGGGTCGCATGGTGTCTCGCGGCGACGTGATCGGCTATGTCGGCAACACCGGCCGCTCGACCGGCGCGCATCTCCACTTCGAGTTTCTGATCGACGGCAAGGCCGTCAATCCGATCAACCATCCGGAGACCCGGCGCACCCAGCTGCGCGGCCCCGAGCTGGAGCGCTTCCGCAGGCAGGTCGCCGTAAGCCTCGCCGAGCGCGATCGCGAGGCGAAGGCCGCCGTTTCGGACCTCGACTGACCGTCGCGCCACCGTCACGTCTTCGTGGCTAAGTCGCCGGGTGAGACGGCTTGGCAAGGCGTGCCGGGCAAACTCGCGTCGGGCTTACCGGTTGCAAGCCACGACCCGGGACGAGGTGGAAGGGTTGAGCGGCGTCAGTTGAAGCCGCGGTAGACGACCGTCGTGAACATGCCCGCCGCCATGTGATAGAGGTTGTGGCAGTGGTAGGGCCACAGGCCGGGATTGTCGGCGTCGAACACCACCTTCACCGTCGTCATCGGCGGCACCAGCACGGTGTCGCGCACCGCGCCCGCGATCTTCTCGCCGTCGATCTCCGTCACCTGGAAATTGTGGCCGTGCAGGTGCATCGGATGGGCCATCATCGTGGTGTTGCGCATCGCGAGTTCGACCCGCTCGCCCGCAGCCACGGTTACCGGAACCCCCTGCATGCCGTGGACCTGCATGCCCCAGCTGTAGCCGCTCATGCTGCCGATCAGGTCGACCGGCACCGAGCGGTCGACCTTGCGGTTGGGCAGCGGCACGGCCGCACGCAGGCTCTTCTCGACGGCGAGCGACAATGCGGGCGTCGCCGTCTCGGCCTTGTCGGCGATGCGCATGACGGGCGCGCCGCGCGGGCGCAGCACGAAGCCCGCTCGCAGCACGCGCCCCTCGGCCCGCGCCAGCACCGGCAGCGCGCCGCCGTCGGCCGGCGGACGGACCGCGATGTCGACGCGCTGCGCGGTGGCGAGCGGGAACTGGCGCACCTTCTGCGGCTGCACCGGGTTGCCGTCGACCGTGAGGAGCGTGCCCTCGGCCGGGCCGAGATCGATCAGGAAGTTTGACGAGGTCGCGCCGTTGATCAGGCGCAACCGCACCTCGGCGCCGCGCTCGACGTCGAACACCGCCGGGTCGGCGACCGTGCGGTCGTTGGCGAGGAAGGCGTCGTACTCGACGTCGTTCAGGTCGGGCCCGGCCATCTTCATGCCGCCGCCCGACGTGTTGCTGCCCGGGGAGCGTCCCATGCTCATGGCCATCGGCCGCGGCTTGCGCAGGTTGGCGAAGATCGTCTCGGGATTGCTCCAGGTGAAATCCTCGAACAGCACCACGATCTCCTGCAGGCCGCTCCGGATCGCCGCTCTCTCGCGCACGATCAGCGGTGCCGCCAGCAGGTCCTGCTCCTGCAGGCCGAAGTGCGAATGCATCCAGCGCGTGCCGGCCGGCCGCGCGGGAAAGCGGTAGTCGGCCGTGCCGCCCGGCGCGATCGGCGGTCCGGAGATGAAAGGCACGCCGTCCTGCCGCCACGGCGGCGTCAGCCCATGCCAATGGATGCCTGAGGGAACCTGCAGGCGGTTCTCGAGGCGGACGTCGAACGTGTCGCCTTCGTCGAGCGTCAGGCCCCAGGCGCCCGACTCCCGGGCGATGCCGTAGCGGGTCGCCGCCTTGCCGCCGACCTCGATCTGCCGCGTCTGCAGGCGCAACACCGTGCGTCCGCCTTGCTGGGCGCGCGGGCCGAACGGCCTCAGGGCGGCGAGCGCGGCCGCTCCGGCAAGCAGGGATCGACGATGCATTTGAATAGCGTCGTCGCTGCGACGTGATTTGGCAAGCCGGACTGAAGCTTGCCCCAATCAGTTGGACTCATGGTCTTCCGGACCGCGCGCGTCCCGCGCGCTCATGATCATGAGGCGCGCGGGACGCGCGCGGTCCGGGAGATTCTGAGTTCATCCAAACGAGATCAACTTTCCCGCCGCGTGAACAGCAGGTCCTGCTGGCGTTCCGGCATCGCCTCGATCCGCTGCAGCGGTGCCGGCCGGCGCCAGCGCAGGTACCAGTCGAGCTGGTAGTCGTTCTCGATCGCCCAGGCGGAGAAGCCCGCCGCCCGCAGCGCGTCGAACGCCTCGCGCCAGGCCGCCAGATCGTCGGCCGGGCTCGCCTCGACCACGATGTCCATGGTCGGCGGATAGAGGGCGAGCTGGCCGAGCAGGTGGCGCAGGATCGGCGGCTCGGCGCCCTCGACATCCATCTTGATGAGGCGCAGGCGCCCGATCTCGTCCTGCGTCAGGATCCGGTCGAGCGGCAGCGCCTCGACGGTCTCGATCGGCACGCCGCCGCGCGAAGGGAGCGTCGTCGCCGCGCCGATGTTGCCCGGATCCTGTTCGTAGAGGTCGAGCCGCCCCGGCCGGTCGGAAACCGCGACGTTGACGGCGCGCACGTTGGCGGACGTCGCGTTGAGGGCGAGGTTGCGTTTCAACAACTCGAAGGTCCGCGGCGAGGCCTCGATCGACACCACCCGGCCTGCCGCGCCGACGCGCGCCGAGGCGAGCAGCGTGTCGTAGCCCACGTTGGCGCCGATATCGACGAACACGTCGCCGTTCGCCAGGTTGCGCTCGATCGTGCTCGAGACGTCGGGCTCCCAGACGCCGAAATAGAGGATCATGCGCTGGATCAGGTCGTGCGGGTTGCAGTGCATGCGCGCGCCGAAATACGTCGTGGCGAGGTGCTCGGGGCCGAGCGTGCGCATCAGCTTGTGGTAGGCGCGGAACGCCAGCCGGGCGGCGGGCAGCGGCAGGCGGCGGATCAGCCAGACGACGGGAACGTGCAGGGCGCGGATCATCGTTTCCTGTATAGCGCGAATCGCTGCGCGCGGGCGCCGTCTTGCCAACCGAATCCGCCGCCGTGTTAAGAAGAGCGCAGTCCAAGAAGGAGTTCGACATGTCCAGGATGATGATTGCCGTGGCGATGCTGGCCGTACTGCCCGTGACCGCCCTGCCTGTGGTCGCATGGGCCGACACTGCGGCGGGCAACACCTGCGCTGGCAACCTGACGTCCGACGGCAAGCAGATCTACACCGCGTCGATGGCGGCCAAGCCGACGGCCGACAAGCTCAAGGATGTGGTCGAGAAGGAGACGCGCAGCCTCGCGATGGGCGGCAAGATTGCCCGCGGCAAGGCGCGCGAGAATGCCGTCGCCGCCGGCGAGTGCGTGCGCGTCGCGCTGCAGTAGCCCGGGGGGGCGGCCCGTCCTCAGCCTAGAGCATGTTCCGATCAGATGGACTCATGATTTTCCGGACCGCGAGCCTCCGGCTCGCTCAAGCTCATGAGCGCGCGAGACGCGCGCGGTCCGGAAGAGCACGAGCTCATCCAAACGGAATCAACTCTAGCTTCGCCCGTCGTCAGATCGTGGCGACGAGAGCCTCGAGCTGGTCGGTGCAGATGCCCCAGCCCTGGTGGAAGCCCATCTTCTCATGGGCTTCCTTGTCCTCGACCGTCCAGTGGCGCACGCGCGCCGTGTAGCGCGTCTTGCCGACCCCGTTTTCGCCCGCCACGTCTTCGAAGGTGACGATCAGCGTCATGAACGGCTTGGTCGACGGCTCCCACGCCTCGGTGAAGGCGTCGGTCGAGACCAGCCGCCGGTTCGGCACGACCTCGAGGTAGGTGCCGCGGTTGGGCATGTCCTGGCCCTCGGGGCTGCGCATCACGATCAGGCCGGAACCGCCCGGGCGCACGTCGAGCTCGACGACCGGCGTGGTGTAGGGCTTGGGCGCGAACCATTGCTTCAACAGCTCCGGATCGGTCCAGGCGCGGTAGAGCTTCTCGCGCGGCGCGTCGATCAGGCGGGTCAGCACCAGCTCGCGGTCGGCGGGGAAAGAGTCGGTCATTGACGGGCTCCTGTGAGGTCGTTCTGTCCCAAGGACGAACCGCCGGACGGTTTCCCGACAGGCGCCGCCGGATTCTTTTAGGGCTTCAGTATTGGCCGGGCGTCACGCCGCTGCTGAAGCCGATCCACACTTGCGGCGCGTGGGTTGGCGGGACGAAGCCGGCCGCGAGCAACGCGACGAGCGGGAGGCGGCGCCGGAACATCGTGGCGAAACCTTGGCGAAGCCTGCCCCTGTATGCAACAGATTCGCTCCCTACATTCGCGGCTCCCGCAACCCAGTCATGGAGGAAGGGATGACTACGATATTTCGCTTCGGACCGGCCATTGGTGCGGCTGTTGCTGCGTTGGGCCTGGCGGCGGCGGCCGTCGCCCAGACCTCGGAGCAGGGTTTCCGCGACCCGCAAAGCGGCAAGGTCTGGACGCCCGACAATGTCGGCCAGGACGGCAAGCCGGTCGCGCCGGCCGATCGCGCCTTCGATCCCAGTGGCCAAGTTGTGACATCGCGCGGCGTCGTCGAGCAGAACGTGCCGACGACGTTCGACGGCACCGTGCCGGTGACGGCCGGCCCCAACAAGCCGCTGGTCGAGATCGGCGAGGCCAGCCTGCGCATGGTGCTGGGCAACCGCTGGGAGGTGACGCTCAAGCTCACCAACAACAGCGCCGAAAGCCGCACGCCGATCCTGACGTGCCGCTTCAACAACCAGGACAAGGTGGTGGAGGAGGTCCGCGCCCTGCTGCCGCCGGTCGCGGGCGGCACGCGCGTCGTCACCACGATCCAGGGCCCGCAGGCCCAGATCTTCGTCGACCGCGCGAACTGCGAGGTCGCCTCGGCCTGATCTACGGCCGGTTCCGATCGGGCTGGAGCTTGATGACTTCAAGTCCATCCCACAGGCCAACCTCATGCTGAGGAGCAAGCGAAGCTTGCGTCTCGAAGCATGGGCGCGAGCACCTTGCCTGCTGCCCATGCTTCGAGACGCCGTGCTGCGCACGGCTCCTCAGCATGAGGTCCATTTGCGGCAGGAACCTGAATTCATCAGGCTCCAGGTCAGTCCGGGAAATCGAAATCGAGGTTGCCGGGCTTGAGGCCGACCTTCTCGAACCAGTCGGGGCCGAGCAGGCCCCGAACGGCCGAGGGATCGTTGCACTTGAGCACGGCAACCTGCTTGCCCGCACGCTCGACGGCGAGGCCCGCCTTCTCGCGTTTCTCGCCGCGCGGGCCCCAGTTGCCGATGCCGCTGTAGACCGTGTAGGCGACCGGCCCCTTGGCGAAGCGCATCCAGGCGCCGCCGCCGCCCGAGAAGGGCACGGCCTCGCCCGTCGCCGCCCGCGATGGCGGGACCTGGCTCTCGGGCAGCGTGAGCTCGAGCGGCTCGTTCGAATCGGGCTTGCCGAAGCGGTACTGCACGTAACCCTTGCCCGGCCCCGCATCCTTCGAGGCGCAGACCGACACCATCTTCGCGCCGGTGCGGCAGGAGAAGATGTCGACCTCCTGGGGCGTGCAGAACGAGGCCTGTCCTGAGGATGCCTGTCCACGGGGCGAAGCGGCCGGCGCCGGCGCCGCGCCTGCGAGCGGCGCCGGCCTGGCCGCGACGACCAGGATCACCGTGTCGGTTTTCTTGCAGTCGGGATTGCCCTGGCACGAGGCCGACTGCACGCGCTGCGCCCTGTAGGCGAGCGCGACGCGCTTGCCCTTCAGCGCGCGCTCCTGCGCACAGAGATCGAAATCCGCCATCTCGCGGAACGTGGCGCCGCGGTCGTCCTTGAGCGTCAGGTAGCAGGCGATGTCGCCGCTCTCGAAGGCAGTCGGCGTGCCGAAGGCCCGCTTCGTCACGCCGCCGACGGTGACGGTGTCCTGGGCATGGGCAGGCAGCGACAGAAAGAGGAGGACAGGAACCAGGTAGCGAAGACAGATCGACACGGACTCTCCTGTTGGACGGCCTATCGTTCGGTGAGTGCCAGCCGGGCGCCGAGGCCCACGAAGGCGGCGGCGAAGGTCCGCCGCATCCAGGTGACGATGGCGGGGCGCGAGACCACCTGCCGGCGCACCGAGGCGGCGAACAGGCCGTAGATCGCGAACACCACGAACGTCATGGCCATGAACACGCCGCTCAGCGCCAGCATGTGCGGCAGCGCCTCGGGATCGCCGGCCTGCACGAACTGCGGCAGGAAGGCGAAGAAGAAGATCGAGAGCTTGGGGTTCAGGAGGTTGATCAGCACGGCGTGCACCGTGACCTGCAGCGCCGACTGCGCGTTGCCGTTGCCTTCGCCAGCGGGCGCGATCGACAGCGGCCCACGCTCGCGCCAGGCGCTCCACGCCATCCACAGCAGGTAGGCGACGCCGGCATACTTGAAGAGATCGAAGGCGAGCGCGCTGGCGTGCAGCAGGGCCGCGAGCCCCAGCATCGCCGCCGCAAGATGCGGCACGATGCCCAAGGTGCAGCCGAACGCCGCCACCACGCTGGCCTTGGGCCCGCGCGAGAGCCCGGCCGCGAGCGTGTAGAGCACGCCCGTCCCCGGCGAGGCGACGATGATCAGGGTGGTGAGCAGGAATTCGGGGGTCATGGGGGCGGGGTTCCTAGAGGATGCCGAACAGGCGCGAGACGCGCTGCACCGCCTGCCAGACCGGGTCGAGGGTGGCGAAGGTGCGCGCCATCTCGCCGGCGTCCTTCAGCAGCGCCTTGAGCTTCACGTCGTTCGGCTCGGCCTTCACGGCCTCCCGGTGCGCCTCCTCGAACAGCGCGCGCAGCTCGCGCATCTCCTCGCTGTAGTCGGCGTCGATCGCCTTCAGGGACTGCGCGAGCGCCTCCACCAGGTCCTGCCGCTTGGTCGTCATGCACGCCATCCCTTTCCAACGCCCGCGCAGTATCGCCCGGCGGCGGCCGGCGGCGCCAGCACTGCCAGCAGCCGCGGCGATTCGGCATGCCGGGCATGAGAAGGAATCCGGCCGGAAGGGTTGCAGGTTCAGCAGGAATATGCCTATATTTTCCTATAGGCTGGCGCGGACTACGCCGGTCCTTCCTTACAATTCGGCACGACCGCCCGGGCACGCCCCGGGTCGACGCGACCCGGGATTTCCTGGGCGTCGGGTGCAGCCGCCACGATTTCTGAGTCGTGGACAGTCCCAAGAACGAGCCCGTCTCAACGCCACGCCAAATAATGACGTGCGAACAGACACTTAACGACGCCTGAGAACAGAGCGCGCCGGGCCCCTGTGCGAACGAAGAACTTGCGAGGTGCGTAAAAGCCTGTCGAACAAGGCTTGTCTCCGATTTGTGGACACTGTTCCGGACAACACGCGTTACATTCAGGCGTCCACAATTGTCGGGCGGAAAGCCCGCCTTTGTTGGCTCTTCGGCGTGCGGAGAGCCGAATCGGCGCCCCGGACTTTGTAGCGGACTTCAGGTGTCCGCTACGCCGCCTTCCTCCCGCGGTGGGCCGCGATGGCGGCCCACAGGCTGGCCGCCGTCACCGGCATGTCGACATGCTTGATGCCGGTGTGCGGGTGGATGGCGTCGACGATGGCGTTGATCACCGACGGCGGCGCGCCGATGGCGCCCGCCTCGCCCGCGCCCTTCACGCCCAGCGGATTGGTCGTGCACAGGCTGTTGTGCATGTCGAACTTCACGTGCGGCACCACGTCGGCGCGCGGCAGGGCGTAGTCCATCAGGCTGCCGCTCATGAGCTGGCCGGACTCATGATCGTAGACGGTCTTCTCGGTGAGCGCCTGGCCGACGCCCTGGCCGACGCCGCCGTGGACCTGGCCCTGCAGCAGCAGCGGGTTCAGGGCGGTGCCGAAATCGTCCATGATCGAGTAGTTCAGGATCTCGAGCGTGCCGGTGTCGGGATCGACCTCGAGCTCGCAGATGTGGCAGCCGTTGGGGAAGGTCGCGGCCTCGGGCGTGCGCGTGAAGTCGCCGTCGAGGCCGGGCGTCCCGCCGGCCGGCACGTGCTTGGGATCCCGGGCGGCCTTCGCCACCTCGAACAGGCTCATCGTGCGGTCGGTGCCGACGATGCGGAAGGTCGCGTCCTGGTAGTCGATGTCGCCGGCCGCGGCCTCCATCGCCGAGGCGGCGACCAGCTTGCCCTTCTCGATGATCTTGTCGGAGACGCCCAGCACGGCGGCACCCGCCACCGGGATCGAGCGGCTGCCGCCGGTCATGCCTTCGGGCGTGAAGTCGGAGTCGCCCTGCACGATGCGGATGCGCTCGGCGTCGACGCCGAGGCGGGCCGACATGATCTGCGTGAAGGCGGTCTCGTGACCCTGGCCGTTGGTCTGCACGCCGACATAGACGGTGATCGTCTCGTCGTCGTTGAACCTGGCGATGGCGCTCTCGGGCGCACCGCCCGAGCACTTCTCGACGTAGGTCGACATGCCGATGCCGCGCCACTTGCCCTTGGCGAGCGAGGCGGCGCGGCGGGCGGGGAAGCCCTTCCAGTCGGCCTTGTCCATGCCCTTCAGCATGACGTTGTCGAAGTCGCCGCTGTCGTAGGTGTCGCCCAGCGCCGTGTTCCACGGGATCTGGTTCGGCTTCACGAGGTTGCGCTTGCGGATCTCGTCGGGCGCGAGGCCGGTCTCGCGGGCGATGTGGTCGACGAAGCGCTCCAGCAGGTAGGCCGCCTCCGGACGGCCGGCGCCGCGATAGGCGTCGGTCGGCACGGTGTTGGTCATCACGCCCTTCACGTTCACGTAGACCGCCGGCGTCTGGTAGAGGCCGGCCAGCATGCCGGAGCCTGCCATGGTCGGGATGAAGGCGCCGAAGTGGGAGAGGTAGGCGCCGAGCGCGGCATAGGTGGTGACGCGCAGGCCGAGGAACTTCGCGTCCTTGTCGAGCGCCATCTCGGCGATCGAGACGTGGTCGCGGCCCTGCACGTCGGACAGGAACGCCTCCTGGCGATCCGGGATCCATTTCACCGTGCGCTTCAGCGTGCGGCTCGCCCAAACGACCAGGGGATATTCGGGATGCACGAAGATCTTCATGCCGAAGCCGCCGCCGACGTCGCCGGTGCGCACGCGCAGCTTGGGCTGGCCGATCTTCAGGATCATGTCGGCGACCACGGGCCGGATGACGCTGACGCCCTGCGAGGACACCCACAAGGTCGAGCGGTCGTCCTTGGCGTCGTACTCGCAGATGGCGCCGCGCGGCTCCATCGAGTTCACGACCAGGCGGTTGTTGACGATCTGCAGCTTCACGACCTTGTCGGCCTTGGCGAAGGCGGCCTCGGTCTTGGCGCGGTCGCCCATCTCCCAGTCGAACACCAGGTTGCCCTTGATGTGGTCGTGGACCAGCGGCGCACCGGGCTGGGCCGACTCGTAGGTGCCGACCGTGTGCGGACGGGCGGCGTAGTCGACCTCGATCAGCTCGGCGGCGTCCTTGGCCTGCTCCAGCGTCTCGGCGACGACGAAGGCCACCGGGTCGCCGACATGGCGCACGCGGCCCTGCGCCAGCATCGGGCGCGGCGTATCGGCCCGCATCGTGCCGTCGCGGTTGGGGATCGGCACCAGGCAGGGCAGGTCGCCGTAGCCCGCCTTCTTGACGTCCTCGCCGGTCAGGACCAGCAGGACGCCGGGCGCCTTCTTCGCCGCCGCGGTGTCGATGCTCTTGATGTCGGCGTGGGCATGAGGCGAGCGCAGCACGTAGGCCCGCGCCGCTGCAACCGCCAGCCTGGTGTCGTCGGTGTAGCGTCCGCCGCCCGTCAGCAGGCGCGGATCCTCGACCCTGCGTACCGATTGCCCGATGCCGAACTTCGCCATGAATTCCTCCGTGTTGCCCGGAGGTTAGCGCACGAAAGCACGGTGTAAACCGGCAAAAAGGATGCTACCTGCTGCACCGGAAAGAAAAGTGAAATGACCAAGAGCCGCTTTCTCAACGGTGCCGAAGCCTCGCGCCAATACGGCGTCCTCGCCGGAACCTATGCCGCCTCCCTGATGTGGGACGATCCGCTGGCCGACGCGGCGGCCGAGGCCCTGCATCCCTATCACGCGAACTGGTGGCCGATGGTCCTCAAGGCGCTCGAGGAGGGCGTCGGCAAGGTGCCCGGCGCGCCGCCCGAGCTCGGTGCGCTGATCGCCTCGCTGCCGCCCGAGCCGACGTCGGAGCAGTGGGCGGCCATGGACGCCGGCAGCGCCGCCGTGGCCCGCGCCGGCGACAGCGCCGGTCTGGTCCTGCAGTGCGCCTCGCTGATGATCGACTACTGGTCGCCGCCGTTCGCCAAGCCGCTGACCCTGACCGGCAACCTGATGCAGCACACCACCCACCGTCTGGCGCAGACCGGCGCGTGGTGGATCGAGCTGCACAAGCCCGGCGGCCTGCGCCGGACGTCGGACGGCTACAAGACGACGCTGCACGTCCGCCTGATCCACGCCTTCGTGCGGCGCATGGCGCGCGGCTCGGGCGCGTGGGATCGCGCGGCGTGGGGCGAGCCGATCAACCAGGGCGACCTCTTCTTCCAGGTCGTGGGCTTCACCAAGGTCATGATCGACGGGCTGGAGCGCATGGGCTACCCGCTGAGCGCCGCCGAGAAGGACGGCTATTTCGCCTTCTGGCGGCATGCCGCCGCGGTGCTCGGCCTGCACAAGACCTGGCTCGCGATGGTCAACTACGAGGATTGCAACAGGTTCTGGCATCTCTGGATGCTGACCAACCCGCCGCCCGACCAGGAGACCGTCGCGCTCGCGCGGCAGACGCTGGACGCATTGGCCGGCGCCGGCGGCATGCGCGGCTTCAACCGGTCGTTCCTGCGCGCGATGACCTACTGGCTGCTCGGCTGGGACGTCGGCCAGGGCCTCAAGGTGCCGTGGAGCCAGATGTACCACCTGCTGCCGGTCTTCTACCGGCCGTCGGTGTGGCTGTCGCGGATGTTCGGCGGGGACGGCAACCGCAAGCTCGAGCGGGCGATCCGGGCGCTGTCCGGCGGCAATGCCGCCGCGGGCGTCGCGCCCGTCGGCACGGGCGTGGTGAGCGCGCCGGAACGGCTGGAGGCGCTGGCCGGGTTCAAGCCGGCGCCCCCGCGTTCGGCGGCCTGACGCGTTACTTCTTCGGCGTGATGGCGACGACCAGGATTTGCGTGTCGATCGCCGTCAGCTTGTCGCCGGTCTTGACGCGCGGAAGCTGGGCGCGGCCTTCGGCCGTGGTCACCGGATAGGTGCGGACCTCGCCGCCGGCGGGATTGACGAGCGAGATCGTGCCGGCCGCCGCATCGACGCCGGTCACCCACCAGTTGACGACGGCCTGGTCGGCCATGGCGCCGGCCGTGCTGCGGCCGGTCGTGGCGGCGGCCGTCACGTTCAGCTCGCGGTCGCGCGGCGTCGCGGTGTTGGGGCCCGACAGCACGAAGGTCAGCTTGTCCTCGAAGGCGAGCGAGACCCTGTCGCCGACCTTGCCGGTGTCCATCGCAACGCCGCCGCCCACCTTGTGGGTGACGGAACGACCGGCCGGGCCGATGAAGGTCACGGTGCGCCTGGCCGGATCGATGGCGGCGATGGTGGCGTCGATCGCATAGGTCGTGGTGGTCGAAATGCCGACGATCGGCTGGCCCTGCGCGAAGGCGGGGCCGGCTGCCGTCAGTGTCGCCGCGAGGGCGGCGGCGATCAGGAGCTTCCTGGTGATCATGATGATCTCTCCTCCATTGTCGAAATCGCGCTGGCAAGAGGGTAGCGCGATGCGCCATCGCGCCCGCGTTACGTCGACGTTGATTTTGCCCAATGTTCCGGCGAGATGGACGGCATGGTGACGGCCTATCTCGCGGCGGACGGCTTCGAGGCGCAGCTCCGCGAGGAGCTGGCGCGCCGTGGCGTGGCGACCCGCGCGACGCACGGCCGCCTGCTGATCGCCGATGGCGCGCCGGCGCCGGCCGCCTGGGCGGCCAACATCTGGCACGACTGCGTCGAGCTGCCGGTGCCGTCGATCGGCGCGGCGGCGAAGGCGCTGCGCGGCATCCAGCGCAACTGGGCAATGTATGCGCCGCTGCATCATCGTCGCGCGGCCCTGATCCGGGAGAAGCTGCCGCACGTTTCGGCCAAGCCGATCGCCTTTCCCGCCGCCGCGCCTGTGGCGCCGCTCGGCTCGTGGACGCTGCTCGCGCCCGACCGCCTGCTGGTGTCCGCGACCTGCAGCTCGCCCTTCGCCAATGGCGAGGTGGAGTTCATCGAGGACAGGACAGGGCCACCCAACCGCGCCTACCTCAAGCTCTGGGAGGCGCTGGTGCGGCTGCGCCACTGGCCGCAGCCGGGCGAACGCTGCCTCGATCTCGGTGCCTCGCCGGGCGGCTGGACATGGGTGCTGGCCAGACTCGGGGCGTCCGTCCTCGCCGTCGACAAGGCGCCGCTCGATCCACGGATCGCTGCCATGCCGGGCGTCGAATGGCGCGGCGAAAGCGCCTTCGCCCTCGAGCCGGAGAGCGTCGGGCCGCTCGACTGGCTGTTCTCCGACGTGATCTGCTATCCGGCGCGGCTGCTCAGGCTTGTCGAGCGCTGGCGAGCGACCGGGCTTGTCAGGAACTACGTCTGCACGGTCAAGTTCCAGGGCGAGACCGACCATGAGACGGCCGAGGCCTTCGCCGCCCTTCCCGGGGCGGAAGTGCTGCACCTCCACAACAACAAGCACGAGCTCACGTTCGTGCTCGCCGGGGCTGCCGACGCAGGAACGCCTGGACGTGGGCGCGAAAGCCGTCGATGAACTCGCGCGCCAGCAGTGGCGTGCGTTGCGTGGCGGCATAGAGCGCCGAGTATTCGAAATCGATGCGCGGCTCGAACGGCCGGACGACGATGCCGCGCGTTGCGTACTCCGAAGCGGTGAAGGACTCGCACAGGCTCAATCCCGCGCCGGCCGCGACCAGCGAGCAGGCGATCTCCGACAGCGGCGTCTCGATGCGCATGATGCGACTCACGCCGTGCTCGGTGAACATGCGGTCGAGGCGGAAGCGCGAGAGCGAGGAGTGGCCCAGTGACACGAAGCTCTCGCCCTCGAAATCCTTCGGCCGCAGCCTGGCCTTGCGGGCGAGGCGATGGCCTTCGGGCAGAATCGCCATGTACGGCACCGAGGGCATGAGCTCGACCTTGACGGCGGCATGCTCGAACGTGGACTCGGCGAAGCCCAGGTCGCATTGGCCGTGGACGACGGCCGTCAGGACAGCATGTGACGCCATGCCGGACACGACGAGGTCCAGTCTCGGACGTTCGGTGGCGAACCGGCCGGCGAAGCGCGGCAGGAAGCCGTTGGCGAGTGCCGGCAGGGCGGCGACGCGCAGGAAGCCGGTGCGGCGCGTGCGCAGCTCGGTCGCCGTCTTGGCGATGTGCTCAAGGCCGACGAAGGTGCGCTCGACCTCGGCGTAGAGCGACAGCGCCTCGCTGGTCGGCACCAGCCGCGTGCCGCGCCGCTCGAACAGGACCAGTCCGACATGATGCTGGAAGTCGCGGATCATCCGGCTGACGGCCGGCTGGCTGACGTTCAGCAGGTTGGCCGCCGAGCCGACGCTGCCGGCGAGGATCAGGGCGCGAAACGCCTCGATCTGGCGGGGATTCAGGCCACGCATGGGCTCAATATAACATTCTGTTATGCAAACGCCGGCAAAATCGAATTTGACGCTGCAGTGTCACGCGGAAAACATGTTGCCAGGGGATTTCACGACGGAGGGGGCAATGGTCCGTTTGACGCGCTTCGGCGCAATCGCAGGGTTGGTCGTGCTGGCGGGGGCGCTGCCCGCGCAGGCACAGCAGAAGACGCTCACCGTCGCGGGCTACGGCGGCTCGTGGGAACAGCAGATGCGCAAGCAGGTGTTCCCGGCCTTCGAGGCCAAGCACGGCGTCAAGATCGAGTACGTCGCGGGCAATTCGACCGACACGCTGGCCAAGCTGCAGGCGCAGAAGGCCAACCAGGTGATCGACGTCGCCATCGTCGACGACGGCCCGATGTACAAGGCGATCGAGCTTGGCTTCTGCGCCAAGATCGAGGGCCTCGACAAGAGCGAGCTCTATCCGGCCGCCCAGTTCAAGGGCGACAAGGCGGTGGCCGTCGGCCAGACCGGCACGGGCTTCATGGTCAACACCAAGGTCTTCAAGGAGAAGGGGTGGGCGACGCCAACCTCGTGGAACGACCTCAAGGACCCGAAGTTCAAGAAGCTTCTGGTCATTCCGCCGATCAACAACACCTACGGCCTCTATGCGCTGATGATGTACGCCCGCATGAACGGTGGCGGCGAGAAGAACATCGAGCCCGGCTTCAAGGTGATGAAGGCCGACATCAATCCCAACGTGCTGGTCTACGAACCCTCGCCCGGCAAGATGACGGAGCTCTTCCAGTCGGGCCAGGCGCTGATTGCGGTGTGGGGCACCGGCCGCGTGCAGGCTTTCGCCAACACCGGCTTCCCGGTCGACTTCATCTATCCGAAGGAAGGCGCGCCGATCCTGCTCGCCTCGGCCTGTCCGGTCGCCAAGGCGTCGGTCAATCCGCTGGCGCACGAGTTCATCAAGACCCTGATCTCCGCGCCGGTGCAGACGGCCTTCGCCAAGGAGATGGGCAACGGCCCGGTCAACACCAAGGTCGACGTCAACATGCCCGAGCTGAAGATGGCGCCGGTCGGCGAGCGCGCCAAGCTCGTGGTCCAGCCCGACTGGAACGCGATCAACGCCCAGCGCGACGACTGGACCAAGCGCTGGAACCGCGAGGTGGAGCGCTAGGGCTTGGCATTTCTCGAGCTTGAGAACCTGCGCAAGACCTTCGGCACCCACAACGCGGTCGACGGTCTGACGCTCGGGGTGGAGAAGGGGGAGTTCGTCTCCCTTCTTGGGCCGTCGGGTTGCGGCAAAACCACGACGCTGCAGATGATCGCGGGCTTCGTGGAGCCGGCGTCGGGCGCCATCCGCCTCGCCGGCAAGGATCTGCTGGCGATCAAGCCGGCCAGGCGTGGCCTCGGCATCGTGTTTCAGAGCTATGCGCTCTTCCCCCACATGACGGTGGCGGAGAATGTCGGCTTCGGCCTCGAGATGCAGGGCGTCGCCGCGGCGGAGCGCACGACGCGAGTCGGGGAGACCCTGGAGCTGGTCGGCCTCGGCACCCTCGCCGGGCGCTTCCCGCGCCAGCTCTCGGGCGGCCAGCAGCAGAGGGTGGCGCTGGCACGCGCCCTCGTCATCCGCCCGCAGATCCTGCTGCTCGACGAGCCACTCTCCAACCTCGACGCCAAGCTGCGCGAGGGCATGCAGATCGAGCTGCGCCAGATCCAGCGCACGGTCGGCACCACGACCATCCTGGTGACGCACGACCAGGCCGAGGCGATGGCGCTGTCGGACCGCATCATGGTGATGAACCAGGGCAAGGCCGAGCAGATCGGCCCGCCGCACGAGGCCTACGAGAAGCCCGCCACCGCCTTCGTTGCCAACTTCCTCGGCAAGACCAACCTGGTGAACGGCGCGACGGTGCGGCCGGAGCGCATCTCGTTCGCCGCCTCGGGCACTCCGGGAGCCTTGGCGGGGACGGTCCGCACGCGCATCTTCCAGGGCAACCACTGGCTCTACCAGGTCGACACGGCGTCGGGTCTGGTGACGGTGATCCGCCAGAACACCGGCGGGGAGATGCCCGCCGAGGGTGGGTCGGTCCACCTCGCGTGGGGGCAATGAGGGCCGCGCCCTACCTGATGAGCCTGCCGGCGCTTGTCCTGTTCGGCGCCGTCGTGGTCGTGCCGCTCGTCATGACGGTGCTGCTCTCGTTCCACGACTGGGGCCAGTACAAGGGCATCGAGCCGGTCTTCATCCTGAAGAACTGGGAGGAGGTGCTGGGCGACTCCTACTTCCACGAGATGTTCGGGCGCACCTTCCGCATCGCCTTCTTCATCACGCTGCTGACGGCGATCTTCGGTGCGCCCGAGGCCTACATCCTGAACAGGATGAAGAGCCCGTGGCGTGGCATTTTCCTGCTGGTGATCCTGGGGCCGCTGCTGATCTCCGTGGTCGCGCGCACGCTCGGCTGGGCGCTGCTGTTCGGCGGCAACTCGGGTCTCGTCAACAAGGCGCTGAGCGGCCTCGGCCTCATCTCCGCGCCGCTGCCCTTCATGTTCACCGAGACCGGCGTGATCGTCGCGCTGACGCACGTGCTGATGCCTTACATGGTGCTGGCCGTCTGGGCCTCGCTGCAGCGGCTCGATCCGCAGGTCGAGAACGCCGCGGTGGCGCTGGGCGCGGGGCCGTTCACCGTGCTGCGCCGCATCGTCCTGCCGCAGGTCATGCCCGGCATCCTGTCCGGAGCCGTGATCGTCTTCGCCCTGGCCGCCAGCGCCTTCGCGACGCCCGCCATCATCGGCGGCCGACGGCTGAAGGTGGCCTCGACGCTCGCCTACGACGAGTTCCTGAACACGCTCAACTGGCCGCTGGGCGCGGCGGTCGCCGTGCTGTTGCTGCTCGCGCTGGTGGCGATCGTGTGGAGCGCCAACCGGCTGGTCGAGCGGCGCTACGCGCAGGTGTTCTCATGAGCCGCCCCTCATGAGCAAGAACGGTCCGGTCGCGCTCGCTTACCACATGCTGTTCGTCACCTTCATGATGGCGCCCATCCTGGTCGTCTGCTGGGTCGCCTTCACGCCCGAGGGCTTCCTGTCGTTCCCGATCGACCGCTGGTCGCTGCGCTGGTTCTACGCGATCGCGCGCTATCCGGAGTTCATCTCCGCCTTCTGGCGCAGCGTCTGGCTGGGCGCGCTCTCCTCGGCGATCGCCGTTACCGTCTCGGTGCCGGCCGCGCTCGCCATCGCGCGCTACCGCTTTCCCGGCCGCGAGGCGATGACCGCGCTCTTCATGTCGCCGCTCATGATCCCGCACGTCGTGCTGGGCATCGCCTTCCTGCGCTTCTTCACCGAGATCGGACTGGGCGGCACCTTCACGGGCCTCGTCCTGTCGCACATCGTGATCGTGCTGCCCTTCGCGCTGCGTCTGACGCTGGCGTCGGCCGTCGGCCTCGATCGCGCCATCGAGCATGCTGCCGTCTCGCTCGGCGCCACCGAATGGGTCGTGCTGAAGCGGATCACCCTGCCGCTGGTCCTGCCCGGCCTCGCCAGCGGCTGGGCGCTGGCCTTCATCAACTCGTTCGACGAGGTGACGATGACGGTGTTCATCGCCGCCCCGGGAACCGAAACCCTGCCCGTGCGCATGTTCCTCTACATCCAGGACAATATCGACCCGCTGGTCACCTCGGTGTCGGCCTGCGTGATCGTCATCACCGTGGCCGCGTTGATCCTGCTCGACCGCGCCTACGGGCTGGAGCGCCTGCTGGTCGGAAAGGGCGCCACGCATGGCCGCTGACGACTACGACGTCGCCGTCGTCGGCGGCGGGCTGGTCGGCGTCGCCACCGCCTGGGGCCTGGCGCGCGAGGGCTGCCGGGTCGTGGTCCTCGACGAGGGCGACCGCGCCGTGCGCGCGAGCCGCGGCAACTTCGCACTGGTCTGGGTACAGAGCAAGGGCCTCGGCCTCGCGGCCTATGCCGGTTGGACGATCCGTTCGTCCAACGCCTGGGGCGGCTTCTCCGATCTTCTGAGGCAGGAGACCGGCCTCGACGTCTGCTTCCAGCGGCCGGGCGGCTTCCATCTCTGCCTCTCCGACAGGGAACTGGAGGCGCGCGCCAATGTCCTGAAGCGCCTGCACAACCAGCCCGGCATCGTCGGCTACGAGACGCAGATCCTGGACCACGACCAGGTGAAGAAGATGCTGCCCGACATCGGGCCCGAGGTCGTGGGCGGCAGCTTCTGCCCGCTCGACGGCCACGTGAACTCGCTCCGCCTGTTCCGCACCCTGCACACCGCCATCAATGCGCGGGGAGTTACCTACCTGCCGAGCCATCGCGTCGAGAACATCACGAAGGAGGGCGGCGAGTTCCGGCTGACGACCGGGCGCGGCGAGATCCGCGCCGCCAAGGTCGCACTGGCGGCCGGCAACGCCAACATGCGGCTCGCCCCCATGGTCGGGCTGGAGGCGCCGATGAGGCCCGAGCGCGGGCAGATCGTCGTCACCGAGCGGCTGCGTCCCTTCATGAACCATCCCGTGGTCACCTTGCGCCAGACCGACGAAGGCACGGTGATGATCGGCGATTCCAAGGAAGAGAGCGTCGACCCGGCGGGCCTCACCATCGGCGTCAGCGCCACCGAGGCCGAGCGCGCCATGCGCCTGTTCCCGCTGCTCGCCAACGTCAACGTGGTGCGCACCTGGAGCGCGATCCGCGTCATGACCCAGGACGGTTTCCCGATCTACGACGAGTCCGAGACGCATCCCGGCGCCTTCACCGTCTGCTGCCATTCGGGCGTCACGCTCGCGGCCAACCACGCGCTCCTCGTGGCGCCCATGATCGCCCGCGGCGCCCTCGACAAGTCGCTCGTCGCTCCCTTCAGTGCCCATCGATTCAAAGGGGGGTTCCATGTTCAAGAGGCTGGCTGACGCAGGCGCCGCCGTCGCGATCACCGTCGACGGCAAGCCGGTCGCCGCGCGGGCGGGCGACACTGTCGCCGCGGCCCTGATCGCCGCCGGCATCGGCCATTGCCGGACCACGCCGGTCACCGGCGCGCCGCGTGCGCCCTATTGCCTGATGGGCGTCTGCTTCGAGTGCCTGGTCACGATCGACGGCGTCGGCAGCCGGCAGGGCTGCCTGGTTCCGGTGCGCGAGGGCATGAAGGTCGAGACGCAGCTCGGCAAGCGGGAGGCCGGCCGATGAGGCATGTCATCCTGAGCGCAGCGAAGGATCTAGCGCTAGTTGCAAGGGCGTGTTGTGGAGCGAGCGGGAGGTCCTTCGCTACGCTCAGGACGACAGAGATAGGCGAAAGCAAATGAACGCGTCCGACCTCGCCCCGTCCTACGATCTCGTCATCATCGGCGGCGGCCCGGCGGGCCTTGCCGCGGCGGCGCTCGCAGCGCGCGCCGGCGTCTCGACCGTGCTGTTCGACGAGAATCCCGGCATCGGCGGCCAGATCTACCGTGCCATCACCTCCACGCCGGTCAAGGACCGCGCGATCCTCGGTGACGACTACTGGGACGGCGCCGCGCTCGCGGCCGATGCGAAGGCAAGCGGTGCGCTGATCGTCAACGGCGCCACCGTGTGGAGTCTGGACCGCGAGAAGATCGTCGGCGTCTCGGTCGGCAGCAAGGCGCGCATGATTTCGGCCAAGCGTGTCATCATCGCCACCGGCGCGCAGGAGCGGCCGTTCCCGATCCCGGGCTGGACCCTGCCGGGCGTGATGACGGTGGGCGCGGCACAGACCGCGCTCAAGGCGCAGGGGCTGGTGCCGTCGGGCCGCACCGTGTTGGCGGGAGGCGGGCCGCTCCTCTGGCTGGTGGCGGCGCAGACCCTGCGCGCCGGCGGCAGGATCGATGCCATCCTCGAGACGACGCCGCGGCGCAACTGGGCGATGGCGATGTTTCATCTGCCCGACTTCGTGCTGTCGCCCTATTTCGCCAAGGGGCTGGCGCTCCTGCGAGAGGTGCGTGCCAAGGTGCCGGTGCATCGAGTCAGCCGCATCGAGGCGGTAGGCAAGGACAAGTTGACCGAGGTCGTGTTCACGAGCGGCAGCGTCGAGCGCCGCCTGCCGGCCGACCTGCTGCTGCTGCACCAAGGCGTGGTACCCAACGTGAACCTCGCCAATGCAGCGGGCGTCGCGCACACCTGGAACGAGCGCCAGCTCTGCTTCGTGCCCGTCCTCGATGCCGATTTCGGCAGTTCCGTCCCCGGCATCGCGGTGGCGGGCGACGGCGCGGGCATCGCGGGCGGGACGGCGGCGGCCGAGCGCGGCCGCATCGCGGCCATCGCCGCGGTGCGCGCGCTCAGGCCGGAAGCGGTGTTGCCGGACACGCAACCGATCCGCCAGAAGCTGCAGCGCGAGGAGATGGGCCGCGCCTTCCTCGATTGGTTGAACCGCCCAGCCGATGGCTTCCGCCAGCCCGAGGGCGAGACGCTCGCCTGCCGCTGCGAGGAGGTGACGGCGAAGCAGGTGCGCGAGACCGCGCGCATGGGCTGCGAGGGACCGAACCAGATGAAGTCCTTCCTGCGCTGCGGCATGGGCCCGTGCCAGGGCAGGCTGTGCGGCCTCACCGTCACGGAGCTGATCGCCGCCGAACGAGGCACGACGCCCGACGAAGTCGGCTATTACCGGCTGCGTCCGCCGGTGAAGCCGATCACGCTCGCGGAGCTCGCCTCGCTGCCGATCAGCGAGGCCGAGCGCAAGGCCGTGGAGCGCTAGGGTGACCCGCACCGCCGATGTGGTGATCATCGGCGGCGGCCTGCACGGCTGCTCGACGGCGCTGCATCTTGCCCTGCGTGGCCTGAAGCCCATCCTGATCGAGAAGGACTATGCCGGCCGCCACGCCTCGGGCGTCAACGCCGGCGGCGTGCGCCAACTGGCGCGCGACCTGCGCGAAATCCCGCTCTCGATCGCCTCGATGGGCATCTGGGAGAAGATCGAGGAGCTGGTCGGCGACGATTGCGGCTTCGAGAGCCACGGCACCGTTCTCGTCGCCGAGAGCGACGAGGAGCTGGCCGGTTTCAAGGCGCGGGTCGACGATCTTCGCCTCAAGGGCTTCACGCACGAGGAGCTGATCGACCGGGCCGAGCTGAAGCGGCTGGTGCCCGCCGTGTCCGATCGTTGCCCCGGCGGCGTGGTCTCGCGCCGCGACGGTGCGGCCGACCCGTTCATCACCACGCAGGCCTTCCGCCGCCGTGCCGTCGAGCTGGGTGCCGAGATCGTCGAGGGCGTGACCGTGACGGGCCTTTCCCGCGCGGGCGCCAATTGGCGCGTGGAAACCAGCGACGGCGCCTTCGAGGCGCCCAAGGTCGTGAATGCCGCCGGTGCCTGGGCCGACCGGATCGCCGCCATGTTGGGCGAGCCGGTGCCGCTCACCGTGGTGGCGCCGATGCTGATGGTGACCAGCCGGCTGCCGCCCTTCATCCAGCCCGTCGTGATCCTGCGTGGCCGCAAGCTCTCCTTCAAGCAGCGCGCCAACGGCACCGTCGTGATCGGCGGCGGCCATCTCGCCACACCCCATCGTGACAGCAACGAGACGGTGATCGACTGGGAGAAGCTCGCGATCAGCGCGCGCACCGTGTGGGAGCTTTTCCCCGCCATGCACGAGGCCACCATCGTGCGCGCCTGGGCGGGCATCGAGGCCTACATGCCCGACGGCATTCCCGTGGTTGGCCGCAGCTCGACCTCGGAAGGCGTGTTCCACCAGTTCGGCTTCTCCACCCACGGCTTCCAGCTCGGCCCGGCGACCGGCGCGGTGATGGCGGAGCTGGTGGCGACCGGTTCGACCAACACGCCGATCGACGGGCTCGGGATCGAGCGCTTCCGCTAGAGGCTGCGCCAGTCGTAACCCAGCCGCGGGAAGTGCACCGTGACGTCGCCGACCTCGGGATCGTTCCTCAGGAGGGCGATCTCGTCGGCATCGATATAGGTCACTTCTCCCTCGACCCAGTCCTTCGCATTGTCGTTTGGCCGCACGCGGGCGCGCTGGCCGGGCGTCGGGTCGCCGTCCTGCGGGCTCGACGGGCGAGGGGGTGCGGGGGAGACGTGGCGCGCGACGGCGAGCGCCTCGTCGGCGGTGATGTCGGTGCGCTTGCCGTGGCCGATGCGCGCCATGCGGTCGCGCCAGGCGAGCAGCCGCGGGTAGGCCGCGAGCTCCTGGCGGCAGTCGATGTGCCGGCCGCGGAAGAACCAGACGACGTGATAGGTCGCGAAGTCGGCGATGCAGGGCGTGTCGCCCAGCAGCCAGTCGCGGCCGTCGGCCAGCATTCCGGCGATCCAGCGGACCTGCGGCCGCACGAGATGCAGGTTGCGGATCGCGGCCTTACGCACCGCCTCGATCGACGGCTGGGGCAGGCCGTGCAGCCGGGCGCGGTCGGCGTGCAGGCCTTCCGGCATGTGGTCGGCGTTGATGCCCGAGACGTAGAGGGCGACCGGCCGCATGAACTGCTGCTCGGCCCACCAGGCGACGGCCTCGGCCGTGCCCGCCGTCTTCTGGGGGAAGAAGGTGGGCGAGGGCACGCGGCGCTCCAGCTCGCGGGCGATCAGCCGGGTGTCGCACCATACGTCCGCACCGTCCTGCAGAACGGGCGTCCGCCGGTAGCCGCCGGTCAGCGGCGTCAGCTTGGGCTTGGGCGCGATCGGCGGGATCTCGACCCCGCGCCAGGCCAGCGCCTTGAACCCCAGCATCAGCCGCGCCTTCTCCGCGAAATTGGAGAAATCGTAGTGGTGAAGGATGAGGTTGCTCATGATAATCGGTCCCAATCGGGAGTGAAGAAATGCAAGGTGTCGTCAACATCGAGGATCTGCGCAAGCTCGCCAAGAAGCGCCTGCCCAAGATCGCCTACGACTTCATCGAGGGTGGCACCGACGACGAGGTGGGTCTCGTCACCAACGAACAGGCCTTCCGCAAGGCGCGCATCGTGCCGCGCTATCTGGTGGACGTCTCGGTGCGCGACCAGTCGACCACCCTGTTCGGCCGCACCTACTCGAGCCCCATCGGCATCGCCCCGACCGGCCTCGCGGGTCTGTTCCGCCACGGCGCCGACCTGATGCTGGCCGAGGCCGCACGCGACGCCAACGTGCCCTTCATCATGTCGGGCTCCAGCACCGGCTCGATCGAGGATCTCGGCAAGCTCGCGCCCGACCACGGCTGGTATCAGCTCTACTCGGCCAAGGATCCCGCCGTGTCGGAGGATCTCATCAAGCGTTCGGCCGATGCAGGCCTCAAGACGCTGGTTTTCACCGTCGACGTGCCCGAGGGCTCGAACCGCGAGCGCAACACGAGGAACGGCTGGGGCCGGCCGCTGAAGCTCACCTGGAAGACCAAGTTCGAGGCGCTCAGGCATCCAGCCTGGATGCTGCAGTGGCTGCAGCACGGCACGCCCTACTTTTCCAACTGGGCCAAGTATGCCGGCCCCGACGCGACCGCGAACAAGGTGGCCGACCTCGTGGCCTACCAGAACCGCGCTCCGATGACCTGGAAGCATGTCGAGCGCTATCGCGAGCTGTGGAAGGGCAACTTCGTGCTGAAGGGGATCATGCATCCCGACGATGCGATCCGCGCCCAGTCGCTGGGCGTCGACGGCATCATGGTCTCGAACCACGGTGCGCGTCAGCTCGACAATGCTCCGTCGCCGCTCGAGGTGCTGCCGGCGATCCGCGACGCGGTCGGCGACAGGATGACGGTGATGTTCGACGGTGGCATCCGCCGCGGTCTCGACGCCATCATCGCGCTCTGCATGGGCGCCAAGTTCGTGTTCGTCGGCCGGCCGACGCTCTACGGCGTGACGGCGGGCGGCGTCGAGGGCGCCAAGACGGCGCTCGGCATCTTCCGCCGCGAGATCGACATCAGCATGGCCCAGATCGGCGCCACCAGGATCGCCGACCTCGGCCCGCACTACATGATGTGGAAAGACGAGGAAGACCTTCGTAGGAACCGGCGCTGACCTCGGCCTCATCTCATATTCCTCTCCCCCGCTGGGGGAGAGGAGAATGAAAGCCAGTCACGGCAGGAGAAAATCGGGAATCCTGTCCGGCCGGTATCGCCGCGGCCGATTGCGCCGGAAGGCAAGGCGCTCCTCCGAGAGCAACGGGAATAGGGGCAGGAACATCGAACCGAAAGAGAAATTCGAGTAGCCAATCCCCGACACCAGCCAGCCCAAGAAGAGTGGCCAGCTCATTCCAGCACGGAACTTTATACGGCGCCGGATCGGCACCAACCGTTGATGCAGCAGCGAGACGAAGTCGCGGAAAAGATAGTGGCCCGCCAGGTCGCTCGACAACATGATGCGCTGGCCATCGGCTAGCCTCAGTTCGCAACAGAAGACGATCGGACCGTCGTTTGTGGCAAACGGAGAGTCGCGCCCTCGCGTTGCACAAAAAAGCCGGACCCTGGAGATCCGGCTGAAAGGCATGACGGCCGATCGCCCATCATTGTTGGTGAAGCACAATCCGTCGGCGGTGATCTCGATATCGACATCACCGCCGGGATCGTTGACGAGGAACGGATGGCGCGGGGCTATCCGCTTACTGCACGACCTCGAACAGGCCGGCCGCGCCCATGCCGCCGCCGATGCACATCGTGACGACGACGTTCTTGGCCTTGCGGCGGCGGCCTTCGATCAGGATGTGGCCGGTGCAGCGTGCGCCGGTCATGCCGAACGGATGGCCGATTGAGATCGAACCGCCGTTGACGTTCAGCCTGTCGTTGGGGATGCCGAGCTTGTCGCGGCAGTAGAGCACCTGCACCGCGAAGGCCTCGTTCAGCTCCCAGAGATCGATGTCGTCAATCTTGAGGTTGAAGCGCTTCAGGAGCTTGGGGATCGCATAGACCGGACCGATGCCCATCTCGTCCGGCTCGCAGCCGGCGACGACGAGGCCCTTGTAGATGCCGAGCGGCTTCAGGCCGCGCTTGGCGGCTTCGGCATCGCTCATGATCACCGCGGCCGAGGCGCCGTCCGAAAGCTGGCTCGCGTTGCCCGCCGTGATCCACTTGTCCGGACCCATCACCGGCTGCAGCTTGGCCAGGCCCTCGATGTTGGTGTCGGGCCGGTTGCCCTCGTCCTTGGCGAGCTTCACCGTCTTCTTCGAGGTCTCGCCGGTATTCTTGTCGGTGACCAGCATCGTGGTTTCCATCGGCACGATCTCGTCGTCGAACTTGCCGGCCTGCTGGCCCGCCGCGGTGCGCAGCTGGCTCTGCAGCGAATACTCGTCCTGGGCCTCGCGGCTGATCTTGTAGCGCGCCGCCACCGTGTCGGCAGTCTGGATCATGCTGTGATAGATGCCGGGCACGTGCTCCTGCACCCAGGGATTGACCAGGCGGTTCTTGTTGCCGCCCGGCGGGCCCTGGACCAGCGAGACCGATTCGAGGCCGCCCGCGATCATCACCGGCACCTTGTCGACCAGGATGCGCTGGGCCGCCATGGAGATGGTCTGCAGGCCCGACGAGCAGAAGCGGTTGACGGTGGCGCCCGAAACGCCGACCGGAGCGCCGGCGCGGATCGCCGAGACGCGCGCCACGTTGGAGCCCGTCGTGCCTTCCGGCGCCGCGCAGCCCAGCAGCACGTCCTCGACCTCGCCGAGGTCGAGCTTGGCGCGCTCGGCCGCGTGCTTGATCACGTGGGCGCCCATGTCGGCGCCGTGGGTGTCGTTGAACACGCCGCGGAAGGCCTTTCCGATCGGGGTGCGGGCGGTCGAGACGATGACGGCATCAGCCATTGGATTTTCCTTCCCTCAAACTCGAATTGATCAAACGGTAGAGAACTTCTTGCCTTCCTGCACCAGCTTCTTGAGCAGCGGGGCGGGCTCCCAGAACGGATCGCCCGAGGCGTCGCGGTACTTGAGAAGCGCATCGTGGATGGTCTTGAGACCGACCACATTGTCGGCCCACCACATCGGGCCGCCGCGATAGACCGGCCAGCCGTAGCCGTTGACCCAGATGACGTCGATGTCGAGCGCGCGCTGGGCCATGCCCTCCTCGAGGATCTTGGCACCCTCGTTGACCATCGGATAGAGCGCACGCTCCAGGATCTCCTGGTCGGAGATGGCGCGGCGGGTGATGCCGAGCTTCTTCGAGGTCTCCTCGATGATCTTCTCGACCTCGGGGTCGGGGATCGGCGTGCGGTCGGGCAGGTTGTACTTGTAGTAGCCGGCGCCGGTCTTCTGGCCGAAGCGGCCGAGCTCGCAGATCGCGTCGGCGACGTAGCCGGTGTAGCGTACGTTGCGCTTTTCCTTCTCCTTCTTGCCCTGGCGGATGCGCCAGCCCACGTCGTTGCCGGCGAGGTCGCTCATGGCGAACGGGCCCATCGGGAAGCCGTAGTCGTAGATCACCTTGTCGATCTGCTGGGGAAGGGCGCCTTCCTCCATCATGTAGGCCGACTGCACGCCCCTCATGCGAAGCATCCGGTTCCCGACGAAGCCCTCGCAGACGCCGACCAGGACCGGGATCTTGCCGATCTTCTTGGAGAACGACATGACCGTCGCGATGACGTCCTTCTCGGTCGCCTTGCCGCGCACGTTCTCGAGCAGCTTCATGACGTTGGCCGGCGAGAAGAAGTGCATGCCGATCACGTCGCCGGGGCGCTTGGTGTAGGTGGCGATCTGGTTGACGTCGAGGCCGGAGGTGTTGGTGGCGAGGATGGCGCCGGGCTTGGCGACCTCGTCCAGCTTCTTGAACACCGTCTCCTTGACCTCCATTGTCTCGAACACCGCCTCGATCACGAGGTCGACGTCCTTGAGATCGTTGTAGTCGAGGGTCGGCTTGATCAGCGCCATGCGCTTCTCGACGTCCTCGGCCTTCATGCCGCCGCGCTTGGCGGTGTTCTCGTAGTTGGTGCGGATGGTCTTGAGGCCGCGGTCGAGCGCCTCCTGCGAGGTCTCGAGCATGGTGACAGGGACGCCGGCGTTGGCGAAGTTCATGGCGATGCCGCCGCCCATGGTGCCGGCGCCGATGATGCCGCCGGTCTTGATCTCGCGTTGCGGCGTATCGGACGGCACGTCGAGCACCTTGGCCGCCTCGCGCTCGGCGAAGAAGTAGTAGCGCTGCGCCGCCGACTCCGAGGAAGTGAGCAGTTCCATGAACAGCTCGCGCTCGCGCTTCATGCCTTCGTCGAACGGCAGCTCGCAGGCCGCCTGCACGCACTTGATGATGTTCCACGGCGCCTTGAACCCGCGGGCGCGGCGGGCGATCGCCTTCTCGGTCTCCTTGAACAGGTCGACCGATTCCAGGGTGACGCTGAGGTCGCGCACGCGGCGCAGCGGCGCCTTCTGCGCCACCAGCATCTGCGCATGGGCAACGGCACCCTTCAGCAGGTCGCCCTCGACGATGGCATCGACGATGCCTTTGCTCTTGGCTTCGGGGGCGGGGATGTGGCGGCCCGAGAGGATGGCATCGAGCGCGTACTTGGCGCCGGTGAGGCGGGGCAGGCGCTGCGTGCCGCCGGCACCCGGCAGGATGCCGAGATGGACCTCGGGCAGTCCCATGCGCGTGGTCGGCAGCGAGACGCGATAGTGCGCGCCGAGCGCCGTCTCAAGGCCACCGCCCAGGGGCGTGCCGTGCAGAGCGGCAACGATCAGCTTGGGCGAGTTCTCCATGGTGGCGATCACGTCGTTCAGGTTGGCGCCCGACGGCGGCTTGCCGAACTCGCGGATGTCGGCGCCGGCGATGAAGGTACGGCCGCCGCCGATCAGCACGATGGCGTCGACGTTGGGATCCTTGGCGAAGGCTTCGACGCCCTCCTTGATGCCGTTGCGCACGGCCGCGGCCAGCGCGTTCACCGGCGGATTGTTGACGGTGAGGATGCCGATGCGCCCCTCGGTGGAGCGGATGACTGCGTCGGACATGGGCGTGACTTCCCTGTGAGAGCCGTTGGTGTTGGCCTCTCATAGCAACCCCGACCGGAGTCGCCCAGCGGGAGTTGGGTTCCGCCGTGCGGAGGCCGCGGCGTCGGCCCGGCTGGTCGAAGGCTGCCTCGCTCGCTATGCATCGCGGCCGAAAAAGGAGGATCCCCGAGCATGACGACGACCCGACGCACCCTGCTGCGCGCCACCGCCGGCCTCGCCCTGGCCGCGCCCTCGATCGTGCGGGCACAAGGCGCCTGGCCCTCCAAGCCGATCACCATCGTGGTGAATTTTCCCGCCGGCGGCCTCACGGACGGCATCGCGCGCGCCTTCGGCCAGCACGTCCAGAAGGCGACCGGCCAACAGGTCATCATCGACAACAAGCCCGGCGCCAGCGGCAACATCGGTGCGGCGCAGGTCGCCCGCGCCCCGGCCGACGGCTACACCTTCCTGCATTCGGTCTCGAGCACGCTCATCCAGAACCGCGTGCTGTTCAAGACGCTGGGCTTCGATCCGGACAAGGACCTCACCATCATCTCCGGCACGTCGTCGGGCGTGCTACCGGTGGTCGTGCACAAGTCGGTGCCAGCGACGAACCTCAAGGAGTTCATCGAGTACGCCAAGAAGAACAAGGTCAATTTCGGTTCGTGGGCGCTCGGTTCCTCGGCCCACATCTTCGCCCAGGCGCTGAACGAGAAGTACGGCCTCGCCATCGAGGTCGTGACCTACAAGGGCGAGACGCCGATGTGGCAGGACATGGGGGCGGGCTCGCTACAGGCCGCCATGGGCAGCGTGCAGGCGATGAACGCGCTCCTGGTGAAGGGCGATATCCGCGCCATCGTCGCTCCCTCCGCCGTGCGGGCCAAGCGGCTGCCCGACGTGCCGACCTCGCGCGAGCAGGGCTTCACCGACGAGGTCTTCACCGTGCGCGGCTGGCTGGCGCTGGCCGCACCGTCCGCGACGCCGAAGGAGATCGTGAAGCGGATGTCCGATCTCTGGGTCGCGGCCGCCGATTCCGAGCCCGGCCGCAAGATGATGGAAGGCTTCGATCTCACCGAGAAGCCGCTGACGCATGAGGAAGTCATGAAGGACTACGAGGTCCTGAAGGGCATCCTCATCCCGCGCATCAAGGCGCTGGGCATCCAGCCGGTGTAGGGCGGTCTCTACGCGGCAGCCCCGTCCTTGGACGGGGATGTCCGGCATCGATGATGCTATGGTGCGGCAACCTCTCGGGGAGCCGCGCCATGGTCTTTGCCGGAATGAACTACCTCGCAGTCGTCGCCGCGGCCGTGGCCGCCTTCGTCTTCGGTGCCGTCTACTACATGTCGCTCGCCGGGCAATGGATGGCGGCGGTCGGCAAGACCAGGGACCAGCTCGGCAAGTCGCCGGTGCCCTACATCGTCGCCTTCGTGGCGCTGCTGGTGATGGCGTGGGTCGTTGCGGGCACGATCGGCCATCTTGGCCAGGGGCAGGTCACCCTGCGCAACGGCGTCATCTCCGCCTTCTTCATCTGGCTGGGCTTCGTGGCCACCACGGTCGTCGTCAACAATGCCTTCGCCGGCCGCAAGTTCGCGCTGAGCCTGATCGACGGGCTGCACTGGCTGGGCGTTCTCGTCGTCCAGGGTGCCGTGATCGGCGCCATGGGCCTGTGAGGAGCATACATGACGACCAAGCGTCCGCGCATCGTGGGGTTCGCCGTCATTTCCCGCGAAGGCATGATCGCCGGTTCCGACGGCTCCTTTCCCGAGGAACTGAAGATCCCGGCCGACCAGAAATTCTACCATGATGCCCTCAGCAGGGCGGCGGCGGTCGCCCACGGCCGACACTCGTTCGAGGCCGGGCCGCGGGAGCCCGCGCGCCGTCGCATCCTCCTGACGCGCCGCGTCGATCGCGTGATCAGCGATCCGAAGAACCCCAACACGGTGTTGTGGAACCCCGCCTCGGCGCCGTTCGAGGAGGCCTGGCTCAAGCTCGACGTCGCCGACGGCACGCTCGCCGTGGTGGGCGGCACCGATGTGTTCGGCCTGTTCCTGAACATCGGCTACGACGCCTTCTTCCTGACGCGCACGCAGGTCAGCGTTCCGCGCGGCCGGCCGGTGTTCCCGGGTGTCGGCCGCGACGCGACCCCTGAGGACGTGCTGAGGCGTCACGGCATGGTGCTGCGCGGCACCCGCATGCTTGACGAGACGACGGACACCCGGCTCGAGGAGTGGAGGCCGAAAGGCTAGAACTCGACGACCATGCCGTCATGGGCCGCCTCGAGCGCGATCTCGCCTCGCCGACCGAGCAGCTCGGCGCTCATGTGCGTGACGATGGTGCGTCTGGCCCCGATCTCGGGCAGGCGACGGCTGAGCGTCGTGTAGTCGATGTGATACTTCATCACCTTGTCGAAGAAATACGCCTCGCAGATGAAGAGGTCGGCGCCGCGGCCCGCCGGGATCAGCTCGTCGACCCATTCGGTGTCGCCTGAGTAGGTCAGCACCTTGCCCTCGGTCTCGATCCTGAGGGCATAGGACGGCGCGCCGCTGTAGTGCTTCATCAGGTAGGGCGTGACCGCGAGGCCGTTCAGCTCGACGCGGGCGTGCAGCTCGAGTTCGCGGATCTCGAGCGCGAACCTGCGTTCGACCTTGGTCGAGCCGGCGAACATCGCCTCCATGATCGTCATCAGCCGCTCGCGGAAACCGGGCGGGCCGGCCAGCACGAGCGGCGCGGTGCGGCGGCTCACGAGCTGCGCGTCAAGCAGGAAGAAGGGCAGGCCGCCGAAATGGTCGCCGTGCAGATGGCTCACCAGCACGGTCGAGATGCCGTTGGGCTCGACGCCCCATTTCCGGATCGCCACCATGGACGAGGCGCCGCAATCGACCAGCACGTTGCCGTGCACGGCACGTTCAAGATGGAAGCAGGTGTTGAACCGGCCGCCGCTGCCGAAGGCGTCGCCGGAGCCGAGAAATTGGAGTTTCATGTCATCCTGAGCGAAGCGAAGGATCTCACGCTGGCAGCGGTATCGTTGATCGCTCCGTCAGGTCCTCCGCTGCACTCCAGTGCGGGGCTATCCACGCGCCTGACGACAGAGGTCACGGCGCCTGCTCCAGGCTCGATACCTCGTTGGTAAGCGTGGTGCGCCGCAGGTCGCGCACCTCCGTCGCGTCGAACCGGCGGGCGCGGTGCATGGTGGTGCGGTTGTCCCACATCACGAGGTCGAACGGCCGCCAGACATGGGCGTAGACGAACTGCCGTTGCGTGGCGTGCTCGGTGAGGTCGCGCAGGAAGGCGCGCGCCTCCGGCACGGGCCAGCCCTCGATGGCACCGGCATGGCTCGCGAGGTAGAGCGACAGCCGTCCCGTGATCGGGTGACGGCGCACCAGGCGCTGGCGCACCGGCGCCCACTTCTCGCGCTCGGCGTCGGTGAACCCGGTGAAGCCCAGCACGCCGCGGGAGAAGATCTGGCTGTGCAGGCAGACGAGGTCGTGGACCTCGCGCTTGGTCGCTTCGTCGAGCGCGTCGTAGGCCGCGCGCATGTCGGCGAACTCGGTGTTGCCGCCGGCCGAGGGGATGGTGCGGGCCGACAGCAGCGAGTACTTGGCCGGCACCGCCTTGAACGAGCTGTCGGAGTGCCAGAGCTGGTTGCCCAGCCCGAACAGGCGGCGGCGGTCGTCGCGCGCCACCACCCGGCCATGCTTGTCGAGGTTGGAGATGTCGTTGAGGTCCATGCTGATGCGCCGGTCCTCGGGTGCCGCGATGTCGCCGGTCGCCGTCTCGAGCGGTCCGAGCTGGCGGCTGAAGGCGAGCTGGCTCTCGTCGTCGAGCCTCTGGTCGCGGAACACCAGAACGGCGAACTCGTCCATGCCGCGATGGATGGCGGCGACCGCCTCGTCGGTGAGGCGACGCGCGAGGTCTATGCCCGAGACGGTGGCCGCGAAGAAGTCGCGGGAGACCGGATCGATGGGGCGGATGTCGATGGTCATGATATCAGTCTAGCCTGCTGGACGTTCCTTGGGGAGCGCCGACCATTCGCGAAACAGGCGGCCGCCATCCTGGTCGAAACGCTCGTCCAGCACCTTGGATGACTGAATTCGCTCGACCCTGAAGTTGCGGTAGTCGGACCGTAGCTCACACCACGCTCCGACCAAGGTGACATCGACGTAGTAGGCCATGGCGATGGGCCAGATCGTGCGATTGCTGCGCCGTCCTTCTTCGTCGGCGTAGGCGATGTGAAGCTTGCGGCTGTCGCGGATAGCCGCACGCAGATCCGCCATGTCGACACCTTCGGCCGCCACAGCATCCCCTTCGGAGACGAAGATGGGAGAGGAAGCAAGCGAAGCGCGCAGCGCCTCCGGAACGACCACCGTCACCTTGGCGAGCACATTCTCGGCGGCTTCCTGCAGCCTGGGATCGCGCAGCCGGCGAACCAGGCGTGCCCCGACGGCGATCGCTTCAATCTCCTCGATGTTGAACATCAGCGGTGGCAGGTCGAAGCCCTTGCGCAGCACATAGCCCACACCGGCCTCGCCATCGATCGGCACGCGACGGGCCTGCAGGGTCGCGATATCGCGGTAGATGGTGCGCGGTGTCACTTCCAGCCACTCGGCAAGCGCCGCCGCCGTGACCGGCCGGGCGTTGCTGCGCAAGGCCTGGATGATGTCGAAGAGCCTGTCAGATCTCCGCATTTCCCGAGATTTTTCAAGAACATATCACTACTGACACAACGTTGTCAGTAGTGCTTTTCTAGTGTTGGTCCATGGACGCGGCACGGCAGATATGGCTCGGCACCTTATTGATTACGGCGTCTTCGGTGGCGTTCAGCACGGCCGGCCTTTTCGCCCGCCTGATAGATGTCGATGCGTGGACGATGCTGTTCTGGCGCGGCCTGTTCGGCGGGCTGTTCGTCGCGTTCATCATCGCCTGGCGCGAACGGCGCGGCACCAAGGCGGCTTTCCTCGCCATTGGCGCCGACGGCTTGTTGGTGGCGTCGTGCTCGGCGCTGGCAACGGTCTGCTTCCTCAATGCGTTGACGCTCACCAGCGTTGCAGATGTGCTGGTGGTTGGCGCCACCGCGCCGTTCCTTACCGCAGCGCTGGCGCGGCTGCTGATCGGCGAGCGTGCGGACCGGATCACGCTTGCGGCCAGCTTGGTCGCGGTATCGGGTGTTGCCGTCATGGCTGGCACGGCGCTGGCCGAGGGTCGCCTGCTGGGGGACCTGTTGGCATTCGGCATGACGGCGTTCTTGTCGTTGATGATGGTGATCCTGCGGAAGAGTCGCAGCATTGACATGGGGCCGGCAATGGGGCTGTCGGCGTTCCTCTGCGCCTTGATCGTGCTGCCGTTCGCCCATCCGATGGCAGTCAACGCGCGCGACTTCGGGCTGCTGGTGCTGTTTGGCTCGGTCCAGTTCGGGCTTGGCCTGCTCCTGATGGCCTTGGGAAGCCGCTTGGTCCCGGCGACGCGCGCCGCATTGATCTCCGTACTCGATACGCCGCTGGCGCCACTCTGGGTATGGCTGGCGATGGGCGAGGCGCCGCCGATCGCCACGCTTCTCGGCGGTTCGATGGTGATGGCCGCTGTAGTCGGCGATATCGCGATCCGGCGTTCCCCGACGGAATAGCGCTTACGCCGTCGGCAGCTTGTAGCCTTCGAACTGCTTGCGCAACGCCGTCTTCAGGATCTTGCCGGTGGCGCCGTGCGGGATCTGGTCGATGAACTGCACGTCGTCGGGCATCCACCATTTGGCGATCTTGCCGTCGAGGAACTTCAGCACGTCGGCCTTCGCCACGTCAGCGTCGGGCCGCTTCACCACGATCAGCAGCGGCCGTTCGTCCCACTTAGGGTGCGCGACGCCGATCACCGCGGCTTCGGCGACGCCCGGGCAGCCCATGGCGGCGTTCTCGAGGTCGATCGAGCTGATCCATTCGCCGCCCGACTTGATCACGTCCTTGGAGCGGTCGGTGATGACGACCGAGCCGTCCTTCTCGATCTTGCAGACGTCGCCGGTCATGAACCAGTCGTCGGCCAGGAACTGGCTCTTGCCGTCGCCCTTCATGTAGCCCGAGACGATCCACGGGCCGCGCACGACGAGGTTGCCCGCGACGCTGCCGTCCTGCGGCAGGTCGTTGCCGGCGTCGTCGATGATCTTCATCTCGCAGCCGAACACCGGCCGGCCCGCCTTGGCCGTGATGGCGAAGCGCTCGGCGTCGGGCAGCTGGCGTTCGCCCCTGTTGAAGCGCGTCGTGGTGCCGAGCGGGCTCATCTCGGTCATGCCCCAGCCTTGGACGACCTCGACGCCATGCTCCTTCCAGAAACGCTCGATCATGGCGAGCGGCACGGCCGACCCGCCGATCAGGGTGCGCTTGACCGAGGACATCTTGAGCTTGTTCTGCGAGCAGTAATCGAGCAGCGCCAGCCACACGGTCGGCACGCCCGCGCTCAAGGTCACCTGCTCCTTGTCGAGCAGCTCGTAGACCGAGGCGCCGTCGAGCTTGGGGCCGGGGAAGACCAGCTTGGCGCCGCAGATCGGCGCGGCGTAGACGAGGCCCCAGGCATTGGCGTGGAACATCGGCACCACCGGCAGCAGCGTGGTGTCGGGATCCATCGGGATCACCGAGCCGTTGGACGCCATCATCGTGTGGATGAGCGTCGAGCGATGCGCGTAGAGCACGCCTTTGGGATTGCCCGTCGTGCCCGAGGTGTAGCAGAGCGAGGAGGCGGTGCGCTCGTCGAAATCGGGCCATGTCAGGGTGCCCGGCTTGTCCGCGAGCAGTTCCTCGTAGCACAGCAGATTCGGGATCCTGGACGCGGCCGGCATGTGCGCGCGGTCGGTCATGACCACGACGTGCTTCACGGTCTTGAGATGGTCCCACACGCCCTCGACGATCGGCAGCAGGTTGAGGTCGACGAAGATGATCTGGTCTTCGGCGTGGTTGGCAATGTAGGCCACGTGATCGGGCGCCAGGCGGGGGTTCAGCGTGTGCAGCACCGCACCGATGCCGGAGATGCCGAAGTAGAGCTCGAAATGGCGGTAAGTGTTCCAGGCGATGGTGCCGACGCGGTCGCCGAGCTTGATGCCCAGCCCCTGCAGGGCCTCGGCCAGCTTCTTGGCCCGCTTGTGCGCGTCCCGGTAGCCGTAGCGGTGGATCGGCCCCTCGACGGTGCGGGAGACGATCTCGACGTCGGGATAGTAGTTGGCGGCGAAATCGATGATCTGCGAAATCAGCAGCGGGCGGTCTTGCATCAGGCCGAGCATGTTCAGGTCCTCTGGACGTTTCCTGTTACGCGTGCCGCTCGATGTGCAGGCTTCTGAGATTGGCCAGCGGCTTGAGGTCAGGTTCTAGACCGAGTCCCGGTCCGCGGGGAAGCGACACAGTGCCCTCCCGCGCCGTCAGGAGGTCGCCCAGCAGGCCTTCGCGCAACGGGTTGGGATTGGCATCGACCTCCAGCAGGCCGGGGCCGCGGACCGCGGCCAGCAGGTGCAGCGAGTGGACGAGGCCGATCGCCCCGCCCAGGAAGTGCGGACAATAGGTGCGGCCGGCGGCGAGCGCGGCGCGCGCCACCGGCAGGCAGCCCGAATGGCCGCCCCATTTCGCGGCGTCAGGCTGGACGATGCCGAACAGGCCGCACTCGATCATCTCCTGGAAGGCGCCCGCGCCGCGCAGATTCTCGCCGCCCGCGAGCGGCGCCGGCGCCGCAGCGGCGACCTGCGTCCATTCGGCGAGAGGCCGGTCGGCGAGCAGCGGCTCCTCGATCCAGGTGAGGCCGAATTCGGCGAGCTTCGGCGCCAGGACGCAGGCCGTACGGAGATCCCAGCCCTGGTTGGCGTCGACCATCAGCCGTTCGCCGGCCTTCAGTTCCCCGGCCACCGGACGCAGCGAGCCGAGATCGGCCTCTGCGCCGAAGCCGACCTTGATCTTGAAGGCGCGAAAGCCCGCGGCCCGCATCCGTCCCACGGTGTCGTAGGCAGCGCGTCCGGGGTTGAGGCCCGAGGCGTAGGCCGGCACCGGCGAGCCGCTCGTGCCGCCCAGCGCCTGCCACAGCGGCAGGCCGCGCTTGCGGGCGCAGAGATCGTGGATCGCGAGGTCGAGGCCGGCAGCGGCCGCCGAGAGTGCGCCGGCGTCGCCGCTCTGCACGCGCAGCACGTGCAGCGCGCGGTCGATCTCGCTCCACAGCGCCACGGGATCGTCGAGAGTCTTGCCGAGCGCGCGCGGCGCCACGATGTCGGCGAACAGCAGCGCGCGATGCTCGGCGGCGGCATTGGGGAAATTGCACCAGATCTCGCCCCAGCCATGCGCGCCGTCGGAATCCTCGACGCGCACGAACACGGCGACCCGCTCGGTCATGGTGCCGAACGAGGTGCGGACCGGATCCTCGATCGGCGTGCGGAAGACGTGCGCTTCGACGCGCGCGAGCGTCGCGCTCATTCCGCCGCTTGCGGCGTGTTCAGCACGTCGTAGTTCCGCTTGAGGTACCAGGTCATGTAGTCGGTGTACCAGGTGATCGGATATTTCGGCGGCCTGTCGGGGCCGACCGTGGTCGGCACGGCGGCGACCGGCCAGTCGATGCCTGAGTCGCAGAAGAACGGGATGGCATAGCGCTCGCGGCTGCTCTTGTTGATGGCGCGGTGCGGCGTCGCCAGGAACAGGTCGTTGGTGTAGCGCTGCAGCATCTGCCCGCCGTTCACGACATAGGCGTTGTCGATGGCCGGCGCCTCGATCCACGTGCCGCTCTGCGTGCGAATCGAGAGGCCCGGCACCTCGTTGGGCGCCAGCAGGGTGAGGAAACTGGTGTCGGTGTGGGGGGCGAGGCCGAACTCGTCGTCGACCGGACCATCCTGCGGCGGATAGTGCGTCATGCGCATGGAGTACATCGGCTCGGCGAAGGCGGTGTCGAAATAGTTGGCCGGCAGGTCGAGGGCGCGGGCGTAGAGCCGCACCAGCTTCTGCACCAGCCGCTCCATCTCGTTGCAGTAGTCGAGGACCACGTCCCGGAAGCCCGGCAAGTCGGGCCAGCGGTTCAGCCCGCGGAAGCGGCGGCCCGCCAGCACGTCGGGATGATCGGGCGCCAACTCGCGCTTCACGAAGAAGGCCTCGTTGAGGTTGGGCTTGGTGCCGGTCTGGACCGTCGAGGTGCGCAGCGTGTTGCCGCGCATCGGCAGGTAGCCGGTGTTGTTCTGGTCGAGCTTCAGCTCGAGCTTCTTCTCCAGCGGCTGGCCGTGGAAGCGCTTCACCTCGGCGAACATGGAAGCGATCTTCTCGCGGGCGATGCCGTGGTTCACGATGAAGTAGAAGCCGATCTCGGTCAGCGCGAAGCGCAGCTCCTTCGCGGCGCGGTCCATCGCGCCGGGCTCGCCTGCCAGGTAGGGGCCGAGGTCGATGACGGGAATCGTCTCTGTCGCCATGTCGTGCTCCTGTCCGATGCGGGAGTGAACGCAACTTCCCCTGCGCGGCCAAACCGGACGATACTGCCGCAAAAGGCCGGGGGTCCAGCCGGCGGGAGGCGGAAGGTCCGATGAGCGAACACTACGTGCTGAACGTCCAGTCGAGCCTGACGCTCGCCGAGGCCGAGCGGATGATCGACGGCGCGCTCGCCGCCGGCCGCGCCGCCGGGTTGCTGCCGCTCACGGTGGCGGTCCTCGATTCGGGCGGCCAGCTGGTTGCCTTCAAGCGCGAGGACGGATCCGGCGTGCTGCGTTTCGACATCGCCTTCGGCAAGGCGTGGGGCGCGCTCGGCATGGGCATCTCCAGCCGCACCATCCGCGATCGCCTCGGCAACCGGCCGGCCTTCCAGGGCGCGCTCGCGGCGGCGTCCGGAGGCCGCTTCGTGCCCGTGCCGGGCGGCGTGCTGGCGCTCGGCGCCGGGCGTACGGTCATTGGCGCGGTCGGCATCAGCGGCGACGCATCGGACCGCGACGAATACGCCGCCATCATGGGCGTGCAGGCGGCCGGTCTCGCCTCGCATCCGGAGGCGCCGGCCGAGAACTGGCAGTCCGCTGGGCTGTGAACGAACAATGACAATCGGGAGAAACGCCATGCGCCGTCGCACGCTGATCGCATCATCCACTGCAGCCTTCGTCGTACCGTCCATTGTGCGCGCCCAGGCTTGGCCCACGCAGCCCGTGCGCCTGGTCGTGGCCTTTCCGCCGGGCGGTCCGACCGATGTCTACGGCCGTCTGTTCGGCGAGCGGCTGGGCCGTGCGCTCGGCCAGTCGGTCGTGATCGACAACAAGGCGGGCGCGGCCGGCGTGATCGGCACCGCGGGCGTGGCCCGCGCCAAGCCCGATGGCTACACGCTGGTGTTCGGCACCGCCTCGACGCAGACCCTCTATCCGTCGATGACGGCGAAGCCGGACTACGACGTGCTGAAGGATTTCACCTACATCGCCCATGTCGGCGGCGGACCGGCCGCCTTCGTCGGCGGCCTGGCGCAGCCCGATACGCTGAAGGGCCTGCTCGACGCCGCGCGCGCGAAGCCGGGCGCGTTGAGCTACGGCTCGCCGGGCTCGGGCACGCTGCTTCATCTGACGACCGAGCGGCTGAAGGCGGCCGCCGGTGGCGTGCAGATCACCCATGTGCCCTACCGCGGCAGCGGTCCCGCCCTGAACGACGTGATGAGTGGCCAGATCGCCTTCGCGGCGACCACGCTCGGCAGTGCGTTGCCGCTTCACCGCTCGGGCAAGGCGCGCATGCTCGCCGTCGCCACCGCCAAGCGTCCGGCGCTGGCGCCCGAGGTGCCGACGGTGTCCGAGACGCTGGGCGGTGTGCCGTTCGAGGCGGTGCTGTGGCATTGCCTCGCCGGTCCGGCCGGCCTGCCGCCGGAAGTGGTGGCACGCCTCGCGGCGGCGACCAAGGAGACGATGAACGATCCCGCACTTCTCAAGGCGCTCGCCGAGCAGGGCATCGTTCCCGTGACCGACTCGACGCCGGCCTCGACCCTGGCCTATGTGCGTGCCGAGACGGAGCGCTGGGCGCCGATCGTCAAGGCAGCCGGCATAAAGCTCGAATAGGCGGGAGCCCGCACATGATCTTCGGTCTGCTCGCACTGATCGTAGCGGCGCTGTTTACCGGCGCGGCGTTCTACATCAACGTCGCCGAGCAGCCGGCGCGGCTCGGCCTCGACGATCGCGCGCTGCTCGCCGAATGGAAGCCCGCCTATGTGCGCGGATTCACGATGCAGGCGAGCCTGGCCGTCGCGGGCTTCCTGCTGGGCGTGGCGGCCTGGTGGACGACGCGCGACGAGCTCTGGCTCGCCGGTGCCGTCGTGCTGGTCGCCAACTGGCCTTACACACTGCTGATCATCATGCCGGTCAACCGGCGGCTCGAGGCCATCGCCCCCGACGCCGCCGGGCCCGAGAGCCGCGCCCTGATCGTCAAGTGGGGCGGCCTGCATGCGCGCCGCACCATGCTCGGCGCGGTCGCGACTCTTCTCTTCCTGTGGGCCGCCGTCTAGGCGGTCGGCAGCTTGTAGTCCTTGAAGGTCTCGCGCAGCTTGGTCTTCAGGATCTTGCCTGTGGCGGTGTGCGGGATGGCATCGACGAACTGCACGTCGTCGGGCAGCCACCATTTGGCGACCTTGGAGCCCAGGAATTCGATCAGCTCCTTCTTGTCGATCTGGGCATCGGGCTTCCTGTGCACGATCAGCAGCGGCCGCTCGTCCCACTTCGGATGGGCGATGCCGATCACCGCGGCCTCGGCCACGGCGGGATGGGCCATGGCGGCGTTCTCGAGGTCGATCGAGCTGATCCACTCGCCGCCCGACTTGATCACGTCCTTGGAGCGGTCGGTGATCTGCATGTAGCCGTCGGGATCGATGGTGGCGACGTCGCCGGTCGCGAACCAGCCGCCTTCCCGCAGCACCTCGCCGCCCTCGCCCTTGAAGTAGCCCGAAGTGATCCACGGTCCGCGCACCAGCAGGTCGCCGAATGCCTTGCCGTCGTGCGGCAGCGCCTTGCCCGAATCGTCGACGATCCTCATCTCGACACCGAACGGCGGCCGGCCCTGCTTGAGGCGCACGGTCAGCAGTTCTCCGGACGAGAGCTTGTGATGCTTCTCCTTGGGATGGTTGACCGTGCCGAGCGGGCTCATCTCGGTCATGCCCCAGGCGTGCAGCACCTCGACGCCGAACTCCTTGTCGAAGGCCTCGATCATGGCGGGCGGCGCGGCCGAGCCGCCGATCACGGCGTACTTCAAGGTCGAGAGCTTGAGCTTGTTGGCCTGCATGTGGTTCAGCAGCGCGAGCCACACGGTCGGCACACCGGCGGTAAAGGTGACGCGCTCCTTCTCGAACAGCTCGTAGAGGCTGGCGCCATCGAGCGCGACGCCCGGGAAGACCAGCTTGGCGCCGGCCAGCGCGCCGGAGTAGGGCAGGCCCCAGGCGTTGACGTGGAACATCGGCACCACCGGCAGCACCACGGCGCGGGCGCCGATGCCCAGCGTGTCGGGGAGCGCGCTGCCGTAGGCGTGCAGCAGGGTCGAGCGGTGATGGTAGAGCACGCCCTTGGGGTTGCCCGTGGTGCCCGAGGTGTAGCAGAGCGAGGAGGCCGTGCGTTCGTCGAACTCCGGCCACTCGAAGGTGCCGGGCTTGTCCTGGATCAGCTCCTCGTAGACCAGCAGGTTCGGGATCTTGCAGTCGGCCGGGATGTGGGCGCGGTCGGTCATCGCAACGATATGGCGCACGCCCTTCATCTGCGGCAGCAGCTTCTCGACGAGCGGCAGCAGGTTGAGGTCGACGAAGAGGAGTTGATCTTCGGCGTGGTTGACGATGTAGACGATCTGCTCGGGGAACAGCCGCGGGTTGATCGTGTGGCAGACCGCGCCCATGCCGGAGATGCCGTAGTAGAGCTCGAAATGCCGGTAGCCGTTCCAGGCGAGCGTGCCGATGCGGTCGCCCATCCTGATGCCGAGCCCGGTCAGCGCCTCGGCGACCTTCTTCGCGCGCAGCCTTGCGTCGCGGTAGGTATAGCGGTGGATCGGTCCCTCGACGGTGCGCGAGACGATCTCGGTGTCGCCATGGTTCACGGCGGCGTGCTCGATGAGCTGCGAAATCAGAAGCGGGCGGTCCTGCATGAGGCCGAGCATCGGGGCGTTTCTCCGGACGGAAATTGATGGTCTGGTTGGGCGGAACCTAAGCAGGCCGCCGCCCCGCGTCCACTGGCGAGCACGGGCGATCTGTCCTACCGTCGCGCTCGGAAATCCGGGAGTCAAAGTCACCATGGAAAAGCGCAAGCTCGGCAAGTCGGCCCTCGAGTTCGCCCCGATCGCCTTCGGCGGCAACGTCTTCGGCTGGACGGCCGACGAAGCGACCTCGCACAGGCTGCTCGACGCCTTCGTCGATGCCGGCTTCTCGTTCGTCGACACCGCCGACGTCTATTCGCGCTGGGTGCCGGGCCACAAGGGCGGCGAGTCCGAAGCGATCATCGGAAGTTGGCTGAAGAAGAATCCGGCCAAGCGTGACAAGGTCCTGATCGCCACCAAGTGCGGCATGGAGATGCCTTCGGTGGGCCAGGGCCTGTCGCGCAAGCATATCCTCGAGTCGGTCGACGCCTCGCTGAAGCGCCTCAACACCGACCGCATCGACCTCTTCCAGTCGCACAAGGACGACCCGGCGACGCCGCAGGAGGAGACGCTCTCGACCTATGGCGAGCTGGTGAAGGCCGGCAAGCTGCGCTTCATCGGCGCGTCGAACTTCGAGGCGCCGCGGCTCGTCGAGGCGGCCAGGATCTCGAAGGAGAAGGGCCTGCCGCGCTACGAGAGCCTGCAACCGCACTACAACCTCATGGAGCGTGGCCTGTTCGAGGGCGCGCTGGAGGACGAGTGCCTGAAGGAGGGGATCGGCGTGATCCCGTACTACTCGCTGGCCTCCGGCTTCCTCTCCGGCAAGTACCGGTCCGAGGCCGATGTCGGCGACGCCAAGCGCGGCGGCGGCGTGAAGAAGTACCTCAACCCCAGGGGCATGGCGGTCCTGGCGGCGCTGGACGCCGCCGCAAAGAAGCACGGCGCCAATCCGGCGCAGATCGCACTCGCCTGGCTGATGCAGAGGAAGTCGATCACCGCGCCGATCGTCAGTGCGACCAGCCTCAAGCAGCTCGACGACATCGTGAAGTCGGCCACCATCAAGCTCGACGCCGAGTCGCTCGCCGCCATCGACAAGGCGAGCGCGCCCGGCTGAGGAGTGAGGAGCATGCTCGTCTTCCGCCAGCTCTTCGACCCGACGTCGTCGACCTACACCTATCTGCTGGGCTGCAGCGCCACCGGCGAGGCGGTGCTGATCGATCCGGTGTTCGAGCAGGTGCGACGCGATGCGGCGCTGGTCGCGGAACTCGGGCTCAGGCTGATGTGGACACTCGACACCCACGTCCACGCCGACCACGTCACCGGCGCCTGGCTCCTGAAGCAGCGGCTGGGCAGCCGCATCGCCCTCGCCGCCGCCTCGGGTGCGTCGGGCGCCGACCGGCCGCTGCAGGACGGCGACCGGGTCGAATTCGGCAAGCGCACGCTCGAGGTGCGCTCGACGCCCGGCCACACCAGCGGCTGCCTCACCTACGTGCTCGACGACGAGAGCATGGCCTTCACCGGCGACTGCCTGCTGATCCGCGGCTCGGGCCGCACCGACTTCCAGCAGGGCGACGCGCGCGCCCTCTACCGCTCGGTGCGCTCCCGCATCTTCTCGCTGCCCGAGGGCTGCCTGCTCTATCCCGCGCACGACTATCGCGGCCTCACCGCGAGCAGCGTCGCCGAGGAGAAGAAGTACAATCCGCGGCTGGGCGGCGAGGTCGGCGAGAGCGACTATGTCGGCTACATGAAGAACCTCGACCTGCCGCATCCCAAGAAGATCGACGAGGCGGTGCCCGCCAATCTGCGGTGCGGCCAGCCGGGGAACGACGCCGGCGCGCCGGCCCTCATGGACCCGGGCTGGGCGCCGCTGCGCTTCACCTTCGGCGGCGTCTGGGAGGTCGAGCCGCATTGGCTGGAGGAGAATCTCGGCCGGGTGCGCGTGCTCGACGTGCGCGAGGAGTCGGAGTTCCGGGGGCCGCTCGGCCACATACGGGGCGCGACGCTGATCCCGCTCGGCGAGCTCGCGAACCGCGCCGGCGAGGTGCCGAAGGACAGGCCGGTCGTCGCCGTCTGCCGCGCCGGCAGCCGCTCGGCGCACGCCGCGGCGATCCTGCAGAAGGCGGGCTTCGCCGACGTCGCCAACCTGCCCGGCGGCATGCTGCGCTGGCGCGCCGAGGGTCGCGCCGTCGAGGGCGGCGCGAGTTGAGCTGCTAGAAGCCGTAGAGCTGCGACGGCGTCTCGCTCAGGATGGTGCGCCGCTGCCCCTCGTCGGGCACCCACTCCTCGAACCATTTCAGGGTCTTGGGATAGGTCGTCGCCCGGTCGAGGCCGGTGTCGGTGTGCGGCCAGTCGCTGCCCCACATCAGGCGTTTCGGGCCGAACGCCTCCAGCAGCATCGGCGTCGCCGCCCGTGCCCGCTCCGGGCCGACGCGATAGGCGCCGCTCATCACCACGAAGACCCGGTCGCTGCGGGCGCTCTCCAGCAACGCCTTGAAGCCGGGATCGCGGGCCGGTCCGAGCGAGCGATCGAACATGCCGAAATGCGGGATGACGATCTTGTGCCCGCCATCGAGCAGGACCGGCAGGATATCGGGCAGCCGCCGGCTCTCGACATAGAGGTGGATCGGCCAGTCGCGTTTCAGCGCCTCGCCCAGCATGTCGCGATAGGCCGACCATTGCGGCGTCGGCAGGCCATAGATCGGAAACCGCAGGCCGCGCACACCGATCTCGGCCAGTCCCTCCCAATCCTCCGGGCTGATCGCGATCGACGGCGAAACCCACGGCACGCCGCGGAAGGCGTCCGGACGGGCGCGCAGAGCCTCGAACAGATAGCCGTTGTCGAAGCCGAGGAACGACGGCTGCAGGATCACCGCCCGGCCGACGCCGTTCTTCTCCGCCACGCCCAGCAGCGCCGGCCACGACGCGCTGTAGGTCGGTTCGTAGCGGGCGTTGGCCGCCGCGACGAGCCCGCGCACGAAGACGTGGGTGTGAGCGTCGATGCGGGGCGGGGCGGCGGCCGGCGCCGGCCAGGAAGCGGTCAGCGCGCCGGCGACGACGGCGCGGCGCGACAGCCTCACGGCGGCAGCGTCGCGTCGCGCGACGTTTCGCGGAAGCGCAGCAGGGCAGCGAACGACGCCGCGGCGGCGGCCATGATGAGGAGCGCCGGACTGAGGTCGACTTGGGTCCGTGCCACCAGCCATGTCGCGGTGAGCGGCGTGAGGCCGCCGATGATGCCGAAGGCGATGTTGTAGCCCAGCGCCACGGCGGTGCAGCGCACGCCGGCCGGCACCGCCTCGGTGAGGATCGCCGGCATGACGCCGAGGCCGATGCCGGCCGGAACGACGAAGGCGAGCTGTCCGGCGAGCTGGAGCGCGGGCGAGGGATGGTGCATCAGCCAGAGGAACGGCACGGCGCCGCAAAAGCCCACCGCCAGCGCAACGAACATCAGCGGCCGGCGGCCGACGCGGTCGCTGAGCCAGCCTGCCCCGACCATCACCGGCAGCAGGACGACCATGCTGACCGTGTTGATCTCCAGCGCCTGCGCCGGTGCCGCGCCGTCGACCGTCTGCAGCCAGGTCACGATGTAGAGGAACATCAGGTAGAAGCCGACCGCGTTGAAGACCGTGACGCCGGCCACGCGCGCCACGGCCCCGCCGTGGTGGCGCAGCGTGTCGACGATCGGTGCCGCGGCAGGACGCGGCAGCGGCGGCTCATCCTCGAGCAGACGGCGGAGCCACCAGCCCGCGAGGCCGACCAGCAGGCCGAGCAGGAAGGGGATGCGCCAGCCCCAGTCGGCAAGCGCATCGGCCGGCAGCAGGGCGGCGAAGGCGGCGCCGATCGCCGAGCCCATCAGGAAGCCGCCGTTGGCGGCCAGCGACGCCAGGCTGCCGACCAGGCCGCGCCGTCCCGCCGGCGCGCGTTCGACCAGGAAGACCATCGAGGTCGTCGCCTCGCCGCCGACCGAGAGGCCCTGGATCATGCGCAGCACCGTGAGGAGGACCGGCGCGGCGACGCCCAGCGTCGCATGGCCGGGCAGCACGCCCACCAGGAAGGTCGGCACCGCCATGGCGACGATCGAGAAGGTGAGCGCGGCGCGCCGGCCATGCCGGTCGCCGATGTGACCGACCACCATGCCGCCCAGCGGCCGCATCAGGTAGCCCAGCGCGAAGATGCCGAAGGCCGCCAGCACCTGCGCCACGGGGTCCTCGGCCGGGAAGAAGACGCGGCCGATGGTGGCGGCGAAGTAGCCGTAGATCGCGAAATCGTACCACTCGAGCAGGTTGCCGATCGTGCCGGCGGCGATGGTGCGGCGCGTGTGGCGCGGGAGCGCGGCCGGCACGGGCTCAGCCGCCGCCGACCGTGAACGGGATCTCGCCCTCGAGCTGCGGCTGGCCGCCCACCCGCCAGTGCAGCGCATAGGTACCGGGCGGCAGGGTCGGCGCGCGGGCGAACAGCACGTCCGGCGCCGATTCGAGCCTGGGATGCAGGATCTCGACGATCCGCCCGTCGCGCTTGATGGCGAGCCGCGAATCCTGGTGGTCGACCGGCCGGTTGAAGCGCACGAAGAAGGCACTCGAACGGCTATCGACCACGGCGTGCGCCTTGGGTTGGGAGTCGAGTACGGTGACGCTTCCGGCCGCTCCCTGGGCCCGCGCTTCGGCCGTGGCGCCGGCGAGCGCCGCGACGATCAGAAGATACCGCCGGGCGATCATGCGCCGCTGCGCTCCGCCGCGTGCTCGAGCCGCCGCGTCAGCAGCCAGGTCAGCGCGAGGAACGCCGCCAGCATCGCGATGCCGAAGATGGTCAACGCATCGTTCATGGTCTTCTCCGAGATGTAACCGAAGCCGAACCCGGCGGAAACCGCCGCGCCCGCCCACAGGCCCGCCGCGACGAAGTTCAGCGCGAGGAAACGCGGCCAGCCGAGCGTCGAGGCGCCGTAGGCGAAGCCCGCGACGTTGCGGATGATGCGCGGGAAGCGGTGGATCAGGATCATCCAGACATGATGCCGCTCCGAGAGCCGTGCCGCTGCATCGACGGCGCGCCTGAGGCGCGGGAAGCGGCCGAGCCAGCGCGTGCCGAAGCGGCGCCCGACCCAGAAGCGCACGGCGTCGCCCGCGAATGTGCCGGCCCAGCAGGCCGCCAGTGCCTGCTCGTAGCCCAGCGCGCCGGCCTGCGCGGCGTAGCCGGCGAACAGTGCGAGCAGCAGGCTGTTGGCCATGGAGTAGACAGCGAGGAAGCCATAGGCCGCCTCGCCGTGCTCGCGGATGAAGTCGAGGAAGGAGGCGAGGTCGCCGGAAAGCATCGCCTCCTCCCTACAAGAGCGCGCCCGCAGCCTCAATGGAGATGCTGCAGCGGGTTCCAATCAGATGGAACCGCTCACGGTTCCATCTGATCGGAAACGCGTTGCTCGAGGCGCCTCGACCTGGGGCATGTTCCGTTCGGCTGATTCCAGTCGAACGGAACATGCTTTAGGCTGCCCACTGCCGCCGGCATGCGCCGCCGCGGCAGGGGGAGAGTCCGTGACGCCGATCGTGATTTCGTTGCTGGCCTGCGGGGTGATGCTGGCCGGCGCCGCGGCCGGAGTCGGTCTGCGCCGGGTCCTGCCCGACCATCACCTGAACGACCACACCCGCGACATCGTGCGGCTGGGCGCCGGCCTGGTCGGCACCATGGCCGCCCTGGTGCTCGGCCTGCTGATCAACTCGGCGAGCGGCTCGTACGAGGCGCAACGCAGCGACGTGCGCCAGATCGCGGCCGACCTCATCCTGCTCGACGCGCTGCTCAGCCAGTACGGCCCGGAGGCGCGCCCCATCCGTCGCAGCCTGCGCGACGGCGCGGCCGAGATGGTGGCGCAGGTGTGGAACGGCCGCGACAGCCAGTCCATCCGCCCATCGTACGACGCCGAGACCTCTGGGGCGCGCATCTACATCGCCATCCACAGCCTCGCCGCCGTGACCGCCGTGCAGCGGGCGGTCCAGGCGCAGGCGCTGCAGACCGCTATCCAGATCTCGCGCACCCGCCTCGTTCTCTACGAACGCTCGAAGACCGGCCTGCCGACGCCGCTTCCGGCCGTGCTGCTGTTCTGGCTGACCGCGTTGTTCGCGAGCTACTGCCTGTTCACGCCCGCCAATGCCACCTCCGTCATCGCCCTGGCGCTGGTCGCCCTGTCGGCGTCGGCGGCGCTGTTCCTGATCCTCGAGATGGAGGAGCCCTTCTCGGGCCTGCTGCAGATCTCCAGCAACGCGATCAGCACGGCCCTGCCGCCGCTCGCGCCTTGATCCTCCTCCGCGCCCTCCATCAGGGGATCAAACGGGGATCGAGCTCGGTGAAGCGCTGCTGCTGGTCGGTGAAGACCACCATGAAGAGCTCGCGGAACAGCCGCTCGATGCGCGGGTCGGTCGGGCCGGTCGCCTGCGTCCAGGCGGTGGTGAACGACAGCGCCTGCGCGTTCCGGCAATAGATCGCATAGACATAGAAGCGGCCAGGTGTGCCGGGCTTGAAGCGCGGCGGCTCGCCGGCGCAGGACGGCTCGGCGTTGAGGTTGTTGGCCGGGTTGAAGATCAGCAGCAGCCGGTAATCCGGACGGGGCGGCGGCAGCGGCCGGTCGTAGGTGAAGGTGAGCGCGGGCCGGGGCTTGGCGCGCTGCATGGCCGGCAGGAGGTCGCGCGCCACCACCGCTGGATCGATGCCGGGGAAGGCCTCGCCCGAGAGCACCACGGGGAAGTTCTTGCCGTCGGTGGCCGCGAAGAATTCCGCGTAGTCGTACTGCGGCGCGTAGTAGTTGCCGCCGATCGTGGCGGCCCAGGCAATGGCGGGCAGGGCGGCGAGACCGGCGAGGGCCGCGGCGATCCGGGCGGGCAAACGCATGACGAACTCCTGGATGACAGGGGCAGGCTAGCCGTGCCGACTCACAGCGGGCAAATCAGGCTTCCGTGAGGCGGGCGACTCATTTTCCGTCGCACCAGCTGCGGCGCCGGCCGCCGGCATAGGCCCGCCCCAGCCCGTTGCGTACCAGCAGTTCGCCGAGATCCTCGCCGTCGATCGTGAGCAGGGCCAGCGTGCGCCGGTACTTGTCGAGGCGGCCGGTCGGGAACACGGCCACCTCGCGCCATTGCACCTGCTCGCGCACCCAGTCGGTCGCCCGAGTGCCGAGATCGAGCTCGGCGCCGCAGCGCGCCCGCCGGCCGGTCTCGGGCGTGTCGGCGTTGGCCAGCCGCACCCGGGTCGGGAAGCCCTCGATCAGGATTTCGTAGGTGTCGCCATCGAGCACGCGCAGGAACGGCTCGGCCGCGCCGGCGGCGCCGGGCAGGCAGGCGAGAAGGGCGGCGGCCAGCAGGGCGGGCCGGAGAGAGGGGTGCGGCATGGGCCGAGAGTAAAGGAGACGTATGATATTGACAAGACTATCCTATCCGCCCACATTCCGATTCGAGCGGTCTCCGGGGGCGGAGGCCGGCCCGCACAGGAAGAAGGAGGTCCCAGCCCATGAAGATCACCGCCCGCGAGGCCTATCAGCTTCGGAAGATGCAGCCCGGCGCCATGCTGCCGGCGCCCTGGCATGCGATGTCGACGGCCGAGCTCGAAAGGCGGGCGGCCCGGGAGGAGGCGACCGGGCGGCAGGAAGCGCAGCAGGACGGCGATCGGGCGGCCATGGCCGCCGCCGACCCCATCGACCGTGCCCTGCGGCGCGGGCCGCCGCGGCGGCCGACCCCGGCGCGGCTCAGGACCTATTTCCTGCGCGTCTTCGAGCGCTGCGGCTCGGTGGCCGAGGCGGCGTCGCGCGCTGGCGTCACGCCGCGCACCGTGCAGCGCTGGCGGCATGTCTATCCGCGGTTCGCCGAACGCTACGCCGAGATCAAGGCGCGGCGGGTCGAGCTGCTGGAGGACCTGGCGCTGCAGCGCGCCAGCGGCCGGGCGCTGGAGCCGCGCTTCTATCACGGCCGGCAGGTCGCCACGGTCGAGCGCCTCAACGACCGCATGCTGATGCGCGTTCTGGACCGCTTCGACAGGGCGCAGGAGCGCGAGACGCGGGCGCGGGCGATCGAAGTCGCGGCGCGCGACATGGACGCCGAGTTCGAGAGCCGGATGTTGCAGGCACAGGACGAGCGCCTCAAGGCCAACGAGCAGTACCGGACCTATCTCGACAGCCGGTTCGAGGAGCGGGTCGCCAAGGAGGTCGCCAAGCGGATTTCCGAAATGTCGCCGTCCATGCGACAGGGCGAGCCCGGTTCCGGCGGGCGATAGGCGAGAAAAATCAGGTGCTTGCGCCGCTGTGTTGCGGCGGCGCAAGCGTACGATCCGGAATTTTTATTTTTCGCGTTTCATGCGACACAGGTCGCACAACGTCTCTGGAGGAAGCTCAATGGCATCGCCGCTTTTCGACCTCACCGGCAAGGTCGCCATCGTCACCGGATCGAGCAAGGGCATCGGCAAGTCGATCGCGATGCATCTCGCGCTCTCCGGCGCCAAGGTCGTGGTGTCGAGCCGCAAGGCGCCGGCCTGCGAGGAGGCGGCCGCGGAGATCCGCGCGGCCGGCGGAGATGCCACGGTCATCCCCTGCAACATCTCCGACAAGGCCCAGGTCGAGCGGCTGGTTGCCGAGACCCGCAAGCAGCTCGGCCCGGTCGACGTGCTGGTCTGCAACGCCGCGTCGAACCCCTACTACGGGCCGAACGAGAAGCTGCCCGACGACGTCTTCATGAAGGTGATGCACAACAACATCCTGTCCAACATGTGGCTGGTGAACCTCTGCCTGCCCGACATGCGCGCCAAGAAGGACGGCTCGATCATCATCGTGTCGTCGATCGGCGGCGTGCGCGGCTCGCCGGTGATCGGCGCCTACTGCATCTCCAAGGCGGCCGACATGCAGCTCGCGCGCAACCTCGCGCTGGAATACGGACCGGACAACATCCGCGTGAACACCATCGCGCCCGGCCTGGTGAAGACCGATTTCGCCAAGGCGCTGTGGGACGATCCCAAGTATCTCGAGAAGCGCCTGGCGACCGCGCCGCTGCGCCGCATCGGCCAGCCCGACGACATCGCGGGCCTGGCCGTCCTGCTGGCCGGCAAGGCCGGCGCCTTCATCACCGGCCAGACCCTGATCGCCGACGCGGGGGTGACTATCGGCGGCTAGGGGCGGAGGCTAATCTCCTCCCAACGACAAGGGAGGAAGCAATGAAGCGCACAAGCGTTCTGATCGGAATCCTCGGCGTCCTGTTCTCGGCCGCCGCCGGGGCCCAGACCTATCCCAGCAAGCCCGTCCGCATCGTGGCGCCGTTCCCGCCGGGCGGCGTCGCCGACGTGCTGGCGCGGGCCATCCAGCCCGGCCTGCAGGAGGCGCTGGGCCAGCAGGTCATCGTCGAGAACAAGCCGGGCGCCGGCGGCAATGTCGGCGCCGACATAGTGGCCAAGGCCGATCCCGACGGCCACACCCTGCTGCTGGCCTCGGCCGGCATCCTGACCATCAACCAGTTCCTCTACGGCAAGATGCCGTTCGACCCGGACAAGGCCTTTGCCCCGATCACCGTGGTGGGCGACATGCCCAACATCGTCGTCGTGAACCCCAAGACCGGGATCACGACGCTGAAGGGGCTGATCGACAAGGCGAAGGCCGAGCCCGGCAAGCTCAACTTCGGGTCAGCCGGCAACGGCACCACGACGCACCTCGCCGTCGTGCTGCTGGAGCAGGCGGCCAAGATCAAGCTGGCGCACGTGCCCTACAAGGGCGCCGCGCCTGCGGTGCAGGATCTCGTGGCCGGCCAGATCGACGGTCTGGTCGACAATCCACCGCTGGTGCTGGGCCACATCCGGAGCGGCGCCATCAAGGCACTGGCCTGGGCCGCGCCGCGGCGCATGGCGATCCTGCCCGACGTGCCGACCGCCGCCGAGGCCGGCCTGCCGGGCTTCGAGGCCTCGTCCTGGTTCGCGCTGGTGGCGCCGGCCGGCACGCCGAAGGCGGTCGTCGACCGGCTGAACGCCGAGACCGCGAAGATCCTGAAGGACCCCAAGCTGGTCGAGCAGTTCGCCGGCCGCGGCGTGCGCCTGGTCGGCAACCCGGTCGCCGAGTTCACCGCCTTCATCCCGAAGGAACGCGCCCGCTGGGGTGAGATCGTGAAGGCCTCGGGCGTGAAGTTGGAGTAGTGATGAGCCTCTACCAAGTCCAGAAGTTGATCTACCAGCTCAACCGCGATCCGCGCACGCGGCTGCGCTATGCCGCCGAGCGGGACGCGGTGCTGGCCGAGTACGAGCTCACCGAAGAGGAGACCGGGGCGCTCGTGAAGCCCGACATCGGGCTGCTCTACGTGCTGGGCGTCAACGGCCAGCTCCTGATGCACTTCGCGGCCCTGCACAAGATCGAATGGCCGGACTATCTCGAGCGCATGCGGCAGGGCCTGAAGGATCACGGCCAGGTGCGCGAAGGCGTCTATGCCGCCACCGGCTACGAGGGCGTCGAGGCGCACGATGCCCGCCTCAAGAGGGAACGGGAGAAACGCTGATGCCCCTGGTCTATTGCGGCGCCTGCAGCCATGCGCCTGGCATCACCGCGCGCGCCGACCGCGCCGACACCCAGACGCGCCAGGCGCTGGAAAGCGCCTTCCGCCGCATGGGCGACGACATCCGTGCGACGAAGCCCGACGCGCTGGTGGTGATCGCGGCCGAGCACTTCGCGAACTTCTTCATGAACAACATGCCGGCCTTCGCCATCGGCATGGCCGACAGTTACGAAGGCCCGATCGAGGACGAGGCGTTCCTTCGGATCAAACGCACCACGGTGCCGGGCAACAGGGCGCTGTCGCGCCGGCTGATCGAGAACGTCATGCAGACGGTCGACGTGGCCTATGCCGAGGAATGGAAGTTCGACCACGGCATCTCCGTGCCGCTGCATTTCCTGACGCCCGACTACGATCTCCCGATCGTGCCGGCCAACATCAACTGCCAGGGGCCGCCGCTGGCGCCACTCGCGCGCGCCTGGGCGTTCGGCGAGGCGCTGCGGCGCGCTGCCGACTCGGTGCCCGAGCGCATCGCGCTGGTCGGCACCGGCGGCATCTCGCATTGGCCGGCGACGCCGGATTCCGGGAAGATCAACGAGGCGTGGGACCGCGAGTTCCTGCGCCGCTGGTCGGCCAACGACCGCGAGGCGCTGCTCTCCTACAGCGATGCCGAGACCTACCGCGACGGCGGGCAGGGCGGCTTCGAGATCCGGACGTTCATCGCCGCAGCGGCGGCGGCCAAGGGCGCCAAGGGAACGGTCGAGTTCTGCGAGCCGATCCCGATCTTCGCCGTCTCCTGCACCATCGCGCGGATGGCGCTCGTCGCCTGAGCGATGTGGCTCAGGCCGTCTTCCGGAACGTGACGACCAGCACGTCGCGATAGGCGGGCTGGGCGGGGTTTTCGGGTTCGACGGGCGTCACGCCGTGGTAGCACAGCGCATCATTGACGAGGGCGGCATCGAGCGGATCGGTCAGAGTGAAGCTGCCCAGGGTGCGTTTGTCGAGGTCGTGCACGGTCGTGGTGCCGCTCGCGATGTTGCGCCGGTTGATCAGCAGCACCATCACGAAGTCGACGCCGTCGCGGTGCATGCCCTCGGGCGTCGGCTTGCCGTGCTCGCCCGGCCTCGCCTCGATGCGGAACTGGTGCGCCTCGATGTGCCACTTTGCGGTGTCGGGCACGAGGCGGCCGAACAGCGCGCGCCCGTACTCGAGGACGGTGCGCATGGTGGCGCCGGCGCCGATCTCCTCGGCGATCGGCTTGAACCAGCGTTCGATGCCGCCGTTCAGCGTGTTGTAGTCGAGGGTCTGGTAGTGGGCCTGGTGCGGGCCGCGCACGATCGGGCCCTGTCGCTCCGCCGACCACACGGCGAAGCGGCGGCGCCGGTAGCGGCCGCCATCGCCCATGTAGGTGTCGATCTCGAGGTCGTTCCAGCTCTCGGCGAAGGCCGGCCAGTCGGCGAGCGTGCCGAAGCGCGCAAGGGCTGCGCGCATGTCGGAGGCTTCGACGAAGGCGTAGCCCGCCCGCGCGATGGCGGTGCGGATGCCCGAGGCGTTCTGTAGGCCCGTTCCGATTTCGCTCATGTGCCGATCTCACTCATGGCGAAAGCGTATCACCGCGTCACGGAACCGCCATATGAGCTATTGTCAGGGCCGACCCGGAGAAAAACGATGCCATATGCGGCCACGGACGACGGTGTGAGGCTCTGGTTCGAGGAGACGGGGGCCGGCGCGCCGGTCGTGTTCGTCCACGAGTTCGCCGCCGACCACCGCTCGTGGGAGGCGCAGATGCGCCACTTCGGCCAGCGCTATCGCTGCATCGCCTACAGCGCCCGTGGGTATCCGCCGTCCGACGTGCCTGAGAAGGTGGCGAGCTACGGCCAGGATCGTGCGGCCGACGACATCCTCGCGGTGATGGACCATCTCGGGATCGACAAAGCCCATGTCGTGGGCCTCTCGATGGGCGGGTTCGCGAGCCTGCATTTCGGCTTCCGCCACCCTGCCCGGGCGCGTTCGCTGGTCGTGGCCGGTGTCGGCTACGGCGCGGAGAAGCACGAGCAGGCGAAGTTCCGCGCCGAGGTCGAGGTGGTGGCGAGGTCGCTCCTGGAGGAGGGGATGGCGGCCTTCGCCGAGAAGTACGCCTACGGCCCGACGCGCGTTCAGTTCGAGAACAAGGATCCGCGCGGCTTCGCCGAGTTCAGGACGGCGCTTGGCGAGCATTCGGCGGTGGGCTCGGCCAATACCCAGATCGGCGTCCAGGGCATGCGGCCCTCGCTCTACGATCTCGTCGACAGGATGCGGGCGATGACCGTGCCGACGCTCATTCTCACGGGCGACGAGGACTGGCCCTGCCTGGCACCAGCGCTGCTGATGAAGCGTGAGATCCCGACGGCGGCGCTCGCGGTGATGCCGAACTGCGGCCACACGATCAATCTCGAGGACCCCGACCGGTTCAACCGCCTGGTCGGCGACTTCATCGCCCAGGTCGAGGCCGGCCGCTGGCCCAAGCGCGACCCGCGCGCCGTCAGCGCGTCGATCACCGGGATGAAGAGCTAGGCCGTGAGGCCGCCGTCGCAGACGAACTCGGAGCCGGTCGAGAAGGTCGATTCGTCCGACAGCAGGAAGAGGATCATGTAGGCGACCTCTTCGGCGCGGCCGAGGCGTCCGATCGGATGCATCGCCTCGAGCGACTGTCGGCCACTCATGTTGCCGACATTCTGCGCCAGACGCGGCGCGATCATCGGCGTGTCGATATAGCCCGGGTGCACCGAGTTGCAGCGGATGCCGTACTTCATCTGGGCGCAGTGCAGCGCCACGTTCTTGGTCAGCGTGCGCACCGCGCCCTTGCTGGCGCAGTAGGCCATCGCCTGGGCGGCGCCGCGCAGGCCCAGCACCGAGGAGATATTGACGATCGAGCCGCCGCCGGACGCTTTCATCGCCGGGATCGCGGTCTTGCAGCCGAGGAAGGTGCCGAGCGAGTTGATGTCGTTGACGCGGCGATATTCCTCGAGCGTGCAGTCCTCGATGGTGTTGCGCACACCGATGCCCGCGGCGTTGAGCAGCCCGTGCAGCGCGTTGAACCTTTGCTTGGTAGCGGCGATGGCTGCCTGCCAGCTCGTCTCCTGCACGACGTCGAGCGGCACGAAGTGCGCCGCCGCGCCCAGCTCCGCCGCGAGGGCCTTGCCCTTCGCCTCGTCGCGGTCGGCGAGCACGGCCTTGCCGCCTTCGCGCACGACCAGCCGCGCGGTCGCCGCGCCGATGCCGGACGCGCCGCCGCTGATCAGGACGACCTTGCCGTCAATTCGTGCCAAGGAGAGCCCTCCCGATGCCCGCCGTGAGGCCGCCGTCCGCGGTGAACTCGGCGCCCGTGACGAAGCTCGAACGGTCCGACGCCAGCCACAGCACCACCTCGCCGAGATCGCGCGGTTCGGCCATGCGGCCGATCGGATGGCGCGAGCCGATGAAAGCCTTGCCCTGCTCGTGGCCGACCGCCTGCCACAGCGGGTTGAAGATTGCGGTATCGACGCCGCCCGGATGCACCGAGTTGCAGCGGATGTCGTACTTCTGCTCGGCGCAGTGCAGCGCCACGCTCTTGGTCAGGAGGCGCACCGCGCCCTTGCTCGCGGTGTAGGCGGTCGGACCGGCGCTGCCGATCAGGCCGGCGACCGAGGAGATGTTGACGATCGAGCCCTTGGACGCCGCCTTGCCGGTGCCGAGATGCTTCATGCCCTGGATGGCGTACTTGCAGCCGAGGAACACGCCCTCGGAGTTGACCGCCTGGACCTGCTGCCAGTTCTCCACGGTCGTGGTCTCCGGATTGCCCGCGCCGCCGGAGATGCCGGCATTGTTGACCACGATGTCGAGCCGGCCCTCGTGCTTCAGGACGTCCGCGAGCAGGGTCCGCCAGGAGTCCTCGGACGCGACGTCGTGGGGCATGAACCGGCCGATGGCCTTGTCCTTCGAGCCTTCCCCGAGATCGGCGACGATCACCGAGGCGCCGGCCTCGGCCAGCAAGGCGGCGGAGGCGGCACCGATGCCCGACGCGCCGCCGGTGACGATCGCCACCCTTCCCGAAAGTTCATTGCTCATGTCGATGACGACCATAGCGGCTATCTGCGCAGTGCGTTAGCGTGTCGGCGAGGGAGGATCGCATGGCGAAGCTCGTTGTCGTTCCGGGACTGATTGCCGCGGCGTTGGCGCTCGGCGCCTGCACGCAGACGGCGGGCGGTCCGCCGCCCGGCATGACCGTGGCGCAGGGTGCCGCTTACTGCTCCAAGCTCACCACCGTCTACGGCGAGTACGTCGCCGGCATCAGCACGGCGATGGGCGGCGTCGGCGTGGGCGGCGCGCAGTCCGACATCGACGCCCGCGTGGCCATCGCCCAGTGCCAGGACGGCGACACTGCCTCCGGCATCCCGGTCCTGCAGCGCGAGCTGCGCACCAACAAAGTGCCCGTGCCGCCGCCGTGACCGGCGCCAAGAAAAAGCCCGGGCGGTTGCCCGCCCGGGCTTCGTGTTGCCGGGAGACGGCGCAAGCCTAGAAGGTCAGCCCGTCCTTGACGATGACCCAGCGGCCCTTCTTGACCTCCTGGATCTGGGTGATCGTGGTCGCCAGGTGATTGGTCTTGGAGAACTTGGTGACCGGCGAGGCGAAGATGTCCTTGTATTCCTTGCCCGACTCCAGCGCGTCGAGCAGCTTCTGGCCCGTCAGATCCTTGCCGGCGAGCTCGGCATAGAACGCGAACGTCATGACGGCGTTGTAGCCGATGACCGCCTGGGTGTTGGGCTCGGAGCCGAACATCTTGAAGTAGGCCTCGGCCCATTCCTTGACCTTGCCCTTGGCGGTGTCGCGGTAGGGGATCTCGAAGGCCGCGACCGAGTAGAGACCCTCGACCAGATCCTTGCCGAGTGCCGGGATCTCCAGCACGTTGACCGGCGTGGCGCCGAGCCAGATCGGCGCAAAGCCGATCTTCTTGGCCTCGGCCATCAGGCCGATCGTCTCGCGGATCACGGTGCCCATGACGACCATGTCGCAGCCGTCGGCCTTCATCTTGGCGGCCTGGGCGGCGAAGTCGGAGGCGCCGCGCTTGTAGGTCGTGACCGACGCGGGCTTCATCTTCATCGCCGCGAGCTGCTGGCTGAAGCCGTCGAACACGTTCTTACCGTATTCGTCGTCCTGGTACATGATGCAGACGTTCTTGGGCTTCTTCCACTCGATCATGTACTTCAGCCCCGCCCGCGTGCTTTCCACGTAGGGCAGGATGTTGCTGAACTTGAGCCGTTCCTGCGGCTTCTTGGGATCGAACTTGAAGGTGAACTCCGCCGCCGTCAGCGGGAAGAGCTGCGGCACGCCCGCCTCGAACAGGATATCCTGCGCGGCCAGCACCGTCGGCGAGCCCATCGGGCCGACCATGGCGAAGACCTTGTCCTTCTCGACCATCTTCTGGCTGGCGAGCACGGACTTCTTCGGGTCGTACTGGCTGTCCTCGGCGATCAGGCGGATCTTGCGGCCGTTGATGCCGCCCTTGGCGTTGATCTCCTCGACGGCGAGCTTCATGCCGTTGAGCACGGGCACGCCCCACACCTTGATCGGACCGGAGAGGTCCTGATGGGTGCCGAGGGTGATCTCGGTCGGTGTCACGCCCTGGTTGGTGACCTTGGTCTGGGCGAGCGCCGGCAGGGCGGCGAGGCCGACCGCGGCACCCAGCAGGGCCGGTTTCACTAGTCTCATTGCGTTGCCTCCTCACAAGCGGCGCCCGTTCGAATCGGAGGAGAAGCGGGCGCCGACCCCTCCCGTCCGGTGTTCCCCGGAATTGCCCAACTATGCCACGCGCGGCGGCGATTTAAAGAGCCGCCCGGCGAGCCCGCGCCGCCTCAGGCGGCCTGGGAGCGGTACATGGCATCGATCTCGTTCTTGTACTTCTTGTTCACGAAAGAGCGCTTCAGCTTCATGGTCGGCGTCAGCTCCTCGTCCTCGGGCGTGAGCTGCTGCTCGATCAGGAAGAAGCGCTTGATGGTCTCGACCCGTGCGAAGTTCTGGTTGACCCTCTCGATCTCCGCCCAGATCAGGTCCTGCACCTCCTTGGCGCGGCACAGGCTCGCGTAGTTGGTGAAGGGCACGTCGTGGTCCTGGGCGAACTTCTCGACCGTCTCGCGCTCGATCATGATCAGGCAGGTGAGGTAGGGCCGCTTGTCGCCAACCACGACGGCGTCGCTGATGTAGGGCGAGAACTTGAGCTGGTTCTCGATCTCCGACGGGGTGATGTTCTTGCCGCCGGCGGTGATGATGATGTCCTTCATCCGGTCGGTGATCTTGACGTAGCCCTCGTTGTCGATCAGGCCGACGTCGCCGGTGTGCAGCCAGCCTTCCCTGTCGACCGTCTCGGCGGTCTTCTCCGGCTGGTTGAGATAGCCCATGAAGACGAAGTCGCCCTTGATCAGGATCTCGCCCTCCGGCGAGATCTTCACCTGTCCGTAGGGCACCGACTTGCCGACCGTGCCGAGCTTGATGGCGTCGGCCGGCATCGCCGTCGCCAGTCCGCAGTTTTCCGTCTGGCCGTAGACCTCGAACATGTCGAGGCCCATCGCCAGATACCAGCGGATCAGCTCGGGCGATATCGGCGCCGCGCCGGTGAACAGCCAGCGGCAGCGGTCGAGCCCGATCATCTTGCGCACGTTCTTCAGCACCAGCCAGTAGGCCACCTGGAAGCGCAGCTTCTCGAGCGCCGTCGGCTCGCGGCGCTCCAGTCGCGCATCGGCGATGGCGAGACCCGCTGCGATCGCCTGCCGGTAGGCCCATTGCTGCAGCGGCGTGGCGTCCTTGAGCGCGATCATGATGCCGGCGTAGAACTTCTCCCAGACGCGCGGCACCGCGCCGAACAGCGTCGGCTGCACCTCGCGGATGTTGTCCGGCACCGTCTCGGGGCTCTCGGCGAAGTTCGAGCAGACGCCGGTCGCCACCGAGTAGTAGCTGCCCGCGACCCTCTCGGCGACGTGGCAGAGCGGCAGGAACGCCAGGCGCTCGTCGCCCTCGTACCAGGAGAGCGACAGCTCCGGATGCATGCAGTTCTGCATCTGGTAGACCACGTTGCGGTGGCTGTGCATGGCGCCCTTGGGCGGACCGGTCGTGCCGGAGGTGTAGACCAGGATCGCGAGGTCGTCCGGCTTGCGCGCGGCGACCATCTCGTCGAACAGGCCTTCCCTGCCGTTGGCATGGTTGCGGCCGATCGACATGAACTCGTCGAGCGAGACGACCATCGGGTCGTTGAAGGTGTGCAGGCCCTCCATGTCGAACACGACGATCTTCTTCAGGGTCGGGCAGCGCTCGCGCACCTCGAGCGCCTTGTCGAGCTGCTCGTCGTCCTCGACGAACAGCACCATGGTGCTCGAATCGTTGAGCAGGTACTCGACCTGCTTGGCCGAGTCGGTCGGATAGATGCCCGACGAGACGCCGCCGGCGCAGAGGATGCCGAAATCGGCGTAGTTCCACTCCGGCACGGTGTTGGCGAGCACCGAGGCGACGTTGCCCGGGCGGAAGCCGATCGAATGCAGCGCATAGGCGAGCGCGCGCGAGCGCTCCAGCCACTGGTTCCAGGTGATGGCGTTCCAGATGCCGTAGAGCTTCTCGCGCATCGCCGGCTTGTCGCCGCGCGTCCGGCAGGAGAGCACGAAGCTCTTGGGCAGGGTCTCCGCCACCGTCAGGGTCGCTTTGTGGGCCATGATCGTCTCGCCTCCCGGCTCAGCGCCAGTTCTTCTTGCGCTTCCAGCGGCGCTCGCCGCGGGCGCTTTCTTCCTTGGCACCGAGATAGAATTCCTGGATGTCCTTGCTGTCCATCAGCCGCTCGCAGGTGTCGTCCATGACCACGCGGCCGACCTCGAGGACGTAGCCGTAATGCGCGGTCTCCAGCGCCATCCTGGCGTTCTGCTCGACCAGCAGGATCGACACGCCCTGCTCGGCGTTGACCCGCTTGATGATGCCGAAGATCTCCTTCACCAGCAGCGGCGACAGGCCGAGCGAAGGCTCGTCGAGCAGCAGCAGCTTGGGCCGGTTCATCAGCGCACGGCTGATCGCCAGCATCTGCTGCTCGCCGCCCGACAGAGAGCCCGCCGGCTGGTCGATGCGCTCCTGGAGGCGCGGGAAATAGCCGAAGACGCGCTCGAGGTCCTGTGCGATGCGGTCCTTGTCGGTGCGCAGGAAGGCGCCCATGGCGAGGTTCTCGCGCACCGAGAGGAACGGGAAGACCTCGCGGCCCTCCGGCACGTGGCTGAGGCCCAGCCGCACGATCTTGTCGGCATCCATGCGCTGGATCGGCCTGCCCTCGAACTCGATCGAGCCCTTCTGCGGGTCGAGAACGCCGGAGATGGTCTTCAGGATCGTCGTCTTGCCCGCGCCGTTGGCGCCCAGCACGGCGATGATCTTGCCGCGCGGCACGGCAAGGCTGACGCCGCGGATCGCCATGATCGGGCCGTAGTAGCTCTCGATGTTGGAGACCTTGAGGATGTCGTCGCTCATCGTCGGTTTCCTCAGGCGCCCAGATACGCCGCGATCACGTCCGGATGCGCCTGCACCTCGGCCGGCGTGCCGGTGGCCAGCACCTTGCCGTAGTTCAGCGCCAGCACCCGGTCGGAGACGCGGTTCACCAGGGTCATGTCGTGCTCGACCATCAACACGGTGATGCCGAGTTCGGTCCGGATGTCGCGGATCCAGAACGACATGTCGTCGGTCTCCTCGACGTTGAGTCCCGACGAGGGCTCGTCGAGCAGAATCAGCTTGGGCTCCGAGCACAGTGCGCGCGCAACCTCGATCACCTTGCGCACGCCGTAGGGCAGGCCGGCGATCAGCTTGTCGCGGTAGGCCTGCAGGTCGAGAAACTCGATGACCTCCTCGACCTTGCGCCGATGGTCCATTTCGGCGCGCCGCACCGAGGGGAGGAACAGCATTTCCTGCCAGAGCTGCGTCGTGGCGTGGCAATGCCGGCCGACCAGCAGGTTGGCCAGCATGGTGGCGTTCTCGAACAGCTCGATGTTCTGGAAGGTCCGCGCGATGCCGAGCTTGGCGATCTGGTGCGGCGGCACCTCGGTGATGTCGCGCCCCTCGAAGAACAGCTTGCCCGAGGTCGGGTTATAGAGGCGCGAGATCAGGTTGAAGATCGACGTCTTGCCGGCGCCGTTGGGACCGATGATGGTGAAGATCTCGCCCTTCTCGACGCTGAAGCTCACGCTGTCGACCGCCCTGAGGCCGCCGAACTGGAGCGAGATGCCGTCGACCGTGAAGAGGCTCATCGGTTGCGCTCCGACTTCACGTAGGTCTTCTGCCGCTTGAAGGTCGCCTTCTTGTAGAGCGGGAAGAGCTGGAAGAAGAGCTTGACCTTGAGCCAGCGCCCGTAGAGCCCGTAGGGCTCGAACAGGATGAACATCATGATGATCAGGCCGTAGATCGCGCCCTTGAGGCCGGCGGCCGAGCCGATCGCCGACATGGTGTCGCGCAGCCGGCCGGCCGCGTCCCTGGCCATGCCGAGCGAGGCCCCGATGTCGGAGACCAGCACCGGCAAATCGTCCTTGAGGGCTGTCAGGAAGGGATCGACCATGACGATGAAGATCGCGCCCAGCACCGCGCCGTGCACGCCGAAGGCGCCGCCGATGATGATCACCATGATGAACTCGATGGACAGCAGCAGGGTGAACATCTCGGGCGAGATGAAGGTCATCTTGTGGGCGAACAGCACGCCCGCCATGCCGGTGACGGCGGCGCTGATGGCGAAGGATTTCACCTTGTAGGCGGCGAGGTCGATGCCCATCGACTTGCCGGCCGTCTCGGAGTCGCGGATGGCGACGAAGGCGCGGCCGGTCGGCGAGCGCAGCAGGTTGAGCGCCAGCAGGATCGCGCCCACCAGGATCGCGAGGCAGAGGAAGTAGAAGCCCTCGCCGTCGCGCGGCAGCGGCTGGCCGAGCAGGTCGAGGGTGCGGACACGCATGCCCTCGTTGCCGTACGTCACCGATTCCCAGCGCGCCAGGATCTCCTCGACGATGAAGGCAAAGGCGATGGTGGCGATCACCAGGTAGATGCCGGTGAGGCGGAGCGCCGGGAAGCCCACAAGTGCGCCGACCGCGCCGGTCAGGATCGCCGCCACCGGGAAATAGACGATGAACGGCACGCCGTGGCTCTGCAGGAAGCCCGCCGTATAGGCGCCGATCGCCAGGAATGCGGCGTGACCCAGCGATGCCTGGCCGGTGAAGCCCGTCAGGATCATCAGCGCCACGCCGACGATGGCATAGATGAACACGAACACGATCTGGCTCTGCAGGTAGCTGCCGACCGTAAAGGGAACGAGCGCGAGCACGGCGAGCAGGATCCCGTACGACCACCAGTAGCCGCCGTGCTTCAGGATGCGGATGTCCTGATCGTAGTCGGTCTTGAAGATGAAACGCATGGAATCAGACCTTCTTGCGCATGCTGGGGCCGAACAGGCCATGCGGCCGCACCAGCAGCACGATCAGGAGGACGATGTAGGGCATGATGTCCTTCCAGCCCTGCGGCAGGTAGAAACCCGCCAGCGTCTCGATCACGCCGATGATCAGGCCGCCGACCAGCGCGCCGGGGATCGAGCCGAAGCCGCCCAGCACCGCCGCCGGGAAGGCCTTGAGGCCGAGCGCCAGGCCGACGTTGGAGTGGATGAAGGTGATGGGGGCCAGCAGCACGCCGGCGGTCGCCGCGACGGCGGCGCTGATCGCCCAGATCAGCGACACCACGCGCTTCACCGGAATGCCCATGTAGTAGGCCGCAAGCATGTTCTCCGACGTGGCGCGCATCGCGGTGCCCATGCGCGTGTAGTTGAAGAAGGCGTAGAGCACGGTGCACAGGATCACGGTGGCGACGATCACCGAGAGCTTGTCGTGGGCGATCACGAGGTCGCCGATCTTCAGCACGCCGGTGGAGAAGGGGGTGTCGATCTTGAGGTCGTCGGTGCCCCAGATCATGCCGGCGATCGAACGCAGGAAGTAGCCGAGTCCGATCGTCGCCATGACGATGGAGAACTGCGGATAGCCGAGGATGGGCCGGATCAGCACGCGCTCGGTGGCCATGCCGAACACCGCCATGCCGCAGACGGCGAACAGGAAGCCGAGCCAGTAGTCGAGGCCGAGCAGTCCGATGAAGGTGAAGACGAAGAAGCCGCCCAGCATCATCAGGTCGCCCTGGGCGAAGTTCACGACTTCCGTCGCCTTGTAGATGAGCACGAAGCCTAACGCGATCAGGCCGTAGACGCAGCCGAGCGCAATGCCGCTCACCAGCTGCTGGATGAAATCGAGCATTCTCCTACCCTGTACTCTGGCCTGTTTCGCCCCGCGCTTTTTGGATCGGCCTGATTTTCGCGAAGCGCGGTCATATGACATGGCCGCCCCTTGGAGAGTCAATGGATTTTCGCCGCTGCCGCGGTACTCTGCCTCAATCACACGCCGCTTGCGGAGAATCCCATGTCACTCGCCGCGCAGGCCGTCCCGCCGGGCCGGCCGCCGTCGCCGTTCTATACCGAGGAGCACGAGGCTTTCCGGGACACTGTCCGCCGCTTCGTCGAGCGCGAGATCATGCCTCACGTCGACCAGTGGGATGAGGCCGAGGAGTTTCCACGCGAGCTCTACCGCAAGGCATCGGCCGCCGGTCTGTTGCAGCTCGGCTTCCCGGAAGCCTATGGCGGCGTCCCGACCGATCCGTTTTTCGGCATCATCAAGGCCGAGGAGATGGCGCGTCACGGCAGCGGCGGGCTGAACGCCAGCCTCAACAGCCACACGATCGGCTCGCCGCCGATCGCCGCCCTCGGACCCGAGTGGATGAAGCGCAAGGTGCTGACCGAAGTTCTGGCTGGCGAAAAGATCAGCGCGCTCGCCATTACCGAGCCGAGCGGCGGGTCCGACGTCGCCAACCTCAAGACCACCGCCCGCCGCGACGGCGACCACTATGTGGTCAACGGCTCGAAGATGTTCATCACCTCGGGCATGCGCGCCGACTACTACACGGTGGCGGTGCGGACCGGCGGCCCGGGCGCGGGCGGCGTGTCGCTGCTGCTGATCGAGCGCGACCGCGAGGGCTTCGGCCGGACCAAGCTCAAGAAGATGGGCTGGTGGGCGTCGGACACCGCGCAGCTCTTCTTCGACAATGTGCGCGTGCCGGTCGAGAACCTGATCGGCGAGGAGAATCGCGGCTTCATCGGCATCATGCTGAATTTCAACCAGGAACGGCTCGGCATGGCGGCCGGCGCCTGCGGCTACGCCAGGGTCTGCCTCGACGAGGCGATCGCCTACGCCCGCGAGCGCCACACGTTCGGCAAGCCGCTGATCGCCAACCAGGTCGTGCGCCACCGGCTGGTCGACATGGCGATGCGCATCAACGCCGTGAAGTCGACCCTCGAGCTGCTGGCCTACAGAGTCGGCCAGGGCGAGAAGCCGGTCGCCGAGATCTGCATGCTGAAGAACCTCGCGACCTCGACGATGGAGTTCTGCGCCAACGAGGCGATGCAGGTGTTCGGCGGCGCGGGCTACCTGCGCGGCGCCAAGGTCGAGCGCATCTATCGCGAGACCAAGGTGATGTCGATCGGCGGCGGCTCGGTCGAGATCATGAAGGATCTCGCGGCCCGCCAGATGGGGCTCTAGATGGACAAGGCCGAGCGCATTGCGCTCTTTCAGCAGTGGTTCTCCGAGGCCATCCCGCACAACAAGGCGCTGGGGCTCAAGGTGATCGACGCCGGCAAGGGCTACGCTTCCATGCAGCTCGAGTGGCGCGAGGAGCTGGTCGGCAATCCCGAGACCGGCGTGCTGGCGGGCGGGCCGCTCACGGCCATGCTCGACGGCTGCTGCGGCATGGCCGTGGCGACCATGCTCACGGCGCCGGAACCGTTCGCGACTCTCGACCTGCGCATCGACTATGTGCGACCCGCCGAACCCGGCAAGCCGGTGATCGCCGAGGCCGAGTGCTATCGCATCACGCGGTCGGTCGCCTTCACGCGCGCCTTTGCCCATCATGGCGACGCCAAGGACCCGATCGCCGCCGCCGCCGGCACCTTCATGCTGGGCACCAAGGGCGAAGCGATGCGACCGGCCGTGCCGGAGGACAGGAAATGAGCAGTCTGCTCGAGCGGCTGGCCGAAGCGCGCCAGGCCGGCGACGTGTCGCGTCTGGCCGAGGCGATCCCCTATGCGCGCTGGATGCAGATCGCGCCGGAGAACGGCACCGGCGAACTTCTGACCCGCATGCGCTTTCACCAGGAGCTGATCGGCAACACGTTCCTGCCCGCAATCCATGGCGGCACGCTCGGCGCCATGCTCGAGATGGCGGCGATCTTCCATCTCCTGTGGGAGACCGAGACCGAGACGGTGCCGAAGATCGTCAATATCACCGTCGACTACCTGCGCTCGGCGCGGCCGGTCGACGTCATTGCCCGCGCCACCGTCACCAAGCAGGGCCGCCGCATGGTCAACGTCTTCGCCGAGGCCTGGCAGGACGACCGTTCCAAGCCGGTCGCCACCGCCAACGCGCATTTCCTGGTGAAGTCCGACGCCGACGCGCCGCCCTCGCTGTGACGGCCGGCGACCGGACATCATATGCGCATGTCCGGAATGCGCGCCGCGGTGCATGGACTTTACCGCCTCTTGCATTAAAGAACGCCGCACATGGATTTCGATTCCCTGAAGACCCCGGAGGACGGTGTCGTGCGCGACGGCGCCGCCTTCGACGCCTATCGGCAGCCGGCCGACCTGATCGACTCGCGACACCCCACCATCGAGGCCTATGCAAGGCGCGTGGCGGGGGAGGGGAGCGATCGCGAGAAGGCGCTGCGCCTCTACTACGCGGTCCGCGACGAGCTGCGCTACGATCCCTACAACACGCCGATGAAGCGCGAGGCCTATCGCGCCAGTGCGACGGTCGCGGCCGGGCACGGCTATTGCGTCAACAAGGCGGGCGTCTTGGCCGCGGTCTGCCGCGCCGCCGGCATCGCCGCGCGCGTAGGCTATGCCGACGTCCGCAATCACATGACGACCAAACGGCTCGCCGAGCTGATGGGCAGCGACGTCTTCTATTACCACGGCTACACCGACGTCTGGCTGGACGGGCGCTGGGTCAAGGCGACGCCGGCCTTCAACCGGGAGCTCACCGAGAAGTTCGGCCTGAAGCCGCTCGACTGGGATGCGGTGGGCGATTCGATCTACCACCCGTTCGATCTCGGCGGCCGTCGCCACATGGAGTACCTCGCCTATCGCGGCGTGTTTGCCGACATCCCGTTCGAGGAGATCCGCGCCGCCTTCCGCCATTACTACCCGCGCATGACGCGCGAGCAGGAGCGGATGGCGCTGGGAGGGGATTTCGGCGCCGAGGGTGCAGCGGAAGCGAAGACGAAGTGACAGCCAAGTGACCCTGGCGCCGCGGTCGCCCGCCTACATCGCACTGCTCGTGGCGCTGGGCAGTTTCGGCCCTCTCACCATGAGCATCTACACGCCGGTCATGCCGTCGGTCGGCCATGACCTGGCGGCGACGCCGGACAGCGTGAAGCTCACGCTCACCACCTACATGCTGGGCTTCGCCGTAGGACAGCTCTTCTACGGGCCGCTCAGCGACCGCTACGGCAGGCGTCCGGTGTTGCTGGGCGGCCTGCTGTTTTTCGCGCTTACGACCTTCGCCTGCTCCTTCGCGCCCTCGATCGGCGGCCTGATCGGGCTGCGCATCTTGCAGGGGCTGGGGGCGGCCTCCGGCTCCGTGCTGGGCCGCGCGCTGACGCGCGACGCCTACACCTTCCAGGAAATGCCCCTGGTCATGAGCTGGATCTCGCTCGGCCAGAACATCGCGCCGTCGCTGGCGCCGCTGATCGGCGGCTTCCTTGGCGAGTGGGCGAGCTGGCGCGCGACCTTCTGGTTCGTCGGTGGCTTCGGCACGATCCTGTTCGTGATCGTCCTGGCGGGCCTCAGCGAGACCAACAGGCACCGCAGCGATCGCATCGACCTGTCGAGCCTGCTCCGCGGCTCGGGCGAAATGCTGCGCGACCGCCGCTTCCTCGGTCACGTCCTGCCGCTCGGCTTCGCCTTCGCGCTCAATTTCGGCATGCTGGCCGGCGTGCCTTTCATCCTGCAGGAGGGGCTGGGCTTCAGCCCGCGGGAATTCGGCTTGATCGTCCTGCTGTCGGTCGGCGGATTCACGCTCGGCACCTTCGTGAACAATCGCCTCGTGGGACGCGTGGCGCCGACCACGATCATCCGCCATTCCGGCTGGTTCCACGTGGCGGCACTGGTGGGCATGGCCGCCCTTTCGCTTTCCGGAGTGGTGACGTGGTGGGCGGTCGTGGGCCCGCACATGCTGCTGAGCTTCGGCACGGGCATGATCGTGGCCAACGCCAATGCCGGCGCCGTGGGCATGTACCCCAGGCTTGCCGGCACCGCCTCGTCGCTGGCGGGCCTCGCCCAGATGGGCATGGGCGCGATGGGCACCGTCGCCGTGGCGGTCCTCACGATCATGGGTAGCCGCTACATCGCCATGCCGCTGGTGATCGGACTCATGCCGTTCGCCGTGGCGGTACTGCTGAGCGCGCGGCTGTTGCGCACGGCGCCGCACGCCCCGAAACTGGAATCGTAAGGAGAGGGAGAAGAAGACAATGACGAACATGTTGAAGGACAAGGTCGTGCTGGTGACTGGCGCGGGTGGCGGCATCGGCCGCGAGATGGCGCTGCTGGCGGCGCGCGAGGGCGCCAAGGTCGTGGTCAACGATCTCGGCGGCGCCGTCGACGGCGAGGGCTCGGGCAACGCGACGCCCGCGCAGAAGGTCTGCGACGAGATCGCCGCGCTGGGTGGCAAGGCCGTCCCCAACGGCGACAGCGTCGCCGATCCGGCCGGCGCGGAGCGCATGGTCAAGGCGGCGGTCGAGAATTTTGGCAAGATCGACGGCGTCATCAACAACGCCGGCATCCTGCGCGACCGCATCTTCCACCGCATGAGCCACATGGACTGGAAGATGGTGATCGACGTGCACCTCAACGGCGCCTTCAATGTGAGCCGCGCCGCCGCCAACTACTTCAAGGAGCAGAAATCGGGTGCCTTCGTGCACTTCACCTCGACCTCGGGCCTGGTCGGCAATTTCGGCCAGGCGAACTACTCGGCGGCCAAGATGGGCATCATCGGCCTGTCGCGCTCGATCGCGCTCGACATGGCGGCGTTCAACGTCCGCTCGAACTGCATCTCGCCATTCGCCTGGACGCGCATGATCGGCACCATCCCCGCCGACACCGAGGCGCAGAAGGCGAGGCTCGAGCGCTCCAAGAAGATGACTCCGGCCAAGATCGCGCCGATGGCGGTGTTCCTGCTCTCCGACGCGGCACAGGAAGCCGGCATCACCTCGCAGATCTTCGGCGTGCGCATGAACGAGATCATGCTGTTCAACGCCAATCGTCCGGTGCGCTCGGTGCACAATTCCGAGGGCTGGACCCTGGAGGCGATTGCCGAGCACGCGGTGCCGTCGATGAAGCCGTTCTTCACCGACCTCAAGCGTTCGCCGGAATACTTCACCTGGGATCCGATCTGAGGAGGACTGCGAGACTATGGCTGCCGAGAGGATGAAGAACGAACCCAGGATCGACGCCGACGAGGTGCTCGAAGGCATCGTGGAATGGGTGAGCATCGAAAGCCCGAGCCACGACGGGAATTCCGTCAACAAGGTCGTCGACCATGTCGAGGGCCAGATGAGGGACCTCGGGCTGAAGCTCGAGCGCATCCCCGGACGCGACGGGTTCGGCGACATCCTCGAGGCGCGTACGCCTCCTGATTGGAATGTGGGGGGCGAGGGCAAGGGCATCCTGGTCCTCGCCCATCTCGACACCGTGCATCCGCTCGGCATGATCGAGAAGGAGCTGAAGGTGCGTCGCGAGGGCGACAGCATCTTTGGCCCCGGCATCTACGACATGAAGGCGGGCGGCTACATCGCCTACTACGCGCTGCGCCACCTGATCCGCCAGGGCAAGCGCACCAGGCTGCCCGTCACCTTCCTGTTCATCCCCGAGGAGGAGGTCGGCAGCCCGACCTCGCGCGCCCGCATCGAGGAGGCCGCCCGTGGCCACAAGTACGCGCTTGTCATGGAGCCCGGCCGCGACGGCGACAAGGTCGTGACCTCGCGCAAGGGCGTCGGCCGCTTCACGCTCAAGGTGAAGGGCCGTGCCGCCCATTCCGGCGTGCGCCACCAGGACGGCCGCAGCGCCATCCTCGAGATGGCGCGCCAGATCGTGCGCATCGAGGAGAAGACCGACTATGCCCGCGGCATCACCTGCAACGTCGGGCTGATCAAAGGCGGCAGCGGCGTCAACGTGACGCCGGCCGAATGCGTGATCGACGTCGACCTGCGCGTGCCCTCCCAGCAGCTCGCCGAGGAGATGACCCACTGGTTCCTGGGCCTCGAGCCGATCGGCAAGGACGTGACGCTCGAGGTGACGGGCGAGATGAACCGGCCGCCCTACCAGAAGGATCCGGGCATCGCCGACCTCTTCCAGAAGGCGCAGGCGATCTACCGCGAGATCGGCAAGGAACTCGCCGACGTGCCGCTGACCGGCGGTGGCAGCGACGGCAACTTCACGGCCGCGCTCGGCATCCCGACGCTCGACGGGCTGGGCGCTGACGGCAAGGGCGCGCACGCCATCGACGAGCAGATCTACTACTCCTCGCTGGTGCCGCGGACCTACCTCTGCACGCGGCTGCTGGAGACGCTGGAGTAGGTCAGTAGGCCGCCGTGAACCGCCGGCGCATGTGCCGGGGCTTCTCGATCTCGTCCATGACGGCGATCGCGAAATCCTCGCGGCTGATGCGGCTCTGGCCCTCGGCGTCCTCGAGTAGGTGCTCGGTGCCGAGCCGGAACCTGCCGGTGCGCTCGCCGGGCTGGATCGAGGCGGGCGGCGAGATCGCCGTCCAGTCGAGGTCGGTCACCTTGCGGACCTCGGCGAGCGCCAACGCCGCCGGCTTGGAGGTCGGCGGTTCGATGCCGCGCTCCGCCATGTGGTCGAAATGGGTGCGGCCGTCGGCGCGCAGGAGGCTGCCGGCACCGACGACGAACAGCGCGCTTCACGCCGGCCCGGCGCACCGCGTCGAGAACGTCGTGCACGTTGGCTTCGTTCCACTTCACCGAGGCGACGACGACGTCGTGGCCCTTCAGCGCGGCGGCCATCTTGGCGACGTCGGTCGTGCTGGCCTGCCGCACCGTCATGTTCGGCCGCGCCGCCACCTTGGACGCGTCGCGGGTGAGCGCCGTCACCTTGTGGCCGCGGGCCAGCGCCTCGTCGAGGACGCGGCTGCCGATGTTGCCGGTGGCGCCGATCAGCGCGATGTCGGTCATTGTGGAATTCCTTTCATGAGGTCCCGCAGCGCCGCCACGGTCGCAGCCGGCGCCTCCTGCGGCACGTTGTGGCCGATGTGCGCCAGCATGCGCCGCTCGTAACCTGCGGTGAACTGCGCCGCCCCGCCGTCGCGGTCCGAGGCCGGACCGACTCCGTCGGCGGCGCCGTGCAGGTTGATGGTCGGCACGGCGATCGTGGGCTGCTTCGCCAGCCTGGCCTCGATCGACTCCAGCGCCGGATCGCCTTTGGCATAGGCGTAGCGGTGACGATAGGACTGGATCACGACGTCGACGAAGTCCGGGTTGTCGAACGAAGGCGCCGTCCTGTTGAAGGTTGCCTCGTCGAACCTCCATTCCGGCGACCACAGCCGCCACAGCAGCCGGGCGACATCGCGGCGGTTCCTGGTGAGGCCGGCGCGGCCGCGCTCGGTGTGGAAGTAGTACTGATACCAGAGCCGGTGCTCGGTCTCGGCCGGCGCCGGCTCGGCAGAGGCGGCGATGTTCTGGATGTTGTAGCCCGTGCAGCTCACCAGGCAGCGCACGCGGTCGGGCCACAGCGCCGCCACGATGCAGGCCGCTCGGCCGCCCCAATCGTAGCCCGCCAGCGCCGCGCGGCCGATGCCCAGCGCGTCCATCATCTGGCGCAGGTCGTGGCCGAGTGCCGCCTGCTCGCCCGAGCGCGGCGTCGCCGGCGAGAGGAAGCGCGTCGGGCCGTAGCCGCGCAGGTACGGCACCAGCACGCGATGGCCGTCGGCGGCGAGGGCGGGCGCCACCTCATCGTAGGCGCGCACGTCGTAGGGGAAGCCGTGCAGCAGGATGACGGGCGGCCCACTCTGCGGTCCATGCTCTTCGTAGGCGATCTCGAGCACGTCGGTGCGAACGGATTTGAGCGGCATGGCCGCACGATAGCCCGCCGGCCGCGGCGTTGACAGTCGAACGCGCCGCGCCCAGCCTTGGCGGATGAGCCGGATCGGCAACTATCTCACGCTGGAGCAGACACGCGCGCTCGGCGCCAGGTCCGACGTCGTGGGCGCGCTGCTCGTGCTGCACGCCTGGGCGCTGATTGCCGGCGCCATGGCGCTTTTCGTGTGGTGGCCGAACCCCTTCACCTTCCTGCTGGCGGTCATGGTGATCGGCGGCCGTCAGCTCGGCCTTGCCATCCTGATGCACGACGCCGCTCACGGCCTGCTGTTCGCCGACCGCCGGCTGAACGACCGGATCGGCACATGGCTCTGCGCCTGGCCGGTGTTCACCAGCCTGGCGCTCTACCGGCCCTATCATCTGCAGCATCATCGCTTCACGCAGCAGCCCGAGGATCCCGATATCGGCCTCTCGGCGCCTTTCCCGATCAGTCGTGCGAGCCTGCGCCGCAAGATCGTGCGCGACCTCACCGGCCGCACGGCCTTCCAGCGTCGCGGCGACCAGATCCGCCGTGCCATGGGGCCGGCCGATGCGCCGTTCGGCACGCGGCTGCTCAGGCTGTGGCGGAATGAGAAGGGCTCCTTGCTGGCCAACCTCGCCCTGTTCGCGCTGCTCGCGGCGCTCGGCTATTGGTGGCTGTACCCGGCCCTGTGGCTGCTGCCGCTCGCCACCTGGTACCAGCTCGTGAGCCGCATCCGGAACATTGCCGAGCACGCCGTGGTGCCCGACGACGACGACCCGTTGCGCAACACGCGCACGACCTACGCCAACCCGCTGATGCGGCTGCTGGTGGCGCCCTACTGGGTGAACTACCACCTTGAACACCATTTGTTCATGTTCGTGCCGTGCTGGCGTCTGCCCCAGGCACATCGAGCGATGATCGACGCCGGCCGCCGCCGCGACATGGAGATCAAACCGGGCTACCTCGCCGTCCTGCGGGCCGCGACCTCGGGCCTCGGCCGCGCCGGACGCGGCCCGGCCGGGCGCACGGCCCAGCATATTTAATTCGACGGTCGCCCGCCGTCGGCGGTAATATCCCTCCTGTTATTTGCTTATCGAGGGGAGAGCATCGATGCTGAAGAAGTTGTTCGCGATCGTCGCGTTCGCGTTCCTGCTGGGCGCATGCGACGAGCCGCAGACGGCGACTGCGCCGCCGCCTCCGCCACCGGTCAAGAACTACCTGGTGTTCTTCGACTTCAACAAGTCGACGCTGACGCCGCGCGCCCTCGACATCGTCAAGGAAGCCGCCGCCACCGCCAAGGCGGGCGGCAATGCGCGCATCACCTGCACCGGCCACACCGATACGGCGGGCCCGGCGAACTACAACATGGCGCTGTCGCTGCGCCGTGCTGCGTCGGTCAAGACGGCACTGGTCAAGCAGGGCATCGCGGCCAACCAGATCGCGGTGGTCGGGCGCGGCGAGAACGCGCTGCTCGTCGCCACCAAGGACGGCGTGCGCGAGCCGCAGAACCGCCGCGTCGAGATCGTGATCCAGTAACCGCGCCGGCCTGCCGGCCGGATCGCGCGGCCAAGAAAAAGGCGGTCCCTCGGGACCGCCTTTTGCCTTTTCAACTGTTGGCCGCCTACTGATTCGGGCAGGCGTAGATGTTCATCTCGGGGCCGAGATCGTACGGCGGCGGCACCTGGGTGAGCGAAGTCACCTGGGCGCTCAGCGCCCAGTCGAAGGCGCGCTTGCCTCGAGCGCAGAACTCCTTGTCGACCGGCGCACGTTGCGCGGTGCGGTTGGCGATCTCGGTTACGAACTGGTCGAAGTTGAAGCGCTTGGCCCGCGCAACCTGCGAGAGGGTGCGCGCGTTGGTGGCAAGCTCGTTGCGGAACTTGTCGACGAAGGCGGCATAGTTGGTCTGGTAGGCGCGGGTGCCGCCCGGGCCCTGGCACTGCAGTGTCACGACGTTGAGTTCCTGCTGCGCCATACGCGCCCGCACGGCGGCGAGGTCGGCAGCGTTGTAACAGATCGCCCGGGTCTGCGGGGCCGGCGGGGCCGGTGGAACCGGCGCCTGATAGTCAGGCGCTGCAGCCTTCTGCGGTGCTGCCGCGGACTGTCCTCCGCCGAGCGTACAGGCGCCCAAAGCCAGAAGGCCAGCCGTGAGTATAGCCGCCTGCGTAAACCTCTTGATCATCCGCACACTCCCAACGCGTTGGCCGGAAACCGCCAGCGGGTACAACAGATAGGGACCTGTTTCAAACGCAATTACCGCGCAGGCCACGCGCAGCGAGGAAAACCCGCCAATTTCACTGTAAAGCCTTCGTGAGCGCCCGGTCGAAAATTTCCAGGCCCTGGTCGATTTCGGTCTCGTCGACGGTGAGCGGCGGCGCGATGCGGAATATCCCTAACCCGCCGCGGACGGTGCTGGTCATCATTCCGAGGTCCAGGCAGGTAAGCGCGACCTTCTGCGCCAGGTCCGGATCGGGCGTGCGCGTGCGCCGGTCCTTCACCAGGTCGAGCCCCAGCAGTAGGCCGCGACCGCGCACGTCGCCGATGCAATCGTAGCGTTGCTGCAGGGCCTGCAGTCCCACCTTGAGGCGCTGGCCGAGCGTTGCGGCACGCTCGGCGAGCCGGTCGCGCAGGATGACTTCGATCACCTTGAGTCCGACCGCGGCGGGTAGCGGGTCGGAGGCGTGCGTCGTATAGAAAAGGTAACCGCGCTCGGCGGCGACGTCCTCGATCCCCGGCGTCGTCAGCATGGCGGCGAGCGGCAGACCGGCGCCCAGTGTCTTGGAGAGGGTGAGGTACTGCGGCACGACGCCGTCGCGCTCGCACGCGAACAGGCTGCCGGTGCGGCCAAGTCCGGTCTGCGCCTCGTCGAAGATGAGCTGCATGTCGCGCTCGCGGCACTTCTCGGCCAGCGCCGCCATCCATCCCTCTGGCGGCTCGAGCACGCCGCCCGAACTCAGGATCGGCTCGACGATGCAGGCCGCCAGCGCGCCGCTCGACTGCCGGTCGACCAGCTCGAAGCCGAACTCGAGTTCGCCTTTCCAGTCGTAGACGCCGCGCTCGTCGATGAAGCGCGAGCGGTAGCTGTCGGGTGCCGGCAGCACCAGCGCCCCGGGCAGGGTAGGGCCGTAGCCCTTGCGGCTGGAGGAGTAGGTCGCCGAGGCGGCGCCGCCGGTGACGCCGTGCCACGACCGGCTCATGGCCACGATCTCGTGGCGGCCGGTGACAAGCTTGGCCATGCGGAGCGCCGCCTCGTTCGACTCGCCGCCGGTCGAGACCAGCAGCACACGATCGAGGTTGCCGGGCGAGACCTTGGCGAGCAGGGCGGCCAGGTCGACAACGGGGCGGGTGAGGATGGTCGAATAGAGGTGGTCGAGCTCGCCGATATATCGCCGGGCCACGGCAACGATCTCGGCGTGGCTGTGACCCAGGATGGCGCTCATCTGGCCCGAGGTGAAGTCGAGGACCTTCCTTCCGTCGGCATCCGTGAAGTAGTTGCCCGCGGCGCTCTCGACGATCAGCGGCGAGAACGCGCCGCCATAGCGCACGAGATGGGCGCGAGCCCTGGCCCAGAAGTCGGGATCGGCGTTCCTGCTCATCGCCGCTCCAATGCCGCCCTGACGAGCGGCATGCGGTCGTTGCCGAAATACATGTCGTTGCCCACGAAAATGGTCGGGCTGCCGAAGCCGCCGCGGGCGATCAGTTCGTCGGTGCTGGCGCGCAGGCGGGTCTTGCAGGCCTCGTTCTCGATGGCGGCGAAGAAGCGCTGGCGCTCCAGTCCGGCACGCCTGGCGATGTCGGCCAGCACGTCCTCCTTCGAGAGATCGCGGTCGTCGCCCCAATAGGCCTCGAAGGCGGCGGTGGCGTAAGGCACCAGCTTGCCTTCATCGAGAGCGGCGAAGGCGCCGCGCATGCATTTCACGCTGTTCACCGGAAAGACGGTCGGCGGGAACTTGATCCGGAGCCCGTAGAGCCGGGCCCAGTCCTGCATGTCCTTCAGGCTGTAGGCCTGCTTCAGCGGGTTGGGCTTGGCGCGGTTCTCGTAGACCGTCTGGTTGACGGCGTTGAACACGCCGCCGACCAGGATGGGCTTCCACGCAATTTCCGCGCCGAGTTCGGCGACGAGCGGCTGGACCGCGTGGAAGGCCAGATATGTCCAGGGGCTGGAGCAGTCGAAGTAGAAGTCGAGTTGCCGCGCCATTTCGTCCCTCCGCCATCGGTCCGCCTTGTCGTTGCCACAGCTCACGCGTATCTTGCAAATCCATGACGGTAACGGCTGACAAGCCCAAGAAAGTAGCGCCTAGGAAGGTAGCAATCGTCGTGCACCAGGAGCACTCCCGACCCGGACGGGTCGGCGCCCTTCTGGAAAAGCGCGGCTACGAGCTCCACCGCCTCTGCCCCAATCTCGGCTGCAACTTGCCCGAAGACATGTCGGACTATGCCGGCGTGGTGATCTTCGGCGGCCCGATGTCGGCCAACGATTGCGGCACGCTGGCCGGCATCAAGTGCGAGCTCGAGTGGATTCCCAAGGTGGTCGAGGCGGGCGTCCCGTTCCTCGGCCTCTGCCTTGGCGCCCAGCTCCTGACGCGCGCCGCGGGCGGCAAGGTCGGCCCGCATCCCGAAGGCCTGGTCGAGATCGGCTATGTCGACATCGAGCCGACCTCGGCGGGCCGCGACTGGTTCGCCTCGCCGATGAAGGTCTACCAGTGGCATCGCGAGGGCATGACGATCCCGGACTGCTGCGAGCTGCTCGCCACCAACGAGCGCTACCCGGTGCAGGGCTTCCGCTGTGGCCCCAACGCCTTCGGTTTCCAGTTCCATCCCGAGGTTACGCTCGAGATGAAGGGCATCTGGACCATGAAAGCCGCGGAGCGGCTCAAGATGCCGGGCGCCCAGCAGCGAGGCGTCCATCTCGCCATGCATCCGCTCTACGACCCGCCGCTCGACCGCTGGATCGGCGGCTTCCTCGATCGCTGGCTCGCAACGGATCGGCGCATTGCTGCGCAGCCGCTTGGCGCCTCCCTCCCGAAGGCGTCCGACTTCGCCGCCGCGGCCGACTAGATCCACGAGCTGATTTCGCCGAGCGGCTTCCTCAGGCCGCCATGATACGGCACGCGGCAACCCGCCTTGGGATGGCCGACGACCAGCAGGATCGTGGGCTTCTCCCAGGATGGCCGCGCGCAGATCTCATTCAGGAATCCCATCGGACTGGGCGTGTGGGTGAGTGTCGCCAGGCCTGCGGCGTGGAGCGCGGCGATCAGGAAGCCAGTGGCGATGCCGACCGATTCCGGTACGTAGTAGTGCGTCACCTTGCGTCCGTCCGGCCGCGTGCCCGACTTCTGCGCGAAGATGGCGATCAGGAGAGGCGCCTCCTCTAGGAACGGCTTCTCGGCATCGGTGCCGAGCGGCGCCAGCGCCTCGAGCCATTCCTTCGGCGCGCGGCCGGCGTAGAAGGCACTCTCTTCCTTCTCGGCGGCAAGGCGAATGCGTTTCTTCGCTGCCGGGTTCTCGATGACCGCGAAATGCCAGGGCTGGAGATTGGCGCCCGACGGCGCGGTGCCCGCGGCCCTCAGGCAGGTCTCGATCACGTCGCGCGGCACCGGTCGTCGATCGAAGTCGCGCACCGTACGCCGCCGTCGCAACTCGGCATGGAACGCCCGTGCCCGCGTTGCCATCTCTTCCGGCGGATACTCGCGAAAGTCGGGAAGGGGTTCCCAGATCGGTTCAACCAAGATGAAGTCTCCGTTGCGTGCACCGGCATTCTAGCTTCCGCCATGGTCGGCGTCGTCGGCTTGGGCTAGGCTCGCCGCGAAGCCTGAGGAGGCAAGTCGATGTCTGGTGCTCTGATCTTCGTGCTGGCGCTGGTGGTCGTGGCGTTGGTGCTGGTGTTTGCGGGCGTGAAGACCGTGTCGCAGGGCACGAACTGGACGATCGAGCGTTTCGGCAAGTACACGCGCACCCTGCCGCCCGGCCTGCATCTCATCGTGCCTTTCATCGACACGATCGGCCGCAAGATGAACATGCAGGAAAACGTCCTCGACATCCCGGCGCAGAAGGTCATCACCAAGGACAATGCCACCGTCCAGGTCGATGCCGTGGCATTCTACCAGGTGATCGACGCGGCGCGCGCCGCCTACGAGGTGCAGAACCTCCACCTCGCCATCACCAACCTGGCGCTGACCAACATCCGCTCGGTGATGGGCAACATGGCGCTCGACGAGGTGCTGTCCAAGCGCAACGACATCAACAATACACTGCTCGCCGTCATCGACCAGGCGACCGGTCCGTGGGGCGTCAAGGTGCTGCGCATCGAGCTCAAAGACATCGCGCCGCCGGAGGACCTCGTGGCCTCGATGGGCCGGCAGATGAAGGCCGAGCGCGAGAAGCGCGCCACCATCCTCGAGGCCGAGGGCGTGCGCGAATCGTCGATCCAGCGCGCCGAGGGCGAGAAGCAGTCGGCCATCCTGACCGCCGAAGGACGTCGCGAGGCGGCGTTCCGCGACGCCGAGGCGCGCGAGCGCATGGCCGAGGCCGAAGCCAAGGCGACCATGGTCGTGGCCCAGGCGATCGCCGGCAACGGCGTGCAGGCGACCAACTACTTTCTCGGCACCAAGTACGTCGAGGCGCTGTCGAAGATGGGTGCCAGCAACAACTCGAAGGTCTTCTTCCTGCCGGTCGAGGCGGCGGGCGTGATGGCGTCGATCGCCGGCATCGGCGAACTCGCCAAGGAGGCGCAGGCGCGCAGCGCCGAGGCCGCGGCGCGGCCACGCGGTTCGGTTCCCAACGCAGGTTAGGCATCCATGCTCAGGGTCATCTTCTGGTACTGGTGGGCGCTCGCCGCCGTGTTGCTCGTTTTCGAGATGATGCTGCCAGGCGTCGTCTTCATGTTCCTGGCCATCGGCGCACTGGCGGCGGGGCTCTTCCTGCTGGTCGTGCCGAGCCTGTCGATCGAGCTGCAACTCCTCACCTTCGCCGTCGTTTCGGTCGTGTCGGCCGTCGCGCTGAGGCGCACGCTCAAACGCCTGCAAACCATCGATTCCCCGCCGAACTCGCTCAATGCGCGGGGCGAGGCGCTGGTCGGCAGCACCATCGTGCTCGACTCGCCCATCCTGAACGGTCGTGGCCGGGTCACGCTCGGTGACGGAAGCTGGATCGTCACCGGCCCCGACATGGTCAAGGGCACCCGGGTGCGGGTGGCGGCGGTGCAGGGAACCGAGCTCAAGGTCGAGCCGGCGCCCTAGACCCGGTGACCGCCGCACACTGGGGTTGCCAATGCTTAACCATATAGTTAAGTGTTGGCGACCAGGAGGGGCGGCATGGAACGATCTTACGGCTGGGTGATCGTCGGCGCGGGCTCGCTGCTGGGCTGCGTGGCGATCGGTGCGCTGTTCTCGCTCGCGGTCTTCCTGCAGCCGATGTCGGAGGCGACCGGCTGGTCGCGCACCGGCATCTCGACCACCATGACCATCGACTTCCTGGTGATGGGCGTCGCGGCCTTCGGCTGGGGCGCGCTCACCGACCGCTTCGGGCCGCGCATCGTCGTGCTCTCGGGCACCTTCCTGCTGGGCCTCGGCCTGGTGCTGGCGAGCCGTGCCGCGAGCCTGCTGCAGTTCCAGCTCATCTACGGCCTCGTGGTCGGCGTCGCGGCCGGCGCCGTCTTCGCGCCCATGATCGCCACCGTCACCGGCTGGTTCGACCGTCGCCGCAGCCTCGCCGTCTCGCTGGTCTCGGCCGGCATGGGCGTGGCGCCGATGACGGTGGCGCCGTTCGCGCAGTGGCTGATCCAGTCCTACGATTGGCGCACCTCGTTCCTCATCGTCGGCATCGTGTCGTGGGTGCTGCTGATCCCGGCGGCGCTGCTGGTGCGGGCCGCGCCGACCGCGGCGGAGGGCGCGCCCGGCGCGCCGGCCGAGGGCGGCGAGGGGCTGACCGTGACCCAGGCCCTGCGCTCGCCGCAGTTCGTCGTGCTGTCGCTCACCTTCTTCTTCTGCTGCGCCGCGCACTCCGGCCCGATCTTCCATGTCGTGAGCTACGCGCTGGCCTGCGGCCTGCCGGCCATGACGGCGGTCACGATCTACAGCGCCGAGGGCATCGCGGGGCTGGCCGGCCGGCTGCTGTTCGGCGTGCTGGGCGACCGCTTCGGCGCCCGCCGCATCGTCGTGCTCGGCCTGATGGTCCAGGCGATCGGGGCCGGCGCCTACTACTTCGCCCGCAGTGCCGGCGAATTCTACGCCGTCGCCATCCTGTTCGGCATGGCCTATGGCGGCGTGATGCCGCTCTACGCCGTGATCGCCCGCGAATACTTCCCCATGCGCATCATGGGCACGGTGTTCGGCGGCGCGGCGATGATCTCGAGCCTCGGCATGGCGCTGGGCCCGGCGGCCGGTGGCTGGCTGTTCGACAATTTCGGCGGCTACGGGCTCCTTTATATCGGCTCGTTCGGCGTCGGTCTCGCCGCGGTTGCGATGGCGCTCGCCTTCCCGGCGCGGCCGGCATCGGCCGCCAGGCGATTGCAGCCGGCCTAGAGCAGCGGCTCGCCGCTCGCGAGGAACGCCTCGATCGTCCGCTCGTGCGGCGCGAGGTCGAAGCCCTGCGCCGCGATCCAGTCATCGTTGTAGTAGGTGTGGCCGTAGCGCTCGCCGCTGTCGCAGATCAGCGAGACCAGCGAGCCCTTGAGCCCGTCGGCGCGCATGCGCGAGGCGAGCAGGCAGAGCACGAAGAAGTTGGTGCCGGTCGAGCCGCCGACCTTGCGGCCGAGCTGGCGCGAGAGCACGCGCATGGCGGCGAGCGAGGAGACGTCGGCCACGCGCATCATGCGGTCGATGACGTTGGGCACGAAGGAAGGCTCGACCCGCGGCCGGCCGATGCCCTCGATGCGCGAGCCCTTGTCGCTGATCGCCGCTGGGTTGCCCTTGGAGAAGGCCTCGAAGAAGGCCGAGAATTCTGGGTCGGCGACGCAGAGCCGCGTGGCGAAGCGCTTGTAGCGGATGTAGCGGCCGAGCGTGGCCGAGGTGCCGCCGGTGCCGGCGCTCATCACGATCCAGGTCGGCACGGGATGAAGCTCCCGGCTCATCTGCTCGAAGATCGACTCGGCGATGTTGTTGTTGCCGCGCCAGTCCGTCGCGCGCTCGGCATAGGTGAACTGGTCCATGTAGACGCCGCCCAGCCTGCCCGCGAGCTCTTCGGCCGCGGCGTAGATCCCCTTGCCGTCGGCCACCAGGTGGCATTGCCCGTGCTGGCGTTCGATCTCGTGCACCTTCTCGGCCGAGGTCGAGGCCGACATCACGGCGTGGAAGGGCAGTCCCAGCAGGCGCGCGAAGTAGGCCTCCGAGATCGCCGTCGAGCCCGACGAGGCCTCGACGATCGGCGTGTCGTGGCGGATGCGGCCGTTGCAGATGCCGAACAGGAAGAGCGAGCGCGCCAGCCGGTGCTTGAGGCTGCCGGTCGGATGCGTCGACTCGTCTTTCAGGTAGATGTCGATTCCGTCCAACGCCGGAATGTCGAGACGCAACAGATGTGTGTCCGCCGACCGGCGCTGGTCGTTCTGGATCAGCTCCAGCGCATGGCGCGCCCAGTCGGCGTCGTCCCGACGCGCCACGGCCTCGTCGAGGAGATGCGGACCGCTCATCAGGCCCCGATCAGCTTCTTCTCGATCATGCAATGGATGCCCTTGTTGCCGTCGACCGTCTGGGTGACGTGGAGGTCGGCCTGCAGGCTGCAGAGCATGTAGGCGTCCTCGGGCTTCAGGCCGGTCTTGGCGGTGATCAGCCGGATCATGTCGCGCAGCGCTTCCTTCGCCGCGTCGTCGAGGTCCTGGTCGAAGCCGTGGGTGATCCAGTGCGTCGCGGTCTCAGCGCGCGGGTTGTTGAGCTTCATGTCCTTGCGCACGGTAAAGCGGAAGGTGCCCGAGAGCGATGTCTCGAGCGCCGTGAGGTTGACCTCGCCGTCGCCCTGCACGCCGTGGCCGTCGCCGGTCGAGAACAGGCCGCCGTCGGCGAACACCGGGAAGTAGACCGTGGTGCCGACCTGGAAATGCTTGTTGTCGATGTTGCCGCCGAAGGCGCGCGGCTCGACCGAGCTGCACTGGCCCCATTCGGCCGGCGGCGCCACGCCCATGATGCCGAAGAACGGACGGAGCTGGATCTCGGTGCCCCACGGCATGGTGCAGACGCCGCGGTTGGAATCGATCGGCAGGTGGGTGAGACGATAGAAGGGGAAGTCCTCGGGCAGGGTGCCCATCAGCGGGCGCTGCACGTTCCAGCCCCAGTTGGTGCGGAACTTGATGTCGAGCACCTCGACCGCCAGAACGTCGCCGCGCTCGGCGCCCTCGACATGAACCGGGCCGGTCAGAATGTGGCGGCCGATGTGCGGCTTCAGCTTCGCCAGGATCTCGCGGTGCTCGGGCAGCACGTTCATCGGCGGCTGGGGCAGGATCTCGGCGGCGCCGGAGACGCAGTGGATGGTGGCGATGTCGCCCGACTTGATGCGGAGCTGCGGCGCGAGCTGGCTGTCGAAATAGCCCCAGTGACAGGTATCGGGCGAAGAATGCAGCTCGTGGGTGGCCATTTCGATCCTCTGAATGCGCGAACGGGTGACGGGCGCTATGAAGCACGGAACGTGCCCGGTGCGCCACCGGCTTGACAGGATTGTCCTACTATAGTAGGAATTCAACGATCATGCGTTCCGTGCCCCCTCGCTCTCCCACCCGTTCTCCTCTCCGCCTGCTTTCCGATGGATGCTGTCGGTTTCCGCAAATGTCGCGGTTCGTGCGACAGGCCATGTCGCAGGTCGTCGCCGAGAAAAGCCGGCGGATCAGGGGGGTAGCCGGTGCGTCGCGTGTCGCCGAACGATGCGGGTTGGAATTTTTTTGTGTCGCGGTTCATGCGACATGAACTACCGCCACGGCTACCACGCCGGCAATTTCGCCGACCTCCTGAAGCACACCGCGCTCTGTGAGCTTCTGCGGCTGCTGACGGTCAAGGACAAGAAATTGTTCGTGCTCGACACCCATGCTGGCGCCGGCGGCTACGATCTCGGCGGCGACCGGGCGCGGCGCACCGGCGAGGCCGAGGCGGGCATCGCGCGGCTGGCGGACGCGCCGCGCACCGGCATGCCGGCCGCCGTCCAGCGCTACCTCGCGGCGGTGCAGGCCTACGACCGCAAGTTCGGTCCGGCCGGCGACGGCACGCTGCGCCGCTATCCCGGCTCGCCGCGCCTGATTCGAGCGGCGCTCAGGCCGGGCGACCGCTTCGTCGCCTGCGAGAAGCATCCCGAGGAGGCGCTGCTTCTCAAGCGCGAGTTCGCCGGCGATCGCGCCGTCGAGGTCCGCCAGGCCGACGGCTATCACGCGCTGAAGGCGCTGCTGCCGCCGGTCGAGCGCCGCGCCCTCGTGCTGATCGATCCGCCGTTCGAGGCGACCGACGAATTCGACGTGTTGCTGCGCGCGCTGCGCCACGGCTTGCGCCGCTTCGCCACCGGCTGCTACGCCGTCTGGTACCCCATCAAGGACGAGACGGCGGCGGCGGGCTTCGTCGCGGCACTCTCCGATCTGAAGCGGCTGGCGATGGAGCTGCGGCTGGGGCGCGATGTGCTGCCGGGCAAGCTCGCCGCCTGCGGGCTCATCGTGATCAATCCGCCGTGGAAGTTCGAGGAGGCGATGCGCGAGGCGCTGCCGTGGATCGCGGCGCGGCTCGGCCCCGATGTGAAGGTCAGCCTTTCCGGCTCGCCAGCCAGCGCGCCGGCTCGGGCGTGAAGAGGGTGATGGCGAAGGAGACGGCGCAGAGCGCGGCGCCGGCCAGGATCGCGCCGGCGTAGCTGCCGAAGAAATCGTAGGCGTAGCCGGCTGCCGGCGAGCCCAGCAGGGCGCCGAAGCCGACGCCGCTGTAGAGCGCGCCGATCACCGAGCCGAGCGCCCGGCCGCCGAAATAGTCGGCGGCGAGCGAGGGCGCGATGGCGACGAAGCCACCGTAGAAGGCGCCGAAGACCAGGGCGAAGATCACGAGAGCTGGTCCGCTGGTCGATTGCGTCCACATCACCAGCATGAGGCCCGCGCCGACATACATGGCGGCGAAGGAGAGGCGGCGGCCCAGCCAGTTGGTGATGCTGGCGAACAGGAAGCGGCCGGCGGTGCTGCCGACGCCCAGCAGGACGATCAGCAGCACGCCGAAGCCTTCGCCCAGGCCGACATCGATGGCGTAGGGGGCGAGGTGGACGAAGGGCACGAACAGGCCGAACGACATCAGCAGCGCCCCGACATAGATCGACCAGAAGGGCAGGGTGCGGACCGCCTCGCGAAGTGTGAGGCCGGGCGGGATGGCGGGTGGGGCGCCTTTCGGTGCGGGCGGGTCTCCATCGGGCGCGAGGCCGTAGCGCTCCGGCGGCGGGCGCACGAGCAGGCCGGAGGCGACCGCGCCTGCCGCCGTCAGCGTCGCGAGGACGAGGTAGGTGCCGCGCCAGCCGACGTGCGCGATCAGCTCGTAGGCGAGCGGCGCGCCGACCAGCGTGCCGACGCCGATGCCCGCCACGGCGATGCCGCTCGCCGTGCCGCGCCGGCGGACGAACCAGCGCTGCACCGCCGCGACGCTCGGCACGTAGGAGAAGCCGACACCCACGCCGACGCCGAGCCCGTAGCCGAGATAGACCTGCCACAGGGTCGTGGCCTGCGAGGCAACGACGAGGCCGGCGGCGATCAGCAGCAGGCCGCCGATCACCACGGGGCGCGGCCCGGTGCGGTCGGCGATCAGGCCGGCAGGGAAGCCCAGGATGAAATAGAGGAAGGCCGAGATCGAGAAGACAAGCGAGACCTCGCCGCGGCGGGCGCCGAACTCGCCCTCGAGCTCGGCGAAGAAGGCGGCAAAGGAATAGGCCACGGCGTAGCCCGTCATCATGCAGAGGAACGCGCCGGCGACCACCCACCAGCCGGCGAAGACGCGGGAACGGCTGCTCACTTCTTGTCGCCGTTCTTCTTCTGCTTCTTCCTGTCGTCGTCCGGCTGCCAGCCCCAGAGTTTGTTGGCGGCTTCGGCGATCGCCGGGTCGAGCTCGTGCTCGGTGAGCTTCACGCCGTGGCCCAGCACGTCGGCCACGACCTCCAGCGCCTTCAGCCGGGCGTGCATCTTGTTGTCGCTGGCGATGACGTGCCATGGCGCGTGGTCGGCGTCGGTGCGCTCCAGCACGTCGTCGTAGGCGTCGAGATAGTCCTTGCGCCGGGCGATGTTGCGGAAATCCTCGAGCGAGATCTTGTAGCGCTTGTAGGGCTTGTTCAGCCGGTCGATCATGCGCTCCTTCTGCTCGGCCTCGCTGATGTGGACGAGCAGCTTGACGATGCGCACGCCGTCGTCGGCGAGCTGGCGCTCGAACTCGTTGATCTCGCGGTAGGCGCGCTTCCAGGCGGCTTGGTCGCACATGCACTCGATGCGCTCGACGAGGACGCGGCCGTACCAGGTGCGGTCGAAGATGGCCCAGTCGCCGGGCGCCGGCAGGCGCTGCCAGAAGCGCCAGAGGTAGTGCTTGCCCTGTTCCTCGGGCGTCGGCGCGCCGATGCGCCAGACATGGACCGACTTGGGCTCGAGCCCGGTGACGAGGCGCGAGATCAGTCCGCTCTTGCCCGCCGCGTCCCAGCCCTCGATGGCGATCAAGGCGCGTCCGCCGGTGCGGCGGTCGTGGTTCTTGAGGTCGAGCAGCCTGTTCTGGAGCTTGCGCAGGCCTCGCTCGTATTGCTCCTCGTCGATCGGACCGTCGATCATGTCGATCTTGTCCAGCCGCGGCCATTTGCCCATGCGTTCCTCCGGGGCGGATCGTGCCAGCGCCCTGGGGGCGAAGCAACGCGCAGGGAGATTGACAGCGCGAACCGGCGCGACGACTAATCTCGCCGATGGCTGACGCCGAACCCACAATTCGCTACACGATGCGCGCGGGAAGGCCCGTCGTGGAGGTCGGCGGCACCTGGACCGTGTTCAGTGTCCGCGGCATCCGCCAGAAGGCGCAGAAGGCCCTGCAGGCGGCCGGCACGGGCAAGGCGCAGCGCAGCGTCGATGCGACGGGCGTCGACCGCATGGACACGGCGGGCGCGCTCGAGATCCTGCAGCTTGCGGGCGGCGGCCCCGAGGCCGAGGTCGCCACGCGCGACCGCAAGCAGGCCGACCTCATCGAGGTCGTGCGCAGGAACATGTGCGAGGCCCATCCCGAACGGCACGTCAACTGGGTCGCCCACTGGCTCGAGGAGATCGGGCACACCGCGATCGACTTCTACAAGCAGGTCATCAACCTGTGCGCCTTCTTCGGCGAGATCCTTGTCGTCTTTCTCGAGGCCTGCCTGCAGCCGAAGCGATTCCGGCCCAACTCCGTGATCCAGCAGATGTACGAGGTCTGGATCCGCGCCCTGGTGATCGTCGGCGTGCTCTGCTTCCTGATCGGCGTCGTCATCGCCTACCAGGGCGTCGAGCAACTCCGCCAGTTCGGCGCCGAGACCTTCACCGTCGAGGCGGTTGGCATCAGCATGTTCCGCGAGCTGGGACCGCTCTTGACCGCGATCATCGTCGCCGGCCGCTCGGGCAGCGCCTTCACCGCCCAGATCGGCACCATGCAGGTCAACCAGGAGGTCGACGCCATGCGGACGATCGGGCTCAACCCGGTCGAATGGCTGGTGCTGCCGCGCATCAGCGCGCTCATCATCGCCATGCCGCTGCTTGCCTTCTGGGGCGACATGGCCGGCCTGCTGGGTGGCGCGGTCGCCTGCACGGTCTACCTCGACTTCACCTTCGTGCAGTTCTTCGACCGGCTGCGCGATACGATCGGCGCCTGGCACTTCTACACCGGCATGATCAAGGCACCAGTCTTCGGCGCGGTGATCGCCACCATCGGCTGCTTCGAGGGCCTGCAGGTCCGCGGCAGCGCCGAGAGCGTCGGCCAGCTCACCACCAAATCGGTGGTCGAGTCGATCTTCTGCGTGATCGTGCTCGACGCGCTGTTCTCCGTCATCTTCCTGCTCGCGGGCGTGTGATGGCCGAGGGCGGTCAGCTCGTCGACCACCGCGACGGCAGCGACGTCGTGCTGCGCCTGCGCGGCGTGCGCACCCAGTTCGGCGACCATGTGATCCACGACCATCTCGATTTCGACGTTTTCCGCGGCGAGATTGTCGGCCTGGTCGGCGGATCGGGCACCGGCAAGTCGGTGTTGTTGCGGACGATCATCGGCCTCAACGAGGCGCGAGAGGGCACGATCGAGATGCTGGGTGTCGACACCCGCTCGCTGCGCGGCCGGGCCAAGCGCGAGATGCTGGCGCGGTCCGGCGTGCAGTTCCAGGACGGTGCGCTGTTCTCCTCTCTGAGCGTCACCGAGAACATCGTTGTGCCGATCCGCGAGCATGCGGAGCTCGAGGACGAAACCATGCGCGAGATCGCCGCGCTCAAGATCGCGCTGGTCGGCCTGCCGGCCGACACCGGCGAGAAGAAGCCGTCGGAACTTTCGGGCGGCATGCGCAAGCGCGCCAGCCTTGCCCGGGCGCTGGCTCTCGATCCCGAGCTGCTGTTCCTCGACGAGCCGACGGCCGGCCTTGATCCGATCGGCGCCTCCCACTACGACGAGCTGGTCAAGGGCCTGTGCCGGAGCCTGGGCCTGACGGTGCTGATGGTCACCCACGACCTCGACAGCCTGAACGCCATCTGCGACCGCATCGCCGTCCTCCTCGACAAGCGTGTCGTGGTAGGTACGATGAAGGAATTGCTGGCATACGATCATCCCTGGGTCCGGGAATACTTCCACGGGCCGCGGGGGCGAGCGGCACGGCAGGAGTAGAAGCAGCGCCCGATGGAAAGAAAATCGCCCTATGTGCTGATCGGCGCGGCGATGCTCCTGTTCATCGCCGCCGTCGCCGGCTTCGTCATCTGGAAGTTGCGCGCCGGTGACAGGACGTCCTACGCCTACTACGTGATCCTGTTTTCGGGCGACGTCCAGGGATTGACCGTCGATTCGGCGGTCTTCTACCGCGGCCTGCGCGTCGGCCGGGTCACCAACATCCAGCTCACCTCGCGGCTCGACACCCAGCGCTCGACGGGCCGCGAGCGGCTGTCGGAGAAGATCGAGGTCACGGTGGCCGTCGACTGGTCGATCGATATCCGCGACCGGTCCTACGCCGTCTTCGAGAAGCCATTCATCGCCGGCGCGGCGTTCATCCAGATCGTCGGCCGTCTCGACGTCGATCAGGTGAAGCCCAAGAAGAAGCTGGGCGACAAGCCCTATCCCGAGATTCGCGAAGGCGCCTCCTTCCTCCAGGCGACCTCGACCTCCGCGCAGGAACTCCTCACCAAGGCCAGCGTCACGGTCGACCGGCTGAACGAGCTCCTGAGCCCGGACAACATCGGCGCCGTGAGCGAGACGCTGCGCAACCTCCAGACCGCCACCAACGCCTTCGCCAAGTCCGACGGCGCCATCGAGAAGACGCTGGCCGAGCTGCCCGGCGCCGTCGCCGACTTCCGCAAGACCTTCGACAGGCTGGGCGAGCTCTCTGCGACGCTGGCGCTGATCGCCCAGGAGATCGGGCCGCAGGACGCCGAGACCAGGAAGGCGCTGGCCGGCAAGGAGCCGGGCGAGCTGCGCAAGGTGCTGACCGAGGCGCGGACGGCGCTGGCCAACATCGACTCGGCGGCGGGTCAGCTCAGCCGACTGGTCGGCGAAACCAAGGGGCCGATCAAGGGCTTTGCGGAGAACGGCCTCACCGAGTTCGCGCTGGCCATCCGCGAGCTGCGGCAGCTCACCGCCAATCTCAACATCATCGCCACACGTCTGGAGCGCGATCCGGCCAACTTCGTGTTCAGCGGCAAGCAGGGATACACGCCGAAATGATGCTTCGTCTGACCGCCAGCGCCGCGGTCGCCATCGCTCTTGCCGGATGTCAGGCGATCAGTGCGCTCGACTCCGCCGCCGAACCGACCGAACTCTACACGGTCACGCCGAAGAGCACCTTCGACCGCGACCTGCAGCCGGTGTTCTGGCAGCTTGCCGTCGAGGTCCCGGTCGCCGCAGCCAGCCTCAACACGGGGCGCATCGCGTTGCAGATGACGCCGACCTCGACGGACTACTACTCCAAGGCCGCCTGGACCGACCGGGCGCCGCTGATGGTGCAGACGCGGATCGTCGATTCCTTCGAGAACACCCGCAAGATCGTCGCCGTCGCGCGCGAATCCATCGGGCTGCGCGCCAACTACGTCCTGCAGCCCGACCTGCGCAACTTCGAGGCGATGTACTTCTACGGCCAGCCGCCGATCGTGAAGGTCCGCATCATCACCAAGCTGGTGCGCATGCCCGATCGCCAGATCATCGGCGTCGCCTCGTTCGAGCGTTGTGTGCGCGCACGGTCGGACAAGGTGCCGAAGGTCGTCGAGGCGTTCGACCAGGCTTTGGGCAGCGTGATCAAGCGCCTGGTCTCGTGGACCCTGCGCACGCCGCCACCGCGGCCGCCGAGCGATGCTGCGCCCTACGACATCGGCAAGTACCGCAACCCGGCGAACGCCGTCGTCGACAGCGAGAATTGCCCCAAGGGCAATGACGCTTCGATGGTACCCTACACGGACGAGTAGGCGCCGCTCAGGCGCGCTTCTTCACCATGGCCCAGCCCAGGTCGGCCATCGCGCGGGCGCGGTTGCCGTACTTGGTCGCCGTCTCCGACGAGGCGTTGCCGTCGAGGCCGCGCTTGTAGACGCCCTGGACGATGGCGGCGAGCCGGAACAGCGAGAAGGCAAGGTAGAAATCCCACGCCGGCACTTCCTTGCGGCCGGTGCGGCGGGCGTAGGCGGCGAGATATTCCTGCTCGGTCGGGATGCCGAATGCCTTGAGATCCATGCCGGCATAGCCGCCCGAGGCTCCGAAGCCCTCGCCGAAATGGTACATCATGCAATTGTAGCCGAGGTCGGCCAGCGGATGGCCCAAGGTCGAAAGCTCCCAGTCGAGCACGGCGATGATGCGCGGCTCGGTCGGGTGCACGATGGTGTTGCCGAGGCGATAGTCGCCGTGGTTGATGCGCGTCTCGTCGCCCGGCGGGACATTCTCGGGAAGCCATTTCTTCAGTGCTTCCATCGACCCGATGTCTTCGGTGCGCGCGAGGTCGTACTGACTAGACCATCGATTGATCTGGCGCTGGATGTACTGGCCTTCGCGACCATAGTCGCCGAGGCCGACTGCGCGATAGTCGACATTGTGCAGGCGGGCCAGCACGTCGTTCATCGAGTCGAATATCTTGCCGCGATCGGCCGGCGAGATGCCGGGCATCCTGACGTCCGCCAGCACGCGGCCGGGCAGGAACTCCATGATGTAGAAGGCGGTGCCGATCACCGTGTCGTCCTGGCAGAGCGCGTAGGGCCGGGGCACCGGCACGTCGGTATGGTCCGACAGCGCCTTGATCACGCGGTACTCGCGATCGATCTGATGCGCCGAGGGCAGGAGCTTGCCCGGCGGCTTCTTGCGCAGGACGTACATGCGACCGCCGCCGTCGGTTACGTGGAAGGTCGGGTTGCTCTGACCGCCCTCGAACTGCAGCACCTTGATGGGGCCGCGATAGCCTTCGATGTTGGCCTTCATGTAGTCGGCGAGTCTGGCCTCGTCGAAGACATGGGCGGGACGGACGGGGGTGAGGTTCTCGGGCAGATCGGACATGGGACGGTTCTAGAATCCACTTGCGGGCTTTTCGAGCCGCGATTGCGAGACAAGCCGCATCGCGGTCAGTTGACGTGGCGTTGCTTGCCTTCCCAGTAGGGCTTGCGCAGTTCGCGTTTCAGGAGCTTGCCGGTGGGGTTACGCGGCAAGGCATCGACGAAGTCGACCGATTTCGGCAGCTTGTAGCCCGCGATGCGGTCGCGCGCCCATCCGATCAGGTCGCCGGCGCTGACGTCGGCGCCCGGCTTCCTGACGACGACGGCCTTGACCGCCTCACCCCAGCGCTCGTCGGGCACGCCGATCACGGCGACATCGGCCACGGCCGGATGGCCGAACAGCGCGCTTTCGACCTCGGCAGGGTAGATGTTCTCGCCGCCCGACACGATCATGTCCTTCACGCGGTCGTAGATGAAGAGATAGCCTTTCTCGTCGAGGTAGCCGGCGTCGCCCGAGAAGAACCAGTCGCCGTGGATTGCGCGCTCCGTCGCGTCGGGCAGACGCTAGTAGCCGCGCATGACCTGCGGCGAGCGGATGGCGATCTCGCCGACCTTGCCGGTCGGCACGTCCTTGCCCTCCTCGTCGACGATGCGCAGCTCGACGCCCTCTTGGGCGTAGCCGCAGGAGAGCAGCTTCTTCGCGTCCGACGGATCGTGGTCTTCCGGCGGCAGCAGCGTGATCGCGCCCGTCGTCTCGGTGAGGCCGTAGACCTGCTGGAAGCCGCAGCCGAAGATCGACAGCGCCTGCTTGAGGAGATCGGCCGGGATCGGCGCGGCGCCGTAGACGATCAATCTGAGACTCGAAAGGTCGGTCTCGCGGATCTGCGGCGACTGCACCAGGAACAGGATCATGGCCGGCACCAGCAGCATCACCTGGATGCGTTCGCGCTGGATGGTCTCGAGAACCATGGCCGGCACGAACTCGCGCATCAGATGATTGGCCGTGCCGGCATAGAGGCCCGCGATCCCCCAGCCGGCACCGCCGATGTGGAACATCGGCAGGCAGACGATGTTCGGCACGCCGGGCTTCAGCAGCCAGCTCCTCGTCCATTTGTCGAACATGAACTCGAAGTTGGCATTGGTGAGCTCGGCGCCCTTGGGCAACCCCGTCGTGCCGCTGGTGTAGAACTGGACGGCAGTGTCGTCCGGCTTCACGGGCACGCGTGGATCCGTTTCCGAATGCCGGTCGCGCCACTCGGCGAAGGACGCCCAGGCGCCGTGGCGGGGACCGAGCGTCACGATTCGCCGCACGCTCTTCAATTCGTCGCGGATCTTCTCGACGATCGGGAAATACTCCTCGCCGACGAACAGGATCTCGGCCTCGGCGTCGTTCACGATGTGCAGCACCTCGGGGGCGGCCAGCCGCCAGTTGACCGACACCATCACGGCGGCCGCCTTGGCGACGCCGAACAGCAGTTCGAAGTAGAGGTCGCTGGTCTTGTCGAGGTGGGCGACGCGGCTGCCCGGCTTGATGCCCTCGGCGATCAGGGCATTGGCGACGCGGCTCGATGCGCCGTCGAGGGCGTCATAGGTCGTGGTTCGGCCCTGGCAGACGAGGGCCGGCGCGTCCGGCCTCTCCTGGGCGTGCACGCGCACGATGTCTGCCAAGCCTACCATCTTGATGCTCATCGAACGCTTCCCCTCCGATCCCGAGTGCGGTGATCCAACGCATGGTCTTGGCCTTCGCCGCCCCGGCGCAGGCGGCGGCATCCTTCGGCGATTTTGGAGTGAATTCAAGACCTTGATCGCCTAGTGTCGGCTGCGAAACGCCACGGCTGTGCGGGAGCAACATGGGCAAGCGAATTCTGGTCACCGGCGGTGCGGGCTTCCTCGGTTCGCATCTTTGCGAGCGCCTGCTCGAAGCCGGCCACGACGTGCTCTGCGTCGACAACTACTTCACCGGCACCAAGGCGAACGTTGCGGCCTGCCTCGACAACCCGCGTTTCGAGCTGATGCGCCACGACGTGACGTTCCCGCTCTATGTCGAGGTCGACGAGATCTACAACCTCGCCTGCCCGGCATCGCCCGTGCACTACCAGCACGATCCGGTGCAGACGACCAAGACCAGCGTGCACGGCGCCATCAACATGCTGGGGCTTGCCAAGCGGGTGCGCGCCAAGATCTTCCAGGCCTCGACCAGCGAGGTCTACGGCGACCCGACAGTGCATCCGCAGGTCGAAAGCTACCGCGGCAACGTCAACCCGCTTGGGCCGCGCGCCTGCTACGACGAGGGCAAGCGCTGCGCCGAGACGCTGTTCTTCGACTATTGGCGCCAGCACAGGCTGCGCATCAAGGTGGCCCGCATCTTCAATACCTACGGGCCGCGCATGCATCCCAACGACGGCCGCGTGGTGTCGAACTTCATCGTCCAGGCGCTCAAGGGCGAGGACATCACGATCTACGGCGACGGCATGCAGACCCGCGCGTTCTGCTATGTCGACGATCTGATCGACGGCTGGATGCGCCTGATGGACCACACGCCGGACGATTTCACGGGGCCGGTGAACATCGGCAACCCCGTGGAGATGCCGATCAGGCATCTCGCCGAGAAGGTCCTCAAGCTCGTCAACGGCAAGTCGAAGCTGGTCTTCCGGCCGCTGCCGGTAGACGACCCGATGCAGCGCTGCCCCGACATCTCGCTGGCGCGCGAGAAGCTCGGGTGGGAGCCGAAGGTGGCGCTGGATCAGGGACTCGCGAAGACGATCGCGTACTTCGACGGTCTTCTGAAGAGCAACAAGCAGATCAGCCGCGTCGGCCGTTAAGACCAACGCGGCTTCGTTGGCGTGCTACTGGGCGGCGACGGCGCGCGGCGGCGCGTTGACGACCGAGGCCTTGCCCGAGGTCATCTCGTCGTAGATCCACTTGTAGGTTTTCTCCATGCCATCCTCGAGACGGACGGAGGGGGCCCAGTTCATCAGCTTCTTGATCAGCGTGTTGTCGCTGTTGCGGCCGCGCACGCCCTTGGGCGCATCGAGCTTGTAGCTGCGCTTCAGCTTGATGCCGGCGATCTTCTCGACGATGTCGACCAGGCGGTTGATGCTGACCAGCTCGTCGCTGCCGATGTTCAGCGGCTCGATGATGTCGCTCTCGGCGAGCTTGATTGTGCCCTGAGTACAGTCGTCGATGTACATGAACGAGCGAGTCTGCTCGCCGTCGCCCCAAATCTCGATCTCGTGCTTGCCCGACAGCTTGGCCTCGATGACCTTGCGGCACATCGCGGCCGGGGCCTTCTCGCGGCCGCCGTCATAGGTGCCCTCGGGGCCGTAGACATTGTGGTAGCGGGCGACGCGGGTGGCGATGCCGTAATCCTCGCGGTAGTGGCGGGCCATGCGCTCGCTGAACAGCTTCTCCCAGCCGTAACCGTCTTCCGGCAGGGCCGGGTAGGCGTCCTCTTCCTTGAGCGCGGTGACGTTGGCGTCGGTCTGCTTGTCGCCGTTGTAGACGCAGGCCGACGACGAATAGAAGAAGCGCGGCACGCCGGCTTCCTTGGCGGCAACCAGCATGTGGGTGCTGATCAGCACCGACAGCATGCACTCGGCCTTGTGGGTCTCGATGAAGCCCATGCCGCCCATGTCGGCGGCCAGGTTGTAGATCATGGCGGCGCCCTTGGCGGCCTTGCGGCAGGGCTCGAGCAGGGCGAGGTCGCCAACCTGGTTCTCGACGCCCGGGATCCGCTGGTACCATTCCTCGAGCGGCTTGTTGTCGACCGCACGGATCTTGGTGTGGCCGCGCTGCTGCAGGACGCGGACCAAATGGCCGCCGATGAAGCCACCGGCACCGGTGACGACCACGAGATCATTCTTTGACATTAAGGACACCTTGTTGATCGAAGCGGATTTTTAGCCGTTTTTTCAAAGACTTGCGAGGGAGCGCCGCGCCTCTGCCGAGCGCGCGAGGCGGCCGTTGGGGACCGGCCGCGCGAGGGTGTCCGTTTGCTAGGAAGTACCCGCGCCGTCAAGTCGCGGCACGTCGCATGTACTGTGCGTCAAAGGCACATCGGCGGTTGCGGGCCAAACTGCAAGGCAGGTGAAAAAGATGGTTCCCCGCAAAAATTGATCTATACCAACGACATAGGCGTCCCTAGCCCCGATTCTGAGCATATGACATACATTCTGGGCCTCAACGCCTATCACGCCGATGCCGCAGCCTGCCTGGTCAAGGACGGCGAACTCGTTGCCGCCGTCGAGGAAGAGCGCTTTCGGCGAATCAAGCATTGGGGCGGCTTTCCGAGCGAAGCCATCCGCTACTGCCTGGCCGAGGCTGGCATCGCGCTGGCCGATGTGGCGCACGTCGCCGTCAACAGTGACAACCGCGCCAACCGGTGGCGCAAGCTCGCCTTTGCCCTGACCTCAGGCGTCAGCCCGGGCTACGTGCTGGGTCGCCTGCGCAATCGCGGCGAGCGCGCCGACATTGCGGGCAATCTCAAGCGGCACCTGCCGGAGCAGGAGTTTCGCGGCGCCACCCACGCCGTCGAGCATCATTTCTGCCATCTCGCGTCGGCGTTCCTGGTAGGCCCCTACGACAAGGCCGTCGCGGTGTCGGTCGATGGCTTCGGCGACTTTTCGTCGGCGGCCTGGGGGCTGGGCGACGGGGCCAGTCTCTCGGTCGACGGCCGCGTCTACTTCCCGCATTCGCTCGGCGTCTTCTACGAGGCGATGACGCAGTTCATCGGCTTTCCCCACTACGGTGACGAGTACAAGGTCATGGGCCTCGCCCCCTACGGCCAGCCGACGTTCGTGGAACAGATGAAGGAGATCGTGCGCCTGAGCGGGGACGGCACCTTTGCCCTCGATCTGCGCTTCTTCCGCCATGCCTCGGGCGAGGGCGCGAACTACCAGGTGAAGGACGGCATTCCGTCCGGAGGCCGTCTGTGGAGCGACGAGCTCGCGAAGCTCCTCGGCCCGGCGCGCGATCCTGCCGCGGCACTCGAGGATCGCCATCGCGACATCGCGCGCTCGGCGCAGGCGACCTACGAGGACGCGTTTTTCAATCTCTTGAAAGCGCTGCACGCACGATACGGCGTCGACGCCGTCGTGCTGGCCGGCGGCTGCGCCTACAACTCCGTGGCCAACGGCAAGGTTCTGGAGCGCTCGCCGTTCAAGAAGCTCTACGTCCAGTCGGCCGGCGGCGACGCAGGCGGCGCCATCGGCGCGGCGTTCGCCGTCTGGCAAAAGACCGGCGGTGCCACGCAAAAGCGGCACTTCGTGATGGATCACGCCTACTGGGGCCCGTCGGCGACGCCCGACCAGATCGCGTCGGCGATCGAGCGGCGCCGCGCCGATTTCGAAGCAGCGGGCTGCCGGATCGAGCGCATCGCCGACGAGGCGACGCTCTGCCGGCACACCGCGCAGGCGATCTCCGAGGGCAAGGTGATCGGCTGGTTCCAGGGCCGGCTGGAGTGGGGGCCGAGGGCGCTCGGCAACCGCTCGATCCTGTGCGATCCGCGCCGCGCCGACATGAAGGACATCCTCAACCTCAAGATCAAGCGTCGCGAATCGTTCCGGCCCTTCGCGCCCTCGATCCTGCGCGAGGCGGTGCCGGCCTGGTTCGAGACGGACGATGACGTGCCCTTCATGATGCAGGTCTTCAGGATCCGCGAGGAGAAGCGGAAGGAGATTCCCGCGGTGACTCACGTCGACGGCACCGGCCGGCTGCAGACCGTCACCTGGTCGAGCAACCCGCGCTACGCGCGGCTGATCTCGGCCTTCCGCGACATCACGGGTGTGCCCATCGTCCTCAACACCAGCTTCAACGAGAACGAGCCGGTCGTGTGCAAGCCCGAGGAGGCGATCGACTGTTTCCTCAGGACCAAGATGGACGTTCTCGTATTGGGTGATACGCTCATCCAACGATGATCTCGCTCACCGTCAACGGCCAAGCCCGCCAGGTCGATGCCGAACCCGAGAAGCCGCTGCTCTGGGTCCTGCGCGAAGACCTGAATGTCGTCGGCCCGAAATTCGGCTGCGGTGTCGCGGCCTGCGGGGCCTGCACGGTGCATGTCGACGGCGCGGCCGTGCGCTCCTGTTCGCTCCCTCTGAGCGAGGCGGTCGGCAAGAGCGTGGTCACGATCGAGGGTCTCGGCCAGGATGGGCAGCTTCACGCCGTGCAGCGCGCCTGGATCGAGAACCAGGTGCCCCAGTGCGGCTACTGCCAGCCCGGCTTCATCATGGCCGCCGCCGCGCTGCTCGCGGCAAACGCCAGGCCGTCCGACGGCGACATCGACGCCGTTCTGAGCAATATCTGCCGCTGCGGCACCTACAGCGCCATCCGCCGGGCCGTGCATCGGGCGGCCGCGATCCTGGGCGGGGCGCCGTGAAGTTCCCGCGGCGCACGGCGATCATCGGCGGCTTCCTGGGCGCCGGGTTGCTGGGCGTCGGCTTCTGGTTTGCCCGCGAGCGCGACCGCCTCGGTCACCGGCGGCTGTTTCACCTCAAGCCGGACGAGATCGGCTTGAACGGCTGGGTGAAGATCGCGCGCGACAATTCGGTGACCGTGGCGGTGCCGCGGGCGGAGATGGGCCAGGGCATCCAGACGGCGCTCGCCATGCTGGTGGCCGAGGAGATGGACGCGCGCTGGGACCAGGTCAGGGTGGAGGAGCCGCCCGAGCACGTCGTCTATCGCAACGTCGACATCCTGGTCGACGGCCTGCCGTTCTCGCCGGAGGAGGTCGGCACCGTCGTCGAGGTCGCGCAATGGATGGCGGGCAAGCTTGGCGGCGTGCTGGGGGTCAACGCGACCGGCGGCTCGACATCGACGCGCGATGGCTGGCTGCCCATGCGCGTCGCCGGCGCCGTCGCGCGCGATCTCCTGTTGCGCGCCGCCAGTCGCAAGGCGTCGGTGCCGGTGTCGGACCTGACCGTCGTCGACGGCGAGGTCCGCAAGCTCGACGGAACGAAGGTCGCGACGTTCGGCGACCTGGTCGACCAGATCGAGGATCTTGCGGTCCGCCCGCCGCCGCCGCTCAAGAAGCCCTCGACATTCAAGCTGATCGGCAAGCCGCTGCCGCGGCTCGACGTGCCAGCGAAGGTGGCGGGCAAGGCCACGTTCGGGATCGACGTGCGCCTGCCCGGCATGCTCTACGCCGCCGTGCGCAATGCACCCACCTTCGGCGGCGAGGCGCTCGAGTTCACGCTGAAGCAGGGCAAGCTGCCGAAGGGGATCGAGAAGGTTCTGGTCGTGCCGGGCGGCATCGCCGCCATCGGGACGAGCTGGTGGAAGGCCAACCGCTTCCTCGATGAGGGCGTCGAGGTGAAATGGCAGGCCGGGCTCGAACCCAGGCTCGACAGCGCGAGCCTGTGGAAGCGCTACGAAGGCCTGATCGCCGACGGCAAGCCCGCGCTGACCCGCATGCTCGGCAGCGAAAGCAAGCCCGGCCAGGTGCAGATCCTGACCGCGACCTATCGCGCCCCCTATCTTGCGCACGCCACGATGGAGCCGATGAACTGCACGGCCCGCGTCGGGCCGAACGGTGTCGAGGTCTGGATGCCCAACCAGTCGCCGACCCTGATGCGCCTGATCGCCGCCAGGACCGCCGACGTGCCTCAGGAGAGCGCTGCGGTCCACACGACTTTCCTGGGCGGCGGCTTCGGCCGCCGGGCCGAGGTCGACCTCGTGCGCCAGGCGGTGACCTGTGCCCTTGCCCTGCGCGACACGCCTGTGCAGGTCCTATGGTCGCGCGAGGAAGACATCCGGCACGATTTCTACCGGCCGATGGCGTTGGCGCGTTGGCGGGCCGACATCTACTCGTCCGCCGGCATGCCGAAGCTTGCGGGGGTGAGCAAGCGCCAGGTCGGACAGTCGCCGACCGACCAGTTCCCCGCGCGCGTGCTCGGCCTGCCGCCGCAGGGTCAGCCGGAGGGCAATGCCGTCGAGAATCCGCCCTATGCCTTTCCGTTCTATCGCCTGGAGGCGATCGTCGCCGACGGCTCGGTGCCGGTGGGCTTCTGGCGCTCGGTCGGCCATTCGCACAGCGCCTTCTTCGACGAGAGCTTCGTCGACGAGCTCGCGGCCGCACTGAAGAAGGACCCCTTCGAATTCCGCCGCGAGTTGCTGGCGGACAAGCCGCGCCATCTCAAGGTGCTGGAGACCGTTGCGAAGGAGGCGGGCTGGGGCTCGCCGCTGCCGGCGGGTTCGGGCCGCGGCATCGCGCTCCGTGCCTCCTTCGGCTCGATCGTGGCCCAGATTGCCGAAGTGGCGGTGCCCGACGGCAAGACGCTGCAGGTGAAGCGTGTCACCTGCGCGATCGACTGCGGCCCGGTGGTCAATCCGGCGATCGTCCGCGCCCAGATGGAGAGCGGCATCGTCTACGGCCTGTCCGCCGCGCTCTACGGCGAGATCACGTTGGCCGACGGCGCGGTCGAGCAGGGCAACTTCACCGATTACGACGCCGTGCGGCTCGCCGACGCGCCGGCGATGTCGGTGCACCTGGTCGACGGCGGATCGAGCTTCGTGGGCGGTGTCGGCGAGCCCGGCACGCCGCCGATCGCGCCGGCCGTCGCCAACGCGATCTTCGCCGCGACTGGCAAGCGCCTGCGCGACCTGCCGCTGCGCCTCGTGTAGAGTGGCGAAAGCTTCTGGTCGGGGATCGGCATCGTGCGGGTATTGGTGGCAGGCGGCGCAGGCTATATCGGCTCGCACACGTGCAAGGCGCTGGCCCGCGCCGGACACCAGCCGATCGTCTACGACGACCTGCACACCGGCCATCCCTGGGCCGTGAAGTGGGGGCCGTTCGTTCGCGGCGACATCAACGACGCGGTATTGCTCGCCGACACGCTGCGCTCCCACAAGGTCGAAGCGGCGATCAACTTCGCGGCACTTGCCTATGTCGGCGAATCGACGGCCGAACCGACGCGCTACTACCGCGCCAATGTCGGCGGCATGATCACGATGCTGGAGGTCATGCAGGCGCACGATGTGAAGTCGATCGTCTTCTCGAGCAGCTGCGCGACCTACGGCGTGCCGGAACGCCTGCCGATCGTGGAGGGTCTGCGCCAGGAGCCGATCAACCCCTACGGCCGCACCAAGCTGATGGGCGAGCTGATCCTGCGCGACGCCTGTGCCGCACACGGCTTCGGTGCCGTGGCGCTGCGCTATTTCAACGCCGGCGGCGCCGACCCGGACGGCGAGCTGGGCGAGGAGCACGAGCCCGAAACGCACCTGATCCCGCTGGTGCTGCAGGCCGCCCTCGGGACGCGGCCGAGCATCTCCGTGTTCGGCCGGGACTACGACACGCCGGACGGCACCTGCGTGCGCGACTATGTCCACGTCGCCGACCTTGCGGCGGCCCACGTCGCCGCGCTGTCCCGCTGCAGGGCGGGCGAGTTCCAGGCCTACAATCTCGGCGCGGGGCAGGGGGCCAGCATCTCCGAGGTCATCGCCCGGGCGCGCAGCATCACCGGCCGCCGGATCGACGCCGTCGATGCGCCGCGGCGGGCCGGCGATCCGGCTGTGCTGGTGGCCGACAATGCCCTGGCGCGGCAGGCGCTGGGCTGGCGGCCCGAGCATTCGGGCATCGACGAAATTATTCGCACGGCCTGGGGCTGGATGACCGAGGCGCGCACGCGGGCCCTGCGGACGAAGGCAGGCTGAGGCCCAAATGAACCGCGACGCCGTCACGCCGCTGCTGATCACCTTCAACGAGATCGACAACATCGCGCGCACGCTCGGCAAGCTCGGCTGGGCCCGACGCATCGTCGTCGTCGACAGCGGCAGCACCGACGGCACGCTTGACATGCTGGCCAAGGATCCGCGCGTCGAGGTCGTGCACCGACCGTTCGACAGCTTCGCCGAGCAGTGCAATTTCGGCTTGATGCACATCCGCACCGAATGGGTGCTGTCGATGGATGCCGACTATGAGTTGAGCGACGGGTTCGCGGCGGAGCTCGACGGCCTGCAGCCCGGCCCCGATCAGGCGGGATATCGCGCGGCGTTCGTCTACCGCATCCATGGCAAGTCCCTGCGCGGCACGCTTTATCCACCGCGCACCGTGCTCTACCGCGTGAAGGGTGCGGCTTACGAGAACGAAGGCCACGGTCATCGCATCAGGCTCGACGGCAACGTCACCGAACTCAGGAGCGCGATCTTCCACGACGACCGCAAGCCGCTCGCGCGCTGGCTGGGGTCGCAGCTCAAGTATGCGGCCCGCGAGGCGGAGCATCTCCTCGCGGCACCGCGCGGGCAACTGCCGAGGATCGACCGGTTGCGGCTGATGGGCTGGCCGGCGCCGATCCTGGTGCTGGCCTATGTGCTGTTCGTGAAGGGCGCGGTGCTCGACGGCCGCGCGGGCTGGTTCTATGCCTTCCAGCGTCTGCTGGCCGAGGTGTTGCTCGCCCTGGAGCTGCTGGATCGCCGCCTGTCCGGCGCGGCAAAATGATGGCTGGTGCCGGGTGAGGGGATCGAACCCCCGACCTTCGGTTTACAAAACCGCTGCACTACCGCTGTGCTAACCCGGCCTTCGGCAGCCATCCGAGAGAATTACATCAAACCGCCGGACGTTGTCGCGCCCACTCGTAGGCCGCAACCGCGGCAGCATTGGAGACGTTCAGCGCCGCCAGCGCCGTGCTGGTGGGAATGGTCGTCAGCCGATCGCACTTCTCTGCCGTCAGGCGGCGCAGGCCCTCGCCCTCGGCGCCCAGCACGATGCAGGCGCGGCCGCGCAGGTCGAGCTCGTTGATCGCCACATCGCCGCGCTCGTCGAGGCCGTAGTTCCAGAAGCCAGCCTCCTTCAGTTGGTCGAGGGTACGGGCGAGGTTCACGGCGCGCACCAGCGGAACGATCTCGAGCGCACCGGAGGCGGCCTTGGCCAGCACGCCGGTGTCGGACGGCGCGTGACGGTCGGTCACGATGACGCCCGCGGCCCCGAAGGCGGCGGCAGAACGCAGGATGGCGCCGACATTGTGCGGGTCGGTCACCTGGTCGAGCGCCAGGACCAGCGCGTGCTCGGCGCAGCGCGCCAGCACGTCCTCCAGCGACGGCTCCTCGAGCGGCGCCACGAGGGCTGCGATCCCCTGATGGACCGAGCCGGTGGGCAGGCGCTGGCTGAGGTCCTCGCGCGAGACGATGGCGGGGGCGGTCTTGCCGAACTCGGTGGCGTGGCGGTCGGCCATCTCCCGGGTGGCGAACAGCCGCTCGATGCGGCGCTCCGGATTGGCCAGGGCCGCCACCACGGCGTGCCGGCCGTAGAGCCAGACGGACTGGTGGCCGCCGCGGGACTGCCGATGGGGCCGGTTTGGACGGGGACGCATGGCGAGCCTTGTATGGTGCGGCAGGGGTACGGGCAAATACCGGCCCATCCGGGATTTGGCCCTTGACGTAACCCATTGGATTTGCGAGCAACGCGCGCCCGCAGAGCGGGCTGAACGGGCTAAATCTCGCGCTGCGTACCGCAGGTTCGGAGGGGTGGCCGAGCGGTCAATGGCAGCAGACTGTAAATCTGCCGACTTCGCGTCTACGAAGGTTCGAATCCTTCCCCCTCCACCAACGGACCTCAGTGTTGGATTTTGCCCGGTTCAGGAGTTGCGGGTGTAGCTCAATGGTAGAGCAGAAGCCTTCCAAGCTTATGACGAGGGTTCGATTCCCTTCACCCGCTCCAGAGTTCGAAAGGCCGCCAGGTCGAAGGCTGAAAGAAGCAAAAGGGTCGTGACACCATGACGAAGGCGAAGTTTGAGCGGAACAAGCCGCACTGCAACATCGGTACGATCGGTCACGTTGACCATGGGAAGACGTCGCTGACGGCGGCGATCACGAAGATCCTGGCGAAGACGGGC
>Ga0172376_10000045_pt1 | contig 138480 bp, 197 predicted proteins | sample Lak35m_FD_121114 | JGI IMG/M metagenome (GOLD analysis project Ga0172376, IMG submission 121114) | Freshwater microbial communities from Kabuno Bay, South-Kivu, Congo - kab_092012_35m | ecosystem: Environmental > Aquatic > Freshwater > Lake | place: Democratic Republic of the Congo...
ACATTATACTGCCAAGACGGATGATAAGTATATCGTAGAATATTCTTGGTAAAATTTGCTGATGCTGTGTTATGATTGCAATAATCCTCAATAATACCTACCTTATCAATAGTGCTACTAGTATCCCTAAGATCACGAACCATTCCCCAAACATAATTAAAATCGTGAGTCATACAAATAGTCTCCTGTGTTGCTACCCATTCTACACTACTGTTATCGGCTTGTCAAGTCACCGTTCTTGAATTTTTCTTTTTGAAAGTAGATAATTCATAGCGTTGGTTATTCCTTCTAAACTATCGTCGAATTTTCCTAATCCCGTGTTGCAGCGGTCGCACAACCATCCTCTAAAAGTATCATCACTATGATCGTGATCCATTGTCCATTTACGAGGAATCTTTTTGCAACATTCACAAACTTCTGGTTTTGGTGGAGCCTTTTTATGTAGTTTGTTTCTTATCTTGGTTTGCTTTTTAATACAACTTCTACATCTACTATCCAGATTATCTTTATGAGAAATATGTTTGGGAAAACTTTTTAAGTTCTTCCTTTGTTTACAATAAAGACAAATTTTTCTGGGCATATTTAAGTGATAGAATCTTTATCTATCTTATTATAAGCATCTGATCTTTCTTGATTAGATTCTCCAGAGGACAAATCGGTATGATCATAATCCATAATATCTGTGTCTGGAGTTACCCATCTCATGTTTCTTTCAGCGGTCCATAGTGTGCTGTTGTATTTGCGATGAATCACAAGATCTTTTTTAATTGTGAACGATGGATCGTGCATAACCAATCTATTGTTTGGTTGAATAGCAAAATTACCATTATCCATCATGATAAAATGACCACACTTGTGTTGTGATGGAAATTCGCTCAGAGTAAAATCTGTATCCCCACTATCAGTAGAACTTGCCCAATCAAGAGTGAACAAATATCGTCCAGTATATTCTACTCGTCGGCGTGAAATAAATTTGCAAGTATGATTTCGTAGTATAGGATACGAAGTTACCGAAACATGATAACTAAAAGAATCCCACAAGACTAACTCATCTAACTCTTGTTGTTCACTATCTTCTTTCCAACAAAAAGCATGAATGGGCATCCTCCACCACAATCCACCATCCTCCATAATAAAATGGAATAATGGTGCTTGTGCTGGTATAGAAGTCATACCAAAAATATAACACGGAAACTTTTTGTCAAAAGAATCTTCTTGATTGCGTAGAAAATTTCCACGCACATAACCACTAACAACAGGAATTGGAATGTTTAAGTATGCCATATTATTTTGGTGGATGCGGCGGGAATCGAACCCGCGTCCTAGCATAAATCAAATTACATCTTCTACAAGTTTATTTTGTTCATGAGTTAAATAGGAATACAGAACAAACAAGATTCATCCTATCTTACCAACTGCTCTTAACCTACAACCCGTTGGATATTGTAAGTGCAGAGGGATTTAACATCAGACTTTTGATCGCTACCCTCATTCGCAATCGCAGTCTGTTACTGCCCTTTTTTGTCAGGCAGCAAGTGCTAACTGATTATTGCCAGTTAAAGCATTTAGTAGACTTTTATAGTGGCCTGTCTACCAACCACTACTTGCTAACATAACTCTCCGTATGTAGTCGAAACCTTTACGCACCCGTATTGTTTGTCCTAACTGTGATTGTCAATTACCAACGTACAAAGCCAAAAATAAAGGTAATAGCACCAGACAATATTTTATAGTTCAGAAATAGGGCCGGGTAGAATCGAACCACCTTGACGAATTTATAAGATTCGCATCTTAGACCATTAGATGACGGCCCCATATTGTAAAAGATCAACCACCGACCAATACATTATACACTATCGACCAACCACTGTCAACCCTTGAGTCTAAAATCCCAAATTTTCAAGTTGTATTCTTTGGCTAAATCAAACATCATCTGAGTTCCTTTTCCTCCAGTGAATAAAACGCAACCATCAGCATATTCTGCCATTTGTTTGTTTCGTAAGTATCCTGCTTTTTTGCCATAGGTTTTCCAATCAGCAGGAAAAATTTTAATTGGAATATTATTTTTTCTAGCCCATAATTCTCCACAAGAGTCAACCCCTCTTGCTGCTCCACTAACTACTTGAGAAATGTTGCTTGATAGTTCATCTAACTTTAGTATATCCTCATCGTTCAAATAGTAATCTCTCCCTCCAGCAATAATAGTTTTCATTTTGTAGACTCTATAAAATTTCTATACATAGCCATAACGATTCCACTAGTAGTTCCCACATTTAATGAACGAACACTACCATAATTGGGTATGGTAAGAATAACATTCGCACGATCTAGAATTAGATTACTCAGTCCTTTGTTTTCCTCTCCAAAAATAAATATTGGCTCAAGAGTATTGATAAATCTGTAGTGAAAAAGATTGATTGTTTTATCTTCATATTCTGGAATATTATTCTCTATTGCAATAAGAGTTCTTCCAGAACACTGGAGTAAGAAATATTCTTCATCCTTATGATGGTAAATGGGAGTATAGTGGTGAGTTCCAACACTACCTCTTTTGTCCCACTTCTTTTTACCAACATAATGAACACTACGAAATCCAAAAAAGTTTGCATTACGAATCATTGTACTAAGATTAAAGTCTCCATTAATATTAATCATAGCAACACTAGCAGGAATACTAGTGCTATGACAATAGTTTTGAATATCTGGAATAGTGTAATCTTTAAGACTATCTATCACGTTCATTTTCCAAATCTCTTAGTTGTTGTTCCAAAGTTTCCAGTTGATTATACATAGAGATACAGTTGGTACAGAAGTCTGAACTAATATATTCTCTGGTATCAGCAATCCTGTTCTTTATTGCCCATATCTTTTCGTCTAGACTTAGGTTTGGATCGTTTAGCATTTGGCTTTTTCTCTTTCTTAGTCTGGTTGTCTTTTGCCCAAAACACCATCTCGTTCAGATCATTATCCCAGGCACATTCAATAAGGTCTTGACTAGCCAATTTTGCCAAACCAATATTATGAATCCAAACAGCAACATCTTCGTAAATACTTTCGTTGATAGTTTCATCAAGCATTGGTCGATCCATATCATCATATCCAATGCACTTTTGCTTGACCAAATTAATAATTTGACCAACTGAAATATAATTATCAAGATCATCCGATGGAGCATCAGAGAATGTTTTTGCTGCTGCACTTCTGATTTCTTGAGAATATCCATCCAAATTAGTGATAGCATAAACTTCTGGTTCTGACATTGTATTCTCCAATTATTGAATAAACTTAGATACACCACCGCCACTATGATCTTTGTCTCTAATTCGGTCAATAGTGTTTTGTAAAGTTAATTGTCCTCTAGGAAGCCACTTGGTATCATTATACAGGGCAGTCAATATCTGAGGAATCCAATGTTGATAAGCATCAGAATATTCTTTGGGAAAATTCTCTTTCAACAGAGTTTGCATAGCCCGAATATCTTTACTAATATTCTCTCGTAAATCAAGCAGAATATTGATATGATCGGTATTCATTATGCAAATTCTCGGTTGGACACAACATCTTTCCTCTTGAGTTTCAGAATCTTGTGGCGAGTTTTCCATACTCCAGTTTCGGGATTTTGATGATCTGGACCCATATAGATATGGGCGAATCCAGTATTCTTATCAATACCCCAGGCTTGAATACCCTTGCTATCAATTTTCTCCACAATAAACTTACCCCTATAACCCATAGGAATAAGTTCGCCATTATGGATATAGTATGGACCGCCACCAACCTTAATCCTATCTCCTTTAGCAAGGTCTGTCCAAGTAAAATCCTTAATAACCTTCATAGTTTTCTTTTCGGTATTAGTTACCTTGAAAGAAAAGATATGATTACAATTCTTGCAAACATAGGCTCGCGGACCAGTAAGATTTCCGCAATCTGGACAAGTTTTTTTGCCTTTTGGCATCGTGTTTCTCCGTTGTTAGTGATAACCCAAGTATACCACAGTTATCGGCGTTGTCAAGATGGATTCTTTAGCCCATCTACCAGTGTGAGTTTGCCAGGAATATAATGAGCAAAATAACTACTATGAATTTTTCGTTTGATTAAATTGTCCTGATAAGTCTCAATATAAATATTAATTCGATATCTATTATCCCACACATTAATAATCTTGGTCATTAGATGATTCTTGGGCTTTTCAACTTGCTTAAAAAGCAAACTTTCAATTTCAAGATCCATTAGTCGTTTTCTCCAATTCTATCGGTATCAATAGACAAACTAATTTTTCCGTCTGGCATTTCAATAAAATCAGTATCAGAATACTGTAATGTTGCAAAATCGAAGACTTTTACTTCTTCTTGCCAGGGAAATTGCCCAAGATTTTTTAGATCGTTGGCTCTTTCATTTAGGAATTTAAAAAGATCAACCCATTTCATCTTGCTCTCCTATTCGCTCTATGAAGTTTACGAATAGTTTCAGTGGCATTAGATGGAACCATAACAAGACTAGGAGCAGTTTTGTGTCCCCAATCCATAAAGCCAATCGCTCTAGTTTCTCTAGAACAACTAATGCAAACCAGGGTTCTCCCCGTGTCATTAAGAAACTCTAATCTCGACTCTGGAATCGCACTATCACAATAAATACAATTCATAGGTATCCTCCGTTGGATGGATTATACCATAGTATCGTCCGTTGTCAAGCGAACCTTTAAGGAAAGCATCACTGTAAACTATTATAGACAGATAAAAATTTATCTATAAATACTGTGTGCATAGATTGTTTATAACACTGTTCAGCAAATATACCATCAGCATCTCTCATTGGTAATTTCCATTCCAAATTTTTGCAAATCTCATAAGATACTAAAAAATTATGAGTATCAATATAATTAAGTTTAATTTGTTTTGATAATAACCTTACAGTACCGTCTTTCCATAATTGTTTAAACCATATGAAATCATATTTTTCTAAATCATAAATATTTTCCCATAGTTTTGGATGAATAATTGTGTCGTCATCATTAAAATAAACGTGTCCATATTCAACTTTTGACAATCCATAATTTCTTTGAGCATTACCATAAACACTATTTTTATTTGTTGTGTAAAAAATATCAGTATTTTTTGATATTTTTGATATTTTTGTATGTATCTTACTTGTATCTACAATAATAATCCAACGATAGTTCTTGGATGGAATATTAATACTATCAGCAATTTTAGATAGATTATCTGGTCTAGAACAAGGAGTTATGATATTAAGAAACATGATTATAATCTAGTAAAAGAACCATCATCATTACTGTGATAGCAAGAATTTAAACCTACAGCATTTAATAGTTTATTACAATTTTCGCACGGTTTACTTCCGAGAATTAATCCTTTCCTGTTGATACGCAATACCACAATATTCCAATTAGGATCAATGGTATTATAGTTATCCAGCAAGTTGCTAATAAGATGACTTTCAGCGTGAACAAAAGGATATTCGATATACTTGGGCAAATTAAATTGTTCACCAATTCTGTGTGCCTTGGCATTGGTTTTGATGGGATTATTCTGAGCAAAACAAATCATCTTATTGCCATCAAATGCGGCAGCATAATGATAGCATCTAATCAGTTTGCTCGGTTTCCAATTTTTGTATGCTTTCCGAATTGTTTTCCAAATTATTTTCATGATCAATATCTTTATGCCAAATATCTTCAGTTATTTCTTCAGGATATAATCTAATTTTTGTTGGTTCTTTGGTTCTTGGATTATTTGTAAGAGGAAATTTTGTAGGTTCTTTCATAAGTCACCAACAATATGATATTTCATTCCTCTTGGAATAAAATGTTCTTCGTATTGATCAAAATCAAAATATTTACGAGCAAAATCAAACACAGTTTTAGGATCAAACTGAGAACACGAATAAACATCTAAACTAATAAATCGTTTGGGTTCTATAGCATGAATTTGTATACCACTCTCAATTAAACCAACCCAACCACTAACACCATACTTATCTGGATATATCTCACGACCATTATCTGTGGGACCATGAACAACTACCGGCGGAGTCATTCGTGTCATTTTGATTTCATCAACAAGTTTTTCTAAAAAACGATAGATTAACTCTAGATCATCCGCACTACCAACCTTGGTATTATACATATCTAGAAAATAACTATATCCGAAAGGTTTGTTTTCTTGACTCATTTGAATATCCTCAGTGTGCTAAAATATATAGTCCGATATTAGAAAAAGCATAACCACAATAAGCATAAAACATACCAATATTACCCTTATAGGCTTGTTCTAGAGCAACATAAAGATAAATCACACCAGTAAATGCTATTAACCAAGCACTCATAAATTTGTTTCTTTCTCTCTGCGGTGTATTATAATTGTGGTATGTGCGAGATACCAACCTATAGTATAATAATCAGAAAACGCTCTCTCGGCAATTACTCGCACTAATTGTTGTTTGAGCGTTTTTTGTTATAAGGTCTGACAATGAATTATACCAAAGTTTGCAAAGCGTGTCAAGAGGAATTTCCTGCGACTAGCGAATATTTTCACAAATCAAAAGGAAGTAAGTTTGGTTGTAGAAACAAGTGCAAAAAATGTGTTGCTAATACAACTGATAGAGAAGCAAGGAAAAAGTATTATAAGCAATATTATGAAAAAAATAAAATTAAAGTAATAAAGTCTCAATTAGAATATATTAAAAATAATAGAGATAAAGTTAATCAAAGACATAATAATAAATATTACTCTGATATTAACTATAAAATGAAACACAATCTAAAAAGACGAATGAATAATGCTATCAAAGGACACTTCAAGGATTGTTCAACTTTAAAATTATTAGGTTGTGATTTAGAAACAGTAAGAAAACATTTAGAATCTAAATTTACCAAAGGTATGAGTTGGCATAATTATGGAAAGTGGCATATAGATCATATTATGCCTTGTGCTAGTTTTGATCTAAGCGATCCAGAACAACAGAGAAAATGTTTTCATTATTCTAATTTGCAGCCATTGTGGGAGGCAGACAATATCCGAAAAGGGGATAAAGTTCCCGATATTGTTTAATAGCATAATCCTTCATTTTAACTTCATAGTCTAGATCAAACTCAAGACCGTAAGTATTAATTGGTTCAACAGCATAGTCTGAATGTTTGCGAGGATTATTTCCCGGTGCTGATTCACTATAATGAAATAGTGGCAAATTACATCCTGCGGTTAACCATGTTTCGTGACAACGATGAATAGCCATTTCTTCACTCAAATTATCTGGATGACATTTGTGGTGAAGATAGTCGAAACAGATAGGGATACCTGTAATACGATGAAAAATATCTGTTAGTTGTTTTACGCTCCAACAATTAAGTTTATCATCACATTCTATCGTAATGCGTTTTTGACAATTTTCATCTAACTTTTTGAAATTATTATAAAACCTATGAGATATTTCTTCTCTAGTTCCATTGTTGTTATGCACATGAAGATTCATCGGGTTGTTATAATTTGCTTCAAGACCAATTCTGTCGAAGAAACTGCTGTAGAAATTGAGTTCTGTGATTGTTTTATCCACGGCTTTCTGGTTAGTGGAAGCGAGGACATTAAATTCACTAGGATGAGCAGAAACACGAACCCCAGTGCGGGAAATAGTTTGTGCAATATTATCAAACTCGTCTTGAATAGCATCATGATTAGGTAAATCTTCTAGGCTAACATTAGCCTCGTCAAAAGTAATTAGAGGAAAAATATCGCTACTAACTCGGTAAACATAATTATTTTCAGCACAAAATTCAATAGTCTTATCTGTTACCATAAGATTGTTTTGAATTCTGCTACCAAGAATTTCTAGTGCTTCTTCTCTTGGTAAACTAGAAAAACGCTTATAGGTCATAGTCTGATGACTAAAACCATCCTCTTTAAGTTTGAGACTAATACAGCAAAGGCCGAGTCTGTTCATGGGTGAAATCATACCACAGTATCGTCAAAAGTCAAGCAGCGTCTTGAGAAATTTCTTCCGCACTATAAATTTTAAGCACAGCATATTCTGCATCTAAGCCTAGTTTGAATACCAGTTCTGCTAAGTTTGCATCGTCAGCATGAACCAATTCATTTACTAAAATTGTTTGTCTATATTGATCAGATTTTTTATATATTTGTGCTGTTACATTAAACTGTTTCATTTTTCCACCCCAAAGCCTCACTAGTAATAGGAAATTGTTCAGTAAAAATACGTTTACATTCTTTGGCTATGATTTGATGTTCTTTTTGAGTACCATTACTAGATCGTAGTTCAATATAGTGGAGCCATGAGCGAATTGATCCACTCATATAAAGTCGAGTGGGAGTTGCTAGTGGTAATATGAATCTGGCACACTCTTTTGCTATTCCATCACCTATCATACCATCATATAACGCTTTTGATCTAGCAAAATGCTCACGAATTTTAGTATTCCATTTTACTTTGGTTTCAACTTGTATATCATCTATGCTGTTTTGTCGATTTTTATTATCTTGACGACGAAGTTCAAACAATGGTATTTCTTCTGATAATAATGTTGTATCAGCATATCGCTGAGAAAATTCTTGATAAGTAAAACTTCTGTGTCGTAGAATTTGAGCAGCAAGTCCTCTTGTGGTATTAATTTCCACAGTCATAAATGCCATCTCAAAAATACTCCAGTGTTGATGGTCTATGCAGTATTTTAATAGTTTGGATATATTATCATTATTCTGATTGTTAGGATTGCTTACTCTAGCACAGTATGCTATGTGTTTTTCTGCATCTGGAGTAACGCTTACTAGTTTCACATTATCCATAATTACTATCACTAATATGAGCGTCTGTTTTTTCTAGATTGTTTTGATATTCTTTTTGGTATTCAACCCACTTATTATCTGTTATATGATTGAAAATCGCTCTAGCAAGTTTACTAACACTTGGAGCAACACCATTAGCATTAGGATCATTAGAATCCAATTTTGCCCAATAATACTGATTATCGTCCTTATCTTTAATAGTCTCATAGCCTTTATTCTTTGCCCAACTTTTAGTTTCTTTCCAAAGCATATTATGTTCCGTGCTTGTATTTTTGATAGAGTGAGTTTATTTTTCTAAAAACTTCTGGTGGGGTATTATCTACGATAAATTTATCTTCATTATCTGTTATGTATGCTTGAAGTTCATCGTTTAATACATCGTTATTATAACCTTTGTCTAAGATAAACTGTCTTACCTTTTTCATTTTTTTCTTGTTGTTGTCTAATATAGAGTTAACTGTTCGTGCATATTGATCATTTGTGGAATACAAAGCATGACTTAATTCGTGTCTTAAAGTTGCATAATCTTGAGCGCCAATAATATAGAAGTTATCGTGTCTGTATCTAAAAAATTCTAGCAGATTAGTCTCGTATTCTGTTAGTGGATCAAATAAACCTTTTTTAAATAGGTCTAATACTTTACTTGGAAAATTAAAACCAATCCAATCTTTGTGATAAGTATCTCCACCATAAGTTAGAGAATACCATGCTCGTAATTGTCCAACTGTGAAAATTTTATCTCTAAAATCTGGATTAACACTCTCGTAATGCTCTTGAAAACGCATAAAGGATAGAGACAATTCTTCCTGAGAATCTGCTTTTATCCACACGCTATTATGCGGTTGTTTTTGGATAGTGAGCATTAGTTATTGTCTTTACCAAGCCATTGAGGAAAATTGCTAATATCTAATGATCCTAACAAAAGCATAGATGGTTTTTCTGCTAGATTACGAATAGCATAACACTTATTGTGATTAGAATCATAACCACAATCAATAATATCATACTCTGTTACACTATGCAACATTTGTATGAGAGTTTCAATATCGTTCATAATCAAGATGGAATTTGTTTATTCTCTGTGTTAGATAGGACATATTTGTTTAGTGTTGCTAGTTTACTATCGGCACTATCTAACAAATCAACATATTTCTTCAACTCTAACAACAGATCAGAATGTTCACCAATTCCAACGGGTGAATTTAGGTATACTGATAATGTAGCAACCGCTTCGCTAATTTGAGCATTGTAATGATCCACAAGCGCTTTTGTAAAAGGATTCATATTTTCTTTCTAGGTTTTAGGTTCGTAATAATTATTTTTGATGAGTTCCACAACATATCGTGAAGTGTCTGGCACGTTGTTACCACCCATATAATAACTAGCAACGAAATCAAACAAACGTAGTAATTTTTGTTTCTCAACATACTCAGCATGATATGATTCGTATTCTAATCCAATATATTCTCCAATACTGTTAGAGAATTTGATGATATTATCATATAATTGTTTGTTCATATATTCTCGTAGTTGCTCCAGTTTTTCTCTAGATACTCCAGCGTTAGTCTAGTTGTACCATCGTCGTAGAAACAGTCAAGGTCTGTCTGAGTAATTTTTTTATATTCTATGGGCCAAGTGTGCCACAAAACATTCATAACTGATTGACCATATCTCATATCTTCGTGTGAACCATATGTTTCATCAACAAGATCAAGAAATTTATCGAATGTCATGACGGAAAATAACAACTCCCCTCTAGTGGATCGTTATCGTGAGGATATTTAAATGGACCCAATATTTTTTGTCGCTGATTCTTTATGAACGATAAAGTATCATTAAAACAGTTTTCGCACAGATGAATATTGAATTGCTGTCCATCTTGATCTGAGAAATAACCCCATGTAGCAATTAATTCAGCATACTCATGCTCTATTACTGGTTCAGTAATGCTACAAGATTCTCCACAACAATCACAGAGAATTGCATCAATTACTTTTTTAAGTTCTGTTTTATAAGTTCTCATGTTACCAATGGAAAATAATGTTTGTTACTATAAATCCACACGTTATAAAATTAACTAGAATAATACTAATCTTGATCCAAAATGCTGTCCATGCTTCTGCTTGTGTGAGAATAGGAATATCTGGTTTATCATAATCATCTTTACCAACTCTGTGATCTATTGCTCTTGCTAAAATAAGCAAATACCTATTCATAGAACGCTAATGCTTGTTGTGGGTTTCTGATTATTTTTATAGTTTTCTAGTTCTAGTTTGAGTCTCACACTAAACCTAATCCAAAATTCTATTTCTTCTTGCATATTTAATAATTCGCACTGAACATCCATTAATAATTCTGGTTGAACGGAACCATATTCATTGACCCAACTATCAAATTTCGACCAAATGTTTTGTCGTCTTTGATTATCCATGAATTTATGTCCATAAGTGATGTCGGATTTTGATCAATTCGATCAACATCTTTGTATCTTCCTCGTCGTATTCTTCTTCTAGTTCATAAACTTTCTTATATAACTTCTGTTTACTTTTAACTTGTTTTGTGTCTGTTATATCCTCAATACCCAATTCTGGATTATCAAAAGGATCTTTTCTTAGAGTACGTTTATATTTCCACCACTCATACAATTCTTTGATCTTGCGAGAACCTTTAGCCTGCTCTGTTAATCGACCTTGGTGCTTTAGGTGATTCGCCCACTGAAAATAATCGTCCTGTGCTTGTTGGCAACGACCTTTTACAAACTTGTATTTTTTACCACCACTAGAGGCTGAAAGTTCCAACTCTACAAAATCCACCAACTCATTAAATAAACCATGAATTATACGATGATCAAGATCATAATACTCGCCGGGTTTTAGTCGAGTATGAAGATACTGAATCTTATCAATGTATCTGTTACGAATATAGATTTTTACTGTTCTATAAACATCTAGTGGAAAATAGATGATATCTTGTAGTTTGTTAAGAAACTTTTCACTCAACCAATATCTAAATGGATGAAGTTTTTTCTGATCATCATGCCATTTGTCCCATTCGTTCCATTGTAGAGCAAGCGGTTTTTTATCGCCTCTAATCCAGTTGGCTAATCTTGAACTACTCCAGTAATGTATTCTACTTCTTATCAGTCTCATAAATCACCATTTATTCTGGGTTCGTATGGTTTCACGATCCATCCTAATCTTATAAGATCAAGACGAACCTCATCTGTAACAACACTTTCTGGCACATATCCATTTTTTTTACTATATATGCCAGAACAATAGTAATCCATATAATCACCCTTGTTATCAACTAACTCTGCGACTAATCCTCCAGCGTAACGCCAAGAGCAAGTCCATTCATTGTCTCCGTAAAAAAATCTGTTATTACACAATGCAGCATATAAGTTTTGAGCATAAATGTTACTATTTTTGCATTTTGCTACAATTGTTTCACTAGAAAGTAGATCGTGTTCTAGGTCTGGTTTCATGATTTTTCTCTACAACTTTCACACAGGGTTGTTATCCATCCGCCTTTATTTGCTTTTCCTTTATTTCCACAAACTTCGCAAACTTTGTACGAAAATGCTTCGGCCATGCTCACAAGACCCTCCACATAATCATCGCCCCCACTAAAATATAGTCGGAGTCCACCATACTTTTCTTTAACTTGATCGAATTTTACGGGAAAATACTCTGGTTCAGAGGCTAGTCTTTCTGGTTCATTCTTTTCTAAGTATTCTTTTCTCCATCTTTTATTATCTTCGTGTTGTTGTATCATCCAACAAACACTACTGATAATTTCATACCAGCCAAAATTACACTCTATGCCAAAACTCATACAACTTTGCATAGGAGTTTTATTTCTATTCTGGAATAGATTTGGATATTTCTCGTAAAGAGAGTTCCAGTTTTTTGTTTCGTCACTCATTGTGAGTCTCCATAATTTTTATCTAATGGTTGAGATACTATCTTTTGAATTGAGTTTGTTATAGTTTTATCTATTTCAAGTCTGTTATTATGAAGTTTCACAATATATTCTGCTGTTTCTTGATCCAATGATCCAGCATCCACAATAGAGTATTCATGTTTAACATCTGGACTTTCTGGATGGTTATAATAGATTGGCTCTACAGGAACTATGATTCTGCACCAACAGTCTGGCCCGCTAAAACATTCCATAGTTTTCCACTTAACTAAAAAAGAAAGTTCTCTTGATTGTTCAAAGTTCATGGCGATTCTCGTAAAGTTTAGGCATCCAAATTTTTAACCACTCACTATTACCACTTCGCCTTCCCAAGTCTAGATCAATGCTCTTTCGCTCATCATAACTCAACGCCCAATATCTGTCAATAGCGAATTTTTCCCACTCTCTAGCATCATAGTCACTAACAGCGTCTAAAAACTGAGAATCGTTTCTGGCTCGGTAGTTATCATATAAATATTCAAATACGTCACGAACCGCAACAAATTTAGTATTACTATCAAGGTCATCCCAATAGGTTTTAATCCAATCTTGAACTGCTCCTGGCACATAAGTCATACGCCCAAGAGAGTATCTCAAAGCACAAGTAACCATAACGCCACCATTAACATCACAATTGAATGATGGTTTGTTATTTTTCTTGGTTTTCATTCTAGCCCCAATTCTTGATCTAGTTCGCTTAGTTTTTCCAGAGCCTTATATCTTTGATAGTTCAACCCTGCCACAAAACCACATTCAAAATAGTAGTAATCGTTCTTATCTCCCTCATTATCCATAGTTATCCAAATTTCTTTGGCTAATTGTCTGGCTTCGCTATAATGCTGTCTCATTTTATTTAGTAGTTCTTCGCTAGCCATTATCGTTACCCGTACTAAAATTAACCATCTTACCATCCCTAACAGTAAATACCTTAACTTGTCCAGATGATCTGATATAATCTCGCCCACCATCAATCATATTACCATTATCAAAACTCTTATAATCGTGGCGACTCTGACTATACTCAAGACTTCCATCATCATTCTCTACCATACCAAAAGTAAAGTTCTCAATCTGGTCAGCATTACCAATATACGGAGTATCACCACGAAAAAAAATAGCAAAATATCTGTTACCAAAATCTGGATGCGGAGTTTCCCTATAAAAAACATCTGCCACAAAATCTCTAAACTCTGTGGTACAAACGTGTTTTACTGGAGTACCATCCTTTTCTGAATAGAGTTCCTCAACTTTTTTCGTATTGGTAAGTGGATAGTGTTTAATATTCATACAACCAATCGTCCCAGTAGATTCTTAATAGTCTCACTAATATTCACACCATTCACAATCAAGTCAAGATCATATCTACTACCGGGAAAATGCGGATCGGTTGGACTATGCTTTTCCACATAATCCATAGCCCTATTGTAACACCAGTAAATAGCGTATCGTTCATCCTCATTTAATACTGTAACAATCTTATCATCGCTCATCAGAACATTCTTTCGATCTTATGGGGTTTATTTTCCACAATCTCTATTATAACATCAACACAGCCTTTAATTTCATTCAGAGCATCAACAATAGTTTTATAATTATCGTTGCTAATCCTATTATCTTTGATCTTTACTTCACCAATAGTATGGGCAGAAGTTTTAATTATTTGTGCCAGTTCTAGCAAATCTTTTTTATCTAGTTCGTTCATAATTTTTCTTTTGTATTGAAATCGCCCCCATTATTGAGCGTAATTCATCGGTGCGGGAAATCCCGACTAATAGATGAACCAGAGGCTCAGGACGATACCATTAGCGATCAACCTAATGGTGGTTGTTGATTCAACTCTTGTTTTATTGTATTTCCTTTCCTATCTCATAGCCATCTTCGTATCCATCAGAATATCCATTATCAATACCTTTATCATATGCTGCTTGTAGCCAAACCTTAATTTGCTGCCAGTTATCAACAGAGTCTTTAGGATTCACTACAAGGTCATCATAAATTCTCTCCATTCGTAAAGAGAATCCTTCAGTCTCATTTAACCACTCATCAAAAGTATCACTCATAGAGCCTCGTAATTCTTCTCGATAATATTTGCAATAGTCTTAAACTTTCGCCCAGTATCATTCAAGTCTGCTAGAGAATATTCACCCTCATTAAAAAAATCATTATTATTAGTAATTTTAAGAGGAAACATACCAATACTATCCTGTATTCCAGACCACTTCATAACTTCTCTAGGAAGATCGTCCCTTTTTCCACCAAATCTACAATACCCATGAGAAAAGTCCATATCGTTATCATAAACCTTTTCGGATAGAGTCTTTTTCTTACTCTTTCTCATACTATCATTATACAGTTCGCAAAGAACCCCAAGACAACAATGTTGGGTATTTCCCTTGCTATTGTATTGCTTGAGAGTCCCATGACCCTGTTTAAACTTACCAGATCGAAGGGCTTGTACCCACTTTTTCATTACATCTTTACGCATCACTTACTCCTTATTCCGATCCCAATGTTTCGTCTAGTTTATTTAAAAGATCTATTGCTTTTAGCCTTTTGTGATTGTTAATCATAAATAACAAAGATTCGCACAAAGATTCTAGTTCGTACAAATCTAATCTCATATCATACTTTTCATTACTATAATTACTCAAGCGAATAAGAAACGGCTTGGATGATACCACATCATTGTATAGTACCTCCACAATATCTTCGCTCAAACCCAATAGTTTTTTAGTGTTCATATCAACTATTCATCTTGATTTTCTTCTGCTTGGACAGTCTATTAAGAATATCAATATACTTCATAGCATCATCTTTGGTATCAAATTCAGTCACAATACTCTGACCATCACTCTTGGGCAGATTAAGTGGTTCGCCATTCTTGGTAACAACAAACTTGCCGCTCTTAATAATCACATCCAAAATATTACTCATCACCATCACTCTCCTCTTTGTTAAAAAAATCAATAATCTTATCAAACTCTTTTTGGATTTGTTTCTGCTGTTTCAAACTACAGGTAGTTGTGTCTTTGTTTGAGACTTTCAATTTTACCACACCATCAATAATTGGAGGCTCATAATCAGAGCATATCCACTTGAGATTTTCATGACTCTCAAAAAAATCGTTATCAATTTCGTCAAGACCTTCATAAACATCATCTTCATTATCCGCCTCTATAACGAAAGATGCTCGTTTAGCCTCTACATAATTCATTGTGACCAGAAATTTAGGCATTAGTTGTCTCCAAAAGGGTAGAGGTAGTATACAACACCTATCGGCATTGTCAATGGTCAGACTTCACAAAATCCTTTATAAAGTCTGCTAATTTTAGCAGTTCATCTTTGGTTGTTGGTGGAGAGACTCTTGTGCTGGAGAAAATAATATCATAATCAATAATGTCTGACTGTTCATATTTTGCCAACCAAAACGTAAAGTGTTCTGTCTGGTATTTTTCTTTTCTTTTAATCATGGGTCAAAATCCAGCATTTCTTGTCCATCTTCACTCTCATAACCATAAGTGGTATCTTCAACAATTTGTTTTACTTCATCCCGATAATCTTCATCAGAATGAGCATACAACCATTCGTCAAGTAATTTATCGGCTAATCCAATATTAACATATAGACAAAATTCTTCGGGCCACTCGTTTGTGGGCTTCCTAAAAATTTCTCTCAATTCATACGGTTGGTAAGTGTCAAAAATATTCATGATAAGTTTTTATCCTTCCATTTCCTATTAGTTCTCAAATAATCAATAATATTAGTAGCCACATTACTAGCAGCATTATCATAATGATAACTAGCCTCAATCATGCTGCGAATAGTCCACTTTTCATCATCTGTTAGTCGAGTAAATTCATCTGGATCATATTCTTGCTCAATATAGTCTGCTACATAGCCCACATAATCGCCCCAGGAAGAATTGTTATTATCCATTATAAAGTCCCACTGTCAGACCACCTTTGTTATAATACTCGCCCCTATTGTACGCTGGAAACGGCCTGGATGATGTTCCATCGGCAAAGTCTGGATCAATCTTCTTGATAAAGTTATCAGTATATTCGCAACCAATCCAAAAGTCACTAAAACTCTTAGTTTGTTCAACACTATTATCACGAACCACAACAAAAGTCCAGTTCATTTGTACCTCATGCTATTAAGAAGTTGCTTTTGAATAATTTGTTCAAACACATCACCAAGACAATTTCCAGTTCCAGTATAATGATCTATACCATCTGGCCCATCATACATACTCCAATGATACTCACCATTTCTGTACCAGATTTCTATACTCATTGAATCGCCCACTTTAAATCTCTAGGGTGAGTTTCGCTTGCTTCTCTGATGCTAGGAAGATAATAAAAATCGTAAATCTGTTGCCATGTTGGGAACTCATAAAATGGTTCACCTTCATTTACGCACAATCCACTGTTATCATAAACATCATAAAAATCTACTTTGCGATTATCATAGTCCTCAATACTGTTGTAACAAGCAAATACGTTGTAGATTCCGTATGGAACAGTTTTGTCATAAATATAAGATGCTACCTGTTCTGTCATAGTTGTTCTCCAATGGGTTGCTCAGAGTATACCACAGTATCGGCAGTTGTCAAGCCGAATCTTTAGAGATTATTTGGAACTTCGTGGATGACCCTTTGGAAGAAGATCGTTATCCTGAACATAGTTTGGATTTGAGGGCCGACCATTTCTTAGCAAATATAAAAATGCGTTAACTCTTGCTATTGCCCATCCATCCCTACTCATTTTAGGAGCATGACTAGTGCTAAATGCTCCTGCTCCTCTTCTATAAACAGCCTTTAACATACCAAGAGTAGCCTTACTACCCTTATCTTTTTTATTATGTTCAGTAACTAATGCTTGTAATCTTTTAATTACTAATTCATCAAGAGTTATTTTACCCTTGTCATCTTTTGCACTATCTGGTTTGTTTTTCTTTGATCCTTTTTTCTGGTCTTTTTTAGGGGCTGGAGTTTTGCGTGGATCATTTGGTCCGGGTTTTCCATATTGTAAAGCATTTGCTTCGTCGCCTTTACCATACTTACAATGCTGGCGACAACTAAAGCCTGGAACTTGATTTTTACCACAATTACAATAACTCATATCCTTAGATGATACATAGTCTTGAATTGCTTGTAAATATTTATTGGTACGCATACACAGCCTCCTACCGTATATTACACCATATTAATGGGTTTTTCCACCATGTTATTAATAAAATCGGCCAACCCCATTAATTCATTCTTTGTAACAAAATTAAAAGTGGTAATGTCCCAACTAATAGTATTACTAATAGTAACTTGGTACAAATCATCCACAAGATGTTCAACATCAAATCTGTAAACATCAAGTTTGTGAAAATCTTTTTTGATTAGTGGACTGCTCATTAAACACCCTCTTTAATACATCTGGTTATATTCCTAATATTAACACCCACAATACGATCAGTATCAAACTCCTTAATAAGTTCAATACTAAGATTGTCTAATAGTGGCTCAACATAAAAATCTGTGTTACAATCCCAAAAAACATGGAGAGTATCACCACCCACATTGTAATCAACATATGGTTTACACGATTCAGTAATAGGATTATCCTCGATATATTGATCCACCATAGTTTTCCATTCTTCCGCACTAACTGAGCGAGTGGTATACTTTAGTGGATTTTTATAATCACCCCAACCCATTTTGCTATACAAAACCCCCATACTATCATCCAAATCATTTATACTATCATCTAGTGTTTTTGGAAGCATCCAATCAAATAGACTAAAAAATCCCTTTAGAAAACCGTTCATTCTTCTATTCCTCTTATCGTTTGGTACAACTCTATAGCAATATTTTCTAGTTGGTCGATAATAGTGGTAACTTCATATTGACCCATTATTTATTCTCCAGTAGCATCATCAATATACCAATCATATTCACCCTCTCTTGCAAAACCCTTCAAATCTTCACTAAGACTATCAATAGCAAAAGTAGCATCCTCACTATTAGCATCTTCGATTTCTGGAAAGTCAAATACTACAAAAACTTTCATTATTTATTCTCCAAATACTTATTAAGTAAGTTATATAATCCTATATATAGAGCCGGGAATAAAAGCAACAAATCTTGTAAATCAAAATGGGAATGTGAACATGGACACAGCCCAATCATGTGAAGAATGTAATTGATCATTATTTATTCCCAAATAGGGATCAACGGAATCAACCAAGTATACCACACTATCGACACTTGTCAAGAGTCTATTGAATCAAAATCCAACAGGTCTGGATTAATTAGGTCAATCATATAATCTTTCATCATAGCACATAGCATCTCATAATCTTCCGATGACAACCAAATATCTTCTACTATACGATCCACAAGATCACAAACTTGGTCAAAGTTATTTTTATCTAGAGTTTGGTATTCTTTTTTAAGAAAAACTTGCATTAAAAGATCTTTTCAATTTTATGGGGTTTATTTTCCACAATCTCAATTATAACATCAGCACATCCAGTAATATCCTCAAGAATTAATGGAGTATCTGCTTCTAAGTCTTGAATAGCCTCAATTTGAACAACACAGTCTTTGATTAAGTTGGCTAATTCCAACAAGTCTTTTTTATCAAGATCGTTCATTCTTTATCCTTATGCACGATAGTTAACAGTCCCAAAATAATTATCCATCCCATATTAGGAGGAAAACTATATTGTGATTTTTCCATAAAGTTCATTAGTGTTCCCAATAAAACACTAAAATAGAAACTAACATGAAGAATATTATAAGTTGAAAATTTACCCATATTGAGTCCATCGTCGCTCAGTAATAATATTTTTATACTTTTCGCCCGCAGGAGTTAGTTGAACCATGCCACCCACACAAAAAATGCACCCATCCTTATCATTAGGATTATCATACCTATCACCACCATCAATATCATAGTGGTCAAAATAAAGAGTTAGGCCAGTTTTCTCATAAAAAGCATTTTTAAGGTCTGCGACAAGATGATTATATTTCTCACTAATTTCTTCTGCTACCTTTTGATTGTATTCATCGTCACGACTATCATCATAACAATTATCCAAAATAGCATCTTCTACATAGGAAATATCGTCCCAACCTAACCATTGGCCCATAACGCCCCAGCCAATATGCTTGAAAAACTTCTCGTTCTCAATAGACTCAATTTGTTCTGGACAGATTTTCTTCAAATCATCGTACCCAACAACAAAACTACTTACTGCAAAACTTCCACTTCCCATTAGTTATTCTCCTAAATTTGTGGGTTGTTTACCCAATAGTTATTGATTCTTTTGATTCTTGTGGGATTTGTTTCCCATTTACTTTAATTGATGCTTTGATTGTACGTTTTGGTGGGCTTGATTTCCCTAAGACGATTAAGAATAATGGTCAAATTTTTGGCTTCTGGCACAATTTTTTCGTGCAAAGTTTGATTAATAACGGTCTTTAAAATACAAATTTCCTTGTCAGTGAGAAGCACGTTTCGATACATAAATATTCATTTTCCTCGACAAATATTAAGAAAAATACCACTAGTCCTAGTAGTAGAGTATACCACAGGAGCGAGGGTTGTCAAGGTGGTTTATCGGCCATTTCTCTAAGTGGCCTTTAACCATTTTTTACCACCGGCAAATTCAATAAGTAAAAATACGCCGATTTTATTGAGAAACAGATGATATCCCCTCATTTTCTGGCGCTTTTGGCTCAGAGTAGGATTCAGAAGATGTATAAATGGGGGTTTTATAAGATAGATTAATATAATATTCAACAATATAGCGACTAGAAATCACAGCAAACAGTGTTACTAGACCCACAACAATTAAACTTTTGATAAAAGGCTTGTGAAATTCTTCAGTTATCATTTTTGCTCCTATTTATATAAATGGTGGAAATTATGCAGAAAAGAAGTGTGAGTGATAAAAATATCCAACAAACAGTTTCATTCATGGTCGTCAGTCTTTTTGGAGTATGAGTAGTCTAAGTAGGAATAGAGGGAACCCCAAAGTATTAGACAAATTGAAATTATAATGGGGCCGTAATCTCTCATGTGACCCAGGGGATTATCTTTCATACTTTCTTTTCTTATCTGGAAAATTCTTGATAAAATCTGGATACTCGTTGGTTACTGTGGGACTAGTGGCACTTGGTTTCAATAGAAGATAAAGAATCCAAATATAAATACTAGTAGTAAGAACCAATCCCAAAAATGAAATCATCTTAATCTCCTTTTTTTCGCTGACTATGAGCAACTCGGGCAAACTTATTAGTTAAGGTAAAACAACTGACTACCAAACTTGACTGACTGCGACCATTTCGACCAAATCTATTAGATTGAGTGAGACAATTATGCCTCATGGTTCTGATATTCTAGTTTTGGAATCAGACTACTATCATCGGTGGTGATAGTTTTAATATCTATGATTAGTAATTTATTTTGTATATTCTCCTTATTGATCTGAATGAGTTTATTAATCTCTCCAATAATTTTTTCTGCCGAGATGGATTTATCTAATTTATATGCTCTCATGTTTCGCTGACTACGACCAAAAAAACCAAACCTAAAAGGTTGGCTGGGACAGGTGGGACTTCCTGCTAAGAATATGATAGATCAAATGATCTCTCTCTGGAGCGTGAAAAATTTTATGCTGCTCACTATGATTTTAAGTTTTAAGTATTAAAATACATTTGAATGATCGTGGAAACTCTTATCATAAGAACACACATAAAAAGTTTTTTCACTTGACAGATTCTTGGCGATCTGATATATATTATGCAGAGGGGAGCAGTAATACTCTACTAACTACTCTTAATAACACTCACCCCCTGCACAACACCAAGAACGATAGACAAACAAATAACAGCGGTAATAATTAATCTCCTTAACAAAAGGTAAAGTTGACAAACCGCGCGCACCCTCCCATTATACAGTATCGGCCTGTGAACGCAAACCCTTGTGGGACCAGGGGTTAGATAACTGGCTGGATTTGGGCCAATTTACGAAAGTTTTTGAGATGATAATAAGTGGTGTATAGTATCCATAGAGATACCCTACATTCGGAGAATCATTCATGGCATTTAATCCCAGCCCCACAGGATATTTTAACGGAATAGTAACATTAGCATCAGGTGCCCCGACTCCTAGTAGCGGAGTATTCTTTCCATATTCTGCATTTGAAAGTTATAATGCTAGTACTAGTGGTGATATTAGACAGTTAGTATATTCATTTATTGAGAATATCTATGATGAATATGATTCTCTAGCATCAGCAGATAAACCATCAAAATTATCCATATCAAGAACATCCACAGTTCCAGAAGATAATATTATTCGTAATACTTATAATCTGGTTATTAATCTAGGATATAGTGGACTACTGGTTGTTGATGAGTAATATTACTCCTTTTTCTTTTATGAATTTGGCGACCATTCGGGATAGATCATTTTATACAACCCAGGAAAAGTATCCATTAAATCTCTTCTCTGCTTAATATCCATAGTACTAAGCAAACGCTCAAGTACAACCCTAATCTGATAGGGACTCATATTATCCAGACTAGGTTTGTGATCCTTTCCCACTAGACTATAATCAGTTCTCATTTTCTTTCCTTTCTGCATAAATAGAAACATACTTTTGGCTGACTACCAGCAACGGCAGCAAATCCGTAGGATTGGGCAAGACAAATAAGGGTGGCAGGGCGGCCGATGCAACTACTAATCGTGCGGGAGTTAGTAGATGGCTAGTAGGTGGCATAACTAGGAAGATCATAAGTGTGATTTAGAAATAACAGAATTTTATACAAACTCTTTCACTCTTTTATCCATCCTAATAGTAGTCATAAACCCTTACAGGATAGGCACTTACATCCATTGTATCGTCCACGCTCCAGGGTTGCAACCAGCATATTTAAGATTCTTTCGCAAAGTTTCCCCAATCGCAACCTTAAGAAATTGTAATTTGACATTTTGGCAGGCCGGGCGGCCGATCTGCCATTTTGGCAGTCAACATATGAACGCAGAAAAGCCGCCGCAGGATTTCTCCCACGGCGGCTCTCACCGCGACACCCCACGAAAGGAAGGTCAAATAGCGTTGGCAAACTCCAGGGCACTTTCCAACGCCTTATTATTATCGTTAGCGTTCTGGCCGAACCAGAGGCTATCGAGACGATTATCAGTAGTGCGACCCTTACCATAGTTCAGGTACTCGTTGAAGCCATTATAAGCGGCCCACCAAGTACCAGCCACACCAACCGCACTCTGCTTCGGACCCTCGATACGGGCCAGAATATCGTCCATAATATTACGGGTACGAGTCTTAATATCCTCGTCAGCACCCTTAATATTCAGCACAATCTTAACATACTTCTCAATATCCTTCTGGTTGAACTGCTTGGTAGCCAGGAAACGATACTGTTCCGCAGTAGCCTCAAATCCAGCGTTAATATTGTCCATAACATCACGCACCGTTTCCAGATTCTTCTGGCTGGAGCGGGTATGACGAATACGGATCAGTTTACTATCATTATGCTTGTGGGCATAAGACAGTGTATTAACACACACAACACGAATCGGGGTATAACCCACGCGAATAGCAGTCGAGCCGTCGTGACTATTACTCAGCAGGATAAACTTGCTGACCTCATCACCGCGAACAATCTCGCTGTTATCACGATTCAACTGAGCAAGCACCCAAACCTTCTGACCGCTATGAAGCGATCCGGCAGTATGAATAGCACACTCATTAGCATCCAGAAACGGCTGGAACCAATCAAAAGCATCCTTATTCTGGAGAGGGGTATAACGCGGACCCACAACGCCCAGGATACTACCATCGGTCTTACGATAGGTTGCACGATGGTTAACGGGTGTACCGTCAACAGTCTGCAAATCCTTCAGGCCGACTTCCCAATCTAGACCAGCCTCAACAATAGCGTCGTTAATCGTGACGCCCTCATCAACCTTGTTCCCCAGGCCGTGCCAGGGAGTCTCACCGACAAACATCATCTTCTCAACAGCAGCAGGCATAATCAACTCCTTCGTGGTTAGTGTCACTCGCTTCGATGCACTGATTCTACCATAGGTTATCGGCAAGTCAACAGGGCGGCTTGAAAGTTTTTTGTCTGCCATTTTGGCAGCCGGGCCGGCCGCTCTGCCATTATGGCAGTTAGGTAATATTCAGGAGAGGAACTCCCAAATCACGTTGGCACAATTTAGAACCATCAATGTTAGAGTGATAAGCACACTCATCCGGCATATAGCAATAAACTCCAATGCATTTTGCCATTGGGATTTCTTCTTTGATAAGATTTTTAATACGACGAACTGTGCTTCCACTACAGATGAGATCATCAATAATGATATAACGATAGGGAGATACTCCCTCAATTTTAAAAGAACTATAAGATCGTTCATTTTTTCTAACCACAACAATATGTTTATCAAGCAACTCTGCGATTTGTGGAACCACCATCAATCCGCTAGTACCACAGCACGCGATACTATCAAAATCATTGATAATTTTTCTAAGATTACAAACAGCACGAATAATAATCTTGTTTCGTGTTTTATGATTCAGAATAAAAGAGGTATGATTAGAACCTTGAATATATCTACCATCATTCATTTGACGATGAGCATCAATATCAGAGTCAAGAATATTCATAAAAAGCGGATGGTACGATTTGAACGTACTAAGAAAGGAAGATAAAGCGTATTATGGCTTATAATAGAATACTTGTCCCACCAAGTTGCATCCGCCGAGAAAAGGTTATTCGTCCGAAAGTTCATCCATTACATCGTGATAATAACAGTCAAATTCCCGTTCATTAGAATAGTCATAATCATACTCATCATCAGAGTAGATATCTTCGTCATCGTCCTCATAGAGAGCATCACTGTCCTCTACAATACGATCATAATCATACTCATATTCATCATCAAACATAAGCCTTTTCTCCTTTATCCTATTCTACACCAAACGGGCCAAACTGTCAAGTGGAGGAGGTGGGACTCGAACCCACGATATTCTGATTAAAAGTCAGACTCTTTAGCCGCTAAGTTACTCCTCCGAACAGTAGTGATTCTACCAGTTAGTATCGGCTTGTCAATCACGCTACTTCAAAGAAAATTTCTGCCATTTTGGCTGACTAAAGCCACCCTAGCCAAATCCGTAGGATTAGGTAAAACGGAATCTGAGGGATTCGAACCCCCGGAGGATTTTAACCCTCGGCGGTTTAGTAAACCGCTGCCTTAAACCACTCGGCCAAGATTCCAAACTGCCCCGGTAGGACTCGAACCTACAATGTCTATCAAGGACGGTGGATTAACAATCCACTGCGTTTACCATTCCGCCACAGGGCATCATGCTCGGGGTGGACTCGAACCACCAACAACAACATCCAAAGTGTTGCGTTCTACCTTTGAACTACCGAGCAAGCCCACAGAGGGAATCGAACCCCCATCCGATGATTACAAATCAACTGTAATAGCCATTATACTATGCGGGCGTGGACTACATATCATACTCATTCCGCCAAGTTTTGTCAACGGCGGATCGTGTGCGTTGACGCTTGGGCCGATTGTCCATAACCGTGTGCCGATACTCCTTGTGGCCCGTGGGCACCTCCCAGTGCTTCTTGACCTTGATCTGGATATTCTCGTATTTGCGGCGGGAAGTCATACCATTGTCCGTTTTCGTGAAGGTAAAAAATTCTTTTAATATTAGGATCGTAAGCCATCAGACAGTATTGTACCGGATAGGTTGGTTTTGTCAATACGGGTTTTTGAGGCAAAGGGATTTTAATATCACCCTTTTGATAATCTTTCAATCCCGTATATGCTAATCCCAACAATGCTACCAATACACCTATCCATTGTATCATACCCGATCCTCTTTGCAAGCGCCCTCTGGAAACCATACCATTTTATCGGCAAACCAGCAGCAAAACTTTAACTGCCATTTTGGCAGCTCGGCCGCGCCGCCTGCCGTTTTGACAGCTATGGCTTTAGTATGCCAGCGTGGATTTCGCCGTGGCAGTTTCTACATACCAGAATACATTTATCTAGTTCTTGTTTTATTTTAACTTCATTCTTTTTAAAAGAAGTATTTCTAAAATGGCTAATCTCAAAATCTTTTTTATTTGGATCCAAGTGATGAAAATCTAAAGATCCTATATATTTATTGTAACCACAACATACACACTTATTGCCTTTATATTCAGCACATTTCTTTTTAAAGTCTCGCTGTCTATCTAAGGTATTTTGATGATTACATTTTCTACAATAACTTTGTATCTTACCTTTTCTAATACCTGATTTTACTTTGTATGGATTTTTTTCTATTTGACCACATTTTACACATTTCATAATGAACCTCATGGACAGAACATAAATATCTATCCATATTATACACTATAAGTACTGCCGGAAGGATTTGCACCCTCGTAAATCAACTTAGAAGGTTGATGCCTAATCTACTCGGCCACGGCAGCATAAAAGCCGATAGCCGCTAGTATCACTACCAGCGGTCTATCGGTATTATAACATATTGTTATACTCAGGCAACAGCCTCCGCATCCGCTTCGACCTTGCTGTTGTGGGCATCGCCAGCCTGCTTGGCTGTGACACCCGTGACGCGGGCACGCCACACCTTATCACCCTGCTCGCTGAACGCCTTGACCTCACCGGCCTTGACGTTAGCGTGAACGTCACCCGGAAGTGCATCACTCAGGCAGGACGAAATCGAATCCACAACAGTATCACGGTCCAGTTCATCAGCAACAATATCGACAATAAAAGAAAACTTCTTCATGGCAAACCTCCAAGTTAGTGTTAGTTCCAAACCAGTAAATGAATCATATCACGAACCATATCACTTGTCAAGGGGCCAATCTGAACTTTCGTAGAGTTGAGATCAGTTGGCTTCTTGTCGTGTGATGCTATCATTCTACCATAGGTATCGGCACTGTCAACCGCCCTACATGAATATTTTTTGGGTGCCATTTTGGCAGCTCGGCCGCGCCGCCTGCCGTTTTGGCATTTGGCTTTATGCTAGGCGTTCAGTACCCAACATTCACAACCACAAGCGGTCAACTCGGCACTCAGTTTCTCAGCCACTTCCTGAGACAGTGGCGGCGTGAAATTGGCCTTTGAGTCGTACTGGCAACTCTCCACCCATTCCTTACTTTCCTTGAGTCCCCAGCCAGTAGCAAGCCTGAGAGCCTTGATGGCGGGAATCTTGTGATCCCAAAACTGACCATCAAAACGCACACCCCTGCAACCCACAAGTCGCTTCACATTACCCGTTGCCTCTTCCAGAGCCTTGATGATTCTCTCGTACAGATCGGGGCTATCGGTGTTAGAAGCCATACTCACCATCTCACGAATCGTCATACCAATACTAATCATGTTCTTTCCTCCAAAACGTAAACTTGTTTGCCTTGTGTAATCAGAGAGTCATATTGGGAATCGTCCCATGCGAACTCGCCACAATCTGATTCTCTACGCCACCTAATATCTTTGATGGGATTGTAATACAACTTCTCAAGGTCGTCAACACCAATCTCATTATTTATGATAACCGTATCACACTTTACCCAACCAGCCACATCCTTCACACCAGCCTCATGAACTTTCTTAGCCTTATTCACTTTATTTACCAGTTTGCAACTCAACATCTCTAACTGATAAAGAGCCGGATCATAATAAAACTCTTGAAGTTTCTTTCTGCCACACATGGCCTTGACTTGCCAGTGCATATAGTTTGGCCCACGAGCCAGATGAAATCGTACTTCGTAGTGTGTTCGTGTCATGCGACTAGTATACCTTATCGGTTATTGGTTGTCAAGACTATACACTTTCGCTGACTATCGCCAAGACCGCAAATCCGTAGGATTAGGAAAAACAGGATGGGCGGCACCTATTCCTACCCCTGCTTTCGCAGTCTCGGAGGCCACATGGAAGTTGCCTTCGCTCTGTTGTGCTTTGCCTCGTCATACGGTAAACCGTCGCCCATTCCTGTTCTATTGAGAAGTATATCCTTATAGATCGGCATTGTCAATAGGATTCTTTAGTGCCATTTTGGCAGGCGGCGCGGCCCATCTGCCGTTTTGGCAGCGTGGGTTTTGTTTTATGCTTCTACTTCATCAGTAAAAAACTCGTCAAGGTTGTAATCTTCCCACACTCTAACAGGAATCACACCCTTATTATTTCCATATTCCGTACACAGATCTTCACCATCATGCCAGATACCACAATAGCCTATTCCAGGCTCAAAATAACTAGCATCAACCATAAAGCCCAACCTATCCAACTCCTCATACAATCCAATGGGAGGACTCCACGCACTATCAAAACTCATGGTAGCCTCATTATCCACAACCGTAGGATTCAACCCGTGAACTTCACCATTATCACTACCAATATCCCACTTGGTTCCCCAGTTCTCGATATTCCAGTCGTACCAATCTTCACCCTCTGGCATCGGCAAATAATGTTCACAAGCCTTACCCTCCTTGAAGGCATGAACAAACTCCATAACCTTAGACCGATCCTCATGGCTAATCTTCAACTTGTTCAAGCACCAGTTTGGCATTGTATCCTCAGTTGTTGCAAGGAATAGACTTTTCCACACACTTTTCAACTATTCTACTACCCGTACTATCGGTTGTCAAGCGACCAAAACTTTGCCAAAAATCTTTTTTCCCACATGCAAATCTCTGTGGCTATATTTAGAACCAACATATTTAGCAACAGTTCTAGTATCCATAACCCTAGCGGTCAAACCCTCTGGACTAACAAACACCATAACCAGTTTGTGAAAGTTATTGGGGCAAATATGCTGAAACTTATAAGTATACTTGATTATTCCACCAACAATGGTCATTCTGGCTAGACTAGACTTGACCTCAATCTTGCGACCATTCACAAGCATATCAAAAGAGTGAGTACCACCAATATAAGAAACAGTGTGACCAGCATCCTTATAATAATCCCTAATCATCCGTTCAATCACACCACCCCTATACTGACTACTCATCCTAGACAATCTATAGGCTAACAGATTCTTTTTCGGGCAAAAAATACTTTTCTTGTGGAATCCACGAACTTCGCCCAAAACCTTATCCAAATGAGTTGTAGTAAACACAGCGATCTCCTTTGGGCGTATTCTAATACTAAATATCGTCTTGTCAACAGATAAAACCTTATTGCCATTTTGGCAGTTGCCGCGGCCGGCCTGCCATTATGGCAGGGGATCATTGTCGGACATTTTCCAGCCCGCGGCCCTTACAATACTTTTAGTGGCTATTACATTCGTGGACGGATCAGCACTAACATAATCTCTATACCCTCTTTCATCAACATAAAAATATTCGTCGATAGTATCAAACTTATTACAATCTGCTAATCCACAAATAGCGGCCTCTAGAGCATCTTTGCGACTAATAATAATACGCAAAGTACCTGATGCTACATAAAACTTGGACATTGTAATATCCTTTAGTGAGCAGGAAATAACACGTTAGCCAGACCACGCACGCACAAGTCACAAGATATACTATCTTTAGTACCAGTGCAAGTAATAGTAGCACGACCACGACGAATCTCGGGACATGTCACAAACTTAGCACCATTCAGCACTACAAGTTTGGGCAGACTAGACCGCCAAGCATCCGCCTTTTTCTTGCCTCGCGGACGCTTTGGAGCAATCTTTTCATCACTGTCGCACCACGCGAACAACTTGAACCCTTGGGACAGAGCCTCGCCCATATCGTTATCGTCGTGAACACTAGCATAGACCGCCATATACTTTTCCAGACTAACAAGCCGACTATCATAAATATGGGTATAAAACCACATATTGGGCAGACTATCACCATCAGCAAGAATACTCTCACACGCCCATGTCACATTAGCAACATACTCTACGTCAAGTTCGCCATTGAGAAACCAATCACCACGCTCATGCCAGCGAATACTCTTTTCACGACGCTTCGCGTCCAGAATCATAGCACGGATTTTGTTTTTCTCCGTGACTATGTTAGCAAACCCTGCTGTACGGGCATTTTTATACTGATTCTCGGTAGCCTCGGCATAGCAGCCGTTGCCGAGATAGTCACAATCGGGCGGACAAGTATCGCCAACGGGACGCGACACCACAATGCAACCCTTGCCCAACTTGTCATTACCGTCTGCGGTTTTCATATTTGTTTCTCCGTGTCTCTCGATTCTACAGTGTGGTATCGGCTTGTCAACACACAAACTTGAGCATAAAAAAGATTTTGTTTGGCACAAGGTTTGCTCGTTGCCATTTTGGCAGGCCGGCCGGCCGAGCTGCCATTTTGGCTGACTATCGCCACGACTGCCAAATCCGTAGGATTAGGAAAGACAAATAGCCCCACGGAGGATCGAACTCCGATCTCCGGGATGAAAGCCCGGTATACTAAACCATTATACTATGGGGCCAGACTACTTATTATACTGTGGATCAACAATCCTCTCAATCCAAATATTCTTACCAAACTTATCTTGTGCTTTTCTCATAGCATCAAACTCGCTCAATGCAACAACATAACCAGCAAACCGATTGTTGCTGAAAACACGCCAAGTATAGCCAGCATAGCAGAAAGTAGTATTCATGAGCGTATTCTACTATAGAGTATCGGTCTGTCAACAGAGATTCTTTACTGTCATTTTGGCAGATATCGCGGCCGGCCTGCCATTTTGGCATATTTGTTACTTATTGGTGTATATATAGTTATATCAGTAACAACTATACAAAAGGAATGCTAAAATGTCTACCAAAAAAAGTTCTCGTTATGAATATCATAAACAGTGGAGAGAAAAGAATAAAGAAAAGAAAAAACTTAATGATAAAGTTTGGTATGAAGCTAACAAAGAAAAATGTATTTTAAATAGAAAAAAATACAATGAAGCCAATAAAGAAAAAATAAAACTATATAATGAGACTAGAAGAAAAAATAACTATAACCAATATTATTTGTTTATGAAAGATAAAAAATGTAATAGGTGTGGTTATTCTGATTATAGAGCCTTGGTTTGGCATCATATTGATCCAACTACAAAAAAATCAGATATATCTGATATTGTGAGAGCGGGTAGGCAGTGGGAAGTTATCTTAGAAGAAATATCTAAATGTGAATGTTTATGTCAAAACTGTCACCATATAGAGCACCATCCACACAAAAAACCCATCCGAGTTTCCTCAGATGGGTCTTAGTAGGATAGTATTTTACTATATTTGATTTACAGAAACATTCTCGCCAATCCGGTATTGAACATAAAACTTCCAAGAAGAGGACGCCGCACATTACGGGTACGCTCCGCATAGAAGTTCCGAATCTTCCCGTCAAAAGTCTGAGCCGTAACAAGATGCTTGCTACGCTGAAACTCAGGATCATTGCGACGATACCGACTAGTACGGTTCAGTCGAGCAATCCAATCATCAGAGAATACGCTTACGTCCAGAACCTTGGCCATAAACCGCTCACGATCACCCGTGACAGGCTGCACATACTCAAAGTTATACACACCACCAACCTTGGCGTTGGTCAGACTATCGTGAAGACCAGAAAAAAGATGAAAGCACACAAAAGCCACAACACCAGCAACCAACCCACAACCAATCGCAATCATAGTCATCGTATCCATAGCATTAGCCTTTCGTTTAGGAATCTTACCTTCTTACCATACGCCGATTCTACAGTATGTTATCGGCTTGTCAAGCGGCTATCCTTGAGAAAATCTTTCTTGCCATTTTGGCAGATCGGCCGGCCCGCCTGCCATTTTGGCGGTTGTATTGTATGAGGCGGGAGAATCACTCCGCTTAGACCTTTATTTCAGTAAAGATGATGAGTCTTTACCTAGTCTACGTATTCCACGGTTTTACCCGTATAGAACCTCATATTGTATTGGTCGTGGTGGGGACGCGATCCCCCATAGATTAGGCATTGGCTCCTAGTGCATAAGCGGCACAGCCGTCACCAATGGCTTATCCCAATCTAGTCCCGAGCCATGAACCCACGAATTTTTGTTTTGTCTTACTCCATCATTCTACACTCTAGTATCGGCTTGTCAACCCCCGAAACTTTACTTTTGCAAGTATTCGATTTCCTGGCCGTTAGCGATCATGGAAGCATACAGTTCGATGCGACGATCCTTTTCCCGCTTTTCGATTTGATGATCCGTTTCGATTCTGTCGCGTCGGTCACACTTAGCATCCAATTCGGCCAGCGTCACACCATCGGTGCGATTATCGCGGAAGTCCTCGGGCAGCCAACTATTCGGCACCACGATGCAATCTTTGATAATCCGCTCAAACTCCGCCATCAGTTCGTAGCCGTTCATGGTTTCCTCCGTTGTTGTATGGATTATACAGATGGAAAAGGGCTTGTCAACTCGACAAAAATCAGTAGCAAATACTGTGCCAAAGTGGCAGGCCGGGCGCGCCACCCGCCATTATGGCAGATGGTCTTTTTTTAGATTAGGGATAGAAAGTAGGTCATAACAATAAAACCCACCAGGAATCCCACAAATCTTACAATATTTTCAATCATTATTTTCCCTCATTGGAAAAACCAAATCAGAAACAAACCAACAACCAACAACACCAGCAACAAATCCCACACCTATTTGTACCCAGTTTATATCGGCCATCCCTAGCCCCTTTCTTTAGTCTAAGATGTTTTCCACAAAGAATAATACGGTTTTGACCATAATAACCAGTATTAGAAAACCCACAACTCCAAATAATAGACCTATCATCCTTGCACCACCATATTTTCCATAAAAGGATATTCCTTGCCGTTGATTCTCACAAACCATTCGTACTTCCGCTGGTACACTCTCACCGGGCTATACTGGTTGATTCTATCCTTAGTTGTGACCGTTTGCCATCCCCCCGTTTGCAGGGTATAGGTATTGTCGGGATGAATCTTCACAACATAGGTACTGTGCAGCATAATACCAACGCTATTATCATGCAGGATTTCAGCGTATGTATTATTACCAATCTTCCGCCGGCTCTTATTACGCTTGCCGCGAACCATGCTAACCGCTTCGTTGTAATTCATCAGAAAAGTTCCCCGTATCCGTGAAGGTAATCGTACACCCTAACACTCACACAATAACCTATCAAACCGAAAAACGCAAGAGCAATCATGCTTCGTTCCCTTGTTGTATATCGGTATTCTACAGCCCAAAGTTTAGTTGTCAAACGGAGAAAATATTTTTGCCATTTTGGCAGATCGGGCGCGCCGCCTGCCATTTTGGCAGAGACCCCTCATTGGTGGGGGAGCGGCACCATACCCCTTAGTGGGGGGTTATTCCCCATCCCACCCAAAGGGGGAGACTTCCTCTCCACTGGCGAGAATCGCACCATACTGTTCGGCCAAGGCCGCTTTCCGCTCATCGCAACCGGGCTTGCCCACCTTGATAATCATCGTATCATCACCCCCCTTGTAGCGGGGGTCAACCCTCTCAACCTTACGCTTGCCCACGCGACGTAACGCCTTGCGATTGAACTTGAGAACCTTTTCGGTCATCACCTTACGCTGTCGATCACCGACCCCGTAAACATAGTCTACGCCGTCGATCACCCGATCATCGGAAACGTCGATAGCGTCGGGGATAGCGATTCCATAGAGCCAGTTGATGATAGCACGCTGAAAATCACGCAGAATCGGACTAGTTGACATGATGCTTTGCTCCAAAGGATTACTGACTGTACCAAAAAACTTTTTTGACCACAACCCCCATTCTGGGGGACTACCATCCATTCTGTCGACAAGTCTCATCCCACGAATCCTGTTCACGACGCTGGCGGTCACTCATCGGCTCGTCACCCGGGCACCATTCATCTTTAGCAGCATCGTAGGCATCGTCGGAATAATCGTACGATCCAACTTCACAATGTTCGCCACAACGCGAGCAAATATCCTGAAACCGAACTTCCGCACCACAGCAATCACTCAGCATTTTTCACTCTCCGTTTCTTTCTTTCTTTCTATATCGGATTATACGGTCTGAAACTTGAAAAGCAAACCGAAAAAAATCGGGAGAGAAAAATATTTTGTGGCACAATATTTGCTGGCGCGATTTTGGTACAAGATTTGCTAGCCTGCCATTTTGGCAGTTCGCGCGGCCGATCTGCCATTTTGGCAGTCTGGCTGACTGTCATTATGGCAGCCAGCCGATAGGATCGGCTAGAACACCCCCCTAGAGGGGTAGAGCCCCACCCCCCCCTATTGGTGGGGATACCCCCACGTACATTTGTTCACTACTTAGCGTGAATGAACACCCGTTCACTCACCGTACGAGCGGTCAACGTAATGATCCAGTTATTACCGCTACCATCCTCCCGCACGATTCCGTTCACCAATCCACAGTGAGCCTTACCCTTGGGATCAATCACTCCAACATACTTACCAGTTCGCATAGCGGAAAAAATCTTATCAAGGTTATTTGTGTTCATCATTCTTTATTCCTTCACGGGTAGTCCCCCAACGGGGGGAGGGTTGGTCCTTCCATCCATCGGGGGGTCAACCCGCCCCGACACTCTCCAGCATATCGCGGCGGGTCTTACCCTCGGGCCAGTATTCGGTGACGATGCACGTGTAGTGGTGCATGTTCTCCATGTAGAACGTCTTATACTCGGTCGTGCCGTTGGGGCCGACACTGTGGAGAACAACCCGACGACCCTTGGGGCCGTCGACCACACTCTCCACCACGCCGACGAACAGCCGATCATCACTCTTGCGAAAGCCACAGAACGCACGACCAACAACCACGTTATCCATTTTCATCATCCTTCAACTAGGGGTTATCTTCAACTCTGCCACGATTATACAGTAGAGTATCGGTAAAGCAAACGGAAAAAAATAGAGGAAATATTTTTGCGATTTGGCACAGGATTTGCTGTTGCCAATTTGGCAGGGATTTTGGCATGATATTTGCTGCATCTGCCATTTTGGCAGTTCGCGCGGCCGATCTGCCATTTTGGCAGCTTGGCTGACTGTCATTATGGCAGCCGATAGGATCGGCTGATACACCCCCCCTGAGAGGGGTAGAGCCCCACCCCCCTATTGGTGGGGATACCCCCCTCGGTGGGGGCCACTATTTGGTGGGGGTAGTTCCTATCCTCAACCCCTCCCCCCTTTCCAGTCTCCTGACTAGATAATCGTAGTCGTCCGTTCTGAACAATTGAACACCATCGGTATTTTTCACGAGCCATTCCCGACAATGCCCGGTCCAACGGCTGTCGATTTGCAGATTGTGACGATTTGCGAGGATTTGTAGCGTAGCGTTGGTCATGATTTTTTCCTTAGGGGTTAGTCCCCCAACGGGGGGAGAGTATGATTGTTCCCGCCGTTGTCCAGAATCACGAGATATCGACATTCCAGTATTCTACGTTGTCGCACTCGTCGAGATAGAGCGTAGCATACTTAGTCTGCTTCCACTCCCGATCCCAGTTTGCGACCACGATCATGATGCCACGATCACCCATGTCGCGGACCTTTTCGATCCATCCGTCGAAATACTTGCCGTCGCGGCGACGAGTGGCGAAAAACTGCTGGAGGGGCTTCGGGGTATCGGCAATCATGTTTCTATCTTTCTCTGCTAGGGGTTTCATTCTCAACTCTGCCATTGTTATATCATCTAGTATCGGCAAATCAAACGGAAAAAAACAGCGGAAATATTTTTGCGATTTGGCATGATATTTGCTAGGGCAAAAACTGTGCCGAAAAAATTTTTGCGATTTGGCATGATATTTGCTGCATCTGCCATTTTGGCAGTTCGCGCGGCCGATCTGCCATTTTGGCATGTGTCTGCCATTTGTTGTATGGCACAACATTTGCTACTGCCGTTATGGCAGTTTTCTAGCCTGCCAGTTTGGCAGATACAATATCTCCCCCGATGGGGGGTTCAAGCCCCCGCGGTTTCCGCGAGCAACCGGGCAACATACTGATCCCGCGTCAAGCCCGCGGGCCAATGCTTCGTTTCATTGCATGAATAGATATCCATCGTTTCAAGATAGAATGATTTGTAGATCGTCTTGACCTCTCCGTTGACCACACTCTCGGCCGTATGCAGCACTATCAGCGTACCCTTGGGGGTAGACTTTACACTCTCCACGATTCCGACGAAATATCGACCATCGTTCCGAAAGCCCGAAAAAGCGTATCCAACCTTTACTGTATCCATCATTCATTCTCCGTTGAGATATCTTCCGAACTACACCCTATTCTACAGCATAGTATCGGCAAAGCAAACGGAAAAAAACAGCCGAAATATAGGTGGGGAAAACTTCATCATTCGATTATTTGGTATGATATTTGCATGGTGGGGGTTTGCACTGATCCCCCCGATAGGGGGGTGGGGGCATGGCAGGGGGTACGCTCCCCCGATAGGGGGGTTTTTCTGTTTTCTAAAGGACTGTGCGTTTTTTGCGACAAAATCGCCGGGTGGTCCAAACACAATTCGACCACCATAAAAAAATTAGCCAGTTTCTTTTTTATCTGCTTGGCTACTATAAGATATGAGAACCTACCAGACTCGATGTTTCAATCTTCTACGATCACAAGAAAGATCGTATCGTCAAAATGTGTTGCTTGATACTATAGAATCTTTTCAAGCTAATTATAACCATTATAAAGCTCAAGCCTCACACAATTTAAACACATGGTTATCACTATACCAACCACAACCCCCCATAGTTGATGTTGTATCTATGGATTGGGGTGATGCTACATTATTATTTACTAAAAAATATGCTCACACATTCTGCGTACTTAATATGGCCAACCCCACCTATCCTGGCGGTGGTTACTTATACAATTGTGTTGCTCAAGAAGAAAATATGTTTCGACGATCAGATTGTTTTTTTAGTATCACAGACAATCTACTAGATTCTGAATTATACTCATATAATACTAATTTTAGCAATTTATTACAAGCTCACAATAATCTTGTTTATCTAGACACCAACCCCCGACTCTGCATAAAAAGTGGTGAACAATCTCAATACAAACTATTGGATAATAGTAATATATTCTCTTTCTTGGAATTACGAGCATCCGCCCAAGATTTGAGAAATGGAAACTCTTTGAATATCGATAACGCTGTTCACAGAATAGAAGCTCAATTTGATACTCTTTTACAACACAATATACAACACGTAATATTTAGCGCTTTTGGTTGTGGTGCTTTTAATAATCCCCCAAAAACTATTGCTAATATATATAAACAACAAATACTCAACTATAAAAAATACTTTAAAGCTATAGTATTCGCTATATACTATCCTGGCTATGGTCCCGACAATTATACCACATTTAGCAAAGTGTTACTCGCTAATAGCTGAAGAATTCTTTTTTCTACGACCTCTTGGTTTGCTAACACCAATCTTACGACGCTGACGACGAACCATACCATAAGTCACAGTTTCGCTAGTCATTTCGCTTAATTTAGCGGCTAATTCAACATCGCTAAAAGATCCTAGATTATTACGAATAAAATCGATTTCAGCATCTGTCCATTTTTTATATGTGGCCATAAAACCTTTCCTTTTTTGACAAAAAGTGTACGAATCATAATATATACTAGGTTTTGTGTCTTTTAACGCAAGAGGATTTTTATGCATATTGACAATATTACCCCACTAATCTTACACGTAACCGCTAAAGATAATGTTTCAGTGGACCAAGACCTTAATAGTATTCAAAATAAATCACTAGTGGAACTAATAAATGACGAAGAAAAAAAGAACCAAGAAAACGAAGACAATATCGGTGGATGAAAATGAGTTTCTTAAAATTGTTGATATTATATCAAAGAAATTAGCGTATAAATTTAAATTTGGATACCATGACTACAACGATATGAAACAGCAAATCAGCATATTTGCACTAGAAGGACTAAAAAATTATGATCACAAAAGACCCCTAGAAAACTTTCTATGGACCCACGTTAGAAATCGATTGTTTAATTACAAACGAGACAACTATCAACGCCCAGACAAACCCTGCTTAACATGTCCACTATATGACAAAGGATGCAAACAAAGTGCTAGTGGTTGTTTAGAATATTCCAATAAAAATGATTGCGAACTATATAGTAGTTGGTTGGATCGTAATAGTACCAAAAAAAACCTTATGTATCTTAATACTATAGACGAGGTTAAAAATTATGGATCAGCATTTGTAAGTAATGATGATTCTTTTATGAATCAAATTAGCACATCAGAAATTATAAAACTCATAGATCAACATTTGGTGGGCGAAGAACGAACCATTTACCTAAAGTTAAAAGCCGGATCCAAAATACCCAAAGCTGATATGACTAAACTTAGCATCAAACTTAAAGAGATTATTAAAAATCATGGCTAAAAAACGCGGACAATTGAGTTTAGATGAGGAAAAATTTATCACCGATAACATATCCTCATTAAGTATAGATCAAATAGCTTATCAACTTAATCGTAATACTGATCCTATCAAAAGATATGTGGACGAAAATCAACTATACAATCTAGAAAACAAAAGTGAAAACGAGATCCTAAAAAGAAAACTCAGAAGCAAAACATTCTGGAACGAAATTGTTAGACAGTTTGATGAGAATAGTGGCGAATTAGAATACTTTGAGAATACGTGGGTTGGCCTAATTAAACAATTCAAAGAGGATGTGTTGCCCGCAGAAGAATTACAAATCAAACAATTTATTACTATAGATATTTTGATTAATCGTAGCATGAAAGAGCGTAAGCGTCATATTGCAGAAACTGAGAAACTACAAAAATTAGTAGATAAAGAATATGAAAAAACTGAAGATCAAAGAGATATTCCACGACTAGCTAATCTTGAAACTCAGCTCAGTTTTGCTCGTAATAGTATTGCTAGTTACACTAATGAATATACTAAGCTTTTAAATGAACAGCAAAAGATAAGTAAAGATTTAAAAGCCACCCGTGAGCAACGCATCAAAAGAATAGAAGACGGTAAGAGTAGTTGGGTCGGTTTGATTCGTATGCTAGAAGACGAATTAATAAGAGAGAAAGAAGGACGAGAAATGGAAATACTAGCTATGGCCACAGAAAAGGCTAAACAACAATTATACGATTATCATAGTTATAGTGATAACTCTGTTGATTCACCCATATTATGTCCAGAAACCCATGATCACCATGAATAGAAATTACAAAGATCCTCTCTATAAAAAATGGAGACAAATTATTCACACCAGAGATAATAATACATGTCAGTGGCCCCACTGTAATAGCACAAAGAAAATTCATGCTCACCACATTAATAAATGGGCCGATTTCCCCGGTTTAAGATACCACCCAAACAACGGAATTCTTCTCTGCAAAATTCATCATGACCAAATTAAAAATAACGAAGAAAATTATGCTAGTTTTTTCCAGACCATAGTTCTTAACAAACTAAAAAAACAATGACTAAAGATCCTTTTACCATAATAATTGATACGCGCGAACAAACTCCGTGGGAATTTGGTTTGCACGTTACTAGTCGTGAGAAACTAGATACTGGTGATTATAGTATCAAAGGATACGAACATTTGTTAGCTATAGAACGCAAAAGTAGCGTTAGCGAAATAGCCACAAATATTACAGAAAATAGATTTTCTGATGTTATTCAAAGATTAAGCAGTATTCCTCATAGTTTTATTTTGTGTGAGTTTGATATTATGGACATATACAACTACCCTGTGGGTAGTGATATTCCTAAAAAAATGTGGGACAAACTTAAAATAAGTGGTAATTATATTATGAAAATAATGGTAGAACTACAATTAAATCATAATATTCACATATTATACTGTGGATCTCCATCAACCGCAGAACGAGTCGCAGTAGGCATAATGAAACGAATATATGAAAAATATGGAAACAATATCAACATTTGATGATGCGTGGCTAGGTCTTGGTGATCTTGCCTCTTTGCAAATAGCTAAAAATCCTATGATAGGACGAAGCAAAGAAGATATAGAAAATCCTGATCTTCATTTGCTGCGTCTTCTTCGAGATCCTAAATATTTTGGATCATCGTGCAAGTTATTATTTGGTATAGAGCTTCATCCTATTCAGGTAGCGATATTACAAGAATTTTGGATTCGTCCTTTTCCAATGTTTGTTGCTAGTCGTGGTTTTGGTAAAAGTTTTCTATTAGCATTGTACTGTATTTTACGCATGGTATTTTGTCCTGGTACTAAAATTGTGATAGTGGGCGCTGCTTTCCGACAAAGTAAAATCATTTTTGAATATATGGAAACTATATGGCGCAGCAGCCAGATTCTGAGAAACCTATTTAATGGAAACGATGATGGTCCGCGTCGAGATGTTGATAGATGCACTATAAGATTAGGAGATAGTTGGGCAGTGGCTATTCCTATGGGTGATGGTAGTAAAATTAGAGGCTTAAGAGCGCATATTATCATCGCGGACGAGTTCGCATCAATATCTCCAGATATCTATGAAACCGTTGTTTCAGGGTTCGCTGCTGTGTCGGCTAGTCCTATCCAAAATGTTAAAGAAGAAGCTAAAAAAGCTGCTATGAAACAAGCAGGATTATGGAACGATGAGCTAGAAGCTATACAAATTAAAAAAGGTAACCAAGCTATAATATCTGGTACAGCAGATTATAGTTTTAAACATTTTGCTAGTTATTGGAAACGATATAAACAAATTATCAATAGTCGCGGAGATAAAAAAAAGCTTGAAGAAATTTTTAAAGGAGAAGTGCCAGAAAGCTTTAATTGGAAAGACTATAGTATAGTTAGAATCCCATATGAACTCATTCCTAAAGGATTTATGGATGATAAGCAAGTTAGTAGAGCTAAAGCCACAATTCATACTGGTATTTACAATATGGAATACGCCGCATGTTTTACAGAAGATAGTGATGGATTCTTCAGAAGAAGTCTCATAGAAAGTTGTGTAGTTAATGAAACAAAACCCATATCTATTAATGAGCAAAATATTCTTTTCGATGTTAGACTAAAAGGAGATCCAAACCTCAAATACGTCTACGGTGTCGATCCTGCATCAGAAAAAGATAATTTTAGTATAGTAGTTTTAGAATTACATCCAACCCATAGTCGCATAATATATACTTGGACTACAAATCGTAATAATTTTAAAGATAGACAACAGACCGGATTAATTAATGAGTTTGATTTTTATAGTTTTTGTGCTCGTAAAATACGTAATTTGATGAAAGTTTTTCCGTGTCACAGAATAGGTATGGATGCTCAAGGTGGGGGCGTAGCGATAGAAGAGGCTTTACACGACCCAGGAAAACTAGAAGATGGAGAAATATTAATTTGGCCCGCTATAGATTTATCTAAACCTAAAGACACAGATGATCAAGCCGGATTACATATTCTTGAACTTATACAATTCGCTAGAGCAGACTGGACAGCGCAAGCAAATCATGGCCTACGAAAAGATCTAGAAGATAAAGTATTATTATTTCCACGATTTGATCAGGTGAGTTTGGCCCTAGCTCTTGACAGAGAAGGAAAGGATATTATGAAAGAAGGATTGGACAATCTATATGACTGCGAAAGTGAATGTATTTTAGAAATAGAAGAATTAAAAAATGAACTCACAACGATAGTGATGAGTCAGACTAGCACCGGACCAAATGCTAGAGATAGATGGGATACTCCAGAAGTTAAACTTCCTAATGGGAAAAAGGGTAAATTGAGAAAAGACCGATATAGCGCGCTATTAATAGCAAATATGTTAGCAAGACAAATTAGTAGAACTTTAGATATGGTCAATTATGATATTATAGGAAATGATTTACGCTTCATGGAGAAAAAAGAAGGTCAAATGTATAAAGGACCAAATTGGTTTACAGACGGAGCTAATACTAATATATATACAGGGATTTATCGTTAAACAGTGTAATTAATATTAATCCTATAACAATACTATTGTAATTCTATTATGCCTAGAAAAAAATATCCTAAAAGCGAAGCAATGGAACAATCTTCCCCAATTATTCCTGATAATGCTTATGTTACATGGTCAGACGATAATTTAGCCGATAAAAGAGAAGCACTAAGGGAAGCTAGCAAAGGATTAGACGAATTCGGAATAGCTGATAAAGCTACTGCTGCTACCACTAGTAGATTTCGTAGTTTTATCAATCTAGATGGTAATACCTCTGGTCGTCCAGGATTTAATAGAGCAGATTATGATTATTTCAGACCCGATGAGGCTGTACCGACTAGACTAAAAGAAATTTTTGCTAATTGTGATGCTGTTTACAATAGAGTTGGCTTAGTAAAAAATGTTATTGATCTTATGGGAGATTTTGCTAGTCAAGGTATTAGATTAGTTCATCCTAACAAAAGAATAGAAAGATTTTATCGTAATTGGTTTGATAAAATCAAAGGAGAGGAACGAAGCGAAAGATTTTTAAATAATCTGTATCGCATAGGGAATGTTGTAATTAATCGTCAAACAGCTAAAATTAGTATTAAAGTTGCTGATGAAATGTATAGAGCTAAAGCTTCTCCAGATTTTATGATTAATAATGATGATGTACAAATAGAAAAAAGAGAAATTCCTTGGAGATATACATTTATAGATCCTCAATATGTTGATGTTATTGGTGCTTCTTTATCTTCTTTTGTAAGTGATAAGTCATATTCAATCACTATGCCAGCAGGATTGCGCAAATTGATCAATGCTCCGAAAGACGATGCTGAAAGAGCAATTATCAATCAGTTACCACCGGCTCTAGTTGAAGCAGCAAAAAGTAAAAAACCATTCCCATTAGATCCCGAAAAAACATCTGTTTTCCACTATAAGAAAGACGATTGGAAAACTTGGGCATATCCTATGATATATGCTATATTAGATGATATTAATATTGTAGAAAAATTAAAGTTAGCTGACCTTGCTGCTCTGGATGGTGCTATTAGCAATATTCGTATTTTTAAATTAGGTAGTTTAGAACATAGAATAGCTCCAACTCAAGCTGCTGCTAGTAAACTTAGTAGTATACTACAAAATAATATGGGTGGTGGCACAATGGACCTAGTATGGGGTCCAGATATTGAACTACTGGAAAGCAAGACAAGTGTTCATCAATTTTTAGGCGAGGGTAAATATACTCCTCATTTAAATGCTATATATGCTGGGCTAGGTATTCCACCCACTCTCACAGGAACATATGGTGCCGCTGGAACTACAAACAATTTTATCAGTTTAAAAACCCTAACGCAAAGATTACAATATGGACGCAAAGTATTAATGAGTTTTTGGAAAAAAGAAATAGCAATCGTACAGAAGGCGATGGGATTCAGATTTCCTGCTAAAATAGAATTTGATAGAATGGACCTGAGCAATGAAGATGCTGAAAAAGCATTACTAATTCAATTAGCAGATAGAAATATTATTAGTGATGAATTATTACAAAGAATATTTGGTTTTGATCCAGATATGGAGAAGAGTAGAATTAATAGAGAAGATAGAGATAGAACTAATAATAGAATGACAGAAAAAGCTGGTCCATATTTTAATCCGCAACTAGAAGATAATCTTAAAAAGATTGCTTTGCAAACTGGTATAGTCACACCTAGCCAAGTTGGTCTAGAATTATTAAAAAAGAAACCTAGTGAGCAGACCAGTATGGAAATGAAAATTCCTAAAATTCCACCTCAAGGTGGTAATACTAATATAGATAGTAAACCAGCAGGAGTTTCTGGTCAGGGTCGTCCTAGGAATAGTAAAGACTCAGAAAAAAGAAAAACGAAAAAGTTTGCTCCTCAAACAGGGGCATCATTACAACTCTGGGCTATAGAAGCTCAAGATAAAATTTCTGAGATTTTGAATCCTCTTTTACTAGAATTCTATCAGAAGAAAAATATGAGAAGTTTATCAAAATCAGAATATGATGAGGCAGAAGATACTAAAACAAAAATTTTTCTATCATTAGATGCGCTAGAAAATATTCAAACAGATAATATTATAGCAAAACTTAACACTATTAATAATACAGAAACTCTTAATATTAGTAAGGCCTATAAAAACTTGTTAAATAATGTTGCGTCACAAATGAATAGGCCCTTAACCACTGATGAATTAAAGTATACAAAAGCATATTTTTATCAAACGGTGTATGATTCTTAATGCAAAACCCTTTATTTAATGCGTATTATGAATATATATCAACATGAAATTGATGCGGGTCTATCTGATCAATTATCAGCCAGGGCCTCAATAGTATATGCATCACAAGTAGAAAAATCAAATTCATCTTGTAATACTAAAATTAAACAAGAAGTAGAAAAAATCATTAAAACATCCGCTGGACTACAAGATAGTGATCTATACTACACTCAGTCAATTCTTGTAACAACATCATGGAATAAAAATGATGATATTTTTGATCCTAGAGAAGTATGGATGGCTAAGGATACACCAACACATAAACCAACAAATTTAGAGCATGACGAAGGCACTATTGTTGGTCATATCACTTCTAACTGGCCCATAGGGGAAGATGGTCAAATTATAGATGAAAATATAGATATAAATAATTTACCAGAAAAATTTCATATATTAACTGGTTCTGTTATTTATGCTGGATTTACTGAACCATCTCTCAAAGAAAGATCATATAAATTAATATCAGAAATCGAAAGTGGCGATAAATATGTTAGTATGGAATGTTTTTTTAAGGGCTTTGATTATGGCCTAATAGATAAAAGCACTGGTAAATATTATGTTTTACCAAGAAATGCTGAAACCGCATTCTTAACCCAGCATCTTAGAGCATATGGGGGTGTTGGTGAACACCAAAACTATAAACTAGGTAGAGTATTAAGATCTATAACCTTCTCTGGTAAAGGATTTGTTAGTAGACCAGCAAATCCAGAAAGTATTATTTTTACAGTTGATGACTTAAAATTAGAGAAAGAAAAAGCAGAACTACAAATTAATAATCAAAAAAATGACAATTCTTCGAATATAGGTGTATTTTCAATTCAAGCCAATTTAAAGGAGATGACTATGAGTGTTGAAACACAACCCGCAGAAACTGAAGTAACAGAAAATCCAGTAGCAGAGGCCACAACAGTTGTTGAGGCACCAGTTTCTGATACTCAAATAGTTGCTGAACTAGAAGCTCTAAAAGTACTTCATGAAGAAGCAGCTAAAAAGATGGCCGAAGACATGAAAAATAAAGAAGACGAAATGGAAAAAATGAAAGCAGAGATCGTCGCTGCTCAAGAGGTCATTGCTGCTTATAAAACAAAAGAAGCAGAAATGATGAAAAAGACCAAAAATATGAAACGTATGGCTGCTCTAGTTGAAAAAGGTATTGACTCTGATTTAGCAAGCGCAACAGTCGATAAATTAGAAAATATTGATGACGAAGCATTTGAGAGCATGACCTCTCTTATTGCTGGTAAAATGCCAGATTGGCTAATGAAGAAAAAAGAGCAAGATAAACCAAAAGCATCAGAAGTAGCTCCGGAAGAATCAATTCTTGAAACAGCTGAAGCTTCTGAAGATGTGGTTTTAAGTGTTGGTACAGATATCAATCTAGTAAATGAAATTCAGAATACAAGAGCAGCTTTAGTTGATTTTGTTTGTAATAGATTAGGCACAAAACTTAATAAGGGAGAGTGAACATGGCTTTAAAATCAGATCGCGTTGAAGCATACACTGATATATCATTTTTTTGCAACGACACCACAGCAGAACGTGGCGGTATTATGGTACACGCTACAGGTGTTGCCGGTTCGGGCGTTGCTATGGATCATCCTGATGCTGTTGTAACCTATGCTGCTACCGCCTCTGGCAGAGTTCCAGCTGGTTTACTACTAAACGATGTTGTTAATCTTGATCTAACAAGACAACACATTAACTGGCATAAAGATGAAGTCCAAACAGGTAGTAAAGTAACACTATTACGTCAGGGTCAAGTTACAACCAATAGTATCGTATCGGGTGTAACAGTCGGTCCTGGTTCTGGTGCTTATGTTGGCGCTAATGGCAACCTAACCACTGTATCAACAAACAGTGTACAAGTAGGTAGATTCTTAAGTGCCAAAGATGCAGATGGTTATGCAAAAGTTGACATTAATCTAACATGATAAGGGAGAAAAATATGGCCAATAAAAAGTTTGAACCAACATCAGAACTAACTGATCTTCTAGTTCGTTCTGGTTCTTTTCAGAAAGAAGAGGCTTTAGCAGCAAATCATGAATTTGCAAAAGCTCTCGAACTTCCTCTGCGTCAAGGTGTTCTTAGTGGTAATATCCTAGATAACATTTTTGAGCCAATCCAACTAGCTCAAAGTGCTACTCCAGAATTTCCACTAGATTTCTTAGCTCCTGGCACAGAAAAAGATTTTGTGGCTTATACCATCCCAAATCATGGTTATATTCCACAAAAGCATGTTGAGGGCGATTATGTCATGGTTCCAACCTATGACATTGGTGCTAGTATCGATTATCTTCTAAAGTATGCTCGTGACGCCCGCTGGGACGTTGTTGGTCGTGCTATGGAAGTTCTCGAAGCTCAATTTGTTAAGAAAATGAATGATGATGGTTGGCACACTCTACTAGCTGCTGGTGTTGATCGTAACATCATAGTTTATGATGCCGATTCTGATCCAGGCGTTTTCAGCAAGAGACTAGTTTCTCTAATGAAGACCGTTATGCGTCGTAACGGTGGTGGTAATAGTGCTAGTAATAATCGTGGTATGTTAACAGATCTTTATGTTAGTCCAGAAGCTATGGAAGACATTCGTAATTGGGGTCTAGATCAAATTGACGAAGTAACTCGTCGTGAGATCTATACTGCTACTGATGGTGCTATCAATCGCGTTTTTGGTGTTAATCTCCATGATCGTGATGAACTAGGTGAAGGTCAACAGTACCAATTATTCTATAGTAATGTGCTTAGTGGCACACTACCACAGAATGCTGGTGGTGATAGTAATAATGACAAGGTTGAACTTGTTGTTGGCCTTGATCTTCGTAAGAGAGATAGCTTTATTATGCCAGTTCGTCAAGAAGTACAAATCTTCGAAGACGATACACTACATCGTCAAAAACGAGCTGGTTTCTATGGTTGGGCTGAACAAGGTTTTGCTGTTCTCGATAATCGTAGAGTTCTACTTGGCGCTCTCTGATCATTATTAATGTTGTTTCTAAAAAAAGGCTGGCCTTGTGCCGGCCTTTTTTTTTAGGTGTATATACAAGTATCATCTTTTTTAAAAAGGACATTTTATGGCATGGCAACCAACTCTTACGTTAATTGTTAGAAATCTAATTAATGATGTTAATACTCCGTATGAATTTAGCGATAGTAGAATAGAACAAGTATTAGTAGTTGCTGGTCAATATGTTCAATTTGATGTTAATTTAGCAATACGTTATGAAATAGATGTTATTAATAAAACATTTACTCCAGATCCAGTAGTTGGTAAAGATGATATATTTAATAGTATTGTTTGTTTAAAGGCTGCTTGTATTATTGATCAAGGAACATTTAGAACTAAAGCAGCACTTGAAGGTATTAGTACTAAGTTGGGTCCAGCAGTACTAAATCTATCTGGCACACTGCAAGGATGGAAATCTATTATAGAGCACGGAGCTTGTGCTCTATATGATCAATTAACAGAACATTGGGATGTACAAAATGCCACAGCATGGGCAGCTGTACTATCCCCATTTGTCGGTAACAGATTTGATCCTCGATACTTACATAGTGGACCATTCAGAAGTTTAGGTAATAACGACTTTTATTCATGATTAGGATCAATTATCGATGGTTGTTAATTTTAACCAACTAAAAGCAATATATAACCAACAAATTAATTTATTGTTGAGTTCTACTGGTTTAACAACCCAATGTGTTTTTAGTTTTGGAACAACAAAGACCAATATCTGCCCAAATTGTATATATGATCCTAACTTAAAAAAATCAGCTAATAAATATAAATCTGGAGGTCCAGTACCATTTGCTGTTGGTAGAATATGTCCTTATTGTAATGGTATTGGTTTTTATGGAGACACTAAAACTGAGTGTGGATATTTAGCAATATTATGGGATTATAAAACCTGGATTAATCCTCCTACTAATATTAGCAATCCAGAAGGATATATTCAAACAATATGTGATAAAACATATCTGAGTACTATACGTAATTGCAAGGATATTACTGTATTATATCACAACAGTAAGTCTAATCCTGTTTTTGAATTACATGAAGAACCAAATCCAGCTGGTTTAGGAGATAATAATTATTTAATTTGTACATGGAAGAAAGTTGGTGTTAGTGATAGAGTATATGTTTGTCCATCAGTTATATGAGCAATGTCAAATTATTCTTAATAAATTATGAGATACTCTATAAAAATTTTAGAATCTAATCAGGACATTACTAGCGCTATCAATAAGGCTTTACTGTCTCAAGTATCGACTTTTATGAATGATGCTTTTAATGAATTAAAACAATATTTACCAAACATTATTACCACAGCTATAACTAGTGCTCCAGAATATAACTCTTTAATTCGAGGTACGCTTAGATATCATTTAGGTTTAGTTGATGCTGGCTCTAAAATAGATGGATTAATTAATATATGGATAAATAATATAGAATATAATTATAGTCCGCCGTTTATTAGTAATAATAAAATTAGTAGTAAATTTAGTGCTAATTTAATTAGAGCAGACCTATCCGATGTATTATATTCAGAATATGCTCATATGATTGATACTTATAGGGGCTATAGTTTACCCTGGTTAGAATGGTTACTATTAGATGGTACTCAAAATTTAGTAAACAACTATGAAATAGTTATTGGTCCTAATAAATATTCTAGAACGGGGTATGCTATAATGAAACCAGCTTCGGGTAGCTGGTCTGTTCCATCAGAATTTGCTGGTACTATAACAGATAACTGGATAACAAGAGCCATACAAACATCAGAAACAGATATTAACAACTTATTAAGAAAGATTTTTTCACTATGAGTTATCCTTGTGAATTTAATAGTCAATTTAAAAGTATTTCTAATATCACAGAAGATTTACTACTAAATATTATAGAAACTAACTTTAAAAGTTTCTTAGATTGGTCTTTTTTACGAATTGGTGCATGGATGGATGTCTCACAGGGAAATGGTAGTTTATATGGTGGTTGGCCCCCATATCAATTAATGAGCGTTGAGGACCCTTCTTATACGGATGGTCAGGTATGGCAAGCATTTAAAAAAGACTGGGTCTACGAGCATTGGGTAACTCATAACAGCCTGTCTCCCACTAGGATAACAGCAGTTTATATCAATGGTTCATGGATACCTTATTCTTTGGGTGATTTTATTATTAATTATCCTCTTGGAAGAATCATCTTCAATTCACCCATTGCAACAACATCTGTAGTATATTTAGACTATAGTTATAGAACAGTACAAGTATATAGGGCTAATGATGCTCCGTGGTTCCAAATTCTACAATATATGAGTTATGATACTAATAATCCAGATTTACAACAAATTTCGGATGGAGAATGGGCTATTGGAGGTAATCATAGGGTACAAATGCCATGTATTATTATAGAATCATTATCTAGGTCTCGTTCTCGACCAAGAGAAATTGGTAGTCAAGGCTTAATATTAGAGCAAGATGTTTTATTTCATATAGTTTCTGATAATAAAAATGATAGAAATAAACTATTAGATATTTTACGCCTACAACAAGATTTGAATCATTGGCTTTATAATACTAATAAACTAGCTGAAGACGATAAATATCCACTAGATTATAATGGTGATTTAAAAGCTAATCCATTAACTTATCCACAAATTCTAGAACAATATAAATGGAGAAAATGTTGGTGGAAAAATGTGGTTTTAATGGAGGTAGCATCTCCTCATCATAGATTACATCAAGGTTCGGTTAGAGCTACAATAGAAATTATTTATGAATAATTTAGCCATTTTTATCAAAAAATACATATACTTTTTATTCTTTGTGTGTATCTTATAGTAAGGTCAAAACTACTGCAATTTTCCTAATAACGTGTGGAGATAATTATGGCCAATAATCGTATTTACTATGCAATTCAACAAGTTGAACTAGGCCCAGCTGCTGGTTCCCCAACCCATATTCACGGTTTACAAACTGTTGGTATAACAACCAACTTTAATCTCGAACAAGTTTTCGAGATGGGCCAATTAGCCATCTACCAAAACGTAGAAGAAGTACCAGATATTGAAGTTACACTCAATAAAGTACTAGATGGTTATCCTCTTATTTATACTCTAGCAACAGAAACAGGGTCGAGTGTTGCTGCGGGTTTGACGGCCGTTAACCCCACTATCCCTGGTCGTCAGAATGCTCGTACAGATATGAGACTATCTATATATCCTGATACTAGTGTTTGCGCTAGTGGTAATTCGATTAATGCAGTAGTATGCTCTGGTATGTATGTTAGTAGTGTTAGTTATACCTTCCCCGTTGATGGTAATTTCACAGAAGATGTGACTCTAGTAGGAAATAATAAGGTTTGGTCAACAACTGTAGTCACCGGAGATTTTAGTGGCAATAATGATGCTCCACTATCAACAACTGGTGTGGGTCGTAGACAATATCTTAATATGGAAGCTTGCAGATTTCCAAGCCAAATCCCAGGAATTAGTGCTGGTGGCGTGAATAGTCTAATTGGTAATGGTAGCGGTTATGGCGCGCATTTTCAAAATATCACTGTGAGTTGCGATTTTGGTCGTGAAGCTATTCAAGAACTAGGTACATTTGCTCCTTATCATCGTTTCGTTACATTCCCAGTAGAAGTAACAAGTGAGTTCGAAGTTGTTGCTATCAGTGGTGACTGGATCCAAGCTAGTGAAAGTGGTTACTATGCTGGTCTAACTGGAACTACAGTTGCCACAGCAAGTGACACTGGTTGCACAGCTCGTCATAATCTACTAGATCAAACGATCTTCCTAGAAACTTGCGAAGGCACCAGAATCTATCTTGGCACCAAGAATAAACTTACTAGTGTTAACTATACTGGTGGTGATACTGGTGGTGGTAATGTTAGTGTATCATATAGTTACTCTACATTCAATGATTTCGTAGTTGCTCATTCCGGAGGTAGTTTCTATATTCAATTAGCTAATAGTACCTATACTCCTTGAGCAGATTAGTATAAAGATACTGGATTAATTTTTCGGATTATGGATCAAAGAACAACTGGAATATATTTGTCTCGTATTCTATCTGGTTTCTATATATTTGTATGTGGAAACCAGAAATATAAGTTAGTATATCCAGATATTAGCATTAAATATGAAGCTGAATTATATGCTGATCAAGCATACGAAGAAAATAAATTTAATGATTGGTTAAAAGATGAGGATATTATCTATTCTTTGATTGATATGGGGGTTTGGACACATAATGGTGATGAAAACTTAAAGAGTCTAGAAAATCAAATAGAAGATAAAAAGGTTGAATTATATAATAATTTTCTTAATCCTAATTCTTTAAAAAGTATACGTAAAACACTATCTAATATTAAATTAGCATACAATAGACAATATGAGATTAGGCATTCGCTAGATCATATAACAGCACAAGGATATAGTCAGGTACTTAAACATCAGTATATCTTAATACATAGTTTATATAATCATAATAATGATTTAATTTTTGATAATATTAACAATGTAGACTATGGACTTCTTACCCGTCTCTCATCCGCTATATCAGAAAATTCTATAGATATTCCCACATACAGATCATTAGCAAAAAGTGATGTGTGGAAAAATTATTGGTCAGCAAATAACGATAGATTATTTGATAAACCAACCATTAATTGGACAGATGAGCAAAAAACACTAGTTGTTATGAGTAAAATGTATGATGGTGCTTATCAGCATCCAGAATGTCCCCCTGATAATGTAATTGAAGATGATGATATGTTCGATGGATGGATGATCTATCAACGACGAGAAAACGATAAAATTAAGAATAAAAATCGTACAGAAAAACTACTTGAAGGTAAAAAATTAGGTAAAGCTGGAGAGATATTCGTTAAAGCTAATTCTCAAGAAGAAGCATATAATATTTATGGCTTGAACAATGCTAATTCTCGACATATTATTAAAGAAAGAGAAAATGCTCTTAAAAGATCAGGAAGTGAAATTAGTGATGCGGATCTTCCGGACGTTCAAAGAAACTTGACAGTACAAAGAAATCAATTACTAGTTAATAGTAGGAAATAATAATGGATGAAAATGTAAAAAAAATACTCACTAAAAGATTCCAGACCACCATGATCGGCGCATTATTTGAATTTGAAAAAACTTTTGGATACTTGTGGGGACAATTTAAAACGGAAGATGAAGATCTTACAGAACAAGAAGCTTATTTTCAAGACAAATGGGATCAGGTTAGAAATCAAATCCTAAATAACGGAAACGGACAACTGCGTAAAGCACTAGCTGATTTGGAAAAAACAAAAACATCATACAAATATACATATTATTTTAATAATAGGAAAGGCTCAACAGATGAAAACTAGAAATTTTAATGTTACCATAGATGGCAAGGATACCTCTTTCTTAATCAGATCTCCATCACTACAAGATCAAAGAGAGGCTACAAAAGTATACAACTTAAGTTTTAGTGAAGCATTAAAGGCTAAAGCTGTTGTTAGAGCTAAACTAGATGATCTATTAGTTGATCAAGGATTGTGGGATGCTATTAAACAGGCTAAATTTACAGAATTACAATCTCAAATTCTAGAGGGTGAAAGAAAATTGGCTAAAGGTGGTATATCACTATCAGAAGCTAAAACTGTGGCTTTAGCCATGAAAAAACATAGAGAAGAGCTTAGGGATCTGATCGCTGTAAAAACTAATTTAGATACTCATACAGCAGAAGGTCAAGCTGATAATGCCAGATTTAATTATTTAGTTTCAGCTTGTACGGTGTATAAAGAGAATAATAAACCTTATTTTAATAACTACGAAGATTATACAAATAAGGCATCTGACCCTGTTGCTATAGCAGCAGCTCAGAATTTGGCTGGTATGTTATATGGCTTAGATAATGATTATGAAGAAAAACTACCAGAAAATAAATTTTTACGCCAGTACAAGTTTGTGGACGATAAACTAAGACTGATTAATAAAGAAGGTAAATTAGTTGATACTGATGGTAGATTGGTTGATGAAAATGGTAGATTTATTAATGAAAAGGGTGAGTTTGTTGATAAAGATGGAAATTTAGTAAATGCAGATGGAGATTATATTGTTGAATTTAAGCCGTTTTTGGACGATGATGGAAAACCCATTATTGTGGAAACATCTTCTGAGGAAAAAAATGATAACCAATCAACAAAAGATAATCCATCCGAATCAGCTTCGTCATCTTCGGTTGTTAGTCCAGAATAATATCGTATCATTACTCCGTTTAGAAGGAGTGTGATATGGCTCAAGCTTTTAATCTAACAGCTCAGATCAATTTACAGGGGCCGTCAGCGGCTGCTATTAAGCCAATTGTGGCTGATATTAAAAGGCAGCTTGGTTCGGCTACTGTAGATGTTAAGATCAAAATACCACCCAAAGCAGCAGCATCCATAGATGTTGTTACTAAAAAATTGCAAGCAATGAATGGGGTGCTTTCAGAAGCACAACTTAATGCTAACAATCTTAGCTCAGCACTATCTTCATTATCTAGTAGTTTTCAAAATCTTAATTCTAATGCTAGTAAAACTCAAAGTTCAGTAGCAAATACTGCTAGCAGTGTAAAAGCAACCTCTAACACTATTAAAGTTGCTAGCTCTAGAATGGAAGAGTTTGGTAAACAATCATCTTTAGCAGTAAAACGATTTGCTGCATTTAGTCTAGCTGCTGGACCAATATATGCACTTATTAATGCTGTTAATAGTGCGTTTAAAGCATTTATTAGTTTCGATAAACAACTAGTAAAGCTTCAACAAGTTACTGGTCAGGGCGCTATCGGTATTAAAGATCTTGAAAAAACAATTACTAATTTATCTATCAATCTTGGTATTAGTAGTGAGGGCTTGATCGAGGTCGCTAGTACTCTAGCTCAGGCAGGATTAACAGCTGATGACACAAGAATAGCCCTAGCTGCTCTTGCTAAAACAGATTTGGCTCCTTCATTCGACGATATTACCGAAACCACAGAAGGCGCTATTGCTGCTATGAGACAGTTTGGTTTAGAGGCTAGTGATCTTGAGGCAGTATTGGGTAGTATTAATGCTGTTGCGGCTGCTTTTGCTGTGGAATCTAGAGATATTATTACTGCTATTCAGCGTACTGGTGGTGTTTTTGCTAGTGCTAGTAAAGGAGTTTCAGAAGGGGCGGATGCTCTTAATGAATTTATTGCTGTGTTTACCAGTGTTCGTGCTACTACTCGTGAAAGCGCTGAAACTATTGCTACTGGTTTGCGTACTATTTTTACTCGTATTCAACGAGGTAGTACTATTAAGCAACTCAAACAATTTGGTATAGAATTAACTGATTTAGAAGGTAAATTCGTTGGACCATACGAAGCTATTAAAAGATTAAGTGAAGGACTTAAAAGCTTAGATCCTAGAGATTTGAGATTTAGTCAAATAGTAGAAGAGCTTGGTGGTTTTCGACAGATTGGTAAAGTTATTCCATTAATTCAGCAATTTGGAGAAGCTCAAAAAGCTTTGGGTGTTGCTCAAAGAGGTCAGGGTAGTTTAACAGAGGCTCAGATCAAAGCTCAACAAAGTTTAGCAAATCAATTAGCTAGAGTTAGAGAGCAATTTTTAGCTTTGATTAGAGATATTGGTCAAAGTAGCGTATTTCAAGGACTATTTAAAATAGTAACTTCATTGACTAGTGGTTTCATTAGTTTAGCTGGTGCATTCAAACCCATTCTACCAATTTTGGGTTTGATGGGCGTTGTTAAGGGTGCTAGTGCTTTGACCCAGTTTGCTAGTGGATTTTTTGGTGGTGTTAGTAAGGGTGGTGGCGCAAAACAAGTTGGTCAAAGCTATGGTGAAAGTATTAGCGGTGCTAAAGAAAAAGAAAGAACAGAAGCAACATCTAAAGCCGCTGATGCAATAAGATCAAATACAGATGCTATTAAAAGCTTAACTAGTGCTATAGAGAGTTTGGAATTCTCTATACTAGACATTTATACTGCTCCACCAACCACTAAAAATAGTGGAGGTAAAATATTGGCATTTGCTCGTGGTGGTGTGGTTCCTGGCCAGGGTAATAGAGATACCGTACCCGCTATGCTTCAACCAGGAGAATTTGTTATACGCAAAAAAGCAGTAGAAACTATTGGTGCCAATAGACTACATAAAATGAATAAATACGCTAAAGGAGGACCAGTTAAATTAAAAGAATTAGCAAGAGAAGATAGTTCTATAGAATCAGGATATAATAATAAGATACAATCAAATGATCAAGTCAGTGCTTCTATCAATAGAAAACAATTTGATTTTGATGCTAATCAAACCTCACCCATTAACTGGAAAACTCTAGCTAAAAGAATTGAAGAAAGATATCAAGGTGGTGAAAGTTATTTTAAAGCTCAAGGACACGCATTTGAAGAAAGTATAGTTAATCTATTAGGTAGAGAAGCTAAAAGAACAGCTGATATAGCAAATTATGGCGCTGACTATCCTATAGATATTATTAGTGGTAATAAAGTTGCAGAAGTAAAATTTACAAAAAAAATTCATGATGATAATACCTATTTAAGTAAATTAGTTAGACATCATATTCAACAACAATCTTTAAGTAAATATCCATTTACATCAAAATTTGATCCGGATGTTGGTATTGGTTCTATAGATGTTTTTGAAATGGCATCCAATGCTAAGGATCAATTTCAAAAATGGTATAATACAACATGGTCACAAAAGAAAAACATTGGTGGCTTAATTCAAAAATTTGCAGAGGGTTCTCCTGGTGGAATTAGGTTACCTAGTGGTAAAGGTCGTGGTAGAAAAGGTAAGCTAGGACGTAGAGATAGATTTATTTCTCCAACTGAAGGAGGGCTTCCAGGAATAGAAAAATATCTAGATTGGGCAAAACAAATATATGCTGAATATGATGCTGATCCATCTTTAGTTAAAGCATCATATATGGGTGTTAGCATGCCACCAGAAATAGCTTTAGCAGATTATTTATTAGCACAATATGCTTTAGAAACAGGTGGAGCAGGACTGAGGGTTGGCAAAGAGTTTGTTAGGGTTCCAGCAGATAAAATTACCGACGAACTTAAAAAAGATTTGATTCCAGATCCAACAGATCCTACTCAAATGGGTTTTTATAAAGATAAAATTGCTAGATTTCTACTCAAAGAGAAAAAAACTAAGTCATCACAACAATCTACTACCAGAGGATTAAAAAAAACAGAAGGAGCACTAACATTTAGTGCTGCTGGATTACAAAGAGGTCCTAGGGCGCCAGCTGGACAAGCTGCCCTAAAATTAGCTGAATATGAGCAAGACCCAGAATATCGTAAAGAAATGGGCTTAGATGCTGCGAAAATACCATTTTTACAGCAATTTGAAAAAGCAGCAAAAACTGAACAATTCCTAAGCCCTAAAGCACTTCTTGAGAAATTTCCACAAGCAAAATCTCAATTAGAACAACTACAATCATCAATACAAACAGAACTATCCAGAACAACAGACGCAAAAATACAAAAAAGTTTAACTGATCAACTAAGAAAAGTTACAACGGCATTAAGTGATTTTGATAATTATATTGGTGGAGCATTACCTAAAAATGCTGGTAGAGCTTCTCATTTTGCCTGGGCAATGAGACAAGCCGTCCCAGGCTCTGCTGAATTTGCCAATGGAGGATTAGTACAAAAATTTGTGGACGGAGGAGAACCCGAGCCTATTAGCACACCGCGATCTATAACAGAAATTATTAAGCTTGTTCAAGAGTTGGGTACATCTTCAAGAATCAAGTCTCTCATAGGTACTGGAAAAATAATTCAAGAAGCTAGTGCTGTGGGAGTCAGAGGTGTCCTACCCAAACGTATTCTAGATTTAGATTTTCTCAAATCTGATAAAGTAACACCATTTATACCAACAATTGATAAACTATTAGATCTAGCATTAATAGAAGATGCAAAAGTTAAGAGAGAGGACGATTTCAGACTCTCTCCGGAAGAAATAGCATCAGCCAGACCAGTTGGTATAGTTGGATTTAGGTCAAATCTTAAAGATCTGATGCCGTATTATAGAAAACGTAAAGGTAAAAATCCGATTAGGGTTTATACAGGAATTTTACAACCAACCGATTATGCTGATGTTGAGCAACTGTGGAGAGAATATTATGAATCACAAATGAAAGCAGCAGGAAATATAGCTTCTAGAAGAGGACAATCAGCAATGTCTATTTCTGAAGTAGACCGTAAAACCTTTGGCATTGCTAATGCTCAAGGATATGATGTTGAAATGATATTAGCAGCGCTTGGATCCACCGGAGGTAAACGATCATCACAAGATGCTATAGACTTTGCTTCTGGATTAAGCCCATTAGCTGCTGATGTTTTTGGAATTCCTGCTGGAATACCCACTCAAGCTAAACTCACTGTTACTAGTGATAGTATAACAGATGCTATTGATGGTATTGTTAAAACTTTCTTTTTTGGTGGTAAAGTTAATCCTCTAGCTAAAAAATATGGATTAAGTCAAAAAGAATTCGAGCAAGTACAAAAGTTAGCTAGCGCAATGGGATTAGATCAAGCTGGACTAGAGCAACAAGTTCAAAGAGCCGCTGCTCGTAAACAAAAAGGTAAGGATATTAAATTTGGATTATTAGATACCCAAGCAGAATTAATGGCATCAGATACCATACGAACACAAGAGGAGGCTGCTCTACAAGAATTCATGAAAGCTCAAGGATTTGCTGTGGGAGGAGCGGTAAAACTCTATCATGGTACAACTACAGGAACAAATGATTCTATTCTTAAAAGTTTTCAAGAGCAGGGCGGCATGTCAGGTATTGCACAAGGCTATGGTCAAGGTGCTGGCCTATTTTTGTACACAGATAGAGACAGAGCAGTTAAACAAGCACAAATGAGAGTATCTGGAGGTGGATTCGGTACTGTTACTAGCGGAGACACCTCTGGTCGTCCAATGGTAGTTACTTTTTCAGAAATATTAGATCCAAAAAACTTTGATCTAGACTATGAATTAGAAAAGGGTTTAATTATAAAATGGTTAACTAGTAATTATGATCAGATTAAGGATAAACTTAATCCCACCAAAGATTTAGGTGGTATAGTCGATATTATAACTGAAAATAGATCTCAAGGTATAATGTCATCTGGTATAGTTACTAAAACCGCATCACAAGGACTCAAAGAAATATATGCCGGTTCCCCATCTAATATTACAGAAGGAGCTATTATTAGTCAGATAATCAGTAGGCTTCGAACCGCAGACCCAGAATTAGTAGATGCTTTTGAAAGCAAATTATTTGAAAAGCCAATGGGTCTGGTATTAAAATATATTGGTGAGTCAGCTTTACGACCAATAAGTTTAGAGCCGTTTGCCAAAGGGGGCTCGGCAAAAGATACCGTACCAGCACTCCTAACCCCAGGTGAGTTTGTTATTAACAAACAAGCTGCTCAAAAAATTGGATACTCTAAATTAAATAAGATGAATAAGGCGGATAAAATACAAGGATTTAATAAGGGTGGTGCTGTTGGTAATATTCGTAGATTTTTTGAAGGTGGAAAAGCAGAAAAAGATGTGGAAAGAGCGCAGGGAGAAGTAATAAAAGATGTTAGTCACGCTCTGGAAACTGTGTCTGAAATCATCTCATCACTACCAGCACATATACAGCAAGCTTTGAAGAATACTCAAATAGAAAGTTTAAGACCAGGACAAAGATTATCTTTACAAGGAGGAAGTGGTCCAGAATTTAGAGAAGGCCAGAGAGGAGTAGCTGTCACCTCAGAGGCTGGTAGTACTGCTATAGGACTAAAAATAGGGAAGGGAATATTGTCTTCTATCAAGGGTCTTTTTGGTATTAAAACAAAGGATGCTGCTACTACGGAAACTGTGGCTCATGAAACTGGACATTTAGCTGATGCCGCCGTTTCTAGTCAAGCCGGAATGAATACTTTTGCTAGTGAAACCAAAGGTACATTTCAATTTGATGTTGTAGAAAAAGTTAAACCAGTAATGGAAAAAGCTTTTTTAAATGCTGGTTATAGCGCAGAATGGATAGCTAAATATTTAGCTAGTAATAAAGAATTGTTTGCAGAGTTTTTTGCTAAAGCTAGTCCAGCAGTAAGAAATATTTTAACGTCCACTATTGATAGTGAACAAGGCATGAAAATGCTAGCAGAAGAGTTAGCAAGAACAGGATCAACATATGCTGGATTACAAGCATCAGATATTGTTCCACAAGTGGGTCCTGGAACACCAATACCACAAGTTGGCGCTCCTGGTGGTACTGGTGGTGCTCCTCCTCCTTTACCCCCTAGGGGTGGTGGCGGTCCTCCTCCTTTACCCCCTAGGGGTGGTGGCGGTCCTCCTCCAGTGCCCCCCGGGTCGTCGTCCTCGTCCTCGTCGTCCCCAGCGCCTCCAGTTGATGGCATAGAGCAACAAAGAACAAGAGCAGAGAGAAGAGCTAAGCGTAGAAATATATCTTATGAAGATTTTATAGCAGAAAGTGAAGCTGCTGCTTTAAGTGGTGTTGCTAGTGGATCAGCCAGAGCAAAAGAAGATAGATTTGAAGAATTTTTAGGTGCTGGTTTATCTAATGAACAAGAATATAGAACAATGGCTCGTAGTGGAGATAAATCACAAGAGAAAAAATTAACATCAACACTCAAACAAGATATAGGAGCGGCTACTGGCTTAGAAGGAGCCGCATTAGACCAAGCAGTTAAAGATGTTATTGATAAGTTAAAAAATACATCTCAATCATTTGATACTATCATCGAAAATAACGCCTCTATTATAGAAGCATCAAAAGAAGTTGAATCTGCAAAATCAAGAGCAGCCAAAGAATATGATAAATTAGTAGAAACTCTTGGTAAAGAATTAACAGAAGAACAATTTGGTTCTAAAAAAGACTTTACTCGCAAGGCAGCTAGAGCAGAAAACAGAGATATTGTTAGCAGACAGATCGGGGAAAGATTTGGTAAGGGTGGAGCTGAAATAGCTAAATTTTTCCCCGGCATGGCGAGAAAATTCAATGAAAGTGGTACTGCTAATCGTTTAGCTGAATTTGGTAAAATGTTTGAAACTGCTAATGTACAGAAAAAATTAGAGGGTGGATTAACATCCTTATTTAATAAAGTTGGTGGTGGTAAATTATTAGATAAAATAGGGTTTGCAGGAGGCACTAAAGGCTTAGCTGGTATTGTAGGTAAACAGTTTGGCGGATTGGTTAATAAATTAGGTGGTCCAGCCACTGCTGCTGGTATGGCATTAAGTTTAGTTGGAGATAAATTACCAGATTTATATAATAGTTTAGATAGTACTTTTGGTACAAAACTAGGAAAGAGTACCGCTGCTGCTGGGGTGGCTGGAGCTATAGGAGGAGCCGGTCAAGGATTGGCTACTGGTGCAACTATTGGATCCATTTTTGGTCCTCCGGGAGCGGCCGTAGGTGCTGCTCTAGGAGCACTTGTAGGCGCTATTAATGGAGCCAGAGACTCTATAGCAAATAAACGATTAGAAAATACATTAGATGCTCTCAAAACAACATCTGGTGATTTAGAAAAAGCATTCCAAAAACTAGAAGGTAGTTTTACTAAAGCAGATTTTGATAAAGTTAGCCAAGAATTTGGGAAAAGCTTAAAAGTGACCAGTGATTTAGAAGGCATGGCAACAGCCAATACTTCATGGTTTAATCCTTTATCCTATTTACCAGGAGCCACAGGCTCAAAACAAAAAGCTGAAGCTCAAGAAGCACTCAGAGGTAAAACCCAAGCAGATGTAGCTAATATTGGTAGAATGGCATCAGCACAATATAGAACTATGTCTGATGCTGATTTTAATAAAATATATGAGCAAGGGATCAGGGGTGGAGAAACAGGTGCTAGTCAAGCTGATATAGCAGCAGCTGCTGAGTCTTCATTTATGGTAGAAGAATACAAAAAACAGGGTAGAGATGCATCAGAGGCATATTTAACATCTTATAGGGCAGAACAAGCTAGACTAGGTAAAAGTAGTTCTGAGATAGAAAAAGAAATCAGTGGAAATAGAGCCAAAGCTATCGAAGAAGGTAAAAAACTTGTTGCGGAACAACAGGCACAAATTCTTAAACAAATAGCATTAGCAAGAGCTACTAAAGCAGTACAAATAGCAGCAGAAGCCTTGACACAAACTTTCAGAAAAATTAATGCAGCACTACAAAGATTTAGCGATGATATGCAAAATATGGATAATGTATTGCAAACAGAAATAGGAGATTTGACTGGTAATGTTAGTATGGGTAAAGTTAACAGAACCCAAGAACAGGTATTAGGTAACATTAGTGGCTATTCCACACAAGAAGTACAAGCAGCTGCTGCAACAGCAGCAAGATTAGCTGGGGGTGGAGAGGCGGGTAAACGAGTAGAGCAGAGCGCTGTTGCGGCTAAAGTTCTACAAGATGAGTTACCAGATATTTTAAGGAGTACCGCTTCTGGCGCTGGAGCTGAGGATATAATCTCACGAGTAGAAGATACATTTAGTAAAATGAATATTAGTGGTGACACAGCCAAGCCAATTATTGATGAGTTAAGAAAGAAATTAGAAAGTGAAGCTGAGAGTGGAACTAGTTTCGCAGAAATTTCTAGTATGGATGCTTTAAGGATAGCAGGAGACTCAGCAGCACAGGGTTTAGAGACAGCTAAAAATATTCTTAAACAATTTAATGATACTTTACAAAAGAGTATTGATTATATTGATCAACAAAATAATTTAATACAACAAAGTTTAGATTATCAAAGAAAAGCCAATGATATTAGATTAAATGGTGAGTTACAATTAGCTAGAACTCTAGGTAAAGAATTATCATTAGATCAAATGAATGCGCCAGAAAATCAAACTATTCGCAGTATGACATCTGGTATTATTCCCGGTGGCACACTTGATCCAAGACAACTAGGTGAAGCTATTAGAAGCAATCAAGCTACTATGGCTGCTGATGAAGCTAGATTAGCATCTCTGATGGCTCAAGGACCAGAATCAGGAGAACAAGCTGATATAGATAAATATCTTAGACAAGTTAATGATAGCACTGCTAGTTTACAAAAAAATAAATTAGCACAAGCAGAAGCAACTAAAGCATTAAAACTGATGGCTGATAGTGGCCAAGCAGCATCTAATGCTCTAGAAGTAATGAATCGTAGAGCAGTAGCAACCACAGCTGGTGCTAATATGCTAGAAAAAATACTTACATCTGATCCAGAACAACTATTTGATATGCAGGGTCAATTTGCAGCAGCTCAAAAATTAGCAGCTGGCACCGCTACTCAAGAAGAATTACAAAGTACACAATTTAGACAACAAGGATTTGCTGGTCTTAATGAACTAACTGGTTTATTACCAGAAAGTATAAGAGGTAAAGTTAAAGCTAGCGCAATGAGACAATCTTTACAAGCAGGAGGTACTGATCTTAATCAAACTTTAGCAAGTTATACAGATGAAAATGGTAAATTAGTTAAATTAAGTATTGAAGATGTTTTAAGAAAAATGGAAAAACCAGAAGAAGATCCAACAGTAAAAGCGTATAGAGAAGCTGTGGATAAACAAGCAGCAGCTAATGAAGAAATGGGTAAACTATTTGGTGCTGCTGCTGATAGACTTACACAAGCTCTTAATGATAATACAGCAGCTTTATCTGGCGATTTTCAAAGAAGAATTCAGGAAGCTGGACCTAAACAATTAGAAGCAGAGAAGAAAACAGCAGAAGCAACTAAGCCCACCACTAGTACATCCGATAGTCCTGTTGGTGGAGCAGTTAAGAGTGCTGTTGATACTACCAGTCAAGCTAGTACTGTTTATGGTTTGGGCACACTACCACGAGATATTCGAGCGGGCGCAGCAGCTGGAAGTAGAGGAGATGCTTTTGTTTCGGGCGTGCTAAATAAAGGTAAAAAAGTGTCTGGAGCGGTTCGAGGAGCAGCATCAGGAACAGTATCTAAATATGCAGGAATAGCTAAAGATATGTTGTCCACAGCAAGAGGAAGTTATGCTGCTGAAATGTCTCCTTTTGCGGATGAAGCTTCGGCCGCTTTTGGTAAAACTGGTAAAGTAGCATCAAAAGGAGGAGAATATGCGGCAAAAACAGTTAAAACAGTTAAAGGTTTGTTTGGTGGCTTAAAAGATGTGGGGTTAGGTGCTGTTAGAGGAGCGGCTCAAACACCAGCAGCTCAACAAGCTCTTAAATTCGGATCAGATGTGGTACAAACAGCTAAATCTAGCACCGTTGGTAAAGCAGCAACCGGTTTATATGATGTTGCTAAGGGTGGACTCACAGGAGCAGTAGATGCGGCTAAAAAAACAGGAGCAGGCAAATATGTTGCTGGATTAGTAGGCAAAGCAAAAGATGCTGGTGGATTAGGCGGACTCTTATCTGGAACTTCTAAACAAGGAGGTAAATTATTAGGAAGTGCTGGATCTATGCTCTCTGGTGTGGCCAAAAATCCTCTGGTTGGTACCGCATTAAAAGGCGCTAGTAAAATATTGGGTCCTCTTGGCCTAGTATTAGGTGCAGGAAGCGCTATGGCAGAAAAAGGAGAAGTTAAAAAAGATGGTAAGCAACGAGGAATGATCGAAAAGGGCTTATTGGGTATGTTCACGGGGGGACAAGATTCTTCTCAACAAAGTATGATTGGTCGTATGTTAGGAGCGAAACAAGGAAGCACTCTGGATAAAGCTGGTGCTATTGGTGGAGCCGCATTATCAGGAGCCGCTACAGGGGCCACGATTGGTTCGTTCATTCCCGTTATAGGTACCGCTATAGGAGCTGGTGTGGGTGGTTTAATAGGAGCTGGTTTGGAGGGATACAAACAATATACTGGTGGTGGTAAACAAAAACCATCAACCACAGCTCGTTCCAAAGCCGTAGAAAAACAAGTAAAAACAGCAGCAGTAATGGGTACTACCCCAACAGAACCAACAACCGCCTCTGCCGAAAAAGGTTTAGTTGAAGCCAGAACTAGTTTAATGGAGTCTCAACAAGAACAAGCAGCAACAAACCAACAAATCGGTCCCGCACAACCCACAGATAATAGAGCAGCATCTTTAATGGCACCATACCAAGAGCCATTAACAGGAACCCTATCACCATCATCAACACCTTCTCCACCCGCCACAACAACCCAGCCTAATGGCACTGATATGGCCCGTAAAAGATTTGAGGAACGAGCCGCGTATCTTAGAAGTTGGGGTATGCCAACAGAGCCACTCCCCGATAATGCCCCATCAACTCCGGCCTCACCAGGAATGGAACCAGATATTTTTGTAAGAAAAAGAGCAGAAGCAGAAGCTCAAGCATTACAAGAAGAAATTAGTAGAATGGAATCTTCAATTAGTGGTAAACAAAGTGAAATATCGGGTTTTGAAAAGAAGGCCGTATACGAAAGACGCGCCAAAATGGGTGCTGGTACATATAAAAAGGGTGTGCCAACAACTTCCGAAGCGGCCGCAGCATCCGCCAAAGCTGATATTGAAACTATTAATGCTGAGATGGAAGAAAAACGTAAACAGCTAAAGGCTGCTCAAGACAGAGCATCTAGTGCTATGAGGCCAGTCGCTAAACCCGTGGAAACATCATCGACTACTACAACCAATCCAGAATTTGCCGCTTTCGCAGCAGATTCGGCCGCTAGAAGACAGCAGCCTGCGTCCGATATGTTAACCACAATCAGACAAGCACAACCCACAACCGCTCTTGCTACACAAGGACCAATACCAGCACCACTAGGGACCACGCCAGTAGCCAGAACAGCAACAGCATCCGCCGGAACTCAACAGGGTGATACTCAACAAATGATGGCTAATGTATTAACATTAGATGATCAATCAAGACAATTTTTAGAGAGTTTTGGTACTATACTTAATAATTTTGGAACTTATGTGGATAAACTAGCTACTATTAATATTCCTAAGATTCCAGAAAAAATAGAGATGCAAGGCAATCATGTGGTGGATGTTCGTATCACTGGAGCAGCAGCTTTTGAGGGATTAAAGAAAGATTTTGGCAATATGATTCAAGCTGAAATTAGTAAAAAGATGAATAAAATATGGGTTCAATCTAATGGTCAGTATGGAGAAGCAGAAGGACAGAAAACATAATGGCATACGAAAGCAATCTTAAAGTATACTACTGTGCTCAGTCTAGTAGTCCGAGCGACTCTAATAGAATTGTTCCGGCTCCTATGCTCACTATTAATCCTGAAATTTATTATGCTAATGATAGTGTTATAGGATATACTTATATTATTACTCTCAAAGGATACGCCAATGCCTTAAGATTAGAAGATAATTCTAGACCAGTTGGACAACCTAATTATGGCGCTAATCAAACCATAGGTCACATGGATGATATTAGAAATATTTTTAATTTTAATGGTGGAAATTTGCATGTTAAGAGTGGATCTTCCACAGTATTATTAGCTAAGGGTGGTACTATTAAAAGTATAAATTTTGATCAGTCAGACAATTTTTGGGTAAATTATTCTCAATTCACCATAGAGATTGAATTTAATGAAATTGATATGACTGGTTGTTCTAATAATTCAGCTATAGCATGTAACAGTAGTTTTTTTCATACCCCAAATCAATCAAATAATGAATATACATCCGATAATTTAGTGGATATGAAAAAATTTAAGATCAAAGAGTTTTCTGATAAATGGTCAATATCTATTGATGATCAAATCTATGATAACTACCAAGACTTTTATAATAGTAACTTTAAAGTAACATATACTCTATCTGCTACTGGTAAAAATTACTATAATAACGATCAGTTTGTGCCAGCTTGGGAACAAGCTAAATTATTTGTCCAAGATAGGCTATATACCCAAGTCAATGGATTAATTAATGGTATACTAGTAATGACTGGTCAATCTAACACCAATTATGATGGATGTCTTCCAGGTAAAAAGCTATCTGAAATTCATGCTGTGTCAACAGATGGTGGCATTATGGATGCTTTTGATACTCCTAAAAACGGAGGTAATAAATATCAGGTTCATAATGAGATTATAACTTGTGAAACATCAGAATCCGATGGATCTTTTTCTATTACATATAATGCTATTTTAAAAAGACATAATCCATCATTTAGTAAATCTCAAAATTCATGCATACATACTTATACAAAAAGTATTAGTTATGATGCTTCTAATCAGGTTACTATTAATATTCAGGGTACTTTACAAGGATTAGTACAAGGTGGATTTATATATGAAAAAGATGTTGAATTTACTCTACCTAAAAACGGCACTTTTATTACGAGACACGATGGAGAAGAAACCAAATATAGCAATGCTTTAGCTTTTTATAATTCTAGGATAGGAATTATTGGTGGAGATCTAATGGATAGCTTAAAACAAACACTCAATATTACTAAAAGTGCTTTGCTTATAAGTAACCCAACCACTGGCTATCCAGTTGCTCAAAGCTTTACACTAGATCATGATTATCATGAAGGATCAATAACATATACTGCTGTTTATGATACTAAATCAACGGAAAGTAATGATATGGGTTATACAAATATTAGTATAGTAAGAAAAGATCCTGTTCAAATGACCCAAGAATTTATTATACCTGGTAGGGTTAGTGGTCCTATTATTCAAAAATTAAGAATGTTTACACCACTCACAATTTCTATTAATATAGATGGTGCTCATCCTAGCAATAAAAGTTGTGGTACTGGATGGTGTAATGCTGATCCTATTAATACTATTGCTAATATTGCATCACTAAGAACACTCACAGGAGATACTTGGATCAAAACTAAAGATGATACAACTGTTAATTCTATCGATGGATCTTTTAGTATTAATTTAGAGTATATGTGCAAAAATAATCAACCTCTATGTTAGTGATATATTATGAGTTATATATATAGTCCTGAAACTAAAATGTTCTATGGTCCACAAGATGCTGATCATAGATTAGTTCCAGCCCCAATGATTAGTATCAATAAAGAAAATATATATAGTAACGATACAATTATAGGATTTACATACACTATAGACTTTACAGGTTATGCTACCGCACTGGACTTAAGGAATATTAATGGCTCATACGACCCCAATTCTTTACCGTATAATACGGGAAGTGTTGTTGATCATATTCATAAATTACGCAAAATCCTGAGTCAAAATGGTAATATTCTAGTAGTAGTAGATAGTAGTAGTAATATTATGCTCAAAGCAAAGGGAGGTATATTAAGATCATTTAATATTGATGAATCAAATAATAACTGGATCCACTTTGCCAACTATACAGCATCTATCGAATTTAGTTCAGTAGAATTTCTGGGTGCTTCATGGCAAACTTATACAACAGAAGATTGTGGTAGTATACATCTTAAGGATGGATCATATCCAGATAATAATGACGATGGTACAGTTAATATTCAAAAATTTAAAATCAAAAGCTATACTGATAGTTGGTCAATTAATTTTGATGAAAACGCAGCTTTTAATAGGGTGAAGAAAAGAGACGATGCTTCTACTATGTTAAATATTGATAATCATGGTTTTGATATTGAGTATACTATTTCTGCTGTTGGTAAACACCATTTTGTTTATAGTAATGAAACCACCAATGCATCTAAATTATTACCAGCATGGGAACAAGCTAAAAATTTTGTTCAGTATAGATTATATAATCAGGTCACTAATCTATTAGATAAAGTATTAAAGAATACTGCTAATGATGGTTGTGACTCTACATCCACCCCCAGCACAGCGCATGTTCCAGGATCAGCCGTGGGTAATAATGGATTATTAAAAAATATAGGAGATAGTAAATATAAAATATTTAATGAGAATATATCGTGTGATGTTTCAGAATCAGATGGCTCTTTTTCTGCAACATATAGTGCAACTATTAAAAATAACACTGTATCAGATTATAGTACCGCAGAAACTAAACACACAGTTAAAAAATCATTCAATATTACTAATCAAAATAATACCAAAGCTGTTGGACTAACTATTAGTGGTACTATAGAGGGTCTACTAGAGGGTGGTATTATTAATAGCTCATCACCCATTGAGTTGCCTGATAGTGGTTCTATTCTAATATATAAAAATAATAATGATACTAAATATGATAATGCTAAAGTACTTCTAGATAAAATATTTAAAGAAACAGAATATAATGCAGGTTTTGGTGCTAGTGGTAAAAAAGATTTGATCAAAGCATTTAAAGATAGTCTCGGTGTAACACTAACAGCTCTGGGTCTAAGTCCTGCTCCCGATGATCCTGTTAGTGATCCTCCTCACCCAATATCATTTAACTTGACACATGACTATAATACTGGTACTATAAATTATACGGTAGAGTATAGTAGTGATACTTTGGCGTGTGGTCGTAAATACCAAGAAATTAGTATTCAAACTAATAATCCGGTCAAAGTTATAGCTCCATTTAATATACCATTAAGTGATAAAGGCCCATTAATACAAGAATTAGGAACACAAACAGCAAAAACTGTAACAGTAACTATCAACGGTTCGGATCTATCAGCACAAGGAAAACCAAGACCAATGGATTTATTGAGTGAATTAAATTGTAATGCTAATTATTTACCAATTACTCTACCTAATATTAATGGTATAAAAACTAATCAAGAATATACTAGAAATATTCTAGATGGGTCGTATACTATTAATTTATCATATATTTGTGATAATAATGGATGTTTAATATCTTAGGAAACTATTATGGCAGATATTATCAACGCACCAATTAAGTTTTTAGGCGCTACAGTTTTATCAACTAGTACTAGTATAGGTTACGGATCATCCAGTGAGAGCACCCTATCTGTAGAACTAGTAGAAGACTGTGATGCTAATGATCAATTTTTACCATCAGAAGTTGGTGCTCCTATTTATTTTAACTGTGGATCGTTTATATTTGGAGGTATTCTAACAGGATGGACTGAAAATATTAGTCAATCTGGTAAAACTTTTAGTGTTAGAGCATCAGACCCTAGGCAATTATTAGATAATTTTACAATATTGGTGGATACTCAGATAGGTGCGGGAGTAGGAGAAAATAATGTATTTGATATCTGGGGTTATTGGGATAGTACAACACAAGCAGATTCCGACCAAGGTACTATTGCCACAAGAAAAGTTGGTAATGAGTGCGATGATTATCCACAGTTTAATGTGCAAAAAGACAATATTAATGATCCAAAAAAGGGTCAATTCGGTAGAGCACAAAGCAGTGAAAGAGGTATGAAATACCGTCAAATAATAGATGCTTTAGAATGTAAAAATCCTTCTGTGTATAGTAACACTGGTTATGAATACAGTGTTGATTTCACAACCTTTCCCGCCAAAGCTCTAGTTCCTGATTTTTATAGAATACAAGGACCTACCACACTACTACAACTATTACAAAACATATGTGATATTTTAGGTCAAGAATTTTATGTTTATTTAGAAGAAGTAGGCGTAAAACATACTATAAAAATAGGTCTTATTGATTTAACGCAAGAGCCAGGAACATTTAATGGCATAGTTACCCAATTCAAGGGTTGCGCTACAGACTTATCTTATGGTCAAGAATTGCGTCACGATAAAATTAAAACTGCAATATTTGGAGAAAATTATCATACAAACGAAGAATATCAAGATTGTTATTTTTATTTTGGTGCTGAACTTTATGAAACAGCTCCAAATGCAAATCAAATACTGAGACACATAGTACCACAAAAAGCTGGAGATGATGGATGTGGATTTTGGATATTTAAAAGTATAACAGAACTTAATGCAACACTTCATAAACCTATCGCCCCATTAGCTGGTGGACAAAAAAATGGACCATATTCTATAAGCGAACTAGACCTAAGAGCTGCTATGAGTGGATTTAAAGTTTGGAAAAATAGAACTTTTTCAAAAGATATTCCAGGTAGTTTTAATAGAGCAGTTAGAAATACATATCCTATTTATGAAGATAGTGTGAGAGATACTATTAATGGTTTAGAGGGGGCAGCAACCGCAGCCACAGTAGGTAGAGCACTCCCAGACGCTGCTGTACAGCCAACTAAATCAGATCAAAATATTACCCGTTTCAATGAAGAAACACAAGATGTAGAAAAGGTTTATGCCTGGATCAAACAGCTTGCTGATACTTATTATGGTCGTCAGTTTTTAGTACCAATGAAAAATATTAGTTATTATTTAGAAGATGACAATGTTACCACTATGCCAAATCCAGAGCAGTCACAATTTATGTTTACTAAAGTTCCCACCAATGCTGGTGGTTGGACCGATCCTATTAATGGTAAAGTCACTGTGCTAGGACTAAGCGATCCAGCATTACAGTTTTTTAAGCAAGATGATGGGAGGGTTAGTAGTTTTGCTTCATTTCCTATAGAAATAAATAAAGAAACTGGTTGTAACGATAGTTTAGCAAATTAAATGGAGATATATAATGCCAGCAGATAGAAATTGTGGAAAAATTGATCTTACAAAAATATCTTCTGATGAACTAATAACAGATGTTACATTTAATGGAGATACCACTTCTGGTACTGCATATATTAGGTGCGAAGTTGATGAAAATTTAGTAGTTGTATTACCAGGTAGAAGCGGAGATGTTCCTGCTGGTGTTTATGCTGTAATTAAATTTAATGAGGGATGTTTTGCCGATCTTTGTAAAGACTCTGCTGATTATAATCCAGCATTATCATTATTATCAAACTTACTAGATACCGCAGCTAAGTCGGAGGACGGTAGTATACCTACTCCAGAAACAGCACCAAATTTAATTAAGAATGCCAATAATAACCCTCCAACTAATTCTAGAACCAGCGATAGCAGTTGCGCTGAAAAAAGATCAACACCACCCAGCATTTGTGGAATAAATCCTGAAAGATTATTGGCAGCAACAAAAAGTGTTGATTCAGCAGAAACCAATATTCATGGTTTTCAACCAGCAGCAATTTTTCCTAATAAATTTAATATTCCATTAAAAGATAATACTGAAAGATATGGTCCGTATAAAAGTAATAATTTTGATAATATCAAAGGTGCTGCTGATATAATTATTAATACTGATTTATCACCCTGGAATTTTGGTAGTTTCGATAAAATGGGTCAGGCTGGTAATCAACTAGTAAGCAATCTTGCTACAGGATTACGCAAAGCGGAAACAGGGTCAGTAACAGTTCCAGGATTGCCAACACTAGCCAGACTAGGAGCTGCTATAAACAACGGACCACTACTAAGTAATGTTAGTATTAGTTTTGGTTCTTCGGGTATTACTACCACCTATGAGTTTAGAACTTTTAATCCCAAAGCTGGTGGATTAGCTCGTATGGGTGTTGAGAGATTCAAAGAATTAAGAGAAGCTAGACAACAACAACTGAGATTACTAAAAAGCGATCAAATTAATCAATATCGTATTAATCAAAAACTAAATAGAATTCGTAATCAACACAATATGGATGCTTTAAGACATGCTCGTGTTAATCAACAAGCATCATTACAACGAGTTTTGGTTGGAGAAATCTATAATTTTTCCTTGGAAACACAGGATGTAAACCAATTAGGACAAAGAACAGTTGTTGGCATATCAACTCTAGCAAAATCTGTTGCTGAGATGACTTATGACTATGAGAGAAAAGCATATATGAGTTTGGATGGCTTATTTGGACCCATTTCCAAAAATGGTGGTGGTACTGATAGTGGTGGTAATTTTCGTTTACCTCAATATGCTGGCTATGGGGATGATAGTTATATAACTAGTTCTCATAAAGCTTCTCCCATATCTCCTCAGCCCCCATTTATAAAAAACGGTGGATGTAGTGATACAAATTTAACGTATACTGTATATAATTTAGATTTAAGCCAAAATTATTTTGATCCTTTAACTAATAAGTTTGAAACTCATACTTATCATTATGGTGCTGGTGCTGGTCACGTTGTTGATTTATTGGGAAGACAAGAAGAAGTATATACAGAAGGACTTATTACTAATTTATTTAAAACAACTGATAATAAAAGATATAGTGAGGATTATCGATTCTTAGCTCTTAGAGGTCCTCTAATGCTTCATAGTTGGGGCTATGATCTGGATGGTAAACCAATTCCTAATGAAGCTGATACTGTCGAAGAGACTAAAATGGGTAACTTTAAGGTTGACCATCTTAAAGATCGTTTTATGAAAGACTGGTTACAAAAACCATTTTCTTGGCCAGCAGCACCAGTGGATCTAAGATTTGATCGTAAGCGTGGAGTATGGGTAAGCCCACAACCTTATAAGATTATTGTTGCTAAAATCGTTAAAGAGGTTCCTGCTTTCGGCCAAGGTTTAGGTGTGTTAGTAAATTATGGTAATAAACTATATGATGCTGATGGTAATGAAATAAATGCTGGTCCTGGCACAGAAAATAATGCGTGCTGTGAAACTCTAGCACCAAGTGGAACATGTTTTGGTAATTGGATAGATGTAGTAACAAATGTTTGCTTAACGCCATCAGGACTGGTTGTTAAAAAAGTCAAGGTTAGAGTATTAGATGCCGAGTATGATGACTGCTGTACTGATATAATACCAACCGAATCATGTAGCAGTAGTACGGGCGGAAATTCAAATTGTGATTGTTTTACTGTAGATTGTTCATCTTCGTCATCATCATCGTCCAGTTGCACAGAATCTACTGATATGAATCTAATAGAAATTGTGGATCGTATAGGACATAGACACAAAGCTGGATGTTATGTTTATGCTTATTATGATACCACAACAGCTAAATATATAGTATTACAGAACTAATCAGAGATTGCTCAGTTCCCAACTATTGAAAATATTTTCCCAACACTTGGAACTATTTTCTTTTCCCCATTGTTGGTCTATCTTATTTCTAGCATTAATTCTCAACTCTTGAGTTTCTGTACTTTCGAAAGCTGATCTTGATGCCTTATAAACAAATTCACGATGATCGGCGCATAACCAACCTGTTTTACCATCATCCACTAAAACTTCCCATCCTCCTTTTTTATCAACAATTAATAGTGAACCAGAACTCATCGCCTCAAAACCTACTCGTGGTAAGTTCTCAAATGTATCTGTGGTCATAATAATAACATCACAAAATGCATATAATTCTTGTTGCGTTATTTGTCCTTCATGTAGACCCAGGATATATGAAGGTAATTTACCTAATTTTTTTTCTGCTCTTTGATCCCAACCTAATATCATACCTCTTTTTAATATGGGAGAGGTCATAGTTTCATAGATCCACAATTGTAAACCACCATATTTGTCAGCATCACCTCTAGAGATTCTACCAAAATTGAATGTTTCTGAGGTTTTTCTTTCGACAAACGGAAATGGATCGGTGTCGAAATACGGATTAAAAAATAATGGTCTATATGGTTTACCAGTCTCTATTAATCTAGGACTCACTCTATTATATTGGTGCTTGGTTTGATATAGGTGAAAGTCTAACAGTCCTCTGCTTTGAGCCTCTATTTCTTTTGGAAAATTCCATGTCATGCAATTTACAAACGTGGTACTTTTAGCGTACTTTTTTATTTCTTCTATATTTTTTAGGAATTCACCGTTACAAAAAGATATAGTATGAAAACCAGCACAATCCCTCCATGATCTGCTATCAATATATTTACATCCAATATCTAGCATGGATTTTTTCATTTTATTCAAATTATCATCAAACCCACCCGTATGACAAATATATACATCGATGCCCATCTCTCTCCATAATCTTATCTGATGATCCAACTCAGTATCCGCCCCACCTAATCTGGACGGATGTCCTATAACACACAATTCCTTGATCATACCTTTTTCCTACATACCCATACCACAGATGTGGCAAAGTCTTTCATAGATTCTAGTAATCTAATGAAATTATTTATATAATATTCAAACGATCTTTTCCATCCATCTGACAGATCATCTCTATCAAGATCCCGTATTCCTGTTACAAAAGATATTTGAGTATTTATCATTTTAACAAAAACTCCCCGCAGTAATATCTATAACTTGACATGTTCCAAGGGTTACGTGCCATGAGACTATGGTATAATCACAATAGTCCCCAGCACCTTGACAATCACAATCGGGAAAATTACTTAGTAAAAAAGTTACCATTACTCTACAGGACTGCGGATAGCAGTTCTCAAAATACAAATCATATTCTGCCTCATAAAGACAAGGATTATTCGATATATTAAGTCTGTTTAGATAAGATCCATTTAAATAATTAACTAAGCTGTTGCTCATACATTTTGAGCACACTATATTGTTATTCAGTGTGAAGGTCAGCTCTTGTGTGTTACCTCCCCACGGCACATACTGAGGACAATCACAGCCGCCGCCGCCCTCTCCGCAACAACACGAAAGGTCACTAGCTAATTTACCATTTACGGTTAATAGTTTACCATTATATGAGATTAGTGGAGCCACTATTTATCCTTTTCTTTACTCCATTTATGCCATCCTTTATTGGGCAAATAGTTTCCTTCATCATCTTTGCGTTTTGGAAATAATGTTCCACCTTTTTTATGTTGACCAAAAGCCAGTATTGCTCCACAATCACCACACCTTAATTCATAGTAATCGTTGCCTTCAACATTTCTTACTATAAACTTTAGATTGGTACTACCACATAATCCGCACTTTTCTTCTCCAAAGATTTCTTGTATAATAGCCAGTTCTTTGAAGATTTCTTTTTGACCTGATCCTTCAACCTCGAACTCTAATCTATCACTGACCTTATACTTAACTTTCATAAATCACCTATTTCCAGTTATTATCATACCCAAGTATATTATCCGGTATGGAGTTTGTTTGTTGGTAACTAGATAACGATGTTACAATTTTTACAGCATCGTCATGCGATATATGATAGATATTTTTGGAGTCTATAGCAAGAGATTCTAGTAATTTAGTCACATTAATATTAATACGTTTAGCTAATACGTCTATAAAATTAATCTGATTATTCGTGATCTTGTCCACAGTATTATGATCAGGATGATCCTCAATATCTTTGGCCAATTCTTCAGCGGCCACAACTTTTCGTAGTTTTAGTGCTCGTCTTAATGCTCGTCCTTCTGCTCTTGTTTCTGCCACAGCAACCGGGTGGTTGCGATAAACCTTGTCACAATTACCCCAATAAACGTCCGCAGCGCCACTAACAGAGCGATGATTTAAATTATGGTCCTTGGACTCATCCCTATTTAAATAGTAGCTCAGTTTGTGAACAACTGTGGCTCTTTTTTCGTTATCTGGAGATGGACTCTGAACCACCTCTGAATTAGAATCCAGAATTGTACAGTTAAGGGCTATCTCAAAAATTCTTCGTAATCCATCTGTTGTTGGATTGCCCATTATTTTTTCATCTTCTGATAGTAAACTCAGCACATAGTCTGTCCACTCTAAATCATTGGGTGTGAGATTAGCATTTGTAATTTCAACACTCACAGTAGCATTGATAGTTTCTGTCGTGGTTTCCTTTTTTGATCTAGCCATCATTCGTCTCCTAGATTAATAATTTTACTATTGGGCATGTTTTTTCCTTTGATACTATCTAATATCTCTAGTAATTGGTTAAATATAATAAGTCCTCTTGATGGAGAAAAGTCTTTTGTTTGTTTGATTCTGATTAAATATAGACCTTTACCTAGAATTAATCCTGTTTTTTTATCATCATACTTTTTATTACGTTTTAGAGCATCATCGCCCCACACTGGTTCAAAATGCGATGGACCATCAACTTCAATGGCCGCATTTAGTTTAGGTAGAAACAGATCAATTTGCAACTTTGTATTTAGTATGCTTTGCTCTTTGTGGAATTCAACAGAAAATCCCTTTGATAATAACTTAGTATGTAAAAATTTTTCTAATTTGGATCCTGTTTTGCTACTTTGTCTCACAGCATCATTAGCTTGTTTTAACATATACTGTTTTTCATCATCGCTTTTCTTTTCCCAATTCAAACGAGCTTTAGTTTTTCTGTCTTTAATTTCTTTATCATCCATTCCCTCCCAAACCTGTAAAACAGATAATCCTATCTTGGATTTGGTTTCATTAGATCTTTGTTTGCCTTGTGTCGGATGCTGAGTTTTACCCAAAGCCAAAGCATTCTTTTGTGCTTCGCTTTTATTACGAATCTTAATCTTATATTTTATAGCATCTCTGCGTAATTTATTAGCATAAGTCCCGCATTCACTAGCTATATCTTGAAAACTTTTATTATTTTTTTCGTATTCTTTTATTAAGAAGTTTTTTTTGTCATTATCAGATAGCTTATCATATTTCATAGTTGAATCTCTTCTATCTTTGCGTTGTTATTAGTTAATAGTTTATATTGATTCAATGTTTTTCTATCAAGTTTTTGTGAAACACAATCATTAATATCAACATACAGATATATATCTTTTGATAAGAGATTATCGTGTTGTATAAGATCTTGATAATTTAAAAAAACTATAGTGCCATCATAATTATGCATATAATAGTCTAGAAGAACAGCATATTTTTGATTTTCCCATCCGTCACTATTCGTAAATATATTGAAATCAATCAAACTATATTTTTGTGTAAAAAATACTTTAATTAATTCTATAATAGAAGCATTTTCGAGAAAACTATTAGTAAAAATAGATATTTTATGTTTCATATTCTTTGATAGGTTGTTGGTTTAAGATTAATATTGAATGGTTTGACTATACAATTATTAGACACTGTAAGTTTATTAATTAGTTCAAAAATAAAATAGTTGTGTACGATATTGGTTTCTAATACTGTTTTCATATATGAGGCATGATCTTTAGACAAGTAATAGATGTCATATAGGTAATTATCTAAATCATAACTAATATTCTCAATAATTTTGTTGTTAATAATACAACCTAATTTATTCTTAGTGTGCTTATTAATAAAAATCTGAGTACCATCAGATGTATCAAATTTATTAAATAGCCTAACACTCAAATTACTATCACCAAACAATATCAAACAATCACTATCTAAATAATCTTTAGCCAAATATAAACTATGAGCATAATTATATTGATCATATTCAGAATTATAAATTAAATTGACGTTTTTTAATAAGTGATCATGCTTAGAGATAAAACTCAGAAATTTTTTATTATCAAATCCGTATACATATGCTATAGTGGGGTTGTCGAATACTGTATTAATAATTCCTAGCTGATTTTGTAAAATAGTTTGATGGTTGGAGGTTTTTAATAAACCCACACACCCTTTGGATTTCATTCGCTTTTGAAATTTATCTCCCAGTATAATAATATTCATACAAACATATATTTAGTATCATCATTTAGTAGATTGGTATTTTCTATTTTCCTAACATATCGATATACTGATGCACTATATACTATACATGTCTTATTTTTATCTGAAACCACCATTATCTGTCCCATATCTTTATGTACAATCTCATTTGTTTTAATAATTGGATTGAGATTACTCACAGGACCACTTATCTGAACAATAAACCTAGATTTAATATTTGTGTATAGAATACTATTAATAATTGACTCATCAGTAACATCTTCATCTAAAATACTCTGTATGCGCCAACCACAAGATATATTACATTCATCTATCAAACTATTCATCATACCAAAGGTATAAATTAATGATTGTGATTTACGACGTAAGAAAATGATTTTTTTTGGAGGACCGACCGTATTATCCATAAGGTTGGAGCATAAAGTTTTTAAGTCGGATGGGTTCTCAAATCCATGTAAACTAATAATCACAGTATAATGTAATCTATTTGTCTCTGTAAATTTAGTGATTTTATCATCCAAGCACGCATCCGCTAGACCAAATTGTTCAAACCATTTGTTTTCCCTATATCCAATACATTTTTTATTATTGATAATATAAAATTCTTTCTCATTATCATATGCTTCGATAATTTCAACATTATTCTGTCGTAATTTATTAATAAAATCTAATGAGCAGTTTGTTTGTGTATTTTCATCATATTTGGCGAATACACAATTTTTGCATGAAGTATGAATAGCGCTGATGGTTGTCATGGAATAAAATCCTCTTTGGCTATAGAATTTTTGTTTGTTCTCATCTGTTCACAAACAATTTTATTATTTAGGAATGATTCTAGAATAGCAATAACATCTTGATGACCAAAGGTTTTAAAATGACCATTCTGAACTATTACACTATTAATAAAATCCTTGATTAACATTTGTATTGGTGCTGTATTAATTAAGTATGGTTCATTAATTACATGAGAACACATGAATTCAACAAATTCTTTTTTTGATATTGTGGATGGAATCGATACATTCGTATGGTTTGTTGTATATTTTTCTGATGTATCCCAATTTGTTTTCTGATTATTTTTTATATGATCAAAGGCAGCATTCCATGTTTGATAAACATTATCCCAAGAATATTTTTCAATACATTTCTCTCTGATATGATCACTATTAGGAATAGTAATAGTCTTATTAAAGAATTGAGTTAGTAAATTGATAGTATAGTTGTTATCTGGAAGTGCTCTTAAAGCATTACTTTCCATTTCCCTAAATAGGGAACACGGTATTTTATACCCTAATAAATTATCAGCAATTTCGGACATAGCACTATAATCCACAACCATAATAGGAATGCCACAAGATGCAGCCTCTATTTGTGGAATACCAAATCCTTCACATATAGCATATTGTAGATAAACATCGAACAGATTATATATCTCACTCAATTGTGAAGTAGACACCGAATTAGTTGTACTAGTAAATCGTGCATTATAAGATCCACAACTTGTACACTTTGTCGTAATCCCATTAAATTTAGAAGGGAAAAAACTATTACATGATTTACACAAATAGGTAAAATAAACCCTATCAGCAACACCATATTCTAAAAGAAGCGAGGGAATATCCCACCCAGCCTCTTCTGGATAACTAGTATGAAGATATAATACTGTATTTGTTGAATTACTAGGATTCTTAATAAATTCATTTAATACTAATATAAGATCAGCTAGTAATTTACGCTTTTGATTACGCATTACTGTGCCAATCACATTAATTTTGTTTGTACCTAAATATTTGGTTTTGTGTTCATCTTTATTATATATTGGTTTAAATATATTGTAATCTACTCCAGCATTAGCGATTTGTGGGAATAGATTAATAGTATCTCCACACTCTTGTATTAGGGTGTCTTTGGCCCATTGAGTATATGGAACTACTAAATCACTATTTTTAAATGTAATTTTCCAATCTATGCGCTGAGGAGCAGAATCTACTGTTGGCATTATTACCCAATTATAAAATCTACGATATGGGCTGGTTTCTTGATACGCGCTCATCCAATAGTCTCTAACATCAAAAACTATATCAGGATTAAAGTCTGCTAAAACCCTATTAAATCTCCAAAGACCAAACTGATTAAGGTTGTTACTTTTATAAGTGTTGTATCTTTCGTCATTAACAGGCACAGCATTAGCATAGAACCGCCAGGGAATATCTTTAATTCTGGTATTTAAATGATCAACAAAACAACCTAATTCTGCTACTTCATACTCTTCGTTTTTATGTAGTCGTGAGAGAATTTCCTTACCATAAATACCATAACCGGTATCTAAAAAACTAGCATCGTTACATAGTAAAATTTTTGTTTTTTTCATGTTATAGAATACAGACCCCTGGCACCATTGAGATGCCAGGGATCTATATTAGAGATACTTAAAATCAGAACGCAACAGCGTCGGCTGTTTTTTCTGATCTTTTGGTTTTTGAGATTTTACCAAAATTATTAACTCTGACCTTTAGAGTATTATGTTTTACTCCATCCTTTTCCCAACTGTCATTACGTAATGATCCTTCGATAATTACTAGATCTCCCTTCTTCAACGAAGATGAAATGGCCTCAGCGCCACTATCCCATGCTTCACACTGAATAAATGAGGTAATTTTATCTTGTGTACCATTAGCCTTGGTGAATTCTCTTGATGTGGCAACAGTAAAATTAACCACATAAGTTTGTTTATCACCAGTTGTAATAACTCTGAGTTCCGGATCCCTAGCTAAATTACCTTTAATCATAACAATATTCATATACATCTCCTTGTTAATTTAAAACCAAACCTGACCTGACATATTGTAAGCTCGACGGGACACAAGTCAAGCCCTTGGAATATAAGCCTTTTCCACAATTAGGCCATCACCAGTTTTTGATTTATTTCCCTTTAATATGATAACATTACCAACGAATAATATATTCTTATATTCTTTATACTTTTCTGGAAACATTATAACCGAATCCAAAGAGCCTGTGCTATCAATTATTGTAAGAAATGCCATCTCTGATCCTGGATTTTTTCCTGATTTTGTTTTTGTTACACTAATAAAATCTATTTCTCCACCGATAATTAAATTATCTTTCATAGTAGTTGTTTTAAACTCTTTACATGTAATATTTGTCATACTAATATCATACATGTCTATTTTTGAGCAAGAGATTGAGTATCCTAGTAAGGAATCTTCACAGTCAGATATCCATTCAGGACTATCTTGTAAAGAATACGGGGGATTTTTTAATGAATTGATCATATCTTGTATAGCATTTTTTCTATTTTTATTAATTTTAGACTGACCAAGAACTAATGATAATAGTTCACTGAGCTTGTGTTTATCTTTAAATTCTTTCACATAACTACTTAAAATTTCTAACTCCTTTTTTGTCAAACCACTCACGGTGTTGTATTCGAACAACATTTTGTTTCTGGATATTTTAAAAAATCCAAGAGATCCACTTTGAATTAATGCTTTCGATGCTGTACTATTAATATTAATTAAGACAAATAATAAACACTCAAACCAACACATAGAGTTAAAATCTATTTGTGTAGATAATTTAGTAATCTTATCAAACACAGAAGATCCAACACCCTTGATATCAGTTAAACCAAAATAAATTTTATTATCATGCAGAATGAAAAATTCGTTTTTTAATCTCAAATCCGGATTATGTACAGAAATATCCATCTCGCTGGCATTAAGTATTAACTCCTTAATTTCTGCTTGAGGGTCTATTTTATCTTTAGCAAATCGCAGATACGAAGCAAAGAATATTTTCGGAAAGTGTGCTTTAGCATATGCCGATAAATAAGCATTAACAGCATAACTTACAGCATGACTTTTATTAAAAGAATATCTCTGACTTTTTTCGATCCATCCAAAAATTTGTTCAGCCTGTTCTTGAGTAACTAGGCTCATAGCACTAGCGCCATCCATAAATTTGGATTTAACTTTGGCCATTTCTTCTGGTTTCTTTTTACCAATAGCTTTGCGCAACATATCTGCTTCTTGAAGATTGAAACCGGCGACTACCTTAACAATCTCCATTGCTTGTTCTTGATAAACCATCTCTCCATATGTATTCTCTAATACTTCTTTCAAGCAAGGATGAAAATAATCTACTGATTCTAGTCCATTTTTTTTATCTATATAATGATGACTAACACTTTTACCATCTCTAATAGCTTCCAAACAACCAGGACGCATAATGCTTATGAGCGCTGATAGTTGTTCTATATTAGATGGTTTCAATTTCTTAGCCATAGATCTACCAAGGCGACTCTCTAATTGAAAGCACCCTTTTGTATTTCCATCTGATATAAGATCCCAGGTTCTTTGACAGTCTAGGGTTATATGATCTATAGAAGGATCAAAAGTGATCTGTGTGGAACCATTGTTTTCTACAATAGGAAACTTACACCCACACGAATATGAAAAATGTTTAGACATTACTGCTTGAGAATGCGTTTCTAAATTTAACTTTCTGTCCTAGATTTCTATGTAACTTAAGAAAACGCACAATAATTTGAGCGGTATCCTTTACATCTTGCAAAGCATCATGAGCATTATCCTTGGATAACCCAAAATAATCTCTCACATTATCTAGTGTGTAGTTTTTTAAATCGTTATTGTTTTCAAACCAATAAAACATCAAATTCATACCATCAACAACATCTCGTGGATAGAATAAATTGGTCCTATGTTCTTTATTTAGGTTACCATATTTACGGCTTAATCTATCAATAATATGTAAATCAAACCGATTAATATTATATCCAGCAGCTATTGGTGCTGTAAATTGACTTTTTTTGGATGATCTAGTATGATATTTTTCTAAATAATTTACAAATATCTTCCAAGAGTGATCCTGTTTAGGATATTTATACCATGACTTTAGGACCTCTTCTTTGGAACACCCCTTAACCTTTGAATGAAAGTCCAGAATATCAGTTTCATAAGTGTAGTTCTCTGTATTTTCTAGAACCTCTGGCTTAAAGTGGATATTTAATTCTGAATCATCTATTACTTCTAAACTAATAGGATCTATAATAATAGCAGCCAGTTGCACGGGACTGCATACCGATGGATCAGAGCCATCTGTTTCAAAATCAAAAACACAAATTTTGTTATAGTTAATCATTCAGAGACCACTACCTCTTGAGTTGGTTGTACAAAAATTCTATTCTGCACATTCTGTACAGCTATTGCATTTATAGATTTGCAACAACTAACCTTTGCAGTATCGACCTTTTTATATTGTGTTTCATTTAGAGTAAATACCGAACCAACGGATACTTCTTGAAACTGCTTATTCATATATTAACTCCTTTACTAAGTAAATTTTGAATAGTCATAATCTTATCTAACATTGCAACACCGAGAATATCGAATTTAATTATACCAATATTTTCTAGATCTTGCATTTCCATACCAGCAATCATTTGTTCGTTCTTGGTGTCATAAATCATTGGACATATTTGATGCAAAGGCTCCGAGCTAATAGCGATACCAGCGGCGTGTTTTGATTGATTCGACTTTGTTCCTTCTAATCTTATAGCCTGTTCGAATCTTTTGGCCAGTGGTCCCTGAAGCTCGCCATTATCGTCGATGTAACACCATTCTCTAAGTTTATCTCCATTATTTTCCAATGCCCATCTAATAATTGATGCCTCACCTGTCTCTTCTTTCATTTCCTGAAGATCATCAGCTATTTTAGCTTCGTCCGGAATATTTTTAGTTATACGATTCATTTCTTCGAAACCAATATTACCATATACTCTTAAAACATCCTTAAGAGCACCCCTACCCTTTATAGTATTGAAGGTAATCATTTGTGCAACTTTATCCACACCATATTTATTTTTTATGTATTCTATGATATATTCTCTTTTATCTATAGGCACATCCACATCAATATCTGGCATACTTATTCTATCCTTCGTATTCCTACCAGAATTATAAAATCTATCAAAAAATAAGTTATATTTGATAGGATCTATATTTGTAATACCAATAAGATAAGATACTAAACAACCAGCCGCAGAACCCCTACCAGGACCGGGTAACCAACTATTGTCCTTCACATATTTTACAATATCTTGAACTATTAAAAAATAGCTACTGAGATCAGCACCCTGTAAAACATCTAACTCATATTTTATGCGATCCACATATTGCTGCTGATGTTCTTTTGGTATATTATTGGCAATTTTATCTTTCCAGCCCTTTCTACAAAGCTCTCTTAAATATTCAGCATCATCATATCCTGTTGGACACTGAAATGGTGGCAACCTAGGTTTGCTCAAAATATCATAATCCTCTATTAAATTTGCTACATAATTTGTATTACTGATTTCCTCTAGTGTATGCAGATCGTTAATTTCTTCTTGAGATGGAATATGGTAATTTTCAGAAATAAAGAAACACCCCAGTGGAACCTGTTCGTCGTTGCTGAGTTTGCGACTAATTTCTGGAAATGTTGTTTTTAAATTATTGCATAATAATATACGTTGATCAACAGCGTCTTCTTTTTTACAGTAGTGAGCATCCGGGGTGCAAATAACCTTAGTGTCGGTTTCTTTACCTATGGTCCTAATAGCATCAGTTAATAGAATTTGTACTGGAAGATTATCTTTATCAATTAATTGTGCTTCTAAAAACACATGATTATTGAATATCTTTTTAAGATATCTCACATGTTCTATTCCTAGAGATAACCAATTGTCTTTTAGATTATAGTTATCCAAAATTAGATCGGCTAAAGTTGAGCCCAAATGCCCTGTGATCGCTACTAAATGACCATTGTTGAGTTTGGCTAAAGTTTGCAGATCTAATCTGGGTTTATGATAATAATATTCTGGTTTATTAGATTCTGATACTATTCTAATTAGGTCTTTCCATCCGTTATAGTTACGAGCAAGCACAATAAAATGAGATAGAGATCTATTTTCTTTATCCTTAAATGATGGGTCTTGATCACATATGTATAGTTCACACCCCAAAATGGGCTTAATACCAGCTGCCTTCATGGCAGTGTAAAACTTTATTGCACCAGCAATATTACCATGATCAGTAAGAGCACAAGCAGATGCTCCAATTTCTTTACATCTTTCTGCCATTGATTTTGGCTGAGATAAACCATCCAATAAACTATACATGGAATGGCAATGTAATGGTATATAGTTCATTCTGTGCTGCCGGGTGCTTTGTACTTACCTACAGTATACCCTGGTGTTGTATATTCGTCAAGTACCTTGTTGACACCCTTGATTTCAATATCGTGTTTGATTTGTTCGCATTTTGTCATGGTACTATCTATAGCACACACTTGATTGGGTCTATATTCCACTATTGGTAGCATACTACTATTGTCAAAAGTACTTTTACCAAAGTGACATAATTTATTACATTTCCAGGTTTTATTCAGTTGCGGAATTTTAGTGTGTTTTATCGTCTCGAATTTAGATCGTAGCATTTCTTCTGTTTTGATAAGATCTTTTTTATCATAACAAATGGTGAAAGCACCACCATCATTAATGAAGTTAATACTAACCATAACATGATCATACTCAGGATATAGTGAGCTAACAGCATAATGATATATTCTTAGTTGAGGATCGTCTTGTAATTTTGCTAAGGTTTTTTCCTGACCCGTGGCCCAATCCAATCTTTTACCAGTTTTCCAATCTATGATTTCTAATGTATTATCGTTAACTCTTGTGATAAGATCTATGGTTCCTTTAATAGCCAAATACCCCTCTAAATTATCTCTATCATATTTATAATAGGCCCATTTCCGTTTAATCTCTATATCGAATCTTTGCTCTGGTTGCACAATGTCTCTGGAGCGAGGATCAAACGATCCATTGTGGTCTGTAATCGCTTTGTGAACCCAGGCGTGGCAGTCTTTATAGTCTTTAGCTTCCCATTCATGATGTTTAAACTGAGACGAATAGTACTTGTAAACTCTTTCTATAATAGTGGTCAAATTATAAGAATCTATAGATATTGAACCTAAAATATCATCGATATATACGGATAAATTATTTTGTTGACATAATTTAATATGCGCTAATATTTCTAGAACTTTGTGACAAATGGTGCCTTTATCGGCCTTCTTATTAGATGGGCTTTTAAGTCCTAAATTATATTCGATAAAATATTGCATAGGACACATACTGTGTGTGCCGTATGAACTACTTCTAAGATATGTAATAATTATGTCAGCACCTTTTTCTTCTTTAGGAAGCTAATGACCATGTTGTTTTGCTCATCAATAGAAATGTTCTCATTGTATATGACCAAGTCAAAATTCTTAATAGAGTAATTTTCTTCATCCAAAGCTGTTTCGCTAGCATGATTAGAATTATGTGGATTTCTATTTAGCTTGATTACTATGCCCCCAACCTCTTTTACTGCCTCTACCTCATTAGGAAATCTACAATCGGCAATGATAGCTAGAGCAGGCTTATCATTATTTATTTTTTGAATAGTAGCATTCGCCCAAACATCGTGTTTCATTTTTCTAAACACATCCGTCCCCACAAACTGCATGACTTCTCTGGCGGTTAATTGTTTGCCATCCCATACTAACTGTGTTGGAGTGTTTTTGTCGATATCTTCTCCGTAGCACTGACTATATGATAGTCCAAGAATATTCATACAAATATCTTGTTTGAGAGGATCGGCAAAGTTATAAATCTTGGAACTATTAAATGGCTCAGTAGTACCATTATGGTATTTTGCCACAAATTCTGAACAGGTGGTTTTTCCGGACTGTTTACGACCAGCGAATGCTATTATTTTTGTCATATAATTTTATTGATATATTCCTTAATTTCTACATCTATTTCTGATGATGTCATTTCTCCAATATCATTTTTAGAAATCTGAGGACTAAAAATCCTATAGGTGTTTTGACACTTAATTTTAATTTGATCTGCCGCCTTGCGACCAGCCTCATCATTATCTGTTAATATAATAATATTCATAGCTCCAGACGAATCTAATAATATTTTTTGTCGATCACTTAATGAGGAACCAAATATAGCAACACTATTATGAATACCGTTTTCTTCTAATCTCCAAACATTACCTGGGCTTTCCACAATAATAACTGTTGCTGTGCTTAGAATATGTTGTTTAGCAAACCAGAAATTATAGAGATGGTTTTGACTTTTGAAGCCGCTGCTGTGTTTCCATTTTGAATATTTCCAACCATCATCATTGTTTGGACAATTTGTATTTGTATCGTGATGTGATTTACATAAGCCGCATTTTTCAAAAATGCTACGACCAGAACAACCAATCATATACTTATAATCATTATCATATACTGGTACAACAATTCTTTTATACATTTCTTTGTCTGGTTTGTCACATAAACCAACATCGTATTTGCTGAGTATTTCAGCAGAATATTTTCTATCGAGATAATATTGTGATGGTATGATTAAAGATCTAACTATTTGTGATCTGATAATTTTTTTTGTGGTATTCTCATTATCAGAATTATTGAGATAACCTATCACGCTGGTGAACTGTTTTTTTTCTTTATCTTTTCTATTTATTTTAATATCAGACAGATCTTTATTAATAATAGATGTTGCATATTCTACAGCTTCTTTAAATGAGCAACTATTATCTCCATTCTTGGTCCATCCATATTTTTGATGAGAAATAACACCACGAATAAAACCCAATACTGATGCTTTAAAAATATTTTCACAATTATGTGTTCTACACTTCCAATTACCTCTGTAGTTGTCTCCAGTAGGATAGAGATTTAATGCGGACTGGTTATCTCCACCATGAATAGGACAACTCATAGTAATCATCTTATTATTTAACTTATAATCAAGACCCAAGGAGTCTAATAATAGTTCAATATTATCACAAACCTCATCACAAACTATTTTTAGCTTAGCTTGATCATTCAAATGGGATTGTCGTATCATTGTTGTCATCAACTATGAAACCCTTTTCATCTGATTTGTTATTATGAATAATTTCTAGTCTAGTTTTACCTTCTGTAATTTTTGCACACCAACCCTTCATATTACAATTTATATAATCATTATCGTCTAATCCACCACCATGACGACTGATCAATGGTACTAATTTTCTATTCCCATTATCTGAACCATCCTCAGCGATTTCTTCGTCACTTTTCCTTTTAAATATTGTGAAATTACTACATAGCCATATGATTCTGTCTGAACCACTAGCGGTGTCTGTGCTTTCTTTGGTGATGCCATCTCTATTTAATTGTATAAAACCAACGATTGGTACTTTATATCTCACAGCAAAATTATGTAAACTGGTCATCATAAAGCCCAATAACTGATATTCTTTCAGATCCTGACTAATACCAGCGCTATCCATTAGTTTTAGATAATCATAAAAAATAACACAATCTTTCGCAGTACCATCATCGTTGAGTCCCACTTCTTTAACCAACCATCTTCTCATGATAGATAATTGATCTTCAAATGGTTTACCAGCAATGCTTTTATAAAATAGTTTGGTTTTCTTCAATGACTCTACCGCTTCTGATATCTTGTTTTGTTTTTCTGGTGATTCGACAAATCTGCCTGTTTCGATATCGTTTATCTCAACCTCGGTCATCATTGCTAAAACTCTATTGATATGATCTTCTTTTGCCATTTCCGTATCCATATTTAAAACTGGTATATTCAGTTTATTAGCAATATAAAAACCAATATTATCTGATAGTAATGTTTTACCTGTTTTGGGTCTAGCCGCTATAATATTCACTGTTCCTCTTCGTAAACCACCACCTATAGCTTTATCATAAATAGGAAAACCTGTAGGTATGCCGACTTGATCTATAGGATTATCTATGAGATTCTGTATATAATTATCTAGTCCTTCGCCTATCTTAGCAGGTTTGTCATCGGCATCATTCAATAAAGATGTAAAATTAAAAATACCGTCTTCTGCCATGCCAATAATTGATGAGACAGGTTCCGTGCCGTTAACATCAAGGAGCTTGTCTTGAACTAGTTCTAGTTGTTTACGTAGTAATCTAGCTATTTCTAGCTTTCTTATCTTAGCGGCAAATTTTCTAACATTATCTAGTTCTACAGGAAAATCTATTATGGCTTTTAGGTGTTGTGTTTCTTCTTTTTTGGATAAAACATGAGACAACCCCAACTCTTCAGCAGCAGAGTATATAGAAGCTATGTCTAGCTTAGTGTTATTGCTATCAAATAGTCTTTTGATACATTTGAATATTAGAACATTACTATCTATAGTGAATGATGATTCTTGGATAATATCGGCTATATCCAGATAGGCTTCATCTCCATAATTATAGATTCCAGCTAAAACTGCTCTTTCAGCAGCAGGATCACATAAGATCATCTATCACCCCGCTCCAGTCGAACACTTGTTACACTTGTATCTTTCTTTAGACTCTACCAAGACCGGAGGAACCTTATCTTTTTTTCCACACACCCTACATTGAACATTGATATAATCAAAATCTCTATTTCTGGCGGATGGTGGTGGTTTTCTAATTTTTCTATCAAATTCCACATCCTCTTTACACATATTAAATTCTGCCATTTGATCAAACTTATTGATACGATTAGTTTTCTTTTTTGTGGATGTGCTATTTTTCGTTTTGTTAGATCTCGGCTTATCTACAGTATCATCGTCGTTGTCATCTGTTAATCCTTTTTGCAGAATAGCTATCAAAGCTTTGATATCATCTTTATCAAGTCCCATGCTTCACCTTTGTTTTTTGTATAGACAATAATATATCAGAAAGATTTTTTATTCCATTAGCTAAATATGATAATCTATCACTACGTTGTTTGGCATACACCTTAATTTTATTTAATGATGAGGCTTTATCATTGTGTTTAATTGCCTGTCCAGATTTTTCTAGATATCCATATCCTTTGTAGTTATTTATTTCGTCTGCAATCGTTTCTTTGATAACTTCATCAGCCCAGTTAAATCTTGCTAACTCCCTGTTGACTGTTCTTTGTATATGAAAAGCAAACTGACCTAATCTATAAGAAATTTGAGCGCAGTCTTCTGGACCAAGTTTTTCTATACTATCTCTGTTCATAGTAAGATAAATATTTAGCTCATCAGATCCCAAGACATCTTCTTTGTATTCTGGCAAACCAATTGATTGTTCATATTCGTCTAAAATATCATCCCAATATTTAATTTCTTCTTTTGATGTTTTAAGCATTGTTAATCCTTTCAAACCATGACTCTATAGATTCGTTATAGGGTAAAGCAATATAGGTTATCTGGTTAAGATCACACCACTCCTTTTTTTCTCTATCTCTTTTTTGCGATTTTAAAAAATTCAGTAAGTTGTGATGGTAGAATTGCACAAACTTATAGTGTTGTTCTCCATGCGCCTCTATGCAAGTTTTTTTTAGGGGTAAATAAAAATCTAAGTACAAAACCTCACTCTTTCTTAAAGAGATAGGTACTTCTTCCAAAACTTGGAGTGTGGGATATGTTTTAGATATCAGTTCTCTGGCCTGCAAATGCAAAGATGATCTATTTACAGTTCTACCCTTTGCCATATTACCACTAAGTAACCAGTTATGTGAATTACCATCTAAATCAACTATTAACATTTAATACCCATTGTATCTTTTATGCTTTTCACCAAATTTTCATATGCTTCTGGATGATCTAATAGATAATGACGCACTTTTTCGGCTCCTTGAAATTTTGGTTTATCTTCTAGAGCCGTTAGAGTATACCATGCTCCACCCTTATGTATAATACCAATATCTGAAGCAAGGTTTATGGCCTCCATATACTTATCAATACCTTGTCCATATCTAATATAACTAGTAATATTACCACCCGGTGGCCCAAGAGCAGAGCATACAACTTGCCATTCTATCTCTTGTCCTATTTGATTACTGTCAGCACTAAGTACCCACGGTTTAAAACTCTTAGCCCTCAATTTGATATCTGTTTGATATGCAATGGCCTGCCCACTCTTTTCTTTAAACTCCGCACCATATCCTGTTGGATTACCCATCAAATGAGTAATACCAATTACAATATTTTTATTAACAGGAATCACATTAGCTACTTTACGACAGAATTTAGCTAATAATTTTGCACCATCTGCTCGCTGCATCTTATCCATTTCACTAGTAATTTCTGCTTCGGTACACAGTGCTGAATAAGAATCTATAATAAGGATACTTCCCGGTATCTCATTAATGATTTTTTCTGCTATTTGTAAATATTCTTCTGCGTGTAAGATCTTACCCTCTTGGCTTCCTATAACATGAAATCTTGATAAATCCAGATCTTTGATGCCTTCTAAATCTCTTTTCTTTAATCTACCTTCAATGTTTAGATAGTACACTTCTCTAGGGCCTTTTAGGGTTCCTTGATATTGAGATTTTTGAGCAGTAGATGCGAAGTCTAAAGATGTTGTGGTTTTACCGCATTTGGGTTGTCCTGTAAGAACAACGAAACTACCCTCTGGTATTCCTCCATTCAATACAATGTCTAGTGATGGACTTACTGGTATAGTAATGCTCTTTCTGTCTACAACAGCATTTCCATTTAATATGATATTGTCGCCAAAGGTTTTTATTACATCTTCTTTTAGACTCATTATTCTAGATCCTTAAGTTTGGAAATGATATTCTTTGTTGGTTGTGGCTTACTATAATTGATATCTTGTTTTCTTGACAAATCAACAGATAAATTTTGATTTTGTTGACTTAGCTTGATCTGTTCTTGTTCTATGATAGGTACGAGGTGAGGTGCTCGCAGCGAATATATTTTTGTTGCTTTGCTGTTGTTGAGCGCTCTGACTATAGCAATATCGGAATACTTTTTAAGTAATTTATGAGCTGAAGATATTTGATTTCGATAAAATTTTTCCCATTCTGGAGTAAGCCAAAATCTATAATGTAAATCTTGCTTATTAATAATAGCCATTTTCTCACAAATCATTTCTGTGATATATTGTGCGGCTGATACTTCTTTACCATTCGAATATTTAGAAGGATATTTTTTCTTCATTATATTGTATTTTTCCATATGTCTTCATAATAACCCCACCCAGGATAATTTTTATAAGCTAGGTTTTGATATGTTTTATAATGGGTAGTAAAATGATGTCCATGATTAATATGTATACAAGCTTTTGAGGATGTCCATGTTGTTCTATTGTCGTCTGGTTCTAGATTGAGCACAACATCTTTGATGGCTGTTTTGATTCTTTGTTCAAAATGATGTACAGCCTCATCAAATATCATTATCATTTGATGTAATGGTTGGTGATTTGGTGCTGACAATTGAAAACCAGTATCACATAAACCTATATAGTTAGCATTGCATAAACATCCAGTATCAAATTCAGGAAATAAAAAATATTCTTCTGGATATATTACATCATGTTCCAAAAAACAAACATACTTATATTGGTTTGGATCCACACTATACAACAGTTGTAGTATTTGAATAATAATATTTAGATGGTTTTTACTATTTGTTAATGCTCTTTTACTATCAAAAGGATTATTATTAATTTTGAACCAAGAGCATGTTTTTATATCTACTAGATGCTTGTTTAAAGAAATATCACGCAAACTATTTAGTGTATATTCTATAATTTTTGGAATAGAATTATCAGTGTAATATACTCCTAATTTATTGGTTGTAGACATTTTTATTTACAAACCAGCTATCAAAATCAGTTATCTCTGGAAATACATTAATAAAGTTGTTTTGTTCCAATAGTTGTATAATCTTAGATTTGTTCTCTGTATGGTTGTGTTCAACAGACATTGTGAGGATATCATATGAGAAATTAAAACTATTTAGTATATCAAATTCAGAACCCTCTGTATCTATTGAAACATAATCTATAGTTTGTGGCGCATTATATTGAGATAATAGATCATTTAATGAAACAGATTCAACGTCGTAGATTTTAGCGTCTACTCTATTCCAAGCCCAAAAATCATTGTTAGTATAACTATCTATACAAGATAATTCTCCAAATTTGCAATCTCTAAATGATAGATTTTGTCCTGTTGAAGAAGATACACATCTAAAATCTTTGCGGCATGACCGATTAGCTAATAAAGATTCGTGGTATTGTTTGGCTGGTTCACAAAGTATACCAGACCACGAATATTCTTTTTCCAACAAGAATGTATTAGATTTTTCTATACCATCTGTGGCACCAAACTCAACAAAATATCCATTTGTTTTTTCTCCAAGAATAAATAATACAAACAAATCTTGTCCTAATTGAGAATATTTAGATTTATTCTGTTGATATTCTAAAAATCTATTTATATCTAGCATAATTAATTTTAGCTATTTTTAGGTCTATATATACAATCTTGTGTTCTATTGGTGGTATTCATATTTTTTATCAGTTCATCATTTTGCATAGATGCTGCTTGTGTCATGATGCTAACATTTTTGCTTTTTTTAGCACTAGTTTCATTGATCATTAGGTTTTTAGTGGATGATTGTTTGTTTGTGGGATTTTTATCCAAAATTTTAGACACATCAGATTCTTTGAGCTTTAGTTCTTTCGCTATTGTAGCATTATCCATTTTCATGGTGTCGTGTAAATATTTAACGGCGTATTCTTGGATTTTTGTGCTCATTAGGACATCTCTCTTTCTGCATTATTTATCCATGCTATGTTTTTTGTGGTAAGAAAATTAGAATATAGATCGAAGATTTGTTGATTTACCTCTTTGAATTCCCATTCTTTTCTACCAATCTTACTCATGAATTTATTGTTATTGCCCTCACTATATAGCCCTATTGGATTATACAGTTTGCCGTGTGCTCCAACTTTTACAAAATATCTTTTAGGATTAGTTCCATACTGGGAGGATTTTGCTACCACTAATTCATTCTCTTTGTTTGCTCTTGGTTTTTTATTTTCGTCTATAAAGTCGTGATCACCTAATATGGTATAAAAACACTCTATACGATTAGTGTCCGTAGATGTTGTATTTTGACGATAGATAAATTGATCGGTATCTGTTGTTAATTTGGCCATATGGTTTTTGGTCCTTTCTTTATTCTTGACATTCCTTTTGGTAGGGGTTTTTCCGACTGTTTTTCTTTGTAATCATTATGTTTGGAGTATAATGATGTTTTTTGATCATCGCTCATTCTGTCTCTATTTCTATTAGCTAAATCTCCTATGGTTTTTAGTTCACTATCTGATTTTCTTACCGATGCTGATTGTGTGGCTAAATCAAGCATATAATCTCTGTGTGTATCCGTATTTTTACAGAATGTGCATTTGGGTGATTGCTCGTAATCTTTGATGTAAAAAAACAACTCGAACTGTTTATGACAATGATTACAATGATATGAATAGGTTGGCATATCTACACAATATAAGAATCTGGTAAATAGATAGACCATTCTGGTGGTAGGTCTGTTTTTATTTTAGATAGGTGGTACGAGATTGGCAAGTATTTGGGACTCTTATTTGGCTTGAATGGTAGCCCTAATAAGGACATATGCGCCTGTTTGGGGGTTCGGTTTCCCTTTTTACGATTACATGATATGCAAGATGTTACAATATTGGTCCAACAAGTGGGAGAACCATTATCGTTATTCCATATAGATTTCGGAATCACATGATCATAAGTTAATTCATTGTATGTAAAAACACTAGAACAATATTGACACGTAAAATTATCTCGTATAAAAATGTTCTTACGAGAGAATGTAACATTTTGTTTATCTATTTTAAAGTATCGTTTGGTCCTAGCAACTGCTGGTACTGGATATTTTCTGTTGTTTGTTCCATTTATATGATCATCTTTATAGAAATCAATCACATCAATACCATACCTTGGATTGTGTTCGTATTTCATATACCAAACTATAGCTTTTTGCCAATCAATAATTGATAATGGGCTATAATCAGCATTGAGCAGTAGACATTTACTGTTTTTTAGTCTCATCTTCTAAAAACTCTAATCTTAGTAGAATCTTAGCAATAATTGGATTTCTAACAATATCCCCATATTCTAGTCTGGAAAGTCCTATGCTGTCCACACCATCGAGGGCTTTAATTAAATCCAAAAATCCGCCACGGAAATTCCTTGGCAAATCAGACTGACTAATATCTCCTGTTAATACCATTTTACTGTTGTTTCCTATGCGTGTCAACAACATTTTTAATTGATCATACGAAGCATTCTGGCACTCATCTGCTACTATAAAGCTATTGTGAAAGTTTCGTCCTCTCATTAATCCCAAGGGGACTATCTCAATTTTATTATTAAGCTTTAATGCCGCATAATGACTCACAGGAATAAAATGCAATATTTCATCTAGTATTGGCAATAGGTAAGGATGTAATTTTTCCTCTGCTGTACCAGGAAGATATCCTATTTTCTCTCCGCTCTCTACTACTGGTCTGGTTATAATAATTTTTTTTATTTTATCATCTAATAGATATTCCAGAGCCATACCTATAGCAATATGTGTTTTACCACTTCCAGCCACGCCCTGACAAAACGTGATAGTATTTTCTGCTACTGTTCTTATATAATCTTTTTGATTATCTGATCGTGGTCTTAATCTATTACGATATAGTGGACCACTCGATTCAATATCGTTTGTAGCATCTATAACCTTAGACTTTCTCTTATCTTTGTTGTTCTTTCTCAATGGGATACCTCGCTGAAAATGGGATTAAATTAAGCAAGCGCCGCCGGCACAACTAATCTCTTCTATTCCAGCAGTATTATCCTCTGTTTCTAATAGTTGTGTATAATCAACCTTTTTATAGCTGTCATATAAATCACAATATATTTTCCAGTTATAAACATCCTTCATACAGTAAGTCAATCTCCTTACATCCCCATTAAAATATTTACCAGCAAAATTCTTCATCTTTGTGGTGAATAATAGCTTTTCCTTAGTGTCGTTTTCTTTAGCTTGATTCATATTCACATAATCACAAGCAGCCCAAAGATTATTATCAAAAGCATTTAGTCCAAGTTCTATTAATCCAGAGCACCATAACGCAGCATCTCCGTATTCTTTTACTATTTCTCTGCTTGTGTAAACAGTGGTGAACGGTGCTTGAGGGTAATCTTTATCTCCGCTTTGTGGAATTAAACTAATACCAGCAAAATATTTACGATTATCATAAATATATTTTGTTACCTGTTCCCATTCATCTGGTTTTACTGTAACAGTATTACTAACATTATGACTAAGATAATCTTGAGTACATAATGATTTATTCTTACCAGAGTGTACCCAATTCTTTTGAGTATCCTTTACGATAGAGAGCATATCCACAGCGGGAAGTTGATTCTTGGTTTTGGCTCCGTCGGGAACTTCAATTGGAAATTTAACTACCTCATCAGTATTATTTGCTGACCAGCGAGATTTTTCGCACGCTTGTGGGTTATAATTCTTAAAGTGCTGGTATGGTGCTTCTAAAACATTAGCCTGCACATGGCGTATATAGCGTTTAGCGTGATGAGGATGGATGCCAGAACTAGTCCCGAGCATACTGCTGCTTGTGCCCTCTGGTTTTAAACACGTTACTCTAGCAGCTTGATTAATACCGAGTTTTTTAGCAAATTCTTTATTGGTTTCTATGGTCATTTTAGCACCAGCCTTTAGAACCTTTTCTGATAAAACTAGATCATATTTTTCCATAGTGCCAGTTAACGAAACGCCCAATAAAGATTCTCTTTCAAAGATGCGGCAACTAATATCGCCTAGATAATCTAACTTTGTAAAGCCTGCTTGTAATGTTCCTATAATCGCAGCAGCTTTACATCTTTCATAAAAATCAGATTCATCCTCTATAGATGAACAATTAATAGTAGATAGATTACACCCTTGCCATCCACTCTTACCGCTCTCCTCATCAACAGGCCACATACCCACTTCCACACACCTTCGTGATGTTATGCCATTAACTATCATGGTGCGTCTACTATTTTCTGTTAAACAATAAACGTCTTGCTTTCCGATGTAAGTTATTTTTTTTACAAATGAACTAAATCTATTCGTTAATCTAAATGTTTGCCTATCTTTAAGAACCTCCTTAATTCTATTTATGTCTTTTATATGCAAACTAGCAAAACCTATCAAATTATAACAATTATTTTGTCCACCAATAATAAGCCTATAACTAGTTTGTGTAGAATAATATTTATTGTTTCTGTCGCCATCTGGCAAAAGCGCTTTACCTGCTTTTCTAGATATATTTATTCTGGCAAATACCCCAAGCTCCTGTAAAATTAATTGTATATCCATCAATGCGCTTATGTTAACAGACGATAATCTCATACTTAGAGATTTTGATTTTTCATTATATTCAGAATGCCCATCGGAATAAAGCATTCCAGAAACAAATCCAGCTTTAAAGTTTTTAGATGTTTTATGTATAAAACTAATATCGTCTTTGATGGACGGAATTCCTTTTGTGTTTAAATATTTATTTAGAGCGGTACTTTCTAGGGACCATTTTGGCTTTGATCCATAAATTTTATCTTCTAAACAAGAAAATTTTGGTTCAAGATTTTGATTATATGTCAATAAGTCTTTATCTAATTGGCTAATGAAGTATTTTACATAGGTTTCGGTTTCTGATATTTGAGACTCTAGTTCCGCCGCCGTACCCCAAAAATTTATTCTGCAAGAACTATATTTAGAAATAAAACAACCGTCTCCATGAATAAGACCAACTAAATAACCCAATTTAAAATCGTCGCTATTTTTATCAGAAGTATATGGTTCAGAGATTGGGATTAAGATTTCATCTTCACTTGTTAGGTCTTTTAATTCCACCATTCCGTGTCTTGTTGCAAAATGATGGTTGCTTGTAGCTTTTACTTTTCTTCCACAAGTCAGTTCTAACTCATAAACGTCTCTATCAATGCCGGTTTTTCTGGCGTTAGAAGCTGTATTAATAATATTAGCGTTTGGAATATCCATATTAACAGCCCAGTGTTCCTGACCATCTTGCATATATCCAAATACACGACTGTCTTGCTCTATATCAAATGATTGTGTGTCTAAAAGATCTTTAAATTCAGTCCAGCCATGAGTTGTCAAAACTTTTGTGTCAATTGTTACGCACGGATTGAAAGTCATCTCTGTAGAATCGCTCCAAATAAATCCAGGTTCACCAAACTCTTTAACACTTTCCATTAAGGTTTGAAATTCTTCGTATGTGGTAGAATCTTTTAATAAAAGAGCAGAGTTGTTGCTTCGTGCTCTTTGGGGATTTTCCAGATACCAGTTACCAGTTTTAGCCTTGGCCATTTCTTCATCATCATGACTAAACAACGCTAAACTAGCAGATCGTCTAACCCCACCACTCAACACAGCATCACTACTGTGCATCACTATATCATAAGCATCAATTGGTCGTAGTTTCTTTTGACCATTGGATACACAACGATCTAACAATACTCTTATTTTTTCTAATCCTTTAGCAAGAGGTTCGAATCCTGGGGCTTTTCCAACACCAGAACTAAGATTTGATCCTTGTGGACGAATATTACTATAATCAAATAGTATATGACAATTTTTGTATTGTTTAAATTCTTCTACTGGTTTACTAAAATAACTACTTAATAAGACTCCTAGAGCATCCGCCCACCCTTCTATGCTATCTTCTATAACATAAACAGTGCCTTTATCCTCTGGAGGATTGTGTTCCAGAGTTGGTAATTTGGAAACGTGGTGTTTTTGCACACTAAATCCTGTGCCACTACCACACAATAATAACCAAAAGCATTCTTGAAAAAATCGTAATCTATCACAATAGGAACTTGTGCAATTATAGATTTTGGCGTGACGTTTTAGAATTGGTTCGCCACCAAATTGCAATCCTCTTTGTGAGCCAAGAACTTTTTTCTTATACATCATATCATATGCCCAATCAATATCTGTTGATATTCCTTTGTCGGCATACATAGAGTGCATCATATTTCGCACACGATCAACAGCTTCTTTCCAAGTTTCTCTGCGATTTTTATCTTCTAACCAACGAGCATATTTACTAACAAATGTATAATTCTGAAGTTCTTGAAGTGCTGACATCTTATCTCCTATTGAGCATTATTAACGAAAATATCCCCAACACTACAACACTTTCAAATGATTGTTGTTGCATATGGGGGTTCTGAGTTATGAGACTATAAACATAAATACCTAATGAAACATAAAACGATATTAATATCATAATACACCGCACAGTTGTTTCAGCCACGAAAGATCTGGTTCAACATATTCTATTTCTATACCACTCATACTAACAAAAGTATCAAATATTTTTTGAGCTTTTTCATCAAAAAGGTGTGTGCCGTGATTGTTTGTCATAACTACTTTTCTAACTCCTTCTTGCCATAGGGCCATAATGCAATCGTTACACGATTGACCAGTAACATATGCTATCCCATTTTCTGGTCGTATAGTACAATTAGATAGAGCATTACGTTCAGCGTGAATCATCCACGGATATTTGTCTGGTCTACTGTTTGGTAATAGGGTATCATCCAAACCGCGAGGAAATCCGTTGTATCCTAATCCTAAAATCCTATTATTAGAATCTGTGATTACACAACCGTGTTGTGTTTGAACATCATGGCTACGTTGAGAAACAACTTTAGCCAATCCTAAAAAATAATCTGTCCAGATGGGTCTGCTCATAAGAGTATTATATCAGACCACCCGTGTATGTCAACTCACTTTGTTGTAAGTTTGTTATATAGTACAAGACTTATAACACCACCAGCAACGCCCATGATTAGTCCTGCTGGACTCAAACTGTTGTATTGGCCCAGCATATACAATATGGCACCACCCATATAAGATCCGGCTACTCCGAGTGCTACTGTTTTAACAAAGCCAAAATTCTCTTCGCCAGGAACCAGGGTTTTAGCCACACTACCCACGAAAAAGCCGTATACGGCCCATACTAGAATATTAAACATTTGCCGCCTCCATTAGTGTTAATGTTTCATCCTCCGTGAGTTTGGTGCCACATTCCAATATGGCGTTCATGATACTAACACCATAGGTATTGTAATCTTCTGGTGTTAATTCTTTTTTGAGTAATTTTTTAATAGTACGCTTTGTAAACCATCCGCGAGTTAAACTAATATCTTTAATTTCAGCATGATATAGTGAGCATTTTTCTTTTTCGTCGCCACACATTTTGATTCTGTTCTTGCGACACTGTTGAATAATACGAATGAGTGTTAGTATAATGCTAATTACCATTAGTATTGCTATTATATTACCAAACTTTTCTGGAGCGTTTGGAACAGTATTTAAAACTTTTTGTGCTAGTTTTTTGATTTTTTCGTTCATCTTCGGAAGATCCTTGTTTTACAATCTGGCTGAATAATCACTGGTGGGTGAGTAATTTCTGATGGAGCGTCACCGTTTTCTGGTTCACAATAACCACACTCTACCTTTTTTATACCATCGCCACTAATATACCAACCCTTACCCTTACAAACAGGACATTCTTTTCTTTTATATTTCTTTACGTTTTCTGTTTGATGAGATTTGATTATGCTTCCTACTACTGTAACAACACCTGTGGATGATCCATTATATCCATAGGCTCCGAATATGATGGATGTTAGTAGAACGAAAGCAACAATCTTATTCATTTCGCTTTCTCCATCGTGGTCTTGGTTTGGGAGTATCATCACCCTTTGGACTTGGACTCCACAATTTAATAATCTTGTATAGAAAATCCAAGAACATTTGAATAGCACGACCTAATGATATTCTATCAATGAGTTTCATAAGTATTTCTCGAAATCATAGGATGGAAGTTTTTGAACAGGAAAACCATCAAAATTACTAAAAGCATAACTACCATTTTGAGCCAACATTTGACCAGCAACATCGGATCGAATTAAAAATGAGCCGTCTGGAATTGGACCCCATTCTGGATGACCACCATCATTCCACTTACCCCAACTATTTTGCACAAGAAACAATGGTTCGCTTCCAGTATCATCACATGCTATCCAAGCCATACAATGAGCCCAACTACCACTAACATTAGTTACACCGTTCTTATCTCGTTTGTTACTAAAGCCAAAACTAGAGCATACGGCTAATCCATAACCATTAGCCAGAGCGTCTCGTGCTTCATCTACTGTGCGTACCAAACTTACTGTTTTTATTTGATGATCATTGGCCAGATCTATTACTTTATCTGGTAATCCTCGACCACCCCAGTTTGTGCCAATAGTACTATTATATTTGGTAAAATCGGCTATTCCCTTGTAATCTTTACGAACCAGAATGCCACCATTTTTACTCACAAATTCGGCCGCTCTAGCACAACTCATTCCCTGACCACTATGGCCTCTAGCACCATAAATAGCTTCTGTTGCGCCTCGTGCTACCCAACCCTCTCTTTGTTTATGAATATCAATCTCTACTGCTCGACTAACATCACACGCATTTCGTGTTCCGTGTGAAACACAATCTCCAACTGTTTGTCTTTCGTTATAGGGACTCTTATCAAACTTTAACACACTTTTGTACGGAGTACTTAGTTTGCCCTTACCACTATTCTTAATCTTTCTTGCTCCATCAGAGAAATAACCATATTTTGAATGTTCTAATAGTTGTTCATAAATATGTTGTTCAAATAAACAACCAGAGAATCCTTTTTTATATAATTGATAAAGATCATTAGGACTAAATTTTGGCATAATTTTTATTCTTTCTTAAATTATCTATCGCCCATAACGGCTGTAGATTACTATAATGACATAGCTTTTCTAGTTCTTCTTTTGTTTTTGCAGTAGACAATGGGATTATGTGATCGATATGCCATTCTCCGTAATTATCTAAAGTCATTTTATCATCAAACTTATTTATTAAATAATTCATCAGTTCTTGTTGACCACAACCCAATAATTTTTTCGTTGTTTGATCTTTATAAAATCCTAAAAACGCTTTTCTAGTTCTACTCCTTAAGTTATGCATAATTTTAATGAGTAGATTTGAATCTCTTTTAATTTTGTCTTTAATATTTCTTCTGTTTTTAAATTCAGATGTTTTTTTATAAATCCTTGTGGCTTCTAATTTTTTTTGAAGATTATTACCGGTCTGTTCCCATTTCTTTCTTCGTATTTTTCTACAGATTTTACAATAATATTCTCTACCGCCAGACATGTGTTTATTCTTACTGAAGTCAGTTTGTAGATTTTTTTCTATTTTGCAATCTGGGCAGGTTCTTAACATCATTTACTCCCTTCGTTACAAGCCCAAGCAAGAGCCTTAAAACTCTCCACAATTTTTTCTCTTAGATCCTTATCTAGAGGCACATTATCATCTCCAACACCAGCCACAATAACAGCTTGTGCCGACTTTGCTAAGTCTGGATATTTGCCTTTGATATCCATTCGCAACATTGGTCCAGCAAGACCGTTAGCGTATCTAACCTCATCAGTATTCTTGATGACCATATCTTCACCATCTAATTCTATTAATCTCGCAATATCCATATATAGATTAGCTAATCTTTTACCATCTTGAGATCGTGATGATGGTCCGCTTTTTAAGGAATCTATTACCGGACCACATGCTTCTCGTAATTTGCTATCTGATGGTGGAGTTACCACAACTATTTCATCTACATTAATTCTACCACCACCGCCAATATTGCTAAAGTCTGGTTTAACAAGACCCACAAAAATTAAAACTGCTGCTAATCCTAATAGTAAAATTTTCTTATTCATTATTTTGACCCTTGCAAACTGTTGGACTTAGATATGGAAACATTTGATCAGCCACCTTTACTGCCTCAACGCAACCGCTTTTCACGGCCAGATCTCGCGTTTGCTTCCAAGATGCTACCAACTGGAAAAATACATCTTCGTTTGTTCCCCTATTAGTGGTTACAACTGGAACAACATTAGGAGCAGAATTTTTTCTAACATCACTCACTAAACCCTTAACCTTGTCCACTAATGATAATACCAAATTTTGAACCGGACTTAATTTGTCCTTAAATAGAACCCAAAGGACTAAACCCACACCAGCATATAAAGCCAGATCAATTGGTTTGACTGATCTTGAAAATTCCTCGAAACTTTGAGCATAATCTAACATTATACGTTTCCTTTCTTTAAGAAAACACCAGTTTGTCTAAAAATAGTTACCATAGCATCTATTGAGGATGATACCATAATCATCAGAATAGATTTGATATACCTATGTATAATAGGTTCTATGAGATTTGGAACAAGAGGAATATCCACGATTAAAAAAACTTTATCGTAGAAAGTGTTAATATATTCTATTGCTAGTTGTTTTTTCTCTGATCCACTAAGATTATCCGCAACAGTCTCTATAATCTGAACCGTGCTAGCGGTTACTAATTGTAGAGCTTTCCACGCTTCACTTAGTGCTACGCTTTTTAGGTTGGTTAACGACTTTTTTAGTTCTTGGTGAAGTTTTTCGGCTTGTTCTAGAACTAGTTCTCGTGGATTCATTTTTTTTCTTCTCCTCTTGTGCTATTTTTTTAACTTCGTTTCTGCCTCTTATATATCTAGCCAATATCCAAACCTGACCACCAATTAGTATTACACTTTCCACAGCATGAGATACTACTGTGATTAATTCTTCTTTTTGTTCATTCTCTGTTAAAATACCAGTTAAATATAGTCCGCTAAATATGAAGCTTACTACCGTAAACCAAAATTCGCTTGTTTTATAGCCTGATTTGATCATAATAAATTACTCACTATCATGCCCAGGCTGGAACATAACTTGTACTATCAGTGCCACCATCATTACTCAACGGACCCATATAATACGCATTAGCTGCGCTACCACCAGTACTATGTTTAGAAAATCCATTGAATACAGCATCACCAGTAATATCTCCAGTATTAATACTCCAATCATCAAAATTAGCACTTCCACTTATATTAAGATTATTTTCAGACCTATCATTAAAAGATGCATCGTAACTAATAGTACCCTCGTTAGCGCTCCAACCTTTGAAGAAAGCAAAATGTGAACCTATAGTTCCATTATTGGTTGTGTAATCAGTCATAACCACATGACTACCATTGCTTATACTACAACCAGCGTCGATGGTGCTTCTATGGTGGAATATGGCTATTGCTGTATTATCATCTCCAAGAGTTAATGTTGAGCTATTAGTAATCTTTGAATCATCATAGAATTCTACAAAACAATTATTAGCCACCGTTAAACTTCCATATAGTCTAGAACTATTAAAGAACTGAATCTTTTTCATAATGCTACTACTAAGAGTTGGCATACTATTAGCTCCAAAACTAACATCATTAAATACTTTAAGGGTTCCACAATAAATATTACCACTAAAACCATTACCAGTATTTGTACGAAATTCCACGGTAGTATAATCATCTCCATTAATTGTGACACTACTGCCATTACTTATATCACCATCAGTATTCATTATTAGTGTGCCGCCATACATATTAATATAAGAATTACTAGCAAAATAACTATCAGTATTGAGAGTTAATTTAATATTTGGATAATCAGCCTCACTTCCTGAACTATATGAATAAAAATAATTACTACTACTACCTTCTATCATGCTGCCCTCATTAAGAGTAACATCATTATAAAAGTATACATTATCATCAATAATACAGCTATCGGTTAAGGTTACAGGCCCATAAAATCCATATGAACCTCCAGGACAATCCATGATTTTCACATTTTGAAACAATTCTGTTTTTCCTAAAACCTTTACATATCGTATAGTTGTGAGATTACTGCTATTGCCCACAACTCTTAAGTCTCCTAATATTGTTAATCCATATGAGTTATTAAAATAAATAGGTTGGTAATTACTATTTCCACCACTAGAAGTTACAACAACATTTCCTTCTATAGTTACAGATTGACTACTACTATCAATATAACTAGTTTCGTGAAAATTCACATCACCATAGATGGTTGTGCTGCTATTAAAATACAATTTAGAATTATCATATAGATCTATTTGTACTCTGGTTCCAGTACTACTACCAATAGTTCCATTGCCCGCAAGTTGCTGACCATTTATAAGTATAATACGGCGCACTTCACTAATAGAATAGCCATTAAAACTATTGCTTAGGTTACCGTTATCAAAAATTATAGTATCAGCAATGAAACTACCACCATTACTACTAATATCACTTAAAATTACAGCAGTATCTTCATCAGTAGGCAAACTATCTGATGATAGTGTATGATCTCTATCAACAAACCAATTACCCAAAGTGTTCCAGTCATTATTAACAGCATTATAAAAATATAGGGTGCGGCCAACGCTCTGACCATCACCACCAATGATCCTACCAGACGACTTTACACTATTAGTTCCATAATTGATTGCCATGTTTTCAGCCCTCTGGAGTTGGTTCTGGAACGATTATGCTTACGGTTCCATCATCATTCATTGTGAAATTTCCCACAACGCTAGATCCACTAGCTATACTTTGTGGTTTAATGCTAGCTAATAGCGCTCCCAATTGACCATGAAGTTCAAAAACTTCTTTGGCATCACTTCCTAATGCTTCGGCTATTTCACTGGGTGAAGCGGCACCATTTTGCCAAAAGATTTTGGCCCCATCATTAAAAGCGTTAACCATATTTTGAAATGTAACCCTGGTTTGTCGTTTGATTCTCTCAGCAACTATATTTGCTGGTGGAATAACATTGGGAATATTGTTGTTATCTAATACTGACATAAATATACTCCTTCATTATACTTTTACTCTTGAAATTTGTACGCTTGCTACCCAGTATACAGTACCACTAACACCACTAGAACCTTGATCAACCTGAATCACTAAACCACTACTACTAGTACTAATTTGAGCATTCGCTGTTGCAAAATTACTATTTAAAAATGATTCTATGATAGGACTACCAACCAATGATACTGTGCTGGAATATTTTTTTACACATCCACGAATAACGAATCCGGCACTATCACCATTGCTAGCTCGTCCACCAATATGAATAGAAAATGTTGCCGTTGTATCGTCTATTGTTATAGTATCATCACTATTAGTAGGATAGTCTAGGTATAAACTATTCCATCCACTACTACTAGTAGTACGCTTTAGAACATATGACGAAAATCTAGCATCTCCATCAAGACTAAAATTACCATTAGCAAAACTTAATTCTTGAGGATCGCTAGCACTATTTTGTTTACCTAAAATTATTTGACCAGATCCATTTGGAGAAATAGTAATATCATTATTAGCACCATCTTCAATTGTTATGCTTCCACTATTTGTTCCACTATTAGTATTAAGTATAAGATCTCCAGTTCCGTTAGTTGTGACAGTGGCATTACTATTACTATCGCCAACTCTTAAAGTATCAGCATCCGCTTGCACATCGCCAGTACCATTTGGGGCTAATATTAGATTACCATTGGCGTTGGTGCTACTAATAGTATTACCGTCTATTGTTATGTTATCAATAACCAATTTATTAGCAGTAACATCACTATTAACTGTTAAACCAGTACTATCAAGAGTTGCTTGTACAGTAGATGCAGAGGTACCAACTCTTAAATATATAGCACCATTATTATCAGTTGCTTTAATATCAATACTATAATCGTATTCTACATCAAGAGTGGTATTATCACCAATTTTTCTTATATAGTTGGTATTAATATATGCAGAAGAAACAACCCCTGATGCTGGAGATATACTTAATTTATTCCCATCCCACGTTAAATTACTCTCAGCATCTATACCAGTTGTTGAACTATCTCTGCTAGAGAGTAGTCTATTATTTGCAGGATTATTAATCAAACCACTAGTACTAACAGTTAAGGAATTTGCTCCATCGTTATAGGTTACATTAATACCAGTACCAGCTACTACTAATGATCCTACTCTATCATCCACACTCTCAGCAAAATTAACAACTTGATAAACATTATTACCAGACGCTAGAATAAAATCACCACTAGCAGTGGTCAAAAGTTCTGCTAAACCAACAAGACTAGCTGGTTTGCTAGTAATTTGAATCCATGCGGGGCTAATATCAGCTAATTCAATATAAGATGCTTCTAGCGTTTTGTCTCCGCTTCCGATATAAACCCAACGGGATCCATCTGTTGTTAATACAATAGTACCTTCCACAATATCATTTTGTTGAGGCACTGTTAAATTAGCAATACCTCCAGATGATACTATATTAATAAAATCTGGAGTTAAGTATCCTAAATCGTTCCAAGTTGAAGTACCATCACCTAATTTAAGTTTATTGGTATCAGTCTCAAATCCCGGTTCACCTAAAAATAATACTGGATTTCTTGTCGACCAATTAGAGGAGGTATCTCTGCGAAGTTGAATTTTTACTGGCATATTAGTGTTTCCTTTAATTAAGCATTACCGCCATTTACACTATTAATAAAGATACCATTATAAAAACGATATCCATACTTATCATCAATATCAGATAATATAGGAGTATTTAGCACATAACGATCATAAACAATGGTGCCAGCATCCGGAAAACCGGTTCTAGCACAAGTTACAACCATTGTGCCGTTTTTAATATTGTTAGCCGAAATTGCTTTGGTAATATCTGTAAATGGTCTAGTAGCCATAAATTTCTCCGGTATAAGAATGTGTTAATATTTGATACACCACTATTATTACTTATCTATACGTTCCTCAAGAGCTTCTAGGGTTTTACCCAGTGTGGCTATTTGAATTTTTAATTCTGTCATTACTTCTGTGTTTCGTTGCAAAGCACTAGCAAATGCCGCTTGAGTTTCTTTATTAGTAGCTAATCTTTCCATAATAAATTGACGATCAATATTATATGGACTTTGAGTTTCAATCATATAGGCCACCTCACTTTTAGTAGCCATATTACGACCTATTGCAACCCAAAACCCAACCATTGTTACTATTATTCCAATACTAGTGGTAGCAATATTTTCCCAAAAATGAATTATAGTTTCGCTCATAGTTATCTCCCATAAAAAAAAGCCACCGCACCTTGCGGCACGATGGCTTGTTAGTAATCGAAAACCTTTCAGATATCAATAATTGCTTTTGGCTTTGTAGTTATCATTATAAGGAACTGTTGATCCTCTCATATACGTTAGTTCGCCAGGAACAGTTTGACTGGGATTAGCAGCATCATCACTAGTACCACTACCTGTTGCATTAGTAGTTTGATTCCAAGGAGTTATAGTTTGAGTAGCAGGGTATCCTGCGTCAAATTCTCCGGTATAACGATTGTATTTGTTTTCTCTTATTGCTTTGGTAAATAATACAGATTTTTGATTTTCTGCTTTATTGATACTACGAATAACATCATTATCATTACCTGGAGTTTTGATAGCATTAGTAGAAACACCGGCTAATTCATCTGTAATTAAACTACTAATTGGTTTAACATTGTTGTAAGCAAATGTGCCAGCAGAAACAGCTTTACCAGCATAATCTTTTTGTGTAACACTATCTTCGACAACCTTGGAACCAAAAGCGTCAACAGTAGGTACAACTGTTTTTACACCCTCCATTTTATTGGATGTAATCGTACCGTTGGCTTTCATTGTACCATCATTATTGTCTGCTTCAACAATATAACCATAAGGTGAAACCGTTGTTGCACTACCATTAATTTGAGCTGTGGCCATATTTAACTCCATATATATATATATATTATTGGATAGATGTCTTATAAGACAAATACACCATATTTTTACTTATGTGTCAGATTAAATTTTACGAAATTCTTTAAGCTATTTAGTGAGTTGGTTCTAAAGCCAGATAGGCCGGATTTAGATAGTGTGAAAAAATGCTTATCTAGCCACATATTACCGGTACATAATATTTGAAGATTCTTCGAATTTTCATGCAAAAAGATAGATGCTAAGATATTATCGGCTAAATTATCTATAAAATATCCAGTAGATGGAAAAACCTGAATAACATTATTACTTTCTAATATTTCGCAAATTTTTTTTAAACAATGGTGGTCGAACATGCGATATTCCAAAACATATCTAGCTTTGATACCAAAAGAACCACACAGCTCCGCACAACTTTTAACATCATCACGAATTTTATCATATTTTCGATTGGAAGCTAAATTTTGAGGCATAGAGATATCAACAATATTAGCTCCTGCTTTGTGAGATTGTTGTATAGCACATAAACGGGTTTTTAAATCAGAAATTCCCAGGGGATAATCTATTGAACAAGACAATTCTATATTTTGTGATAGACTAGCTTTAGTTGTTTTGACCAGATAATAGGGAACTGTGATGCTATGAATATTGTACACGCATAGTTCTTTAACCATGTCTCTGGCTAAAGCATCACTGGTTTCAGTATCTGTGATTGCAAAATCTATAAACATTTTATTTTTTCATCAAGTTTTTGATATAGTCTATGTTTGGATATTTTTTACTACCTAAAATACCATCTGCAAAACCATAATCAACAGCTTCTTCTGCTGTAAGAATCCAATCTCGTTTTGTCGCCAATTGAGTAACAATATGTTTTCTAACCATTAATCTTTTCCAGTTTTTTTCTTTACAAATCTTACTATTCATACACTTTTCTGTGAATATATCAATCATCTTCTCGCTTTCTTTTTCGCTCCATTGAACCATGCTCAAGGCCGCTTTGTGTTCATTATCCACACTAATAGAACCATAATGAATAAGAAAATTAGTATTAGGAGTAAGTATCCTAAGATGAGCAGCCTGTAGTAATACAGTGCTGCTGGATTCTACTTTAGCATTAGCAACAATTATAATTTTGCTTTTACTACTTTTAATAGTATCATATATGCCTAAACAATCTTGCCAATCACCTCCCGGCATATGCATGTGAACTAATATTGGTTCTAAAGAAAGTAGATTAAGATATCTTATATTTTTTTGAAATACTATTGCTGATCTATAATCCACACCAGATTCATTATCATCAGAAAAATAAGAATGTAAATATATTTCTCTATTTTCTACATCAATATTATATGAATGTATATCGTTAAGAGAATTATTACTATTATCAATTTTATTTTTGTGACTCGTCATACATTAAATTTATATGGTTATATATTATATCGTTAATATTCTTCATTACTTCTGAATCATTAAAACATTTACCAATAGCAATTCTAAAACGATATCTTGTAAAAATATCTAGTATCTCAATTCCGGGTATATTTTCTAGTATATTCTTAATTTGTTCGGAGATATTAAAATTACTATGACCCAGCCAGAAATTAAAAATTTTACTAGATGCTGTATATTCATTATATGGAATTAAACCCATAGGAGAAGCAATAACTCTTATTGGAGATGAGGTTCTAATTTTAGGTTGATCTATATTTTCTTCATTATCTTCATCGTGATCAATAAAATCCGAATCTCCTATAGTATTATTATAGTCAGTCCATTTGGCTTCATCCATATCTCCACCAAAAGGATCATTCCATTTTTCCCATATTATTAATGGTTTAATTCTAGTCATTATTTACCAGAAAAACTAGTTGGTTTTATTACTGGAGAATTGGCACACTCATCAGATTTTTGTGTTTTTAAACTTGATAAGGTTTTAAGACTAATATCTAAATATGAGGATAAAGCATAACAAAACTGGTGATACTCTGGCCCCCTTTCAGATAATTCTTCAATGAGATCAGTTAGGTCTGTGTAATAGACCCCGTAGTGCAAAAATATCATTGCTTTAGCAAACTTTTCCGCTCCTTCCAAAGAAGTGTCATTAATATTGATTTGAATTTTAGGAATAGAAGCATCAGGTTCTATATACAGACTAAAACTATTAATGTGATGATGTTCTTGTTTAGAACCATTCTTCTTTTCAAAGAATTTAGCAAATATGTTCTTCATTGTAGTTTTTGAATTACTTCATAAAGTAGGTTATAATGAATAGAATCAACAATAGAATCCATAGATATCCAATAACTATTATTGATATTGTTTGTGTATTGAACAAAAAAACCATAAACTAGATCTATTGATTCTGTATTATCTAGTTGAGTTACTGAAATTAATTGCGGGATTAGATATATATAGTTAGTAATTATATGTTGTTTCAGAGTATCAATGATTTTTTCATTTATATTCAGAATATTATTGCTATAAATAGGTATTTTTGGAAATATAAGATTTTCTTTATCTAGAGATAGAATCTTGGTTGAATCTATGCTATTGGTATTGTTCTCAAAAGATATAACAACACAATTAGCATTAACCAAGAATTTATTACTATTTTCAGACATTTACAGCATTCCTAATGATATCTATAGCCTTATTCAAGCCCTGTCTCACAGCCTCTCTTGTTATACCATATTTTTGGCCAATTTTTTCAAAAGTGTATGACTCAAAATAATATAGTCGGATATAGTCTTTTTGTCTATCTGTTAGATAATCTGTTGATAAAAGTTTATCAATAAGATCGGTCAAATTCTGTTTATTTTCATTTTCTATAGAAATTTCTTCTGGATCTTTTACCCTAGTGTCTTCTGTTAAATCATGAGCCGATGAACTATCATGGCTCTCATCTAGCATAAAATCAAGTGAGTATGTTTTTATGTGTTTTTTATTCAGTTTCTTGTTCTTTGTTACTAAAGTTTGAATTGCCCACAACGCACACTGATTACGATATGAGTATTTTGTTTTTTTGGTTCCTTTCTCATTTTGGTAATTATCATCCCAACGCCAATCCGCCATCATAATAGCATTAGCCACAGAAGCAATAGCATCCTCATCTTTTAGCATTTTTGTTGCTAGACCATTATAAAATTGATTAGCAAATTTTGAAATAGCTTTTTTTGCTAATAATAAATAGGTTTCTAGACTATCAAACTCAATCGAATTATGATCCTTGTAGGCAATCTTATGATTACCTACTCCATGTATTTGTAATAGCATATGTCCTCTATAATGTGTCCTAAAAAAAATAATTACTTAGTTAACTTTTTCCACTGTTCTGTATCTGGTCTATCCTTATCTCCTGGTTTAGCGGGTTTGTACCTTTTCCCCATTCTTTCTTTTTTCTTACGAATATTTTCCCATAAGCCTGGAAGATTTTTTCCTGCTTCTGCTCCTTCTGTATCGGTTTCGCTTTCACCGAACATGAGAAAATTGTGAATGGTCAGCATGTAATCTTCTGTTACTGCGATTTTACCTTGTAACCAACTTTCTGTCAAGCCTTCTTTTACGGATGGATTGTCTATAGCATCCACTATTGCTTGAGCGTGTATCGCTATAGATTTGATAGATCCTAGACTCATTTCATAAAAATCATACTTGTACTCCATCAATTCCATCTCTGGACTTTCTTCTTCCATATCCTCAACCTCTGTAAAATCACCATCTTCTGCTTTAGTTGTAATACCTAATTGATCTTTTGTGGCTTTCGGTAAGGCAGCAACAAACTCTGGACCTTTACGCTTAGCCATATTATATAACTTTTTTAGAAATGCATCATAAGTCATTGGGCCTTTCATGCGACCAAAATTACTAATAGCATCTGGTATATCTGCTGGTGTTACAATTGGAAAAGATCGTGTTTCAGGAAAAAGGAAATCGCTATCTTTGAGTTCACTACGTTTTTTTCCCTTATAAGTCTTTTGAGCGGCGCTAACGAGTTCGTCATTAACTGCATTTAAAATATCATTTATACGATCCATTATATTGCCTCTTTAATCTAGGATGTAAAACCTTAAAAAGATAATCACTTAAAAGTATACCAGCATCACAATCCGATTGATAGTGAACCCCTTGCATAATTCTTGATTTGGTTGTTTCTCCAACTATTTGTGATAATAAATATTTATATTGAGGATACATATCGGCTAAAATATTAGCACCAAGATTAGTATACACCACATGGCCAGAAGGATATGATGGGGTGTGGTGAGTTTTTGTTTGTATAACATCAATATCCAAATTATAAATTTGGGCCAAATTATATGGTCTAATTCTATTAAAGTAGAATTTAGTGTTAAAAATAAAGGGCTTTACAATATTGTAAAATTCTTTGAAATAATTGAATGGAAACTGTATCCCGAGTTTATCTACTAAATTATATATAAGATAATTAGGACTATCGTCTATATCATAGATAAGTTTAATACTGTCTGTGGAACGATTGTGTGTCTGCTTAACAACATAATTAAGTTCTCTAAATGTGGATGAACTAGAGTTCAATAAAGGAGGATCTAATATGTTCTTCCATTCGATATCTTTGGCAATATCGGGAATAGTATATTCTATATTGTAGTCAACATAAACTAGACTATCAATATCTTTAGAAATATATATTTGATTAATTTCTGATAATATTTTATAGTGGCGATCCATTATACTTGAATGCTAAGGAAATTATCTAATCCCATTTGTTCAATTAGTTTTAGATAAGACTCATATAATACAATTCCGTCTTCACTCCCTTGAAGTAGTGGTATCATTATATTTGCTGTCATTTCATCTCCAACTGCTCTCGCAGCAACAATTGTTTCTCTTTCAGCAGCAGAGGCTTCTCTGACAGAATTAAGATTATATTGAATCAGAGCAACCATATCGTGTCTTGTCCAACTTGGGGCAGAGATGGTTAGGGGTTGATAATCCACATCGAAAAATTCTAGTCTTTTTACATTTTCCATAGCGTGTTGATGTTCTTGTTCAGCATCGGCTTTGATTATATCTGCTAATTTTTTGTAACCCCATCTTTCTAGATGAATAGCCTGGGCAGTTAATACGGTTGTTTGTTGCCAATGAATATTTAATGATTTCTTTAGGCATTCAATAACAGTATTACTAGAATAACCATCAATATTTTGGGCTTTACTTTGCATTTTAACCTCTGATTGCTTTAATAAATCATTAATAGTTGTCATGATCTCTCCTTATATTACCATGCTTTGCAAGACCAGTATCTTGCTTTCCATTTTGGACCAGGATTAGCACAATTATGTCTTGCCCTAAATGAACGTCTTCTTTCTGGAATATTTTTTTTGATTTTCATATTCGGATCACCAAAATTTACTTTAACAATATTTCCTTTTTCATTTTTTACATAAACGCTAAATTTCTTAGGGCCGTCTGGAGTTCTAAATGGTTTGTTCAGGGTTACTTTTCTACCCTGATATTCAGAGGCCCTACCTTGATAAACTAAATATCTTTCATTTTTCTTATAATTACCTAGTCTGTCAAAATAGAACAATTCAAAAGTTTTTGGATCCATGTAAGTGAATTTGGCATCGCTATCTAGATCTGATAAATCTATTATCTCTACTTCTTCTTCGGTATCTATGTACTGATTGCTTTCTGGAATAATAATATTTGATGCAGTTACCTCTTCAACAGAGCCACAATCGTCACAATCTTCGAAAGCAATAGAAAAACCTAAAATATCTAACACATGATCCAGTAAAGAATTTTTAGACTTACGGGTTTGTCCAATACAGATTGCAACTCTTTGCTTTGAATCTGGATATTCTTTTTTCATAGTTTCGTTTCCCATGCAACGAGAAACAAATTTTTTCTTATCTTCATTTTTTTCTGGATTAGGAATTGGCATGATAGCTATTATTTAGTAATAAGGTTTCGTTAATAATATTAGCAGTATTAGTCCAGCTATATTTCTGTGCTGTAGCTAATCCTCCTGGATTTGATCTGATGTTATTCTGATACACATATTTCATATAATGCACAGTTTGTTCTAGTTGATCGTCTCCCAATTTGGCCCAATTACCTTGACCAAAAAACCATTTTCCATCATTAGCTGGTTCTGTTTCATCAACAGAAATTAAAAAAGCATTATTATCATTACAATATTCTGTATGAGCAGAATAGAAGGTCGTGATGATTGGTTTATCTAAAGCCATACTTTCCAGAATTTCATTGTTCCAGCCCTCTGCTCTAGATAGGAAAACACCACAATCGCACCTATATATAAATTCAGCCAAATGATATTGTGTGGGTAGTTTACTATATACTTTAATTTTATCTTTTAGTTTAGATTGTTCTACCAAATTTAGCCACTGATTAGTTTCTTCATCGTTCAAAAATGGGTTGTGAGGCAATAACCATAATTCTACATCGTCCTGTTCATTAAACGATAAATCAAAAGCCTTTATTAGGAGATCGTGACCTTTTCTTAGTTCCCATTTACCAATATGAAAAAATATATACTTATTATTATTGAATCTAATTTTTGGTGGACTATTAAAGATTGTCAAATCAACCGCTAAAGGAGACACATAAATCGGAGTGTTTATACCGTTGTTCTCTAGTATTGTTTTACCCCATGTCGATGCTGTAAAAATAAAATCAGGATATTTTAAATGATGTTTTTCTCTATCTGTAAAAGTATCCAGTTCGAAAAATGGAAACGCATAATAATGCCCCTTACCTATTCTGGAAGCAAGATCATGTTGGTGCCATATTTTTAAACACGGGGCATCATAATCGAATTCGCTACTATTTTTCAGATAATTTTGTACAATAGACTTATCTGTTTCTGAATTAACTTCGACATTTGTTCCTATGGGGAATAATGCTATATTATTATTGAGATTCTTCATAATGTTTAGTGAAGTAATCCCATACCCAGTACTATTAATTGGACAATTTAAATTAAGATTTTTCATATATTTTATTGTGAGTGTTGTTAACTTGAATGAATGTTGTTTTTTTACCAAAGTCTTTAATTTTATTTGCTCCTATGTATGTACAAGCGCTACGAATGCCACCATAAATATCTTGTATAATTTCTGATACTAATCCTTTGTATGGTACAATAACAGATTTACCTTCTGCTGTTCTATAATTTGCAACTCCATCATGGTGTTTATCCATAGCGTCTTTACTACTCATTCCATAGTATTTTAAGGATATCTTTCGCTTTATATTATTATCTTGAGGATCTATTGGTTGCCAAGTTCCTAGACTAGTTTTATATTCATAAAACCATTCTCCTTCACATTCGTCGCATCCTGCAAACATACTTCCTAACATTACAAAATCACTATTCGCTCCAAACGCTTTACAAACATCTCCAACGGTTTTGCATCCTCCATCGCTGCAAATGTGTCCACCAAGACCATGAGCAGCGTCCGTACATTCCATCACAGCGCTCAGTTGAGGATATCCCACGCCCGTTTTTAAACGAGTGGTGCATACGCTACCTGACCCTATACCAACCTTGACTATATCGGCCTTGCCGTGAATAATAAGTTCTTCCACCATTTCAGGCGTTACCACATTTCCTGCCATTATAATAATTTCTGGAAATAGTTTGCGAATATGTGCGGCTGTTTTCACAAATTGTTCGGTATATCCATTTGCAACATCCAAACACACATTGGGAATATAGCCTCTGCTAAGTTCTACGGTTTTAAAAACACGCTCTAGTTTTTCTATATCTTTTTTGGATGTGCCTGTTGAATACCAAATATAATCAGTTCGTTTAAGAAATAAATTAACTAATACGTCTTCATCATAGTGTTTGTGTAAGCACGTTATCGCTTTATGAACCAATAATGATTGCGCCATATTAATGGTTCCAACAGTATCCATGTTGGCCGCAATGATTGGAACACAACTTAATTCTCGGGGACTATGAACAAATCTGAATGAACGATGTAAATCAACTTCTGATCGACTCTTTAATACTGAGCGCTTTGGTCGAATCAAAACATCATCAAAATCTAACTTAATTTCATTAATTATTTTTTGCATTGAAGAAATACCATCTATTGTGAGAATTTATTTCTGACCATGAATTAATATGTATTACATACTCTTTGACTTGATCCCACGAAGAAAATATCATTTCATGAGGAATAGTTCCAAATAGCCAATCTGGAGCGTGTTGCTTACCCTGCACCATATGTATGATAATAGGTTTTTTCTGTCTATTTGCCCAAAAAATTTCTTCGTATGTGCCACACGGATGAATATCTAGATCTAAATTAACTATTAAAAAATCACTAATATCTACGAGTCTTAAGTCTACGGATCGTATAACTTTCATTAACTGGGACAGTTCATCATAGTTTTTTTCTAGTTTGAGTTTGATCTTGTGTTTATGGGTTTGTTCATCTTCTTGACCAACAATAGTAGGTTTTTTAATAGGATTGAAAACAATGACTCCTAAATCTTGTAAGAATGGAGTAATATCATCTCTCCATCCACTCCCCCTATCATGAACACGATCCATAGCGCCAGCTAAATAGACTCTTTGATTTTTTAAACGATTCATATTTTACTTGTTAATCTGTGCCAAACCATTAAAGATACCAACTATTATAGCTAAAGCAACTAGAATTGTCATGCGACACTCTCTATGTGTTCTGATGAAAGTAACATAGTTTGAGAGGGATTTAGAAAAAGATTAAAATTGTTATCTTTAGAAAATATATCGTGATGAAACATCACATGCTCACAATCATGTCCACTATAATTACCCATTAAAAAAAAATTAGTTTTATAGATCGCCATGCCTCCAAATCCACTATTTATTCTAATAGGATCGGAACCGACCGGCAAGATATGTATTCCAAACCACATCATTGGGTCATATCTGATATCTGCGCCGTTATGTGTTTGTAGGTTATTCCACCAAGTTCCCCTATAAGCCCAAGAGTCATAATTCCATAATGATTTATGTTCTTTAGAAAATATATGTTTGTATTCAAAACTATTGCCACATATTGCTCCTATAGTTGGTATTGATGCTAACCAGCCAAAAGAATTATAGATACCATTAAGACTAATACTTTCAAAATCAGTATCTGTTACAATTACATAATCATAATTAGCATACTGTTCTTGAATATACTGTTTTAGTTTATTTCTATATTCAGATAATGCTTTTGTCCTCTCTGTAGATTGTACTTGACCAAACTGAGGTCTGTTATATTGTTCAGAAATGAGGGAGATATTAGGATTGTTTTTGATTCTATTTTCAATAGTAGTTTTAGTATGATCTGTGGAATCATTTTCGAATAATACTATTTTGTAGTTTTTGGCATTTGAACCAATATTTACAAATGTATTAAGAGTATTATCGATAATATTAGCTGTATTTCTAGTTAAACCAACTATACAAATATTTTGTGTTTGTAGGTATTTTATGCCTCTTTTAATATAAAAGTGGTATTTACTGACAAACTCCCTGGTTGGGCGCAACAATTCTTCTATGTTCATAGAATAATCATTTCTATGTCAAAAAGATTATTTGTTAACATTTATTTGTTCTTCTATCCAATGATATGTTTTTGTTAAACCATCAATTAAACTCAATGATGGTTTCCATCCTAATTTTTCTCCTATTAGATTATTATCAGAATTTCTTCCATTTACCCCAACAGGTCCATCAATATTATTGATTAAGATATTTTTACCAGATATTGTAATAATCATTTTGGCAAAATCATTGATACTCACCATTTCTTCTGAACCAATATTAACTGGTCCAGTGAAGTTTGATCTCATTAATCTTATTGTTCCTTCCACACATTCATCAATATATAGAAAAGATCTAGTTTGTGTGCCACTACCCCATACCTCAATACTAGAATTATCTTGTGCTAGAATAACTTTTCTACAAAGTGCCGCCGGTGCTTTTTCTCTGCCTCCATCATAAGTTCCTTCTGGTCCAAAAATATTATGATATCTTGCAATTCTAATTGTTAAATTATAGTTTCTAGCAAATGCCATAAACATTCTCTCGCTTAGTAGTTTTTCCCAGCCATACTCACTATCTGGTGCGGCAGGGTAGGCGCTATCTTCATTACATTTTGGATTATCTGGATCCTCTTGATTATATGCCGGGTATATACAAGCACTACTACTATAAAATAATCTTTTAACAGATTTCTTAACTGCTTCGTGCGCAACATTAAGATTGATTAGTGCGGAGTTGTGCATCACATTAGCATCGTTATCTCCTGTAAAAATATATCCTGCTCCACCCATATCAGCAGCTAATTGATATACTTCATCAAAACCATTATCTTTATTTTGTTCTGTGACTTGATTTGGAGCAAGCATAATACTAGCCACAACACTTGGATCTCTTAAATCTCCTAACACCATATCATCCGCTACAGAAGGCGAAAAATCTGGAAGTTTAATATCAACAGCCCTTACCCAAAAACCTTCATTTTTTAATCTTCTAACTAAATGAGATCCGATAAATCCACCACCACCCATAACTAATGCTGTTTTCATTTTTAATTATCTTTCTATTTTTTAGTGCCATGCTTCGCCATAAATAGGTAGATCAGCATGATAGGCGATTGATCCTCTATCCATAAAAACTTTACCACCATTCGCTCTCAGAGCAGCACAAACTGTAAAATGATCAGTAAAACATGGATGATCTTCATACTGAACTTTATCTTCATTAACTTTATGGTTTGTAACACCCGCTATATTAAAAGTGTCTATGAGTTCATTTTTCATATCTCCATACGATAATGAAAAAACTTTTGATGGTACAACATATGTGCATCCGACACAATCAATTTCTACTAACCTTGAATTATCATCAACATATGGGGGCGTTAAATTGAAGTTTCGTTCTTGAACAGAGAGGTTCTTTATATATTTCCCATAGGGTCCATATAAGGATGTATTCCCCTTCTTTTGAAATCCACACCAATCATAAAACACTATTGAATTTTGTATCAATGCTACTGGTGCTGTTATACCTTCAGGATTTAGTCCTATGGCTCTTGTTAAGAAATTATGGGGATAGTCTATCATATCACTATCTATAATGTAGAGATAGTCATAATTAGATATTGGATATTTTTCTATCATCATATTGCGTATTCGTTTTACTCTTGACCAAGGTGTATAATCCGTTGGTTCTTTACCTACTCTATCATTATCTAGAGCAAAATCTATATTTAAATTACGATTAACTTCTTTAAGTTTTTCACAATGATAGAGCATAGTATTTAAGAAATAGGGGTTTTGAGTTTCTAGATATGCTATCATCACTAATACTGATGGTTTTTTATTAAACTTACTGAATGTTTTTGCTATTTTCTGTTCTTCTTCATTTTTATCAATGGACGTTAGATCTGATAAATAGTTAATAAATTTTTGAGACTCGTTTTCTTTTACATAATTATAAGCAATATCTTTTTCTTGAACGCTTAATAAACGTCCAACAATTCTGATACTAAAGTACGAAATAAAAAAATCTTGTACACTATCAATCAATTCCTTGAAAGTTTTTAATTTAGGATTTAGAGACTCTACAAATGTTTTTGTTCCGCAGGTATTAACTTGTTTATTAAATAATGTTTTCCATATGTTGGATATAGTCATATAGATAATATAGTATTGTAAATTTTTGATATTTTTGATAGATTCATTAAATTTATCTGTATTGAAACAATATTCTAGATGAGGAAATATTGTAAATGGTAAATTATTTGTACCTATATGAATAAGAGATTTTTTAACTGTATTTATTCTAGCTATTAGCTGATCTTTAGTATAAGAATCATTATCAATTTTAATTATTAATTCTATTAAATTTGTTAGTAATTCTTTGTATGGAGAATTATCAATTATAGATAAATCATCTGATTTTATATAGGCTACTCTATCACCAGTCAAGGAATTGAAGTTCTCAGCATTAATTATTTTTAGGTATTCTTCTGATGATAAAAGTTGATTCTCTATATATATATGCCCATTAGGACGGTCTAGTTCCTTTATATATGTTGCTATTCCAGACGGATCAGCATCTCTTTTGAGAATTTTATTATATATGACATTTAATTGAGATAATTTCTTAAGGCGATTTGCTAATTCTATTTGCTGTGTAGTTGTAGACATTGAATTACCATTTATTAATAGGACATTTTTGATCGGACCACGCTAATTTATTGAGAAATTGTTTTTTTTGATTAATATTACATCCGCACATATTACATAACTGATTTATAGTATCATATTTTTCACACCTTATACATATATCATATCTTCTATATATCTCTTTTTGTGTGCTTTTTGGCAGTCCTCTCGATATATGCCAAAATAAAGATTTAAGAAAAGTTTGAAACCTAATAAATATCATGTTTTTGGAGTTACTTTTATAGGTATGACATTGTTATCTTTATCTAAATAATAGATTGGATTAATATCTATAACAACATTAGGTTTTAACCAGAATGGGTTTCCGTTATCCAATCTATAAGATAATCTATCTCCACTCTTCTTAAAATCTGTTGTTAAGATAAATAATTTATTTTCAAATACAAAACAATCACCGGGACTAATTTCCTCCAAATATTTCATTAGTATTTCCCATAATAATCAATATCATCTAGAATCTCATCCTCGATAATCTCTCTCATTTTATTCTTGAATGCTTTTTTAGCTTTATTGGCAAACTTTTGATCATCACTTATATGATCTTTATTCTTCTGTTTATTACCAATAGGTTTACGAGATTTTCTTTTATCTCTATCAAAATCATCGGCCATTTATACCATATCTCCGTTTTCTTTAATATAGGTGTGAAGACAGTTTCGGTCAAGTTTTATCGTTTTTTATTTTTTCGGATCCAGTCAATAAATCTAGATACTCTAGTATGACCAGACTCATCGCCGTATCCAGAGTTTGTATTTTTATCAGCGGCCATAACACAAGAATTTATTCCAACTAATTCATTGCCCCAATACATTGGACCACCACTATCTCCACTTGCTATGAGAAATTCTAGCGATGTTCTATTTGGATTATCATATCTAGAAGGAGAACATATTAACATATCTTTAAACACACCATCAATAACATTAGATCCTGCTCTTTTTTTACCATCACAAGTTCTTTCGCTCCCAGTAAAAGTTCCAGTAAATCCGTATCCCGCTATTGAAACTGTTTGACCCACCTCATCATCTCCTTCATAAAGTTTTGGATAAAAATCCAATCTAAATGGTTTTTCTGAATAACCCAATGCTATATCTGCTATTCCAAAACTATCTTCATTATAGTTCTCGTGAATAATAATTTCAGAAATACAGTATTTTTTACCATTTACCGTGAAGATACAATTACTAGCATTTGTCGCAACGTGAGCAGCGGTCAGAATATGGTGATCATCTATGGCAACAGCGGATGCTCCAAAAAATTTGAAAGTATCATCTCCGTAATTACCAGACAGTGTACCAGTATGAACAAATTGATTGCCATACTCTATATATTTTGAATCTGGTACGTTGGGGTCAATTGTTCCAGCAATACCGAATGGGATGATTGTGATAAATAATATTAACAGTATATATTTGAGTTTATACATCTTATCACCTTTAAGAAAAGCTAGGTTTATTTTTAACCTTATTTAAATACACTTTACAATCTTTTACTACGTCTTTATTCCAACTTTTATAATCCATTAAGTGGCCAAATAAGAAATGACAAGGATCATCACACAAAGTAATAAGATTAGTTGGGTCTAATTCCCTATCTGGATTACAATGAACCGGCTCTATATGGTGAACCTCTAATTTTTTATTTCTTCCACAAGCCGCACAAGTTGGCTGACTATTGAGATGCTCTTTCCTAACGCTGCTCCATTTTGGAGAACGATACGCGAATCTTAGAAATTTTTTAAATCCAAACATTGTTTTTTATAATACTTTGGATGCTATCAAACAACCCTTAGATACAGCGTGTAGTGGATCACTAGCATGGGCTACTTCTCTTATTGGTAGGGGAAAATCGTTGTCTTTGAGTTTTGCTGTAAAATGTTCTATATATCCTTTGGCTTGTGATGTGCCTCCAGCAACCACAATTTTAAGCGGACTTTTGAATTTGGGCAATGATTTATGATTGGTTAATGCAAAAGCTAATTGTTTAGCCGTATAATCTATAAGTCTTTCATAATAAGCAGACACGGCGGATAACACAGGATTATCATTGGGTTCACCGATTTTAAAATCGCCCCCCTCCTTCTCTGCCTGAACAACACTGTCTGGCTCCCCGGTTGCTACAGCGCTCATACGATCAATCCAGTCGCCGCTCTTGGTGGTACTAAAAACTACTGTTGGTTCGCCGTTAAGCATCACACAAACATTTGTCATACCAGCACCACAACTAATAGCAACGCCGGTATAATCATCGCTCTCTAGTTCCGCATAGCATAATGCTTCTGCTTCGTTGATTGAGCGAGCATCATAACCACACTCTGCTAATACAGTTTTTACCACATCCTCATGATATCCCACATCAAAATCCTCATCTTCTTGGTCTACTGGTTGAGCAGGAACGCAGAACACTAACTTTTCTCCTGACTCCGATGCTGTTCCGACTACTTCTTTGAGAATAAAAGCAAGGATGCGTTTTGCATCTTTTTCTTTTGCTGATACAACACCCCTATACATGGGCCGTTTTGCCGCATCATTTCTTTCAACGGCTTTTTCTATAGCATCTTTACCCAGAATAATAAATGATCCGTCAGAATCTTTGATAAAAATCTTGCCAGACAAACCTTTCTCGATCATTTTGGTGGCTACTGGGGTGGTGGGTTTGATAATATAAAATGCGTCTCTAAAATCTTTGTATTGTATATTACCATCAACTTCTTGTGATAATACAATAAAACTTGTGCCCACATCTAATCCACGACTCATAATATTACCTCTTTAAGTTTTTCAGTTTGTTGACCGAGTTAGAAATATTTTCTGTTGTTTGCTTGACATCTCCAAGATTATCGTATTTACGCTCCATACCGTCTGTTTTAATATCTACCACAAATTTTTTATCATCAATAGATAAATTACTAATTATTTTTTCTGGTCTATCCTTTTGTTGTTTAAAAAAAGATTGTGGACTATTATATACACCTCTAGAGGTAAAGATTCCTATAAAATAGCCAATAAAACCACAAATCAGATTGATTATGATTAGTATAGAAACTATGATAGCATCATTTGATAGATACATTTGATAACCATTGTTCATATTTTTTTCTTTCGTATCCTATTATAGAGGCTTTCTGTTTACCATCAACAATATATCTTGTATCTGGTAAACTCTTAATTTTATATTTATCTCTTAGTTCTTTTTCTTTAGTAATATCAATATAACATACAATTTTACTATCTAATAAAGTGAGAAAATATCCATCGTCTATATCCTGTTTTAAGAGTCCACAGGCAGAACAAGATTTTGCACCAAATATAAGCACTATTGGTTGATCAGTGGATTCTGATAGTGATTCTGCTATGTGTAAATCATTTACTACTGGAAAATCTGCGAATGATATTGGTATGGTAAGAGTTGATATAAAAATCATGATGCATATAAGTAATAACTTTTTCATAAAATCCCTTTAAGTTTGATTAGTTAATATATGTAATGGTTTATCAAAATAATGAAAATACATAGGATCATATTCTGGATTCCATAATCCTTCTTTTGATGTGTGTCCCCAAGGATCAAAAAACAACTCATGATTATTTACTGAATAACAGTATTCATTCCAATATTTTTTTATCATATATGCTGGTGAAGAATGATACCATGATATAAAACAAGATCTATTAAAATTTGCACCAATATAAGCATGATAGCTTTTTCTTGATATTTCGAAGATAAACAATCTATTATTTAGTGGTAAAACAGATTTGTATAATGAACCATCTAGATTTTCATAAACACCAGTTCCGCCCCCATCGTTTTCAGTAATATTTTCTGGATGATCGAAATAATATAATAGAGCAACACTTCTACATAATTTATTAGTATTTGGTTGTAGATCCTGACTATCATCTTCGTATACACAATTAGGAGTCGCTATATCTGCATTCGTATTAGCAAATGAACATATTGATAAGTCTCTATGTATAAAACCACTTTTGGATGGAGCTTTATGTAAATGTATAGCCGGTGCGATGTATGGTGATGTAATTATATCAAACGTGTTTTCTACAAAACTTTTAAGAGTTTGAGATGCAAATAAATCAAATCCATTAATACATTCTTGTAATTTTAAACCCTTAATATATGCTTCATAATTACTACTATTTCTAGTTGTTTGATTATATGGTATAGTGTTTTGTATTAGAAATGAAAAATATGGAATAATCTGATTGTATATATTATTTTTAAGTAGATTATCTATAATAATATGTTTATATGGCTTTGTATAATGCTTAACGTCCAGATTATCTGATATATGAGGATGATCTAGCATTTTTTACAGTCTCGATAGTATCGTGATAAAATGTTATGCTTCTTATAGAAGTATCAAAATTAATATTTTCCAATAGACATTTAGAAAAATTTCTTACATGAGAATGAAAATGGTCGGGATATACTCTCTGATTGTTGTGTTTCCAATATATAATATTGTTTTCCTCATAAAATCTATTGGTATAGTCATTGCTTCCATATAATACACATGGCCTAAATATAAGTACATTTTTTATATTTGTAGAGATAATTAAATTTTCGATCTCTTTTTTATTTTGACCATATGAGTATAGTGGATCATTAATTTCAAAACCACCAAATACTGCTAAAGTAGAAATAAAAATATATCTATGAAAAGATACAGTTTGTATAATGTTTAGGAAATGATTAATATTATAGCAAGAGAAGTCTATGATTGTGTCGTAGTATTTATTTCTTAATAACTGACATTTATGTATATCTTCTCTATCTAGTTTAATCCAATTTAAATAAGGAAATAGATTCTTATTTGTTAAACCCCTATTAGCGAGATCTGGATAAATATTATTCTCCATACATAATTCTACAAAATCTCTACCAACCATCTGTGTGCCGCCAAGAACCAGCATATGTTTATCATTTTCCATTAGTGTGTCCTAATACCCTACCTTTCTGAGTTCTTAATACAAAACCCATACGAATAAGATATGGTTCTATACTATTCTCTATCGTTTCTAGTGCTATTCCAGTTACAGATGATATAGACTTTAATCCGAGTGGATTACCCCTATTCTTCTTTAGTACATCCAAGTATATTCTATCATAGGCATCCAGACCATTTTTATCAATACCTTGAAGATTGAAAATATCGTCTACAGATGAATGTTTACCAGTACATGAAATATAGTTCTGATACCATTGTAATCTAGCATTTAAAATACGAGGAGTCCCTTTACTCCTTTGTGCTATTTCTAATAAATCAGAATCACTTATCATTAGTCCGAGCTTTTGGGCGTTCAATCCTGCTAGTTTGGCTAACTCATCGTCACTATAAAAACTCAAATGTTCCTTGATAGTAAATCGGTCATAAAATGGTTGACTCAAACTACCACCACTAGTTGTTGCTCCTACTAGAGTAAATGCTGGAATCTCTATTTCTTCTGGCTCTTTATCCATAACTATACTAAACTTGAAATCCTCCATCACAGGATAGAGAAATTCTTCAACCAGTTTGGGTAGTCTATGGATTTCGTCTATAAAAAATACTGATCGTTTGGTCATCCTAAACATATAGGGCAAAATTGCTTTTACGCTTCTAAGATTAGCAGCATTTGCCGTATACAGATTAACATCCATCTCGGAGGCTATAGCACCCGCCAGGGTTGTTTTACCAAGGCCAGGAGGGCCGTCTATTAAAACATGAGGGAGGATGCTGTCGTTTTTTTTACAGCCCGCTGTGCTTATCTTTAACCGGCTAATCACATCGTTCTGACCAATAATTTCATCAAAAGAAACTGGACGTTTTACCAATGTCATTGTATTCTCCAATTAGTCGTTTTTATCTTTTACCCAAAACACAAAATCATTTGACTTTTCATCATAAGCCATATCAACCAGACCCTTTTTTACTAAGCCGTTAAGAATATTACTAACCATTCGGCTATTTATTTTTTCCAGAACATCAGCAAATATTTTCTCGTTTAGAGTATATCTGGTTCGCTTTTTGTTTTTGCTGACCCGTATCTTAACAGACTCTTTCACGATAAGCAAACACTCTTGGTGAGATATTATCTTATCAAATTCTGCTTGTTCGCTTTGCTTAACGGTATCTATAAGAGAATCTAATTCGTCCGCTTTATCCCATGCTCCAAAATTATTAAAGACTATTGCTCTAACTTTGTCTGTGAATTCATCTATATCGTTAATAATAAACCATTCTTCTTCCATTTTCTACTCCTAGTTTAAGATATCGAATAACCCTTTGTAATATTTGGGCTGTTGTATAAAATGAGAAGCATTGGCTTGTATGTGTTGTTTATATTGGTTATAGATAGGATCATAAACAAAATACTTGCTTTTCCATATACCTTCACCTAAATAATTGGATCCCAAATACTGGAACTTTTTATCGTTCACAGTATTGGGATTCCAACTATTCACAGGAAACTCAACCGACGGAAAACTATTGATATTATTCATGATATCCGTCATCCATTCTGAGAACGGAGAATCATGTCCAAAATCAAATGTAAAATACCATTTGTAGGGATCAACATTATTATCATAATCATGATCATCGTTGTATCCATCATCTTCATCATCATGATCTTGATCGCTCAATGTTCACCCCACACAAAACTGATCACTAAGTTTCGCAGCCAAATCCTTTGCGGCACTACTCAGGAATCGGTTGTTGCTGAAATACAACGCTGTGGACGCTTGGTTGAGGTACTCCACGACCGTTTTTAAGAGTCTGGTCTGCTCACTGGTCAAGTTTAAACCATATAATCCACAATCGGTTGGCACACCATACGCTTTGGACTGAATATTAAGGTTGTCTTTTGGTAGATTACCATCTTCTTCATCACTATCATCATACAAATCAACAGATGGTAAACTATTTTTCTGACCACAAGCACCCCACTGTTTCCAAACATCGACTGATGTGTTGCTGATCTTAATATTCTGATTTTGTAGATCATTCAAAATACTTTTAGCAACATCAATTGATACTGGAACACCATTCTGGTCAGCATTTTTATATGCCTTAGCATAACCCTTGTACCAATCGTCGCTGCATTTAGATGGATCAATTGTTACTGTGGCTGGCTGACCAGTTAATGCACTCTGTAATTCTACCACATTAACTTTCTGCCCTGTTGATCCTTGAAGAATACTGGTAAAGTATGGAGCCTTTTTCTCCCAGTTCTTTCTCCACCAAGTATAAGGCACACGATAAATTTGATTGGCCTTGATCGCTCTTGGATCACCACTAAAGTAGTTGACTAACTTCTTTTGTAATCCATTCCAATAAGTCTTATTCTTACCAATCATCTTCACTGACTGGTCATCAAAAATCCAATAGCATTGATAACCATTACGAGTATCCACAACCCAAGTTGGAGGAACAGCAAAATTATTGATCCTCTCTAGGAAAGTCTTTTTCTTTTGCATCACAACGCTAGGCTTAAAATACTTACCATCACTATCTCGACCAGCATCGATATCACGAAAACAGCAAGTAAAGTTATTGATTGCGTATAGTTTGCGACCACCATTTACATAGAAATAAACATCGGAACCACTATGAGCATTTGCTTCAATAGCAGTATCCAGAGTATCTGTATGATTCATGCTACTAATCTTCTTACGAGGATTACCGTTGTAGCAAAATATGTGCTTAATACCAAAAGAATTAAGAAATTTTTCTCGCCTGGAAACAAATTTCGTTGTGCTAAGTTTGTTATCAAATGGATTGAATCCTAGATCATCATTAAACATTTTTTTCCTTCGTCTAAATCCTATATTGGGACAGCAACCTCTACCGTCATTGTCAATATAAAAAAGGAATTAGGGGATCGAACCCTAAGAAATAGCACTAACTATTCTAGTCGCCAGACTATTCCTTTGCTTTAATCAGCCAGGATAAGAGTTGTCGTACTCATCCTCATCATCTTCATAATCTTCGTCGTCCTCGTCATCAAACTGATCCCAGTAATCATCGCGGATATCATAATCCTCGTCATCATCCTCGTACTCGTCCTCGGAAAAATTAGCAGAGTAAAGAGGCTTGAGAAGTTCGCCTTGATACTCTCCAACAACTTCGTATTGGCAAGTGCGAAGTTTCTCACAATTACAATCACTAGGAACACTAACAACATCACGCGGATTAATCTTAACGATCACAATACGATCATGTGCTTCCACAGACCCATAACCAGCAACATAGTTTAATGCTCCAGCATGAAGTCCATTTGAACAACCGCGACCACGATCATCATCAACCTTGGCTCTTTGCATCTTGCAAATCTTGCCAACACTATTATCAAACGTACCACGATACTTATCCATATAATCACTTCTCACAGCCTTGTAGGCAAGGAAATGACCATCCTCAGTAATGGGCAGATGCTCATGCTCAAGGAAATCATAGAGTTCCTTTTGACTCTGCATACTAGGATTCTCCATAAGATTGTTGAGGAAATTAACAAGAGGCTGGAAAGGCAGACCCTTGCTCATAAACTCAAGAATACGCTTGCTGATACTGCCGTGAACTTCCTCACCCTCATACATCACCTTGCCATTCTTAATCTCCACCATACCATCGCTAAAAGCGGATACGGCTTTTTCCACATCAACAATATCCAAGAGTTCATCAGCAGTTGCGGTTGGCAACGCCTCAAGAATCATCTTATAATTAATATGATCCGGCAAAACCTGATAGGTTCTATTGTTAAGAACCAGAGTCAGATTACCATCAACCCACATAAACGGAACGCTCATTATTTTTCTCCTTGTTTACCTGTGAAATTAACCAAAAACTTTACTAATTTGATCCCTAAACAAATCAACCTTATCTAACGTAACAAACCAACTAGATGATCTTCTCCAACTTTGACGGTCATCAAGTTGATTGAGAGGATCAACATCTCTGAGATTTCTCAAATTACCATCAACCGTGTTGGCACACATAATATACTTGAGCAGCGGGTTGCTGTCAAGAGTTGTCTTAATTGTTTTTCTTAGATCGCTAATGGGTGATAGAGTATGTTTTTTGTCTCCATCATTCTTAGTGGAAATAAATTTCTTATATGTGTCCGAAGTATTCGGATACCAACTCTCTAAAAGACTCTTCATTGAGTTAAAGAGTAAGTTAGTATTCTTGATCTTCTTTACATCTAAGCCATTAATACCAATAGCATCAAGCAACTTGGCAATATGAGCATAGTAGTCTGTTTGCTTAAATCTTTTTAGATCATATCCATTACGATGAATAGTATCGGCAAAAAACTCCATTACAATCAGACTATCAATAGTGTTTACTAGAGTTTTGTCCGAGACATATTCTTCATAGTCCAGACCGAATATGTTCAGAATATGGTATACAAACTGTCTATCAATATAGCCTTCGTCATAATCATGATTCATCTTGTCATCAGTGTTGTATTCTTTCTTACAGAATTCGATCACACTATTAATATCACGCACATCACTAAACTGTGAGGAATCAATAGTCTTGAGTCGATCTTTGAACCAAGAGTTAAAATCAATTAGGTTGTACCCGTCCTTAATTAAACGATCCACACTAGACTGTTTGATAGCATAGATATTTTCTCCACCAAACACAGAGTTATCCGTAATAATCTTATCCCAACGCTTAATACCTTCTATCTCTGGATAATTTTCAATAGACGCATATCGTAGAATAGGAATATAAACGATAGTATCAGCATCCTCCAAATCATCCAAACGACTAGCACTAAGACTTCTCATATGAGAAGCATCATTGTAGCCATAATTCAATGCTGTGGTATCTTGTGCGTCTCCGTAAACCAGAAAAATATCTTGGTCACTAACGCTACCCTTGCTACCTTTACTTGCTCTAGTTTTTGGAGTTGACTTAATTAGATCACGATGATCCGAAACATTAAGAATATTAGACTCTCCAACATCCTTGACTAGTGCTTTAAAACCATTGGTCACATCCTTATGATCTGTGGTATTAACCAACAGATAAGCAAAACAATCATTCTGATTGCAATACTTGGTAACAATCTTTTTGGCTGTTTCCGCAGCACTCATATCACACCAGAAAAACTTCATTGAGTTAGTCTTTTTCTGATGATTCCAATAGTATTGACCCTTACCAGTTAGAGTTTCGTGATGAATCTTATCTGTAAGATAAATCATGCGTCGAGAACGATAACCCGCTGTTCTATAATTAAACACATAAAGGTTCTCATCCTTCTTGAGTTTATATTCCAGATCCTCACCAGAATTAATAGGATGATCTTTACCATCACTATCTTTCCACGATGCTCCAACACCCCATCCACCAGCAAGATCATTCATGGTATAATATGTGGTGATTGCTTCTACTCTGTTTTTAGCAGATGCGATTTTGTCACTAAAATTCTTTTTGAGTTCCACATAAATTTCCTGGGTCTTTTCACGCAAAGACTTAATAACAGCCTTGGTATACTGCAAACCCTCTCGACTAACATCCATCTCAAGTTCGCCAATACCAAAATCCAACTCTAGATAAAGACCCTGTTCGATAATCTCGCTAACAAAACTCTTCCAAGATGCAATATCCGCCTTGTTAAAAGCACGATTCCACTTAGCAATATGATCTGGAGTATCTGCCTTTTCTTCTCCGATCAAATTACTAGCCTGAACAGGATAAGCAATATTGCCCATGATAGCCACAATACCGCTATCAATATGATGATGATTATTAGGAAAAAGATCGTTGGAATTTAGTCTGCAAACTCTCCAACCCTCACCATCAATAATAATATTGCGATTACTATACTGCTCACTAAAATTGTAGTTAACACCACCAGTAATAGTGGGCCTACTCTTAAAGTAATGAAAAATCCTGACCGCTTTCTTACTAAATTCATGAAAGTCATGCTGCTTAACAGCAAAACTAATCTCTAGACCATTAGGTTCATCAGTATCACAACTATGAATAAGGTTCAGAGTAGGAACACCAGCATCATCAATAGCAGCAATATAAGTATACTGCTTACCATTATAATAAGATGTTGTGGTAAAACTCTTGGTATAAGCAAAAGGACTCTTGCTACCTAGTCCAAGACAACCCACAAAATCATTACTATCATTTTTGTTACTAGCACCATAAGTTGTATACAGATGTTCCATATCTTTCTGACTAAGACCAGTACCATAATCTCTAACAGTAAAGTTAGGATCAGCAGCAGTTGGCAACTTTACAAGAAAAGGATTCTTATTACCAGCACTAACATGAGAGTCAAAAGCATTAGTGCCAAGTTCACGAATAACTGCCATTACTTTGTCGGAATATAAAGAGTCCGACAAGATTTTAAACATTTTGCTCGTTTGAGCAATAGTAAATTGATTAGCACTACTAATACCAGCACTATGAACTTCAACAGTTCGATCCGCAAGTTTCATTTGTATTCTCCAAGGTTTCCTGTGATGCTCGTAGTATACATCGTCATTCCGCGTTGTCAACCTTGATTTTTCTTTTGATTCACTCGTTGAATACTGATGTAACCAAAATAGATTGGTATTAATCCTATATACCATACTGGTAAGGCTAGAGAAGCAAACCAAAGTCCACTAACGATTGATAGTGCTGATAATATATAAACTATAAAAGATGGAAAATTTAACCTTAAGGTTAAGTATGCTAACGGTCCAATCAAAATAGTCACTAAAACTATTAACGATGCTGCTAACGCTAAACTAGCCACTAGATTTCCTCTTCGTCATCTTGGTCTTTCCAATCATCTTTTGGAACCCATGTTTCATCAGTATCATCAATATTATAATTTTCTTCCAAATCCTCATCATCTTCTGCTAACATGATGGTGAAACTATTGAGTATTTCTAACATAGCATCAACTTTGTGAGCAATATCTCTAATCTCGCGTTTGATTTCTGTTATGTCTTTTAGTATCTTGTCTTGGTTTTTACTAAGACCTTCTACATCCTTAGATAAAGAGTCGTCTTTTTTATATAAGTCCCGATATGATTGATCAATTTTTTTATAGATATCATTAATATCTCTGGACATAACTACTCCTTATTTTGGGTTACGGTATTCTCGTAAATCTCCATTTTCATTAATTTTTTCATCTTCATAGACTGAGGCAAGACGCCTGTAGAATTCTTGTTTAATATTCTCTAATACACCAGTTATCATAGCAATCTTCTTATATGAAACAGTCTTAATTAACTGGCCTATTACCCTGCTAAAACAATAGTTTATTCTACCAAGGTAGATGCTAAGATCGTTTGGATCATCCAATCCGGTTCTTTTATTACGAATAGCACAAACCATTCCTGCTATAGTAGCATCTAATTCTTCTCTCTCGTTTTCTTCTATGTATGGCATTTAAACCTCGCTACATTTACATTGGTATTTTTTACAATAACAGCATTTGGGACCAGCATCTCCCAATCCCCAGGCATTACATACTCTACTAAAACTTTCTTTGCCAGTATCTATACAAACAACACGATTTTTTTGTCCCCTTTTAACTAAACCAACATTGTACCAGTGGCAATCCCAAAATTTTAATCCTGTTTTTTCGTATATTTCTTCCACTAAATATTGAATATTTTGCATAGAGATTTTGGAGTTGGCCTTACAGGTTTTAGCACACTCTGCTACATATCCCCAATCACTAGGTTCTGGTTGATAAACTTCATCCTCTGGTGCAAATTCTAGTCTACAAATCCCACTATAAATTTTTGGTGCAAGATCAAATTTGGCTAACTTTTTATGATAAGAAAGAGCCTCCTGTGCTTTCTTCTTGCTCCTAAATTCTTTGAAGATCATGTGTTGATGATTTTTAATAGGATAAACCTGACAATACCCACCCTCATCAAACCAATCACTATAATTAATTTGATATTCAGTTGATATCATTTTCAACCACCTTATTACCACTCAGTTTTTCAACAATAAAGATAGCAGTTCTTAAATCATCGCCCTCAAAAATTTTAATCGGGCCTTTTGGTATATCCAATCTAAATGTTGCATAAACAGCATAGTATGGATCGCCAATTGCTTCTTCATCTAAATTGAAGTATTCTTCCAGAGTTTTTACTTCTTCTGGTATAGTGCCACCCTCATAATCAGGTAAATCTCTAATAGTAGATATAAGATAGTGAAGAATATGAGAACGTGGATTACCTTCATTAGAACACCAACCCTTAAACAATCTGTTGGGCGTGGAATTCATAGTTGCTTTTTAAACTTGTTATAGAAGTTTTGAAATTCAACCCTATTAGAATAAAGTGGCACAAGATTAGTCTCATCAATATGAGGATTGAGAGATGTTCTTAGATCATACAAATCTCCGCGACTATTAGTTTGTCCCCAAGCAACAGGAGCGGATAACAAATTTTTTAGAGTGGCTAATTCTTGTTCGCAACTCAACCATCTGTTGTTATCTTGTTGTAGTTTTCTCAATTCGTCTTTAGCATTGTTAACAACAAAACTATCAGCACCATTTGCCCAAGCAAATTCAATAAGAAACTCTATAGGATTAGCATTTTGATTCATAAAATCTCTTTCTTTTATAGTAGGAGCGGCGGGATTTGAACCCGCACTGTTTCGATTTTAAGTCGAATATCTCTGCCGGTTGGATTACGCTCCCATAATGGTAATCGACTACAACAACTAAAGGTATGAGGTTGATTATTTGTGGGCCTCTCCCGTTTAAACTGTTGTAGCCGACTACCGTTTGATTTTATAAAGAGTCTCAGCCGTTGTTGTGAGCCTTTAGACGACGCACAATCTCGGCCATAGCCTCAACATTATCAACCGTCTTAGTGGGTTTTGCACGTTCCATACTAGGAAGATCAATACCCTTCTTAGCCAGAGCGGCCTTTGTACGAGCAAAACGAGCCATCGTACTAGCAACCTTCTGACCAGTTTTAGTAGCAATCTCGGCATAAGTCTTGCTAGAATAAACCGCCTCAAGAAAAGCCTCATCGCTGCAACGAACACGGGTCTGCTTCTCAAGATTAGTAACTTCAGCCATAATCAACCTCCAAACTTCTTCCAAACTTACTTCGCTGTTCAGTCACGCGACCGATTCACCAGCGTTGTATCCTCATTCTATCACGGGTTATCGACTTGTCAACCCCGTCAACTTGAATTTTTCAGTCAGCACCAACCAGTTCCTCGTCTTTTTTGTCGCTAAAAAACGACAGAGCATCTGTTAAAATTTCATTATGAATTTCCAGATTATTAATGATAGCATTGGCTTGTTCTAGTGCTTTGGTTAGATGATAAACTTTATTAGCAAGTTCATCGGCCACATAGTTTTTCATAATCATGGTAGTCTCCTTGTTTTTAAGGACTCCTTTAATTACACTTTTTCTTTTTCTTGCCAAAAATCCTATTCCAATTTTTATCCCAGGTTTTTTGGTCAATATTGCGTGGTCGTCTTTTACTACCTTTACCATTCTGGCTCATTTAATCCTCCAGCACAAAACTCCAGTAGCGACTATCATTCTTCTTAGTTATTTTATAAAGAATGTATTGTTAACCATAAATCCTAGGATAAATCCTATTGACAATAATGCTAAAAATAGATCGTGTGACCAAAAACAAGAAACCATAAAAATAGCAGTAGCCCCATATAATATTATCAGTTTTTTTTCTTGTTTAGTCATGCCAATCCCTTTGATTCATATATAATATGCGATAGAGAATTTTGAGCAAACTGAGTCTTATTTGGTGTATGTCTTAGGTATGGAGGACAGAATGAAAAAGTGTGGAATATATAAAATTACTAATTTAGTCAATGGATATTTTTATATTGGTTCAAGTGTCGATATAACTAGTCGATTTGGCAACCACAGACACACTTTGCGTAAAAATAATCATAACAATCCTAAACTACAAAACGCTTGGAATAAATATGGAGAACAAAATTTTTCATTCGATATTATTGAATTATGTAATCCTAAATTGCTCTATAAAATAGAACAAAAATATTTGAATAAAATTAAAATATCTAATATGAGTTATAATTTAGTATTTATTGTGGGTGGTTTTCCTGATAGTTCTGGTAATAAAAATCCACGATGGATTAATGTAACCAAAAAACAAAAAAAATTAATCAAAAATTATTGGCAAAAATTTCATACAATTAAAACTATGAAATTTATGAAAACTAGATTTGGTTATGGCGGGAGTATTGCTAGAAGAATCATCAAAGAAATCAAACAAGAACTTAATATTCCAAATAAAACCAAAGATAATACGATTTATCATTTTAAGAATATTCTTAATAATCAAACTTTTACTGGTACTAGACAGCAATTCATTAATTATCATAATATCTTATATACAACAGCCAGTGAATTAATTCTTGGTAAAATATCTAAAACACGAACAGGATGGGTAATTGTTCAATCTTCCAAAACATAAGACCAATAACGAGAATCTTCTTTACTCTGCAAGTTATCCCAATAAGCACATCTAGCAACATATGATGGGATTTTATTTTTTCCGCAATTAACCATCCAATGACGTTCAGCCTTTTTATAGGTGGTTGAGCCGCTCTTGCTCTTGTTATACTTCAAATGTTCCATATCATATAAACGAAGCATATGAACATCCAAGCACAATACTCTTGCTTCATTGGGATGGATCATTTCCAAAGCAAAACTAACTTTTGCTAATCCAATCCCATTAATTTTACTAACAATACTATCACGCTTCTTAACATGACCTTTTTGAGTAGTAAAATAAAAGTCTTTAGGATTGGCCCAAAACTTTGTGGCAAAATCCCAAATATATTTTGTACGATTGTTATGAAGTCCAACTCCGCTTTTGTGAAGTTTATCTCTCAAGATATTCTCATCACTAATCCACTCATCAAAGTTCTTGATAGCATTATAGCCAGAGCAATTACCTTTCCAAGTAGTGTGAACAGAACAGTAAGCAAAAAGATAACGCCTAAAAATATCGGATGTATTCTGTGGGCGTACACTTTCCCAATATTCCTTGTATGCTACAATCTTTTCTCGTGGAAATGTGGCGAAAAAAATATCTGCTTTAGTTTTATCAAGAGTAGTATTCTGAACTGGAATTACTGTGTTCTCAACAATCATAGAGTCCTCCAATGTGTATTCTGCGATTTTACACTACGGATCAGCGTTGTCAACTATCTACGAAAAAAACCTAAACTTTCCTCTAACGACCAATCAACATTAGTATCTATAATATGTTTAATATTATCAGGAACATAATATGGATATTTATTTTCTAACACTGGTGCATCACCAATATTTTTTAGATGAAATCTGTGCGAGATAATATTAATATAGGAATAATAGTTTTTTATGAGCATATCATATGAAAATAAGATATAGTTAGAAGCAATAACAGGCATAATCTCATTGAGGTATCTATACTTAGTAGTCCTCATATCGAATATGTTTTTGTATCTTTTTTTTGTTATTGGATTTCTATCTTCTGGTATTTCTCTAATTTCGATATCGGTAGAAAACCATTCACTTAATAAGAATGTTTCCCAGTTTACCATTCTGTGATGATGGACATGATGAGGCATATTAATCATAGCCATGATCCAGTCATATGGATTTCTAACTATACCTATAAACAGGGTATGTTTATCCTTATAAGAAATTGTTTCTGGTTTTGTCCATCCAAACCAGTGTTTATTACCGTAGAAATGAGTTCTAGTTAATCCAAATTTTTGAGTAAATATTTTCTCTGTGAGATTTGTTCCAGAGTGTCTTTCTCCATAAATTACAAACTTATCAAAATATGATCTATACTCGGAACATATTTGTAACATTTGTCATATTTGTCTATTAGAACCATGTAGGATTTTAAATGTAGGAAATCTTAGACTGATACCACCATCTTGGTTTTCTGTTTCTTCAAAATATTGAACAGTAATTATCTTACCAAGAATATGTTTCGGGTTCTTGTAAAAGTTTTGACGTTGTTCAATACTAAAGCCACTACCAACACGCACAGTATATCCCTTATGATTAATAGTTACACAAGAAAGCATGGTTTCTTCATGTTCTTTACCATCTAGAACATATCGGAACGGACCCATTTCTGTGTCGATAACTTCGTACTCGTCATCAAAAAATTTCTTAACCTTGAGCAAATCTTTGCTACGCTTTCCTTTGTAGGGTTCATCTGCTCGCAACACTACTCCTTCCCATCCATAATCCGTACCTCTTTTTACCCATTCTTGAAAATGATCATCATCTTTGATTCGGTCTTGTGCTAGAACACTAAGGCATGGACATTCATTCGCTTTCATAACCTCTTTAAGATTCTTGTATCGAATAGAGTATGATCGTCCAGATTCCCCCTTCTTACTATAAAATTCGTCATGCGTAATCATATCGAAAATCTTGTATGAAGGATTAGGAATAGTATGATCCTTCTTACGAAGTTCCTTCATCACTCCCTGGAAATCCTCATTACCATCTTCATCTACCAGACAAAGTTCACCATCTAATACAACCCCACGAAGATATGGTATTGCTTTAATACCTTCTGCCACAACGTCCAAGGTATCAAACACCTTGCCGGTTCGTGATAGGAATGTTGTATTACCCTCTTTATCCACAACGGCGATACATCTGGCTCCGTCAATCTTCCTACTGACATACCATCCATCATTCCAATCAACCAATTTTGGCTCATACTTTTCAGCAAGAGCAACACTAAATTCTGGAATCCAGTCTGGAATAGCCTTGTTGATGATCTTATCACCAGCACGGGTTTTCAAATCCTTGTCGATAACACAATGAATAAGTTCCTCATATTCATCATTATGCTCAATGAAACTATTTACTGCCGCAATAGCGTCATGCCCAGTAATCACCCTAGCCTTTAGATCATCAAGAAGATCAAAAAAATTCTTATAAGCATTTTTTGCTACAAGATAACTCTTTTTCTTTAGGTTATCGCTGGTCACATTATACTGCCAAGACGGATGATAAGTATATCGTAGAATATTCTTGGTAAAATTTGCTGATGCTGTGTTATGATTGCAATAATCCTCAATAATACCTACCTTATCAATAGTGCTACTAGTA
>Ga0172376_10000046_pt1 | contig 138252 bp, 154 predicted proteins | sample Lak35m_FD_121114 | JGI IMG/M metagenome (GOLD analysis project Ga0172376, IMG submission 121114) | Freshwater microbial communities from Kabuno Bay, South-Kivu, Congo - kab_092012_35m | ecosystem: Environmental > Aquatic > Freshwater > Lake | place: Democratic Republic of the Congo...
ACCATGCTTCTTCGACAGGATCGTCGTGATCGCCGCCGTCAAAGTCGTCTTGCCATGATCCACATGACCGATCGTCCCCACATTCACATGCGGCTTGGTCCGCTCGAACTTTTCCTTTGCCATCGCTGCCTCTCGTCGATTGATGGTGCCCATGGGCAGGATTGAACTGCCGGCCTCTCCCTTACCAAGGGAGTGCTCTACCACTGAGCTACATGGGCGGTGAGCCGTGACTACTCGTTGCTGGAATCCCTACGGTGTTCCTGGAGCGGGAGACGGGAATCGAACCCGCGTCATCAGCTTGGAAGGCTGAGGTTCTGCCATTGAACTACTCCCGCCTGGCCCGCTCTGCGAACTGCATGAGACTGGTGGAGGGGGAAGGATTCGAACCTTCGAAGGCAGAGCCGTCAGATTTACAGTCTGATCCCTTTGACCGCTCGGGAACCCCTCCTGTGCAAACCGCAGATTATGGGGTGGCGCGCTGACCACTGTCAACGGTCCGGAGGGGACGATGGTGCCGGCACCAGGGCTCGAACCCGGGACCCCCTGATTACAAATCAGGTGCTCTGCCAGCTGAGCTATACCGGCGACTGGAGCCGCGCAGTCTACTTGACCAGATGCAGGCGCGCGCGGCCCGGCGGGCGTGGCGGCAGGGCCTCCGCGGGCGGTGGCTCGAGCGGTTCGTCGACGTCGAAGAACATGCCCTGGCCCGACTCGCGCGAGAAGATGCCGGCCACCGCATCGATCGGTACGTGCACCTCGTGCGAGACGCCGCCGAAGCGGGTCGAGAAACGGATGGCATCATTGCCGAGGGAGAGGTGGCGCGTCGCGCCGGCGCTGATGTTGAGCACGATCTCGCCATCGCGGACGTACTCGCGCGGCACCGCCACATGCTCCGATACACGCACCGAGAGGAACGGCGTCTCGCCACAGTCGACGCACCACTCGTAGATGGCACGCACCAGATAGGGCCGGGTGGAGCGGCGCTGGCTCAAGGCCAGACCCATCCCGGCCGCATCGCCTTCTCCGGCGCCGTGGTGGCCTCGCGGAACGCCGGCCGGTCGAACAGCAGCCGCAGGTAGTGGCCGACCGCCTCAGCGCCCTTGCCAAGGTCGATGCCGTAGTGCGGGACCCGCCACAGCAAGGGGGCCATGCAGATGTCCAGCATCGACAATCCGTCGCCGAGCAGGAAGCCACCGCGCGCGAACACCGGCGACAACTGGACCAGGCCGGCGGTGATCGCCTCGCGGGCCTCGCCCGACCCCGCCGAGCGGCTCTCGATGGCCTCGACGTGACCGAACAGGTCGCGCTCGAACTCCAGGAGCATCAGCCGCGCCCGCGCCCGCATGCCCGGATCGGAGGGCATCAGCTGCGGATGCGGGAAACGGTCGTCGATGTACTCGTTGATGACGTTGGCGTTGTAGAGCCTGAGGTCGCGGTCGGTGAGGGTGGGAACCTCACTGTAGGGATTGAGGACCGCAAGGTCCTCGGCACGCGTGGCGGAATCGATGACCTCGAAGTCCATCCCCTTCTCGTGCAGGACGATGCGGCAACGGTGACTCCTCGGGCAGGTGGTGCCCGAGAACAGGGTCATCATCGCCGCCCACCCCAGCGACTGCAGATCATCTCAGTGCACGTCCTTCCAGTATTCCTTCTTGAGGTTGTACACCAGCACCAACAACAGCAGCAGGAAGCCGATGACGAAGAAACCCATGCGCACCCGCGAGTCCTTCGCCGGCTCGGACACCCACGCCAGATAGTTGGTGATGTCGCCCGTCACGGAATCATACTCCGCCGCGCTGAGGCGGCCGTCGCTGAGCTTGACCAACTGTGGGGCGGCGTGCGCGTCGTGCCCGGCGGGGTGTTCCAGCGCCAACTCACCCTGCAGTTGGTAGAGGACGTGCGGCATCGCCGACTTCTCGTACACCAGGTTGTTCCAGCCGGTGGGGCGCGACTCGTCGCGATAGAAGGTGCGCAGGTAGGTGTAGATCCAGTCGGCACCGCGCGAGCGCGCCTCCACCGAGAGGTCGGGCGGACGCACGCCGAACCAGGCCGTGGCGTCCTCCGGTCGCATCGGGATGGACATGGTGTCGCCGATCTTGGCGTTGGCCGGCAGCAGGCTCTTCTTGATCTGCTCCTCGGTGAGGCCGATGTCGGTGAGGCGGCTGTAGCGCATGTAGGCAAGGCTGTGACAACCGGAGCAGTAGCTCTGGAAGGCGGCGGCACCACGCTGCAGGGAGACCGTGTTGCCGAGGTCGACGGGGGCCTTGTCGAGCGGGTGACTCGAGCCCGACGCCAAAGCCGGCCCGGCGATCAGCACCGCGAACAGGAACGCGAGGGACTTCATGCGGTGACCCTTTCCGGAACAGGCTTGTAGGTATCGCGAGCCGTATACCAGGGCATCGCAAGGAAGAAGGCGAAGTAGATCAGGGTGCAGACCTGTGCCACCAGGGTGGCCACCGGCGCGCCGCCGAGCAGCGGGATGCCGGCCGGCATCGTGCCCCAGACGCCGGTCGGCTTGATGCCGAGGTAGCCGAGGATGACGAAGGCGACGATGAAGACCGTCAGCCAGCGCTTGAACAGCGGGCCCCGATAGCGGATCGAGCGCACCGGGGAGCGGTCGAGCCAGGGCACCGCGAACAGGATCAGCACCGCGAGACCCATCACCGCCACGCCCGGGAACTGCGAGCCGAACATCGGCGGCACCGCGCGCAGCACCGAGTAGAACGGCGTGAAGTACCACACCGGCGCGATGTGCTCGGGCGTCTTCAGCGGGTCGGCCGGGATGAAGTTGTTGGCCTCGAGGAAGTAGCCCCCCATCTCCGGCGCAAAGAACACGATGGCCGAGAACACGATGAGGAAGACCGTGGCCCCGACCATGTCCTTGACCGTGTAGTAGGGGTGGAAGGGGATGCCGTCGAGCGGGATGCCGGTCTTCGGGTCCTTGAGCTTCTTGATGTCGACGCCGTCCGGGTTGTTCGAGCCGACCTCGTGCAGGGCGATGATGTGCACCACCACCAGACCGAGCAGGACGATCGGCAGCGCGATGACGTGGAAGGCGAAGAAGCGGTTGAGTGTGGCGTCGGACACCACGTAGTCGCCGCGGATCCAGAGCGAGAGGTCCGGCCCGATGAAGGGCACCGCCGAGAACAGGTTGACGATGACCTGGGCACCCCAGTAGCTCATCTGGCCCCAGGGCAGCAGGTAGCCCATGAAGGCCTCCGCCATCAGCGACAGATAGATGACCACCCCGATCACCCACACCAGCTCGCGCGGTGCACGGAAGGAGCCGTACATCAGTGCGCGGAACATGTGCAGATAGACCACGATGAAGAACATCGAGGCGCCGGTGGAGTGCATGTAGCGGATCAGCCAGCCCCAGCTGACATCACGCATGATGTACTCGACCGAGGCGAAAGCGTTGGCGGCGTCCGGCTTGTAGTTCATGGTCAGGAAGATGCCGGTGAGGATCTGCATGACCAGCACCAGCAGCGCCAACGAGCCGAAGTAGTACCAGAAGTTGAAGTTCTTCGGCGCGTAGTACTCAGCGATGTGTTCCTTCCACATGGCGGTGAGCGGGAAACGCTGGTCGACCCAGCCCCGCAAGGCTTCGATGCGGCTCATGTCATGCCTCCTTGGCGTCGGCACCGACCAGCAGGACGCCGTCGCTGACGAACTTGTGCGGGGGGACCATCAGGTTCACCGGCGCCGGAGCACCCCTGAAGACCCGGCCGGCGAGGTCGAAGCGCGAGCCATGGCATGGGCAGTAGTAGCCGCCCGGCCAGTCGCCACCGAGGTCGGTGGCGCCGACGTCGGCGCGGAACGTGGGTGAACAGCCGAGGTGGGTACAGACACCGACCACCACCAGGTACTCGGGCTTGATCGAACGCGTCTGGTTCTTGCAGTAGTCCGGCTGCTGCGGGGCATCGGAGGCGGGGTCGCTGAGGCGATCACCGATCTTTTCGAGCTGCGCCACCATCTCCGGCGTGCGGCGCACCACCCACACCGGCTTGCCGCGCCACTCCACGGTCAGCTGCGCGCCCGGCTCCAGCTTGGACACGTCCACCTCCACCGGCGCACCGGCCGCCTTGGCCTTGGCGCTGGGCAGCATGCTGCCGACGAAGGGCACCGCCACCCCGGCTGCGGCCACGCCGCCCACGGCGCCGGTCGCCAGGAGCAAGAACCGGCGTTTGCCGGGGTCCACCTGCTGGTCACTCATCGAGAAGGTTCCTTGGAGACGAAAGTTCGCACGGGAATATAGGCGATTGTAGCGAATCGGAAAGTCCGTTCACCGATCAGGGTCACTCGGCACGAGACCGGACCGACACGGGTGGCCGATGGACGTCGGATGGCAGCCGATGCGCTAGTCTTAGAGCCTCGCCCCGACCGACGAAGCCGATGCCGAAGCGCCCGAACCCTTGTGCCGCAGTGCCCCGCCACGTCACGGCCCTGATCGCCTTGCTGGCTGCGCTGCTCGGCCTCACGGCGATCGGCGGCCCCGAGGCGCGGGCGGACGACTGGGCCCTGCACGGACACGACCTGGGCGGGCAGCGCTTCTCGCCACTGAAGCAGGTGGACCGCGACACGGTGACCGGTCTGCAAGCGGCCTGGACGGCGCGCACCGGAGTCAAGGCGACCTTCCAGGCCACGCCGATCGTGGTCGACGGCGTGATGTACGTGTCGCTGCCGGGCTCGCACGTGCTGGCACTCGACGCCCGCAGCGGCGCCCGCAAGTGGCGCTACGAACACACCCTGCGCTGGCAGCGGCTGTGCTGCGGCCCGGCCAATCGCGGCGTCGCAGTGGCTGGTGGCAGGGTCTACGTCGGTACCGTCGATGGCCGTCTCATCGCGCTCGACGCCGCCACCGGCGCGACGCTGTGGGACGTCTCGGTGGCGACCTACGAGGGCGCGCGCGAGGAGACCGCGCAGCTGTCCAGGGACGACCCGCTCGGCAAGGTGGGCGATGTCGGCGCCACCGGGGTCGGCATCGCCATGGCACCGATGGTCTACGGCGGCAAGGTGCTGATCGGCATCAACGGCGTCGGCTACGGCCTGCACCCCGATGCCGGACTCTCGGTGGTGGGCGTCAGCGGCAAGTACGGCCAGTCCGGGTTCCTCGCCGCGTTCGATGCCGAGAGCGGCAAGCGCCTGTGGCAGTTCGACGTCACGCAGCAGGGCTGGGAGGGCCGCTTCGCGGCGGAGACCGACTACGGCGTGCCCCTCAACCGTGACATCGCCGCCGAGAAGGCGGCCTTCGCCAGCCACGCCGACAGCTGGCGCTACGGCGGCGGCTCGATCTGGGCGACCCCGACCATCGACCCGCAGCGCGGCTGGCTCGCCTTCGGCAGCGGCAACCCCTCGCCGCAGATGGCCGATGCCTCGCGCCCCGGCGACAACCTCCACACCTCCTCCCTCATCGTGCTCGACATCGAGACCGGCCGCCGCGTCTGGCACTACCAGCAGGTGCCGCATGACCGCTGGGGCTATGACGTCGCCAGCCCGGCGGTGATGTTCGATCTCCGGACCAACGATGGGACCGTGCCCGCCATCGCCCACGCCAGCAAGATGGGCTGGGTGTTCGTGCACGAGCGCGAGAGCGGCCGCCTGCTGCTGCGCTCGCAGGCCTTCGTGCCGCAGATGAACCTGTTCTCGCCGCCGGCGCCCGACCCGGGCGTACTGGTGGCACCCGGCATCGCCGGTGGCTGCAACTGGTCACCGTCGGCGGTCGACGCCGCGCAGCAGCTGATGTTCGTCGCTGCGCTGCACCTGCCGACCCGCTACATCGCCAACTCGACAACGCGCGAGGACGGCAGCCTGGTGACCTACGCCTCGACACAGGAGGGCAAGGAGCGGTCCGGCACGCTCAGCGCGGTCGACCTGCAGACCGGCGCCATCCGCTGGCAGGTGAAGACCGAAGAGCCCCTGCTCGGTGGCGTCCTCGCCACGGCGGGCGGGCTGGTGTTCAGCGGCATCGGCGGACAGCGGCTGGGTGCCTTCGACAGCAGCAACGGCTCCCTGCTCTGGAGTGCGCGGCTGGATGCCGGCGTCAATGCGCCGCCGATCACCTACAGCATCGACGGCACCCAGTACATCGCGGTGGCGGCCGGCGGCAACTCGCTGTTCGGCTTTCCCACGGGCGACACCATCGCGGTGTTCGCACTGCCGCGACCGGGTACGGCTCCGCGGCCCTGAACGGCGCGTGAACCGTGCACCGCCGGCCGGGGCGGTGGCCGCCGCCGATGGCGACGCGACCTCAGCCGCCGAGCTGGCGATCGAGCGCGGCAAGCCGTTGCGGGGTGCCGATGTCGTACCAGCGGCCGGTGTGCGGGGTGCCACCGACCCGGTCCTCGCGCATCGCCGCCAGCAGCAAGGGCGCCAGACGCGAGGGCTGACAGGCCGCAGTGGCGGCGAACAGCGCCGGACGGTAGACGCCGACACCGGCGAAGGTGAGGTTCTGCCCCGCGAGCGGGTCGGCATCCGGCGGCAGCAGCCGGCCATCGACCAGGCGGAAGTCGCCGGCGGCGTGCTGCGGCGGATTGGGCACCATCACCAGCTGCGCGAGGTCGTCCTCGCGCGCCAGCCCCAGCGTCGCGAAGTCGATGTCGCACCAGATGTCGCCGTTGACGACGAGGAAGGGCGCGCCATCCGGCGACAGCAGATTGGGGCGCGCCACACCGGCGCCATCGACACGGCCATCGCCGAGCGCCGAGCGGATACCGCCAGCCGTCTCCCAGGCACCGGGCGGTTCGGCCGAATAGCGGATCGAAGCGCCCCATTGCGCACCGTCGCCAAGGGCGGCGACGATCTGCGCGCCGAGGTGGGCGTGGTTGACCACGATGTCGCGCAGGCCCGCGGCCACCAGACGCTCGACGTGCCAGACGATGAGCGGACGGCCGCCGACCGCCAGCAGCGGCTTGGGCGTGTGGTCGGTGAGCGGACGCATGCGCTCGCCGCGGCCGGCAGCGAGGATCATGGCGCGTCGCGGGCGCCCGGGGGCGACCATCTAGAAGGTCAGCCCGGTCTGCACGCCGCCGCCCGCCAGGCGGTCGAGCAGGCCGGCCAGCGGTTTGAGGTCCTGGTAGCGATGCGCCGCCCGGTGCAGGTGGTGGAACACTGCGGGCATGTCCTTGAGGTAGCCGTCCTTGCCATCGCGATGCCAGAGGCGGGCGAAGATGCCGAGCACCTTGAGGTGGCGCTGCACACCCATCCACTCGAAGTCGCGCCAGAAGTCGGAGAAGTCGGCCGGCACCGGCAGGCAGGCCTTGCGCGCGAGCTCCCAGTAGCGGATCGCCCAATCCAGCTGCGCAGACTCCGGCCAGACGATGTAGGCGTCGCGCAGCAGAGAGACGAGGTCGTAGGTCACCGGCCCGTAGACAGCGTCCTGGAAATCGAGCACGCCGGGTGCCGGGTCGCTCGCCATGAGGTTGCGCGAGTGCCAATCGCGATGCACGAACACCGCTGGCTGCGCCGCCGTGCGCGTCACGACCCGCCGGTAGACCTCCTCAAGGGCGGCAGCCTCGGTAGCGTCGGGGACATGGCCGAGGTGGCGACCGAGATACCAGTCCGGGAACAGGCGCACCTCGCGCTCGAGCAGGGCGGCGTCGTAGTCGGCGAACACGCCCGGGCGAGAACCCTGTTGCAGCGCCACCAGCGCGGCATTGGCAGCCCGGTAGTAGCCGTCGGCATTGGCTGGCGTGAGCACGTCGAGATAGGTGCGCTGACCAAGGTCACCGAGCAGCAGGAAACCGCGCTCCAGATCCTGGGCGTGGACCTGCGGCACCCGCACACCGGCCTCGGCGAACACCTGCGCCGCGTGCACGAAGGGCCGGCAGTCCTCCTGCGGCGGTGGCGCATCCATGGCGATGAGCGTGCGACCGTCGGCGGCGCGCAGCCGAAAGTAGCGACGGAAACTGGCATCGGCCGACGCCGGCTCGAGGCTCATGTCACGCGCCTGTCCGAGGCTGTCCAGCCACTGCCTGAGGGCGGTCAGCCGCGCATCAGCCGCCGGCACGTCGGGCCGCTGCGGGGAGGGTGGTAACATCCCGGCATCTTACGACACCGCCCGGTGGCGACGCTTGGCAGCACGCTGTCGGGCCGAGCGGTCGGCCTGCCTCCGGATCCGTGACTGCGCGCCTCTTCCTTCCTCTGCTGGCGATGGTCTTGGCGTCGGTCGCCGGGGGTGCCGCGGCCGAGCGCCTGGAACCCTTCACAGTGGATCCGGCACTGGTCGGCGGACCCGCCGCCAAGCCGCCGCCGGCCCGGCCCCTGCCCGCCCCCGCGGCGACCGGGCCGAAGGTCGAGCCTGCCGCTCCCGCCCGCCCGACCCCGCCCAGCACCCAGCCACCGGCCACGGCCGGCGCGCCCTCGCCGCAGCAGGGCGCTGAAGCCCCTGCGGCGCCAGCGACAGCGGCGCCGGCTCGTGCGAGCCCTGCGGCGGCGCCGGTGATGCCGGCAGCGGAGGCGGCAGCGCCGGCGCCGATGCTGCCGTTCGACCCGGACGACAAGCCGATGGCGCACACGCCAGCCAGCCTGCGCGAGTGGAGCGGCGCCAGCCATGACGGCCCGGTGCTGCGCAGCATCACGCCCAATCCCGGCGGCCTGCCACAGGAGGCCGCCGCGCCGAAGCCGGCGACACTGCCGGCGGTGCGCAGCGGGGCGGGGATGCCCCGGCTGGATGCGGCAAGCGGCAACGCGACGAGACCACCGCCCGCGGCCCGCCCCACCAACGGCACGATGGCGCCGATCACCGCACCGGCGGTGGTGCCGGCAGCACGCACCAGCCTGAACGGGATGGAGCCCTTCGCGGTCGACCCGGCGCTGCTCGGCGGCGCATCGGCTGCGCAACGGCCGGCAGCCGTGCCAGCCCCTCGACCGCCCCCGCCGCTGCAGCGTGCCGAGTTGCCAGCCACGCCCGCTGCCCCGGCCATACCCGCCGCGCCGAACGTCCCCGTCACCCCTGGCGCAGCGGTGGTGGCAGGCCGGGACGCCGGTCGCGGTGTGGCGGCACCGCCGGCCCTGCCGGCGGCCGGCGACCCGAGCCTGGAGATCGAGGCCGAGCGCATCGACGGCGTCATCGACCAGGTCGTCACCGCCACCGGTCAGGCCTACGTGCGCAAGGGCTGGGATGAGCTGTTCGGCGACGTCGTGCGCTGGAACATGGCGACGCAGGAGGCCAGCGGCGAAGGCCGCATCGTCAAGCGCGACCCGGACTCGGAGGTCACCGGGACACGCTTCACCTACAACCAGGCGTCGAGCACCGGCCGGGTCGACGACGCCACCTTCAGCATCACCTCGCTGGACGGCAAGGGGACGGCCGGCAGCCTCAACTTCGAGGGGCCGGGACGCTACAGCGGCAAGGACGGGGCGACCTACACCACCTGCGACTTCAACGACCCGGACTGGCTGCTCAAGGCCGACAGTGTCGAGATCGACGAGACCACCAACACCGGTCTGGCGCGCAACGTCAAGTTGCTGGCGGGCGGCAAGACGCCGATCGGCTATCTGCCGCGCTTCCAGTTCGCGCTGTCGCAGGAGCGCAAGAGCGGCTTCCTCACACCCTCCGTGAGTCTGAGTTCGCGCACCGGCCCGCAGGTGTTCACGCCCTACTACTGGAACATCGCGCCCAACATGGACGCCACCATCACGCCGCGCTACATGCAGCGCCGCGGCCTGCAGGTCGCGGGGCTGTTCCGCTACCTGGAGGAGGACTTCAAGGGGGCCGCCCGCGTCGAGTACATGGACAACGACCGGGTGACCGGCGAGCAGCGCTGGGCACTGGGCCTCGACCACAACCACCGCATCGACGACCGCACCAACGCCTTCCTCAGCTACCAGGCGGTCTCCGATGACAGTTACTTCCGCGACCTGACCTACCGCATCGGCAACACCGGGGGCTTTGCGGTCGGCGCCGGTGGACCACTGTCCGGCGGCACCGCCACCCGGTTGCTGCCCCAGACTGCTTCGCTGGTGCATACGGGAGACGGCTGGAACCTAAGCGCAAGGGTCAGCAGCTTCCAGGTGCTGCAAGACAACGACCCCACGCGACGCATCACGCAGCCGTACCAGACGGTACCGGCAGTGCAGTTCACCGGTTCGCGGCTGCTCGGCGGACTGGCGGACACCCGACTGGAAGCCGGTTTCAGTTCCTTCACCCTGCGCTATCCCGAACCCAACCTGACCCGGCGGGAGGGCGAGCGACTGGTGTTCAAGCCCTCGATCGGCTTGCCCATCCGCAGCCTGTGGGGCTACATCGAACCACGCGCATCGCTGCACAGCAGCTACTACTCGCTGGCACCGCTGGCTGGTGAGCAGGGCTCGTTCTCGCGCAGCGTACCGACCTTCAGTCTCGACAGCGGCCTGCTGTTCGAACGCAGGTTGAACGAGGCCGGCGCCCTGCAGACCTTCGAGCCGAGGCTGTTCTACGCCTACACGCCCTACCGCGACCAGCGCGCCATCCCGGTGTTCGATACCGGCCGCTACGACTTCAACTTCGGCGAGATCTTCGCCGCCAACCGCTTTGCCGGACAGGACCGCATCGGCGACGCCAACCAGGTCACCGCCGGCGTCACCACGCGATTCATCGACGGCCGCGGCGTGGAGCGGCTGAAGGCCACCCTGGCGCAGCGTTACACGCTTGCCGACCTGCGCGTGGGCGGGGCCGACGACCCCTTCTTCAAGGTCGATGCGCCGAAGAAGGGCGTGTCCGACATCCTCGGCGAGTTCAGTGGCCGCATCCTCGACCGCACCAGTCTGGTCAGCCGGGTCCAGTACAGCCCCGAGACCTCGGTCGTGCAGAAGGCCCTGGTGGCCCTGCGCTACAACCCGGAACTCGGCAAGGTGATCAACCTCGGATACCGCTACACTCGCGAGGTCAGTGCCGCCCAGCTCGGCCTGCAGCAGGTCGATCTCTCTGCGCAGTGGCCCCTCACCAGCAACCTTTACGCTCTGGCACGGACCAATTACTCGATCCTCGACAATCGCCAGACCGAGGGTCTGCTCGGGCTGGAGTACTACGGCAGCTGCTGGAGCGTCCGTGCGGTGGTGCAGAACCTCGCCCTGACCGCCAACACCTCGGTCAGGGCATTCTTCGTCATCTTCGAACTCAAAGGCATCGCCGGGACCGACCCATCCATCTACAACTCCATCCTCTCGCGCCACATCGGCGGCTACTCGAAGGTCGACTACGACCAGAACCGGACCACCCAGGCACTGTTCGAATGACGCGCCAACTGTCGTCGCTGCTCTGCATCGTCCTCGCCACCCTCGCCTTCGTGGCGTCGGCGGCGGATGCGCCGCCTGCCGGTGAGGAGACGGAGTCGGTGCCGCTCAACCGCATCGTCGCGCTGGTCAACCGCGAGATCGTCACCCGGCTTGAACTGGAGGACCGCATCAGCGTGGCGGTCGAGCAGCTGCGCAAGCAGGGCATCGCGCTGCCGCCGCGCAACATCCTCGAGAAACAGGTGCTGGAGGCCATCCTGCTGCAGCGCATCCAGCTCAGCTACGCCAAGGAGAACGGCATCCGCGTCGACGAGAACCAGCTTGACCGCGCCATCGCCCGCATCGCCGAGGACAATCGCCTGAGCGTGGAACAGTTCCGCACCGCACTGGCGCGCGACGGCATCCGCTTCGACCGCTTCCGCGAGGACATCCGCAAGGAGATCATCCTCAATCGGCTGCGCGAGCGCGAGGTCACCAACAAGGTCGTGGTGAGCGAGAGCGAGATCGACGAGTACCTCGCACGACGTGCGGAGTCCGGCGCCAACACCGAGTGGCTGGTGTCGCACATCCTGGTGCGGGTCGACGAGAAGAGCGCCGACCCGGCCGCCCTGCGCAAGCAGAAGGAGAAGGCCGACAAGGCACTGGCGGCGCTCGATGCCGGGGAGGATTTCAACCGCGTCGCAGCGACCTACTCCGAGGCTGGCGACGCCCTGCAGGGCGGCGACCTCGGCTGGCGCAACAATGACCGCATGCCGAGCCTGTTCCTGGAGATGGCGGGCAAGCTCAAGGTCGGCCAGTACAGCCCGGTGGTACGCAGCCCGGCCGGCTTCCACATCGTCAAGCTGCGCGACCTGCGCGGCGCAGTGGGCCGTACGGTGGTGATCCAGCAACACAAGGTGCGCCATATCCTGGTCAAGCCGAGCGAGATCGTCAGTGATGCCGATGCCCAGCGCCGTGTGCGCGACCTGCGCGAGCGCATCGACCAGGGCGGTGCGAAATTCGCCGACCTCGCCAAGCAGTTCTCGCAGGACGGCTCGGCCGCCTCCGGCGGTGAGTTGGGCTGGGTGGCAGCCGCCGACCTGGTGCCGGAGTTCGCGCAGGTGATGGAGGCACTGTCGGTGGGTCAGCTGTCGCCGCCGGTGCGCAGCCCCTTCGGCTGGCACCTGATCCAGGTCCTCGAGCGTCGCGACACCGACGTCAGCAAGGAACGCGAGCGTCTCGAGGCGCGGCAGACGCTGCGCAGCCGCAAGGCGGAGGAGGCCTACGAGGAGTGGCTGCGCCAGTTGCGCGACAGCGCCTACGTCGAACTGCGGCTGGAGGAGAACTGATGGCACAGCCGGTCCGGCTGGCGGTCACCACCGGCGACCCTGCCGGCATCGGGCCGGAGATCTGCCTGGCGCTCGCCGGCCGCGTGCCGGCGGCCCGCGTGGTGCTGATCGGCGACCGCGCCATGCTGGAGTCGCGCGCGGCCGACTGCGGCATCGCCGCGACCCTGGTCGAACACCGGCCACAACGCCCGGCGCCGCCCCCCGGCAGCCTCGAAGTGATCGATGTGCCGCTCGCCACGCCCGCGGTCGCCGGACAACTCGACCCGCGCAACGCGCCAGCGGTGCTGCGCAGCCTCGACATCGCCATCGACGGCTGCCTCGCCGGCGAGTTCGATGCCATGGTCACGGCGCCCCTGCACAAGGGGGTGATCTGCGACAGTGGCGTGCCGTTCAGCGGCCACACCGAATACCTGCAACAGCGCACAGCATCGCCCGGCGTGGTCATGCTGCTGGAGGGCGGCGGCCTGCGCGTGGCGCTCGCCACCACGCACCTGCCGCTGGCGGCGGTGCCGGATGCCATCACCCGCGAGGGCCTGCTGCGCACCCTGCGCATCCTGCACGGCGACCTGGTGCTGCGTTACGGCATCGCCCGACCGCGCATCCTGGTCGCGGGCCTCAACCCGCATGCCGGGGAGGGTGGGCACCTCGGCCGCGAGGAAATCGATATCATCATCCCCGTCCTTGAGCAGGCCCGACGCGACGGTATCGCTGCAGAAGGCCCGTTTCCGGCCGATACCCTGTTCGTGGAGGAAGTCTGTGGCTCGGCCGACGCCGTACTAGCGATGTATCACGATCAGGGCCTGCCGGTGCTGAAGCGTGCGAGTTTCGGGCGTGGCGTGAACGTCACGCTGGGTCTGCCGATCCTCCGCACATCGGTCGACCACGGCACCGCCCACACCATCGCCGGGCGTGGCAGCGCCGACCCGGGCAGCCTGCTCAGCGCGGTGGAGGTCGCCCTGGGACGGGTCCGTGACACGCGCCTCGGCGCCGGCCAGCAACCCAGAACCGCCGCCTGAACGCGGCAGCATTCGTACCAGAGGAACCCGCTGAGATGGCAGAAGACAAGCACGCGGCAGACGCGCCAGAAGCTGCACCGAAGAACAAGTCGCCCCTGGTCAAGTTCATCGTGATCGGGCTCATCGCCTCGCTGGTCACGGCCGGTGGACTGTTCGGCGCCTTCCTCGTGTTCGGCGAACACCCGCCGCAGGCCGACAGCGCGGACGAGAACGCCGACGATGGCAGCGGCGAAGGCGACACCAAGAAGAAGAAGAAGAAAAAGAAGAAGAAGTCGGACAGCGAATCGGCGCCGACCTACATGAAGCTGGAGAACCTGACGGTGAACCTGAGTGGCGGCCGCGACCGCTTCCTCGCCCTGAGCCTGGAGATGAAGATCGCCGAGCCGGCGGCGCAGAAGCTGCTCACCGACCGCATGCCGGAGGTCAAGAACCTGATCCTGCTCACCCTTTCGGCGCATACCCCGGAAGAACTGGGCACCGTCGACGGCAAGACGGCACTGGCGCAGAAGCTGCGGGACGACCTCAACGCCCTGATCGACGAGGACGAGGATACCGGCGTCGCCGACATCTTCTTCACCCAGTTCATCATCCAGTGAGCCCCTCGTGGTGGCGCGCCCGGACGCTTCCGGACGCGGCCACCGGGCGCGCGGTGTCCAACGGCTCTCCTTCGCAGCTGCAATGTAAAAAACCGTTTATTTTTTGGTTGTTTACAGTGTATTCTTGACCTACCGCGTGATGAAGGTCGGGCATGGCAGACCAGCAGGCACTGTCCCAGGATGAGGTCGACGCCCTGTTGCGGGGCGTGACCGGCGAGTCGTACGAGGAGTCCGTCGAGCAGGTCGACGAGGAGGATGTCGTCGACGCCGACGGTGCCCGCACCTACGACATCGGCCGGCAGGAGCGCATCGTCCGCGGCCGCATGCCGGGCCTGGAACTGGTCAACGAGCGCGCCGCGCGCCGGATCCGCCTCGGCATCTACAAGTTCATGCGCCGCAACGCCGAGATCTCGGTCGGCCTGGTCCGGCTCGAGAAGTACAGCGAGTTCATCCGCAAGCTGGCGGTGCCCACCAACATCAATCTGGTCTCGCTGCAGCCGCGGCTGTATGGCACCGCCCTCTTCATCTTCGAGCCGGCGCTGGTCTACAAGGTGGTGGACACGCTGTTCGGTGGCAGCGGCCGGGTCCACGCCAACTTCGACGGCCGCGAGTTCACCGCCACCGAGCAGCGGGTCATCTCGCGCCTGCTCGAGATCATGTTCGACTCGTTCGACCATGCCTGGGAACCGATCACCAAGCTCGAGCACAAGTTCGTGCGCTCGGAGCTGACCACCCAGTCGCAGCTGGTCAACATCGCCACGCCGACCGAGGTGGTGGTGGCGACCACCTTCAGCTTCGATTTCGGCAACGGCGGCGGCAACTTCCACGTCTGCATGCCCTACTCGATGATCGAACCGATCCGCGAGTCGCTGTGGAGCATCATGCCGCACGACAGTGTGGCGGCCGACGAGCGCTGGCTGAACCTGATGCAGCAGCAGATGCAGGACGCCGAGGTCGAGATCAAGGTCGACTTCTGCAACTTCGACATGACCTTCCGCCAGTTGCTCGCCTTGCAGGTTGGGGACATGATTCCGGTGGAGCTTCCGGAGAAGGTCACTGGTACCATCGACGGTGTGCCCTTCGTCGTCGGCCAGGTCGGCAACAGCCGGGGGAAATACGCGGTGCGCGTCGACGAATTGCCGCGCGAGAAAGACTAGGACGGGACTACGCGATGGCCACCAACACCGAGGATGAGGAAGACTCCGGACTGTCCGAGGACGTCACCTTCGCCGGGGATCGCATCGACTCCAAGGGGCGTCGCACTGCGGTGGCGCCCAGCGAAACCTCGAACGAGGCGGTGGCGCTGCTGCAGGGCGATGAGGCACAGGCGGCGGGTGAACGCATCGGCCTCATCCTCGACATCCCGGTGCAGGTCACGGTGGAACTCGGCCGGACCAAGCTGCCGATCCGCAGCCTGCTGCAGCTCGGACAGGGCTCGGTGGTCGAGCTCGACGGCCTCGCCGGAGAACCGATGGACGTGTTGGTGAACGGCTGCCTGATCGCACAGGGCGAGGTGGTGGTGGTGAACGAGAAGTTCGGCATCCGCCTCACCGACATCGTGACGCCAGCCGAACGGCTGCGCCGACTCTCGATCAAGTAGGCGCCGTGGCCCCGCCCGACCGGGCTCCGCTGCATCGGCCCGTCGCCATGCCTGCGGCGGTCCTCCTTCTGCTTGCACCTGGGCCGGCATCGGCCGCACCGCCGGACACCGGTTGGGCGCTGCTGCAGATGGTACTGGCGCTGGCGCTGGTGATCGGCCTGCTGTTGGGGTGCCTGTGGCTGCTGCGGCGCCTGCGGATCGGGCAGGGCGTGCACGGTACGGTGCTCAAGGTGGTGGCGAGTGCGGCGGTAGGTCCGCGCGAGAACGTGGTGGTGGTCGAGATCGGCGAGCAGTGGCTGGTGCTGGGTGTCGCCCCCGGCAACGTGCGCCTGCTGCAGACCTGCCCGCGCGGCCAGGTGGCAGCGACCGACGGCAGCGGCTCGGCCGCCTTCGCATCGCGCCTGCTCGAGAGTCTGAGGCGCTCGCCGTGAGAAAGGCCGTCGCGGCTATCGGCTCCGCCCTGCTGCTGGCCGCAGCGGCCGGCGCGGCATGGTCGGCCGAGCCAGCGCTGAATGCCCTGACCGCCAGCCCGGGTCCGGGCGGCACCACCAACTACTCGATCAGCGTGCAGACGCTGCTGATCCTGACGCTGCTCACCTTCCTGCCGGCAGCGCTGCTGATGATGACGGCATTCACCCGCATCGTCATCGTCATCTCGCTGCTGCGACAGGCGCTGGGCACGCCGACCATCCCGCCGGGGCAGGTGGTGGTCGGTCTCGCCCTGTTCCTCACCTTCTTCATCATGGCGCCGGTGTTCGACCGCGCCTGGGAAGAGGCCTACGTGCCCTACACCAAGGACCAGCTCAACTTCGAGCAGGCGCTGTCCAAGGGCGCGGAGCCGTTCCGCAAGTTCATGCTGCGGCAGACCCGCGAGAGCGACATCGCGCTGTTCGTATCGCTGTCCGGAGAGGACAAGCCGGAGACCGCCGACGCCGTTCCCTACAAGGTGCTGGTGCCAGCCTACGTCATCTCGGAACTGAAGACCGCCTTCCAGATCGGCTTCATCGTCTTTGTCCCGTTCATCGTCATCGACATGGTGGTGGCCGCCGTGCTGATGTCGCTGGGGATGGTGATGCTGTCGCCGCAGGTGGTGTCGTTGCCGTTCAAGCTCATGCTGTTCGTGCTGGTCGATGGCTGGTCGCTGCTCATCGGCTCTCTGGTGTCGAGTTTCCAGACATGATGACCTCGGAGACGGTGATCGAGATCGGCCGTCAGTCGATGGAGCTGATGCTCTACATCGCCGCGCCGCCATTGCTGGTCTCGCTGGTGGTGGGACTGGTGATCGGCATCCTGCAGGCCGCCACCCAGATCAACGAGCAGACGCTGTCCTTCATCCCCAAGTTCATCGCCACCTTCGCCGCACTGATCCTGGCCGGCAACTGGATAATCACCATGGCCGTGGACTTCATCCAGCGTCTGTACGGCAGCATCCCGCAATTGATCGGCTGAGATGGAAGCGCTCTCCTCGGCGCGCATCGACCTGCTGGTGACGATGTACGGCCTGCCGCTGGTGCGCATCCTCGGCCTGTTCGCCTCGGACCCTTTGCTGGGCAGTGGCCGGATCCCGGCCCGTGTCCGCGTCGCGGCGGCCTTCATGCTGACCCTGGTGGTGGTGCCGACCTTGCCGCCACCGCCCGCCATCGCCCTCTCCGGGCCGGAAGGCTGGGGCCTGGTGATCCAGCAGTTCCTGATCGGCGTGAGCATCGGTTTCGTGGTCCGGCTGGTGTTCACCGCGGTGGAGGTGGCCGGTGAACTCATCGGCCTGCAGATGGGCCTCGGTTTCGCCACCTTCATCGACCCGGCCCACAGCACCCCGGTGCCGGTGCTGACCACCTACCTCAGCACGCTGGCCTACCTGATGTTCCTCGCCATCGACGGCCACCATCTGGTGATCAGCGCGCTGGTGCAGAGTTTCCATGCCATACCGCCGGGTCGCTGGCCGGACGCGCAACTGTTCATGGGTGTGGTGCAGACCGCCAGCGACGTCTTCTCCAGCGGCATCCGCATCGCACTGCCGCTGGTCATCGTCCTGCTCTTCACCAACCTGGTGCTGGGGGTGATGACGCGTGCATCGCCGCAGGTCAACCTGTTCGTGGTCGGCTTCGCCATCACCCTGGTGGTCGGCGGCGTGATGCTGGCGCTGCAGGTGACCGCCATCGACGGGCCCTTCATGCGGCTGTTCGATCTGCTGGCCACGCGCCTCGGCGAACTGGTCGGCGGCGGCACGCTGGCCCCCGAGACGCCAAGGTCTTTGCGCTAGAATGCCGGTTTTGCCGGACTGACGGGACATGCTCAAGGGAAGCCTGGTCGCCATCGCCACGCCCATGCTGGCAGACGGCAGTCTCGACGAGGCGGCACTCCGCGCCCTGGTCGACTGGCACATCGCCGAAGGCACGCACGGCATCGTCGTGGTCGGCACCACCGGCGAGTCGCCGACCGTCGATTACTCCGAGCACTGCCACCTGATCGACATCGTGGTGGCGCAGAGCGCGGGACGCATCCCGGTGATCGCCGGCACCGGCGCCAACTCGACGCGCGAGGCCATCGAACTGGCCAGCTACGCCAGACAGGCCGGTGCCGACTACAGCCTGTCGGTGGTGCCGTACTACAACAAACCCACGCAGGACGGCCTCTACGCCCACTTCCGGCTGATCGCCGAAGCGGTGGACATGCCGCACATCCTCTACAACGTGCCCGGGCGCACGGTGGCCGACCTCGGCAACGACACCGCGCTGCGGCTGGCGCAGATCCCCAACATCGTCGGCCTCAAGGACGCCACCGGCAACATGGAGCGCGCCACCGACCTCATCCTGCGGGCCCCGGCGGACTTCGCGCTGTACAGCGGCGACGATGCCTCGGCACTGGCCTTCCTGATGCTCGGTGGCCACGGCTCGATCTCGGTCACCGCCAACGTGGCGCCCGGCCACTACGCGAAGATGTGCGAGGCCGCTTTCCGCGGCGACCATGCCACCGCGCGTCATCACAACGCAAAGATGTTCCTGTTGCATCAGCGCCTGTTCTGCGAGGCCAACCCGATCCCGGTGAAGTGGGCACTGCAGCGCATGGGCCGCATCGGCCCCGGCATCCGGCTGCCGCTGGTCCCCCTCGGTCCGGCTTACCACGAGCGGGTACTGGAAGCCATGCGCAGTGCCGACATCCCCGTCTGAGGTCTCCCGCTTGATCCGCACCCTGTTCGCCGTATCCGTCGCCGTGACACTGCTCGCGGCCTGCTCGTCCATCAGCGAGACCTTCACGCCGAAGCCGGTCGACTACAAGTCGACGAGCACGCTGCCGCCGCTGGAGATCCCGCCCGACCTCACCACACCCGGCACCGACGACCGCTTCGTGGTGCCCGACAGCGGGGGCCGCGGCGCCGCCAGCGCCTCAGCCTACAGCAACGACCGCATCGGCAAGAAGGACCCGGCCAAGGCCGGCGTGCTGCCGGCACCGCCCAAGGCGCGTCTGGAGCGGTCGGGCTCGCAGCGCTGGCTGGTGGTCGAGACCGACCCGGAGAAGGTGTGGCCGACGGTGCGCCAGTTCTGGCAGGAGCAGGGCTTCGTCCTCACCGTCGAGTCGCCGGCCACCGGCGTGCTCGAGACCGACTGGGCGGAGAACCGCGCCAAGCTGCCCACCGACTTCATCCGCAACACGCTGGGCAAGGTGCTCGACAGCATCTACTCCACCGGCGAACGGGACAAGTTCCGCACCCGCCTCGAGCGCGGCGGGGAGAACCTCACCGAGATCTACGTCAGCCACCGCGGCATGGTCGAGGTGGTGGACAAGCGCTCCTCCAATGCGCTCAAGGACGCCTCGACCGATGGCACGGTGTGGCAGCCGCGGGCACCGGATCCGGAACTCGAGGCCGAGTTCCTGCAGCGCCTGCTGGTGCGCTTCGGGGTCGAGGAGTCGGCAGCGCGGGCGCAGTTGGCCAAGAGCAAGGGCGGCCCGGAGAAGGCGCGCCTGACCAAGACCGCCGAGGGCGCCACGCTCACCGTGGAGGAACGCTTCGACCGTGCCTGGCGCCGTGTCGGTCTGGCGCTCGACCGGGTCGGCTTTACCGTCGAGGACCGCGACCGCGCCAACGGCCAGTACTTCGTGCGCTACGCGGACCCGGACACCGAGATGAAGAAGGACGGCATCCTCGACCGGCTGGCCTTCTGGCGCGACAAGGATGGCCCCAAGAAGTCGCTCACCTACCGCATCCAGGTGCTCGACAGCGGCGGCAACAGCACCGAGGTGCGGGTGATCAGCGCCGCGGGCGAGCGCGACCGCTCGGAGACCGCCAACCGGATCCTGACGCTGCTGCACGAGCAGTTGCGGTGATGCGTTTCGCCAGTCTCGGCAGCGGCAGCCAGGGCAACGCCCTGCTGGTGTCGGCCGGGGGCACCACGCTGATGGTCGACTGCGGCTTCGGCCTGCGCGATTGCAGCGCCCGTCTTGAGCGGCTCGGGGTGGCGCCGGACGCGCTCGACGCCATCCTCGTCACCCACGAGCACGGCGACCACATCGGTGGCGTGTCGCGCTTCGCCGCGCGCCACGGCACACCGGTGTGGCTGACCCACGGCACGGTGCGGCACCTCGAGGACGCGGCCGGCATCGATGTCCGCGTCATCAGCGGCTACACCCGGTTCGCCATCGGCGACCTCGAGATCGCGCCGTTCCCGGTACCGCACGACGCCAGCGAACCGGCGCAGTTCGTCATCGGAGACGGCAGCCGACGGCTGGGCGTGCTGACCGACGCCGGGTCGGTCACCCAGCACATGGTGCAGATGCTGTCCGGATGCCAGGGGCTGTTCCTCGAGTGCAACCACGACGAGGCCTTGCTGCGCAGCAGCAGCTACCCACAGAGCCTGATCGAACGCGTGGCCAGCGACTGGGGACACCTGAGCAACACCAGCGCGGGTGAACTGCTGCGCCGCGTCGCGCACGGCGGTCTGCAGCACGTGGTGGCCGCGCACCTGAGCCAGCAGAACAACCGCCCCGACCTGGCGCGCGCGGCGCTGGCCGACGCACTGGGCTGCGCCAGCGACTGGATCGCGGTGGCGGACCAGGCGGCCGGACTGGACTGGCGCCACATCACCTGAATCTTGTGCCGGCACGCTCGCCGGAATGCGGGGAACGACCATGGAAAAACGCGCAGAGCTGTATCGCGGCAAGGCCAAGACGGTCTATGCCACCGACGACCCGACGCGTCTGGTGATCGAGTACCGGGACGACACCAGCGCCTTCGACGGCGCCAAGGTGGCGCAGCTGGCCGGCAAGGGCGAGACCAACAACCGCTTCAACGCGGCGGTGATGCAGCGTCTGGCGAGCGAGGGTGTCGAGACCCACTTCGAGCGACTGCTCGGACCCACCACCTCGCTGGTGCGCAAGCTCGAGATGGTCCCGGTGGAGTGCGTGGTGCGCAACCGTCTGGCCGGCTCGCTGGCCAAGCGGCTCGGTCGCGACGAGGGCGAGGCCCTGCCGCATCCGGTGTTCGAGTTCTTCTACAAGAGCGACGCGCTGCACGACCCGTTCATCAACGACGACCACGTGCGAGCCTTCGGCTGGGCGACGGCGCTGGAGATCGAGCTGATGCGCGCCATCACGCTGCGCGTCAACCACCTGCTGCAGGACGCCTTTGCCCAGGCCGGTATCCTGCTGGTCGATTTCAAGCTGGAGTTCGGTCGCTGCGAGGGCCGGCTGCTGCTGGGCGACGAGTTCAGCCCGGACGGCTGCCGGCTGTGGGACGCGCAGACCCTGGAGAAGCTCGACAAGGACCGCTTCCGCCGTGACCTCGGTGGCGTGGTGGAAGCCTATCGTGAGGTGGCGCGCCGGCTCGGCGTCGAACTCTGAGGCGCTCCGCAGACGCTGCCGGAGACGCTGCCGGCAGGCCGGCGCAGGTAGCGCCGAAAAACAGAAAGGCCACCCGAGGGTGGCCTTTCCGCTGGCTTGGAGCTTGTTACTTATTCTCTTCAGCCGGGGCTTCAGCAGCCGGAGCTTCAGCAGCCGGAGCTTCAGCAGCCGGAGCTTCAGCAGCCGGGGCAGCTTCTTCCTTATTGCCGCAAGCGGTCAGTGCAAGCGCGGCGATCAGGGCGGCAAACACGGCGGAAAATTTCATTTTTGCTTTCCCTTAGTCAAGAGGTTGATGACCAGTACGGCTCACGTCGACACGCTGGTGGTCAAAGCCAAACGCACGATGGCGGGGATGCTAGCACAAAAAATTCTGCTGTAAATCGCCAAAACGCCCGAAAAGTCTCGAATCCGAGCCTTGCCGCAGTGCGGCATCATTGCGCCGGGAGCGCCAGGTGCAGTTGGCCCGCCTGGTAGACCGGATGCAGGCATCCGGCGAGTGCCGGATCGAGCTCGTGGCCCTCGAGACAACGGCGGTCCGCCAGCCGGCACAAGGCGCCGCGCAGCGCAGCCGCGTGCGGCAGCGGCTCGCCGTTGCAGTAGACGCCGGCGGCGTCGTGGAGCATCAGCGTCTGCAGGTCGAGCGCGACGCCATGGCGGGCCGCCTCGCGGGCGAAGGCGGCGCGGCCGAGGGGCTGCTCCGGCGGGTCGAACACGACGTGCGGCTTGGGCTCCGAGAGGTAGTGGCCGAGGAAGGCGGAGACCGCCGCCGCGTCCCAGCGCAGCGTGTCGAGCAGGCCGAGCACCCGCGACACCAGTCCGGCGTCGATGGCGGCAGGCGACTCCACCGGGGCAAGGTCGGGGTCGGCGTAGAGCCCCGGCAGATCGACGCGGTCGGCCATCCAGTACAGGAACTCGCGCGCCAGCTCGCTGCGGGAGGGGGCGCGGAAGCCCACCGAGAGGGTGACGCAGGGCTCCAACGCGACGCCGTCGTGGGCGTAGCCGGGAGGCAGGTAGAGCAGGTCGCCGGGTCGGCAGTCGAAGGTCTGCTCGGCACGAAAGTCGGCCATCAGCTTGAGTGGCTGGTCGGGCAGCAGTTGACGGTCGGGCTGGGCGCTGATCTGCCAGCGCCGGGTGCCGTGCGCCTGGATGAGGAAGACGTCGTAGGAGTCGAAGTGCGGGCCGACGCCCGCACCCGGCGTGGCGTAGCTGGCCATGACGTCGTCGAGGCGGGTGTAGGGGATGAAGGCGAAGCGCCGCAGCAGGGCATCGGCCGCCGGCAGGAAGTGGTTGAGTCCCTGCACGAGGACGGTCCAGACGTCCTTGGCGCTGCGCTGACGACGACGCAGGGGGCCGTGGACGACGGACCAGGCGTCGCCTTCGCGGGCGATGCGGCGGGTCTGCGCGTCGGGGTGGGCGGCGAGTTCGAACAGCGTGGCGGTATCCACCACGGCGGCCGCCTCGGGCACCGCTGCGGGCAGGAACAGCGGCCGCTTCTGCCAGTGCTCGGCCATGAAGTGCGCGGCGCTCATCCCGCCCAGCGGAGGCATCGTCATGGCCGGAGTATATCGGGCATACTCGGCAGCCCGGGCCGCGCACGGACGAGCGGACCCGCATCCTCCATCCGCAGGGGCAGCCATGAAAGTCGGCAAGGACAACGTCGTCACCATCGATTACCGTCTGCTCGATGCCAGCGGTGCGCTGCTCGAGGAGGAGCGCGGCATCGCCTATCTGCACGGTGGTCACGGCGGCGTACTGCCGGTGCTGGAGGCGGCCATGGAGGGCGCCGGGGTCGGCGAGGAGGTGCGCGCACGGGTCGAGCCGGAGGACGGCTTCGGCCACTTCGACGAGGGCGCCATCCGTCGTGAGCCGCGCAGCGCCTTTCCGGCGGATCTGCAGGTCGGCATGCAGTTCGCCGGCAGCCCCGACGGCAGCGATTCGATGACGGTCTACACGGTGCGCGAGGTGGGCAGCGACCACGTGGTGGTGGACGGCAACCACCCGCTGGCCGGGCAGACGGTGGAATTCGTGGTGACGGTGCGCGGCCTGCGCGCGGCGACCGAGGAAGAGGTGGCGCACGGCCACGCCCACGGTCCCGGCGGCCACCACCACTGAGGCGGAGGCACGCCGGGATGAAGCTGCTGCTGACCCTCGCCGCACTGGGTGCGCTGTGCATGGTGCGTCCGGCGCTGGCGGACCTGGTGCCCGGCAAGCTGGCACCCGACTTCGAGCTGCCCGACGCGAGCGGCAAGCTGCACCGGCTGAGCGAACTGCGCGGGCAGTGGGTGGTGGTCTACTTCTACCCGAAGAACGACACCCCGGGCTGCACCACCGAGGCCTGCAACTTCCGCGACCGGCACCAGGAACTGCTCAAGCTGGGCGCCACCCTGATCGGCATCAGCGTCGACAGCCCCGCCTCGCACGCCGAGTTCGCGCGCAAGTACAAGCTGCCGTTCACGCTGCTGGCCGACGAGAAGGGCGAGGTGGCGCGCGCCTACGACAGCCTGCTCAATCTGCTGGTGTTCAGGATGGCACGCCGCAACAGCTTCCTCATCGCACCGGACGGCACGCTGCACCGGTCGTGGATCGGCGTCGACCCCAAGACCCACGCCGACGAGCTGGTGCAGACCCTGCGCGGGCTGCAGGGCGGCACCGCGGCCAAGGGCTAGGGGCACTCTCCGGTGCTGGAGGTCGATGCCAGCGGGCTCAAGTGCCCGCTGCCCATCCTGCGTGCCAAGAAGGCGCTGTCGACGGTCTGCGGTGGCGAGCGGGTGCAGGTGCTGAGCACCGACCCGGCCTCGCCGAGCGACTTCGAGGCCTTCTGCCGCCAGGCCGGACACACGCTGGTGGAGTGGCAGGAAGCCGACGGCTGCTTCCGCTTCGTGCTGCAGAAGCGCCCCGAGCCGGCCTGAAGCCGCCGCCAGAGGCGCCCGACGCGGCGCCGGCCCGGCTCACTCCGGCGGAGGGTCGGCGCAGACGCCCTGACCGATGCCGATGCGGCGACGGATCTCGCCGTGGCCACGGCAATAGTCCTGGACCTGGCCGAACTGCGCCGGGCTGAGCCCGAGTTCGTGCATCGGCCGTTGGCCGAGCGCCTGCTCGAGTTGCTGCGGTGTGAGCTGCACCACGTCCTGCTGGGTCAGCTCGTAGGTGTCCAGACCGAGGCGCAGGTTGCAGTCGTGGATGCCGCTCTCGACGAGCCGGTCGCAGGTGGGCAGGGCGAGCGCGGCACACGGCATCGCGGCAAGCAGGGCGGCCGCGCCGAGCCTGGCCAAACTGAGCGCGGCCACGCCGGGGTGGATCGACCTCGGGAGCAGCCGGGTCACCGGTGGTCGCCCTCGGCGGCTGGGGGCGGCTCGGCATCGGCCGAGGCCTGCAACTGGCGAGCACGCTCGGCCGCGCGTTCGCGTTCGCGCTCGCGGCGCAGGTCGCGGAACTGCCACCAGGCAAAGGCCAGCACGCCGCCAAAGACGAGCACGCCCTCGGCCAGGATCAGGGGAAGGTGACTGCTGCCCACGTGTGCTCTCGCGCCATGCGCCGCGTCGGCGCCGGGCGCTGCCGCGCGCCGCCGTGCGCCGGACCGGGAAACAGCGCGGGCCCCGCAGGGCCCGCACCACGACCCGGCGCTGCGGCCGCGGTCAGCGTGCCTTGTGGGTGTAGGTCTTGCCGATGAAGCGGGCCACGATGATGACCCAGAAGATCAGGATCCAGGTGGTCAAGGTCATGTTTGCATCCTCCGTTGGGTTGTTCAGGCTGCCTGGTTGCGGGTGCTTGCGTGGCCTCTGCGCCAACCGGCGAGGGGGACCATCGCGGTGATCGTCACAACCAGCAGCAGCAGTTCCAGGCTGTAGACGAAAATATAGCCGAGAACCGGCTCGGTGGCAGCGGCATAGGCGTCGCGCAGGATACCGCCGATGCCGACGGCGGCACCGGCCGCGGTGGCCTGCACGGCGCCCCACGCGCCGAGTGCCAGGCCAACGCCGTCGCGCGGTGCGCTGCGCATGGTGGCGGTGAGGGTGCCGTGGCCGAACAGCCCGCCGCCAAGCCCGATGAGCAGGACGCCGGTGCCGAACCAGCCGGGCGAATCGAGGGGCGCCGCGGCGATCACCAGGGCGAAGGCCGGCAGCCCGACCAGCGCACCGATGCCGGCCATGCGGAAGGCGTCGTAGCCACGGCCGAGCACGATGGAGGCGATCCAGAAGCCGGCCAGACCGCCGGCGCAGAGAATGGCGGTGAGCAGCGTGGTGTCGCTCACCGACATGCGCAGGATCTCGCCGCCGTAGGGCTCGAGCAGCACGTCCTCCATGCTGAAGGCGGCGGTGCCGAGGCCGACGATGAGCAGTCGGCGCCCGGCGTCGGGGCCGCGGCGGAAGACCGCCCAGGCTTCCTCGAAGGCCACGTCGGGGGTGGGCGGGCGCGGCTCGTGACGGCGCGGGTCGCGCACCTCCTGCTTCCACATCGCCACCACGTTGAGGACCAGCGTCACCACCGCGGCGCCCTGGATGACCTGCACCAGGCGGCCGGGGGTGTAGGTCTCGAGCAGCAGGCCAAAGACCACGGCGCTGACGATCATGCCGGCGAGGAGCATCACGTACATCAGGCCCACCACCTTGGGTTGGTCCTCCTCCGGCACGAGGTCGGTGGCGAGCGCGAGGCCGACGGTCTGCACGGTGTGCACGCCGGCACCGACCAGCAGGAAGGCGAGCCCGGCGGCCAGTTGGCCGATCCACGAGGGGTAGTGCGCCGACTGCCCGGCACCGGCGAGCACCAGCAGGGCGAAGGGCATGATGGCGAAGCCGCCGAACTGCACCATGCTGCCGCGCCAGATGAAGGGCACGCGCTTCCAGCCGAGCGCCGAGCGGTGGGTGTCGGAGCGGAAGCCGATGACGGCACGCAGGGGGGCGAAGACGATGGGCAGCGACACCATCACCGCCACCAGTGCGGCGGAGACGTGCAACTCGACGATCATGACGCGGTTCAGGGTGCCCATGAGCAGCACCATGGCCATGCCACAGGAGACCTGGAACAGCGAGAGACGGAGCAGCCGCGAGAGCGGCAGTTCGGGGGACGCGGCGTCGGCGAATGGCAGGAAGCGCGTGCCGAGATCGGCCCAACCGTCCACCAGTCTGCGACTCAGTCGGAGCATACCTACCCCCGCAACGCCGACCGCAGGCGCGTCGGCGCGTAGAACCTCATGCCGGCTGGCAGGCTTGGCTGGCCTGCAGTCCGGATCGGGGCGGCGGTCAGCGAGGCTGGCCGCCGGAGCCCGGACTTCACATCAACTGGATGCTGCGGCGGGCGGATTGATCGGCTCGCCATTGAGAAACTTGGACACCCAGGTGGTGTGCGTGGTGATCGCCAGATGCACGGCGAACGAACCCACAGCAACAGCACCGATGAGCAGCGGCACGCCAACGGTCGGCTTGACCACCGTCCACATCTTTCCGTAGATCATAGTGGTCTCCTCAACCCAGCCAGGGCGTGTAGATGTAAGCCAGCAGATGCGCCAGGGCGGCGATCATGCCGAAGAACTGCGTACCTTGAATCAGGTTCCGGTGAAGTTCCTCGGACTCGGCTTCGGTCAGGCCAGTCAGCCCTACTTTCTCAGACATCGTCCTTCCTCCTGATGGTTCCGATCGTGCTTAGCCCGCACGAAGGCCTTCCAAGTGCTTCTTTTGCAACACTTTTGACTGCAGGAACCGAGTGCTGCAGAAAGTACTGTCCATGTGACACTGTCTAATGTCAATCTTTTGAGACAGTTTTTTGTACGGCCGCCGCTTGCGGCCGGGTCCCGCCGCCAGGGCTCAGGCGCGGTTCTTCCAGAAGCCGAGCTGCCACTGGCGCTGGCGCCGGTTGGCCTCGCGCAGGAAGGGGGCAAAGGTGCCCATGCCAAGGAAGCGCCGGTTGAACCAGTCCCAGGGCTGGCGCAGGGGCCGGGCAAAGTCGACGAACAGCACCACCCGGTAGCCGGGAGTGTCGTTCCACACCTCGTGGTTGAAGGTGTCGTCAAAGATCAGCGCGCGGCCCTCCTGCCAGCGGCAGATGCGGTTGCCGATGCGGATGCGGACCTGCTCGCGCGGCTCCGGCACCTGCAGCGCGAGGTGCAGGCGCAGCAGTCCGTTGTAGGCACCGCGGTGCGGCGGGATGTGCTTGCCGGGGCTGAGGATGGAGAAGAAGGCGGTGGTCATGCCGGGGATGCGCGCCAGGCAGCGCATGGTCTCCGGGCAGCGCGCGGCGTTGGCCGAGCAGTCCATGCCGATGCCGGCCAGAAAGAAGGTCTTCCAGTCGTCGTCGCACTGGATGACGTCGACCTCCTTGAGGATGTCCTGGAAGCTCGGCATGTGGTCGCGGTGGACCATGACCGCGTCGAGTTCGGCGCGCACCTTGTGCCAGTCGGACTCCACCGCCGGCACCCAGTCGAAGTGGCGGGCGTCGTAGACCACCGGGTCGCCGTGCAGCGAGTGGCGCACCACGCTGGACTCGAGGCGCCGCTTGAGCCAGAGCAGGAAGCGCCCCCAGGGGCCGCGGGGCGGCGTCAGGCGGTGGGTGCGGTCACAATAGTGGTCGAACGCGTGGTCGACGGTGACGGCGGGCGAGGCCTGCGGATGGGCAAGGGCGGCGGCGGGGTCGCGGTTCAAGGCGAGCGGGTGCGGACGTCGTTCTCGGGACAGTGCGAAGTCTCGCCCAATCCGTCACAGAATTGAAGCGCGCAGCGTGTGGGAGGCAGGGCGTGTCACTCGGCGATGGGGTTTTTCGCAACATGCGGGCGGGGCTGTGGCCCACCGGCGGGCAGCCGCTGTTCGCGCGGGTGGGGCCGGGCGAGGCCGACGGCCGGCCGGTACTGCTGCTGCTGCACGGCTTTCCCCAGACGCACGTGATGTGGGCGCGGGTGGCGCAGCGGCTGGCGCAACACTTCTGGCTGGTGCTGCCGGACCTGCGCGGCTACGGCGACTCGCCGCCGGCGGCGGACACCGTCGGGCATGCCGGATACTCGAAGCGAGCGATGGCCGCCGATCTGGTGGGGCTGCTCGACGGGCTCGGCGTGGAGCGCTTCGTGGTCTGCGGGCACGACCGCGGCGGACGCGTGGCGCACCGGCTGGCGCTGGACCACCCGCAGCGGGTGGCGCGGCTGTGCCTGATCGACATCGCGCCGACGCTGGACATGTACGCCCGCAGCGACATGGACTTTGCGCGCGCCTACTACCACTGGTTCCACCTGATCCAGCCGGCGCCCCTGCCGGAGCGGATGATCGCCGGCTGCGCCCGCGACTACCTGCATGCCAAGCTCGGCGGCTGGGGCGGCAGTGGCCTGGGGCACATCGAGCCGCAGGCGCTGGCCGAGTACGAGCGCTGCTTCACGCCGGCGCACATCCACGCCATGTGCGAGGACTACCGCGCCAGCGCCGGCATCGACCTCGAGCACGACCGCGCCAGCCGTGCCGCCGGCGAGCGCATCGCCTGCGACACGCTGGTGGTCTGGGGCCGGCGCGGTGTGGTGCACCGCTGCTTCGAGCCGCAGACGCTGTGGCAGGCGCAGTGCAGCAGACAGGTCGAGCCGCTGCTGCTGGACTCAGGGCACTACGTGCCGGAGGAACGGCCGGAAGAGACGGCGGCGGCGCTGCTGCGTCACCTGTCGGCAGGCTGAGCGCCAGGCCCGCCGCGGGCGGCGGTGCGCCGGGCTCATGGCGCGGCTGGAGTGCCGCGCGGCTTGCGCGATGCCGCGAGGAGGGTGCCGCCAGCGGCGAGGTCGGCGGGGTCGAGCGCGGCCCAGAACGGCGCGCCGGAGACGGCGGCCACCGGCGCCGGTGCCGCGGCATCGGCCATGGCCTCGGCAATCCACTGCGCAGGCACCACGAAGTACTGGCCGTCGCCGACCGGCGAGTAGAAGGTGAGCAGGCCGAGCAGGCGCCCCTCGGCATCGAACAGGCCACCGCCGGAGGCGCCGACGCGGAAGGCGGCGTCGGTCTGGATGACCCAGCCGCCCTCGACCTCGCGCAGCGCAGTCACCGTGCCGTCGCTCATGGACAGCACCTTGCCGCCGGAGAAGCCGATGGCGTGGACGGCGTCGCCGACCTGGGGCAGGGGCGCCAGCGGGGCCGGCAGGGCGAGGTCGCCGGGGATGTGCAGCAGGCAGACGTCGCGCGTGCCATCGCCGGTCACCGCCCGCGCGTCGCGGCCAAAGCTGCCGCGGCTGGCGAGCACGCTGCCGCCGGTGGCGGCGACGTGACAGCTGGTGGCCACCAGCCCGGCGCCGACCTGTACGCCGCTGCCGGTGTTGATGCGGCCGTCGGGACCGGCGGCGAGCACCCGCACCAGGTGGCGTGAAAGGCTCATGTATTCCTCGGCACCGGCCTGCGCGGCAAGCGGAGCCAACAGCACCAGCAAGGGGATGAAGCAGGTGATTCTCGACCGTGCGTACATGGCGGATCTCCTCGGTTTGCTGCGATGCACCATGTGACATGCACAAGGCGTGCCAGCCCGAGGGATGCTGCCAAGTCACTGTTCTATAGGGTTCTATCCGTGCGGTGCGGCAAGCGGTGAGCCCCGGCGGTGCACGCCGGGTCGGGCCTGCACTGTTGCAGCGCAGGCGTCAGGCGTGCGGCGCCAGCCCCTGCCACAGCGCCCAGGCGAGGGTGAGGAGCGCGAACAGGTTGACCGCCACCAGCGCACGGTGGCCGAGCACGAAGGCCTGGTGCCGGCCCTGGTCGCGGGCCAGGTTGAGCGCGGGCGTGGCCAACAGCGACGCGCCCATCAGCAGCGCCACCGAGCCGGCGAGCAGGGCCACGTAGCCCGGCGCCGAGATGGCGGCAGCGGCCGCAGCGAGAGCGCCGTTGACGGCGTAGTAGCGTGGCCAGAAGGCGCGCAGCAGCGGCTTGGCAGCCTCGGCACCCAACCGGGAGAAGATGGTGGGCGCGAGCACCGCGCTGGAGAACAGCATGATGCCGAGCGCAGCGGCGAGCAGGATGGTGGCCATGGTGAGGTCCGTAGAGTGGCGGGGGCGGGAGAACCTGGCCTTGGACGCGGATCTGCGGTGCGGGTTCGGCGGGCGACGACCCGGCAATCGCCCACCCGATCGCGCCATCCGGCTCACCTGGTGAGCCCCGGCACCCGGATACTGGCGCGGTGGCCACAGCGGCCGCACCCACAGAGGAGACGACCATGCCCCCTACCCTCACCCGCCTGGCGGCCGCCATGGCGATCGCCGCCGCGCCATTGCCGGCGCTGGCCGACGGCGCCTTCGACTACAACGCGAGCCCGTTGAACTACCAGAACAGCGAGTTCAACTACGAGAACTCGCCCTACAACTACCGCAACAGCCCCTACAACTACGACAACAGCCCGTACAACGCGCGCTCGGGCAACGGCGTGTTCGACAACAGCGGCCGCCGCATCGGCTACGGCGTGGAGGCGCCGTCGGGGGTGATCAACCTGTTCGACAACCAGGGCAACCGGATCGGCTACCAGCCGGCGAAGCGGCGCTAGCCCCTAGCGCTGGTGATTGCCGATCCACAACGGACCCACCTGTCGAAGAGCGGCACGCCCGGCTCAAGCCCGCTTGCCGCGGCTGCGCTTGAAGGCGCGCAGGGTCTGCGCGGAGAACATCTGGTTGCGCCCCACCACATGGCTGGGCACGAGCTTGCCCGACTGCACATAGCGGCGCAGGGTCGGCACGGAGACCTCGAGATACTCGGCGGCCTCCGTGGCCGAGAAAGGCTCGTGGTGCGTCTCGCCAAACACCTGATCGTGGGTGAGATCGTCCTCCCGGAAGGCACTGCTGGCCAACAGGGAAAAGAAGCGAGCCCGCTCGGTCACCGGCATCCGCTTCATCTCGGTGTAGAGGTCTTCAGCCGTCAGCGCGTGGTTCATGGGGTCTCTCCCGTGGGCTTGGCGTGTCGCAAGTACTGTTTCAATTGGTCATAGAAGTTCTCGTGAACGCCGACCTGGTGATCGCCAGTCGCAAAGGCTTGTGCGCTTTCTTGACGAACTGGGCGAAGGGCCGCTTGAAGCTGGTCTGCATGCGTCGATATCAGCTCATATGTGATTCTATTTCCAATCAGCTTTTCTTTGCCATGCCGGTTGTTGTTCCGCAACAACCCCAGCCCCTCAAGCGTCAGTCGTTGTCGTCATCGGCGCCGAGGCCGGCCGGCGCGCCTGCCCGCATGCGAGCCATCGCCCTTGAACAACGCCCCCGCTCACCGCAACAGCACCAGCTCCGGCACTGCGTCGGCGCCGCTCCAGACCAGGGCGTTCTGGTCAAAGCGCGCGGCCAGCGCCCTGGCGGCCTGCAGGGCGAGGCCAAAGACGAGGACGCTGTCCTCGCCGGGCCAGCCGTTGCCCGGGTGCTGCCCCAGGCCCGGCACGTGGAGCAGGCTGCGGCGCTCGAGCTCGGCCCGCAGCTCGGCCTGCCGGGCGGCGTTGAGCGCGGCGGCGGTGGGCTGGCTCCAGGGGTTGCAGGCGGTGAGGAAGGCGCTGCAGGCCACCTGGTGGCGCTGGTGCGCGGCGAGCAGCTCGGCGCTGGGGTGGCCGACGCGCAAGACGAAGCCCTCGCTGCCGAGGACGCGGTACTCGGTCTCCTGGTAGGCGCGGAGGGTGGCGGGGGCAAGGGTGGAGGTGCCAGACATGGTAGATCCGCTAGGCTTGGAGATTGGCTGGCCACCGATGATGTACCAGATGCCCACTTTGGATCGGCACAGTTTGTTTGACGACCTGGTGGATGCACAATCGGGAGCACGCGGGAGATGCGATGGATACCCACAGGTGTGCGGGTGAGTTCAAGTTCGATGCGGTCCAAGTGCTGGACAAGCCCACCCGCGCCCGGCGCGACTGGCAGCTCGACGACGACTTCGAGTACGCGCCAGAGGAGCTGGACCGCAGCGTGCAAACGCCCGACCAGATCCGCACCATCGCCCGCACATTTCGTGACCGCTGTCAGACCGACCTCTTTCCGCAGCGGCAGGAGCTGCCCAAGACGCTGGTCTTCGCCCAGGACGACAACCACGCCGAGGCCATCGTCGGCATCCTGCGCGAGGAGTGGTGCCGCGGCAACGAGTTCGCGCAGAAGATTACCTACCGCACCACGGGCAGCAAGCCCGAGGAGCTCATCAAGGCCTTCCGCACCAGCTACTACCCGCGCATCGCTGTAACCGTGGACATGATCGCCACCGGCACCGACATCAAGCCGGTGGAGATCGTCGTCTTCATGCGCAGCGTGAAGAGCCGCAGCTTCTTCGAGCAGATGAAGGGCCGCGGCGTGCGCGTGATCAGCGACGATGACCTGCGCGGCGTGAACCCCGGCGAGCACGTGCACAAGGACCGCTTCATCATCGTGGACTGCGTGGGCGTGTGCGAGCGCGACAAGAGGGGCTCCGGCCCGATGGACCAGCAGAAGCCCTTGCGCCGGAGACGCTTGTACAGGCGCCTTTCTTGCGGCCGCTCTATGCTTCGACACGTCGCTGCCGCCCCGGGCCGCAGCAATGCAGGTCGACGTCAGCCCGAAATCCAGCCCGCGCCACAACGTCCACGCCCGATTGCGCAGCGCTTCGAACGGGGCTTCTCAGGGTCGCGAGGATACTGTATATATTGACAGCATCGTGGTGTCCAAGTGGATCAAGAAACACGCGCAAAACGCAGCGAGATCATGGCGGCGGTTCATTCAAAGGACACGGCGCCCGAGCTTGTATTGCGGCGCCTGTTGCATGCGCTCGGCTACCGTTATCGACTGCATGGCGGCGATCTGCCTGGACGTCCCGACCTAGTTTTCCCGGCACGCCGCAAAGTGATCTTCGTTCATGGGTGCTTCTGGCATCGGCACGCTGGCTGCAAGTACACAACGACGCCAAAGACCCGGCGCCGGTTCTGCGCTCAGAAGTTCGCGTCGAACACCCGGCGCGATGCACGAAGTATTCGGGAACTAGGGAACAAGGGCTGGCAATCGTTGATAGTGTGGCAGTGTCAGTTAAAGCGACCGCAAGCGACGCTTGGGCGTGTAATCCGATTCTTGGAGAGAATATGAAAAGTTCCAATCGTCCGATAGCCATCGATCTGTTCGCCGGTGCGGGCGGATTGAGTCTCGGCTTTGAGCAGGCAGGTTTCGACATTGCGGCGTCGGTCGAGATCGATCCCATTCACTGCGCCACTCATCACTTCAACTTTCCCAATGCCGCCACTCTCTGTCGTAGTGTCGTCGACGTGACCGGCGCTGAACTACGTTCGCTAACGGGACTTGGCAATCGCGACGTCGATGTTGTGTGCGGAGGCGCGCCGTGCCAAGGTTTCTCATTGATTGGCAAGCGCGCCATGGAGGATCCTCGCAACCAGCTTGTCTACCACTTCGTGCGCATCGTTCGCGAGCTTCAGCCGAAGTATTTTGTGTTCGAAAACGTAAAGGGCCTTACCGTTGGCGCTCACAAGCGCTTTCTGACCGAGATCGTCGCCGCGTTCCACGAAAGCGACTACGAAGTTCTACTTCCCTACCAAGTACTTAACGCCGCCGACTACCGCGTGCCTCAAGACCGCCGGCGCTTATTTCTCATCGGTGCGCGCAAAGGTCTTCCTCTACCTAACTATCCCGAGCTGACGGGCAGAGTCACAGTCAAGCAAGCGATTGGCGATCTTCCCGAGCCCGAGAAGTACCAGGAGCTCATGAGTCGCGATTGGATGAAGGCAGCGTTCGGCCGACCGTCGGCCTACGCGGCAGTTCTGCGCGGCAAGGAAGACGATCCGACGGACTTCAGCTATCGCCGCGAATTCGATCCCTCGATGCTGACCTCTAGCATGCTTACTGAGCACACCGAACTCTCACGAGAGAGATTCGCCCAGACGGCGCACGGAGCGACTGAGCCCATAAGCCGGTTTCTGAAACTCGATCCGAACGGCGTCTGCAATACGCTCCGTGCCGGAACGGCAAGCGATCGTGGGGCATTTACTTCGCCGCGGCCAATCCACCCGTTCTCACCTCGCGTTATCACTGTTCGTGAAGCTGCACGACTTCACTCCTATCCCGATTGGTTCAGATTCCATGTCACCAAGTGGCACGGGTTTCGACAGATCGGTAACTCAGTGCCCCCACACCTTGGTCGCGCTGTGGCGGCGCAGCTGATGCAGGCACTGGGAGCCCGAGCGGTAAAGCCCAAGGGCTCCATTGCGCTCGGCGACGAAGCCATGCTCGGAATCTCGATGGCAGATGCGGCGCGCCTCTTCGGCGTGCCCGAGAACGTAATTGCGAAGCGCAAGAAGCTGCCTCGCAAGACGCCCGCTACCAGCAAAGGGAGCGCACGCCTGCGAGTGGGCGCAGAACAGTTCGAGCTCGATTACGCATGAGCGGAGATTCCAAGACGGGAGTGAGTCAGCGATCACAGAATCGCTATCAAGCGCTGATCGAGCGCATCTTTTTCGCGCACTACGAGAAGGGAGCTAGAGAACTCCCCTTCGTGCGGGACGAGATTAAGCGGGCCGCTAAGGATCTTGGGGTTGAACTACCGGAGAACCTGGGCGATGTCATTTACGCGCTTCGGTTTCGGACTCCCATGCCGGCGCAAGTCATCGCGACGCAGCCTGCCGGCTACGAGTGGCTCATAGAGCTGGCCGGCCGCGCCCAGTACAAGTTCAGCCTTGCCAAGAAGAGCCGCATCGTTCCAAACCCCGCGCTCGCACGAATCAGGATCCCCGACAACACGCCTGAGATCATTGCCGCCTATGCGCTTGACGACGAGCAGGCGCTGCTGGCAAAGGTCCGTTACAACCGCCTCATCGACATCTTCTTGGGGCTGACTACGTTCTCCCTGCAGAATCACCTTCGCACAACGGCCAAGGGGGTGGGCCAGATCGAAATCGACGAGCTCTACGTCGGTCTCGACAAGTTCGGCTGCCACTACGTGATCCCTGTTCAGGCGAAGGGCGGATCGGATCAGATCTCCATCGTGCAGACCCGCCAGGACATGACATGGTGCGGGCAGAAGTTCCCAGACCTGCGCTGCCGACCGATCTCGGCCCAGTTCATCACTTCGGATCAGATTGCGCTGTTCGAACTGACCGTTGAAGGAGAGGAGATCAGAGTCGTCGAGGAGCGGCACTACAAGTTGGTGCCGGGCGCCGAATTGGACCCCAAAGAGATCTCCGCCTACAGGTAGCGGCAGCGGAACGTCTTCGCCTTCCGTCTGCAGCACGACCAACGCCCGTATCGACAAAACAACCGAGGAAACATGGCTACTCGCAAGGCGCACGCCGCACCGACAAAGGAGTTCTTCGTTCGCATGATCACGAAGGACATCGATCTGGCCGACGCAATCCTCGATCTAATCGACAACTGTCTCGATGGAGCCAGAAGGCTGTCGCTGAATGCCGCACCCGCGACGAGATACAAGGGCTTCTGGGCTCGCGTTGTCCTTGGACAAGATCGGTTCCGCATTGAAGACAATTGCGGCGGCATCGGCTTCGACCAAGCGATCAACCACGCGTTCCACTTCGGCCGCAGGCGAGATGCGCCACTGGATGAGCACTCCATCGGGCTCTATGGCATCGGCATGAAGCGAGCCATCTTCAAGATGGGCAATCTAGTGACGGTGAGGAGCTCAACTGCTCGTGACGCGTTCCGTACGAACATCGACGTTGAACAGTGGTTGAGCAAGCCGCAAATCCGCGATGGAGACGGTGACGTTCGAGAGGACTGGGACTTCGACCTCGAAGAAGCCGAGCCGCTCGCGCAACCCGGGACGTTGATCGAAATCGAACAATTGCACGCTGAGATCGCCAGACAGTTCGCCGATCCGAGCTTTGTCAACGCTCTGACGCGCATTGTCAGCCGCGACTACGCTCGCTTCCTCGAAAAGGGGTTCGAGATACGGATCAACGAACTGCCCATAACTGGCTTCCGCTTCGCTGTGAGGGAAGGCGAAGAGATCAAGCCCTTGCGGTCGCGGTACAGGGACGAGACCGGAGTGGACGTAGAGATCGTCGCTGGCATGGCAGCTCCACCGCCAGATGACCTCGGCCCTACGGAAAGACGTTCCGAAACCGAGTACTACGGATGGTTCGTTGTCTGCAACGACAGGGTCATTGTCGCCTCAGATAAGCGCGACCAGACCGGCTGGGGCTCAGCGAGTGTCCCCGTTTGGCATTCCCAGTACAACGGCTTTCTTGGAATGGTCGAGTTCTCGGCTGACGATCCGAGCAAGCTTCCTTGGCGAACAACAAAGCGCGACGTGGACGACGCGAACCCAATTTACCGCCGAGCGCTTTTGAGAATGCAAGAAGCTGCTGCGGCCTGGGTCAAGTACACAAACGACCGAAGGGTCGACATGGAGCGTGCAAAGCAGTCTGAAAGTCGTGCAGCGAGCACGCCCATACGAGATGTGGCGTTCAGTGATGCACTGAAGATGCCGGCTGCCCCGGCGGAGCGAAAGGTGTCTTACAGCTCGATTCAATACTCTAAGCCAGTGAGCGAGATTGCGAAGGCCAAGAAGCTTCTGAAGAATCCGAACCTGTCGAATGCACGTCTCGGGGAAGCGACTTTCGACTACTTCTTGCAGAACGAAGGGGAGGTGTAACGTGCCGTCCTTCGACGCAGTCAACTACGCGATACGCCCCAACAAGAACGTGGAGCGCAAGTTAGTCTTCTCAAGTCTGCGCGAAATTGATCGCTTGCTCGACCTTTCTGGCCATCGATACGTCGGGATGGGATCGGTTTGGTTCGTCGACTTCGTGTTGGCGCACAAGTGGTTGAGCATTAAGGACATGATTTCCATCGAAGCCGACGAAATTGGCTACCGCCGCGCTTCCTTCAACCGGCCTCTAGCTTGCATCGAGACTCGACAGGGAGAGACATCGGCCGTGCTCCCGGAGATCGACTTTGCAACGAAACCATCCCTCCTCTGGTTGGACTATGACAGCGGAATCGGCGGCCCAGCGATTGCGGACATATCCAATGTGCTGCCGCGGCTAAGGCCCGGCAGTATTTTTGTCGTAACCTTGAACGCAAAGAAGGACGATCTTCCAACAAAGAACGAAGCGGATGAACCGATTAGCCCTCAAGTGGCACTTCGGCAGCTCGTGGGAGACCTGTTGCCGACGCATGTGCCCACCAAGCGCTTTCAGAGGGACGAGTACCCCAGGCTTCTCGGCGAGATCATTCGTAATCACTTCAGGTCGATCCACTTGAGCGCTAGTCGTACTGAGACTTGGGTCGAGCTTTTCGATATCGTTTACTTCGACTCGACTCCAATGGTCACCGTGGGCGGCATGGTCGCAGCGGCGAACCATGAAGCTCGGGTGCGCGATTTGGTCGCGGACGCGCGCTGGCGAGGAAGGCAGGCTGACGCAATCTCGCTGCCCCCGCTCACTCTTAAAGAGAAGATCGCCCTCGACGGACTGATGCCGTGCGCCAGTCCTCTTACTCAGGAGGCCGTTGGCCTCTTGGGCTTCATGCTTCGCGCAGAGCAGATCCGCGCCTACTGTCGTCACTACAAGGACTACCCGGTCTATGGTGAGGTAGTTAGCTAGTTGACTTGTATGTTCGTGTGCGAGGCGGCGATCCAAGAGTGTCCGACGTCCTAGAACACCCGCAACGTCCTGCGCGACGACGGGATGAGCTATGGCGACTACGTCGAGCAGCTCACCTACCTGCTGTTCCTCAAGATGGCGGACGAGCGCAGCCGCCCGCCCCACAACCAGCCGAGCCCCATCCCCGCCGCCTACGCCTGGCCCGCGCTGCTGGCCAAGGACGGCGATGCGCTGTTCGACCACTACCGCCACACGCTGGAAGAGCTGGGCAAGCAGCCGGGCACGCTGGCGCTGATCTTCGGCAAGGCGCAGAACAAGTTCCAGGACCCCGCCAAGCTGCGGCGCGTGATCGTCGATCTGATTGACGCCGAGAACTGGTCGGCGATGGGCGCCGACGTGAAGGGCGACGCCTACGAGGGCCTGCTGGAGCGCAACGCGCAGGACATCAAGTCCGGCGCTGGCCAGTACTTCACGCCGCGCGCGCTGATCCAGGCGATGGTGGACTGCATCGCGCCCAAGCCCGGCGAACTGATCTGCGACCCGGCCTGCGGCACCGGCGGCTTTCTCTTCACCGCGCACCAGTACCTCACGCAGCACAACCCCAACCTCACCCGCGACGAGAAGCGCCACCTCAAGGAAGGCGCCTTCCGCGGCTGGGAGCTGGTGCAGGCCGCCGCGCGCGTGTGCGCGATGAACCTGATGCTGCACGGCATTGGCTCCGAGAAGAGCGTGCCGGTGCGCGTGGCCGACGCGCTGGCCGCCGACCCCGGCGAGCGCTTCGACGTGGTGCTGGCCAATCCGCCCTTCGGCCAGAAGAGCAGCACGGTGATCGTCGGCGAAGACGGCAAGACCTCCACGGAGAAAGACATCGTGGAGCGCGACGACTTCTGGGCCACCACCAGCAACAAACAACTGAACTTCGTGCAGCACATCAAGACGCTGCTCGAGGCCCACGGCCGCGCTGTGGTAGTGCCGGATCTCGTGCAGTGGCACAGCGAGAGTTGCAGCTGCTTCCTTGGCTGATGCCAGGCACGAGTTCCAAGCAGGCGGCAATCTCGCATGCTGGAAGCAAGGGACGAAGTGGCAGCGCGCGCCCTCCGGAGGCACCGTTAGCTCCAGGCCAACTCACGGCCACCCCGCCAGGGTCTTCTCCACCTCGCAGCGCCGCGGCGCCTGCCCCCGCCCCTTGCGGCTCAGGTTGCCCACCGTCGTCATCGCCTTGGCGTAGAAGTCGGTGGCGCAGACCAGCTGCTCTGGCTTGCGCCGCGCCGTATTGCACACCGCCAGCACCAGCGAGAGGAGCACGATGAACAGGTAGGGGCGGGCCATGGCAGACCTCCGGGATCGGTACCCGAAAGTCTGCGGGGGCTCGGGCTCACCAGGTGAGCTTGTAGTTCAGGTGACGGATGCGGTTTCGTACCTGTCGATTGAGAATCGCAACCACCCCCAGCCCCCCCGGAGATCTTCCGAATGGGCTCTGCAGCCGTTGAACATCTGCGAGTCTTTTTAGCCTTTAGGCTACAATCGTGCCAACGCTGATCCACTTCAATGACTCAGCTGGGCGTGACCTGTTCGGCAGGTGGTTGAGCGGCTTGGCCGACCACTCCGCCGAAGCGAGGAACTCGCGTGAACCCTCCGATCAAGCATGACGACTGGCTTGGCCAACGGCTGGAGGACCCGGCGTTTGCCGCCGAATACATCATGGCCGCTGTCGAGGACGACGATCCCGCAACCTATCTCACAGCGCTGCGCAAGGTGGTGGAGGCGCACGGCGGCATGGCCAACCTGGCGTCCAAGACGGCCCTTTCGCGCGAAACGCTCTACCGCACCCTTTCGGACCATGGCAACCCGACTCTCCGGACGCTGGACTCGATCTTGCGCGCGATGGGCATGCGCTTGTCGGTTGAACCCGCCACCTTCGATCGAGACTGAATCGGCCAGGCCACTCGCGCGACGATGACTACCGCGGGCCGCTAGGTCAGATGACGGATGCGGGGGTCTTGTAGTGCCCACATGATTCGGACTCATCAGACCTTGCGGTGTTACGCCGCGCGTAATACTCTGCCCCGTGATCGTATCCTTCCGCTGCAAAAGCACTCAAGCGGTCTTTGAGGGCGATTGCCCGCCCAGATTCGCCAGTGTCCGCGCGGTACTGGAGCGGAAGCTAGCGCAATTGGAAGCCGCTCAGACGCTTGTTTTCCTCGCGGCACCGCCAGGCAACCGGCTGGAAGCCTTGCGCGGGGATCGTGCGGGGCAATACAGCATTCGGGTCAATGACCAGTTCAGGCTGTGCTTCGTCTGGACTTCCAGTGGTCCAGCAGAAGTCGAGATGGTCGATTACCACTAAGGCATCGAGATGATTCGTCGGCAACAGATGCGTGCAGTACATCCGGGCGAAGTCCTCCTTGAGGACTACCTTCGTCCGCTTGGCATGAGCGTCAACCGCTTGTCTCTGGAACTCGACGTGCCGGCCACCCGCATCCACGAGATCGTGAAACAACGCCGCGCGGTGACTGCGGATACCGCAACCCGCCTGGCGCGATACTTTGGTGGCGATGCGGCGTCCTGGCTCGCCCTTCAGGCCGACTACGACATCAAGACACTCCCCTCCATCGGCGACATCACCCTCAAGGTAAGGCCGCGCCGGGCGAGCGACCCGGTTGCCGGCTGACCCTCACCACCCCTCCCAATCCCCGCTCGCCTCCATCGGCACCTGATGCGCCGGGCACATCGGCGGCCCCATGTGCAGGAACCTCTTGGGGATGGCGAGCCGGTAGTCGCACTGCGGGCACTTGGCCCGCGGCGGGTTGGGGTTCGTCGCGCGCGGCGGGCGCCGCGTCAGCGCCGCGTGCGGGAACGGCCCCAGTTCAGCGGCGATGGCCGTGAGCCGAGCCTTGAGTGCGTCGCCCGCACTGGCGCTGCGCATGCGCGGCCCCTTGAGGCCCACGCTCAGCGCGATCGCTTTGAACTCTTTGCCGTGGCCATGCTGGCAGTCATCGACCGCGTGCACCAGCTCGTGGGTCAGCACGTCCAGCACCTGCACCGCATCACCCAGGCTCGGCACGATGAAGATCTGGTTCACGCCGTCGGCCGAGCGCGTGGTCGGCCAGCACTCGCCGATGTGCGTGCTGCGCTGCCCCGACCCCGACCATCCGATCGACACCCGCACCGGTGGCACCACGTGCCCCCGGGCGGCGAACATCGGCGCGATGCGCTCGACGCCGGCCATCAGCCAGGCTTCGCGGGTGCGGTGTTGGTTCGTGATCTCGGCGTCCATGGGTCGGCTTCCTCGGTAGCGGGAGCCACATTGTTGCCAGGGCAGTGGCTCACCAGGCGAGCCCGTAGGTCAGATGACGGATGCGAGACCCGTTGTCTGCGGTGTTAGATACCGTAGACGAACACCTCTTGAGCGATGACCACGTTGTGGATACTTTATGGACATCGCTCAATGGGGACCCATGATGACCATGCATATCAACTTCTCACCCGAGATGGAGAGCTTCATCCGCGCCAAGGTTGCCAGCGGCCTCTACGGCAACGCTACCGAAGTCGTCCGTGACGCCATCCGCCGCATGCAGGCGGAAGAGGTCCGCCTTGAGGCCTGGCGGGCTGCCGTTGCCGTGGGTGAGCGCGATCTGGCGCAGGGCCTCGTGACTGCATACAGCCCACAGACCCTGAGCGGGATCGCGGCCGAGGCGCTTCACGACATCGATGCCTCGCAAGCACGGGAGCCGGATGTCCTCCCGTGAGCGCACTCACGCGATCGTCCCCTGAGACCCAATGTCGGGCACGCAAGTCAGCTTGCGCATGCGGCTCACGTCAGACGCTGTCGAGCATGCCAAACCTCAGGCGACCAGCTCGCGGTGCACCCCGCGCATCTGGTTGTGGGCGGCGTGGACGAAGCGCCGCAGCGTGTGCCCGAAGTTGCGCGCGGTGATGCCGCCACGCAGCACGATGTAGTGCTCGGCGCGCACGTGGGGCGTCTCGTCGCCGCCGAGCCGGAAGCGCACCAGCCAGTCGCCGCCGTTGGCCGCGCGGATCACCGACTGCATCGCCTCGTGGTCCAGCCCCTCGCGGAAGTCGAAGAACGAGGTCAGCAACAGCCCCTCGGACGCGCGGTGGATGTAGAAGTTGACCAGGTCGCGCACGCGGATGTCGCCATCCTCGTCGATGCGGCAGGTGAAGAAGCCGTGCTCGAGGATCTCGAGCAGGTCCTCGGTGCTGCTGTTCTCGTTGAGGATCTGGTCGAGCCAGCGCGGGTCCGGTCGCCGCTTCTGGTCTTGGGTCTCGAAGCCGGCCGCATCACTCATGCGGACCAGCGCCGTGTCTCTGCAGATGTCGTTCATGGCGAGCCTCCTGGGTGTCGAGGAGGACGATTGTCCGGAGCGCCGGGCTCACCAGCTGCGCCAGTGGGGATGGGTCAGGTGGCAAACATGTCCTGCAGCGTCTTGAGTGTCGAAGCGAGGGTGGTGGCGCGCAACGCGCCGAGGCGCCTGACCAGCTCTGGGTCACCAGCGCCTGCCTCGATACGTCAAGTGACGGATGCGGTTGCACGCCGTATCGGTGAGCATGCGGGGTCATACGCGGCCACGTGCGCGTCCGCGTCAGAACGTCGAGTTCATGTGATGCATATGCGCTACGATTCCAGCATGAAAACCGCCACCATCCCTGCCGTGCGTGTCGAGTCCGCCTTGCGCGACGAGGTCGAGAGCCTGTTGCGCGATGGCGAGACGCTCTCGCAATTCGTCGAGCAGTCGGTGCGTACAGCGGTGCGGCAGCGCCGCGATCAGGATGAGTTCGTCGCCCGTGGTCTCGCCGCGCTCGCCGCAGCCCGCCAGAGCGGCGACTACATCGATGCCGACGTCGCGATCGCGGGTCTGCAGCGCCGGCTGGATGTCGCAAGGCGGGCGAGAACCCCTTTCTACGGGAACTGCTGATCCCCTTTGGTGCGAGCGGCTACGTCGCGCTCTTCGAGATCGCCAGCGGTCAGGACATCATCATCGCTGCGGTCCGCCACCAGCTTGAGCAAGACTACCGCTGAGCAGCGGGCTCTCTGGAGCCCGCGAGGGCTCAGCCGTGGGCGCTTGCCGGGTAGCGCATCCCGGCGTTGAGGTGCGCCTCGCGCACCCGCGCGCGCAACGCCGGCGGTGACATCACCTCCACCTCGGTGCCGTGGCGCAGGATGTCGCCCACCAGCTCCTCGTCCATGGTGTAGGGCACGTGCAGCAGGTACTCGCCGAGCGAGGTGAACTCGCCCCGCTGCTGCAGATGCCAGCACTCGTTGGCCACCCAGCGCGCGCGGGCCGGCGAGAAGCGCAGCACCGCCCACTGCACCGGGTGCACCCCGGAGAACATGCCGTAGCCCTCCGAGAAGAACGCGTCGAGTTCGGCGTCCGGCACCTCGATCGCCGCGGTGTCGGTCGCCTCGACGCCGAGCATGGCGTCGAGCGCGAAGCTGCGCAGGCCGTCGCGCAGGTGGCACCAGGTGTCGAGGTACCAGTTCTGCCGGTAGTGGACGATGCGCTGCGGCGAGACCTCGCGCCGCAGGCGCTCATCGCGGCCGCGGGTGCAGTAGTCGAGCACGATGCGCCGCCGCGCGAGCGTGGCGTGGGCGACCGTCGGGAAGTGCCCTTGCGCACCGGCCCGGTTGCCGAGCGAGAGCAGGCGGATGCGCCGTCCGAACTCGCCCGGCCGCACGCCCAGGCTGGCGAGGATCGCGGCCAGCCGGTCGCGCAACGGCTTGACGTGGGTACCGATCACCCCGCTCGGGTCGACCTGCTCGATGAGCTCGCCCAGCGCCACCAGGCCCGAGATCTCGGCGCTGTTGAGCCACAGGCCCGGCAGGTGGAAGCGCTGGTCGCGGCCGTTGCTGCGGCGGAGCTTGTAGGCGCGCACGCCGGCGTCCCACACGATCGGCATGCCGAGCCGGTCGCGCAGGTACTCGATGTCGCGGTGCAGCGTCGCGCGCGAGATCTGCAGCTCGCCCTTGAGCGCGTCGCTGCTCACCGAGAGCCGCTGCTCGAGCAGCTGCTGGATGCGATAGAAGCGCTCCGTCCTGTCCAATCGGGACCCCGTTCCTGCTGAGAGAGGCGACCCATTGTGGTGGTCCGAAGGCTCATGGCATGAGCTCCTGATAGCGATTTGTGCGTCTCACGTAGGGAGACTCGGCATCGACAGAATCGGTCGGGTCATCCACCCGAGTAGCCATCATGCGCCTTGCGGGCGGCACCAGTGGCTCGCTGCGCGATCAAAACTCGAAAACCTTGAAGTCGATCTGTGATGGCAAAGCTTGATTCCAAAGCCGGATGATTATATCTTCCGAGCAGTCGGAATATTAATCGAATCGGTGGCGCTCATGTCTGCACGATCTGCATTCATCGTATCCGCTGAGGCTGCTTTCATCGCGGGCCTGTCGGATCGTCAGATGAACCGGGTCATCGACGAGGATCTGGTACCCAAGGTGCTCTTTCAGCAGCAGGGCAGTACTCGTCGGTTCAGTCGGCTCTGTGCCGCATTCGCGAACTTCTACTTCGACACCGAGAGTGTCCTGATCGCTGGTGCCCGACGTCAGGCCCTCGAAGAACTCACCCAACGCGTCTTGCAGTTGCGGACCACGAATGAGGTGCTGGCGCTCTCGGCATTACCAGATGACGTGAACTGGAAAGTGGTCCGGCATGCTGTGGAGATCGACTTGACGCCTTACATCACAGAAGCCCTCGCCCGCGCGCGCGACGTGGAACAAGCTGATGCCCTCGTGAGCAGCGCACCAGACATCATGGGTGGCGCCGCGGTCTTCGCCGGTACCCGCGTGCCCATCGATATCGTGCTGTCTTCGCTGGATGCCGGCGTTGACATGGATCGCCTCCGTACGTCCTACCCGTTCCTCACAGACACGCACATCCAGGCAGCCAAGGTGTATCGAGCGGTGCATCCCAAGCGCGGCCGGCCGCGTCGACTCGCCGACGTCGATCGTGCTGGGACACATCGCGTCCGGCGAGTGGTGAGAACCGCGCACGCATGACCTTTCGATTGCTGATCGACGAGTGCCTTTCGCCGGAACTCGTCGAGATGGCCATGGCGGCCGGCTACGTCGAATCCACCTGCGTACGTGACAGAGGGTGGGCAGGAACAAAGGACTGAAAACTCATCGAGCACGCCATTGCGGGCGACTACACCCTGGTGACGCACAACGCGGTCGACTTTCGCGGGGGTGGACCGGGCCAGTTGGGCGGCCAGCACGCCCGGCAGCCGATACACGCCGGCCTCATCTGCCTGAGCTCGGTTTTCCCGATGGACCTGTACCGACAGCGCGATCTGTTTCAGGTGGTGCTCGACGAGATATCGAGCCTCGAGGATCTCGTGAACCAGGCACTCGAGGTCTTCGAACTGGCGGACGGCTCAGTCGAGCTGGACATCTATGACATCCCGGTTGGCGCCTGAACCCCGAACCGATCGCAGGGCTGAGTGAACCTGACGACCCACTGAGAGAGGCGACCCATTGTCGTGGTCCGAAGGCTCATGGCATGAGCTCCTGATTGCGATTTGTGCGTCTCACGCAGGGAGACCCGGTATCGACAGAATCGGTCGGGTCATCCACCCGAGTAGCCATCATGCGCCTTGCCGCACTTGCCCTTGTCTGCCTCGCCGCCCTGTGTTCGGGCTGCGCCTCCATCACCGGGTCCAAGAACCAGCCGGTGTCCCTCACCGCGGTCTGCAACGCCGAGCCGGTCAGCGGCGCCAACTGCACCCTCGCCAACGACAAGGGCCAGTGGTTCGTCGCCACCCCGGGCTCGGTGATGATCCAGAAGTCCGGTGGCGACCTCGCCGTGAGTTGCAAGAAGGGCGACGCCGCCGGTGGCGGCACCTTTGTCTCCAAGGCCAACGGCGGCATCTGGGGCAACATCCTCGCCGGCGGCATCATCGGTTACGCCATCGATGCCGGCAGCGGCGCGGGTTTCGACTATCCGCCCAACATGACCGTGATCATGAGCCCGCCGTGCCCGGGGAAGTAGTGGCGCCGGCCTGAGCAGGATTCCGGATCCGGGTCCCGACCTGGCTCTGGCAGGGTCTCCGGCAGATCCTCGATTCAGAGGCCGGTCCGGGGCTGCAACTGCTTCATTTCCGTCAGAACATCCTGCAACCTGGCCTGTGCCTGCCAGAGGTCGTAGCGGGTCTGCATCTCCAGCCACAACTGCGGGCCGTTCCCGAGCAAGGTGCCAAGACGCAGGGCCATCTCCGCCGAGACCCCGCTGCGTTCGGAGAGCAACGAATGCAAGGTCTGGCGGGAGACGCCCAGGGCACGGGCGAAACCGGTCACGGTGAGGCCCTTCAGGCCAGGCAGCACGTCCTCGCGCAAGATGGCCCCAGGGTGGGTAGGCTGACGTTCGTGCATCGGTGACTCCTAGTGGTAGTTCTCCAGATCGACCCTCGTAGCGCTCTCGCCTTGCCACTCGAAGGTGATGCACCACGGGCCGTTCACGTGAATGCTGTAGCGCTTCGGTTTCCCATGCAGAGTGAAAGTCGAAGCCGGGAACGTTCAGGGCCTCCGGGGATCTGGCCGCGTGGATGGCGTCGAGCCGGCGCAACACCCGTTCCACGAGACTTGCTTGGACCTTGGCGCTGGCGCCCGTCTCAAAAAGCTCCTCGAGACCTTTGTGCTTGAACGATGCGATCACGCAGCTGAGTGTAAGGTATCACTTTACATCTCGCAAGCGCCCAGACAGCCGTACCTGCAAGAACAAACGGCCCGCATCTCTGCGGGCCGTTGTTTTTACTGGCGTCCCCACGGGGATTCGAACCCCGGTTACCGCCGTGAAAGGGCGATGTCCTAGGCCTCTAGACGATGGGGACTTCTTGATCGTCTGGTGGAGGTAAGCGGGATCGAACCGCTGACCTCTTGCATGCCATGCAAGCGCTCTCCCAGCTGAGCTATACCCCCAGAGAGCGGCGCACTATACCGGCGCGGTACCCGCTTGTAAAGGAAACCCGGCCTAGCGCGGCCCCGCTGCCCGGGCCTCCGGCGAGGGCACGAACCCCTCCCGGTTGGGCATCCGCAGCGCCGGCAGGCTGCGTGGGTCGAGCACCGCATCGGCCGGCAGCACCCCGCCCAGGTGCAGCAGGTAGGCGGTGAGGGCGTAGGTCTCGTCGGCGCTCAGTGTCCACGGCGACTGCGGCGGCATGGCGCGGCGGATGTAGTCGAACACGGTGGTGGCGTAGGGCCAGTAGTTGACCACCGTGCGCTCGGGATGCGGCCCGTCGAGCGCGCTGCGCCCGGCCAGATGCCCGCCGCTGCCACCGGTGCCACGCTCACCGTGGCAGGCCGCGCAGTGCTCCTCGTACAGGCGCTCGCCGGCCGCCACGCTGCCCTGCCCCTCCGGCAACCCCCGACCATCGGGCCACACCGTCGTCGCCGCCGGCGGGGCCGCCAGCGGACGGCCGAGCAGCGCAGGCGGCAGGTTTCGGCCGAGGTCGGCGGCGTACACGGTCGCTGCCAGCGCCGACCCGGCGATGGCGACCGCCGCACACCGCAGCACGCCGCGCCCCGCGCCGCGCCGCTCAGGCGTAGACATGGCTCACCTCTCCGTCCTCGTCCACCGCCCAGCAGACGATGCCGTTGAAGTGGAACTCGCCGTGCCGCCCGCGCTCGGCCACCAGCGCCGCGCGCTCGGGCTGGGTGGCGCCGGTCTCGTCGACCACCCGGCTCTTGAGCAGCGCGCTCTGCCCGCGCCACTGCCAGGCGATGCGGAAGCGGGTGAAGCACTGCCGCTGCACCGGCCCGTCGAGCGCCGCCTGCGCCCAGGTCTTGCCGCCGTCGGCCGAGACCTCGACCTTGCGCACCGCGCCGCGCCCGCTCCACGCCAGACCGCTGATCTGGTACACGCCCTTGTCCCGCAGCAACTGCCCCGGCGAGGGGCTGGTGATCACCGACTTCGGCTCGATGACGAAGCTGAACTGCCGCGCCTTGCCGCTCGGCAGCAGGTCGGTGTAGCGGCCGGTCTCGAAGCGGCTCATCGCCGGCTCGCTGGCCAGCTCCAGGCGGTGCAGCCACTTGACGTGCGTCACGCCCTCCCAGCCCGGGACCACCAGGCGCATCGGGTAGCCCTGCTCGGGGCGCAGCCGCTCGCCGTTCTGGAACAGGCCGATGAAGCAGTCGTCCAGCGCCTTCTGCAGCGGGATGGAGAGGTGCAGCCCGCCGGCGTCGGCACCCTCGGCGATCAGCCAGCCCGCGCCCCTGGCACCACCGGCCTCCTCCAGCAGCAGCCGCAGCGGCACGCCGGTCCACTCGCTGCAGCTGGCCAGCCCGTGCATGGCCCCGGCGCTGGTCTGGCGCGGCTCGGCGTTCCACAGCGCGTTGCTGTTGCCGCCGCATTCGATGAACAGCTGCCGCGAGACGCGCGGATAGCGCAGCAGGTCGGCCACCGTCCACTCCAGCGGCCGGCCGACCCGCCCGTGCAGCGCCAGACGGTGCTGCGCCGGATCGATCTCGGGCACACCGGCGTGGTGGCGCTTGAAGTGCAGGCCCGATGGCGTGAGGATGCCCTCGAGGTCCTGCAGCGGCGTCCACGAAACGCCGTTGCCCGGCAGGTCGCGGTTGGCGGCGATGGCCCGCGCCGTGTGCCGCTCGCGGGCCGACGGCTGGCCGTAGACCGAGAACCCGGCCCCGGGGCGCGTCATGCCCGGCGGCAGGTCGGCAGCCGCCGCCACCGCGGGCGCGGCGACCAGCAGGCCAGCACCCCCGGCCAGCAGGTCACGGCGGCTGAGCAGGCCATTTGCGGCAGGTGCAGTCATAGGCGTGAGCATAGCGCCGACCAGCCGCCAACCGGTACCGTCATCGGCGGCCCCCGTCGGGTGTCCTTTTCGAAGCGACCTTCGAGCGCAGCGAGCGGGAGCGAGAACAAGCGACACCCGAGGTAGTGGGCCGCCCGCCATGAGGTCGCGGCCGGTACCGTCATCGGCGGCCCCCGTCGGGTGTCCTTTTCGAAGCGACCTTCGAGCGCAGCGAGCGGGAGCGAGAACAAGCGACACCCGAGGTAGTGGGCCGCCCGCCACCAGGTCGCGGCCAGTAACGTCATCGGCGGCCCCCGGGCCGCTCCCGCCGCCCGCGGTAGAATCGGCGGCCCGCCCTCGTAGCTCAGTGGATAGAGCGACCGCCTCCTAAGCGGTAGGTCGCAGGTTCGATTCCTGCCTTGGGCGCCACCGCTCAGTGCTCCGCCTTGCCGCTCCCGGGCCGACCCGACACGTAGTCCATGATCGCCAGGATCAGGCCCGACACGACGAACGTCATGTGGATGCCGACCATCCACGCCAGGTGCTCGGTGGTGTAGTCGCCGATCTGCATGAAGGCGCGCAGCAGCTGGATCGCCGAGATGGCAACGATCGACGCCAGCAATTTCAACTTGAGCTTGGAGAAATCGACGTGGCCCATCCACTCCGGGCGGTCCTCGTGGTCGTCGATGTTGAGCTTGGAGACGAAGTTCTCCCACCCGGCAAAGATCACGATCAGCACCAGGTTGGCGGCCAGCGACATGTCGATGAGGGCGAGGATGTCCATCACCATCTCCTGCTCGCTCACCGTCTGCAGGTGGCCGAGGCTGTGCAGGAAGCCCTCGCCGAACTTGTACAGCAGCATCAGCAGCCCGCCGATCAGGCCGAGGTAGAACGGCGCCAGGATCCAGCGGCTGGCGAAGATGGTCTTTTCGAGGAAGTTCTCTACCGACTTGTTCATGGGTTCGGGTCTTTGCTGGGAGGGTTCAGAGATAGGGGCCGACGCGGATCCAGCGTGTGGCGATCCACTTTACCCCGGCGGTCACCGGGCTGCCGCCGTGCAGCGACTGCCGCTGCAGTGCGCCCTCGCGCGTCAGCGACGCGAACATCAGCGCGGCGCCCTTCTCCGGCAGGAACTCGAGTCCCAGTTCGGGGAACACCGTGCTGCCACCGCCGTCCACCTCGTTGAGGTAGAGGATGATGGTCACCAGCCGCTGGCCGCCGCTCTTGAGTTGCAGCGCGCAGCCGGGCGTGGCCGGATCGAAGTAGTCGAAGTGCGGGCGGTACTCGCCGCCGACCCGGTAGTGGAGGATCTGCAGGCCCTCGCCGTGTGGCTCCGGCAGCCCCGACAGCACCGCCAGGCGCCGCTCCACCGCCGCCACCACCGGATCGGCGGCGCGCTCGAAGTGCGTGCCCTGGCTGGTGCGGCGGGTGTCCGGCACGAAGTCGCCGCTGTTCGGGTCGACCACGGTGGATGCCTGGATGCGCGCCGCAGAGGCCTCGATCAGGGCGTCGCACTCGGCGCTCGAGAGCACGCCGCGCAGGTAGAAGATGCCGTTGGCGACGTGGCGACCGGTGATCTGCGCCACACGGTCGCCGAGGTCGACGCGGGTCGCCGCCGCCAACTCGGCGCAGCGCCCCCACCACGCTTTGAGCGCGGCGGTGGCCGACTCGGCGCCACCGCGGGCGCGCAGGAAGTCGCGCGCGAAGCCGGCCTCGTAGCCGGCCTGCAGCAGGCTCTCGTGCAACTGTTCGAGGCTGCAGCCACGGCTGATGTTGAGCCGGAACCAGTCCTCGAGTTCGGTGGTGGCGACCTGGGTCATGACCGCGTGGCCGATGAAATCTCCATCAGATGAGGCATTCTAACGGCCCGGGCCGGCTGTCGCGCCAGACCCCACTCTCCCCGCCACAAGGATCACGCCGGACATGGATCTCGCCTGGATCGCCGACCCGCAAGCCTGGATCGCCCTCGCCACGCTCACCGCGCTGGAAGTGGTGCTCGGCATCGACAACATCATCTTCATCTCCATCCTCGTCGGCCGTCTGCCGCCGCAGCAGCGCGAGTTGGCACGGCGCGGCGGTCTGGCGCTGGCCATGCTGTCGCGCATCGGCCTGCTGTTCGCCTTGTCGTGGATCATGCACCTCACCGAACCGCTGTTCGGGGCATTCGGCCACGAGGTCTCCGGCCGCGACCTGATCCTGCTCGGCGGCGGGCTGTTCCTGATGTGGAAGGCGACCTACGAGGTGCACGGCGCGCTCGAGGGCAAGGAAGAGTCGCACACCCCGGGCGCGGCGGTGCGTGCCGGATTCGCCTCCACCCTGCTGCAGATCATGGTCATCGACATCATCTTCTCGCTCGACTCGGTGATCACCGCGGTCGGCATGGTCGACCACCTCGCGGTGATGGTGATCGCCATCCTGCTCAGCGTGGCGATGATGATGTTCGCCGCGCGGCCGATCGGCGAGTTCGTCGACCGTCACCCGACCATCAAGATGCTGGCGCTGTCCTTCCTCATCGTCGTCGGCATGGCGCTGGTGGCCGAGGGTGTCGGCTTCACCATCCCCAAGGGCTACATCTACTTCGCCATGGCCTTCTCGGTGGCGGTGGAGATGCTCAACATCCGCCTGCGCGGGCGGCAGCGGAAGCCCGTGGAGTTGCGGCGGCCGGATGCGCCTTGACACCTAGTCGCTGAGGACGGTGACCGGCTGCGCCAGCCCGTTGAAGGCGCTTGCGCGGCTCTGCGCATAGGCCGCTGCGCCCTCCACCGCCAGCCAGTCGCCCTCGGCGGTGTCTGCCGGCAGTGGCCACTCGCCGGGCAGCCGGTCGGCGCCGTCGCAACTCGGCCCGGCGATGCGCCAGCCCACCGGCGCGCCACCATCGCGCAGCCGCCGGATGCGATAGGGCACACCACGGCTCGACTCGATCAGCCCGTTGTGCCGTCCGCAATCGAGCTGCAGCCAGCGCTCGCCGCGGTGCCTGCGGACGGCGGTGACGCGCGTTAACAACGCCCCGGCGTTGGCCACCAGGTAGCGGCCGGGCTCCACCAGCACGCGGACGTCGTGCGGCAGCGCCGCCCGCCCCGGGCCGAGCGCAGCGCCGATGGTCTCGATCTCGGGCGCATCCGCCAGCGCCACCGGAAAGCCGCCGCCCAGACTGAGCAGACCGGCTCCGTGGCCGAGCGGGCGCAGCGTGGCCAGCGCAGCAGCGGCGGCGGCCAGCCCGCGCACCCAGGCCTGCGGCTCGGTGCACTGCGAGCCGACGTGGAAGCACGCGCCGGCGATGTCCACACCGTGCGCGCGCGCCGCCGCGGCGATGGCGGGCCAAGCCTCCGGCAGCGCGCCGAAGGTGTCACCCATCGGCCACCACGCTTCCTCCACTGGCGGCGCCGCCGCAGAGCCTCCGGCCGGCACCGCCACCCGCAGCAGCAGAGCTGCGCCCGGCGCCGCCTGCGCGGTGCGCACCACCTCCTCCACCGAATCGGCCGCGAACAGGGCCACACCGGCGGCGTGCAGCGCCGCAGTCTGCGCCAGCGCGCGCACCGGGTTGCCGCAGAGCAGCCCGGCACCGGGCACCGGCACGCCCGCCAGCGCCGGCAACTCGCCCGCCGAGGCCAGCTCGAAGCCGCATCCCGCCTCCGCCAGAGCTTCCAGCAGAGGCCCTGCGCTGCATGCCTTTAGCGCATAGTGAACGCCCACTCCGGGGAGCGCCGAGCGGAGCCGTCCGAGGGCGCGCAGAGCGCCCGAGCGGGAGACCACGACCAGCGGGCCGGCGGGCGTCTGTGCGGCGAGCCGCGCCAGGCCCTCAGGCGCCGGCGCGCACGCAATCGACGTAGTAGTCGACCTCGCCATTGCCCTTGCCGTCCTTGACCAGACCGTGGATGTCGGTCTCGAAGCCGGGGAAGCGCGCGTTGAAGTCGCGCGCGAAGCGCAGGAAGCGGACGATGGTGGCGTTGAAGCGCTCGCCCGGGATCAGCAGCGGGATGCCCGGCGGATACGGCGTCAGCAGCACGCTGGTGATGCGCCCCTCGAGCCGGTCCACCGGCACCCGCTCGATCTCGCGGTGCGCCATGCGCGCGAAGGCGTCGGCCGGCTTCATCGCCGGCACCATGTCCGAGAGGTACATCTCGGTGGTCAGGCGGGCGATGTCGTTCTCGGCGTAGACCGAGTGGATCTGCTGGCACAGGTCGCGCAGCCCGACGCGTTCATACCTCGGATGCTTCTGCACGAACTCGGGCAGCACCCGCCACAGCGGCTGGTTGCGGTCGTAGTCGTCCTTGAACTGCTGCAGCGCCGCCACCAGCGTGTTCCAGCGGCCCTTGGTGATGCCGATGGTGAACATGATGAAGAAGCTGTAGAGCCCGGTCTTCTCGACGATCACGCCGTGCTCGGAGAGGTACTTGGTGACGATGCTGGCGGGGATGCCCCAGTCGGCAAAGTCACCGTCCACGTCGAGGCCCGGGGTGATGATGGTGGCTTTGATCGGGTCCAGCATGTTGAAGCCGTCGGCCATGCTGCCGAAGCCGTGCCAGCGGTCGCCAGCCTTGAGCATCCACGCCTCGCGCTCCTCCAGCCCCTCCTCCGAGAGGTCGTCCGGGCCCCACACCTTGAACCACCAGTCGGCGCCCCACTCCTCGTCGACCTTGCGCATGGCGCGGCGGAAGTCGAGCGCCTCGGCCAGCGACTCCTCGACCAGCGCGGTGCCGCCCGGCGGCTCCATCATCGCGGCGGCGACGTCGAGGCTGGCGATGATCGAGTACTGCGGGCTGGTCGAGGTGTGCATCAGGTAGGCCTCGTTGAACACGTCGCGGTCGAGTTGCACGTTCTCGCCGTCCTGCACCAGGATCTGGCTCGCCTGCGACAGCCCCGCCAGCAGCTTGTGGGTGGACTGCGTGGAGAAGATCATCGAGTCCTTGCAGCGCGGCCGGCCCTCGCCGATGGCGTGGTAGTCGCCGTAGAAGTCGTGGAATGCAGCGTGCGGCAGCCAGGCCTCGTCGAAGTGCAGCACGTCGATCTCGCCGTCGAGCATCTCCTTCAGCGTCTCGACGTTGTAGAGCACGCCGTCGTAGGTACTCTGCGTGATGGTGAGGATGCGCGGCTTGTTGCGCCCGGACTCGCGCGCGAAAGGGTTGGCGGCGATGCGGGCGCGGATGTTGTCGGGGCTGAACTCGGCCAGCGGGATCGGCCCGATGATGCCGAAGTGGTTGCGCGTGGGTGTGAGGAACACCGGGATCGCACCGCACATGATGATGGCGTGCAGCACGCTCTTGTGGCAGTTGCGGTCGACCACCACGATGTCGTCCGGCGCCACGCAGTTGTGCCAGACCATCTTGTTGCTGGTGCTGGTGCCGTTGGTCACGAAGTAGAGGTGGTCGGCGTTGAAGATGCGCGCCGCGTTGCGCTCCGAGTCGGCCACCGGACCGGTGTGGTCGAGCAGCTGCCCGAGTTCGTCGACGGCGTTGCAGACGTCGGCGCGCAGCATGTTCTCGCCGAAGAACTGGTGGAACATCTGCCCCACCGGGCTCTTGAGGAAGGCCACCCCGCCCGAGTGTCCGGGGCAGTGCCAGGAGTAGGAGCCGTCGGCCGCGTAGTGGGTGAGGGCGCGGAAGAACGGCGGCGCCAGCGTGTCGAGGTAGCTGCGCGCCTCGCGCACCACGTAGCGCGCGATGAACTCCGGCGTGTCCTCGTACATGTGGATGAAGCCGTGCAGCTCGCGCAGCACGTCGTTGGGGATGTGGCGGCTGGTGCGCGTCTCGCCGTGCAGGAAGATCGGGATCTCGGCGTTGCGGTGGCGGATCTCGCCGACGAAGGTGCGCAGCTCGGCGATGGTCTCCTCCTCCTCGTTGGCCAGCTCCTCGTCATCGATCGACAGGATGAAGGCCGAGGCGCGGCTCTGCTGCTGCGCGAACGAGGTCAGGTCGCCGAAGTTGGTGACGCCGATGGCCTCGATGCCCTCCGCCTCGATGGCCTTGGCCAGCGCGCGGATGCCCAGACCGGAGGCGTTCTCCGAGCGGAAATCCTCGTCGATGATGATGATCGGGAAGTGGAAGCGCATGGCGGTTCTCCGCGGAGCGGGACTGCGGTGCCGGCTGGGGGTGCCGGGGCGGGATGCGGCAGAAAGGCGCGGATGATAGCGCAGGGATGCCGTCGCCCGTAGCGGTCACATGACGGAGTTCGCGGCGTGGCTGGCCGCGGTCGGCTGCGGACGGCGCCGCGGCCGCCGGCTCAGAGCAGGATGTCGCGGGTCACGCGGTTGCGGCGGAGGATGCCCTTGAGCTGCTTGAGCGCCTCGAGCTGGATCTGCCGCACCCGCTCGCGCGTCAGGTGCATGCGGCTCGCCAGTTCCTCGAGCGTGTAGACCTCGGCATCGTTGAGGCCGTAGCGGTGGACGATGACGGTGCGCTGGCGCTCGTTGAGTTCGGCCAGCCATTCCTGCATGTAGCCCTCGATCTCCTGCGTCTGCAGCAGCACGTCGGGCGGCATCGCCTGCTCGTCCGGCACCGCATCGCCGATGCTCAGCGAGGAGTCGTCGTCGAGCGGGGCATCGAGCGAGGCCATGCGCTCGTTGAGTTGCAGGATGCGGCGGATCTCCTCCACCGGTCGGCCGAGCAGGTGCGCGACGTCTTCCGGGCGCGGCTCGACGCCGGTCTGCTGCTCGAGGTGCCGCGCCGCCTTGAGCACCCCGTTGAGCTCCTTGATCACGTGCACCGGCAGGCGGATGGTGCGCGCCTGGTTCATGATGGCGCGCTCGACGTTCTGCCGGATCCACCACGTGGCGTAGGTCGAGAAGCGGAAGCCACGGTGCGGGTCGAACTTCTCCAGCGCGTGGATCAGGCCGAGGTTGCCCTCCTCGATCAGGTCGAGCAGCGGCAGACCGCGGTTCATGTAGTGCTTGGCGATGTTGACCACCAGGCGCAGGTTCTGGCGGATCATGCGCTCGCGGGCGATGGCATCGCCGCGCTGCGAGCGGCAGGCGAGGTCGAACTCCTCGGCCGGCGTCAGCAGCGGGCTGCGGCCGATCTCGTTGAGGTACATCTGGGTGGTGTCGCTGCCGAACTCGTTCAGCGCCGGCGCCCGCTCCTCGACCTCGGTCAGGGCCTCCGGTTCGTCGTCAGGCTCCAGCCCGTCGGGCCCGGAGGCTTCCTCTTCGTCGAAAAGGCCGATCTCTTCGGCCTGACGCGGGTGGCGCATCGTCCGACATCTCCCGTGGTGGCTTGGCGCTGCACGGTGTCATGGACAAACACCGTACAGACTTTGTACCACGAAGTGGCCGGAGAGTTTCCGGCGACCGCAAAATGTCCGCTGCCGACGCGCCGCAGCACGTCGAGGCGCCGGCCGCGCACCGTCCGGGGTCCGGCTACTCGGTGCCGGCCAGCAGCGGCACGAAGCGGACCGCGTCGAGCGTCTGCTCGCGGTAGCCCTCGGCGCTGCGGTCGATCACCCGCAGCACCTGCGCCGGGCCACCCACCGGCATCACCAGACGGCCGCCGACCGCGAGCTGCTCGAGCAGGGCCGGCGGCACCTGCATGCCCGCCGCCGCCACCGTGATGCCGTCGAAGGGCGCCGCCTCGGGCAGGCCCTGCATGCCATCGGCGTGCTTGAAGCGCAGGTTGAGCAGACGCAGCTCGCGCGTCGCCCGGCGCGCCAGCGCCTGCAGCGCGCCGATGCGTTCCAGCGAGTAGACCTCGCCGAACAGCCGCGCCAGCACCGCCGCCTGATAGCCGCAGCCGGTGCCGACCTCGAGCACCTTGCCGCCGCCGCGCGCGAGGTTCTCGCCCTGCCGCAACAGCTCGGCCATGCGCGCCACGACGTAGGGCTGCGAGATGGTCTGGCCGTGGCCGATCGGCAGCGCCGAGTCCTCGTAGGCGCGGCTGGCCAGCGCCTCGTCGATGAAGATGTGGCGCGGCACCCACTGCATCACCGACAGTACCGTCTCGTCGCCGATGCCCTGCGCGCGCAGGCGCTCGACCATGCGCGCGCGGGTGCGCTCGGAGGTCATGCCGATGCCCGACAGGCGCTGGTTCACGGCGGCGCCCGGGCGGCTCTAGGGCAGCCGTCCGAGCCAGTCGCGGACCGCGGCGAGCTGGCCGGTGTGGGTGAGGTCGAGCTGCAGCGGCGTCACCGCCACCCGCCCCTGCTCGACGGCGTGGAAGTCGGTGCCGGGTCCGGCATCGGCCGCCGGGCCGGCGGCGCCGACCCAGTACACCGTCTCGCCGCGCGGGTTGGTGGTGGGGATCACCGGCTCCGCCTTGTGCCGCTTGCCCAGACGCACCACCTCGCGCGCGCCGAGCCGCTCGTAGGGCAGGTCCGGCACGTTGACGTTGAGCAGCGCCGCGCCGGCGGCCGGCGGCGCCTCCATCCAGTGGCGCACCAGATCGAGCGCGACCCGTGCCGCGGCCTCGAAGTGGGTGCCAGTGCGCGATGCCAGCGACACGGCGATCGCCGGGATGCCGAGCAGGTAGCCCTCGGTGGCGGCAGCCACGGTGCCGGAGTAGATGGTGTCGTCGCCCATGTTGGAGCCGGCGTTGACGCCGGACACCACGACATCGGGCACGTGGTCGAGGAGACCGGTGACCGCCAGGTGCACGCAATCGGTGGGCGTGCCGTCGACGAAGAGGAAGCCGTCCGGCGCCTTGCGCACCGTGAGCGGACGGTCGAGGGTGAGCGAGTTGGAGGCGCCGCTGCGGTCGCGCTCCGGAGCCACCACCGTGACCTCGCCGAGCTCGCGCATGACGCGGGCGAGCGCAAGGATCCCGGGCGCGAAGTAGCCGTCGTCGTTGCTGATCAGGATGCGCATCAGGGCCGCCGGTCCGGGAGAGTGGTCGGGGCGAGAGGATTTGAACCTCCGACCACCTGCACCCCATGCAGGTACGCTACCAGGCTGCGCTACGCCCCGACGAGGACGCGATTATATCAGCCGCCGGTGGGCGCGCCGCGCCGGCTCAGGCGTCGCCCTTGAGCAGGTCGCGGATGGCCTCGAGTTCGGCCCGCACCTCGGCGCCGAGCCGCACCGCGGGCAGCCGTTCGGCCGGCTCCGCCGCGACCGTCGGCACCAGGATCGTGTCGGCCGCTCTCGCCTCCACGTCGGCCACCGGCAGGGTCCCGCCACGCGGCATGTTGATCAGCTGCTGGCGCGCGCCCTGGATGGTGAAGCCCTGGCCATACAGCAGCTCGCGGATGCGGCGGATCAGCAGCACCTCGTGGTGCTGGTAGTAGCGACGGTTGCCGCGCCGCTTGACCGGACGCAGCTGCGTGAACTCCTGCTCCCAGTAGCGCAGCACGTGCGCCTTGACCTGGCAGAGGTCACTCACCTCACCGATGGTGAAGTAGCGCTTGGCCGGGATCGGCGGGAGGGGGGCCAGTTCAGCCGTCTGCACCTGCGGCAGCCTCGACCGCGGATTTCAGTTTCTGCGACGGGTGGAAGGTGACCACGCGCCGGGCGCTGATCGGGATCTCCTCCCCGGTCTTGGGGTTGCGACCCGGCCGCTGCGGCTTGTCGCGCAACTGGAAGTTGCCGAAGCCCGACAGCTTGACCGTCTCGTTGGCTTCCAGCGCCGAGCGGATCTCCTCGAAGAAGGCCTCCACCATGTCCTTGGACTCGCGCTTGTTGAGGCCCAGACGCTCGAACAGGAGTTCTGCGAGTTCCGCTTTGGTGAGGGTGGTCACTACCGGCTCCGGAGGGTCATTGACGAAGGCTTGCGCCGACCGCCGACACCAGACGTTCGACCACGGTATCCACCACGGCCTCGATCTCGATATCGGTCAGGGTCTTGCGAGTATCTTGGATGGTCATCGCGATGGCAAGGCTTTTCTTACCAGATTCAATGCCTTGCCCCCGATAGATGTCAAACGGCGCGACTTCGGCCAGACATTCGATGGGCGGATGCGCGATGACGGCAGCGATCTGGCGCCACTGCACCGCCTCATCGACCACCACCGCGATGTCGCGGCGCACCGCCGGGGTGCGGGCCGGCGGCAGGGCTGCGGGCAGCGGCAGCGGCGGCACGGCGCTGAGGTCGATCTCGAACACCACCGGCGCGCGGCCGAGTTCCAGCGCCTGCACCTGGCGCGGGTGCAGTTCGCCGAGCCAGCCGATGTCGCGGCCGTCGACCCGCAGGCGTGCGGCGCGGCCCGGGTGCAGCGCCGGGTGGCCCTGCCACGGCTCGCTGACCAGCGCGAGCGGCGCCAGCACCGCCTCGAGGTCGCCCTTGACGTCGAACAGGTCGACCGGCCGCGCCGGGGCGCCCCACTGCTCGGCCACCGCACCGCCCCAGGCCAGGCCGCCGAGGTGCTCGGCCTGTCCGGCCAGCGCGTCGCCCCCCGCTGCCGCCGATGCTGCGGCGGCCGCATCGGTGAACACGCGACCACGCTCGAAGATGCGCACCCGTGCCTGGCGGTGCCCGAGGTTGCCGCGCAGCACGCCGAGCAGGCCGGCCAGCAGGCTCGAGCGCATCACCGCCATCTGCCGCGCGATGGGGTTGGCGAGTCGCAGCGGCGAGGGGTTGCCGTGCAGCACGGCCTCGTCGCCCTCGTCGATGAAGGAGTAGGTGATCACCTCCTGGTAGTCGCGCAGCGCCAGACGTGCGCCGGGCGCAGCCAACCCCAGCACCGACTCGCCGCCCGGCAACACGTCGAGGCGGGCCAGCGGCGCCCGCGCCGGCACCTGCTGGTAGCCGTGCACCCGCACCAGTTCCTCGATCAGGTCCTCCTCGATGGCGAGGTCGAAGCGGTGCGGCGGCACCGTCACACTCCAGGTGTCGCCGTTCTTCTGCTGCGCGAGACCGAGGCGGTCGAGGATGTCGCGGATGGTCCGCGCACCGAGCGCGACGCCGATCACGGCGTCGGCACGGGCCTCGCGCAGGCGGATCGCGGGGCGCTGCGGCAGCGCCGCGCGCACCGCCACCAGCGGCCCGGCGCTGGCCCCGGCGAGTTCGCACAGCAGCTGTCCGGCACGCGCCATGGCGCGCTCCGGCAGCGTCGGGTCGACGCCGCGCTCGAAGCGGTGCGCCGCCTCGCTGCCCAGATTCAGGCGCCGCGCGCGGCCAGCGATGACGCCCGGCACGAAGTGTGCGCTCTCCAGCAGCACGCGGCGGGTGTCGGCGCCGACCGCCGCGTGGGCACCGCCCATCACTCCGGCCACCGCCTGCGCGCCGGCAGCGTCGGCGATGACCAGGAAGGACGGGTCGAGCTCGGCCTCGCTGCCGTCGAGCAGGGCGATGCGCTCACCGGGCCCGGCCCGGCGCACGACGATGTCGCCCTGCAGCCGCTCGTCGTCGAAGGCGTGCAGGGGCTGACCGAGTTCCAGCATCACGTAGTTGGTGATGTCGACCACCAGCGACACGCAGCGCTGGCCGCAGCGCTCGATGCGGCGGCGCATCCAGTCCGGGGTGCGCGCCGTGGTGTCGATGCCGCTGAACACGCGGCCGAGGTAGACCGGGCAGTCGGTAGCGGCCGGCACCTCGATGCCGCGCGCGGCATCGCTGCCAGCGGGCGGGTCCTGCAGCGGCATGGCCTCGAGCCGCTCGCCGCCGAGCGCCGCCACCTCGCGTGCCAGACCGGCGATGCTCAGGCAGTCACCGCGGTTGGGCGTGAGCTTGAGCTCGATCACGGTGTCGGCAAGGTCGAGGTACTGGCGGATGTCGGCACCCACCGGTGCATCGGCCGACAACTCGAGCAGCCCACCGGCCTCGGTCGAGATGCCGAGTTCACGCGCCGAGCAGAGCATGCCGGCGCTGTCGACGCCGCGCATCTTGGCCTTGCCGATCTCGAGCCCGCCCGGCAGCCGCGCGCCGACCACCGCGAGCGGTGCCTTGAGCCCAGGCGCGGCGTTGGGCGCACCGCAGACGATGGTCAGTGGCTTGGCGGCGCCGCACTCGACCTGGCAGACACGCAGGCGGTCGGCGTCGGGGTGCGGCGCGACGCTGACGATGTGGCCGACCACCACGCCGCTGAACGCGGGCGCCACCGGCTGCAGCGACTCGACCTCGAGTCCGGACATGGTCAGCAGCTCGGCCAGCGCCGCGGTGTCACCCTGCGGCGAGACCCACTGGCGCAGCCAGGACTCGGGGAATCTCATGATGGTCCGGATCTCATCTCAAGGCAGCCTGGTCAGCGCTACTGGAACTGGCGCAGGAAGCGCAGGTCGTTCTCGTAGAACAGCCTGAGGTCCTGCACACCGTAGCGCAGCATGGCGAGGCGATCGATGCCAAAGCCGAAGGCGAAGCCGCGGAACGCCTCGGGGTCGATGCCGACGTGGCGCAGCACCTGCGGGTGCACCATGCCGCAGCCGCCGATCTCCAGCCAGCGCTCGCCCCAGGCCATGTCGATCTCGGCCGAGGGCTCGGTGAACGGGAAGAAGCTCGGCCGGAACCGGACCTGCAGGTCGTCGCGTTCGAAGAAACGCTGCAGGAACTGCGTCACCACGCCCTTGAGGTCGGCGAAGCTCACCTCGCCGTCGACCCACAGCCCCTCGATCTGGTGGAACATCGGCGAATGGGTGGCGTCGGAATCGACGCGGTAGACGCGCCCCGGCGCGACGATGCGCAGCGGCGGCCGGTGCGACTCCATGTAGCGCACCTGGATCGGGCTGGTGTGGGTCCGCAGCAGCCGGTCCGAGGCCTCGAGGTAGAAGGTGTCGTGCATCGAGCGCGCGGGGTGGTCGTCCGGCGTGTTGAGCGCGGTGAAGTTGTAGAAGTCGGTCTCGATCTCGGGGCCGTCGGCGACCTCGAAGCCGACGCTGGCGAAGAGTTCGCAGACCCGCTCGCGGACGCGCGTCACCGGGTGCCAGCCGCCCGCGGCGGCGCCGCGCCCGGGCAGGCTCACATCGAGCGCCTCGGCGGCCAGCTGGCGCTGCATCTCGGCCTCGCGCAGCGCCTCACGACGCGCGTGCAGGGCGTCCTCGACCGCCGTCTTGACGCGGTTGATGCGGGCACCCTCGGCCTTGCGCTGCTCCGGCGGCATGCCGCCGAGCGCCTTCATGCGCTCGGTGACCAGGCCCTGCTTGCCGAGGTAGCGGGCCTTGGCCTGCTCCAGCAGGTCGGCATCGTCGATCGCGGCGAACTCGGCCGCGGCTTCGGCTTGCAGGGTATCGAGCGGATCCATGGCGGGCTGGCGGTAGCGGGCTGGGCGTGACGAGTTGAAGGTCGGCGCGCCTTGCGGCGCGGTGGAAGGGGCACAAAAAAAGGGGGCGCGAGCCCCCTTCTTCAGCCCGAGGACCTACTGCGGCAGCGCGGCGCGTGCCTGCTCGGCGATGCGGGCGAAGGCCGCCTTGTCGAACACGGCCAGGTCCGCCAGCACCTTGCGGTCGATGTCGATGGCGGCCTTCTTCAGGCCGTTCATGAACACCGAGTAGCTCAGGCCGCACTCACGCGAGGCAGCGTTGATGCGGGCGATCCACAGCGCTCGGAACTGGCGCTTGCGCTGGCGGCGGTCGCGGTAGGCGTACTGCCCGGCCTTCATCACCGCTTCCTTGGCGATGCGGTAGACGTTCTTGCGGCGGCCGCGGAAACCCTTGGCCTGTGCCAGGACCTTCTTGTGACGCGCGCGGGCGGTCACACCACGTTTGACGCGAGGCATGTCGTGCCCTCCTTAGGCGTAGGGGAGCATGGCGCGCACGCTCTTGATGTTGGTGTCGTGAACCAGCGAGGTCCCGCGCAACTGACGTTTGCGCTTGGTCGCCTTCTTGGTCAGGATGTGGCGCAGGAACGCCTGGCTGCGCTTGACGGCGCCGCTGCCGAGCGTGCGAAAGCGCTTCTTCGCACTGCTCTTGGTCTTCATCTTGGGCATGACAACTCCTCGGCCCCCTGGGGCCCTCTGTTTTAAACCGCGCCGGGTGGTCTTGCGACACTTCAAGACCCGGACACGCCTTGTTGCGGAGCCGGTGGGCCCCGCCTTCCCACCCGGGCGCTACTGCTTGCGCTTGGGTGCGACCACCATGATCATCTGGCGGCCTTCGAGCTTGGGGAACTGCTCGACGGTAGCGATCTCGACGAGGTCGTCGCGCACCCGCTCCAGCAGCCGCACACCGAACTCCTGGTGCGCCATCTCGCGTCCCCGGAAGCGCAACGTGACCTTGGCCTTGTCGCCTTCCTGCAAGAAGCGCAACAGGTTGCGCAACTTGATCTGGTAATCCCCTTCGTCGGTGCCGGGCCGGAACTTGACCTCCTTCACCTGCACCTGCTTCTGCTTCAGTTTGGCCTCGTGCCGCTTCTTGCTCTCGCGGTACTTGAACTTGCCGAAGTCCATCAACCTGCAGACCGGGGGCTCGGCGGTGGGGGCGATCTCCACCAGGTCGGTGTCCGCCTCTTCCGCCATCTGCATCGCGGTGTCCAGCGACACCACCCCCAACTGCTCGTTATCAACGCCGATCAACCGCACCTGACGCGCAGTGATCTCGCGGTTGATGCGCATGTCTTTATCCTGCGCGATGTTCAAGTCTCCTGAAAAGTACGAGAAGCCAAAAAAGCGGAAGCCGCTCTAGGTGCGTCCGGCAACGGACTGCTCGAGCAGAGTGAAGAGCCCGTCAAGGCCCATCGACCCGAGGTCCGCCCCGCCACGACCGCGAACGGCTACCGTTTGCGAAGCCACTTCCTTGTCGCCCACCACCACCATGAATGGCAGCTTCTGCAGGCTGTGCTCACGGATTTTATAGCCGATCTTCTCGTTCCTCAAGTCCAGTTCGACACGAAAGCCTTTTTCTTTCAAACGGCTGGCCACCGAAGTGGCGTATCCGGCCTGCGCCTCCGAGATGTTGAGCACCGCCAACTGCACCGGCGCGAGCCAGGTCGGGAAGGCGCCGGCGTGGTGTTCGATGAGGATGCCGAGGAAGCGCTCCATGCTGCCGACGATGGCCCGATGCAGCATCACCGGGCGTTTGCGCGTGTTGTCCTCGTCGACGAACTCGGCATCGAGTCGCTCGGGCAGGTTGAAGTCGAGCTGGATGGTGCCGCACTGCCAGAGCCGGCCGAGCGAGTCCTTGAGCGTGAACTCGATCTTCGGACCGTAGAAGGCGCCCTCGCCGGGCTGCAGGTCGAAGGCCAGGCCATTGGCGCGCAAGGCGGCGTCGAGCGCCTGCTCGGCGCGGTCCCAGCTGGCGTCGCTGCCGACCCGCTTCTCCGGCCGCGTCGAGAGCTTCACCAGCACGTCCTCGAAACCGAAGTCGGCGTAGACCGACTGCAGCATGCGGATGAAGTCGGCGACCTCGGCCTCGACCTGGTCCTCGCGACAGAAGATGTGCGCGTCGTCCTGGGTGAAGGCGCGCACCCGCATCAGGCCATGCAGCGCGCCCGAGGGCTCGTTGCGGTGACAGGACCCGAACTCCGCCAGACGCAGCGGCAGGTCGCGGTAGCTGTGCAGCCCAGAGTTGAAGATCTGCACGTGGCCGGGGCAGTTCATCGGCTTGACCGCGTAGTCGCGGTTCTCGGACGCCGTGGTGAACATGTTGTCGCGGTAGTTCTCCCAGTGGCCGGAGCGCTCCCACAGCACGCGGTCCATCACCGTCGGCGTGCGCACCTCCTGGTAGCCCCAGTCGACGAAGCGCTGTCGCATGTACTGCTCGACCTGCTGCCACAGCACCCAGCCCCTGGGGTGCCAGAACACCATGCCGGGTGCCTCGTCCTGCATGTGGAACAAGTGCAGCGAGCGCCCGAGACGGCGGTGGTCGCGCCTCTCGGCCTCCTCCAGACGGTGCAGGTAGGCCTCGAGGTCCTCCTTGCGCAGCCAGGCGGTGCCATAGATGCGCTGGAGCATGGCGTTGCGGTGGTCGCCGCGCCAATAGGCGCCGGCCAGCTTCATCAGCTTGAAGGCCTTGGGCAGCTTGCCGGTCGAGGGCAGGTGCGGGCCGCGGCAGACATCGAACCAGTCGCCCTGACGGTAGACGCTGAGCTCCTCGCCCGGCTGGATGATGTCCTCGATGATCTCGACCTTGTAGCTCTCGCCGATGGCGGCAAAGGCCGCGCGCGCCTCGTCGCGGCTCATCACCTCGCGCACGATCGGCAGGTCGCGGGCGACGATCTCGTGCATGCGCGCCTCGATGCGCTCGAGGTCCTCCGGCGTGAACGGCTCGGAGCGGGCGAAATCGTAGTAGAAGCCGTCCTCGATGGCCGGGCCGATGGTGACCTGGGTCCCGGGGTAGAGCTCCTGCACCGCCTGCGCCATGACGTGGGCGGCGTCGTGGCGCACCAACTCCAGGGCGTCCTCGTCGCGCGCGGTGACGATGGCCAGGCTGGCGTCGGCCTCGATGCGGTGGCTGGTGTCCACCAGGCGGCCGTCGACGCGCCCGGCCAGCGCCGCCTTGGCCAGCCCGGCGCCGATGCCGGCGGCCACCTCGGCCACCGTGACCGGGTGCTCGAACTCGCGCTTCGAACCGTCGGGCAAGGTGATGCTGGGCATGCGCTGTGACCTCCGGGACGGCAGACCGCGAACGGTGGGCGGCAGAAACACAAAAGCGCGGTCCGGGCCGCGCAGGGTCTTGAGACGGGTCGCAGGGGCGGATGGTAGGCGCGATTGGATTCGAACCAACGACCCCCACCATGTCAAGGTGGTGCTCTAACCAACTGAGCTACGCGCCTGCCGCTGTTGCGGCGCGCAGTCTATCACCGCACTGGCGGCTTGGCCACACTGCTCAATCCTTGAGCGTCCCGATGCCGGTCCGCAGCGGGGCCTCCCCGGTGTCCCCGGGCGCAGGCCTTTGCACAGATTTGTCCACAGAAACTGTGAAACCCGTGTTGCGGCGCAGCGGCACGGCGTCCGGCGCTAGAATCCCAGAACCTTGTGGCCCGGCCGGGGTCACACCCGTCCGTCATCGGAAGCGCTGCGCCCCCATGCCCCGACACCTTCTCTCCGTCCTCGTCGCCGCCGCCCTCGCGGGTTGTGCCGCACCGGGCAAGCCGGTCCGCACGGCGGATGCTGACGCGGCTGCGCGCAGCAAGCCGCCGGTGGCTGCCGCCGAGCGGCAGCCGGCGCTGCCCTCGCAGCCGCTGACCCGCGACATCCTGTTCAAGCTGCTGGTCGGCGAGGTCGCCGGTCAGCGCGGCGAGATCGGGCTTGCCGCCGAGGCCTACGCCGAACTGGCGAAGACGACGCGCGACCCGCGGGTGGCCAAGCGCGCCACCGAAGCGGCGATGTATGCCCAGAACCCGGAACTGGCGATCCGCTCCAGCCGCGTCTGGATGGAATCCGACCCCGGCGACGAAGCGGCGGCGCAGACCCACGCCTCGGTGCTCATCAATGTCGGCGATTTCGACGCCGCCGAGCCGGTGATGGCCGGCGTGTTGCGTCAGCAGGGGCCGCGCGTCGGCGCGGCACTGCTGCAGGTCGGCGCGATGCTCAGCCGCAGCGGCGAGCGCAGCGCCGCGCTCGGCTTCGCACAGAAGGTCGCCGCGCCGTACATCGGTTTGCCCGAGGCCAACCTGATGCTGGCGCAGGTGGCGTTCAACGCCGGCGACAGCGAGCTCGCGCTGCGCCACGCCAGGACTGCGGTCGAGTTGCGCAAGGACTGGGAGCCGGCGCTGCTGTTCACGGCGCAGGTGACCGCCAGCCGTGACCCGGCCGCGGCCACGCGCCTGCTCGGCGACGCCAGTCGCCGCCTGCCGAACTCGCGCCCGATCGGTCTCGCCTACGCTCGCGCGCTGTCCGGCAGCGGGCAGTACCCGGCCGCACTCACCGAGTTCAAGCGCCTGGCGCGTCTCTACCCCAAGGACGGCGAGATCGGTGTGACCGTGGGCGCGCTGGCCAGCCAGGCCGGCGACCCCGAGACCGCCGGCCAGTACCTGCGCATGGCGCTCGAGGGCGACTACGCCGAGAAGGACAACGTGCGCCTGATGCTCGGCCAGGTCGAGGCTGACCGCGGCAACCCGGCGGCGGCGCTGCGCTGGTACGAGAGCATCGCCGCCGGCAGCAATGTCTACATGCCGGCGCAGGTCAGCATCGCCCGCGTCGTCCTCAAGCAGTCCGGACTCGAGGCCGCGCGCGAGCGCCTGCGCGCGGTGCGCATCGACTCGCCGCTGGAACAGGTGCAGCTGATCCTGGCCGAGGCCTCGCTGCTGCGCGAGACCGGCGACGACCGCGGCGCCTACGAGGTGCTCGACGCCGCCACCCGCGAGTACGCCGGTATCGCCGACCTCTGGTATGACCACGGCATGGCCGCCGAGCGGCTGGACATGCTCGACGTGGTGGAGAGCAGCCTGCGCCGGGTCATCGAACTCAAGCCCGACCACGCCCACGCCTACAACGCGCTGGGCTTCAGCCTGGCCGACCGCAACGTGCGGCTGATCGAGGCGCGCGGCTACATCGAGCAGGCCCTGCAACTGCAACCCGACGACCCCTACATCATCGACAGCCTGGGCTGGGTGCAGTACCGGCTCGGCGAGCTCGAAGATGCCGAGAAGACGCTGCGCCGCGCCATGTCGATCAAGGACGACCCCGAGGTCGTGGCGCACCTGGCCGAGGTGCTGGTCAAGCGCGGACGCGCCGAGGAGGCGCGCAAGCTGATCACCAACGGCCTGCGCAAGAACCCCGGCAACAGCGCGCTGCAGGCGGCGCAGTCGCGCCTCCTGCCCTGACCGGAACGGTGCCCGGGGCGAACGCCGGTACGCCGCACGGGGTGCCGCGTGCGGCCCTCGCGGTGGTGCTGTTGAGCGTCCTGCTGGGCGGCTGCGCGGTGGCCCCGCGGGCACCGGTCGCCGCCACCCCGGCGGCACCCGTGTTCAGCCTCAGCGGCCGCCTGTTCGCCAGTGACGGCGAGCGCCGCTTCACCGCAGCGCTGCGCTGGACGCAGTCCGGCAGCAGCCGCATCCTGCTCACCACCCCGCTCGGCCAGGCGGTCGCCTCGATCGACGTCGACGCCTCCGGCGCGCGGCTGACCGCTGCCAACGGTCGCCAGTTCAGCGCCGGCAGCCTGTCCGAGCTGATGCGTCGCGGCCTCGGCCTGACGCTGCCGTTCGAGCAGCTGTCGTGGTGGGTGAGTGGTCGCGCCGCACCCGACACGCCGGCCGAGGCGCTCGGCGAGGACGGCTTCTCGCAGCAGGGCTGGGCCGTGCGCTACGGCGCCCGCGACGCCTCCGGCCGGCCGCTGCGGCTGGAAGCGGAGTGCATCGCGCCCTGCACCGCCGGCGCCGGCCGCTCGGCCGAGGGCGGCGGGCCACCGAGCGTGCGGCTGATCGTCGATCAGTGGCTCGAGCCCTGAGCACGGCTCCGCAGCATGTCCACCGCCGCGACCGCTGTGCCCGTCCCGCCCCCGGAGCGCTGCGTGCCGGGCATACGCCACAGCCTGCCGGCACCGGCCAAGCTCAACCTCTTCCTGCACGTCACCGGCCGCCGACCGGACGGTTACCACGAACTGCAGACCCTGTTCCGCCTCATCGACCACGCGGACACCGTGCACCTCGAGGTGCGTGACGACGGCGCCATCGTTCGCGAGGCGGACCTGCCCGGGGTCGCCGAGGCGCAGGACCTCACGCTGCGCGCGGCGCGCGCCCTGCAGGCGGCGAGCGGCTGCCGGCTGGGTGCCGGCATCGGCCTGAGCAAACAGCTGCCGATGGGTGGCGGGCTCGGTGGCGGCAGTTCCGACGCCGCCACCGTGCTGCTCGGCCTCAACCGCTTGTGGCGACTGCACTGGCCGCGGCAGCGCCTGCTCGAACTGGCACGGCCGCTCGGCGCCGACGTGCCGGTGTTCGTGTTCGGCCGCAACGCCTGGGCCGAAGGCGTCGGTGACCGGCTCGAGGCGGTCGAGTTGCCGCCCGCCTGGTACGTGGTCCTGACCCCGCCGCGCGGGGTCTCGACGGCCGCCGTGTTCGCCGCCCCGGAATTGACACGCAACCACCCTCCCATCACAATACGCGCCTTTTTCGAGGGGCTGGCAGGCAACGATCTGCAGGCCGTGGCGACCGGTATCGAGCCGGCCATCGCGGACCACCTCGAATGGCTCTCGCAGTACGGCAAGGCGCTGATGTCCGGGTCGGGCTCCAGCGTCTTCGTCGAACTGGCCAGCGCCAGCGATGCCGAACGCGTGCTGCAACTGGCGCGTCCGCAACGCAACGGATTCTTCGCGCGGGGGCTGGATCTCCATCCGCTGCGCGGCTGGGCTGAATAGCCCGCACCCGACACTGGGGAGTCGCCAAGTGGTAAGGCACCGGATTTTGATTCCGGCATTCGTAGGTTCGATCCCTACCTCCCCAGCCAGCACCCACACGGCACCCTGGTGCCAGCAGCGTCGCGGAGAGCGCAAGCGTGTCCCTTGAATCCTTGATGGTGTTTGCCGGCAACGCCAACCCGCTGCTGGCCTCGGCGGTCGCCAGGAACCTCGGGATCTCGCTCGGCCGCGCCCAGGTCGGGCGCTTCTCCGACGGCGAGGTGATGGTCGAGTTGCTGGAGAACGTGCGCGGCAAGGACGTGTTCGTGCTGCAGTCGACCTGCGCGCCGACCAACGACAACCTGATGGAGCTGATGATCATGGTCGATGCGCTGCGCCGCGCCTCGGCCGGACGCATCACCGCCGCCATCCCCTACTTCGGCTACGCCCGTCAGGACCGCCGGCCGCGTTCGGCGCGGGTGGCGATCTCGGCACGTCTGGTCGCCAACATGCTGTCCAGCGCCGGCGTCGACCGCGTCCTCACCATGGACCTGCATTCCGACCAGATCCAGGGCTTCTTCGACATCCCGGTCGACAACATCTACGCCACCCCGGTGCTGCTCAAGCACCTGCAGACCGAGAACTACCCGGACCTGGTGGTGGTGTCGCCCGACGTCGGCGGGGTGGTGCGTGCGCGCGCCATCGCCAAGCAGCTGTGCTGCGACCTCGCCATCATCGACAAGCGCCGTCCGCGCCCCAACGTCGCCGAGGTGATGCACATCATCGGCGACATCGAGGGCCGCACCTGCGTCATCATGGACGACATGGTCGACACCGCCAACACGCTGTGCCAGGCCGCCGCCGCACTCAAGGAACGGGCTGCCGCCAAGGTGCTGGCCTACGCCACGCACCCGGTGCTGTCGGGTCCGGCAATCGAGCGCATCAGCCGCTCGCACCTCGACCGGCTGGTGGTCACCGACACCATCCCGCTGTCGCCGGCCGCCGAGGCCTGCGAACGCATCCTTCAGCTCTCGTGTGCCGACCTGCTGGCGGAGACCATCCGCCGCATCAGCAACGAAGATTCCGTCAGCTCGCTGTTCGCCGAATAGCGCGCCGACACCACGCCCGTCAGGGCATCCACCCCCGGCTGGTCGCGGCCGGGCCATCGCAGCACCCACGCAGTCTCGGAGATCCACATGACCATCGAATTCACCGCATTCAACCGCACCACGCAGGGCACCGGAGCGAGCCGCCGCCTGCGTCGTACGGGCAAGGTGCCGGGCATCGTCTATGGCGGCCACAAGGACGCCGTAGCCATCGAGCTCGACCACAACGCCCTCTATTACGCGCTGCAGGAGGAGGCTTTCCACGCCTCGGTGCTGACCATGTCGCTCGACGGCAGCAAGGAGCCGGTGCTGCTGCGCGACTACCAGATGCACCCGTTCCGGCAGCAGGTCCTGCACATCGACTTCCAGCGCGTCGCCAAGGGCGAGAAGATCCACATGAGGGTGCCGCTGCATTTCAGCGGCGAGGAACTGAGCCCCGGCATCAAGCTGCAGGGCGGCAAGATCAGCCACGTGACGCTCGAACTCGACGTGCTCTGCCTGCCGGAGCAGCTGCCGGAGTTCATCGCCGTCGACCTCAGCGGCCTCAGCGCCGGACAGTCGGTGCACATCGCCGACCTGCAGCTGCCGCAAGGTGTGGAGAGCACCGCCCTGCGCCACGGTGACAACGCCGTGGTCGCGGTCTGCATGTCGCCGCGTGGCGGCGCTGCCGACGAGGGTGCGGCCGAAGGCGGCGAAGCGGCTGCCGAGTAAGGTGACCGCCGCATCCTGCAGAAAGCCCGTCGCGTACGGGCTTTTTGTTTGAGCGCCGCCTCATGCCCGAAGCACTCCGCCTCGTCGTCGGCCTCGGCAACCCCGGCCGCGAGTATGCCGCCACCCGCCACAACGCCGGGTTCTGGTGGGTCGATCAGCTGGCCGCCGAACTCGGCGGGCGCTGGGCCGCGGAGGCCAGGTTCTCCGGCCAGCTGGCCAAGGTGCGGGGGCCGGCCGGCGACCTCTGGCTGCTCAAGCCCGACACCTTCATGAACCGCAGCGGGCAGGCGGTCGGCGCGCTGGCACGCTTCTACCGCATCGCGCCGGCCGAGGTGCTGGTGGTGCACGACGAGCTCGACCTGCCGCCCGGCAGCGCCCGCCTCAAGCAGGGGGGTGGCCACGGTGGCCACAACGGCCTCAAGGACATCGACGCACAGTTCGGCCGCGACTACTGGCGGCTACGGCTGGGCATCGGCCACCCCGGGGACCGCGACCGGGTCAGCGGATTCGTGCTCGACCGCCCGAGCCGCGCCGAGGAGGATGGCATCGAGCAGGCGATGCGCCGCGCGCTCGACGTCTGGCCCGACATGGCCCACGGCGACTTCGGCAAGGCCATGCTGCAACTGCACACCACCAAGGAATCGCCATGAGTCTCCAATGCGGCATCGTCGGCCTGCCCAATGTCGGCAAGTCGACCCTCTTCAACGCCCTGACCAAGGCCGGCATCGCCGCCGAGAACTACCCCTTCTGCACCATCGAGCCCAACGTCGGCATCGTCGAGGTGCCGGATGCGCGGTTGGCGAAGCTGGCGGCGATCGTCAAGCCGCAGAAGATCCAGCCGGCCATCGTCGAGTTCGTCGACATCGCCGGGCTAGTGGCCGGCGCCAGCAAGGGCGAGGGCCTCGGCAACCAGTTCCTGGCCAACATCCGCGAGACCGACGCCATCGTCAACGTGGTGCGCTGCTTCGAGGACGCCAACGTGGTCCACGTCAACGGCCGCGTCGATCCCATCGCCGACATCGAGACCATCGTCACCGAGTTGGCACTGGCCGACCTCGCCAGCGTCGAGAAGGCCATCGCCCGCGAGGGCAAGAAGGCGAAGTCGGGCGACAAGGAGGCGCAGAAGCTGGTCACCGTGCTCGAGAAGCTGCTGCCACATCTCGACCAGGGCAAGCCAGCGCGCACGCTGGCGCTGAGCGATGACGAGCAGGCACTGATGCGGCCGCTCTGCCTGCTCACCATCAAGCCGGCGATGTACGTCGCCAACGTCGATGAGAGCGGCTTTCACGACAACCCGCTGCTCGACCGCCTGCGCGCGTTCGCGGCGCGGGAGGACGCGCCGGTGGTCGCGCTCTGCGCCAAGCTCGAGGCCGAACTGGCCGACCTCGACGAGGAGGACAAGCTGGCCTTCCTCGCCGACCTCGGGCTCGAGGAGCCCGGCCTCGACCGCCTGATCCGCGCCGGCTACGACCTGCTCGGCCTGCAGACCTACTTCACCGCCGGCGTCAAGGAGGTGCGGGCGTGGACCATCCACAAGGGTGACACCGCGCCGCAGGCCGCCGGTGTCATCCACACCGACTTCGAGAAGGGCTTCATCCGTGCCCAGACCATCGGCTTCGAGGACTTCATCGCCCACGGCGGCGAGCACGGTGCGCGGGAAGCCGGCAAGATGCGCGCCGAGGGCAAGGACTACGTCGTCAAGGACGGCGACGTGATGAACTTCCTGTTCAACGTCTGAGGGAGCAGCCATGGCGCAGCATCGACCGATGAGCGGCGAGGAGAAGAAGGTCATCTTCGCCTCGGCACTGGGTACGGTCTTCGAGTGGTACGACTTCTACCTGTTCGGTGTCATGGCGCTGATCATCGCCGACCAGTTCTTCACACCGCTGGACGCTTCGACCAAGACCATCTTCACCCTGCTGGCGTTCGCCGCCGGCTTCGCGGTACGGCCGTTCGGCGCCATCGTCTTCGGGCGCCTGGGGGACCTGGTCGGGCGCAAGCACACCTTCCTCATCACCATCCTGATCATGGGCGCGTCGACCTTCCTCGTCGGCCTGCTGCCGAGCTACCACAGCATCGGCATCGCCGCGCCGATCATCCTCATCACCTTGCGCCTGCTGCAGGGTCTGGCGCTGGGCGGCGAGTACGGCGGCGCCGCCACCTATGTCGCCGAGCACGCACCCGACGGCCGGCGCGGGCTCTACACCAGCTGGATCCAGACCACCGCCACCGGCGGCCTGATGCTCGCCCTGCTGGTCATCCTCGGCACGCGGACCTATCTGGGCGAGGACGCCTTCAAGGACTGGGGCTGGCGCTTGCCCTATCTGGTCTCGGTGCTGCTGCTGCTGATCTCGCTGTGGATCCGTCTGCAGTTGGCGGAATCGCCGGTGTTCCAGCGCATGAAGGCGGAAGGCAAGGGCTCCACGAGTCCGCTGGCGGAGTCCTTCGGCCAGTGGCGCAACCTGAAGGTGGTCCTCATCGCGCTGTTCGGCGCCGCCGCCGGACAGGGCGTGGTCTGGTACACGGGGCAGTTCTATGCGCTGTTCTTTCTCGAAAAGATGGCCAAGGTCGACAGCCCCACCGCCAACATCCTGGTCGCCACCGCGCTCATCCTCGCCACGCCGTTCTTCGTCTTCTTCGGCTGGCTCTCCGACAAGATCGGCCGCAAGCAGATCATCCTCAGTGGCTGCCTGATCGCGGCGCTGACCTACTTCCCGCTGTTCGGTGCACTGATGCACGCCGCCAACCCGGCGCTGGCCGACGCGCAGCAGAAGAGCCCGGTCACCGTCTACTCCGACCCGGCGCAGTGCTCGCTGCAGTTCAACCCCACCGGCACCGCCAGGTTCACCAGCACCTGTGACGTGGCCAAGGAGTTCCTCGCCAAGGCCGGCATCAGTTACCGCAACCAGCCGGCCGACTACGGCGCAGTGGCCGAGATCAAGGTCGGCGACACGGTGGTGAAGTCCTACGACGGCAGGGCCGAGAACGCCAAGGCCGAGGCCGACCGCTTCAAGGCCGAGATGGGTGCCGCGCTCAAGGCCGCCGGCTACCCGGACAAGGCCGACCCGGGCAGCATGAACAAGCCGCTGATCGTCGGCATCCTGTTCCTGATGGTGTTCTATGTGACGATGGTCTACGGGCCGATCGCCGCGCTGCTGGTCGAGCTCTTCCCGGCGCGCATCCGCTACACCTCCATGAGCCTGCCCTATCACATCGGCAATGGCTGGTTCGGCGGCTTCCTGCCAGCGACGTCATTCGCCATCGTCGCCGCCACCGGCGACATCTACAACGGTCTGTGGTACCCGATCATCGTCGCCGTGATGACCTTCGTCATCGGCCTGCTGCTGGTACGCGACACCCGCGACGGCGGGGCATATCACAGTTGAGCGGGGCGTCGGAGCGGCGGCTGCCGGCCGCTCCGGGCTTGGCGCGGCGTGCCGCCCTCAGCCCGAGTGGTTGCGGGTGCGCGCCAGGCGCACCACCTCCGGACGCTTGCGCAGGTTGCGCATGACGTTGGCCAACTGCACCCGGTTGGCGACCTCGATGGTGAAGCGGACGGTGGTGTAGGCGCTGCCGGTGTCGGCCTCGTCCACCGCGACGCCGCTGATGTTGGAGTCCGCCTCGGCGATGGCCTTGGCCAACTCGGCGAGCACCCCGGTCTTGTGCGCACTGACGACGCGCAGGGTGACCGGGAACAGCCCCTCCATGTGCTCGTCCCACTCGACGTCGACCCAGCGCGAGGCCTCGGTGCGGCGGCGCTTGCGCCGTACCGACGAGCAGTCGTGGGTGTGGATGACGAGGCCGCGGCCGCGGTCGATGAGACCGATGATGGGGTCCCCGGGCACCGGCTGGCAGCAGCTCGCGTACTCGATGGCGCCACCCTCCCGGCTGTGCACGGTGATGGCGCCGAGACCCTGCACGGTGCCGGCAGCCTCCTCGATGCGCAGCAGTCGGCGGGCGATCTCCAGTGCCTGGCGCTTGCCGGTGCCGATCTCGACCAGCACCTCGTCGCGCCCGCCAAGGTGCATCTCGTGCGCCAGTTGCTGCCACTGCCGTGCGCTGATCTCACCCACATGGTGGTGGAAAGCGTTGAGCGCCTGGTCGAGCAGGCGCTCGCCGAGCGAGACCGACTCCTCGAGCTTGAGCGTACGCAGGAAGTGGCGGATCTGGTGCCGCGCCTTGCCACTGACGACGAAGTTCAGCCAGCGCGGGTTGGGGCTGGCGTGTGGCGCGGTGACCACCTCGACGCGGTCGCCGTTGCGCAACTCGGTGCGCAAGGGGGCCAACTCGTCGTTGACGCGCGCCGCGATGCAGCGGTCGCCGATGTCGGTGTGCACGGCGTAGGCGAAGTCGACCACCGTGGCACCGCGTGGCAGCGCCAGGATCTTGCCCTGCGGCGTGAAGACGTAGACCTCGCCCGGGAACAGGTCGACCTTGAGCTGCTCGAGGAATTCGCCGGCGTCCGGGCTGTCGGCCTGGGCCTCGATGAGGTTCTGCAGCCAACGCGTGGTCGACAGCTGGATGTCGGACAAGGCCGACTCGGGCTTGCGGTAGAGCCAGTGCGAGGCCACCCCGGTCTCGGCGAAGCGGTGCATCTCCTGGGTCCGCACCTGGATCTCGACCGGGTTGCCGAAGGGACCGAACAGCGTGGTGTGCAGGGACTGGTAGCCGTTGGCCTTGGGGATGGCGATGTAGTCCTTGAACTTGCCGTGGATCGGCTTGTAGAGCGAGTGCAGGGCACCGAGCGCGAGGTAGCAGGTGGGCTGGTCGCGAACGATGACGCGCAGCGCATAGATGTCCATCACCTGCGAGAAGGACAGGTGCTTCTCGGCCATCTTGCGGTAGATGCTGTAGAGCGTCTTCTCGCGACCGGTCACCTCGCCCTGCACGCCGTATTCCTTGAGCCGCTGGCCGACCGACTCGGCCAGACGCTGCAGGACCTCGCGCCGACGCCCGCGCATCTTGCCCAGTTCGGCGTCGAGGATGCGGTAGCGCTCGGGGTAGAGGTGGCGGAAGGAGAGGTCCTCGAGTTCGTCGACCAGCCGCGCCAGACCCAGACGGCGCGCGATCGGCGCGTAGATCTCGAGCGTCTCGGCAGACACCCGGCGCGCCTTCTCCGGCTTGACCGCACCCAGCGTGCGCATGTTGTGCAGACGGTCGGCGAGCTTGATGAGGATGACCCGCACATCGCGCGACATCGCCAACAGCATCTTGCGGAAGTTCTCGGCCTGCGCCTGCTCGCGCGAGGCGAAGTGCATGCGGTCGAGCTTGGACACCCCCTCGACGAGGTCGGCGACTTTTTCACCGAAGCGGGCGCCGATCTCGCCTATGTCGATGCCGGTGTCCTCCACCACGTCGTGCAGCAGGGCCGCCGACAGGGCATGACCGTCGAGGTGCCACTGCGTCAGCAGCTCGGCGACGGCGATGGGGTGGACGACGTAGGGCTCGCCGCTGGCCCGGTACTGGCCACGATGCGCCTCGCGGGCGCAGTCGAAGGCCTGCTCCAGCAGGGCATGGTCGGCCGGCTTGAGGTAGGCGGTGGAGCGCTCGACGAAGGCGCGGAACACCACCGCTGGATCGATCTCGTCGCGGTCCGGCGTGCGTCGTTCGGCTTTGGCGAAGGCAGTCATGCGGCGCAGGGTTCGCGGGCGTGTGCGCCAGAGATTACACGCTCGTGACCGGCTGCGCCGCCGGGAGCGGGACTACAGGCTGCGGTTGAGCAACTCGCGACCGACCAGACCGGCCGCGATCTCGCGCAGCGCCAGCACGGTGGACTTGTCGCGCGTCGGCGGCAACTGCGAGTCGGCGCCGTTGGCGAGTTGACGCGCGCGCTGGGTGGCGACCAGCGTCAGCTCGAAGCGGTTGGGGATGGCGTGCAGGCAATCGTCGACGGTGATGCGGGCCATGTGGGCTCCTGATCGGGGGTGGGTCGGTGTGGCGGGTGGTCCGGCGACCGCTCAGGGGCGGACGGCATCTGCCCCGCCCAACTCGCCGAACAGACCGGAGTGGCGCACCTTCTGCCGCGCGAGCCGCAGTCGGGATGCCCGGACCACTGCCACCAGATCCGCGATGGCGGTATCCAAGTCCTTGTTGATTATAGCGTAGTCGTAGGCTCCGGCGTGGGCGACCTCGGCCCGGGCGGCCGCCAGACGCCGCTCGATGACGCTCTCCGCGTCGGTGCCGCGGGCGCGCAGGCGCGCTTCCAGTTCGGCCAGCGAGGGCGGCAGGATGAGGATGCTCACCGCCTCCGGCATCAGCGCACGCACCTGCGCCGCGCCCTGGGTATCGATGTCGAGCACCACGTCGCGGTCGGCGTCGCGCTGCGCGCTGATCCAGCTGCGCAGGGTGCCGTAGCGGTGGCCATGGACCTCGGCGTGCTCGAGGAAGTCACCGGCGTCGATGCGGCGCCGGAACTCGGCGTCATCGAGGAACAGGTAATCGATGCCGTCGCGCTCGCCGGCCCGCGGCGCGCGGGTGGTGCAGGACACCGAGTACACCACCCGCGGGTCGCGCTCGAGCAGTGCCCGCACCAGGGTCGTCTTGCCGGCGCCCGACGGCGCCGAGACGATCAGCAGGTTGCCGCTGCTGCCGGGCATCAGGCGGTCTCCGTGAGGTGCAGGAAGACCTGTTCGAGGTCGGCGCGACGCAGTTCCATGTCCTCGATGCCGGCCCCCGCGGCGCGCACACCGGCGAGCAGTGGCTCGACCTCGGAGAGGTCATCGAGTTCGGCCGACCAGCCCTCGCCCTCGGGCGACAGGCGGGCCGCCAGAGCCAGCGGCAGACGCCCCGGCTCGGCCAGACGCAGCCAGAGCGCGCGTCGCGCGTGGCGCGAGAGCAGTTGCGCGGTGGGCTCGAGCGCGACCAGCCGGCCCTGCTTGAGCATGGCGACGCGGCTGCACAGCGCCTCCGCTTCCTCCAGGTAGTGGGTGGTGAGGACGATGCTGTGGCCCTCGCCGTTGAGGCGCCGCATCAGCGCCCAGAGCCCTTGGCGCAGCGCGACATCGACACCGGCGGTGGGCTCGTCGAGGATGATGACCGGCGGCCGATGCACCAGCGCCTGCCCCACCAGCACCCGTCGCTTCATGCCGCCGGACAGGCGACGCATGTTGGTGTCGGCCTTGTCCTCGAGGTCGAGCGCGTGCAGCAGCTCGTCGATCCAGGCGTCGTTGTGGCGCAGTCCGAAGTACCCGGACTGGATGCGCAGCGTCTCGCGCACCGTGAAGAAGGGATCGAACACCAGTTCCTGCGGCACCACACCGAGCTTGCGGCGCGCCGCCGGACCGTCGCGCACGACGTCGATGCCCATCACGCGGGCCTCACCTGCGGTCGGTCGCACCAGGCCGGCGAGGATGCTGATGAGCGTGGTCTTGCCGGCACCATTGGGGCCGAGCAGGGCGAAGAACTCGCCCTGTGCCACCTCGAGGTCGATGCCACCAAGTGCCTGGAGCGTGCCGTAGGTGCGCACCAGACCGCGCACCGAGATGGCCGGCGGCAGCGCGCCGCTCACTGCGCCGACAGGCCGAGCAGCCCGCCCACCTCGTAGAGACCGACCAGGCTGGCAAGCGCTGGCGGCGGTGGCGAGAAGCGCAGGCTCACGCCCTTGGTGTCGGCGTACCGGCGGATCGCCAGCAGGGTGGCGACGGCCGAGGAGTCGACCGTGTCGAGGGCACCGAGCTCGATCTCGCGACATCCGGCGTCGATCGCTGCGGTCGTCGCGCGCAGCACGGCGGCGGCCTCATCGACCGTCAGCGAACCGGAGAGACTCAGCGGCGAGACGCTCACCGCGGTACGGTCACTTGGCCGAGGCGCTGTCGCGCGGCGCGTTGCGGTCGACCAGCGACTTGACCAGACCATCGATGCCGTCACGCTGCACGATCATGCCGAACTCGCTGCGATAGTTGGTGACCAGGCTGAGGTTCTCGATGGCGACGTCGATGACGTGCCAGCCATCGGGCTGGCGATCGACCGCCATCTCCATGGTCAGGGGTTGCATGCCCGGCCGCTTGACCAGGCCCTTGACCACGGCCCGCTTGTCATTCGGACCGAGGTTGACCGGGCGGTAATCGATCTCGGCGCCGCGCAGCGTATCCAGGGACGCCGCGTAGGTGCGCACCAGCAGGGTACGGAACTGCTGCGTCAGACGGGCCTGCTGTTCGGGCGTGGCGTCGCGCCAGGCGCGACCGACCGCCAGACGGGTCATGGCCGGGAAGTCGAAGAACGGCAGGATCTTCTCCTCAATGAAGGCCAGTGCGCGCACCTTGTCCTTGCTGATGCCAGGGTCCTTGGCCAGGGCGGTGATGACGTCCTCGCTGGCGCGCTTGGCCACCACATGCGGCGGCAGGTTGGGGTCGTTCTCGGCATGAGCGGGCAGTCCGGCGAGGCAGAGCAGGCCGGCGAGCAGGATGCAACGGGCGAGGTTCTTCATCGGGTCTCCGTGGGCTACTTGCCGCCATCCGAAGCTTCGGCGGCCTTGTTGTAGAGGAACTGGCTGATCAGCTTCTCGAGGACGATGGCCGACTGCGTGATCTGCAGGATCGATCCCTCGGCGAGATTCTCGGTATCGGCACCCGCGTCGAGGCCGATGTACTGCTCGCCGAGCAGACCCGCGGTGAGGATGGCGGCCGAGGTGTCGGCGGGAAAGTGGTAGCGCTTGTCGATCACCAGCGTCGCCCGTGCCTTGTAGATCTGGCCGTTGAACTGGATGTTGGCGACGCGGCCCACCACCACGCCGGCGCTCTTCACCGGCGCCCGCACCTTGAGGCCGCCGATGTTCTCGAAGTCGCCGTAGACGGTGTAGGTGTCGGCGATGTGGAAGGTGGCGCTGGCGTTGCCAACGCGCAGCGCGAGGACGAGGACGGCGGCGAGGCCGGCGACGACGAAGATGCCGACCCAAAGGTCCATGAGGGTTCTGTTCATGACGTTCTCGCTAGGGATTACTGCCCGGTGAACATGAATGCCGTGAGCACGAAATCGAGCGCCAGGATGGCCAGCGCCGAGGTGACGACGGTGCGCGTGGTGGCACCGCTGACCCCCTCGGCGGTAGGCGGCGCATCATACCCCTCGAATGTGGCGATGGCAGCCACCGCCACGCCGAACACCGCGCTCTTGATGATGCCGTTGAGGATGTCGTGGCGGAAATCCACGTTGGCCTGCATCTGGCTCCAGAAGGCACCCTCGTCGACACCGATCAGCACCACGCCGATGAGGTAGCCGCCGAACACGCCGACGGCCGAGAACAGCGCCGCCAGCAGCGGCATGGAGATCACGGCGCCCCAGAAGTGCGGGCCGACCACGCGCGCGATCGGGTCGACCGCCATCACCTCCATCGCCGAGAGCTGCTCGGTGGCCTTCATCAGGCCGATCTCGGCGGTGATGGCGCTGCCGGCGCGACTGGCGAACAGCAGCGCGGACACCACCGGCCCGAGCTCGCGCACCAGCGACAGCGCCACCAGGGTCCCCAGCGCCTCGGCCGAGCCGTAGCGCACCAGCGTCTCGTAGCCCTGCAGGCCGAGCACCATGCCGACGAACAGTCCGGAGACGAGGATGATGATGAGCGACAGCACACCGCTGAAGTAGACCTTGCGGATCACCAGTCCGAAGCGGCCGAAGCTGAGCCCGGAGCGCAACAGCAGGAGCCCGAAGAAGCGGGCCGCGTAGCCGAGCCGCCAGGTGCCGTCGATGGCCTTGCGGCCGACCACCGAGAAGCCGGACAGCAGGGGCCTAAGCACGCGCACCCCCGAGACCGAAGTCGGCTGCCATCGAACCGCCGGGGAAGTGGAAGCGCATCGGGCCGTCCTCCTCGCCGTAGATGAACTGGTGGACGAAGGCGTCGGTGGTGTGGCGCACCTCCTGCGGCGTGCCCGAGGCGGCGATGCGGCCGTCGGCGATGAAGAACACCTTGTCGACGATCTTCAGCGACTCGGCAACGTCGTGGGTCACCACCACCGAGGTCAGTCCGAGGGTGTCGGTGAGGCGGCGGATCAGGTTGCCGGTGACGGTGAGCGAGATCGGGTCGAGTCCGGTGAAGGGCTCGTCGAACAGCACCAGAGCAGGGTCGAGCGCGATCGAGCGTGCCAGTGCCACGCGCCGCGCCATGCCGCCCGAGCACTGGTGCGGCATCAGGGCATGGGCCGCACGCAGACCCACCGAGTGCAGCTTGAGCAGCACCAGGTCACGGATCAGTTCCTCCGGCAGGTCGGTGTGCTCGCGCAGGGGAAAGGCGACGTTGTCGAACACCGAGAGGTCGGTGAACAGCGCACCGAACTGGAACAGCACGCCAAGCTTGCGGCGGTGCCGGGCGAGGCCCGCGGTGTCCATGCGGTGTACCGCCTCGCCGTTCACCAGCACCTCGCCAGCGGTCGGCCGCAGCATGCCGCTGATCAGCCGCAGCAGCGTGGTCTTGCCGCAACCCGAGCCACCCATGATCGCCACCACCTGACCACGGTCCATGGCCATGTCGATGCCGGTGAGGATCTTGCGGTCACCGTAGGCGAACTCGAGATTGCGGATGTCGACCAGGTGGTCGCCGGACATCGGGATCGCTCCGGGCAGTGGCGTGTCGGAGCCGGATTCTAGCAGCAGCGGCCCACCCTCACGGCGCCCGGGGGGTCAGATCAGCGTCAACTCGGCCGCAGCCAACTGCTCCGGCGTGCCCAGCAGCACCAGCGTGTCGCCGGCCTCGAGACGCAGGCCCGGGTCGGCGGTCAGGGCCGGCCCCGGCCCCCGCCGCACCGACTTGATCACCACCCCACTGCCGTCGAGGCCACAACCAGCGAGCGTGCGGCCCACGGCACGCGCCACCATCGGCAGCTGCAGGGTCTGCAGGCGCGGGGCGTTGCCGTCCTCGTCGTCGGTGATGCCGTGGAAGAAGCCGCGGAACAGCTCATACCGCTGCTCGCGCATCTCGCGCATCTCGCGCAGCACCCGGTTGAGCGGGACACCGGCCAGCATCAGGGTCTGGCTGGCCAGCATCACGCTGGCCTCCATCACCTCGGCCACCACCTCGGTGGCACCGGCCGCACGCAGCCGCTCGATGTCGGCGTCGTCGCGGGTGCGCACCAGCACCGGCAGGTCGGGCGCAAGGCACGCGCCTGCGCCAGGACCGCCAGCGCGGCCTGCGTCTCGGCGAAGGTGATGACCAGCGCGCGGGCCCGCTGGATACCGGCCGCCTGCAGCACCTCGCGGCGCGCCGCATCGCCGAACACCACGGTCTCGCCGGCCGCTGCAGCGCTCTGCACGTGCTTGGGGTCGGTGTCGAGGGCGATGAAGCTGACGCCGTCGCGGGCCAGTACGCGCGCCAGTTGCTGGCCGGTACGGCCGTAGCCGCAGACCACCACGTGCTGCTCGGCACCCATCGAGCGCATGGCGATGCGCGTCAGCTGCAGCGCTTGGTTCATCCATTCGCCACCGTTGAAACGGCGCAACAGGCGCTGGCTGTTCTGGATCAGGAGCGGGGTCACCAGCATCGACAGGATCACCGCCGGCAGCGCGTCGGCCATCAGGCGGGCCCGCAGCACGCCCGCCTCTTCGGCCAGCGAGAGCAGCACCAGCGCGAACTCGCCGGCCTGCGCGATGTAGAGTCCGGTGCGCATCACGGCCATGCGGTCCTTGCTGGCAAAGCGCGCGGCGAGCATCGCCAGACCCGCCTTGACGACGATCAGGAGCAGGGTCAGCAGCAGCACATCGGGCCACTCGGCAAGCACACCGAGGACGTTCAGGTGCATGCCCACGGTGACGAAGAAGAGTCCCAGCAGGACGTCGCGGAAGGGCCGGATGTCGGCTTCCACCTGATAGCGGTACTCGGTCTCGGAGATCAGCATGCCGGCCAGGAAGGCGCCCAGCGCGGCGGAGAGCCCGGCCGCTGCGGTGAGTGCGGCGAGCCCGAGCGTGGTGAGCAGCACGTTGAGCATGAACAGTTCTTCGGAGCGCTTGCGCGCCACCAGATGGAACCAGTGCCGCGTCACCTGCTGGCCGAGCCCGATGATCAGGGCCAGCGCCAGCACCCCCTTGAGCAGCGCCAGAACGAGGGTCTGTGCCAGGTCGTCGCCCTGCCCCGCCATTGCCGGGATGAGGATCAGCAGGGGCACCACCGCCAGGTCCTGGAACAGCAGCACGCCCATCACCAGCCGACCATGCAGGGTCTCGAGCTCGCTGCGCTCGACCAGCAACTTGCCCACCATCGCGGTCGAAGACATCGCCAGTGCGCCGCCAAGCACCAACCCCGAGCGCCAGTCGAGTCCGAGGGCGAGCCCGACCCCGAACACCAGCGCCGAAGTCAGGAACACCTGCAAGCCACCGACCCCGAACACCAGGCCGCGCATCGCCCGCAGGCGCGGCAGGCTGAACTCGAGCCCGAGCGTGAACATGAGGAAGACGATGCCGAACTCGGCCAGCGTCTCGGTCTGGTGCGAGGGCGTGACCCAGCCCAATGCATTGGGTCCGAGCACCACGCCGACCAGCACGTACCCGAACAGGGCCGGCAGCCGCAGCGTGCGCACCACCACCACCGCCAGCACGGCGCCGGCGAGCAGCAGGAGGACCGACAGCAGACCGGGGGTCATGGGACGATCGGTCGCCTCACGGGCGGCCGGCGGGTGGTCATCTCTCGATTATATGGGCAGGGGAGGAGCGACCCGCGAAAGCTGCGCCCCCGGTGGCTGGACTGTGGCGGGCGGCCTGCGAGAACCGGTGGCGGGCGGCCCACTGGAACCATTGGCGGGCGACCTGTGAGAACCGGTGGTGGGCGGCCCACTACCTCGGGTTTCACTTGACCTGGTTCACAGCTTTTATTGGGCTCCCGCTCGCTGCGCTCGAAGGTCGCTTCGAAAAGGAAACCCGACGGGGGCCGCCAGCGGAGGGTCTTGGTGCTCCGCTGACCGTCGCTGGCGGGGCGCATCGGGAAAGCGTTTTGTTCCGGGCTTGTCCCGGAAAAACATGTCCCGGTGGAAGCCCCGCCTGCCACTCCCCCGCGTGCAGTCAGTGGAAGTCGCGCGACGCGACCACCAGGCCCCCGAGGCGATGGCTGAGGTCGGTGAGCCGGCCCGCCAGCAGATGGACCAGCGGGCCCGCCCGTTCCACGGTGCCGGTCACGCCGAGCAGACGTGCGTGCAGCAGCGGCGCACGCTGCGCCTCGGCAGTGGCGGCGCGGACGATGACGTTGGCGCTGCCGGTCTCGTCCTCGAGGGTGACGAAGAGGACACCGCTGGCGGTACCCGGACGCTGGCGGCAGGTGACCAGACCGGCGATGCGGCAGACGCTGCCCGGACGAGCCTCGCGCAGGTCGGCGGCGCTGCCCCAGCGGGCGCGCCGCAGGCCGGGCCGCAGCAGGGCCAGCGGGTGGCGGCCGAGGTTGACCCCGGTGTGGTGATAGCTGGCGACGATCTCGCTGCCCTCGGAGGGCGCCGGCAAGCGCGGCGCGGCGCGATCGCCGGGCGCCTCGAACAGCGCCGCCGGCGGCTCGACGCCAGCCACCAGCCAGCGCGCGTGGTGGCGGTCGTGGCTGAGTCCGGCCAGCGCACCGGCAGCGGCCAGTGCACCGAGATCCCGGCGGTCCAGTGCAGCGCGGCGCGCCAGGTCGTCGATGCTGACAAAGGGCCGCGCCGCGCGTGCCGCGAGCAGCCGCGCCATCGCTTCCGCGGTGAGCCCGCGGACCTGCCGCAGGCCGAGCCGCAGGGCGGGCTGTGCGGCGTCCGGCGGCTCCAGGCTGCAAGCGGCGTGGCTCACCGCCACGTCCACCGGCAGCAGGTGCACGCCACGCCGCCGCGCGTCATCGACGATCTGCGCCGGGCTGTAGAAACCAAGCGGCTGACTGTCGAGCAAGGCCGCGGCAAAGGCCGCCGGATGATGACAGCGCAACCACGCCGAGGCATAGACCAGCAGCGCAAAACTCGCGGCGTGGCTCTCCGGAAAACCATAGCTGCCGAAACCCTTGATCTGCTCGAACAGACGGTCGGCAAAGTCCGGGTCATAGCCACGCTCGGCCATGCCGGTCTTGAGCCGTGCCTCGAAGTGCCCGAGCCCGCCGCGCGCCTTCCAGGCCGCCATGGCGCGACGCAACTGGTCGGCCTCGCCGGCGGTGAAGCCGGCCGCGACCATCGACAACTGCATCACCTGCTCCTGAAAGATCGGCACACCGAGCGTGCGCTCGAGCACGTGGCGCACGTCGGGAGACGGGTAGTCGACCGGCTCGAGGCCCTGACGACGGCGCAGGTAGGGGTGGACCATACCGCCCTGGATCGGCCCCGGACGGACGATCGCGACCTCGATGACGAGGTCGTAGAAGGTCGCCGGCTTGAGCCGCGGCAGCATGTTCATCTGCGCCCGGGACTCGACCTGGAAGACGCCGAGGCTCTCTCCACGCTGCAGCATGGCGTAGGTCGCCGGGTCCTCGGCCGGGATGCGGTGCAGAGCCGGTTCGCAGCCGCGCCAGTCGGGGTGCTGCCGCAACAGTTCGAGGCCTCGCCGCAGCGCCGAGAGCATGCCCAGGGCCAGCACATCGACCTTGAGCAGGCCGAGCGCCTCGAGGTCGTCCTTGTCCCACTGGATCACCGAACGGCCGGGCATGCGCGCGTTCTCCACCGGCACCAGTTCGTGCAGCGGCCCGCGCGAGATGACGAATCCGCCGACGTGCTGCGAAAGGTGCCGAGGCAGGCCGACCATCCGCGCCGCCGTACGCAGCCAGAGTCGCACGCGCGGGTCGGCGGCGTCGAGGCCCGCCTCGCCGATGGCGTCGGGCGGCACCAGATCATGGTCCCAGCGGGCGAGTCCGGCGCACACGCGGTCGATCGCCTGCGGTGCCATGCCGAGCGCGCGACCGGCATCGCGCAGAGCGCTCCGGCGGCGGTAGCGGATCACGGTAGCGGCCAGAGCAGCCCTTTCCCGGCCGTACTTCTGGTAGATGTAAGCGATCACTTCGTCACGCCTCTGGTGCTCGAAGTCGACGTCGATGTCAGGCGGCTCGTCGCGTTCCCGGGAGACGAAGCGCTCGAACAGAAGATCGCTGCGTGCCGGATCGACGGCGGTGATGCCAAGGCAATAGCAGACCGCCGAGTTGGCGGCCGAACCGCGACCCTGACAGAGGATGCCGCGGCTGCGGGCGAAGCGCACGATGTCCTCGACGGTGAGGAAGAAGTGGGCGTAGCCGAGTTCGGCGATCAGGCCCAACTCGGCGTCGATCTGCCGACGCACGCGCTCGAGCGGGGCCGGCCCGCCGCCGGCGTCGCCCCATGCACAACCGAAGCGCTCGGCGAAGCCGGCCTCGGTCAGCGCCCGCAGATGAGTGTCGGCGGTGCATCCGGCCGGCACCAGTTCCTCCGGATACTCGTAGCGCAAGGCACCGGGGTCGAAGTGGCAACGCGCCGCGATGACCAGCGTCTCCGCCAGCCAGGCCGCCGGGAACAGGGACGCCAGCCGTTCGCGCCGGCGCAGGTGACGCTCGGCGTTGGGGTCGAGGGCGAAGCCGGCCTGATCGACGCGACAGCCGAGGCGGACAGCGGTCAGGGTGTCGTGCAGGGGCTTGTCATGGCGCTCCAGCATGGCCACATCGCCGATCGCCACACGCGGCAGGCCGAGCCGCTCGCCCAGGGCATCCCAGGCCGCCGGCTGCTCCACCTCGTCGGCCCACAGCAGACGGCGTACGCCCAGCCAGGCGCGCCCGGACATGCGCTGCGCCAGCGGCGCGGCGGCCTCGCCCTGCAGCGGGGTGTCGGCAAAGACGATGGCCAGACAACCGGGGGCGCCGTCGTCCAGGTCCGCCCAGGCCAGGTCATGGCTGGACTTGTCGCCGGCCATGCGGACACGGCTGATGAGCCGGCACAGCTTGGCGTAGCCGGTGCGATCCTGAGCCAGCAGCACCAGATGCAGGTCACCGGCCAGCACGAAGCGGGCACCGGTGACGAGTGGCAGGCCGGTCTCGCGTGCCGCCTGCCAGGCGCGTACCAGCCCGCCGACCGAAGCAAGGTCGGTGAGGGCGAGCGCGCGATAGCCGAGTGCGGCGGCGCGGCGCAGCAGTTCGCCGGGCTGGGCGGTGCCGCGCAGGAAGCTGAAGGCCGAGGCACAGACCAGCTCGGCGTAATCCGGTACTGTCATTGCATACAGTATAGGGTGCCCTGCTACTATCGACACATGCACAAGGCCATGCCGCAGACACCCGTGTTCGGCTTCGCCGGCTTCTCCGGCAGCGGCAAGACCACGCTCATCGAGCGTGTCATCCCGCGGCTGGTGGCGCGTGGCCTGCGCGTTTCGCTGATCAAGCACGCGCACCACGATTTCGACATCGACAAGCCGGGCAAGGACAGCCACCGCCACCGCGAGGCCGGCGCCAGCGAGGTGCTGGTGAGCGGCGGCAGACGATGGGCGCTGATGCACGAACTGCGGGGCGAGGCCGAGCCGGGTCTGGCAGAACTGCTGGCGCACGTCTCGGCGTGCGACCTGGTGCTGGTCGAGGGCTTCAAGCACGACCCGGTGGCCAAGCTCGAGGTGCACCGGCCGGCACTCGGCCACCCCCTGCTGAGCCAGACAGACCCCCACATCGTCGGCATCGCCAGCGACGCGCCGGTGGACTCGCCGCTGCCACTGCTCGATCTCGACGATGCCGATGCGGTAGCGAGTTTCGTCGTGGCACACGCCGGCGTGCTCGCCACCGACGACCAGCAAGGCGTGTGAGCGCAGACCCTGTCCCGAGCCCCGCGCCACGACCATGCCCACCCTGCTCTACTTCGCCCGCCTGCGTGAGGTCTTCGGCACCGACCGCGAGACCCTGCCGCTGCCCGCCGACGCCAGCGTCGGCGGCGTGATCGAGGCGTTGCGCGCTCGCGGCGGCGTGTGGGCCGGCGAGCTGGCACCGGGGCGGGCGTTCCGCGTCGCGGTGAACCAGCGCGTCGCTGGAGCCGACACCACGATCGCCGACAACGACGAGATCGCCATCTTCCCACCGGTGACCGGCGGCTGAGCCATGGCGCATCCCGACGACAGCGTCCGCGTACAGTCGGCGCCCCTCGACATCGGCACCGAACACGCGCGCATCGCCGCGCTCGGCCACGGCACCGGTGCCATCGCCAGCTTCACCGGACTGATGCGTGACAGCAACGAGGGCGACGCGGTGCTCGCCATGACGCTCGAGCACTACCCGGGGATGACCGAGTCCGCGCTCGAGGACATCGTCACCCGCGCCCGGTCACGCTGGGCGCTGCGGGCCGTCACCGTGGTCCACCGGGTCGGGCGCATGGTCCCCGGAGACCCCATCGTCCTCGTGCTCACCGCCGCCGCCCACCGCGGCGAGGCTTTCGCCGCCTGCGAGTTCATCATGGACTTCCTCAAGACGGGCGCACCGTTCTGGAAGAAGGAGGAGACGCCGCACGGCAGCCGCTGGGTCGCAGCGCGCGCCAGCGACGACGCCGCCGCAGACCGCTGGTCGGCCGGCGCTCCGGGCGGCGAGCCAGACCCGACCTGATGGGGATGCTCGGGCGCTGGTTCGGCGGCACGCTGCACGACCCCGTGGCACGACTCGTTCCGCAGCGCATCGAACTGGTGGCCATCGACAGCCTCTGGGCTGTGGAGTGGCAGCCGGGTGCGGTCGACGGACTGCTCGTGTCGCGGCCGCAGACCCGCATCAAGCTCGGTCAGCCACGGGCGCTGGACGCCGTCGCCAGCCTGCAGCACTGGCTCAAGGCCGAGGCGCGACGTCATCTGCCGGATTGGCTTTCGCTGGTGGCACAGGACACCGGCCACCACTACCAGCGCGTCAGCGTGCGTCTGCAGCGCAGCCGGTGGGGCAGCTGCAGCAGTCGTGGCACCATCAGCCTCAACGCCAGGCTGCTTCTGCTACCACCCGACGCGGTGCGCTATGTGCTGGTCCACGAGTTGTGCCACACCCTGCACATGAACCACTCCCGCGCATTCTGGGACGAGGTGGCACGCCACCAGCCCGACTGGCGCCTTCGGGTGCGACAGATCCGTGCGCTGCAGAAGGACCTGCCGGCCTGGAGCAGGCTGCGCCCGGCCTGAACGGCAAGGCAAGGGAGGACCGCCGCGCGCTAGCGCTTGACCTTAGCAATGAGAATGACTATCATTCACTTTCCTAAACCCGATCGGGTCGGCCGCCCCCATGAGACTGACCCCTGCCGCCCTGCTCTGCGCCCTTGCCCTTCTGCCCGCCGTCCCGGCGCTGGCGGATCCCACCGAGTTCGCGCTGTCGATCCGCGAGCACCGCTTTGAGCCAGCCGAGGTCAAGGTCCCGGCTGGAAAGAAGGTCAAGCTGGTGGTGACCAACCGCGACAGCACCCCGGAAGAGTTCGAGAGCCACGAGATGAACCGCGAGAAGCTGATCCCGGCCGGCAAGACCGTGAGCATCTTCATCGGGCCACTCAAGCCGGGACGCTACCCCTTCTTCGGCGAGTTCAACGAGAAGACCGCGCGCGGCGTGGTCATCGCGGAGTAGCGGATGCTCAACTCGGCCATCATCGTCTTCCGCGAGTGCCTCGAGGCGGCGCTGATCATCGGCATCATCGCTGCCGCGACGCGCGGGCTGCCCGGGCGCGGTCGCTGGCTCGCCGCTGCGGTGGCGGCCGGGCTTGCCGGATCGCTGCTGGTGGCTGCCGGTGCCGACTGGATCGCCGGCCTCGCCGAAGGCTACGGCCAGGAGCTGTTCAACGCCGCGGTGGTCTGGCTCGCTGCCGGCATGCTCGCCTGGCACTGCGTCTGGATGGCCCGCCACGGCAAGGAACTGGCGCGCTCGGCGCGCAGCGTCGGTCTGGCGGTGGCGAGCGGTACGGCGGCCTTCTCCGCGCTCGGCGCCGTGATCGCGCTGGCGGTTCTGCGCGAGGGTTCGGAGACCGTGCTCTTCCTCTATGGCCTGCTCGCCGGCGGCGAACAGACCCCGCTGCAGGTGGCGGCTGGCGGCTTGGCCGGCCTCGCCGCGGGCGCGCTGGCCGGGTGCGCGCTCTACGCCGGCGCCATCCGCCTGCCGATGAAGGCCTTCTTTGCCGTCACCAACGCCCTCATCGCGCTCCTCGCGGCACAGATGGCGAGTCAGGGCGCGCGCTTCCTCACCCAAGCGGACCTGCTGCCGAGTCTGGCCGAGCCGCTGTGGGACCTTTCCGCCCTGCTGCCGGACGCCTCGCTGCTCGGTCGTACGCTGAATGCGGTGATCGGCTACCGTGCCATGCCATCCGGTATCGAGGTCGTGTTCTACGCCGCCATGCTGCTCGTGGTGGTGCTGGCGATGGAGGCGGTACGGCGCATGCCGCCACCCGCTCCCGCGACAGCGCACTGAAGCACCCTGGCCCTACCCAGCACCCGGCCGCCGTGGCGTGAACGGTATCCACGACCGTCCTCGACGCTGCGAACGCGGCTGGACCAGGCCTTCTTCCGAGACCGACGGGTCAGCCCGGGGCGATCTCGGCCCACACCGGGGCGTGGTCGGAGGGCCGCTCGTGGCGGCGCGGTGCAACATCGATGCCGGCCGCCGTGCAGCGCGCCGCCAGTGCCGGGCTGAGCAGCACGTGGTCGATGCGCAGCCCGAGGTTGCGGCGGAAGCCTCCCTGCCGGTAGTCCCACCACGAGAACGTCGCCGGGGCCTGGTCGAACAGACGGAAACTGTCGGCCAGACCGAGCGCGAGCAGGCGCCGGAACGCCTCCCGCTCCGGCTCCGAGCACAGCACCTGCCCGGCCCACAGCGCCGGGTCGTGCACATCGCGGTCCTCGGGGGCGATGTTGTAGTCGCCCAGCACAGCCAGATGGTCGTGAGCGGCCACTTCGCCCGCGAGCCAGTCGCGCAGGGCCTGCAACCAGGCCATCTTGTAGGCGTACTTGTCGCTGCCGACGGCCTGACCGTTGGGCATGTAGGCGCAGACCACGCGCACGCCGTCGACAGTGCCGGCGATCAGCCGCCTCTGCTCGTCGGCCAGCCCCGGGATGCCGCTCTGCACATCATGGATGGCATGCGGGCTGACGATGGCGACGCCGTTGTAGGTCTTCTGGCCGCTGTAGGCGACGCTCCAGCCAGCCTCACGGAAGGCGTCCAGCGGGAAGTTCGCGTCCTCCAGCTTGGTCTCCTGCAGACACAGGGCATCGGGGCGGTGGGTGGCGAGCCAGTCGAGGACCTGATCCAGCCGGACCTTGAGCGAGTTGACGTTCCAGGCGGCGAGTTTCATGTCCCGGACCGCTGCGGCCGGCTCACGCGCCCGTCATGCCGTGGTGCCGGAGCAGCGGCTCCAGGCTCGGCTCGCGACCGCGGAAGGCCTTGAACGACTCGATCGCCGGCCGCGAGCCGCCCACCGCAAGGATCTCGCGCCAGAAGCGCTGACCCACCTCGGCATTGAGACCGCCGGCCTCCTCGAAGGCGGCATAGGCGTCGGCCGACAGCACCTCCGCCCACTTGTAGCTGTAGTAGCCGGCGGCGTAGCCGCCAGCAAAGATATGGCTGAAGTTGTTGGGGAAGCGGTTGAACTCGGGCGGGTGCACCACCGCCACCTCGGCGCGCACCTCGCGCAGGATGTCCATCGCGCTGCGGCCCGGCGGTTCGCCGTGCAACTGCATGTCGAACAACGAGAACTCGATCTGGCGCAGGGTCATCATGCCGCTCTGGAAGTTCCGGGCGGCGACCATCTTGTCGTACAGGGCGCGCGGCAAGGGCTCCCCGGTATCGACATGTGCCGTCATGCCCTGCAACACGCCCCATTCCCAACAGAAGTTCTCCATGAACTGGCTCGGCAGTTCCACGGCGTCCCATTCCACGCCGTGGATGCCGGACACGCCTAGGTCTTCGATCTGCGTCAAGAGGTGGTGCAGACCGTGCCCGAACTCGTGGAACAGGGTGATCACTTCGTCGTGCGTGAACAGCGCCGGCTTGCCGTCGACCGGGCCGGAGAAGTTGCAGGTGAGGTAGGTCACCGGGGTCTGGATGCCGGGACCGGCACGGCGCCGCGAGATGGCGTCGTCCATCCAGGCACCGCCACGCTTGCTCTGCCGCGCGTAGAGGTCGAGATAGAACTGGCCGACCAGTGTGCCGTCGCGGTCGGTGAGCTTGTAGAAGCGCACATCCTCGTGCCACACCGCGGCCTCATCGGGCAGGACGAACAGGCCGTAGAGCCCCTCGATGACGTCGAACAGGCCCTTCAGCACCTTCGGCTCGGGGAAGTACTGCCGCACCTCCTGGTCGGAGAAGGCGTAGCGCGCCACGCGCAGTTTCTCCGCGGCGTAGGCTACATCCCATGCCTCGAGCGCATCGATGCCGAGGTGCCCGGCGGCGAACTCGCGCAACTCGGCCATGTCGCGCTCGCCGTAGGGCCGCGCGCGAGCGGCGAGGTCACGCAGGAAGGCCGACACCTGCTGCGGACTCTCGGCCATCTTCGGCTCCAGCGAGACCTCAGCGTAGCTGTGGAAGCCGAGCAGTCGCGCCTCCTCGTGGCGCAACTCGACGATGCGACGGATGAGGTCGGTGTTGTCCCACTCCGGCTTGCCGAACTCGCTGGCGCGCGTGGCGTAGGCCCGGTAGAGGGCGGCACGCAGCGCGCGGTCGTCGGCGTACTGCATCACCGGCAGATAGCTCGGCGCGTGCAGCGTGAGCTTGTAGCCAGGCTTGCCGTCCCGCTCGGCGGCGGTGCGCGCAGCGCTGACGACATCCGGTGGCAGCCCGGCGAGCCGCGACGCGTCCTCGGTGAACCAGCCGAAGTCGTTGGTGGCATCGAGCAGGTTCTCCTCGAAGCGGGCCGAGAGGCTGGCGAGCTCTTCCTGGATCGCCGCGAAGCGCAGCTTGTGCTCCGCAGGCAACTCAGCGCCTCCGAGCCGGAAGTCGCGCAACTCGTTGTCGAGGATCCTGCGCCGCGGCGCGGTGAGGCGGGTCCACTCCGGGCCCTCGCGCATCGCCTTGTAGCGCCGGTGCAATCGCTCATCCTGACCAAGGCTGGCGTAGAAGGCACTGACCTTGGGCAGCACGGCGTTGTAAGCCTCACGCAGCTCGGGGCTGTTCATCACCGCGTTGAGGTGCGCCACCACGCCCCAGCTGCGTCCGAGCCGCTCGAGCGCCTCCTCCATCGGCTCGACCAGGTTCTGCCAGGTCGGCGACTCGACCCTGGCGGCGGCCTCCACCGACTCTCGCGCCGCGTCGAGCAGGACCTCGATCGCCGGTACGACGTGCTGGTGGGTGATGCGCTCGAAGGCGGGCAGACCGCGGGGGTCACGCAGGGGGTTGCTGTCGGCTGGGCTCATCAGGCTTCCATATCAGGGGGGTGGCACCGCAGGCTGCGGAGATACCGGTGCTGCGCTGCAGAATTATACTTCCGCGCTTCCCGCCGCCCCTGCGAGGATCCATGAGTCCCGCCTCACGAATCCGGCCATTCGAGCACCACGTACCGCGCATCCACGCCAGCGCATGGATCGATGTCAGCGCCACCGTCATCGGCGATGTCGACATCGGTGCCGAGGCCTCGGTCTGGTGCCACAGCGTGATCCGTGGCGACGTCAACCGCATCCGGATCGGTGCCGGCAGCAACATCCAGGACCTGTGCATGCTGCACGTGAGCACGCCCAATCCGCCGCGCAAGCCCGACGGCGCGCGACTCCTCATCGGCGAGCGCGTTTCGGTGGGTCACCAGTGCATCCTGCACGGCTGTCACCTGCATGACGAGGTGCTGATCGGCATGGGCAGCGTGGTGATGGACCACGCCGAGGTGCAGACGCACGTCATCGTCGGTGCCGGCAGCCTGGTGCCGGAAGGCAAGTTGCTGGAGAGCGGGCACCTGTACATGGGCCGCCCGGCCCGACTGATGCGCGCGCTCACGGCCGAGGAGATCGCCTACCTCCCGCAACTCGCGGCACACTACGTGCGATTGGCGCGCCGCCACTCCGCCGCCTGAACCGCGCCCTCGCGGGTCGACCCCGCCGCGGGGGTTCCTGCCCTGCCACCCTCCGCCGGCCGCAGGCGCCTTGCCCGATCAGGACTGCCCGATGCTCGAGTTCGCCGTCATCCCCGTCACGCCCTTTGCGCAGAACACCACGCTGGTCTGGTGCAGCGAGACCCGGGAGGCCGCGCTCATCGACCCGGGCGGCGAGGTCGACCGGCTGCTCGACGAGGTGGCACGTCGCGGACTCGTACTGCAAGCGGTGTGGCTGACCCACGGGCACCTCGACCACTGCGGCGGCTCCCTCGAGCTGCGCCAGAGGACCGGCGTACCGATCGTCGGCCCACAACGCGAGGACGCGTTCTGGATCGATGCCATGGCGCAGCAGGCGCAGTGGTTCGGCTTTGGCAGCCCGCTCGGCTTCGTCCCCGATCGCTGGCTCGAGGACGGCGACACGGTGACGCTCGGCGAGCTGGTGTTCGAGGTCTACCACACCCCCGGGCACACCCCCGGGCACGTCGTCTTCTTCAACCGCGCAGCACGCTGGGCGCAGGTCGGCGACGTGCTGTTCCAGGGCTCGATCGGCCGCACCGACTTTCCGCGCGGCAACCACGCGCAATTGCTGGCGTCGATCCGCGACAAGCTGTGGCCGCTCGGCCGGGAGGTGGCGTTCGTGCCGGGCCACGGACCGATGTCGACCTTCGGTGACGAGCGGGACGACAACCCGTTCGTCGCCGACGGCCAACGCTGACTCCGGCGCCAGGTCGGCGCGAAGCCCTCACACGCGCTGTGCGGCCTCGAGTCGCTGGTACTTGGCTGTCAGCTCGTCCGCGGTCTCGCGTCGCTGCGGGTCGGGGATGATGCAACTCACCGGGCAGACCTCCACGCACTGCGGTTGCTCGAAGTGGCCGACACACTCGGTGCAGCGCTCCGGCGCGATCTGATAGATGTCCTTGCCCTGCGAGATGGCGGTGTTGGGGCATGCCGGCTCACAGACATCACAGTTGATGCAGTCATCGGTGATGAGGAGTGCCATGAGGGCGGGTCCGTCGTGGAAGCCCCTGCATTCTAGTTCCCCCCCGCCGCGCTGTCGCCCTGCTCTCGAGCGGCGGGGCGGGAGCGGTCGGCCGCGGTGCGCCGGGCCTCCAGCGCGCGCACCACGCAGGGGTGGACGAAGGGACTGACGTCACCACCGAGACGTGCGATCTCGCGGACGATGGTGCCGGAGAGGAACATGAACTGCTCCGATGGGGTGAGGAACACCGTCTCGACGTCCGGCCGCATGCGCCGGTTCATGCCGGCGAGCTGGAACTCATACTCGAAGTCGGACACCGCGCGCAGGCCGCGCAGCAGGAACCGGGCCGACTCGCGCTCGAGCAGATCGATGAGCAGACCCTCGAAGCCGATGACCCTCACATTGGGAACGCCGTCGAGCGCCTCGCGTGCCAGGGCCACCCGCTGCTCCAGACCGAACATCGGCGACTTGCCGCTGCTCCCCGCCACCGCCACCACCACCTCGCTGAACATCTGGCTGGCACGGCGCACCAGGTCCTCGTGTCCTCGCGTCAGGGGATCGAAGGTGCCGGGGTAGACGACCCGCTGGCGTGGCGTTTGCATGTCAGGAGCCCGAAGTGGACGCGCCCGCCACGGCCAGCACGGAACGACTCCCAGCCGGCGGGTACGGGAAGCGCGGCGGCGTCCTCGAGGTAGACCCGTGCCCCCGGCGCCAGCAGGCGCGGCAGGGCATCGAGGCAGCGCGGCAGGAGGCCGAGCGCGTAGGGCGGGTCGAGAAACACCAGGTCGAAGGCTGGCAGAGGTTCAGCGTCACGCAAAAAGTGTAGCGCATCGCCCTGCAGCACCCGCACCCGGTGATCGCCGCCGAGCGCTTCGCGCTGCGCCAGCAGGTGCCGCACCACGCGCGGATCGGCATCGACCAGGGTGACCGAGGCCGCCCCGCGCGAGGCCGCCTCCAGCCCGAGCGCACCGCTGCCGGCGAACAGGTCGAGACAATGCTGGCCATCGAGCCGCTGACCGAGCCAGTTGAACAGCGTCTCGCGGACACGGTCCGGGGTCGGCCGCAGCCCCTCCACCGCGGGCACCGCAAGGCGCCGGCGGCGCCATTCGCCGCCGATGATGCGCACCTCGCCCGGACCACCGCCAGCGCGGGCCGCGCCGGCGGAACCCCTGGCCCCGCCCGTGGCGCGACGCCTAGCGGGCGGCTGCACCGTCGGGCCGGTCCTCGCCGCCGGCGACCACCACCGTCACCATCTTCGCCGGGTCGATGCGCCGGCGGAAAGCATCACGGATCTGCGCCACGCTGACCGCATCGATCTCGCGCGTGAAGTCGTCGATATAGCTCAGGGGCAGGCGGTAGAAGACGACCATCGCCAGGTAGTCGAGGGTCTTGCGGTTGTTCTCGATGCGCAGCGGGAAGCCATCGATGAGGTTGGACTTGGCGGCCCGCAGCTCGGACTCGGTCGGACCCTCGGCGAGGAAGCGCGACAGCGTGTCGCGCACCACCGCCAGGGCCTCGCCGGCACTCTCGCGCTTGGTCTGCAGGCCGATCTGGAACGGGCCATCGACCAGACGCGGGATGAAGTAGCTCGACACGCTGTAGGCCAGACCCCGCTTCTGCCGCACCTCGTCGGTGAGGCGCGAGACGAAGCCGCCGCCACCCAGCACGTAGTTGCCGACGAAGAGCGGGAAGTAGTCGGGGTCGCCGCGCCGCATGCCCGGCTGTCCGACCAGGATGTGCGCCTGCGTGGCGTGGTGCGCGACGCGGGTATCGATCGCCGAAGCGAGAGGCGCCACTGGTGGCAGTTCCGCCGGCTCCGGCGTACCGCCGGGCAGCCCTGCGGTGAGCCGCTCTGCCAGCGCCTCGGCGGCAGCGCGACTGATGTCACCGACCAGCACCACGACCGCGCCACCGGCCCGGTAGCGCTCGGCGTAGAAGGCCTTCAGATCATCGCGACCGATGCGCGCCACCGAGGCCGGATCGGCATCGCGGCCGTAGGGGTGGTCACCGAACACGGCCCGGCTGAAGGCGCGGTCGGCCTGCGTCTCCGGCTTCGTCTCCGCCTCGCGCAGGCCGCTGATGGTGCGCGCCTTCTCGCGCTCGAGCACCGTCTCGGGAAACTCGGGGGCGGCGAGCAAGGTAGCCAGCAGCGCGGTCGATGACTCCAGCTCGGCGGCGCTGCTGAGGGTACGCAAACTGAACCCGGCGAGGTCGTCGTCGACGGTCGGCGCCAGCTGGGCGCCGGTGTCGGCCAATCGATCGGAGACCTGCTGCTCGGAGATCGCGGCGGTGCCGGCGGAGACCAAGCGCACCGTGAGGGCCGCGGTACCGGCCGGGCGTCCCGCCTCCCAGGCATTGCCGGCAGGGAACTGGACGCTGACGTCGAGCATCGGCAGATCGTGGTTCTCGACCAGATAGACCCGCGCACCAGAAACGGTCTGCCAGTGCTGGACCGGCAGAGTGGCCCAGGCGAGGGGGGCGAACAGTGCTGCGCAGACGGTGATCAGGAAACGCATCGGATGTCCCCGGGAAGCGGTAAAGGATCGGGACCGGCCCTCAAGGCGGCCACGGCAGGCGCGAGGGCGCTCAATGTCGCATGCCCCGCGGTGGGCCCTTGGGGCGTCCACCCTCGGGCATCGGCTGCGGGTCGAGCACTGCCACCGTGAGCGTGTCGTCGATGAGCAACTCTCGCGCCACCTGCTGTACCTGCTCCAGCGTGACCTCACGCAGCCTCTCCAGCAGGCGGTCCTCGTTGCGGTGACCGAGTCCGGAAGACTCGAGTTCGCCGATCATGCGGGCCTGCGCACTGATGCTGTCGCGCGCGAACACCTGCCGGGCGACCACCTGCGAGCGGGCCCGCGCCAGTTCCTCCGGCCGCACGCCCTGTTCGGCGATCTGGCGCACCTGCTCGCGCAGGGCCGACTCCAGCTCCTGGACCGTGCGACCAGGCGCCGGCGCGCCTCCCAGCATGAACAGGCTCGGTCCGCGTCCGATGCCATCGTAGCCGGCGTCGACATCGACCGCGATGCGCTGCTCGCGGACCAGCCGCGTGTTCAGGCGCGCGCCCGGGTAGCCGTCGAGCACACCGGCCAGCACATCGAGGGCGTAGGGCATCCAGTCGCGCTCGGGGTCGGTGAGACTGGGCGCACGCCAAGCCATGGTCAGTGTCGGCTCCTCGGCGACCGCCTTGACCTGCACCCTGCGGGTGCCGGACTGCGGCGGCTCGTTCTGCGGCTTGCGGAGCGGCAGCAGCGAAGGCTGCAGAGGGCCGAAGAAGCGCTTCGCGAGTGCGAACACCGCGTCCGGCTGGACGTCCCCGACCACCACCAGGGTGGCGTTGTTGGGAGCATACCAGCGCTTGTACCAGGCGCGGACGTCCTCGATGGTGAGGTTCTTCAGGTCATCCATGTAGCCGATGACCGGGATGCGATACGGGTGTGCCTGCAGGGCGGTACCCATCAGGGTCTCGTAGACCTGGCTGCCCGGCTGATCCTCGATGCGCCAGCGACGCTCCTCCATCACCACCTGGATCTCCTTCTTGAACTCCGCCTCGTCGAGAACCAGGTTGCGCATGCGGTCGGCCTCGAGCTCGAGGACCAACGGCAGGTGGCGGGCGGCGATCTGCTGGTGGTAGACGGTCTTGTCGCGGCTGGTGAAGGCGTTCTCGCGTCCCCCGGCGGCGGCCACGCGACGCGAGAACTCGCCCGACGGCACCTTGCGGGTGCCCTTGAACATCATGTGCTCGAGCACGTGCGAGATGCCGGTGGTGCCATTGAACTCATCGACGCTGCCGATGCGGTACCAGACCTGGCTGATCACCACCGGTGCCCGGCGGTCGGGACGGACGATCACCTTCATGCCGTTGCCCAGCACGGTCTCGAAGGTCTCGGGAGCGGCCCGCGCCGGCATCGCGACGCTGAGGGTGACGAGGGCGAGCAGCAGGGGGACGAGGCGCATCAGCATCGGGGGCATCCGGCAGGGCTGGGGGGAGAGCTACAATCCAGGGGCCAACAAGTCCCCTCCGACCCTCCCGCGCATGGTTAGTTTCTTCGGCAAGTCCTCCGCCCGACCGGCTCCGGGGGTGGACACCGTCGCGCCGGGGCCGACGGTGTCCGGTTGGCGCGAACGCCTGCGGGCGGGCCTGAGCCGCGTCAGCGGCAGCCTTGGTGAGGCGCTGGGCACCGTCGTACAGGGCCGCAGGGCGATCGATGCCGAGGTCTACGAGGACCTCGAGGCGGCGCTGCTGACGGCCGATGTCGGCATCCGTGCCACCCAGGACCTGCTCGAGGAACTGCGGCGCACCGTCGCGCGCGACGCGCTGAAGGACGTCGATGCCCTGCGTGAAGCCCTGCGCGCGGCGCTGCTGCGGCGCCTGCAGGTGCTCGAGCAGCCGCTTGACGTGACCGCCCACCGGCCCTTCGTCATCATGGTCACGGGCGTCAACGGCAGCGGCAAGACGACCTCGATCGGCAAGCTGGCACGCTGGTTCCAGACGCACGGCCAGACGCCGCTGCTGGCCGCTGGCGACACCTTCCGCGCCGCCGCGCGCGAACAACTCAAGGTGTGGGGCGAACGCAACGGCATCGACGTCATCGCCCAGGACAGCGGCGACCCGGCCGCGGTGGCGTTCGATGCCATCAATGCCGGTCGCGCGCGGGGTGCCGACGTGGTCATCGCCGACACCGCCGGCCGTCTGCCGACGCAACTGCACCTGATGGAAGAACTGGCCAAGGTCAGGCGCGTGATGGCCAAGGCCGAGCCCTCGGCACCGCACGAGGTCCTGCTGGTGATCGACGCCCACATCGGGCAGAACTCGCTGACGCAGATCGCTGCCTTCGATCGTGCGGTCGGCGTCACCGGACTGGTGGTGACCAAGCTCGACGGTACCGCCAAGGCCGGCGTGCTGGTGGCGCTGGCCTGCAGCGCGCAGCCGGTGCCGGTGCGCTTCATCGGAGTCGGCGAGGGGCTCGACGACCTGCAAGCCTTCTCCGCGGCGGAGTTCACCGAGGCGCTGCTGCCATGATCCGGATGCATCAGGTGAGCAAGCACTATGCCGGTGACGGCGAGGCCCTGCGCGATGTCGATCTGGAGATCCTCGGCGGCGAGATGGTGACCCTGCTCGGCCCCTCGGGCGCCGGCAAGAGCACGCTGCTGCGGCTGATGGGAGGCATCGAGCGCCCCTCGTCCGGCAGCGTGGAGCTGTTCGGACAGGACACCGCCCGGCTCGATGCCAGTCGGCTGGCCCTGATCCGCCAGCAGATCGGCCTCATCTTCGAGGACTTCAAGCTGCTGGCCGACCGCAGTGCGCTGCAGAACGTGCTGCTGCCACTGGAGATCGCCGGGTACGGCCTGGCCGAAGCGCGGCGCAGGGCGCGCGCAGCGCTCGAGAAGGTCGGTCTGGGCGACCGCGCCAGCGCGCGTCCGGCCAGCCTCTCCGGGGGCGAACAGCAGCGCCTGTGCATCGCCCGGGCGGTGGTGTCACGGCCGGCCCTGATCCTGGCAGACGAGCCGACCGGCAACCTCGATGCCGGCCAGTCGGCGGCGATCGCCGACATGCTCAAGGCCTTTCACGCCATCGGCACCACGGTGGTGGTGGCGACGCACGACCCGCTGTTCCGCGACCGGCTCGCCGGCCGCGCCGTGCAGGTCCGGGATGGCCGTGTCGGCGACGTCGCGGACACCGCCGACAGCCGCCACGGAGGTGAAAGGTGAGTTCACTCCTGCAGTGGGCACGCGCCTACCTCGACGCCGCCCTGCAGTGGCTGCGCGAGCCGGTAGCGACCGCCTTCAACCTGCTGGCGCTGGGCTGCGCCTTCGGTCTGGCGCTGGCGGCCGTGGTCTGGCTCGGTGAGGCCAGCCTCGGCCGCGCCGGACCGGGCGACGGCCGGTTCGCGCCGGAGGTCACGCTGATCCTGCGTGCCGGCACCAGCGACTCGGTGCGCACGGCGCTGCAGCGCAGGATCGAGGCCGAGCGCGGCGTGCGCGAGGTGCGCTTCATCGGTCGCGAAGCGGCCCTGGCACGACTGGCGGATGACCTCGGCGACCGCCACCTGCTCGATGGCCTCGGCGAGAACCCACTGCCGGATGCGCTGGTGGTGCGGCTGGTGGGCGACCTGCCGGCGGCGCGAAGTGCGCGGCTTCTGGAGCAGTGGCGCGACCTCAGACCGGTCGAGGACGTGCTCGCCGACCACGAACTGGTGGAACGCCTGCGACGCGTCAGCGGGACCCTGCGCCTGATGGCGCAGGCGGTCGTGCTGCTGCTGCTCACCAGCGGTGCGGTGGTGGTGTTCAACACCATCCGCCTGCAGCTCGCCGGGCGCCAGCAGGAGATCGAGTTGCTGCGCCTGCTCGGAGCGCCCGCGGGTTTCGTGCGGCGACCCTTCATCGCACGCGGCACCTTGTTGGCGGTCACTGCCGCCGGGCTCGGATGGGGGCTCGCCGAGGGCCTGGTGCGGGTGGTGGCCGGCTGGGCCGGCCCGCTCGCCAGCGCCTGGGGTCTGGCGATGCCGCCGCTGCACGTACCGCTGCAAGCGGGGCTGACCCTGCTGGGAGTGGCCGCCACGATGGGCTGGCTCACTGCGTGGCTTGGCGTGAGCCGGCATCTGGCCAGCACCGACCGGCGCTGAACGCCTGCGCTGACACAGGTCAGCCCGCGCGGAACCTGGCCGCCTCAGACTCTTCAAAGGGAGTGTCGTTTAGCACTCGACCCTAGAGAGTGCTAAATTCCGTCTCGATACTTGCGGCCGCCCGGACGCGGCCACCAGCGAAAGGAGATCCGATGCAAGCCACCTTGCCGATGCCTGTGTCGATGCCCCTGCCCAACGCCTTGGGCAGCTTCGATGCCTACGTGACGGCAGTCAACCGCCTGCCCCTGCTCACCGCGGAGGAGGAGACCCGCCTGGCGCGCGCGCTGCGCGACGACAACGACCTCGAGGCCGCCCGCCAGTTGGTGATGTCCCACCTGCGTCTGGTGGTCAGCGTCGCGCGCAACTACGTCGGCTACGGTCTGCCGCAACCGGACCTGGTTCAGGAGGGCAACATCGGCCTGATGAAGGCGGTGCGCCGCTTCGATCCGGAGCGCGGTGTGCGACTGGTGTCGTTCGCCCTGCACTGGATCCGCGCCGAGATGCACGAGTACATCCTGCGCAACTGGCGTCTGGTCAAGCTGGCCACCACCAAGGCGCAGCGCAAGCTGTTCTTCAACCTGCGCAGTCTCAAGGCCGACAGCCGCGCCGTCACCGCCGCCGATGCCGAGATCCTGGCCCGGCAGTTGAAGGTCCGCCCCGAGGACGTGCTCGACATGGACCTGCGCCTGAGCGGCGGGGATGTCCAGCTCGACCCGTCGGAGGATCAGGAGGACGCGGTCGGTGCGCCGATCCGCTATCTGGCCGACGAATCCAGCACGCCCGAGGCACTGATGCGCAAGGCACGCCACGACTTCGTCGCCGGCGAAGGCCTGCAGACGGCGCTGGCCACCCTCGATGCGCGCAGCCGGCACATCATCGAGTCGCGCTGGCTGGGCGACGACGGCGGACCGACACTGTACGAACTGGCCGCCGAATACGGGGTGTCGGCCGAGCGCATCCGCCAGATCGAGGTCCAGGCGATGAAGCGTCTGCGCGCAGCCTTGGAGGCGCAAGGCCTGACACCGGACTGAGCGCAACCACGGCCGGCCTTGGCGGAGCAGCCACCTCGACGCGACTCAGCGACCGTCGAGGAGCAGCCTGAGGTCGGCCGCGAGCAGCTTGGGACCCGTGCCGTAGCCGGAGAACAGGCGTACCCGCCCGGACGGGTCATAGAGGTAGCTGCCGGCGGTGTGGTCGAGCGTGTAGTTCGGACCCTCGCCCACCTTTTGCGCGAACAGGCGGTACTCGCGGATCGTGGCATCGGTGGCGGCACGGTCCCCGCGCAAACCAACGAAGCGGGCATCGAAGCCCGGTACGTAACGGGCCAGGAGGTCCTGCGTGTCGCGCTCCGGATCGAGTGTGGCGAACAGCACCTGCACCCGGTCGGCATCCTTCCCCAAGAGCTTGAGCGCGGCAGCCGCCTCGCCCATGGTCGTCGGGCACACGTCTGGGCAGAACGTGTAGCCGAAGAACAGGAGCACCACCTTTCCGCGGTAGTCAGCCAGCGCGCGTGTCTGCCCGTAGTGATCGGCGAGCCGGAAATCGCGTGCAAAGCTCGCACCGGTGATGTCGGTGGCATGGAAAGCAGGCGCCGCAGGCTTCTCCCCGCAGGCAGCCAAGGCCACGACAGCCGCTGCCACCAGCAGCTTGCAGCCGCGCCGCAGCGCGTTGCGCAGGGGGGCATGGCGGGAGGTCTGGAGCTCCCGCCCACACCTCGTGCCGACGTCCGAAACCGATCGCCTCACCGGAAGAGGGTCCGCTCGGCGGGTCGCCACAGCATGGCCAGTTGCCAGACCAGTGTGCCCAGCAACAGGGCGGCTCCGGCATTGTGCGCGGCCGCGAGGACCACCGGCAGATGCAGCAGGACGTTGGCCACGCCGAGGGAGAGCTGAGCCAGCAGCAGCAGCGTCAGCCACGCGGACCAGCCGCCAAGCCCTGCACGCCAAAGGCGATACGCGAGCAGCAGGATGCCGAGGGTAGCGGCCAGGGCACCCAGCCGATGCAACCAGTGGATGGCGACGAGAGCCGCGCCGCCGATGGGCTGGCCGGCACTGTCCATGTGCAGCTCGCGCGTCGGATCGAGGCCCTCGCTGTCCATCGCCGGCCACCAGGCCCCGTTGCAGGTCGGCAGGTCGGTGCACGCCAGTCCCGCGTAGTTGGTGCTGACCCACCCCCCGAGGACGATCTGCGTGCCCAGCAGAAGCAGTGCCAGCAAGACGAAGGGGCGCAGCTCGGGCTGTTGGCGCAGCGGCGACGAAGCACCCGACGGCAGAGACAGGGCGGCCACCGCCGTCAACAGCGAGAGCGTGGCCATGCCGCCGATCAGGTGCAGGGTGACGATGCCGGGACGCAGCAGTTCGGTGACCGTGAGCATGCCCAGCGTCGCCTGCACGACGACCACCAGGCAGGTGGTCGCCAGGAGTCGGCGGGCCGGAAGCTGTCTGAGGAAGGCCGCCACGGTGAGACCAAGGATGAGCAGCCCGAGGACTCCGGCCAGGTAGCGATGCGCCATCTCCTTCCACGCCTTGCCGACCTCCACCGGGGTGCCGGGGAACGCGGTCTCGGCGGCAGCGATCTCGTGCACCGAATCGGGGACCCCCACCAGCTGCCCGTAACATCCCGGCCAGTCCGGGCAACCAAGGCCGGCGTCGTGGATGCGTACATAGGCTCCAAGCACCACCACGCACAGGGCGAGCAGCGCTGCAGATCGGCTGATCAGGCTGAACATGGGACGCGCGGAAATCGGACTCGCATCAGTCTAGACCCGAGGCGTGACGACTGCCGGCAACTGGCAGCAGACACGCGGTCGGTCAGCGCAGCACGCGGTCCAGCAGCAACGCAGCGAAGGTCGCCGCGAGGTAGACGATGGAGTAGCGGAAGGTCTCGCGCGACAGCGCGTCGCTGTAGTTGAAGTAGAGGCGGATGGCGTAGCCGAGGAACAGCCCGTTGAGCAGCACCGCGGCGACCAGATAGATCCAGCCGGCCATGCCCATGGTGACCGGCATGAACGCCGCCAGAGCGAGCATCACCGTGTAGCCGACGATGTGCACCAGGGTCACCTTCTCACCGTGCGTCACCGGCAGCATGGGCATGTCGACCTTGGCGTAGTCGTCACGGCGGTAGAGCGCAAGCGCCCAGAAATGGGGCGGCGTCCAGAGGAAGATGATGAGGAAGAGGACCAGGGCCTCGGGCGTCACGGTCCCGGTCACGGCGGCCCAGCCGAGCACCGGCGGCATGGCGCCGGAGGCCCCGCCGATGACGATGTTCTGCGGCGTCGCCGGCTTGAGGAACACGGTGTAGACCACCGCGTAGCCAACGAAGGTGGCCAGGGTCAGCCACATCGTCAGGTCGTTGACCCAGGCATGCAGGATGCCGAGACCGGCCGCGCCGGTGAGCACCGCGAACAGCAGCGTGGCCGGCGTGGTCACGTCGCCGCGGGCGGTCGGCCGGTGGCGGGTGCGCATCATGCGGGCATCGATCTGCTGCTCGACCATGCAGTTGAAGGCCGCGGCGGCACCGGAAGCCAGGGCGATACCGACTGTGGCTGCGACCAGCGTCAGCAGGGAGGTCTCCGGTGTCAGCGCCAGCAGCATGCCGATCACCGCGGTGAACACGATCAGGCCAGTGACCTTGGGCTTGCAGAGGATGTAGAAGTTGCGGACGCTGACCGCGGCGAACTGAAGGTTCAGGTTGTGGGTGAGGCTGGTCATGACGTCTCCGATCTCGGCTCAGCCGATCCACGAGAATTTGAGAAGCCGCTCGAGGTCACGGCGGACCCCGCTGGGGTCGAATGCATCCGGGTAGACCATCATCAGGTTGCCCTGCGGGTCGATGATGGCGAGACGCGCATCGCCTGCGCCGAGGCTCGGCAAACGGTCCCGCAAGTCGCCGAGCGGGCCCCGCCAGATGACGGTATGGCCGATCTGCTCGACCGCTTCACGCAGCGAGTCCGACGGTGCGCTACCGACCAGCACCGCCCGTTGCAGGCGGCTCGCCTCGCGCGCCTGGGTGGACTCGAGCTGCCGCATCAGGTAGAGCGTCCTGCGGCAGGCATCGTCACACTCGGCGGGGGCCAGCATGGCCAGTGTCCACTGGCCCGGCTCCGGACCGGACCCGAGCACTCCGGACCACTGCGGCGCGTTCAGCACCGGCGGCGACTGCACCAGGACGCCGTGCGGGTGCACGGTATCCGGACGCCAGCCGCCCACGAACAGCCCCCAGCCCACCAGGAACGGCGCGGCAAAGGCGGCGAACAACCCGAGCAGGATGAGACGCTGCCGAGTCATGGCGCGGCCGTCTCCTGCGCACGGCGCCGACCCTGCCAGAGCCAGATGCCGACGGCCGCGACGGCAAAGCCGAACCACTGGTAGGCATAGCCGAGATTGGTCTGCACGCGCTCGGCCGGTTGCGGCCACTGCACCCGCAGCGCGCCCGGCGCATCCGGATCGAGGATGAGCATCCAGTCGGCGACCGGCGACTGCAACTGCGCGGCCAGCGCCTGTGCGTCCACCGCAGCGTGCACCGGACCGTCGTTGCGGGCACCCGCGAGTTGCAGGCCGGCGCGCGGCAGGGCCACGGCAAGACCCTTGACGCTGAGTGCACTGGCCGCTGACGCCACTGCAGCGTCGGACCCGGACGTGGTGGAGCGCGCCGCCAGCGCAGGCGGCGGCGCCACCTTGGGCACCTGGCGGTGGTCGGCCAGGGCAGCCACCCAGCCACGGTTCACCAGCACCACACCACCACCCTGGAGACGGAACGGGACCAAGGCGGCGTATCCGGCACGTTGATCGGCGATCTGGTTGTCGAGCAGGAAGGCAGCACCAAGGTCCCACTGGCCGTGCAGCCGGACCGGACGGTACTCGATCTCACGCAGACCCGGTCCTGCGTTGCGCACGTCCATCACCGGACCGGCCAGGCGCTGTTCGAGTGCCGCCTGGCGCGAGATCTTGTCCTGTGCCTTGCCGTACTGCCAGTTGCCCAGACTGACGAAAAGCGGCACCAGCGCGAGCATGATGACGGTGCCCAGCAACGATGGCCGGAACCGCCTTGCGGGCGCGACGAGAGCGAGGTTTGCGGTCACCGCGGTACCGGCCGATAATCAGGACCGGACACGCGCAAGGACGGCCCCGTGAAACTCATCATCCTGCTCATGCTTGCCGCCATCGTCGCGAGCCTGCTCTCCGCTGCGCTGTTCCTGTTCCGCGACCGCAACGGCGGCGAGAGGACGGTGCGTGCACTGACGCTGCGCATCGGACTCTCGGTCCTGCTCTTCATCCTGCTCCTGGTCGGCTTCCAGTCCGGACTGCTGCAGTCGCGCGTGCCGATGTAGCAGCACCACGACGCGCCACACTGCCGTCCGGGGACAGCCCCATCCGCAAGGCCCCGGCCGATACCCCAGCGACCGACCGGTGCCGGCCCGCTCACAGCCAGTAGACGAAGACGAAGAGGCCGAGCCAGACCACGTCGACGAAGTGCCAGTACCAGGCCGCGGCCTCGAAGGCGAAGTGGTCCTTGCTGCTGAAGTGGCCCTTGAGCGCACGGCCGAGGATCACCGCCAGCATGATGGCGCCGATGGTGACGTGCAGGCCGTGAAAACCGGTGAGCATGAAGAAGGTCGCGCCATACACGCCGCTGCCAAGGGTCAGGCCGAGTTCGGTGTAGGCATGGTGGTACTCCACCCCCTGACACACCATGAACGCGGCACCCAGCAGGACGGTCGCAGCCAGCCCGAGGATCAGCCAGGTCCGGTTGTCGCGCAGCAGGGCCCAGTGGGCGATGGTCACCGTCACACCCGAACTCAACAACAGAGCGGTATTGAGCGCCGGCAGACCCCAAGCCCCCATCGGCGTGAAGGCCGGGATGTCGGCGCTCGGCCCCTTGCCGGCAAGCGGCCAGTTGCCTTCGAAGCTCGGATAGAGCAGATCGAAGCTGAGCAGGTCGGGCACCGCCAGCTGACGCACATAGAACAGCGCGCCGAAGAAGGCGGCGAAGAACATCACCTCGGAGCCGATGAAGTAGAGCATGCCGAGGCGGAAAGCGCGGTCCTCCCAGCCCTTGAAGGTACCGGCACGGCTCTCGCGGATGACGTCGCCGAACCAGCCGAAGACCACGTAGAGGATGACCGCCGTACCGGGCAGCATGGCCCAACCCGGCACCTTGCCGTTCATGTTGAAGATGAAGCCGAGAGCGAGCGCGAACAGGCCGATCGCCAGCGTGAACGGGTAGTGGCTGTGCGACGGGACGTAGTAGCTGCCGGCGCTGTGCGCGTGTGAATCGCTCATTGGTCTCCCCTTTTTGCTTTGAGCGTTTGGATCGGGCGGTGGTCGGCGGCGCGGGCGAAGTGCAGTCGCATGCGGGACCGGATCAGCTGCGACCACCGCCAGTGGCGGTGTCCACGGCGAAGAAGGAATACGACAGGGTCAGGGCGCTGACGTCGTCCGGCAAACGGCGGTCGACGATGAACGACACCGGCATGTCACGGACCTCACCAGGCGCCAGGGTCTGCTGCTTGAAGCAGAAGCAATCAAGCTTCTGCAGATGCGAGGCGGCTTTGCCCGGACTGACGCTCGGCACCGCCTGACCGGTGATGGTCGATGCGGTCATGTTGCGCACACGGAAATGCACCGTTGCGATCTCTCCCGGATGGACCGTGACGCGCGGCTGACCCGCGCTGAACTCCCAGGGCATGCCGGGCATCGTGGTGCTGATGAACTCGACTTGCACGGAGCGCGAGGGATCGACGCCGGTCTCGGCCATCGCCACCGCCGAGCCCCGCGTCTTTCCATTCAGGCCGGTCACTTCGCAGATGACGTCGTACAGCGGCACCAGCAGGAAGCCGAAGGCGAAGGCCGCCGCAACGCCACCCAGCAGTCGGAAGGCAAGCCTCCGGTTGGCCTGGTTGCGGACGGCCGCCTCGCTCACGGCTGGGGCGTCCAGAACAGGAAGGTCCCGATGTAGAAGGCCGCCGCCAACAGCGCCAGGACGATGGCGATACGCCGGCTGCGCGCGGGGTCCTGCAGTCGCGTGTCCATGCGGCGCGCCTTACTTGACCACCGGCTGGGGATCCCAGCTATGGTGCGGGGGCGGGCTGGAGAGCTGCCACTCCAGGCCCTGGGTGCCTTCCCAGACACCGTCGGTAGCCTTCTCGCCCTTGCCGCGCCAGGTGCTCACGACGTTGTAGACGAACAGCAGTTGCGACAGGCCGAGGATGAAGGCGCCGACCGTCGAGATCATGTTGAACTCGGTGAACTGCAGCGCGTAGTCGGGGATGCGCCGCGGCATGCCGGCCAGGCCGACGAAGAACTGCGGCATGAAGGTGAGGTTGAAGGAGATCGCGGTGAGCCAGAAATGCAGCTTGCCGAGCTTCTCGTTGTACATGTGGCCGGTCATCTTCGGCAGCCAGTAGTAGACCCCCGCCATCACCCCCATGATGCCGCCGGCGAACAGGGTATAGTGGAAGTGGGCGACCACGAAGTAGCTGTGGTGATACTGCGCGTCCGCCGCCACGTCAGCGAGAACCAGGCCGGTGAGACCACCGATGCCGAACAGGATGATGAAGCCGAGCGCGAACAGCATCGGCGTCTCGAAGGTCATCGAACCGCGCCAGATGGTGGCGATCCAGCAGAAGAACAGGACCGCCAACGGCAGCGAGATCGACATCGTGCTGTACATGAAGTAGAGCAGCGCCTGCACCGGCATGCCGGCGGTGAAGAAGTGGTGCGCCCAGACCACCATCGACAGTGCGGCGATGCACACCAGCGACCAGACCTGGGCCTTGTAGCCATACATCGGCTTGCGCGCGAAGGTCTCGAGGATGCTCGGGATGAAGCCCCAGATCGGCAGCAGCAGGATGTAGACCTCGGGGTGGCCGAAGAACCAGAACAGGTGCTGGAACAGGATCGGGTCGCCGCCGCCGGCCGCATTGAAGAAGTGGGTGCCGAAGTGGCGGTCGGTGAGCAGCATGGTGATGGCACCCGCCAGCACCGGGATGGTGGCGATGAGCAGGAAGGCAGTCATCAGCCAGCCCCAGGCGAACATCGGCAGCTTCATCATGGTCATGCCAGGAGCACGCATGTTGAGGATGGTCACCACCACGTTGATCGACCCCATCACCGACGAGATGCCCATCAGGTGAAGGGCAAGGATGGCAAAGTCGATGCCCCAACCGCTCTGGGTCGAGAGTGGCGGGTAGAGGGTCCAGCCAGCGTCCGCGCCACCAGTGCCGATACCGAAGAAATACAGCACCAGGGGCATCAGAAGGATGATGCCAGCCGGCGGCAGCAGCCAGAAACCCCAGTTGTTGAGACGCGGCAGGGCCATGTCGGGCGCACCGATCTGCAGCGGCAGCATCCAGTTGGCGAAGCCCGTCGCAGCCGGCATCAGGGCGGCAAAGATCATCACCAGCGCGTGCAGGCCGATCAACTGGTTGAACAACTCCGGCTGAATAATCTGGATGCCGGGCTGGAACAACTCGGCACGCACGCTCAGGATCAGCGAGCCGCCGATCAGGAACATGACCATGGAGAACATCAGGTACATGGTCCCGATGTCCTTGTGGTTGGTGGTGAACAGCCAACGCGCCAAGCCGGTCGGGCCATGGTGAGCGTGCTCGTGTTCGTGGCCGTGGGCTGTTGCGGTTCCGGTCGACATCTGGAGTCTCCTTGTTGTCGCGATGTCAGGTCAGCGGAGACCCGCCACCTGGGTCGGCTGGATGATGCCACCGATGGTGTTGCCGAAGGCGTTGCGCTCGTAGGTCACGACGGCAGCGATCTCGGCGTCCGAGAGCGTGTTCTTGAAGGCCTGCATGGAGGTGCCCGCCTTGCCGTTGAGCACACGGTCGAGGTGGCTGTCCTTGATCAGGTGGCCGCTCGCATCGACCACTGGCCCGTTGACCACCTTGCTGCCAGCCAGCGCCGGGAAGGCCGGCGGCAAGCCTTGGCCGTTGGGCTGGTGGCAGACCGCGCAGACCTTGCCGTAGACATCCGCGCCCTTGGCCATGAGGTCATCCTTGGACCACTCCTTGTCGGCGGCGGCGGCGAGTCTGCTGGCCTCCTCCTTCTTCGCCACCACCCAGGACTTGAACTCCTCCTCGGGCACGGCGCGCACCACCACCGGCATGTAACCATGCCCCCGGCCGCAGAGCTCCTTGCACTGGCCACGATAGATGCCGGGCTTGTCGATCTCGAGCCAGGTCTCGCGCAGGAAGCCGGGGATGGCGTCGCGCGCCACACCGAACTGCGGCACCCACCAGTTGTGGATGACGTCGGTGGCGGTGAGCAGTACACGGACCTTCTTGTTGGTCGGCAGCACCAGTTCGTTGTCGACCTCGAGGAGGTAGTGCTCGCCCTTGGGCGCACCCTGATAGAGCTGCTCCTGCGGCGTGGTGAGGTTGCTGACGAACTTGATGCCCTGGGCATCGCCGTCCATGTACTCGTACTGCCACTTCCACTGGCTGCCGGTGACCTTGAGCACCATCTGGGCGTTGGTCTTGGTGTCCTCCATCATGAAGATGGAGTGTGCCGCCGGGATGCCCATCAGGATGAAGTCGATGTAGAGCAGGATGGCAAAGGGGACCAGGGTCCAGAGCAGTTGCTTGCGATTCTTGGGCCCGGTGAAGTCGGCCGGCTTGTGGCCGACACTCTTGCGGTGCCGGACCATCGAATACAGCATGATCGCCAGCACCGCGACGAAGATCACGATGGTGATGATCATGAACTTGTTGTGGACGTTCAGCGTGTCCAGGGCGAGCGGGGTCGCCGGCTCCGGGAAGTTCCACGTGTAGTCGGCGAGGACCACCGCCGGAACCATGGTCGCGAGGATCGCGACCAGACACTTCCACCTGCTGCTCATGCGACTCTCCCTTGCACAACGCATCTGCCGAACCGCCGGCGATCAGGCCGGCGAACCGGAAGCCAGCAGGTGCCTGCGAAGGAGGTCGGCAAACTCGCCACGCCGGTCTGGCGGCAACCAGACCCCGACCTCCACATCACGCCCGGCCGACTGCAACCGGACGCGGCACCGACCCGCCTCCTCCTGCTCCGTCACGACCCGCGTCCAGGGGATCTGGAACGCATGCCGCTCGATCCTCATGCCCCGCCGCAGGTCCACCGCCACCCTGCCCTCACCGATGACCACATACTCATAGTCATCGGCGTGCCAGGAGATGTACATCCATGCCCCGGCCAGACACAGCGCCTCCAGCCCTGCGAACGGCAGTACCGGCCAGGCACCGATCGCGGTCCACGCAGTGCCCACCAGCAGGGCGAACACCGCAAGGAAGACCATGATCCGCATGCGACCCTGGCGCCCCAGCGCGTCGTTCGGTCGCCCCATGGCTGTAAGGACTCCGTTCTCGATCGCCAGCGAGCAGGGCATGGCCAATACGTTTTTACATTTCGAAGCGGATTGTCTTATTTGTAGTCTAAATCAGTCAAGCGAGTGGGACTTTCCCGCGCCATCGCTGCAGACGCAGTCCCACCGCATCGACGGGCGCAGACGAGAGAGCTCGCCGGCACGGCCTCCGCCTGGCGTCCGGCGAGGGCCGTGCAGATTCAGTGCAGGTCAGGCAACCGCAGCGCGCCGGCGAGTGCGACTGGATCCGGCGCTGCCGACCAGGGCGCAGTGGCAAGCAGCGGCGTAGCCAGACGATCGCCAAGGGTGGCGAGGTTCTCCGCCGGCCGCTCGAAGTCACGGTCGATGCCATTGGCCACCCAACCGGCGAGCCGCAGGCCCCGTGCCGCGACCGCCTCGGCAGTGAGCAGGGCGTGATTCAGGCAGCCGAGGCGCATGCCCACCACCAGCACCAGCGGCAGACCGAGAGCGACCGCAAGGTCGGCAAGACTGTGGCGGGCGTCCACCGGCACCAGGAAGCCGCCCGCGCCCTCGACCACCAGCGGTCCCTGTGCAGCCAGCACAGCAGCGTGCGCCACCAGTCGTCCGAGATCGATCGGCACACCCGCCTCGGCCGCCGCGATGTGCGGGGCGATGGGCGGGAGATAGCGGAACGGCGCCACCTCGTCCTGCACAAGGTCGCGACCACTGGCCGCGATCAGGCGCGTGACGTCGTCGTTGCGGGGTCCGTCGGGGCCCGGCTCGGAACCGCTGGCGACCGGCTTCATCGGCAGCGGCGCCAGACCGGCCCGGCGCAGCGCATGCAGCAGCGCGCAGGCGACCAGCGTCTTGCCCACACCGGTGTCGGTACCGACGACGAAGCAACCGCCGTACGGAGCGGCGATCATGAGCCGGCGCGGCGGCGGAAGCTCACCACCGCGGTGCCGTCCGCGGCCGGGAGGTGGTCCGGCTTCCAGGCGTGGCCGTAGACCACCTCGAAGGTGGCCGGCAGGCGGCGGTCGGCGCCGCGGTGCGCCTCATAGCGCCGGCGCGCCTCGGCCCAGCGCTGGCGTCCGCCGAGACCTTGCGGACGACCGCGGTGCAGATGCGTGGCGCCGATAGCGCGCAGGTCACGGACCACCGTCTCGAGGTCGGTGTAGGTGAGTTGCAGGCGCTCGGCATCCATCACCGGATCGGCAAAGCGCAGCCGCACCAGGGCGTCGCCGACGTCATGCATGTCGGCGAAGTCGTTCACTGCCGGTGGACCGCTGCCGGCGAAGGCCTGCCGCAGTTCGCAAAGGGTGTCCGGGCCGAAGCTGCTGAACATCACCAGTCCGCCGGGGCGCAGCACACGCCAGGCCTCGGCAAGGGCCGGGCGCGGATCCGGTAGCCACTGCAGCATCAGGTTGCTCCACAACAGGTCGACGCTGGCATCGGGCAGCGGCAATGCGTCGGCGCTGGCACAGACCAGTGCCGCAGAGGGGCGTCCGAGGAGACGCCGCCAGAAGGTCTCGCGCGCAGCAGCAGCCTGCAGCATGGGCAGCGCGAGATCGATACCCAGCATCTCCGCGCCGCGGTACCGCTGTCGCAACGGTCCCAGCCAGGCACCGGTGCCGCAGCCGAGATCGAGGATGTGCCTTGGCTGCAGACGGATGTAGTCGAGGCGCTCGAGCATCCGGCCGCCGACCTCGCGCTGCAGCACCGCCGCCATGTCGTAGCTGCGTGCGGCGCGCCCGAAGGCACGCCGCACGCCAGCCGGATCAGACATCGCGGTCGTCGCCGTAGGCGTCGATGAGCAGGGCGAAAGCGTCCGGGCGCGCCAGGAAGGGGACGTGCGAGGCGTCATCCCAGCGCGTCAGGCAGCCGCGCGGGAGCTTGTTGGCGAGCCACTCGCCGACCTCCACCGGAACGATGCGGTCGAGTCCGCCGTGCACCACATCCACCGGACAGCCGAGGTCGGGGATGCGGTCGCGCAGATCCGCCTCGGCCAGGGTCCGCAGCCCGGCCCGCAGAAAGCCCTGGTGTGCGATGGCGGCCCGCCCGGCCTCGCGCAGCAGCTGACCGACCGCCGGCGCCGCCTCGCGCCCGCCCATCACGCCGAGCGCGGCGAAACGCCTGAGGGTCTCGCGCGGATCGACCTCGAAGAACTGCGTGAAGGTCTCGAGTTCGTGTCGTGCCATGCCATAGGACCACTGGTCGCGACGCAGGAAGCTCGGCGTGGTCGCGGTGAGCACCAGACGCCGCACCTGCTCGGGGTGCGCCAGAGCCCAGGCCTGCGCATAGATGCCGCCGAGCGACCAGCCGCAGACCGCCACCGGTCCCGGGTAGCGCTCGCGCAGGGCCGCGACCATGCTGTCGATGCCGGCATCCGGTGCAAGCTCGAACAGGTCGGGGGTCTCGAACTGGTGGGTGCGCGTCAGGCGCTCGCACACCGGTCGCCAGACTGCGGAACTGCTACCCCAACCGTGGAGGAAGACCCAGGTGGGCAGGGCGTTGGCCATTGCAGAAGAACTCCTTCAATGCTTCGATCAGTCGGGTGATGTCGTGCTCGCCGTGGCTCGAAGAGAGACTCACGCGCAGCCGCGCGGTTCCGGCCGGCACCGTGGGCGGACGGATGGCCGGCACCCAGAGTCCGACCTGCCGGAGTGCGGCGGCGGCGGCCATGGCCCGTTGGTCACTGCCCAGCAGCACCGGCACGATGGGCGTGTGCGGCAGCGACGGGGCATGGCACCCTGGGTCCGGGACCGGGGCGGCTGCCGGCGGCTCGCAGGCGATCCCGGCGCGGGCGAGAGAGTGCCGCAATCCGTCGGACATGGCCAGAAGCTTGCGGCGACGTTCGGCACAGTCGGCATCAGCGAGCCGCTCGAATGCAGCCTCTGCGGCCGCAGCCAGCGCCGGCGGCAGCGCCGTGGTGTAGATGTAGCTGCGGCCGCGCTGCACCACCGCCTCGATCAGCGGTGCGGACCCCAGCAGTAGCGCTCCGGCGGCGCCCGCGGCCTTGCCCAGCGTCACCATGAGTACGATCCGCGGATCGGCCAGTCCGTCGCGCGACACGGCCCCGGCGAACAGCGGCTCGTGCAGGGTGCCGCGACCGCCACCCAGCACGCCGAAGCCGTGTGCATCATCGACCAGCAGCATGGCGTCGAAGCGGTGGCACAGTTCGAGCAGCCGGTCGATGCGAGCGATGTCGCCGTCCATGCTGAACACCGCGTCCGTGAGCACCCACTTCTGCGGCGCCGGGTCGCTCGCCAGCCAGGCCTCCAGAGTCTCCAGATCGGCATGGCGATAGCGGCGCAGACGGGCACCGGAGAGCCGGGCGGCGTCGTTGAGGCAGGCGTGGTTGAGGCGGTCGGCGTAGAGCGTCGTGCCACGCCCGGCGAGGGTCGTCACCGCGGCCAGGTTGGCCAGATACCCGCTCGAGAGCAGCAGCGCACGCTCGAAGCCGAGCCACGCCGCTGCGCGCGACTCGACGGCCTGATGGTCGCGGGTGTGGCCGCTGAGCAGGTGCGAGGCGGTGCCGCCCACGCCCCAGCGCGTGATTCCATCTCTGGCAGCCTCGCGCAGTGCGCCATCGCCCGCCAACCCGAGGTAGTCGTTGCCGGCGAAGCTGAGCAGGGTCTCACCGCCTACCCGGACCTGCACCCCTTGCGTGGCATCGACCGTGACCCGCGTGCGACGCGACGCCGCAGGCGGCAGGGCGATGGAGCGGGTGAGCCAGGCCGGCAGTGCCCGGGGCGAGGGTTCAGTGACCTGCATCGGCGGTCATGCCGAGGCGCGCGAACAGGTCGCGGTCACGCACTGCACGGGGGTTGGGCGTGGTCAGCAGCTGCTCGCCGTAGAACACCGAGTTGGCGCCGGCGAGGAAGCAGAGCGCCTGCATCTCGTCGCTCATGTGTTCGCGTCCGGCGGAGAGTCGCACCCGGCTGCGCGGCATGGTGATGCGGGCCGCGGCGATGGTGCGCACGAACTCCAGCGGATCGAGCGGGTCGGCATCGGCGAGCGGCGTGCCCTCGACGCGGACCAGCTGGTTGATCGGCACCGACTCCGGCTGCGGGTCGAGGGCGGCCAGCTGGGCGATCAGCGCGGCGCGCTGGGCGCGGCTCTCTCCCATGCCGAGGATGCCGCCACAACAGACATGGATGCCGGCCCCGCGGACCCGCTCGAGGGTATCCAGGCGGTCCTGGTAGTCGCGCGTGGAGATGACCTCGCCATAGAACTCGGGAGCGGTATCGAGGTTGTGGTTGTAGTAGTCGAGGCCGGCGGCACGCAGCCGCTCGGCCTGACCCTCGCGCAGCATGCCCAGGGTGACGCAGGTCTCGAGTCCGAGGTCGGCGACCGCGCGCACCATCTCGGTCACCTGGTCGATGTCACGGTCCTTCGGACTGCGCCATGCTGCACCCATGCAGAAACGGGTGGCACCAGCCTCACGCGCGGCCCGCGCGGCGGCGAGCACGTCGTCGAGTGCGAGCAGCGGCGTGGCCTCCACGCCGGCGTGGTAGCGCGCCGCCTGCGGGCAGTAGCCGCAATCCTCGGGGCAGCCGCCGGTCTTGATCGACAGCAGTTGCGACAGCTGCACCGTGTTGGCGTCGAAGTGCGCGCGATGCACACCCTGTGCTCGCCACAGCAGGTCGGTGAAAGGCAGTTCCAGCAGCTGGAGGACGGCCTCCCGGGTCCACGCCACGCCGCCACCGGTGTCCGACCCCAGGCCGGCGAGGTTCGCCGGCGCGGCGGCGGGAAGCGATGCGGCGGAGGCGGAGGGCTGGCTGGGGAGGAGGTCCATGGAGGGGGCGGTATGAGATCCGGTGGGGGAGTGTCCGAGTGGCGCGATGCAATGTCAACGGCAACGGCGTTCGTTCACACGATCTGCTCATTCATTGATCAGTGCTGGCTGCCAGGCGCCTGTCTGCTCTGCCGCAGTGCTGCCCGCGAAGCCCTCTGCCCGGCATGCCTGGCCGAGCTGCCGACGCAGCGACCCGCCCGGGAATGGCTGGCGGCCGACCTGCCGGCACTCAGCCTGTGGCACTACGCCGAGCCGGCCGACCGCGTGGTACTGGCCTTCAAGTACGGTGGCCACAGCCGGCTGGCGACTTGCTGGGCAGAGCGGGTGGCCGGCCAGCTGCCGGCGGTCGATGCGCTGGTCGCGATGCCGATGCATCCGCTGCGCCTGGCCGAGCGCGGCGAGAACCCGGCCATCCACATGGCCCGCGCCTTGCGGCCACTGCTGCCCGGACAACCACCGCTGGTGCGGGCCAGCAAGACACGGCCCACCGCGAGGCAGCAGGGCCTGGACCGCGCCGGGCGCCTGGCCAACGTTGCCGGCGCCTACCGCATCGACGCCGATCTGGATGCGAGGCGGGTCCTGCTGGTGGACGACGTGCTGACCACCGGCGCCTCCCTGCTGGCGCTGGCAGAGGCGGCACGCGCAGCCGGCGCCGCTGCAGTGCATGCGGTGGTGATGGCGCGCGCCACCTCCTGAGCATGCCCTCGCATGGTCGCAGCATCGCAGTCCTCACGGGCTCTGCCACTGCTGCCGCGGTGTCGCCGATGCGCAGCGCGGTGGCGTGGCGCAAGTACCATGCCGCCATGTTCCATCTGATCCTGTTCGAACCGGAGATCCCGCCGAACACCGGCAACCTGATCCGCCTGTGCGCCAACACCGGCTCGCAACTGCACCTCATCGAACCTCTCGGCTTCCGACTTGAAGACCGCGACCTCCGACGCGCCAGCCTCGATTACCACGAGTGGTCGACACTCAAGGTGCATGCGGACTGGGACTGCTGCCGGCAGAGCCTGGGTGACGCCCGCGTGTTCGCCAGCAGCACGCGCAACTCGCTGCGACACGACGCGGTGCGCTATCAGCCCGGGGATGCCTTCCTGCTGGGTCCCGAGTCGCGCGGGCTGCCGGACTGGCTGCTCGAACGCTTCGCGCCGGAGCAGCGCCTGCGCATCCCGATGCGACCGGGTCAGCGCAGCCTGAATCTCGCCAACTCGGGCGCGGTGCTGGTGTACGAGGCCTGGCGGCAGCTCGGCTTCGCGGGCGCGGTCTAGCTGCCGAACTCGGCGCGAGGTTCCCGGGCGAGCAAGGCCGCCACCGCCTGCTGCGCCGGCATGCCCTCGAACAACACGCTGCAGACGGCATCGGTGATCGGCAGTTCGACGCCACGTTCGCGGCCGAGACGGGCCACCGCCTGCGCCGTCTTGACACCCTCGGCGACCTGGCCGAGAGCCGCGGCGGCGACCTCCGGTGTCTCGCCGCGGCCCACGGCAAGGCCGAGTCGGCGGTTGCGCGACAGGTCCGAGGTGGTCGTGAGCACCAGATCGCCGAGTCCGGCGAGCCCGTAGAAGGTCTGCGCCCGCGCCCCGAGCGTCACGCCGAGACGCGTCATCTCGGCCAGACCGCGGGTCACCAGTGCCGCGCGTGCGTTGTGGCCGAAACCGAGTGCATCACTGATGCCGGCGGCGATGGCGATGACGTTCTTCACCGCGCCGCCGACCTCGGCACCGACCCGGTCATCGCTGGCGTAGACACGCAGGCGGCTGGTGTGGATGGCTTCGATCTGCCGGCGCACGGCGTCCAGGTCGGCACCGGCCAGAGCGACCGCGGTGGGCAGACCGCGACCGACCTCGGCGGCGAAACTCGGCCCGGAGAGCACGAACACCGGGTGTCCCGGCAACTCGGTCTCGGCCACGCGGTGCGGCAGTTCGCCGCTGGCGAGTTCGAAGCCCTTGCAGAGCAGGAAGATGGCAGCAGCCGGGGCCAGGGCCCGCGACCCGAGCATGCTGCGACAGGTCTCGCGCACGGCGTTCACGGGTACTGCCAGACCGACGCGCGAGGCACCGCAGAGCGTGGCAGCGAGGTCGGACGACACGCTCACCGCTGGCGGCAGCGGCACCCCCGGCAACAGGCGGACGTTCTCGCGGTCGCGATCGAGCGCTGCGGCCTGGGACGCGTCGCGACACCAGAGACGAACCTCACCGTGCGGCGACAGCGCGACCGCTACGGCAGTACCCCACGCCCCGCCACCGAGGACCGCGAAGGCCGGACCCGACGACGGCGAAGCTGGCAGGCTCACGCGGGTACGGCGGCGACGCGACGCCCCGACCGCTTACTGGACCTGCTGCTGCTGGGTAGCCTGCTGCTGCGCGAACAGGGCCTCGAAGTTGACCGGGTTCAGCAGCACCGGCAGGAAGCCGGCGCGCGTGACCGTGGCCGAGATGGCCTCGCGGGCATATGGAAAGAGGATGTTGGGGCAGGCGATCATGAGGATCGGCTGCAGCTGCTCCTCCGCCACGCCGGAGACGCCGAACACACCCGCCTGCGAGACCTCGACCAGGAACACCGTCTTGTCGCCGACTCGAGCCGTGACCGTCACCTTGAGGGCGACGTCGTACATGTTGTCGCCCAGCGAGTTGACGTTGGTCTGCAGTTCGATGCCGATCTGCGGCGGTTCACGGTCGAGGAAGATCTGCGGTGCGTTGGGAACCTCGAGCGAAAGGTCCTTGACGTACAGCTTCTCGATCGCGAACTGGGGGCCGGCGGGCTGCTCGGCGCTGTCCTGTTGGGGCGGGGGGACGGGGGTGGACTTCTCGGCCATCTGGGTGCTCCGTGTCGTCGACGCGACGACTAGGTGGATTGTCGGGGACTGCTGCCAAACGCGGGAGTGTAGCCGATGCCTGCCGTTCCGCCCAAGGGGCAGATGCTCAGGGTAGCGGCGCTGCGAGCAGCGGCAGCAAGCGACCGGAGACGTCGAGCGCGCGCAGGTCGTCGAAGCCCCCGACGTGGGTATCGCCGATCCAGATCTGCGGCACCGTGCGACGGCCGCTGCGCGTCAGCATCTCGGCGCGGCGCGCCGGCTCGAGGTCGATGCGCACCGCCTCGATGCTGGCAACACCGCGCGCACGCAGCAGCTGTTCGGCGCGCACACAAAAGGGACAGCCGGCGCTGGTGTACATCAGCACCGGCGGCTGGCTCATGAGCGCACCGGCAGGCCGGCCTCGCGCCACGCCTGCATGCCGCCCGCGAGCAGGTGCAGGCGCTCGCAGCCGGCACCGCGCAGCTGGCGACCGGCAGCCACTGCCGCCGAGGCGCCCTCGCAGACCAGCAGCAGGGGGCGGCCCTTGACTTTGCCGAGGCGGGACCCGGCCTCGCCGAGTTGTGCCAAAGGCAAGTTGACGGCGCCGGCGATGTGGCCGCGCGCGAACACCTCGGCGCTGCGCAGATCGACCACTGCGGCGTTTTCGCGGTTGATGAGGTTCACGGCGGCGGCCGGGCCCAGGCGCGGCAGTCCTGCCATGCGCTCGCCGAGGATGTCCCACAACAGTGCGCCGGCAGCCAGCAGGGCGATGCCGACCAGCATCCAGTTCTCGGCCAGGAAGTTCATGGTTCGCTAGAGGATCCGACGATGAGGGAAGACATCGAGCCTTGAGAGCGGCCCGGGGCCGCAGACGTTCTCCGCAGAAAGTCCCCGGGGCCTGCGAACGGGCCCGCAGTGGGCCCACCCGCGGGCGGGTCGGGCGGCAGCGGTGGTACCATCGAGCGCTCCAGATCGCCGGCGACCGAGCCCTGACGGATCCCCGCGCCCGAACCCGCCGCAGCCGATGATACCGGAAAGGCCCACCATACCCCGCAGCAGCGTCACCCCGGCCCTGCTCATCATCCTCGATGGCTTCGGCTGCCGCGAGGCGCGCGACCACAACGCGGTCGCACTGGCGCGAACGCCCTTCCTCGACCGCCTGTTCGGCACCTGGCCGCACACCCGCATCGAGGCTTCCGAGGGACACGTCGGGCTGCCGGCCGGCCAGATGGGCAATTCCGAGGTCGGGCACATGAACATCGGCTCGGGCCGCATCGTCTACCAGGACGTCACGCGCATCGATCACGCCATCGCCACCGGCGACTTCGAGCGCAACCCGGTCCTGGTGCGCGCCGCAGAACAGGCGGCGACCAGCCGCAAGGCGCTGCATCTGGTGGCTCTGGTGTCGGACGGCGGGGTGCACGCCAGCGAGCAGCACCTGCAGGCCATGCTGCGGCTGGCCGCCAGCCGCGGCGTCGAGTGGCTGTATGTGCACGCCATCGCCGACGGGCGCGACACGCCGCCGCAGAGCGCGCACCTCTACCTCGACCGGCTCGAGGCCTTCTGCCGGCAGATCGGGCGCGGCCGCGTAGTCTCGCTCAGCGGGCGCTACTTCGCCATGGACCGTGACCGGCGCTGGAAGCGGGTCGAGCGCGCCTGGCGGGCGATGGCACGCGGCGAGGCGGAGTTCAGCGCCACCTCTGCCGGCGAGGCGCTGGACGCGGCGTACGCGCGCGGCGAGACCGACGAGTTCGTGCAGCCGACCCTCATCGTGCCGCCAGGCGAGCGCCCGGTGGCCATGCGCGACGGCGATGTGGTGGTGTTCCTCAATTTCCGCTCCGACCGCGCGCGCGAACTCACCCGCGTACTGGCGACACCCGACTTCGCCGAGTTCGAGCGTCCGGACCAACCCAGGCTCGGGCAGTTCGTCTGCATGACACGCTACGACGAGTCCCTCGACCTGCCGGTGGCCTACCCGCCGCAGACGCTCAGCAACGGACTTGGCGAGTACATCGCCGGGCTCGGCCTGTCGCAGTTCCGCATCGCCGAGACCGAGAAGTACGCGCACGTCACCTACTTCCTCAATGGCGGCAACGAGCAGGCCTTCCCCAACGAGGTGCGGCAACTGGTGCCCAGCCCGCAGGTCGACACCTATGACCTGCAACCCGAGATGAGTGCACCGGCGGTGACCGATGCACTGATCCACGCCATCGAGTCGCGACGCTACCAGCTGCTGGTCTGCAACTATGCCAACGGCGACATGGTCGGCCACACCGGCAACCTGGAGGCCGCCATCCGCGCGGTGGAGACGCTCGACGCCTGCCTGGCACGCGTCATCCCGACCATGCTCGCCTGCGGCGGAGAAGTGCTGCTGACCGCAGACCACGGCAACGCCGAAGACATGTTCGACCATCAGTCCGGCCAGCCGCACACCGCCCACACGCTCAACCCGGTGCCCTTGGCGTACATGGGCCGGCCGGCGCGCATGCGCGAGGGTGGCCGGCTGGCCGACATCGCGCCCACCCTGTTGGCGATGATGGGTCTGCCGCAGCCGCCGGAGATGACCGGGCGGTCGCTGCTGGATCTCGAGTCAGCGGTGCCGTGGAGCAGCCGCTAGGCCGACGCCGGGGCGGGTGCGGCGTCGGCACCCCGCCCCGGGCCAGGGCTCGGATCTCCGGCCTGCGACACGGCCGGACGCTGGCTGTGGCACTGTTGTCGCTGGCGCTGGCGGCCCCGCTGGATGCTGCCGATGGCCCCGTACGGCGTGCTGCGGCGCGTGACGCCGCACCCAAGGAGGACCTGGCAGCGGTACGCCGGCAGATCCAGTCGTTGCAGAGGTCGATCGAGGAGGCCGAGGGCAACCGCGCCGAGACCACCGATGCGCTGCGCGAGTCGGAGCAGGCGATCTCCGCCACACAACGGCGCCTGCACGAACTCGAGGGCGAGCGCAGGCGCATCAACCTGCGGCTCGAGGAACTCGGTCGCGACGCCGAAGGCACGCAGGCGCGCATCGACGCCCAGCGCGAGCGGGTGGCGAATCTGCTGCAGAAGCAGTACCTGCGTGGTGAGGAGGACGCCCTGCGACTGCTGCTGAGCGGCCGCGACCCGGCGGACCTGCAGCGCGACCTGGTGGCCTACCGGCGCATCCTCACCGCGCGTCAGAAGGAGATCGGCCGCCTGCAGGGTCAGCTGCAGAGACTGGCGGAACTGCGCGCCGACATCGACGCAAGGCGGGTGGAACTGCAGGGCGTGCAGCGCGAGCAGCAGGCTGAAGCGCGCAAACTCGAGAAGCAGAAGGCAGACCATGCGCGGACGCTGGCCCGGCTCGGCAAGGACATCGACGCCCGGCGCAAGCAGATCGAGACCCTCAAGCGTGACGAGACGCGTCTGACCCAGCTCATCGAGCGTCTGGCAGCGCTCAAGCCGCCACCCAAGCCGGCGCGCCCGCGCATCCCGGGCGCTGCGCCGGGCCAGCCCGCCCCGCCCCCGATCGCCAGCGAGGCGCTGCCGGAGCAGGGCTTCAAGGGTGACTTCGCGGCGCTGCGGGGCCGCCTGCGCTTGCCGGTACGCGGCGAGGTGATCAACCGCTTCGGCAGCCCGCGCGCCGACACCGGCCTGGCCTGGAAGGGTCTGTTGATCCGCGCCGACGCCGGGGCGACAGTTCTGGCGGTAGGCCCCGGACGGGTGGCCTACGCCGATTGGCTGCGCGGTTTCGGCAACCTGCTCATCATCGATCACGGCGACGGCTACATGAGCCTGTACGGCAACAACGAGAGCCTGCTGCGGCAAGCCGGGGAGACCGTGGCCTCCGGCGCGGCGGTGGCCAGGGTCGGCAATTCCGGTGGCGGCGAGGGCAGCGCCCTGTACTTCGAGCTGCGGCGGTCGGGCACGCCGCTCGACCCGCTGGGCTGGGTGGCGCGCTGACCGGTACATATCCATCGCAGTCCCGGTGCAACCTTCCGGGCCACCACCCCTCAAAGCGCTGCCATACAATGCCGGCTACGGCCCGGCCGATACTCTCGCGGAGACTCAAGACAATGCGCAAGCGCATCTCGCAACTGGGGCTGCTGGCCCTCGGCGCCGTGGTCGGCGTCATGCTCAGCCTCAACTTCTCGGCACAAGCCAACAAGGCCCCCGCCGGCCCGCTGCCGATCGACGAGCTGCGCACCTTCACCGAGGTGTTCGGTCGCATCAAGAGCGACTACGTCGAGCCGGTGGACGACAAGAAGCTCATCACCGAGGCCATCAACGGCATGCTGCAGGGGCTCGACCCGCACTCGGCCTATCTCGATCCGGATAACTTCAAGGAGATGCAGGCTGGCACGCAGGGCGAGTTCGGCGGCCTCGGCATCGAGGTCGGGATGGAGGACGGTTTCGTCAAGGTGGTCTCGCCGATCGAGGACTCCCCGGCGCAACGGGCTGGCCTGAAGCCGGGCGACCTCATCATCAAGCTCGACGACACGCCGGTGAAGGGCATGAGCATCAACGATGCGGTCAAGCGCATGCGCGGCAAGCCGGACACCGACATCCTGCTCACCATCCTGCGCAAGGGAGAGGCCAAGCCCTTCCCGGTCAAGCTGACGCGCGCCATCATCAAGACGCAGAGCGTCAAGGCCAAGCTGATCGAGCCCGGCTACGGCTTCATCCGCATCACCCAGTTCCAGGAGCACACCGGCGAGGACCTCGCCAAGAACATCCGCCGGCTCTACGCCGAGAACAAGTCGGACCTCAAGGGTCTGGTGCTCGACCTGCGCAACGACCCGGGCGGCCTGCTCAACGCCGCGGTGGGCGTGTCTGGCGCCTTCCTGCCGAAGAACGCACTGGTGGTCTACACCGACGGCCGCACCGACGACGCGAAGATGAAGCTCTACAGCGTCCCGGAGAGCTACGCCCGCGGCGGCCAGGACTATCTGGCGGATCTGCCGGCCGGCATCAAGAACGTGCCGATGGTGGTGCTGATCAACGGCGGCTCGGCATCGGCCTCGGAGATCGTCGCCGGCGCCCTGCAGGACCACAAGCGCGCGGCGGTGATGGGCGCGCAGAGCTTTGGCAAGGGTTCGGTGCAGACCATCCTGCCGCTCGGCGGCAACAGCGCGATCAAGCTGACGACCGCGCGCTACTTCACGCCGAACGGACGCTCGATCCAGGCCAAGGGCATCACGCCCGACATCTCGGTGGAAGACCCCAACAGCGACGGCGCGGGGCGCGTGCGTGAGGCCGACCTGCAGCGCCATCTGGGCAACCCCAACGGTGGCGAAGAGAAGAAGTCCGACCCGCCCAAGCCCGCCGAGACGGCCAAGCCGGCGGCGCCGTCCAACCCGCTGACGCAACCGCCGCCGCAGGCGCCGGTGGAGTTCGGCTCGCCGGGCGATGCGCTGATGGGGCAGGCGGTGAATCTGCTGAAGGGCGTGGCCATCATCAAGCCTTGAGGGCGACGCTCCTCGCGAGGTCTCTCGAAGCTGTGGTGTACTGAGGGCCGGACCCGATTCGGCCCTTTTTCATGGACGACGCCCAACTTACCCGCTACAGCCGCCACATCCTGCTCGAGGCGCTCGGCGTCGAGGCACAGCAGGCCTGGCTGCAGGCGACGGTGCTCGTGGTCGGGCTCGGCGGCCTCGGCTCGCCGGCGGCGATGTATCTGGCCAGCGCCGGCATCGGGCGGCTGGTGCTGGCCGACGGCGACACGGTGGACGCCACCAACCTGCAGCGGCAGATCGTGCACCGCGAGCAGAGCATCGGACGGCGCAAGGTGGACTCGGCCGCAGAGACCCTGCGCGCCATCAACCCCGCGGTCGCCATCGAGTGCATCGGCGAGCGCCTGGGCGGCGAAGCGCTGGCGGCGCAGGTGGCGCGAGCCGACGTGGTGCTCGACTGCAGCGACAACTTTGCCACCCGCTACGCGCTGAATGACGCCTGCGCCGCCGCCGGAACGCCGCTGGTGAGCGGTGCCGGGGTCGGCTTCGATGGTCAGTTGTCGGTGTTCGACTTCCGCCGCGAGGGCGGCCCCTGCTACCGCTGCCTGTTTCCCGAGGACCTGCGAGCGGAGGAGACGCGCTGCGCGGTGATGGGCGTGTTCGCACCGCTGGTGGGAGCGGTGGGCACGCTGCAGGCAGGCGAGGCGCTCAAGCTGCTGGCTGGTGCCGGCACCTCGCTGCACGGACGGCTGTTGCTGGTGGACGCGCTGCGCGCCGAGATGCGGACACTGGAGCTGCCGCCCGACCCCGAGTGCCCGCTGTGCCGTGCGCGGCGCGGCGAGCCGCCGCGGCAGGCCTAGGGCGCCTGGCCGAGCAGCATCGGCCCGACCCGCGCCCAGCCGTCGAGCGGGTCACGGCCGAAGCCCGAGCGCACCAGCTGCTGCCAGCGGCCGAGGACGAAGCAGACCAGGGCATTGGCGCGCTCGCCGTTGTCCAGCGCGCCGGGCCGCGCCAGACGCAGCGACTGCCGCAGACTGGCCTCGAGCCGGTCGAGCAGCTGGTTGACCCGCGCCTGCAGACGCGGGTCCTCATGCAGCAGCGCATCACCGATCAGGATGCGCGCCATGCCGCGGTTGCGGCTGGCAAAGCCGAGCAAGAGGGCGGCGATCTGTTCGACCTGATGGTCGGCGGTGTGCTCGGCCTGGACCTTGTTCACCAAGCCAAAGAGCGTGGCCTCGATGAACTCGATGAGCCCCTCGTACATCCGCGCCTTGCTCGGAAAATGGCGGTACAGCGCGGCCTCGGAGACCTCGAGCCGGGCGGCGAGCGCAGCGGTGGTGATCTTGCCGGAGTCGGGCGACTCCAGCATGTCGGCCAGTGCCTGCAGGATCTCGTCGCGGCGCTGTCCCGCCTGTCGTGCCATCGCCCTCTCCCCCGAAGCTGTTCGGCCAAGCCGCTCAATAACCCTTGATCAGCGTACCCACGCCCTGATCGGTGAGGATCTCGAGCAACAGGCAGTGCTCCACCCTACCATCGATGATGTGTACCGACTTGACCCCGGAACGGGCCGCATCCAGCGCCGACGCGATCTTGGGCAACATGCCCCCGGAGAGCGTACCGTCGGCCAGCATGGCGTCGATGTCCCGCGGCGTGAGTCCGGTCAGCAGATCGCCCTTCTTGTCCAGCACGCCGGGCGTGTTGGTGAGCAGCACCAGCTTCTCGGCACGCAAGACCTCGGCCAGCTTGCCGGCCACGACGTCGGCGTTGATGTTGTAGGTGTCGCCGTCGGCGCCGACCCCGATCGGGGCGATCACCGGGATGAAGTCGCCGCTGTCGAGGAAGTTGATGATGCCCGGATCGATGCTGGTGATCTCGCCGACCTGGCCGATGTCGATCTTGCGTTCCGGGTCGTCGAGCGACGGCATCAGCAGCTTGCGGGCGCGGATGAACATGCCGTCCTGGCCGGTGAGGCCCACCGCCTTGCCGCCGGCCTGGTTGATGAGGTTGACGATCTCCTTGTTGACCCGGCCGCCAAGCACCATCTCGACGATGTCCATGGTCTCTTCGTCGGTGACGCGCATGCCCTGCACGAACTCGCCCTGTTTGCCGACCCGCTTCAGCAGGCTGTCGATCTGCGGGCCGCCGCCATGGACCACCACCGGGTTCATGCCGACCAGCTTGAGCAGCACCACGTCCTGGGCGAACGAGCGCTTGAGCGCGTCGTCGGTCATGGCGTTGCCGCCATACTTGACGACGATGGTCTTGTCCTGGAAGCGCCGGATGTAGGGCAGGGCCTCGGCGAGGACCAGCCCCTTCTGCTGGGGGGTGATCTCGGTCATCAGAAGACGAAGGCGTTGCGGTGCGGCGCGTTGTCCAGCGCCAGAAGGCTGGTCTCGAAGAGGACGGTGAAGGTGACGGCAGCACCCCTGCGGGTGTAGAGGCGGGCGTGCATGGCCGGGCCCTCGCCGACCACTGCGAACAGGCGCCCGCCCTCATTGAGCTGGTCGAGCCAGGCCTCGGGCAGGTAGGGAACCGATCCGGTGAGGACGATGGCGTCCCAGGAATCGGCGGCGGCGTCCAGCGCAGCGATGCCGCAGCCCTTGAGGATCTCGACGCCTCCCACACCGTGGTTGAGCATGGCATTGCGGGCGCGGCGCGCGAGTTCGCCCTGGATCTCGTAGCTGGTCACGGTAGCGCCAGCGCCGGCCATCAGCGCGGCCAGATAGCCCGACCCGCTGCCGACCTCGAGCACCGTCTCGCCCGCCTGCAACTGCAGCGCCTGCAGGCAGCGGCCCTCGACGCGGGGCGGCCACATGAACTGGCCGAAACCCAGCGGCACCTCGGTATCGACGAAGGCGAGCTTCTGGTAGCGGATGGGCACGTAGCGCTCGCGAGGCACGGCGGCGAGCAGGTCGAGCACACGGGTATCGAGCACGTCCCAAGGGCGGATCTGCTGCTCGATCATGTTGAAGCGGGCCTGCTCGATGGGCGAGCGCTTGGGCACGTCGGGGGTGAGGGCGGCGGGCTGCATGGGCATCTCGCTGGGCTTGGCGCGGCGTCGCCACGCGCTGGATCCGGGGGTTGCCGGAGTCTACACCGGGCGCACCCCGCAGCGGATGACGCAGCGCCCGCAACGGCTTGCAAGTTGCGGGCGCGTGACATACCGTGGAGCCATGAACCACCGGCTGGGGGCGCCTGTTCGTGCAGGCTGAGAAGCACCCCTGGAACCTGATCCGGCTCGCACCGGCGTAGGGAAGCCGACTCGCGGAACGTGCGCTGCGCCGGCCTCCGCGACCGACCAGCATGGCTTTTCGGAGCCCAGCGGGTGGAGCCTACTCTCAGGAGCCCCGCATGAACGCTGTCGACAAGAACCTGCCGCAGGACGTCCACCTCGCCGCCGCCGCGCTCAATGCCGCCATCGCGCCTTTCCCGGCGAGCCAGAAGGTGTACGTGGAGGGCAGCCGGCCGGACCTCCGCGTGCCGTTCCGCAAGGTCAGCCAGAGCGCGACGCATACGCGTGACGGCGAGGTGCCCAACCCGGACATCTCGGTCTACGACTGCTCGGGCCCCTACACCGACCCGGCGGTGCGCTGCGACCTCAACCTCGGTCTGCCGGCGCTGCGCGCGCGCTGGATCGAGGAGCGCGGCGACACCGAGCCGCTAGCCGGCCCGTCGTCGGCGTATGGCCGCGAGCGGCTGGAAGACGCAGCGACCGCGTCCCTGCGCTTCGACCACATCCGCGCACCGCGCCGCGCCAAGTCTGATGCCAACGTGACGCAGATGCACTACGCGCGGCGAGGGATCGTCACGCCGGAGATGGAGTTCATCGCCATCCGCGAGAACCAGCGGCTGGAGGGCATTGCCGATGCGGGTTTGCTGGTGCAGCACCCCGGGCAGTCGTTCGGTGCGGCGATCCCCAAACTGATCACGCCGGAGTTCGTGCGCGACGAGGTGGCGCGCGGCCGCGCCATCATCCCCGCCAACATCAACCACCCGGAATCCGAGCCGATGGTCATCGGCCGCAATTTCCTGGTGAAGATCAACTGCAACCTCGGCAACTCGGCGGTGACCTCGAGCATCACCGAGGAGGTCGAGAAGATGCTGTGGGCGATCCGCTGGGGCGGCGACACGGTGATGGACCTCTCCACCGGCAAGCACATCCACGAGACGCGCGAGTGGATCCTGCGCAACTCGCCGGTACCCATCGGAACGGTGCCGATCTACCAGGCGCTGGAGAAGGTGGATGGCAAGGCCGAGGAACTGACCTGGGAGATCTTCCGCGACACGCTGATCGAGCAGGCCGAGCAGGGCGTGGACTACTTCACCATCCACGCCGGCGTGCGCCTGCCCTTCATCCCGATGACGGCCAGGCGGACCACCGGGATCGTCAGCCGTGGCGGCTCGATCATGGCCAAGTGGTGCCTGGCGCACCACAAGGAGAGCTTCCTCTACACGCACTTCGAAGACATCTGCGAGCTCATGAAGGCGTACGACGTGAGCTTCAGCCTCGGCGACGGCTTGCGCCCCGGCTCGATCGCCGACGCCAACGATGAGGCGCAGTTCTCCGAGCTCAAGACGCTGGGTGAGCTCACGCAAACGGCCTGGAAGCACGATGTGCAAGTGATGATCGAGGGGCCAGGCCACGTGCCCATGCACCTGATCCGCGAGAACATGGAGCTGCAGCTGCAGCACTGCGGCGAGGCGCCCTTCTACACGCTGGGCCCGCTCACCACCGACATCGCACCCGGCTACGACCACATCACCAGCGGCATCGGCGCGGCGATGATCGGCTGGTACGGCACCGCCATGCTCTGCTACGTGACGCCCAAGGAGCATCTGGGCCTGCCGAACAAGCAGGACGTACGCGACGGCATCGTGACCTACAAGATCGCCGCGCACGCGGCCGACCTGGCCAAGGGCCACCCCGGCGCGCAACTGCGCGACAACGCGCTCTCCAAGGCGCGCTTCGAGTTCCGCTGGGCCGACCAGTTCAACCTGTCGCTGGACCCGGAGAAGGCGCAGGAATTCCACGACGAAACACTGCCGCAGGAGGGCGCCAAGCTGGCGCACTTCTGCTCGATGTGTGGACCGCACTTCTGCTCGATGAAGATCACGCAGGACGTGCGCGATTACGCGGCGAGCCAGGGGCTGGCCGAGGAAGAGGCGCTGAAGAAGGGGATGGAGGTGAAGGCGGTGGAGTTTGTGAAGGGTGGGGGGGAGGTTTACAAGACCCTTTAGGTGGCGAGCGCTTTCACAAGGGACCGCATGGGTTCGGCATAGTCGATATCTTCAAAAGCTGATGGAGGCGGCCCAAGTGTCGGAAACGGTGTCGAAAGTGCCCTGCCCCTTCTGCAACGTCCCCGAAGACCGCATCGTCGGCCGGCAGGGCACAGCCTTCGCCATCCGCGATGCCTTTCCGGTCTCGCCCGGGCACACGCTGATCGTCCCGCGGCGGCACATCGGTTCGCTGTTCGGCATCCCAGGCAGCGACCTTCTCGACCTGCTGCAGCTGCTCGGCCGCATCAAGACGCAGCTCGACGCCGAGCTCCATCCCGACGGCTACAACATCGGCGTCAACGATGGCGTGGCTGCCGGGCAGACCGTGCCGCACCTGCACATCCACCTCATCCCCCGTTACGAGGGCGACCAGCCGGACCCGCGCGGCGGCGTGCGGTGGATCTTTCCGGAGAAGGCGGATTACTGGTCATGAGCAGCAACCCCGTCCGAGAGCGCTTCGCTGAAGAGTTCCGCCAAATCAATGTGAAACGTTGGCGCGACCGGGACGTGAGTCCGCACAAGATCTGCATGCTGCTTGCGGTTCTTGACATGGCGCGGGCCGGCCTGCTGAAAGAAAACCGTATCGCATACAAAACGCCGCTTCTCGAGCGGTATCGGATGTTCTTCGAGGCGGTTAAGGGAGACAAGGACCGTCCCAGCCCTTACTTCCCCTTTTTCCATTTGGCCAGTGACCTGAGAAACAAGAGACCGAGCTTTTGGCACCTTACCGCCACCCCCGGCAACGATTCATTCCTGAGAACACAGCCAACCCTTACGAGCCCAGCGCAGGTCGAGGCAAACATTGCGTTTGCCTGGCTCGACCCTGAACTTCACGCACTGATTCAAGACGCGGCTGAATGCGATGCATTGAGCGAGGTTCTCGCCGATAACTGGTTCGACCGCAGCCACGCCGACCTCGCCGGGATGCTCACGCGGTCTTCCGCAATCAGTCGCTACGAGCGCTCGCTGCGCACCCGAACGACCGAATTCATCGCGAGAGAGGCGCCGCCACCGGAATACATTCGCAGTCCGGCTTTCCGGCGAGTCGTGGTGGAGGCCTACGATTACCGCTGCGCGGCAACTGGCACGCGAATCGTCACACCCTCAGGCGAGGCACTGGTTGAAGCCGCGCACATCCACCCCTTCAGTGAATCCGGCGACGACGACCCGCGTAACGGCATTGCTCTATCACGCGACATGCATTGGGCGATGGACCGCAACCTCATCGCCCCCGGCCCCGATCTCAAGTGGCACGTGAGCCGACAACTCGACCCGCGCATCCCTGACCTGAGGGCGCTCTGTGGCCTTGATGGCCAACCACTACTCGGCCCTAGGGAGACGCGCTTGACGCCGAAGCGCGAGGCCCTGCAGTGGCGGTACGAACGCTTGCGCGACGCGGCTTGGTCGCTACCAGTGGAGGTCGGCGAGGACTGATTTCAGCGGTTCGGCAGTAGGCAGGACCAGCGATGTGCAGCATGGGATTGTTAGCCAAGCATGGGTCCAACACGACACCCCTCACCCTCTTTTATCGTAACTACGATAATCACTCTCGCGGTCGACCTCCATCAGTCCAAGCGGCTGACCACCCTGCTCGAGCGCGGTCTGGATTTTGTGCGGACAGCCGCACCATCAGCATGAGGAAGGCCAATGAGCGAGAACGAGAGCGTTACCGGTCGGCCTTGAGTCGACCCACACAATGCGCCCGAACTCACCGAGGAGTGCTTTGAGCAGGCCGACGAGTACATCGGTGAGCAGCTTGGCCGGCGCGGTAGACCGCCGGCCGCGGTGACCAAGGTCGAGTTGACCGTGCGCTTCGACGCCGATGTGAGCGCCGCCTTCCGTGCCATGGGCAAGGGCTGGCAGACGCAGATGAACGATGCGCTGCGGGAGTGGCTGGCGAAGCGGGAAGCGCGCGGGTAGCCGCATCGATCGGTCGATCTTTGCACGGGCAGCGATGCCGATGACAAGCCCGTCGTATCTCGCAGGTCAGGTCATCGGACAACGCTCTCGTCGCAGGACCTCCTCCAGCCAGGTGGACCCACCGGAGAGCGCGGTCAACTCGACCACCCTCCCCTGCAAACCCGCCGCCTGCCGTGGCCACTCGGCATCGACGATGCCGGCCGCGGCCAGATCCTCCGCCGAGGCATGCGCCGGCACTGCGCAGGACTTGAGCAGGCACACGCCGGCCAAGCCGAGCCGGCGCGCCGCCACCGCAGCGATGCTGTCGGAACTCAGGCCCCAGTTCCGCGGCAGCGAGTGGTCGGCGGCAAGTTCGGCGTGCGGCGCCCACACCGGCGTGATGCCCCCGGACGCCACCACCGGGGCGTCGCGGAGGCAAGCCACGAGCTGCGCCGTGGCGCCCAGCCGTTCGGCGATCTCGCTCGCCGAGCGGTCCATGGCTGCCAGCGCGCGCACGTGGGCCGCGTCGTCGTCGAAGCCCTCGGCCGCCTGTGCCGAGCGCACCGCGTCAGCGTAGCGGCCCCCACCGGGCACCAGCAGGAAACGTCCCGGCTCGCGCCTGAGGTCCTCGAACAGGGCATCCCGTGCCGCCGCCAGAGGGCCATCCGGCGCCGCGTGGAGGATGCTGCCGCCGATCTTGAGCGCCCACACCGCAAGCCCCTGCCGCTCAGGCACCGACGCCGCTCACCTCGACCTGAGCCAGCAGACGCAGCAGCGCGGCACCCTTGTAGAGGGTCTCCTGGTACTCGTCTTCCTCGCGCGAGTCGGCGACGATGCCGCCCCCGGCCCAGAAGCGCACCACGCCCTGCGAGTAGACGAGGGTGCGGATGGCGATGCTGGTGTCCATGCAGCCATCCAGGCCGACATAGCCGATCGACCCGCAATACAGCCCGCGGCGGTGCGGCTCGAGTTCCTCGATGATCTCCATGCTGCGCAGCTTGGGCGCGCCGGTGATCGAACCGCCGGGGAAGCAGGCGCGCAGCAGATCGAGCGCGTCGCGGCCCTCGGCCAACTCTCCCGACACCGTGCTCACCATGTGGTGCACCGTGGCGTAGCTCTCGATGTCGAAGATCTTCGGCACGCGCACCGTGCCGACGCGGCAGACGCGCGAGATGTCGTTGCGCAGCAGGTCGACGATCATCAGGTTCTCGGCGCGGTCCTTCAGGCTCTCGCGCAGGCTGATGGCGAGCGACATGTCCTCCTGCGGCAGACCTGAACGCCGGCGTGTGCCCTTGATCGGCTTGGTCTCGACACGGCCACCGAGGCACTGCAGGAAGCGCTCGGGTGAGGCCGACAGCACCTGCGCGAACGGCAGGTTGAGGTAGGCCGCCTGCGGCGCCGGGTTGATCAGCCGCAACTGGCGGTAGGCCGGCCAGCCCTCGCCCTGGGCGCGTGCCGAGAAGCGCTGCGCCAGATTGACCTGGTAGCAGTCGCCGGCCGCGATGTAGTCCTGTACCCGGCGGAAGGCCTCGCCGTAGGCCGCGCGCGTGAGGTTGGAGCTGACCTTGGACAGCACACGGAACGGCGCCCGCACGCGCTGCGGCGGCGGCACCGTGAAGCGCTCGACCAATGCCTGCCAACGCTGCGCGGTGGCCGGGTCGCGGCCGGCACCGACCAGGGTCGCGGCGCGCGACTCGTGGTCGACGCAGAGCGCCCAGTCGTAGAGACCCACGGCCATCTCAGGCAGGCGTTCGGCATCCTCGGCGATGGCCGGCAGGCGCTCGATGCGGCGGCCGAGATCGTAGGCGAAGTAGCCCACCGCGCCGCCCGGGAAAGGGACATCGTCCTGCACCGGCACCCGCTCGCCGAGCGCCTCGCGCAGCAGTTCGAAGGGGTCGCGCGGGGAGAGTTCGACGGCGTCGCCGCGGCGGATCTCGGTCATCGCGCCGCGCGTGGTGAGCGTGGCGTAGGGCTCGGCAACGAGGATGTCGAAACGTGCCTGCCCCCCGCGCGGCGGGCCGCTGTCGATGAACATCGCCCACGGCAGGTCGGCGACCGCCTCGAACAGGTCGGCGCTGTCCTCGCGGTAGGGGATGGCGGCACGCATCCCCGCTACCTTAGCCTCAACCGGGCGCCTGGTGTGCATCCGCACCGGCCAGCAAGGCGAGCGCCACCGCCGGCGCATGCTCGCGGGCGCCGGGCACCGCGCGGGCGCCCGCCAGGTCCGCAAAGTCCAGCGCCTCCAGGCCGAGCCGTGCTGCCACCCGTGCCGCCAGCCAGTGGCCAGCGCCGGCATACACCACCTGCGGGTGACCGCGGCCCGGCGCGTGCGCCAGCACCGTGCGTGCCGCGGTGACGAGCGTGTCCTCGAGTGCGCTGGCCAACTCCGCGGCCAGCGCGCGCCACTCGTCGAGCGTTGCCGCCTCGAGGTCCTCGCCGATCAGCCGTGCGATGCGCCGGGCGCTGCCGGTCGCCGTCTTCTCGCCGCCGTCGGCGGCGGGCCAGGCGTCGGCCGCCTCGTCGAGCTCGCCGCTGAGACGGAACAGGTCGGCGCTGGTGGCGAAGTGCTCGGCCATCAGCGGACGCTGCCGGCCGCGCCAGGTGACGCCCGGCGCGACCACCATCAGTGGCGTGCGGACGATGCCGCGATACACCAGTTCGCCGGCGCTGAGCCTGTCGCCGTCGGTGAGGGCGAGCGGTCGCGCCAGACCGCCGGCGAGGGCGACCACGTCGGTGGTGGTCGAGCCGACATCGATGAACAGACCCTCGGCACCACCGGCGGCGCAGGCAGCGCTGGCCAGCCAGTTGGCCGAGGCCAGACGCAGCGGGTCGGCCCGTGCCGCAGCACCATCGACCAGACTGGCGTCGAGCGTGAACCAGCGCCAACGCGCACGCACCCAGAGCGCCTCGCACTGATCGACGATGGCACGCACCCCCTCCGCCCGGCTGGCAAAGGCATCGACCAGCTCGCCGGTCATGGTGGCGGCGTGCAGCACCTCACCGGGTGGCAGCGGCCAATCGGCGACGGCCCGGGCCAGGGCATCGGCCAGCCGGTCGATGCCCTGCCACAGCGGGCAAGGCAGCTGCCGCACCTGCACCCAGTCCCCCGCCGGGTCGCGCAGCGCCCACTTGAGGTGCGCACCGCCGATGTCCCAGCCACAGACCCACGCGCTCATGCCGGCGCCTCCGGCAGCTCGAAGGCCACCGCCTGGCCGGCGGCTGCTTGCGGCACCGGCATCCCCGCCGCCATGCCCAGCAGGGCCGCGAGCAGATCGAAGCCGGTGGCCGCCCTCAGCGCCACGAAGGCGGTGGTCAGACGCGGGTTGACCTCGATCAGGACCGGCTCGCCACGCGTCGGTCCGCCGCCCTCCGGCAGCGCGCAGTCGATGCCCCAGCAGCCCCAGAGCCCGGGGATGGCGCGGTGCACGGCATCGGCGAGAGGGGCGAAGCGCGCGCGGTCGGTGATCTCGTTGCTCACCCCGCCACGATAGCGGGCGCTGCCATCGGCCTGCCACTCGATGCGCTGGCGGTTGACCGCGAGCACGCGCACGGTCTGGGCGTCGCTGAGCAGGCACAGGCTGAGCGCCTCCCCGGCAACAAAGGGCTGGACGATGCAGCCGGGCGGCGCGGCCGGTGGCGCCTCGCCAGAACACCAGCCCTCCGCGGCAGACCAGCGCCGCACGCCGTCCGCCGCGACGCCGTCGTCAGGCTTGCACAGCCAGCCGTCCCGCGAGCCGATGTCGGCCGGTTGCCAGACACGGCCGGCCAGTGCGGCATGCGTCGCGGACTTGGATGCGGCCACCGCCACTGCATCGCTGCTGCAGCCGAGCAGGCGTATACCAGCCGACTCGACCTCGCGCGACAGCCGCTCCAGCTCGCCGCCGGTCTCCGGAGCCACCAGCCAGACGGCGTCGGCCCAGGCCAGAGCCTCCCGCCAGGCGGCCGACCATGCACCGGGCTCCACCGTCCGCTCCAGATGCGGCCACCGCCGAGGCAGACCGGCCCGGCGCAGCACCCGCGGCGACACCCGGCCGGGTGAGGCTCGCCCGCCGGACTTCTCCGCATCCGCAGCAGTGTGGGCCAGCGCCTCCGCTACCATGGCGCCGAGCATCCCCTCGGCCTCCGGCAACAGGCCTGCGGCCAGCGGCCGATCAAAGGCACCGGCGGTCACCGATTCGATCAGAACAAGCTTGATGGACATCATCCCGGTCCTCGACCTGCGCGACGGAGTCGTGGTGCATGCACGACGCGGCGAACGCGCATCCTACGCGGCCCTGAGCTCGCCCCTGGTGGATGGCTGCGTGCCGACCGAGGTCCTCGCTGCGCTGCTGGCTGCCGCCTCCCGCGCCGCCGACCCGAGGCCGGTGCCGGCGGTCTACGTTGCCGACCTCGACGGCATCGGAGGGGGCGCGACGCAGTGGGAGTTGCTCGAGCGTCTGCGGGATGCAGCAGCACCGGCAGCGCTCTGGCTCGACGCCGGCTTCGCCGATGCCGACGCCGCGCTGGCGGCCGCGGTGCGCGGCTTCACGCCGGTCATCGGCAGCGAATCACTGACCGACATCAGCAGCCTGGCGACACTGCGACGAAAACTGTCCGAGGATGCCTGGCTGCTCTCGCTGGATGCCGATGCAGCGGGCCCACGTGACCCGTCCGGCGTGCTGCAGCGGTGTGACCTGTGGCCACGACGGCTGATCGCCATGGATCTGACACGGGTCGGCAGTGCGGCAGGCGGGGTCGGCGACTGGCTGTGCACCTGCATGCGTCTGGCAACGGACCGACACTGGATCGCCGCCGGGGGCGTGCGCCACCGCCAGGACCTTGTGCGCCTCGAGCGGGCTGGTGTGTCGGGTGTGCTGGTGGCGACGGCGCTGCACGCCGGAGCCGTCTAGTGCCGCGCGGCGCGCTGCACAGGGGATCGGTCGCCGTGGCTTGGCGGAGCGCCAACGCCTACGCGGGAACCGCCCCGCGAATGGGCATCCGCCACCCGTCGCGACCGGGTTCGGCACCCCAATCGTCCTCAGGCCGGGTCTGGGCCTTCGCCGTCATCAACTTCACCGTGGCCGCCAGAACCAGTTCACGGGCATCCTCCAGACCGATCAGACTCACCGCGTCGCGTATCGAGGTGATCTTTCGCGAACAGCCGTAAAAAGCGCTGTTGGCGCGGCGCAGCAGATCGGCCGCGAGCGACGGGTCCATGACGACGGCGTCAGCGACGTCGTTGATCGAGAGATCCGGCTTGGACAGTGCGGAGAGGACTTCCAGATGTACGTTGAAGGGGTCTCCCGAAGGAGAATGATCTGCTGCCAGTTCTCGAACAACACCCATGGACAACTCCTGTCGGTTCCGTGGTTGCGACTTCCGACCCGTGATCGCATCGAGGGACGGTCATTGCCTTTCCAGATCGATCATGGCGATCGGCACCGGCCAAGGACCATTCCTTAACCTGTACATGCAATAACGTCCACAAAGTGTTGAACTTGAGTACTTTTTTACTTGTTTGATTTGACTTCAAAAAAGCGGGTTGGCGGCATCAAAAGCAAAAAAAAGAGCCCCCGAGGGGCTCCGTAACAGAACCGGGACGTGCCCGCCGGCGGACCGGCGGACGAGACGCCCCTCAGTTCGGCGCGAAGGGGTGCGCGGCCTTGCCCTTCTGGGCGACCACATCCTTGGCCTTGGGCTCGCCACTCACGGCGCGCTGCAGGGCCTCGCGCGTGGCGCGGTAGTTGAAGTCCTGGATCTTCTTGTCGTCGGCCGCATCCCAATGGATGAAGACGCCGACCGAGACGAACAGGTCATCGGCCTGTGCCACCGGGATGGTGCCATCCTCGACCGAGTCGGCGACCGCCATGGCGACGCCGCGCTGGGCCGGACCGAACATCTGCACCGCCTGCTTGGCACCCTTGATGGTGACCTTGTTGAACATCACGCAGTTGGGCTTGGCCATCAGGTTCGGCGCGACCACCGCAAGCAAGGCGGTGAAGCCGTGCTTGTTGTTGGTCAGCGCGTTGTTGAACGCCAGTTCGGCGGACGAACCCCGCGGACCGATGAGGAGGTCGATGTGCGCGACCTCGTTGCCGTCACCGATCAGCGACTCGCCGACCAGGACCTTGTCGATCCTTGCCGCCGGCTTGGCAGCAGCTGGACGCGCAGCGGGTGCCGCCGGCTGGGACTTGGCGGGCTGCGGCGCGGGCGGCTGCGACTTGAGACCAAGTGCGCCGAGGATGCTGTCGAGGATTCCCATGTTGACTCCTTGCGGTAACAGCCGCCCCCTCGGGGGCGGACCGTATCGGCTTGCATCTGCCCCCGCCGCCGGGCAGCGACAGGGGTGACGGCACGCGGCTTAGTGGGCGGCGAAGGGGTGAGCCGAGCTGCCCTTCTTGGCGACCACGTCCTTGGCCTTCGGTTCGCCCTTCACGGCGCGGGCGAGGGCTTCCTTGGTAGCGGTGTAGTTGTAGTCCTGGATCTTCTTGTCGTCTTCGGCCATCCAGTGGATGAAGACGCCGACCGAGACGAACAGGTCGTCGGCCTCGTCGGCCGGGATGGTGCCATCC